>Ga0181531_10000010_pt1 | contig 205391 bp, 185 predicted proteins | sample PEATcosm2014_Bin_38_FD_119743 | JGI IMG/M metagenome (GOLD analysis project Ga0181531, IMG submission 119743) | Peatland microbial communities from MTU Mesocosm Facility, Houghton, MI, USA - PEATcosm2014_Bin11_10_metaG | ecosystem: Environmental > Terrestrial > Soil > Wetlands > Peat | place... | reverse complement strand
GACAACGTAAGCTGTGAAGTGACGCTGATCACGCCGGTAGCGCTCGAGAAGGGCTTGCGCTTCGCCATTCGCGAAGGCGGCCACACCGTTGGCGCCGGCGCCGTCGTCGAAATTATCGAGTAACCCTTTCCCCTTGCGCGTCGAGGGCGGGTCAAGAGAAGGAATTGGATCATGCGAGAAATCATTACCTTGCAGTGCGGCGATTGCAAAAACCGCAACTACACGACGACGAAGAACAAGAAGAAGCACTCCGAACGTGTGGAGACCCGGAAGTTTTGCAATACGTGCCGCAAGCACACGGGGCACAAGGAAGTGAAGTAGTTTTCGCAGTGGGAGCGGGCTGGCGGAACGCGGTTTTGGGTTTTCTAGGGGAGTCGTCCAACGGTTAGGACTCCGGTCTCCAAAACCGGGTATGGGGGTTCGAGTCCCTCCTCCCCTGCCAGAGATTAGCGACAAGCAATGGCGCTTGTCAGTTGAAGAGGACGAATGGCCACGCAGGCGGTCAAAGTGAAGAACGAAGAGTCGCAAAGCAACGCAATCACCGGGGCGGCCGCTGGCATCGGCCAGAAGGTCACCGGCACGGTTCAGGACACGCGTGAGTTTCTGCACGACGTCCGCGTGGAAATGAAGCAGGTTACCTGGCCGAGTCGCGAGGACGTGGTCTCCACCACCGGCGTGGTTATCGCCACGGTATTTTTCTTCGGCGTTTTTCTGACGGTTGTGGATTGGCTTGTGACGCTTGGCGTAAACCGCGTCTTCAAAATTTTCGGCATCTGAAGGGAAATACAGCTTGACGGCAATGCAGTGGTACATCATCCACACGTACTCGGGCTTTGAAAAGAAAGTCAAAGAAAGCCTGGAGAGCCGTGTGTCCGCATTCAGTTTGCAGGACAAAATCGGCCGCGTGCTGATTCCCATGGAAGACGTCGTGGAAATGCGCGGCGGCAAGAAGGTCCTTTCTTCGCGCATGACGTATCCGGGCTACGTGCTGGTTGAAATGGATCTCGACGAAAACACCTGGCACATCGTGCGCTCAACACCGCGAGTGACCGGGTTTGTCGGTTCGGCCACTGCGCCTTCGCCGCTTTCAGATACGGAAGTCGACGCCATCATCAATCGTGTCCACGTCCCGACGGATCGCCCGAAGCCAAAAGTGGTCTACGAGCGGAACGAGCAGGTCCGCATCGTCGACGGTCCGTTCGCAAATTTCAACGGGACGGTGGAAGAGATCGACAACGATCACAGCCGGCTCAAAGTTTCTGTAACGATTTTTGGCCGCTCGACGCCGGTGGAGCTGGATTTTGCAAGCGTCGAAAAGCTGGGTTGACGCGCGGCGCAGCCGTTGAGCATCTAATCGAGATTGGGGCAGGGACATGGCTAAGAAAATACAGACGACGATCAAATTACAGTTGCCCGCGGGCAAAGCGACTCCGGCGCCGCCAGTCGGCACCGCGCTCGGTCCGCACGGCTTGAACATCATGGATTTTTGCAAGCAGTTCAACGCCAAGACGTCCAAGGAACCGGACGGAATGATTTTCCCAGTGCTCGTGACGGTCTACACCGACCGCACGTTCACCTTCATACTGAAGACTCCGCCTGCTTCGATCCTGCTGCTCCGTGCAGCGGGCATCGTGAAAGGTTCAGCCGAGCCGAACCGCAACAAAGTCGGCAAAGTCACGAAAAAGCAAGTGCAAGAGATTGCGAAGATCAAGCTTGTCGATCTCAACACCACAAATCTGGACTCCGCGGTGCGCACCGTGATGGGTACGGCGCGCAACATGGGTCTGGAAGTCGTGGAAGCCTAGAAGTTCAGGCGCTAAGGGATCGAAGAGGTAAAAGAAATGACCAAGGTATCCGGCAAACACGTGGAGAACGCCCGCAAAAAAGTCGAAGCGCGTCCCTACAAGCTCGCCGAAGCAACGGAGCTGATCAAACAGACGCATCACACGAAGTTCAACGAGACGGTGGAACTGGCCATCAACCTGGGCGTTGATCCAAAGCATTCCGACCAGGTGGTTCGCGGCACTGTCGTTCTACCTCATGGCCTCGGCAAAGCCGTCCGCGTGCTCGTCATCGCCAGCGGCGAAAAAGTTCGCGAAGCGCAGGAAGCAGGCGCGGATTTTGTCGGCGGCGAAGACATGGTTGCAAAAATCATGGGCGGCTGGACGGATTATGACGCCGTGATCGCCACGCCGGATATGATGAAGTCCGCCGGCAAGCTGGGCAAAGTTCTCGGCCCGCGTGGTTTGATGCCGAACCCAAAGACCGGCACGGTCACCTTTGAAGTTGCGAAAGCGATCAAGGAAACCAAAGCCGGAAAAGTCGAATTTCGCGTCGATAAAGCCGGAATCGTCCATTGCGCCATCGGCAAAATTCAATTTGCTGCGGCGAACCTGGCTGAAAACGGCCACGCCGTCATCGCCGCCGTTATCAAGGCCAAACCCGCGGCAGCCAAGGGCAAATACGTGAAGAAAATCACGTTGACCTCCACCATGGGTCCGGGAATCAACATCGACTTGGCCGAATCGGAATTGCTGGCAGCAGCGGCCTAAGCGAAAGAACTTAAGGAAACGGGATCATGAAAAAGCGTAGCGAAAAACAGCAGGACCTAGACAAACTGAAACTCGAACTGGCCAAAGTTTCGACCGTGATTCTGACCACGTTCCAGGGCATCACCGTCGAAGACGACACCAAGCTCCGCCGCGCCGTTCAGGCGGCGGGTGGCAGGTACCAGGTGGTAAAAAACACGCTTGCGGAGCGCGCCGGTGCCGGCACGCCCGCGGAAAACCTGCTCAAGAACCTGAGCGGCACGAATTCCATCGCTTTTACGCAAACCGACGCGGTGGCGCTCGCAAAAGCGCTTACCAAAATCGCCAAGGACGTTCCGGCCTTCCAATTCAAGTCCGGAGTCGTCGAAGGCCGCGTCATTTCCATCGCCGAGATTCAACAGCTCGCGAATCTCCCGTCGAAGGAAGAGTTGCTCAGCAAGATTATGTTCTTGCTGAACGCTCCGGCGCAGCGCATCGCGGTTGCTTTGAACGCGCTGCCACGCAACCTGGCGGTCACCGTCAATGAAGCCATCAAGGCAAACAAGTTTGGGTCCGGCGGGGCTGCAAGTTCCGAGCCGGCTCCTGCAACAGCACCAAGCCCTGAACCGGCCAATTAATTTATTTTTAATTTTGAGAGGAGAAGAAAGAGTCATGGCGAAAGTGGATACGATCCTGGAAGAAATCAAGGGACTGACGCTGCTCGAAGCGTCCGACCTCGTCAAGAAAATGGAAGAGGCCTTCGGCGTCTCCGCGGCTGCGGCCACGGTTGTCGCTGGCGGTGGTGGCGGCGCGGCAGCGGGCGCGGCACCGGCGGAAGAGAAGACCGAGTTCTCGGTCGTCCTCACCGACGTGGGCGGCAACAAGATCAACGTCATCAAGGCCGTTCGCGAAGTCACGAGCCTCGGCTTGAAAGAAGCCAAGGATCTCGTTGACGGCGCTCCAAAGACCGTTAAAGAAGGCGTCAACAAGGAAGAAGCCGCGACCATCAAGAAGAAGTTCGAGGACGCGGGCGCCAAAGTCGAAATCAAGTAACGGCAGTTTGTTCGGGCTTCGAGAGGGGGCGTGGCTGTTTGGGTTGTGCGCTTTGCGTGCCGCTTGAACATGTATCGCCGCGCCAAAGGAACTCACGTACGCAAGTCGAGGCTGGTTATTTCCACAACACCGCTGGTCCTCAATGGACCCGATGCTGCCGTGTGCGCGCTGACTTCGGGCAGGAAGCGCGTCACGCAGGCTGCATTTCTTTCTTTTGTTCTTCCGCACGTTGCCCGAATGGCTTGAGCCCGAAAGGGAAGAGGTAAACCAGGAAATGTCAAATACTCACCAGCACGTCAGGGAACGCGAACGTCTCGATTTCGCAAAAATTCAGGGCTCCATCCAAATCCCGAATTTGATCGAAGTCCAGATGAAGTCCTATCAGCGCTTCTTGCAGATGGACTTGCTGCCCAGCGAGCGCGATGACGGCGGTCTGCAATCCGTATTTACGTCGGTGTTTCCGATCAAGGACTTCCGCGAAATGTCGCAGCTCGAATTCGTGGACTACTCGATCGGCAACTGGGAGTGTAAGTGCGGCAACTTGAAGGGCCTGCACCATTTGCGCGCCACCTGCCGCAATTGCGGCGCGTCCGTTGTCACCAATCCGTACCAGACCGGCGACGTCATCTGCCACAAGTGCGGCACGTTCAACAAAAACACTCCGACGTTTTGTAACAAGTGCGGCGACCCCGTCGCCATGCAATTGAAGTACGACGTGAACGAGTGCCAGGAGCGCGGCATGACGTACTCCGCGCCTCTGAAAGTCACCATCCGTCTCACCATTTACGACAAAGATCCGGACACCGGCGCGAAAACGATTCGCGACATCAAGGAACAGGAAGTTTTCTACGGCGATATTCCGCTGATGACCGAGAACGGCACGTTCATCATCAACGGCACGGAACGCGTCATCGTCAGCCAGTTGCACCGTTCGCCGGGCGTCTTCTTTGAAAGCGCCAACAACCGTTCCTACTTCCTCGGCAAAATCATTCCTTACCGCGGATCGTGGGTCGAATTCGAGTACGACACCAAGAACATTCTCTACGTGCGCATCGACCGCAAACGCAAGTTTCTCGGCTCGATCTTCTTGCGCGCGCTGGGCATGAAGTCCAACGAAGAAATCCTGCGCACCTTCTATCAGGTAGAGCGCATTTCGCTCCGCGAAAAGGACCTTTTCTGGAACGTTTCGCCGGGCATCGTGGACCGCAAGCTGGCCCACGAAATCCGCAACCCGCGCTCCGAAGAAGTGATTGTCGGCGCGCACAAGCGCATTACGGAAAATCTTTTCAAGGAACTTATCAAGGCGAAAATTTCGCAGGTTCGCGCGGCTCTTGTCGATCTCGAAGGCGCTTATAGCGTCGCCGACGTCGTCAATCGCCAGACCGGCGAAGTTTTGCTCGAAGCCAACAAGCCGCTGACGCCGGAACTCTGGCAAGCGTTCGCCGAGGGCGGCATCACCGAAGTCGACGTCTTCTTTCCGGAGCGCGACGATATCGGCGTGGTCCTTTCGCGCACTCTGGACAAGGACGCCATTCGTTCCTCTAAGGAAGCGCTCATCGAGATCTACCGCAAGCTGCGTCCCGGAGATCCTCCGACGCTTGAAACAGCCACCAATCTCTTCCGCGGCATGTTCTTCGATCCGCGCAAGTACGATTTCAGCCGCGTCGGACGCTTGAAGTTCAACATCAAGATGGGGCTCGACACGCCTCTCGACAACCGCACGCTCGATACGCCGGACTTCGTTTCGGCCATCAAGTATCTCTTCAAGCTGCGTAAGAACATCGGAGTCGTTGACGACATCGATCATCTCGGCAATCGCCGTGTCCGCGCGGTCGGCGAACTTCTCGAAAACCAGTTCCGCATCGGCTTGGTACGCATGGAACGCGCCATCAAGGAAAAGATGAGCGTGTACCAGGAAATGTCCACGGCGATGCCGCACGATTTGGTTAATGCCAAGCCGGTTATGGCCGCGATCCGCGAATTCTTCGGATCCTCCCAGCTCAGCCAGTTCATGGATCAGACCAACCCGCTCAGCGAAATCACCCACAAGCGCCGTCTTTCGGCTCTTGGACCGGGCGGTCTCTCTCGCGAACGCGCGGGTTTCGAAGTGCGCGACGTTCACCCGACGCACTACGGCCGCATCTGCCCCATCGAAACGCCGGAAGGCCCGAACATCGGCCTCATCAGCTCCCTGTCCTGCTTTGCGCGCATTAACGATTACGGCTTCATCGAGTCGCCGTATCGCCGCGTGAAAGGCGGGCGCATCATTGACTACGTCCAGATCGTCAACGCCGGTGACAGCGAATTTAAGGCCGGCGAAATCGTCGAAAAGGACAAGGTCGAAGAGCTCAACGAAGAGTTGAAGCGGAGAAAAGTTGTCTACGAGCCGTACTGCTTCTACCTGTCAGCTTGGGAAGAGGACAAGTACGTCGTGGCGCAGGCCAACGTTTCTCTCGACGAACGCCTGAAAATCACCACGGAACTGGTCAATTGCCGCCAAGCCGGGAACTTCGTACTCAAGAGCCGCGACGAAGTCGATTACGTCGACGTTTCGCCGAAGCAGCTCGTTTCCGTAGCCGCCAGCTTGATTCCGTTCCTCGAGAACGACGACGCTAACCGTGCGCTCATGGGTTCCAACATGCAGCGCCAGGCCGTTCCTCTCATTCGCGGAGAAGCTCCGCTCGTCGGCACCGGCATGGAGCGCGTCACTGCGCGCGATTCCGGCGCGGTCGTCCTCTGCAAGCGCGAAGGCATCGTGGACCAGGTCGACTCCGAGCGCATCATCGTGCGCGTCGAATCCGATCACTCCGGTGTCCTCAGCCGCGAAGTGGGCGCGGACATCTATCAGCTCATTAAGTTCAAGCGTTCGAACCAGAACACCTGCATCAGCCAGAAGCCGTTCGTTCGCGTCGGCGATCGCGTTAAGAAGGGCCAGGTCCTTGCCGACGGTCCTTGTACCGAACGCGGCGAACTCGCTCTTGGCCGCAACGTGCTCGTGGCTTTCGTACCCTGGCGTGGCTACAACTTTGAAGACGCTATCCTCGTCAGCGAAAAGCTGGTGAAGGACGACTACTACACCTCGATTCACATCGAAGAGTACGAAATCGAAGCGCGCGACACCAAACTCGGACCCGAGGAAGTCACGCGCGACATCCCCAACATCAGCGAGTCGTTCCTGCGCAACCTCGATGAAAGCGGCGTCATTCGAATCGGCGCCGTCATCAAGCCGGGAGACATTCTGGTCGGCAAAGTCACGCCCAAGGGCGAGACCACGCTCACGCCGGAAGAAAAACTCCTGCGCGCCATTTTCGGCGAAAAGGCTGGCGATGTTCGCGACGCTTCTCTCTACTGCCCGCCGGGCATCGAGGGCACCATCGTGGACGTCAAAATCTTCACCCGCAAGGGCGGAGAAAAGGACGAGCGCCACAAGGCTATCGAGGCCACGCAGGTCTTCAAGCTGGAGAAGAACCTCGCCGACGAAATCCGCATCCTCACGGATGAGCGCCTCAAGCGCCTTTCGGATTTGCTGGGCGGAAAAATTCTCCAGGCCGACTTGCACGACGAAAAGACCAACAAGCGCCTGTTGACCAAAGGTGTTGAGCTGACCCGCGAGCTGATCGAAAAGATCTCCACGCGCAACCTCAAGCGTCTCAAACTCAACGAAAAAGATCCTCTCCTCATCGAGAAAATCGAAGAGATCGAGGAGATGACTTCGCGCCAGATCGACGTTCTCCGCAAGATCACGGAAGAGCGCAAGGAAAAGCTCAAGAAGGGCGACGAGCTGCCCCCAGGCGTCATCAAGCTGGTCAAGGTCTATATCGCCATGAAGCGCAAGCTCTCCATTGGCGACAAAATGGCAGGCCGCCACGGCAACAAGGGCGTCATCGCCCGCATCGTGCCGCAGGAAGATATGCCGTACCTTCCCGATGGCACACCGGTTGAGATCGTTCTGAATCCGCTCGGCGTTCCGTCTCGTATGAACGTTGGACAGATTCTAGAAACGCACCTCGGCTGGGCCGCCAAGGAGCTTGGCAACAGCTTGAAGCGCCTGCTCAGCAAGGAAGTCAAAGCCGAAGCTCTGCGCCGCTGGTTCCGTGAAGTTTTCACGGACACCGCCGTGTGGAAGACGCTGGCCAAACTGAGCGACGACGAACTGTTGGACTACGCCGAAGGCTTCAAGGAAGGCATTCCCTTCGCCACGCCGGTTTTCGACGGCGCGCGCGAGCCGGAAATCCGCCACTTGCTGGAAGTCGCGGGCTTGCCGCACGCGGGCAAAATCAACCTGTTCGATGGCATGACCGGCGACATGTTCGACCAACCGGTCACGGTCGGCTACATCTACATGCTCAAACTTTCGCACCTCGTCGACGACAAGATTCACGCGCGCTCCATCGGTCCGTACTCGCTCATCACTCAGCAGCCGCTGGGCGGCAAGGCGCAATTCGGCGGACAGCGCTTCGGCGAAATGGAAGTCTGGGCCCTGGAAGCTTACGGCGCAGCGCACATCTTGCAGGAGTTGCTCACGGCGAAGTCCGACGACGTTTATGGCCGCGCGAAAATCTACGAGGCCATCGTCAAAGGCGAACCGGGCATCGAGCCCGGCGTGCCCGAGTCGTTCAACGTCCTCGTCCGCGAGTTGCAGTCTCTGTGCTTGGATGTCGAACTGATGAAGCGCCAAAAGCCAACAGAAAAGGCAGCCGACTAGAAGCAATCCAGCTTGTTGGGGCGCCCGCCGCGGCGGGCGCCCCACAGGCAAAACTTTGTAAGTTGAGCAAGTTTTGGTTTTTGGGTTCTCAGCCGGTCCGGTGCAAAACACCGGATCGCGTCCTCGGCGAAAGCCGGGGAGGGAGGAAACAACCTTGTATCGCAGCAGCCCTTATGATCGCGCCAGTTTGATCGCCGATTTTGATTCCATTCGAATCAGTTTGGCGAGTCCCGAAAAAATTCGTTCGTGGTCCCACGGTGAAGTCACCAAACCGGAGACCATCAACTATCGCACTTTCAAGCCCGAACGCGACGGCCTTTTCTGCGCCAAGATTTTTGGCCCCGTCACGGACTGGGAATGCCTGTGCGGCAAGTACAAGCGGATGAAGCATCGCGGCGTTATCTGCGATAAGTGCGGCGTCGAAGTCACTCTCAGCAAAGTCCGCCGCGAGCGCCTCGGCCACATCGAGCTGGCTTCGCCCTGCTCTCACGTTTGGTTCTTCAAGGGCTTGCCCAGCCGCATCGGCTACTTGCTGGACATTTCCATGCGCGACCTCGAGCGCATTCTCTACTTCGAGGCCTTCGTCGTCGTTGATCCAAACGAAGTCGCCGTGCTTCGCGAACGCGAAGTCCTGCTCGAAGACAAATACCGCGAGCTCCAGAAGGAATATCCCGGCCAATTCGTCGCCAAGATGGGCGCCGAAGCCATCAAGGAGCTTCTCCGCCGCGTTGAAGTGGACAAGCTCGCCGATGAGCTCCGCGAGAAGATGAAGACCGATCCTTCTCTTCAAAAGCGCATCAAGTACGCGAAGCGCCTGAAGGTTCTCGAAGCCTTCCGCAAGAGCGGCAACAAGCCGGAATGGATGATCCTGGACGTTATCCCGGTTCTTCCGCCGGAGTTGCGCCCGCTTGTGCCTCTCGACGGCGGCCGCTTCGCCACATCCGATCTCAACGATCTTTATCGCCGCGTCATCAACCGCAACAACCGCCTCAAGAAGCTAATGGAGCTTCGCGCCCCGGACGTTATCGTCCGCAACGAAAAGCGCATGCTCCAGGAAGCCGTTGACGCTTTGTTCGACAACGGCCGCCGCGGCCGCGTTCTGCGTGGCACGAACAACCGCCCGCTCAAGTCCTTGTCCGATACGCTCAAGGGCAAGCAGGGCCGTTTTCGCCAGAACCTTCTCGGCAAGCGCGTGGACTATTCCGGCCGGTCGGTCATCGTCGTCGGCCCGGAGTTGAAACTCAACCAGTGTGGTCTGCCCAAGAAGATGGCTCTCGAGCTCTTCAAGCCCTTCATTTATCACAAACTCGAAGCACAGGGTCACTGCACCACCATCAAGCAAGCCAAGGAAATGGTCGAGCAGCAGGAAGCTGTTGTTTGGGACATTCTCGAAGACGTCATTCGCGAACATCCCGTGCTTCTCAACCGCGCTCCAACCCTTCATCGCTTGGGCATTCAGGCGTTCGAGCCGACCCTCGTCGAAGGCAAAGCGATCCGCATTCACCCGCTCGTCTGCACCGCGTTTAACGCGGACTTTGACGGCGACCAGATGGCGGTGCACATCCCGCTCTCGCCGGAATCTCAGGTGGAAGCGTCCGTGCTCATGCTCAGCGCGCGCAACATTCTCTCTCCCGCGCACGGCTTGCCCCTCGCCGTTCCGTCGCAGGATATGGTTCTTGGCATCTATTACCTGACCAAGTCCAAGCCCGGCGCCAAGGGTGAAGGCCGCGTCTTCGGTCAGGCAGATGAAGTCGTACTCGCGCTCGAAGCCGGTGAAGTCGAGCTGCTCACTCCGATCCGCTTGCGTTACAGCGGCGAAGTGATCGACCTTACCACCGCCTACGACGACCAGGACGTGCCGCACACCGAGCCCGTCAAGATGGAGCGCCAGTTCATCCAGACCACCGTCGGTCGCGTCATTTTCAATTCGCACCTGCCGGCGAAGTTCCCTTACGTGAACGGTCTTCTCAAAAAGAAGGGCGTTCAGCAGCTCGTCTATTACGCTTACTTGCGCTATGGCCTGTCGGACACCGTCGTCCTGCTTGATCACCTCAAGGAACTGGGCTTCACGTACGCGACGAAGTCCGGTATTTCCATCGGCATCGACGACATGCTCATCCCCAGCGACAAGTACAAGCTGGTCGAAAACGCCGAAAAGGAAGTCGTCAAAGTCCAGCAGCAATACCTCGACGGCGCCATCACCAACGGCGAGCGCTACAACAAGGTCATCGCCATCTGGGGTGACGTTACCGAAAAAGTTGCCGACGAAATGTTCAAAGCCCTCGAAAATCAGGACAAGGAGGGCAACATCAACCCCGTTTACGTCATGGCGGACTCCGGCGCCCGCGGTTCGAAACAGCAGATCCGCCAGCTTTCCGGTATGCGCGGTTTGATGGCCAAGCCTTCCGGCGAAGTCATCGAAACGCCCATCACTTCCAACTTCCGCGAAGGCCTCACCGTGCTGCAGTACTTCATCTCCACGCACGGTGCCCGTAAGGGTTTGGCCGATACGGCTCTCAAGACCGCCGATTCCGGCTACCTCACTCGCCGTCTCGTTGACGTGGCGCAGGACGTCATCATCAACGAACGCGACTGCGGCACGACGGACGGCATTTACGTCGAGCCCATCATCGAAGCCGGCGTCGAAGTCGAGCCGCTGCGCGACCGCATCGTGGGCCGCGTTTCTCTCGACAAGATCAAGGACTTCGAGGGCACGGTCATCGTGGACGTGAACCAGGAAATCACCGAAGAGCTTGCCAACCAGGTGCAGGCCGCGGGTATCGAGCGCGTCCGCATCCGTTCCGTGCTCACCTGCGAATCCCGCCGCGGAGTTTGCGCGCTCTGCTACGGCCGCAACCTCGCCTCCGGGCGCATGGTTGAGTTGGGCGAAGCGGTCGGCGTCATTGCCGCGCAGTCCATCGGCGAACCCGGCACCCAGTTGACCATGCGTACGTTCCACATCGGCGGAACCGCCACCCGCGTTTCCGAGCGTTCCACGCTCGAAGCGCGCAACAACGGCGTCGTCAAGTTCGTGGACCTCAAGTTCGTCGAAGGCCGCGGCGGCACTTCCATCGCCATGAACCGCGCGGGCTTGATCGCCATTGTTGACGAAAAGGACCGCGAGAAGGAGCGCTACCACGTCGTTTACGGCGCCCGCCTTCGCGTACAGGATGGCGAACACGTTACCCACGGCCAGATTCTCGCCGAATGGGATCCGTTCACCTTTTCGATCCTCACCGAGACCGCCGGCTCCGTGAAGTTTGACGACCTGCGGCCCGGCCTCACCATCGAAGAGCAGGTGGACGAAGTGACCGGCCTCTCACAGGACGTTGTTACTCTGCCCCCTGGCGATGAAAAGCATCAGCCTGCGATTCTTGTCCGCGATTCCAGCGGCAAGGTTCGCAAGAAGTACCTGATGCCTTCACGCGCTCACTTGATGGTCAAGGACGGCGACGAAGTGCAGGCCGGAGACGTGCTCGCGAAAATCCCGCGTGAAACCACCAAGACCAAGGACATCACCGGTGGTCTCCCGCGCGTCGTCGAGCTCTTCGAGACTCGCAAGCCAAAGGATCCCGCCGTCATCAGCGAAGTGGACGGCGTCGTCCGCTATGGCGATATCGCCAAGGGCATGCGCAAAGTCTACGTCGAAAGTGAAGATGGAAAGACAACTAAGGAATATTCCATCCCGCGCGGCGTGCATATCAACGTTCAGGAAGGCGACCACGTCAAGGCGGGCGAAGCCCTCATTGACGGCCCGCTCAACTTGCACGACTTGCTCGCCGTTCTCGGCGAAAAGTTCACGCAAGCCTACCTGGTCAACGCCATTCAAGAGGTCTACCGCCTCCAGGGCGTCAACATTAACGACAAGCACATCGAAACCATCAGCCGCCAAATGATGCGCTGGGTCAAGGTCGAAGACGTGGGCGACACCACCTTCCTCCTCGAGGAACAAGTGGACAAGTTCCGTTTCCGCGAGGAAAACGATCGCGTCATCGCCGACGGTGGCCGTCCCGCAACCGGGCGTCCTCTGCTCCTCGGCATCACCAAGGCCTCGCTCTCGACCGATTCGTTCATCTCGGCCGCGAGCTTCCAGGAGACCACGCGCGTGCTCACCGAAGCTGCTGTTGCCGGCAAGGTAGACTATCTCCGCGGTCTCAAGGAAAACGTCATCATGGGCCGCCTCATTCCCGCCGGCACGGGCCTCGAGCACTACCGCAGCATTCAGTTGCTGACGGAAATGCCCGCTCCCGCTCCTGTTGAGGAAATTCCGGAAGCCGCCGAGCTCACCGCGGAAGAAGCCGCCGCTCTCGACTTCCTCCAGAAGGACGCAGAGTCCGACGCCGCAACCGAAGTCTAATCGGTTTGGATGGGGCACGGCTCGCCGTGCCCATCTCGACCTAACCACAACCATCCTTCGAACCGTCGAAGCGTCCCGGCCAACCCCGGGACGCTTTTACTTTTTAAATACTTTCTAAGGGTACTTTTCAGGCACTCGGGGCGTCGGGCTCATTGCTCCAGCCTGGCGGCGTTCCTACAATGATTTGGACACTTTTCGAACAGCTTTTCGCCATTTCTGCTGGACGCTGCTCGCACGCTCATGGCTAAAGATAACGAGCTCAGGAAACCTTCAGAAAACAGTGCTTCGCCGGGCGGCGCTAGCCGCTCCACGATCTCCTCTCGCCTTGAGCGATTCGAAAAAAGCCAGCGCGAACTGTGGTATTTGACCTTTTTCCTGCTTCTTGCCATTTCGATCGGTTTTGCCGTCGTCTCCTGGGGAACCATTCGCACCCTTACCCAGCGCCTCGAGCCTCTCCTCCCTGGCTTGATCGTCATCGTGGTCCTCTTCATCGCCTACGCCTGGAAGCGCAACCAGGAAATTTCCGAGCTCCGCGGCCTCGTCCGCGGCCTGGAACACCAGGAATCCTCCCTGCCCAGTGAACGGCAGATGGACCAGCTTTTTTCGGTCATCTCCCGCTCCCAGCAAGGCTATCGCGATCTCATCGACTCCTTTGACGACGTTCTCATCGCCGTTTCTCTCGATGGCGAAATCCGCGCCGTGAATCGCAGTTTTGCCAATCTCGTCAATTCCAGCTACCAGCAGATTATCGGCCGCCCGGTTACCGATTTTCTCGAAGAGGCGAGTGGCGAGGGCGCCGAACTTTTCCGGCGTGCCATGCCTCGCTTTATCGAGCGCCGTCATTGGTCCGGCATTATTCACATACGCCTCAAAAGACAGAATTCCGTCTGTTACTACGACTGCGTCGCGCATGCCATGACTCGCGACAATGAGGTCCACGGCCTCACCATTCTCGGCCGCGATATCACCGCCCTGCGCAAGAATGAAGCACGCTTTACCGAGCTCTTCGAAACTCTCCACGAAGGCATCTACATTACGACCCCGGATGGCACCATTCTCGACGCCAATCCAGCGCTCGTCCGCATGCTTGGCTACGATTCCAAGGAAGAATTCCTGTCCAGAACGGTCCCGGATGTTCTTGCCGACCCGGCGGAAAGAGCGTCGCTGCTGGACCAGGTCGAGCGACAGACCAAGCCGCAAGCTAGAGAGATCACTCTTCTGCGTAAGGATGGCTCTCCCATCGTTTGCCTGAACACTGCGACTGCTATTCGCGATACCGCCGGCCGGGTGATTCGCTATCAGGGCTCGCTCATGGATGTCACGGCCCGCCGCGAAATTGAGCGCCAGCTGCACAAGGAACAGGAATTCGCACGCCGCCTCGTGGACAGCTTCCCGGATCTAATCCTCGTCGCAGACACCAATTCGCATTACACCTTCGTCAGCCCCCGCTATACCGAAGTTCTCGGCTATGAACTGCCCGAAACGGCTGATATGGAGTTCGGCGGCCGCACTCATCCGGAGGACTTGCCGCTCCTTCTCTCTCTCTTCTCGGATATTCTCTCAGGCCGGCAGACCTTCGCTTCGCTAGAAGTGCGCGTTCGCCATAAGCGGGGCGACTGGCGCCGCATCCGCTTCAATTTCAGCCCTCTCGCGGACGAAACCGGAAAAATCGAAGGCGTCGTCCTCTCTGGTCGCGACGTCACCGAACTCAAACGCCTCGAAGAACAGTTGATTCAATCGGAAAAACTAGCCGCCATGGGCCAGATGCTCGCGGGCGTCGCCCATGAGCTGAACAATCCTCTCACCGCCATCCTCGGCGTCACCGAATTGCTTCGCGAACGCGAAAATCTTGAGGATGCCACCAAACGCCAGCTCGAACTGACGCATCGCCAGGCTCGCCGCGCCGCGCGCATCGTTCAGAATCTCCTGGAGTTCTCCCGCCCTGCCTCCCCACAAAAAAAGCCTCTCGACCTCAACAGCATCATTGACCGCACCCTGCAATTGCATGAACACTCGCTTCGCCGGAGCAACATCGAAGTGGATATCCGCTCTGTGCCCGACCTTCCAGGCGTGGTCGGCGACGCCAATCAGCTTATCCAGGTCTTCCTCAATCTCGTCACGAACGCTGAGCAGGCCATTCGCGAAATCCGCGAGTCCGGCCGCATCCAAATCCGCTTCGCAAATCTCGGCGGCCGCGTTGCCGTCACCTTCCAGGATGATGGCATCGGCATTCGCCCCGAATCCATCGCCCGCCTCTTCGATCCTTTTTACACCACCAAGCGTCCCGGCGGCGGCACGGGCCTCGGCCTCAGCATCTGCCTTTCGATCGCTCGCGAGCACGGCGGTACCATCGAAGCCGCCGCCTTGCCCGCGGGCGGCTCCGCGTTCACCGTTTTCTTCCCGGCTGCGGTAGACGAAGACTCCGTCGCGGCTCCCGCCGCCGAATCAGGCATCGTTCGCGCTGCGCCCGCGCCAACCATGGAATTGCTGAAGGGCCGCTCTATCCTTGTTCTGGATGATGAAGAGAGTATTCGCGGACTCTTTCAGGAAGGCCTTTCCGCCCGCGGCCTGCATGTGGACTGTGCCGCCACTTTCGAGGAGGCCCTTGCCTTCCAAGCGCAACGCTCTTATGACGTTCTACTCTGCGATTTGAATCTCTCCCAGAACGGCAGCCCCTCCAGCGGCAAAGCCGCCGCTGAAAAAATCCTCTCCGCCGCTGGAATTCACAAGCCGGAGTTAATCTTCATTAGCGGGGAGCTCATCGAAAACCTCGAGGTTCCCGCAAAGCCAGGCGAGCCTCATCATTTGCAGAAACCCTTCCGTATTTCCGATGTCCTTGCTCTGTTCTTCGAGATTTTCTCAGCGGACAAGCCCGAAACAACGCCCGAGTAGGTACTCTGTCCAGTCGGTTATGCGTTGCCAGCACTTGATCCTTCGGCGTGGTTCAGGAGTCTTAGGCGGAACCCGCAAATCTTTCAGGAAGCACCTCCGCCAGTTACTTGCGCCTTCCGAGCCATAGGACGGCGTCCTCGAACAATAGATTCTGTTCGTTGCTCGTGAAAATTTTGTCACCATGGCCCATGTTCATATACATCATCCGGTAGCGCGTGTTCGTCCATGCCACCGGTAAGTCCCCGCCGGTAATGGTGTCCTTCAGTCCAATCGGATAGTTCTTTGGATCGAGCGTCAGCAGCACTTTCACTTGCTTATCCAGCCGAGGACTAGGCTTCCAGATGTACCATTCATTTGCCGGCGACGTGAACGTAGCAGGCAAATGCCGCGTTACCGGATGGGTTCGGTCGTCCACCACGATCGTCGCGGGCAGTGGAGGCCAATTATTGCCGTAGAAAACGGCGCCCCCCAGGAAGTCAACGAACCATGGCCAGCCTGTATCTCTGTCGTTGTAAGCCGATACATGGAATCCCAGCCAGCTGCCTCCGCCCTTCATGTAATCCTCGAACGCTTTTCGTTGCTCTGCCGTGTGCGCAAAATCGTTAAGCCACAGAATCACCTGGAAGTTTTTCAGGTTTTCAGCGTTCCAGTCTTCCCATCGCGTCGTCGCTTGGAATTCAAAATTATCTTTTCTGGCCAACCCCTCGAAAAAGGGAAGCGCTTGCTTGGCGAAGTCAATATGATCCTGCTCGCCTTTATCGGTATAGAAGGCCAGGACCCGAAAGGAGACTGCTTGCGGGGGAGCCGTTCCATCCACGGGAAAAAGCATGGAGCCCAGCAAAAAAATAAAGAGCGCCCGAATCATCGGCCCGCAGCCCAAAGAATGGAATTGTGAAAAAGCTTCGTGAACGCCTCATTTTGAAAATGCTCCGGTCGGTGCCCCATAAAAATGTAAACGTTCCTGGCTTTCACGTGTTCGTTGGTCCACACCACGGGATGATCGCCCATCTTTAGCGGCGAATCGGGTGTGTAGGTGCTTTCGTCAACCGAAGCGAGCACATGCACGTTCGCCCGAGCCGACTTATCGTAGGTGTACCATTCCTCCCGCTCAATTTCGAAGGACGAGCCGAGACCTTGCATCACCGGATGGCCCTTGTCTTCCACATTTACCTTCGCGGACGCGAACTTCGCGATGTAGTCCTTGAAACGAATCCCGCCCATAAAATCGGAGAACCATTTCCACATCGGGTAGCCGTCGAACTCTCCCAGCAGGGTCGCGTGATGAAAACCGATCCACCCGCCCTTCCCCTCCTCAATGTAGTTCTCGAAAGCCTGCTCCGCTTTCGCGGTCCACATATATGGCGGGTAATCCAGTTGCAGGAAGAGCCGGTATTGCGAAAGAAATTCCGCATCGATTTTTTCGGTGTTTTGGATGTAGTCGATGGAAAAATTATCGGCAGCCGCTTCTTTTTCCAGCCAGATCTTGGCGGCATCCACAAAAGGTCGGTGAATACTTTTCTCTTCGGCCAGCGCGATGACTCGGAAGCCGGGTCCCCGGTTTTGCGCGAACGCCGCGCCCGCACAAACCGCCAAAACAGCCGCAAGCATCGCTATGCAAGCAGCGCGCCGTTGAGAAGATAAGGAGATCATAGTCAGGAGTCCCGTTTCCGCGGCGCTATCTTTGCATTAAATACGGTCGGTATAAAAGGGTTCTCACAAAAATGTTTGTGTCTTTCTTTGCCTGGGCCTTCGAGCGCGCTAACATAGCGGCGTGCTTCTAGCCGCCAAAACTCTCGGCACAATTCTCGCCACAACACTCCTGCTATGCTGCGCCATCGCCGCATGGCCCAGACCGCAATCCGGGCAACCTTCCACCACCCTGCTGAACAGCAGCAGAGCCATCGCGCTGAATTCGAAAACCGGAAAAGTATACGCGGTGGATACCCGGCAAGGCGCAATTGCCATCTTCGATCCGCAAGAAAAATCCATCTCCAGCCTCCCTGTTGGCGCGGGTCCCGTAGCCGTCGCCGTCAACGAATCAACAAATCGTATTTACGTGGCCAACAACGGCGCCGCTTCCGTCACCGTCATCGACGGTGCCACAGACACCCCCCTCGCTACTATCCCTGTAGGCCCGCTCCCGTATGTTCTCGCCGTCAATCCAGCGACAAACAAAATCTACGTCTCGAACACCTTCAGCGACTTAATCACCACCATAGACGGCGCGAGCAACTCTACGACGACTCTGAAGGCCGGCTCCGCCGACGCCATCACGGTGGATTCCAAACTGGATAAGATCTATCTGCTCGGCTACGAAAGTACCCATCTGACCGTATTGGACAAAGTCCCTTCCATCGTCACCAAAATCCCTGTAGGCATGCATCCCTGGGCCATTGCAGTAAACGAATCCACAAGCACTCTCTACCTAGCGCGCTCAGGCAACTCCGAACTAGCCATTGTGGATGAAAACTCCGGCACGGTAAGAAAGGTTCCAACCGGAGCAATTCCCTGCGCCTTAGCCGTCAATCCCGCCACAAACACAATCTACGTCGTCAATCACGCCGACGACACGGTAACCGCAATCGATGGAACGAATCGCAAGGTAATCGCCACCATAAAAGTAGGAGAACGCCCCCAGGCAATCGCCGTGGACTCCACAAGAAATCGCGTCTACGTCGCCAACACCCACAGCAACACCATCACGGTAATTGATGCCATCAGCAACTCCGCCGTAAAAACTCTCCCTAGCAAAGGAAATCCCTACGCCCTCGCCATAAACTCCAACACCGGCCAGCTCTTCGTAACCTCTGAAAGCGCCTCACCGCTCTCCGCCCTCGCCCCGAAGTAATTGGAAAAGGGAAATTCCTGGTTGCTGATTACCGACGAAAAGGTTCTGGGTTTCGGGCAGAGGTTGCGGTCGAAGTACAATCAGGGTATCGGCGTACAAAGGGAATATTTGAGTTGAGACGGCTCTTAACGCGGGTTCGTTTTTTCTGCGGGCACTGCATCCACACCGAAATCCCAGACAAACAGGTTCAATCCATCGTCCAGGATCTCTGTCAGCGCATACTCTCCTGGCGGCAGGGGTTCACTCAACGTGAACCGGTAAATATCCGGCGCGACTTCCCACCGTTGCATCGAAACTTCGACTCGGTCCTGCGATAGCTCCGTCCCAAAAAGGCTGCGGATGGATTCCAGCAACCGTTTGTTTCCCTTCACTTTGGCGTGCACCAGCACAACATCCGGCCCAGCCATGTCCTGCCGCCCTGTTCGATCCAGCGAAGAGACCTTATTGGGATCCGGGGGCGGCTCGCGCAAGTAAAACTCCGGCGTTTGACTTGTCAGCCTCACCGCGGCCTTTGCCCCGGGGAGCTCAATGTTGTGTTTGCTCGGCACAATCGGAATTGGCGAGAGCACCTGTTTCAACACCGTTTTCTTGTCTGCGCTCACCTGCGAACCGGCCTGCTCTATGCGCTTGATGGATTTGCCCTCCAGCGCAAACATCCCTTCGCCATCTGGCAGGAACACCCCCGGCGCAACCGTCAGGCTGGCGTCCACATCCACCGGAGTCTGCGCGTTCTTGGCGGCCTCTTGGATGCGCACTTTTTCCAGCATGGCTTCGGTCGTCTTTTCGTCCGCAGCTTCCGCCTTTTTCGTCGCGTCCCAGTCCACCAGCGACGCCGGAATCTCCTCCCAACCGCCCCGCTCGACGCTAAAATAGCGCACCCGCTCGCCGTTCTTCTCATAATCGCGAACGAGCTGGTAACTTCCGTCCTTCAGCATCAGTTTCTTGCCCCGGGGAAGTGGTGCCGAGGACGTCGATCCCCCAGGACCCGCCGCCGGATCCTGCTGCGTTACGCCCGCCGCGACTGGCCTTGCACTCCAGGCAGATCCTGCCGAGACCACAACGGCGATGGGAAGCATTAAGGCGAAAGTAGGAGCCAAACGCATAGCGGTTTCTGGTCTTTCAGATGCCGTCAGGGCGCTTCAGTTTGTCCATCCGCGAGCATACCCCGCCGCCTCGCAGCCCGCAACCGGGCCCCAAAGCAGCTCGTCTACTAGTCTGGAGTGCGGGAGCTCTGCTCCCGCTTTTTGACGTTCTGCGCTGAGAGAGATCACGCTGGGCCACACCGGAATAAAGACGCTACAGAAAAGCAAAAAGCTCTTTCCCTTGTTCCGGGAAAGAGCTTTTCGCGAAAAGGCTGAAACGCGCTGAAAACAGTTAGTGCGTGCAGCGCGGGAACAGCGTAACCAGCACCATCAAGTCAGACAATGTGAACAGCCATTGATCTGCCTGCTTGCCCGCGGCTTCCGCGGCCCGCGCGATAAAGCCCAAGTGCCGGCTCTTTGCAAAATTGCGGATGTGGTCCACGCAGATGCCAGTCAGGCTGGCGATCTCCGCGTCAGTGAAAATCTTTTGGCTCGATTTTACGGTAACCATGGCCTTGTTCCTTTAACTGTGTGCCACACCGCGCATCGCTTCCGGCTTTACAATCCTTTGATGCTTCTTGCAGCGTACGCGATGCTCTCTTTCTAGAGCAATAGTAGTTCCGTTCTCTACATATGAAACGGATAGCCTAGTACTTTTGTTTCAAACTCCTGTGTAAAAAGGCATTTAACGCGGTTTTCTGAAGATCGGGATCCATGGTACGAACGGACAGGTAGGTGACTCAGGGTGGAAAAAATGTCCTACTTTTGCAAAGTCTCTACGAATTTCGGGAGACTGTCGGCAATTTCCCGCATCTGTTTTGTGTGCCGAACTTCATGCGCGGCAAGAAACTTTATCCACTCATACGTGTTTAAATTCCCGAGGGCCGGGTGTTTCCAGACGTACTCGCTCAAATCGCGGCTCTTCATCTCCTCGAGAAACGCGAGCGTTCGTCCGCGCACTTCGCGCAATTCCGCCATCATGTCTTCTTTGTCGCGTAGCATTTCTGGGTCAACCGGCACAGGCGATTTGCGGCGAACGATCCGCGAATGCACCAGTGCAATCGGCAGATGAATTTTCTTTAACCATGGAAAGTGCTTCGGCGCTTTCTGCGCGATCCGGTCCGCTTTCCCGACGACCGCTCGTTCCACCATCATCAAATGCGCCACCAATTCCGCCGCCGACCATCGGTCTTCCGAGGGCCGGGTCTTCCACTCCGCAGCAGGCACCTCGTCAGCCGTGCGCAAGAACCCTGCCTGCGACCTAGCCAAACAAGCGACAGTGGATTGAATTACCTGGGGCACAAACCGCCTCCAACTGCGCTTTCGGGACCAAAAGTGCAGTTCGTATTTAACTAAGGGGTTAAATAAAGCCAGCTAAGTCTTTTAGAATCAGTTTTTAATTTAACCGCTTGGTTTAATACGAGAGCAAAACCAACCATAAAAGGCTTTGTATTCAACCACTTGGTTAAATACAAGCCAAATCTTTACCCCTCGCCTCTACTCCTAAAGTGACGCCCCGCCAGCCTGCTCGAAGGCGTGAGCCAGCTGCAAAACGCTGGCCTCGCCAAACGCAGGCCCGAAAATCTGCAACCCGACGGGCAGCTTGCCGCAGATTTTGCCGCACGGCACGGACATCCCCGGAACCCCCGCCAGCGACCCTGTAACCGTATATATATCAGCAAGATACATCTGAAGAGGATCGGCCGTACGTTCTCCCAGCTTGAACGCCGGAACCGGCGATGTCGGCGTTACGATCACGTCGACTTTGGTGAAGGCGTCACGAAAATCCTGCGCAATCAGCGCACGCACCTTCTGGCCCTTGAGGTAGTAGGCGTCGTAATAACCAGCCGACAGAACATAGGTTCCCAGCACGATCCGGCGTTTGACCTCTGCCCCGAAACCTGCACCGCGCGTTTTGCAGTACATGGCCAGCAGGGAGCTGTCATCTACCCTAAGTCCATATCTGACACCATCGTAGCGGGCCAGGTTGGAGCTGGCCTCAGCCGTCGCAATGATGTAATAGGTCGCGATAGCGTAGTCCGTGTGGGCCATGTGGATTTCCTGAAGCTGGCAGCCCATTTTCTTTAGAAGCTCGATCCCAGCCTCGATCTTTTTCCGGACGCCGTCGTCCATGCCCTCGCCGAAGTACTCTTTGGGTATGCCAACGCGCATGCCTTTGACTGGGCGCTCCATCGCGGTCACGTAGTCCGGCACAGGAGCCGTAGTAGAAGTGGAGTCGTTTGAGTCTCGTCCGGCGATCACCTTAAGGGTGGCGGCGACATCCCGGGCATTGGTCGCGAATGGACCGATGCGGTCCAGGGAGGAAGCGAAAGCGATCAAGCCGTATCGGGATACCCGGCCGTAGCTACCCATCATGGCTGGGATCCCGCAGAACGAACCTGGCTGCCGGATGGACCCGCCGGTATCGGTACCCAGGGAAGCTACCGCCAGGCCTGCCGCTACGGCTGCTGCCGAGCCGCCGCTGGACCCGCCCGGGACACGGTCCGTGGCTTCGGGATTGCGGACTGGACCGTAGGCAGAGTTCTCGTTGGAGCTGCCCATGGCGAATTCGTCGCAATTGGTTTTGCCCAGGATGACTGCGCCTGCGGCTTCCAGACGCTCGACCGCTGTGGCGTCGTAGGGCGGGACATAGTGCTCGAGAATCTTTGAGCCGCAGGTGGTGCGAACACTCTTTGTACTGATGACGTCTTTGATGGCAATGGGGACGCCGGCCAGCTCCGGGAGCGGCTTGCCGGATGCCACCAGGGCGTCTATTCGGTCGGCTTGCGCATAAGCACGCTCTTCCGAGAGCATCAGGTAAGCGTTCAGCTCGGGGTTACGCTCGGCGATTCGCTTATAGAAGTCCGCCGCCAGTTCGCGTGCGGACACCTTCTTTGCCGCGAGGGCTTCTCTTACACCGTCGATTGTCCAGGTCGTCATTTTTTTAGGACGGGCATTCCTGCCCGTGGTTTTATTCTTTTAGGGTTTACTGCTGGAAGCCCATGCAATCCAGGCCGACAATACTGTCCTGCTCACCTTTCGATTACCTTCGGAACTCTAAAATATGGCGGCTCGGGATCGGGGGCCTGCTCCAGGATTTCGGGGGTTACTCGGCAGGGGACTACCACGTCCTCGCGAAGAGTCGCGTCTGCGGTCTGGTCATCGGCGAGAACCTGCGCCATCGGGGCTACATTGGTGGTGTCCAGTTCGTCGAGTTTGCCGATGTATTCGAGGATGTCGTCAATTTGCTGGCGGTAGCTTTCCAGTTCGGCCTCGGTCAAATCCAGATAGGCCAGCTCTGCGACTCGTTCGACGTCTTCCCGGCTAATTTTCACGGCGGATTCCCGTCTTCCTTCGCGTTACAGACTGGATGCAAAAACGATGCAAAATTCTAGCATATCCCTGCGGTGCGGCCTCGGGGACTCCCGGAGCATTTACTGGATCGGATGAGAGGCCTTCGGATCGGGGATGAGCACGACGAAATCGTAGCCGAAAATTACGCGCTCCAGCTCTGGATCGATCTTGCCGTATTTGGAGAACCCATCGCGTAAGGCTCGAAGGTCGAAGAGCGTAGAGGAATTCTCGACTTGCAAGTCGAAGAGCGGTTTGAAAAAGAGGAAGTCCGAGTCTTTGTCGCCTGCCAGATCGAGCGGAGCGGCTTCGGGCGGCCTTCCGATGCCCGCAAAATGGAGCTGCTCGCCCTTTACGCCCACGATGAGGATATGCACGGATTTGAACTGATTGGCCTCGGCGGCTTCGCCGATCAAATTGCCGATTTCGCTGGAATGCAGCGGGTTGATGCCCCGGAACATGTGATAGCCGCCGAATTTGAAAAAAACTTTAGGGAGCACGCCATCGTTTCTGGGGGCAGCCGCGAAGGGTTCCGCGAAATTCTTTTTCATCAAGAGGGCCCGCTGGCGGTTCGAACTGTAATAGTCCCCGTTCATGTTTTTCTTATAGATCTCACGGCTCACCAGGAGGTCGTCAAAGAGTTTCTGGGCCTCGGGTTTGCCCTGTTTCTTCAGCAGATCGCGCACAACGTCCAATTCTTCCTGCTTCGCAGACATAAGGAAGAGGTCTCCGGGGTTACCGCTTTTCGCGGCGGTGGCATGCGCGTCGCTATTTTGCTTCCTCAAAGTTTCGACGGCAGTTTTCGCATCGGGACCGGGATTTGTTTCGAGAATTTTGTCGAGCACAAAGCCCGCCGCGCCCATGAATTCCTGATCCAAGCCCCAGAAGGTCATGTGGCCGGGCGAAGCGGCCTTTTGGCACTGCTGAAGCATGGCGAACTCTTCCTGCCAGTCATAAAACGCAATGGTCTCCGGATATCTTCTGAGGAATTCGCTGAGCTGCTTCGCGCCATCCGCGGCGCGAGCAAACTTTTCCAGGTCCGGAGCGACGTCCGGACCAATCTCGAGCGCCATGTGATGGAAACCATGCGGGGCCAGCTCGGCGCAAAGTGCGGCAGTGAACTCTGGAATCTGGCGGATGCCGTGATCTTCGCCGAGCGCGACGAAGTGGGCATCGGCCAGGGCTGTGCGCAAAACTTCGCTGGTGTGACCGGCAAGTTTGCCGTCCTGCACGCTGACCGCGCCCCGGTTTTTCTTGAGAGTTTCCGTGAATTCGCTGTTTTGGGCCGGAGCGCAGACGCCAAAGATGAGGCTGGCGGCAAGCAACAGCACCGCTGCATGAAACCTTCTCATTCATTCTCCGGATTACAAATGTTGTTCAGGCGATACCGATGCCAGACGCATTCTAGTGGAGAACGGTGTCCCGCGGAATAGCGAGGCTACTTCAAGCTACCCGGAGTGCTCCCTTATTGACTGTTTTCGGAAGCGGCTTCGGCAGACTGCCATTCGAGAATCGAGTGATGCATGCTGGCCATGCGCCAGCGGCCTTCGGATTTTTTGCACATGGCCATTCCACGGCCGCGCAACCTGCCGCGAGACGAGTCGATGGTGAATTCGTATTCGTACCAGATGGCTTCGCCAATGGAGTGGAAGGAATTTTCGCGGATGTCGAGCTTCGCAGCCGGCTTCTGGTGAAAGTATTTTTCGCGAAAATAGCCGGTTACTTTCTCTCGTCCGTAGAGCTCGGCTTCGCCGCTGAACAGCACGATCTTTGGATCCAGACAATCGCCGAAGGCCCGCTCATCGGATGAATTGAATGCTTCAACGCAGCGGTGCATCTCGATTTGCATCGCGGTCACAAGTTCTTCGGCGCGCTTTTCGTCGGTGGTGGCGAGGTGCAGCGTTTGTTGTTTGAGGTTGATGCTGGCGCCAAGCTTGCCAAGCAAGTCCACGCCGAGGATGCCGTCAATTTTCTTTCCGCAGGCCTTGCCGATGGCGGACAAATCGATGGCTGGGAGTTTTAACTTCAGGAGCGTGGTTCGGCCAACCGCGAGTTCTTCAATGGCGACTTCTTTGGCGCTCGTGGCCAGAGTTCCGGTCCAGGAAGTGACGCGAATGTCTTTCGCGGAGCCTTCGGCGAAGGATGCGAGATTCAACATGGAGGTCGCGGCAGTATCCACGAGGAAGAGGCTCGGGCGGTCACCGATTTTTACGGTGATGACGGGTAAGGCGTCGCAATGTTCGAGGGGTATTTCCTGGGCGCGCAAGGCTTGCGGCAGCGCGATAGGGCCGAGAAGAAGGGAGCAAAGAAAATAGCGCGAGCGAGACAAGAAGGCCATGGGCCGCACCTCGATGGGAAAAGAGTGTAACATACAAATACGAACGTTCGTGCTATTTAATGACGTGTGTTACAGTAATTTCATGCCCCGTGCGCAGAGCTCCGTGCGGCCCACACCTGTAAAAAACAAGAAGAAGCCCCCACAGCGTCAGGCGCGAGGACTGCGAACGCGAGAAGCGATTCTGGCTCGTGCCGTGGACATCGCCTCGGTGGAAGGATTGGAAGGCTTGACGGTAGGTTCGCTGGCGGAACAACTTGGAATGAGCAAGAGCGGGCTATTTGCCCACTTCGGCTCGAAGGAAGAGCTGCAATTGGCCACGGTGGAGGCGGCGCGGCTGAGGTTCATTGACAAGGTTACGGCACCCGCAATTTGCGCCACGAAGGGTATGCCCCGGCTCTGGCGGCTCATCGATTTTTGGCTTTCTTCGGGCGAAAAGAGCGTCTTCAAGGGCGGATGTTTCTTCAGCGCAGCCTCGTTCGAGTTTGACAGCCGCAGGGGGCCGGTGCGGGACCGCGTGTCGGCGATCATGCGGGAATGGATTGAGGCCATCGCCCGGGCGGTGAAGCTGGCGCAAGAAGCCGGGCATCTCGACCCCAAGCTGGAAGCAACGCGGCTAGCCTTCGAACTACATGCCATCGCGATGAGCGGACATTGGGCGCATCAGCTGCTGGACGATACAAAGGCCTACGCGCGCGCGCGGGCGATTGCGCTTGATAAGTTAAGGAGCGTGGCAACAGCGGGGTGTCCGCAGCTGCCGTAGCAGACACTTCTCACGGGACTTGGCCGCTTCATGGGAAAGTGATTGGGCAACGGGAATTTAGTGCTGGAGCTCGATTTCAGAGCGTCAAAAATACTGACGGGGTAATAATCTGAATGCCCTGGAACGGGTGAAGCGCGAGAAGATCGGAATCTCCAGTGACGATATACGTGGAGTGACCCCTTACGGCCAATTCAAGAAATTTGTCGTCCTTGGGATCGCGGCAAGCCGTGATGTGCTCGTTGACGTCCACCCATTCAGCCTCACGCGTCAAGGCTGCAATAAAGGTCTGGATGTCGTCCTCATCCAAGTAGCGTTGCAGGCGCTTTCTGTTCCGCGAGCACCGCATAAGAAAGCAGGATCTTTCCCTTTAGAAGCGCCAGATCAAGGGCTTTGCGAGGCTTGGAATCAGGAAGGAGCAGGGCGCTGATGAGGACATTCGTATCGAAAACGAAACGCAACTATTCGCCTTCTAACAGCGATTCCAGAATTTGCGGTGTCAGCCCGCGATCCTTAGCTTTACGTCCAAGCTCATCGAGCGTTTTCTGTAGAGACGGGTATTCGCCGGAGGCCAGCTCGCGAAGCCGCAAACTAAGCAAGGCTTGTAGCTTGCGCTTTTCCTGCGGGGAAGCGGAATCATAGGCTTTCGCCGTTTGCGGGTCGAGGGTGATGGTGATGGTCTGATTGGCCATGGCCTGCTACCTGCTGCAATTGTAACAACAAAAGGAAGCGTTCTAAACTCGAACCTCTTGAGTTTTGCGCGGATACTTTTTCTCGATGTAGTTGTCGACGAGGGACTGGAACGCGGCGGCCAGTTCGTCGTAGGTGCCTTCGAGCGTTACGTCTTTCTTTCCATCAATATATATGGGGCAGCGGGGAGCCTCGCCGGTTCCGGGGAGGCTGATGCCAATATTGGCGGCTTTGGACTCGCCGGGGCCGTTGACGATACAGCCCATCACGGCGAGGGTCATGGTTTCGACGCCGTCATATTGAGCCTTCCAGACGGGCATACTGTCGCGGATGTAATTCTGGATGCGTTCGGCCAATTCCTGAAATGTAGTGCTCGTGGTGCGACCGCAGCCAGGGCAAGCCGTGACGCTCGGCGAAAAGGAACGCAGGCCAAGTGCTTGCAGAAGTTCGCACGCGGCATAAACCTCTTCGCGACGGTCGCCGCCGGGCTTCGGGGTGAGCGAAATTCGGATGGTGTCGCCAATGCCTTCGTAGAGCAGCACGCCCAGCGAGGCGGCGGACCATATCTGGCCCTTCATTCCCATGCCCGCTTCGGTGAGGCCGAGATGCAGGGGCTGCTCGGTCTTGGCGCTCAGGTCGCGATAAACCGTGATGAGATCGCGGGGGCGGGAAGTTTTGCAGGAGATGATGATTTGATCGTGGCGCAGGCCGCACTCGAGCGCAAGCTCCGTGGATTGCAGCGCGGAAAGGACCATGCAGTCGTTGATAATTTCCTCAGACTCTTTGCCCAGGTTCTTGTCCGTGTTTTCCTGCATTTTGTGCATGACGAGCTCTTGATTGAGCGAACCGCCATTCACGCCGATGCGGACGGGCTTGCCGTTGTCGCGAGCGATTTTACAGATGGTTGAAAACTGCTCGTCGCGGCGCTGGCCCGCGCCTACGTTACCCGGATTGATGCGGTATTTGTCCAACGCTTTCGCGCACTCGGGATATTTCGTGAGTAGAACGTGGCCGTTGTAGTGGAAGTCGCCGATAATTGGCGCATCGCAACCGGCATCCAGCATGCGCTTCTTGATTTCCGGGACGGCTGCCGCAGCTTCGGGGACGTTTACCGTCCAGCGGACAATTTCTGAGCCAGCTTCGGCAAGCTCGACGGTTTGCTTGAACGTGGTGGCGACGTCGGCCGTGTCCGTGTTGGTCATGGACTGCACGACGATGGGAGCGCCGCCGCCAACCATGACGTGGCCTACTCTGACGCCGAACGTCTTTCGGCGGGGGCGTCCAGCTGCGGCTGCGTCAGTGCCTTTAATCTGCGTGAGCATTACACCTATATTTTAGCCTGAGTTGCGTTTGAATACGAAATGCGCAGCCGCGAACTCGCGTATTGGAAACGATTGGGCAATCCGGGAGGGGGCGTCTTCAGTCCTTCGCTTCGCTGAGGAAAGTTCAGAAAGATGACCCGGGCCAGTTTTTCCACAGGTTTTTCGAGCCTTGTGGAAAGCGGTGAAACGCCACATCTGTTGCAATACCGTCATCCAGGGGTATTTATTCCCCAAAACGGCACCCCGCCTTCAAAGACATCGAATTAGCTTCTTTCCGGGACTTTCATCGGTTTTTGAGGAATAAGTTGACACGTCCCGAGGGGAACAACAGGCGTTTCATTTTTTTTCTACAATGAATCAGTCGTTGACACCTTCAAAGACTGGGTGTATTTCATGCCCATCTTTAGTGGTGGGGGCCTTGCGAGTGGTCTTCCATCGTGTACTTTTTCCGAGCGTAAAGCAGTCTTGACTGCCCGCACAACTTGGTGTGTTCGTGTGCCTGCAGGAGAGATGAAAACATATCCAGCGGGAACCGCATGCCGTTGGTGTCAGGGAAAAGCCCACGAACGGCCACTCCTCGCTTAATCAGCCAGCTAAAGTGATGGGGGGAATCATGAAATTCTTCGAACGTTTTGTATTTGCCGTTCTTCTGGTTCTGGGCGGCTTATCGCTTGGTATGGGCGTCAACGCGCAGACCTCGAACTCGGCCCTTGTCCTGGGGACGATTACGGATAAGGGCGGAGCGGTTGTGCCCGATGCGACGATTGAGCTGGTGAATACCGCGACTAACGAAACCAGGACCACCACCACGAGCGGGGGAGGCGAATATGCCTTCGCCAACGTGCCCCCGGGGATGTACACGCTGAAAATTTCCAAGACTGGTTTCGCCACGATCACTTTTGCGAGTATCAAACTTGATGTGACGAAGAACTACAACTACAACGCCGTTCTCGAAGTCAGCTCGGGCAAAGAGGTCATCGAGGTTACCGCGCAATCTCAGGCTGAATTGCAGACCGCCGACGCCGTGGTCGGCAATGTTGTCGGCGAAAGCGAATTGATGACGCTCCCGACCCTCGGTCGCGACTCACGCGAACTTCTCACGCTCCAACCCATGTCCACGCCTTTTGAAAGCAGCAACGGCGGCGGCTTCGGCAACTCTGGCGGCACCATCGCCGGCGCACGCAGCGACCAGAACGTCTTCAACCTGGATGGTATCGACATCACGGACAACGTCATCGCCGGTGGCGGCAATCAGGTTCCGGTCATTCCGATCAGCGTCGAAACCATCGAAGAGTTCCGGGTTGGCGTCACCAATAACAACGCCTCCTTCCAGCGTTCTGAGGGCGGCCAGATCAACATCATCAGCAAAACAGGGACGAACGATTTTCACGGCGCTGTCTATTGGTACCACCAGAATTCCGCCCTCAACGCCAACACCTGGGACAATGGCCATACGCCCAACGGCGATGGTCTGGACTACACCCCCAAGCAGCCGCAGCACGACAATCGCGGCGGCGTGACCCTTGGCGGTCCGCTAAAGAAAAACAAAACGTTCGTCTTTGGAAACTACGAATTGCGCCGTTTCCCGCAGTCCGTTCAAGTCGAACGCATCGTGCCCACGCAATCCTTGCGGAACGGCATCCTCACCTTCAATGGCGTGCAGTACAATCTGGCTACGACCTCCACATGCGGACAGGATCCAACGACGGGAGTTCCGCTCAACCTTCCCTGCGATCCTCGCGGCCTTGGGATCAGCCCGACGGTGCAGCAACTCTGGAACATGATGCCCCTGGGCAACGATCCTAACGTTGGCGACCCCGGCAACACGGAAGGCTACCGCACCAGCGTGCCGGAGTTTCTGAAGGACGACTTTGTGAATTTCCGCCTGGACCACAACTTTACGGACAAAGTGAAATTCTTTGGCCGTTATCTCTATCACCGGGATATTTCCCCCAATGCGGAAGGCTCTGGGGGACAGGTTAGCTTTCTCGGCGGCTCCACCTCTTCCGCTAGCGCCTCCGACATCCGCGGCGATGGTTTCACCAGCGGTCTTGACTGGCAAATCCGCGACAACCTCATCAACAGCGTGCACGTAGGCTGGATCCGCAGCCGCGAAGACTTCAACGTCATTCGTCCGCGCGTTTCCGCCAGCGACTTGGATCTGCCGGGAACGCAGACTCCGTTGGGCGACATCGCCCTCGCTCCTGGTCTGGGCGCCACCGGCCTGATCGACACGGTCGTGGACGTCGATACGCAGCGTGCCCGCCATCAGGCCATCTACGACAGCAACAAGCAGTACGCCGACAACCTCACGTGGATCAAAGGAAAGCACACGATGGTCACCGGCGCGGACATCCGCTGGCTGCCCACCATCCATGAGCGCGATGATAAGGTCATTGGTTCGGTCACTTCTCTGGTGGCAACCCTCGATGCTGACGTTATAAATGGCATTAGCATTCCGACCTCGGAACGCCCGCCCACTTGCTCGATGACAGTCACCACCAATTGCCTGAACTCCTCCGACGCGCAAAACTGGGACAGGCTGTATGCCGCTTCGCTCGGTTTAGTGGACAACGTTGGCATTCTGGCAGTTCGCAACGGTCAACTGCAGCCGCAGCCTCTTGGCACCCAGCTCGAGGCTAAAACTACACTCCGCGCGTACAATTTCTTCGTGCAAGATTCCTGGCGCATCAAGCCTTCCATCACTTTGACTTACGGTCTCGGCTACGGATGGCAGACCACGCCCCAGGAAGCAAACGGTCAGCAAACCTTCATCGCCAATCACGATACGGGAGACACCATCATCAACGGTCTCCAGTACATCCAGGCCAAGGAAGCAGCCGCCGAGGCCGGAAATATTTATGACCCAACCCTTTCCTATATCCCTATTCGAAGCAGCGGCCGGTCCAACGTGTTCAATGTGGACTATGGAGACTGGGCGCCCCGTGCCTCCATCGCCTGGAATCCCAGTTTCACGGACGGCTTCCTGGGCAAGATCGCCGGAGACAGAAAAACCGTCATTCGCGGCGGCTACGGCATTGCCTATGATCGCGTCAACACCGTCCAGAGCGTGATCATTCCGATGCTCGGCGTCGGTTTCGCGCAGACCATCAATGTTCAGACACCTCTCTGCAACGCCTCGGGAACGCCCGGACCGGGCTGCAACGCGGCCGCGGGCGTTTCAGCGAGCCCCGGCGCGGCAAGTTTCCGTGTTGGCGTCGACGGCACGATTCCGACTCCACCGCTTCCCACGGCGCTCACCTCGCCGATCATCCCGTCGGTTCCGTTTGGCGAAACCCTTAGCTTTCAGAACGATCCCAACTTCAAAGCGGGCCGCGCTCACATGGTGGATTTCACTATCCAGCGCACCTTGCCCGGCAACATGATTCTTGAGATCGGCTACGTCGGCCGTTTCGGTCGCGACCTGCCTGGCAGCATCAACTTCAATTCAGCGCCCTATATGTTTAAGGACAAGGCCTCCGGCCAAACCTTTGCTCAGGCCTACGATGCGGTCGCGACTCAATTGCGAGCTGGAGTCGCTCCCGCCAATGTTACTGCTCAACCTTGGTTCGAGAATCAGCTTCCCGGTGTGGGTGCCACCTTGGCGTGCAATGGTGGTACCGCAACTTACTGTCTGGCGTCAGGTAGTGAAACCAACTTCATAAACAACAACGTGTCGAGCCTGTTTGACACCATAGATATCGACCGTCAGTTCTACCTCGGACTGCAACCCTATAACAGTTTGGAGGTTGTCGATCTGTTCATGCGCGATAGCCACGACAGTTCGAACTACAACGCCTTCGTCATCACTTTGCGCAACAACAACTGGCACGGCTTGGTGTTCGACATGAACTATACTCGTTCCAAGTCGCTGGATGACGTTGGTGCAGTTCAGAACGCCGCGGAATATCACTCCTCCAGCTACGATTTCAACCTCGACTACGGACCGTCTTTCTTCAACCGGCCCAACGTTTTCAACGCCCTGTTTCATTACGATCTGCCCTTCGGCGGCTCTCATCGGTTCAGCAGCAGCCATTCGGCAGTGAATAAAGTCATTGGGGGTTGGTACACTGCGGGCATTCTTCGCATTGGGAGCGGCATTCCGGAACTCGTCACCGTCAGCAACGAGTCTTTCGGCGGCGGCGACATTTTCGGGATCGAAGCGGGAATGTTGCCCACGGTGCCTATCGGCTCCATCGGCGGCGGCGGCCTGCACACGGTCGCCTGCAGCTCTGGCGCGGGTTCAGGAGGTAACTCTTGCAATGGGGGAACAGGTACCGGCCTCAACTATTTTTCAAATCCGGTTGCCGCTCTTGCCGACTTCCGTCCGACTTTGCTGGCTACCGATACCAACGATGGCCGCAATAGTCCGCTTCCCGGCCTCCCCTTCTGGAACTTCGACATGAGCCTCGGAAAGAGCACCAACATCACAGAACGCGTCAAAGTGGTGTTCTCGGCCGACTTCTTCAACATTTTCAACCACGTTAACTTCCTGGATCCGTCCTTCGATACGACGAATCCAGCCACGTTCGGCGTTATTAACACGGAGCTTGTGCCGGCCGACCGCATTCAGGGTTCGCGCTGGATTCAGCTCGGTCTGCGCTTCAGCTTCTAAACAGTCCTTAAAGGCGAATGGAAGGGAGAGGCAACACGGCCTCTCCCTTCTTTTTTTCGCCCACTTCCTCTCTGCACGCCCTTACGTCTCAACGCCTCTTACACCGAAGAGGATGAGATCTACTTCTTGACATTTATTCACCGGCCGATTCGGGCATCCCACGCAGATACGAATTGTAGTAGGAGCAGCTCCGCTAATATGTACTGTTGGAACCAAGCCGCCGCGTCAGCTTCAGCTTGGCCTGAAGTTCCTTTTCTAAACCTCGAGCCAGCCCCGTTCCCGTTCCACCGGCAATTTCGTGCCGTGTGTGGCTTCCTGTGAGCCATTGTTCCTTCCCCTTGCTTATTGACAAGAGACCTTGCATAATCTTGTCAGTTACTAAGGGGAGGCCGCGTGACCAAACCTACGGATCTGGTTCAAGGCACACTGGATCTTTTAATCCTGAAGACGATTGCGCTCGAGCCTATGCATGGGTGGGCTATCGCGCAACGCATTCGCAGCGTCTCGAACAACGTGCTGCAAGTAAACCAGGGCGCTCTCTACCCTGCGTTGCACCGGCTCGAACAGCAGGCCTGGATTCAATCCAAATGGGGCGAGTCGGAAAACAACCGGCGTGCGAAATACTATTCCCTGACAAAAGCCGGGCAAAAGTATCTCAAGGCCGAAGAATCGAACTGGGAACGACTCTCGTCCGCGATTGGCCTGGTCCTGAAAACGGTGTAGGGGGACACATCATGCGCTGGCCACAGACCGTTTCGCATCGCCTACGCTCCCTTTTTCGCAAGAGCGCCGTTGAAGGTGAACTAAGCGATGAAATGCGTTTTCACCTCGAACGGCAAGTCGAGGAAAACATCGCGGCAGGAATGGCACCGCAAGAAGCACGCCGCGCCGCCATGCGCGAATTCGGCGGCGTCGAACAAGTCAAGGAAGAATGTCGCGACGCACGGCGAACAAACTTCCTCGAAAACTTGCTTCAAGACGTCCGCTTCGGCTTGCGGATGCTGCGCAAATCTCCCGGTTTCACCGCCGTCGCGGTCCTCACCCTGGCACTCGGCATCGGCGCCAACACTGCCATCTTCAGCTTCATCGATGCCGTACTTCTCCGCTCATTGCCAGTAAAGGACCCGCAGCAACTCGTAGTCTTCCATTGGAGCGCCCGCGCAAATCCGAAACGCCAGAGCCAGAGTAGCTACGGCGATTGCGCGGATCAGACGGGCGTCGGCGATTGCTCCTTCTCCGTACCATTCTTCAAAACCGCTCGCGAGCAAGCGGGGACTTTCTCCGGACTCTCCGCCTTTGCCGGCCCTCTTAACGTCGACCTCAGCGGCAACGGCGACGCCAGCATCGTTCGCGGACTGTACATTTCCGGCGATTTTTTCTCGACTCTTGGCGTCAACACTTTTATTGGCCGCCCGCTGGCTCCTTTCGATGATTCGCCCTCCGCGCCGCCCGCCATCGTTTTGAATTATGCTTATTGGGTCCGCGCCTTCAATGCGGCCCCAGCAGTCGTCGGCCGGACGGTGCGCCTGGATGACACTACCGTCACGATTGTCGGCGTGGCCGAACCGCACTTCACCCATCTGACGCCAGGAAAGCCCGTGGATGTTTTCATGCCATTCTCTATCGCCGACCGCGTCCGCGGGGAATGGTGGCGCAGACAGGATCGCCTCTCCGACCCGGCCATCTGGTGGGTTGTCATGCTCGGACGCCTTAAGCCCGGTGTTTCCATCGGCCAGGCACAAGCCGCCGCCACCACGATTTTCCGCAACGAAACTCTCCACGGTGACGCACCAGCCTTTAAATCCGAAGACGCTCCCGTGGTCACACTTCGCTTCGCGCGATCGGGCCTCGATGGCGAAACCAGCCAGATTGCTCCGGCTCTTTACCTCACCATGGTCATCGTTGCTTTCATTTTGCTCATCGCCTGCGCCAACGTCGCCGGCCTTACGCTGGCACGCTCCGCCTCTCGCCAAAAGGAGATGGCCGTTCGCCTCGCAATTGGAGCGGGCCGTGCGCGCCTCGCCCGCCAGCTCCTTACCGAAAGCGTTTTGCTCTCCTGCGGTGGAGGCGCGCTTGGAGTTCTGCTGGCGATCTGGGGTGTCGATGCCATAGGCAAACTAGCGTCCAGAGGTTCCGACCAGCCCTTCCCGTTCACCGTCGCGCCAGACTGGCGCGTCCTTGCCTTTACCGTAGCCGTTACGGGTCTTACCGGAATTCTTTTTGGCCTCGCGCCCGCTCTGCGCGGCCCGCGCGTCGACTTAACGCCCTCGTTAAAAGAAAACGCCTCTTCTCTCCCCGGTGCCGCGGCGCATGCGGGCCGAAGGTTCCGTCTCGGCGACGCTTTGGTCGTCGCGCAAGTCGCTCTCTCTCTGGTCGTCCTCATCGGCGCGGGACTTCTCGTGCGCACGCTACGCAACCTTCAGGAGATCAATCCCGGGTTCGACACGCAAAATATCTTGCTCTTCGGCATCAATCCCAGCATCGCCGGATACACCGACCAGCAAACGCAGCAGCTTTACACCGATTTGCAGCAGCGCCTGGCTGCGCTCCCTGGCGTACTTTCCGTCAGCTATTCCGCGGACGCGCTTCTGAGCGGAGGTTGGTCGGCGGGCAGCGTCCATGTCGACGGTGCCCCACCGAAGCAGTACGCCAATTCCGCCGAGCTTTCCGTTGGCCTGAACTTCTTCTCCACGATGCGCATTCCGATGCTCGCAGGCCGCAACTTTACTTCCGCCGATTTCGCTGCAGCCGGTGCGACCAACGCCGCAGCGAAATCTCGCGATGCAGCCGCGTCGAAGACAAATCCTGCCTCAAGCTCCGCTCCTGCGGCGCCCACGGCGCTCGACGAGGCTTACTCTCACTCCGCGCCTGTGCCCGTCATCATCAACGAAACATTCGCGCGGAAATTTCTCGCAAACCAAAATCCCATCGGCTTGCACATGGTCAACGCCCCGCGTGGTGATTCTGAGGTTCCAGATCCCGGCCCCGGCTACACGATTATCGGCGTCGTAGGCGACACCAAGTACGCCCAATTGCGCAGAGAAATTAGGCCGATCCTATTTTCCCCGCTTGTCAGCAATGGAGCGCATTTCGAATTGCGCGCCGCCGCCAATCCCATAGCGCTGGCGAAAAACGTCCGCGAAATCGTTTCGCAGGCCGGCGACAATTTGCCGCTCACCGATGTCCGCACCCAAACGGAACAGATCGACCAACTCCTCTTTCAGGAACGCCTGATGGCGCGGCTGTCCAGTTTCTTCGGGATGCTCGCGCTGGTCCTTGCGTGTATCGGCCTGTACGGTTTGTTGTCCTATGAAGTCGCGCGTCGTTCACGCGAACTCGGCATTCGCATGGCGCTCGGCGCGCAACGCCGCGACCTGTTGCGCCTCGTCGTTGGCCAGGGAATCCTCCTCGTGCTCATCGGCGCGGCAATCGGGGTCGCCGCCGCAATGTGCGTCGCGCGCTTCATGACCGCAATGCTCTTTGGAGTGCGCGCAAACGATCCCGCCACATTTGCGGGCGTCGCGATTTTGCTCACGCTCGTCGCTCTCGCGGCCAGTTACATTCCCGCGCGACGGGCGATGCGCGTCGATCCGATCGTGGCTTTGCGTTACGAGTGACGATGAATCATTCTGCAGACTAAAACTTCCCTGAGAGGGACTAATCCTTAACGCTAGGATCCCGCCGCTTGCGCGGCGATGTTGCCGCGAAGGCCGAGAGCGTCGGCTTGCTCGCGCATGGCCGCGATGCAGAAGCGGATGTGTTCTTCGATCGGGATACCCAGCTCCTCCGCGCCTTTGCGGACGTCTTCGCGGCTCACCCCTTTGGCGAACGCTTTATCTTTCAGGCGGCGCTTCACGGAGTCCACTTCGAGGTCGAGGATGCTCTTTGACGGGCGCACGTAGGAGCACGCGGTGAGGAAGCCTGCGAGCTCGTCACACGCGAAAAGTGTGTGCTCAAGCGCGGTTTGGCGCGCGACCCCGGAATAGTCGGCGTGGGAAAGGATCGCACGGACAATTTCCTCGGAGTAGCCCCGCTCGCGCAGAATTTCCGCGCCTTCCGCAGGATGTTCCTTGTCGGGCGAGTGCTCATTGTTGGGCCATCGTTCGTAGTCGAAATCGTGGAGCAGGGCGGCGAGGCCCCAAGTCTCTTCGTCAGCGCCTTGCTTGCGCGCGTAGGCGCGGACACAGGTTTCCACGGCCAGCATGTGCTTGCGAAGGCTCTCCGATTCGGTGAATTCGCACAGCAGCTTCCAGGCATCGTCGCGAGTCGGCATGCGTTTCTCCCGGTTGAGAAAGAGCATTGTAACGCAGAGACGGGGTGCTTTGCCTTTGGGTTTGGCGTGGGAGCTGGCGTACGCTCCTGTTTTTTCACTGGCCTCGCCCAGAAACGGGAAGCCTTGCCATGCTTTGGCCCTCGTGATAATCAGGAAAGTGAGGAGAAGAGGCATGAAATATGTGGGCTTGACGGATGATCCCATACTGCGCAAGGAAGCGCATGGTAACCCGAAGGATTGGAAGCAGTTTGAGTTCTCGTCGGAGGCTGAGGCGATCCAATGGGAGAAAGAGACTCTAGGAAAACCCGGCCATGAGGGAGGACTCAACGACGGGAGGGGCTGGAGGTATGGATACGTGTACACCATCAATAGTGGGACTTTTGAGTAGGGTTGCGAGTTTGCGGAGCCTTGCTGTCGCATTGGGGGTACTGCTTTTTTGTAAGTGTTGCTGACAAAGGACTGAAGCTCACCGTGTGGCCTGCAAAGCGGGAGCAGCGCTCCCGCACTCCCTGGCTCTAAAACCGCCGACGCTATGCCGGTCCTATCGGTTTTGCGCTATGGATTGACCGCGGGACTGCTACAGGCGTTTAGAAGTAATTAGGTCTAGTTCGTCCAGAGAACGGGACCAATCTTCGCGGAGGAGGATGAATGGGAGAAGAGACTTAACGAACTCTTCCCCGACTGAGCATTCTGCTTTCCGTGTCTTTGAGGACCTGAGCACGGTTGCAGCGAAGGTAATTTGACATACTAGATAAAAATTTACGTTCCGCAGCAAGCACCAAGCAGGCAACGCTTGGCGGTGGGCGGGGCATCGCAAGGGTTGACGTAGAGCAAATCAAAAAACTGGCGCGGCGGGTCTTCACGACGTAAATGCGGTACAGGCAGATACGCCATGGAAGCTGGTGTTAGTGGTGTGTCTCGATGCGGAACGAAAAGGGCATGCTGCGTGTTGGCCTCAAGGAGAAAGAAATGAAAGCGATGAAGGTGATTCGGGTGAGCGCAATGATGGCGCTCTGCGGAATGGGCGGAGCGGGATTGTGGGCGCAGACGAAGCCGGTGAACGGCGCGGACACGGGAGCGAAAGTAGCGGCGATCAACATGCGCGCAGCGATTGCGAATACGGCGGAGGGGAAGCAGGCCGCGGCGCAGTTGGAGACGGAGTTTCTTGCGCGGCGGCGCGAGCTCGAGGATTTGAACAAGAAGATCAACGATTTGCAGCAGCGGCTGACGACGGGAGCGACTACGCTGAGCGACGAAGAGAAACAGCGGTTGACAGTGGAAGGGCAGCGGCTGACCCGACAACTGGAGCGGCGGCAAAACGAGTTTCAGGAAGATTTCAATGATGCGCAGAGCGACGTGATTACGCGGATCGAGCGGAGGATCGTGGGAATTCTGCGGAAATACGCGCCGAGCAACGGGTATGGGGCGGTGTTGGACAATTCGTCTCAGACTACGCCTGTGATGTATGCGTCGGCGGACATTACGCAGGACGTCGTGAAGGCGTATGACGAGGCGTATCCGGTAAAGAGCGGAGCCCCTATGGGGGACGGGAAGACGACCACTAAGCCTGCGGCCAAGCCGTCGGAGCGGTAGGAAGTCGCGCGCGGCGATGGTGAGGGGCGCGCGGGGCAAAGGCGCGGACCTAAAGGTCCGCCACTATCATTTATGCGGGGTCACTGGCGTTTCTGCGAGATCAGCAGGTCGAGCTCGTCGAGGGAGCGGGGCCAATCTTCGCGCAGGAGGCGGGAGAGGGCGCGGTCTGCGAGGAGCTTTCCACTGGTTTGGCAGGTGGGACAATAGTTGGTTTCGTTGTCGGCGTAGCGGATGCGTTGGATTGGGGTGGAGCAACGCGGACAAGGTTGTTTGTACCGGCCGTGGATGGCCATGCCTTGCCGGAAGGCGGTGACTTTTTCCGGAAATTGGCCTGCGGATTCGGCGCGGAGGCGGTCGGTCCAGCCAGTAAGCGTGATGCGAATGGCTTCGTAGAGCCGCTGGATGTCGAGTGCCTGGAGCCTTTGCGTGAGAGCGAGAGGCGAGAGTTTGGCCTCCCAGAGAATTTCATCGGAGTAGGCATTGCCGATGCCGCTGAAGAGGTGCGGGTCGCTCAGAGCTCGCTTCAGCGTATGGTTGGCGGAGAGAAGCCTGGCGGTGAATTGCTCTGAGGTGGCGGTTAGGATTTCGAGTCCGCCTGGATCGAGCGAGCGCAGGCCCGTTACGCCCGAAACTACGTGGAGAGAAGCGCGCTTTTTGGAGCCGGCTTCCGTCCAGAGCAGGGAGCCGCTCGAGAAATCGAAGGAAGCGAGGCCGCGAGGCGGCGAAACCTTCGGGCGGCCCGCATTTGCGCCGCTCGTCGAAAGATTCGGACGTGGCGCAGGCTTAAGCGGATGCCAGTGGAGGCGGCCAGCGATCATCAGATGAAGGACGAGCCAGAGCTCGTCTTCCAAGCCAATGCAGATGCGTTTGCCAAGGCGGCGGAGTTGGAGGACTTTCTTTCCGGCTGCGCTGGCGAGGGGTGGATCCGCGGTGCGCAGAAGAAATGGGCTGACGATGCGGACAGCTTCGAGCGTTTGGCCGAGAATGCGCTTCTCGAGGGCTTCAAGGTAGATGGTGATGTCGGGGAGTTCGGGCACGAGTCCTCGCAGAGGATGATCACCAGCTTGCGGGATGGCTGGCCGCGGGATCATCGTATAACTTTGGAAAACTTTTTGCCGCATTGGGCGGGCTGCGGCTTCTTCGGCCGAGGCCGGCGGTGAAATGAGGCGCGATTAGCGCCGTGAGAACCGCAAGAACCCCGGCAATCAGCGCACAGCCAGGAGTGGCTGTGCTACTTGGGGCGCACAACCAATTGTGGCTTCCCAAAATTTTCTGCAGAAAACTGTCCGGACGGACAGGCGAAAATTATTCGTAAAGTTTGCTCCGGAAAATTGCATATACAAAAATAGTTGAAAAATACTCTTGACAGAAAATGGCTGCACACAAGATACTCCTTCCCGCGCCAGTTTTCTGCCTTCCCCAGAACGACGTTCCGGGGTTCCCCCCACTATCCGCAGCCGGACAAAGTCAGCGAGGAGTACCGGTGTCCGTACAACTTGAAAAAGAAACCATGAATTCATTGGAAATGGATAGGGAAGTCATTCGCTGTAAGACATGTGGTCTCGTCCAGTACCGGACGCGCACAGGAAACTGCCGCCGTTGTGTGCGCGCCTTGCCTCAGCGTCTGGAATTCCTGATTCCTCCACCGGCACCTCCGGAGGAAGCAGCCGCTGAACCCACATCCGAAAAGTTTGCCAACCAGGAGACGGTCGAGAATATCGGCCAGCGGATTCGCCAGTTGCGCGAATCGCGGGCGATGACCCAGAGCCAGCTGCAATCACGCTCGAAAGTCTCGCGCTCCTACTTGTCCCGCATCGAAAGCGGCCAGATGACGCCGAGCCTCGGCACGCTGGAAAAGATTTCCGAGGCGCTAAACGTTGGACTGAACCGGTTCTTTATCCCAGAGTCCGATGGGGAAGCGCTTCTCGAAGATCCGTTCATCCAGGGATTGCGGCCGTTCCTGCGGCAATTGGATTGGGAACAATGGCAGTCTATTTTGAAGAGGCTGCAGGCGATCAGCGATCACGTCCATGCAGCGCCCATTAATCTCCGCCCTATCGGTAACCCGGCGCGATTGCCGCAGCCCGCGCCGTCGAACGGGAACGGCACCAACGGACACATCGGGGCCGGCCATTCGAATGGGCATGCGTTGACGCATTCCCATGGCCAGCCACAGGGTTATGTGCTGCGGAGACCAGGCGCGGGTCCGGTGTTTCAGCGGCCCGTGGCGCGGTAAGTAAGTCGCCGCAGTAGAGACGTAAGTTTTTCTTGAGTCGAGAGCAGGGCACAATCAGCGCGGCGTGACCGGTGCGGGTCACGCCGCGCTTTTTTCTTGCGCGTATCGCGGCGCAATTTGTCGAGAGATTCTGGAATAGCTCTTGACGGAAGACGCCGGCGTAAAGCCGGCGCTACACTTGCCAGAATTGAAGATGAACATCAGAGAGCAAACGGCTTATGGCATCGCGGTCTACTTTTTCCGGTAGCGGAGATTTCGCTTGGGCAGCGAGAGCTTCCGACTCGAGCTGGCGGCCCAACTCCTGGATCTCGACGAGCCGATATTTTCCTTTGCGAATCTCGATCAATTCTTCACGGTTCGGCCGCGGCAAAGTGATGCGCCCCGATTCCATAAGCTCTTTTGCTTCGCCGTACAGACGGATGACGTGCATGGCGTACTTCGTATCGTAGCCATGCTGTTCCTCCAGAGCAGCGCGATGAATATTCTTCTGGCCTTTTTCCCCGAGGAGCCTCTTCATCTGGTCGTCGGCAAACCCCAGGAAAGGAAGAGCATGGGTCCTTGCAAGAAAAAGTTCGGAGTGCTCGGAAACTCTCGTCCACGCGGGAGTGGTGAAAGCGAGGGGAGCGAATAGAAAGTGCAAAGCAGAAGGATTCCCTTTAGCGGCGAGTGCGCCCCATTTCGCCAGGGTATAAAGACAAACGTCGACATCCTCCGGGCCGTTGCCTCCAAGCTTCCCACCCGTGGTGAAGACAAAATGCTCTTCGCGGTCAAGGCCCAAGACTTTGAAAGCTGGCGGAATGTAAAGTCCGTACCAATCGGTGTCATCCGTCGCTCCGAGCTTGGCTCCATGCGCTTGGGAGCCGCCGATGCAGGCCATGATCAAGTTTGACTGGTGGGAGAATCCGTATTGGGAGAAATCCGGTTTCATTTGGATGTCCACGGTGAGTCCATCGTAGCGTAACGCGGCGGAATTCGCCGAGAGGTTCTGGAATAGCCTTTGACGAAAGACGCCGGCGTAAAGCCGGCGCTACACGGCGTTGCGTCAGTCGCGAATTACGGAGACTTTGGCGGCTGGGACTTCGAGGCGCATCAGACGATGGCTTGCGTCGAGGTATAAGTCGATTTCGAGATCGGTGGTGGTTACGCGGAAGCCTTCGTAGGATTTGCCGTCGAGAGTGGCGGAGCCGGTGGATTCGGCGGTCAGCGTGCCGGGCATCATTTCTTGCGGAATGAAGACGGAGAATGTTTGCGGGCCGCGCTTCGACCAGTCATACAGGCAGGCCAGGACAGCATATTGATGATAGAGGTTGTTATCGAGGACGGCCACGAGGGGAGTTCCGAACGTAAAGGTCTGATCGAAAGGGCTTGCCCCCTGCATTTGCAAGGTCATTTTAGCGATGCCATTGTCGAAAAGAATCCGCGCGGTGTTTGTCTTTTCCGCTTTGGAGGTCCATGCATAGCTGACCGGGGAACCATTGGGTTGAAGCGTGAGCTCGCCATTCACTTTACTGGAAGCGCCCTGCGAAGGTTTGATATCGGCGTTGCCTTTGGCGAGCCAACCGCCGCCTGACGGAGTGATTTCAAATTCCTCGTGGCCAACGGTTGTGCCATCGAGCTTGATGGTGAGCTTGCCTTTATCCTGGGAAAAAACGGAAGGAATCCGCGATGCAGAATTCTTTTTTTGCGCCGCTCGCCCGACGCCGGCACTGGTGAAAATCAAAACGGCGCAGAGGAGGAGCGAAAAGCCAGGCTGAGACCCGCGTAGATTTTTTTTCATGGAATCTTCCTTCGCAGCACACTGCGAAACACGATCAGGTATCGTGGAGAAAACTACCTCCGCCGCTTATTTTAGCTGAGGCCGGTTAAGAGCTTGGTTTTTCCACGACGAGATGTGCTTCGCCGCCACCTGCCCCAACAATGCGCCGGCCAAGGATCTCGGCGACGACCTGGCTGGGATCGCCGGAGCTGTCCACGCGAAAATCAGCCAGTTGATAAGAGGGAAGGCGTTGGCCGTAGAGTGCGCGAAAGCTGGCTTCATCGCGAAAGAGCGGCCGGCCCGTCATGGTCATGCAGCGAGCGAGGAGAACTTCGACGGGCGAATCGAGCCACAAAACGGGGACGCCGGAGTTGCGAAGAAACTCGGGGCAGCCTGGCTGTGCATAGGTGCCTCCACCGAGGGCGAGAATGGTGGACTCCTTCAGCTCGGCGGCGCGACCTAAAGCCGCGCGAAGCTGATCGGCTTCAATCTGGCGAAAACCGGGCTCGCCCAACCGCTCGAACATTTGCGGGATGGTGAGTCCAGCGGATTGCTCGATGCGCTCGTCCAAATCCACAAAACGCCACGCAAGCTGGCGCGCCAGAAGCGTGCCAACGGTGGTTTTGCCGGAACCCATAAAACCGGCGAGGCATAACATCTGGACGCGGCCAGAGAGGGCGCGCAAAAGGGGCGGTTGGATCACTGTGCCGTTAGAGATTCAGCCACGGGGGCTGTTTCATCGGGCGCCGAAAAAAATTAATCGCGCCTCATGATACGAATTGTACCACTGTAGGAGGAGAGTTCGACCTTTGCGAGGCCCTTTCCGACGGTACCGAAAAAGCCGTGAGTCAGGTTTGAATAAATATGTTTCACGCCGTGAGTATCGGGCTTCAGAAAGGCGGCAGCCTGATTATCAACGGTTCCGGTGGAGGTCTGCGCTTTCAGGTCAAAGGAATCGTTGCTGGAGAAGCGCACTTCCACGAGCCCTCTGCCGCTCTTCATGGAATAGAGACCGGTGCGCACGAATTCTCCGTCGAACAGAACATTTCCAGTCGTGGTCATCAGATTGACGTTGTTCAGCTGGGGCTGGAGAATCTGCGCGCTTCCGCTGATAGAGCTGAAATCGAGTTTGCCGGCGCATTGCGAGCAGACGAGTGAGCCGCCAGTCGTTTTGACAATGATGTAGCCGGAAACTTCCTTCAGGTGCACGTCACCGGCGAAACTCTCGAGCTTCATGTCACCCGTAACCTGCTCGACGTAAATCAAGCCGGTCTCCGTCTTGAGCTGAAGCTCGGTTTCTTCCGGTACGGTCAACTGAAGATTAGCCTCGAGCTCCAAAGGTTGTGCGGCAGCGTCCAGGACGTTGGCGGTGACGTCAATGCGATCACCGGCTTGCTCAATATCAAAGCCAATTTTGTTGGAAGCCTGCGTGCCAAGAATATCGACTTCAGAATTCTTCCAGGACTTGATTTCGATGCGGCCATTAGCGACGTTGTGGATAACCACCACCGGCTTCCCGGAGACCGTATATTTCCGTTCGACGCGCTGGTCGGCACCGGCCGCATGCGCGGGAGCAGCGCCCCAGACAAAAAGTGCCGCGCTCAATACTGGCAAAATACCGCGCTTGCCTCGAAGCCCTGACCATGCCGGAATGATCCCCATCATCTGAAGGCACATTTTAGTTTACGCTCCTTCCGCGCTCGATCATCGCGGACAATAATTCGGCTTTTTGCTGGTATGCGGCGGACAAATACTCGCGAGTCAGCTGGTCCTGCGGGTGTTCCTTAAGGTGTTGCTCGCACTCAGCAATAAATTCGTTCACTTTCTTCAGGTTATCCCGCAGCGAAGCATCGATGGGGGACCTGCTGCTTAGAATCAGGCCGGTGGCAACCGGCTCCTGATCGTCCAGAGCCTGGGCAGTGCCAGCAAATTCGGCTGGGGCGCTGGAAGCAGAGGGCGCCGCGGTCGACTTTTGATTCAAAGTTTGATTCGAAGTGTGGTTCGAAGAAGGAAGAGCCTGCAGGGGCAAGGGAACTTCTCGCACGGCCTCTTGCTTTGTAGAATTCTTTTCGGCGACTCGGTCCTTGCGAATTTCAAAAACGGCCGCTGAGGCGATCAGTATGCCGACCATCGCGGTGGCGAGCACGCGATGGCCAAAAAACGCACGCGTCGAAGCCCACCAGGAAACACGCTCTAAAACCACGGGTTCAGCCGCAGGCGTCCGGATGATTCCTTCCGCTTCGAGTTGTGCGCGAAGCGAAATCCAAACGCGCTCCGGAGGAGCAATTTCCGAAGGCAATTTATGAGCTGCATCTACAAGGCTGGTCAGGTCGGCGACATAGCTGCGGCACTCACGGCATTCCGCGAGGTGCTCGCGCGCCTCCGCCGGAAGCGGCTCAAGCCCTTCTTGTTCCAATACGGTTTCTATGTCTTTGCACTGCATGGCACTCTGCTCCGCGGCCCAAGAACCTGGTGGCCTATCAGCTCGACAACTCTTTGATTAGTAAGACGCTTCCCCCGGTTCAACAGTTGGCTACATTCTAGCTCAATCGCCAAAGCCCGACTGCGTTTTTGCAGCGTGACGTACCGCGCGAGCCTGATCCCGCAAATCTTCCTGAAGCAGCTCCCGCAACCGCGTCCTCGCTTTATGCAACTGCGACTTCGAATTACCTACCGAACAGCCCATAATGCCTGCAATCTCGTTGTGCTCGAATCCCTGAACGTCGTGCAGCACAAAAACCGTGCGATACCCCGGCGGAAGTTTCTCGATGGAGCGTTCCAGATTGACGCGGTCAACCGCTCCGCTGAGCCGCAAGTCCGGCGCACCAATGTCTTTCCTGGGGCCACCTGTTTCCTCATCGGGTTCCGTCGTCTCTTCGAGAGAAGCCGCTGGAAGCGTCTTCTTGCGCAAACGCATCAGAACGACGTTGACCGTCATCCGGTGCAACCAGGTCGAAAAAGCCGACTCGCCCCGGAAAGTCCCAATCTTTCTAAAAAGCTGAAGAAACGCTTCCTGCATCAGGTCTTCCGCGTCGGAAGGGTTGCCAACCATACGTAAACAAAGGGCATAGACGCGTCGGCCATGAAGCTGATAAAGCGCTTCAAAAGCCGCGGCGTCCCCTCCCTGGGCCAGACGTATAGCTTCCGCTTCAGTCGCCGAACGCGGTGACTGAGTAGAATTCACCCGGTTTGGCGGCTGTAGAACAGTCGGCACACTGGGCTCGCTTGGTCTATTTCGGGCCAACGGTCCAATTGCGGCGCATCCAACGGGTCGGATGCACCGACTACCTCCTAGAGTTGTCCTCGCAAGGACGGCGTGTTCTCAATCAGACAAGCATAAATGCTGTCTTATTCCCGGCCAAAATCCCCGATTGGCCAGCTGAGGGCCAGCCTCTCTATTATTCGCTTATTGCGGTGATTCGTCTATGGCGGATCAGGCGTTGCGCGAAGTTCAACTTTTTGGGATGAGATGCTCCCATCTGGGTGCAAACCGTAGCCTGGAAGGTTCCTAGTTCGTCTCCCGGAAGGGCCATGAGGAACGATTTCAACAGTACGACGGTCTCGCGCAGGCAGGTATTGAGGTCGTAGTGGGCGGCATCCACGGCCTGCCATTCCAGGTTGTAGTCCATCAAAGCATCCGAGGCGATATGGCCTGCGGCGGCGCAGAAATCGTTGCGCAGGTCGTCCACCATTTCGCCCAAGGTGCCAATTTTGTAGAGGAAATGGGAACGCTCCGTAAGAACAATGCGGCAGAGCAAGTTGCTGCGCCGCGCTGAACGCTGCACGCGGACGCCCTGAAAATTGGCGGGATCGAGCGGAGCTGCATTTGGTACGGTGCCGTAATGCCTGGCGTGCTCCCCTAGCGACCACAACAGGGAAATCAGAGGGTGCGCGAAGCGATGGCAAAGTTCGGGTGTGACGCAAACAGCCTGGCTGGCCTTTGAGAAACGTCCAGACTGACGCAGCTCAATAGCTTCATCCAGACTAACGCTCAGCATGTTGTAGGAAACTTCGAGATGCCGCACGTAGGAGCGGAACACCTGGTCCTTCTCCTCTGGTAGCCAGGCGCGCCAATCGTCTTTCACAGTCATGCCGCGGGATGAGGGGGGGCGGACACGATGTTTCACAAGGGGTCTCCCGAGGACAGAACCGCGAGTATAGCAAATTCCGTGAATGCAAGAACGATTTTCTCCGTGAGAGCAGTCGCATTTTAAGGGTCGCATTCAGAATGGGCCGGCAAACCGCTGGTCGCGGTCACCCGGCCTATGGAGCAGAATTGGGTGGCGGGTCACTTTGAGATTTCTATTGTTAGCCGGAGCTTGGCTGGAGCGGGCAGTCCGCTAAAGGCGACCCGAACTATTTTCTTAAGGCCAATTGCGATATCCTTCCATTCATACGGCCGGGCAATCCGTCCGCCGCTGAGGCGGTTAGTGGCGTATCCATTTTGATGGTGGGGGGGGAATCAACGCCAGCGGGATTTTTCGTGCTGCCCCGACGGAGGACCGAACTGATGTCCACGACCCCGAGCGTCGGTGCTTTCGCCATAGTTCCGAGCAACAACCTGACCGCCGCGATCCCGTTTTGGGAACGCCTTGGCTTTGCCCGCACGGGCGGTGTCGCCAATTACGTTATATTGACCGGATGGGGCTGCGAGGTACACCTGACCCAGGCGGGAAGCGGCCTCTGGCGCGTACCGGAGGAGAACAATCCGTTTGGCGTCTTCATTCGCACACCCGACGTTGCCGCCATCGCATCGCAAGTGGAGGACCTGATTATCCGTCCCGGCGGTGTCCTGCGCCACCGCGAATGGGGCCTCTACGAGGTCGGGATAAACGGGCCGGACGGTCTGCTGGTCCGCATCGGCTGGCCTTCCCATCTGGTCAAAGTTGAATGATCACGATGTATTTTGGACGCCCTCGCGAGTCCTTAAAATTTTGAAGTTTGCGCGATGCAGAATGTCCGCCTTTCAAACTGAGCCATTACCCAGAATTGTGAACGGTTGCTCCAACGAAGCGCAGACCGCTATACTCTTGTGCTCACTTCGAAAGGATTCCCGATTGCAATTCGAGCCTCGCGAACAGTTTGAACAGCGTCAGAAGAAACTCGAGCAGATTGAAGCTCTGGGATACGAGCCCTTTCCGAGGGAGTTTCGGTGGACGGACACGCCTCTAGCCCTTGTGGAAAAGTATGGCGAAAAATCCGCCGGGGAACTTGAAGCCGAAAAGCTTGAGGTTCGCGTCGCCGGGCGACTGGTTTCCTTGCGCCTTATGGGGAAGGCGGGCTTCGCCCACCTGCAAGGATCCGGCAAGCGCATTCAAATCCATGTAAAGAAAGATGTTGTCGGTGAGCGAGGTTTCTCCCTTTTTCAATTGCTGGATCTCGGCGATTTGATCGGGGTGCGTGGGCATCTTTTTCGGACAAAGACCAATGAACTGACGATTCGGGTGGATGAGCTGAGCTTTCTTTCCAAGTCGCTGCTGCCGCTTCCCGAAAAGTGGCATGGGCTGACCGATGTGGAGATGCGCTACCGGCAGCGGTACCTCGACCTGATTGCCAATGACCATTCGAGGCAGGTGTTTGTCGCTCGGGCACAGATTATTAAGGAGTTGCGGCGATTCTTCGACGAGCGTGGATATATAGAGGTTGAGACGCCTATGATGCATCCGATTCCGGGTGGGGCAGCGGCGCGACCGTTCATCACGCACCATAACACTTTGGAAATCGATTTGTATTTGCGCATCGCGCCGGAACTGTACCTGAAGCGGCTGACCATCGGTGGCTTTGACCGGGTATATGAGATCAATCGGAACTTTCGCAATGAAGGTATCTCGACGCAGCACAACCCGGAATTCACGATGTTGGAGTTCTACGAAGCGTACAGCAATTATCGGGACTTAATGGAATTGAACGAGGAGTTGTTTGCGCTCCTGGCGATGAGCATCACGGGTTCGACGCTGGTGAAGTACGGCGAACACGAACTGGACTTCGCGAAAATGCAGCGGCTCACGATGCGCGAAGCCATCGTCAAGTACTGGCCGCGAGAAGCGGGCCAAGCTCCTACCGAAGCGGAACTGGCCGCGCCGGGCGGACCGCGCGCTATCACGGAGCGCTATAACGGCTGGGCGAAAGCTAACGGCGCCCCGTATGCAGCATCCAAAGGCACAGTAAAGGACGGCGAATGGACGGGCTTGCTGTTTGAAACTATGGCCGAAGACAGATTGATTCAGCCGACGATTCTTTATGACTTTCCGACGGACATTTCTCCTCTTTCCAAGCAGAAGCCCGAAGACCCAACCCTTACGGAGCGCTTCGAGATTTACATTGCGGGCATGGAAGTCGCGAACGGATTCTCGGAGTTAAATGACCCTGCCGAGCAAGAGCGCCGCTTTCAGGCGCAAATCGCCCAAGGCGGAGAGGAAGTCCCGAAGGCCCTCGACGTCGATTACATTCGCGCATTGTGCCACGGCATGCCGCCGACCGCAGGCGAAGGCATCGGCATAGACCGGCTCACGATGCTGCTCACCGATTCGCAGTCCATTCGAGACGTCATTCTCTTCCCGCTGTTGCGCCCCGAAGCGCGGCAAGACTCCGCTTCCGGAGCAGGCGGCGCGTAAAGTATCCTGTCTTCGATGTTTCGGATGCGATTCTCCCATGCAATTTGAATGGTTCGTGGCACGGCGGTATTTGCGCTCGCCGTACCGGCCCGCCGTTTTGCGGCTGGTGACGTTATTCTCCGTTTTAGGAGTAGCGGCAGGTGTAGCTACGCTCGTCATCGCGCTTTCGATGAACTCAGGTTTCCGGGAGACACTCCAGGACAGCTTGTCTGGCGTGACCGCACATGTCTCGTTGACACGCCCAGGGGAGGATATCCGCGACTACGAATCACTGGCGGCAAAACTTTCGGCGATCCCGGGAGTGCGCACGGTAACGCCCGCGGTTTATCAGACTGTACTTTTGTCGTTTGCAGGGCAGGCGCTCGGCGTAGTGGCAAAAGGCGTCGACCCGCCGCGCGAGCGGCGTGGAGATGAGGCATTGCAGAAAATCGTCGCCGGCGGTCTCGACTTTTCGCCAGACAAAGATGGCGTCGAGGCGCTGCTTCTCGGCAAGCAACTTGCCGACGACTGGAAAATTGCTCCCGGCGATTATGTAACACTCACCAGCGCGCAGGGACGGCTGACACCGTTCGGTTTAATTCCGCGCACGCGCCGTTTTCGCGTTGCCGGAATTTTCAGTTCCGGCTTTTACGATTACGACAAAAACTGGTGCTTCATGACGCTGCCCGCCGCGCAGTCTCTTTCCGGCGCAAGCGATGTTGTGAATGCGCTGGAATTCTGGCTAACCCATCCAGCAAACGCGGCGGAGGTTGCCCGCCAGGCGGAACAAGTCGCCGGACCAGACTTTCTGGCGAGCACCTGGATGGAGCAGAACGTAGCTCTTTTCCGCGCCTTGCGTCTCGAAAAACTCGTCACCGCGATCTTCATTGGCTTGATTACATTCGTTGCGGGACTCAACATTCTTGTCGTGCTCTCGATGACCGTCACGGATAAGGCGCGCGACATTGCCGTCTTAATGTCTATGGGAACCCGCCGCGCGCAAATCCGCAAAATTTTTCTGTGGCAGGGAATTGCGATCGGATTTACGGGCACCGCGATCGGTCTGTGCGTTGGCTATACGTTTGCGATTATCGCGGGGACCTATCAATTGATTCCGCTGGACCCCCAAGTCTACGCGGTTTCTTATGTGCCATTCCATCCCAGCGTTTTGGACGGCGTGTGGATTACGCTCGCGGCCATGGGAATTTCTTTTGGCGCCACGCTGCTTCCTGCGCGGGCAGCAGCTCGCCTTTTGCCGGTAGAGATTCTCCGCTATGAATAGGTGAGGCTCAGGGCCTAATGAATTTAAAGGAGTTACTGAGGGACCTTTGGCGAGTGATTTGCTCCTATATCGAGAGAGAGAGAAGTGGGCAAAACCGGGGTGTCACCCTCGCCACCCTTAAAAACGTTGAGCCCGCCATAACTTGTTGAAAGTAGGAAGTTTACAAGCTTCCCAAAATGGCGCCGAACGGGCCTGCTGGCAGACGGAGACAGGGTTGGCGGAAAAGGGAAACACTTAGGCAATTTATTGCGGCCGCGGGAGGCAAGCGGGGGGTCACAAATGCGGAATACTTGGCATCTAAGTAAAGAGGGAGCAAGGCAGTAAACGGCAGCGAATAACAAAGGATGAGACCCCGGATAGAATGACCCAGCCACCAAACAGCGCGCGTCAACCAGTCCCGGCGAACGGTCAGGTCGCCGCCGGTGCGCGCGCTGTGGTGATGGAAGGCTGCAGCCTGAAGAAAAATTACGGCCGCGGAGAGAAAATTCTTCATGTTTTGTCCGACGCCAGTCTGTGTTTACGCAAGGGAGAGATGGTCGCGATCGTGGCGCCATCCGGAGCGGGCAAAAGTACTCTGCTGCATTTGCTCGCTGCGCTAGACACGCCAACGAGCGGTACAGTATACTTCGCAAATAAAGCCATTGAAACGAATGATGACACCGCGCTCGCTGCATTCAGAAACCGAGCGGTTGGTTTTCTCTGGCAACGTCATCAATTGTTGCCTGATTTTACGGCTACGGAAAATGTAGCCATGCCGCTGTTGCTTCGCGGCGACGATTTCACTTCTGCGCTGGGGATGGCGAGGAAGTGGCTCGCGGAGGTTGGCCTGGAACATCGGGTTGATCACCGCGCAGGGGAACTCTCTGGTGGGGAACAGCAGCGCGTTGCCATTGCCCGGGCGCTCGTCACTGGGCCGTCCGTGCTGCTGGCAGATGAACCCACCGGAGACTTGGACGAGCAGAATGCTTGGGCCGTGTTCGAGTTGCTGGAACGGTTGCACCGCACGCACGGGTTGACGTCGCTGATCGCGACGCACAACCTCGCTCTTGCGGCGCGATGCGACCGGATACTCGGACTTGAACATGGCGTTCTGCGGACTCGCGAGGCTGCGGCCTTGGCGAGCGAGGCCCCCGGGGGAGAAGCGAGATAACGTGTTCGAACGCTATACAGAAAAAGCACGCCGAGTCATATTTTTCGCACGATACGAAGCCAGCCAGTATGGCAGCCCGTACATCGAGACCGAGCATCTGCTGCTTGGCTTGATGCGCGAGGACAAGGCGCTGGCCAACCGTTTCTTGCGGCAGCAAGGATCGATTGAGTCGATCCGCAAGGAGATTGAGGCGCGCATCACGATTCGCGAGCGCATCTCCACCTCCGTGGAAGTGCCGCTGAGCGCCGAGTGCAAGCGCATCCTTAATATGTCCGCTGAAGAAGCCGAGCGTCTCGGGCACAAGCACGTCGGCACAGAGCATCTCCTGCTTGGAATTCTGCGCGAAGAAAAGTGTTTTGGCGCGGAGATTTTGATGGAGCGCGGGCTTCGCCTCTCGACGTTGCGCGAAGAATTGGCGCGCACTTCCGGTGAGAAGACCACCGCAGCCCGGCCCAAAGAGACTTCTCTGCTTGCCGAGTTCAGCCGCGACCTCACGCAAGCCGCGGGCGAGGGCTCGCTCGATCCACTCGTCGGCCGCGAAGGCGAGGTCGAGCGGGTGATTCAGATTCTTTGCCGGCGCACGAAAAACAACCCGGTGCTCATCGGCGAACCCGGCGTCGGCAAGACCGCCATCGTCGAAGGTCTCGCACAGAGAATCTCTGACGGCGACGTCCCGCCGTTCCTGGCGGACAAACGCATCCTCTCGCTCGATCTTTCGCTCATCGTCGCGGGCACCAAATACCGCGGACAATTCGAAGAGCGCCTGAAAACCATCATGAAAGAATTGATGGAGAGCCAGAACTCCATCGTCTTCATTGATGAACTTCACACTTTGGTTGGTGCGGGTTCAGCGGAAGGCTCGCTGGATGCAGCCAACATTCTGAAGCCTGCTCTCTCGCGCGGCGAAATTCAGTGCATCGGCGCAACGACTCCGGGTGAATACCGCAAGTCCGTCGAAAAAGACCGCTCCCTCGAGCGTCGCTTCCAGGCCGTAAAAGTTCCCGCACCAAACGAAGAAGAAGCTGTCCAGGTCATCCAGGGCGTGCGCGAACGCTACGAAAAATTTCACGCCGTCAGCTATACGGATGAAGCGCTGCGCTACTCCGTCTATCTTTCGAATCGGTACATTCCAGACCGCTTCCTTCCGGACAAGGCGATTGACTTGATTGATGAAGCCGGCGCCCGTGTGAAACTGCGCCAGGCCACAGTTCCCGAGGAAGTTGGCGAAGTCCAGAAGCGCGTGAAATTCATTACGCATCGCATGGAAACGGCCATCGCCAATCACGAATTCGAAAAGGCGCGTTTCTATTCCGAGGAAGAGCGCAAAGAAAAAGAAAACCTGCGCACTCTCCGCGAGCGCTACAAACTCGACGACGCTTCCACCGGCATAGTCTCCCGTGAAGACATCGAAGAAGTCGTCTCTCGCTGGACCGGGATTGGCGTCACCTCGATTAAAGAAGACGAGCAGCAGAAGCTTCTGCGCATCGAGCCGGAGCTGCACAAGCGTGTGATCAGCCAGGACAAAGCCATCGTCGCCCTTGCGCGTGCCATTCGCCGCAGCCGCGCCGGTCTCAAATCGCCGCTGCGCCCTGTCGGCTGCTTCTTCTTCCTCGGGCCAACGGGCGTCGGCAAAACCGAAGTGGCGCGCCGCCTCGCGGAATTTCTTTTTGGTTCGGAGAAATCGTTGGTGCGCTTCGATATGTCGGAGTTCATGGAAAAGCACTCCGTTTCGAAGCTCATTGGTGCCCCTCCGGGGTATGTAGGCTATGAAGAAGGCGGTCAGTTGACGGAGCGCGTCCGCCGGACGCCCTACTCGGTCATCCTGCTGGATGAAATCGAGAAGGCGCATCCGGACGTTTTTAATATATTATTGCAGGTCTTTGAAGACGGGCAGCTTACGGACGGACTGGGCAACACCGTGGATTTTCGCAACACCATCATCATTATGACTTCCAATCTCGGCGCACGGCACTTGCAGCGGCGCACTTCCATCGGTTTTTCGTCCGGCGCCGATGAAGCAGGCCAGAAGTCCACGGAAGAAATGGTGATGAACGAAGTAAAACGGGCGTTCAATCCGGAGTTTCTCAACCGGCTGGACGAGATCATTATTTTCAACGCTCTCGGCGACGAAGATTTGCTCCGCATCATTGACCTTCTCGTTGGACAGCTGAACGATACGCTGATCCACCGGCAGGTGCAGGTGGTGCTCGCGCCGGAAGCACGCCAGTGGATCCTCGAGAAAACGTGTGCGGACCGTAACTATGGGGCGCGGCCGCTGCGCAGGGCTCTTCAAAAGTATGTCGAAGACCCGCTCTCGGAGGCTCTCATCCAGGGGGGAATCCAGAGGCCCGCGACGCTGCAAATCTACGTCGCCGGTGAAGGCCTTTCTTTCCGTCCTGTGGTCGAGGCAACCCCGGTTATCCACTAGCGAATCTGACACAACGCACGGGTGACCTCGACCAGGTCGGGGTCAAGCGATCGAACCGGCCCACACCGGGTCCGGCGGGAGAAAAACAAATTGTGTGTTGGGGGCGCGGCCTTGACGACCTCAATGGCCGCTTATAGGAGAGTCTGTTTGCCGTTTGGGGTTTTGGCGTTTCGGGTCACCTGGATCGCGGCGTTTCTTTTTTCGCTCGCATCCAGCTCACCAGCAACAGCGCAACAAAATCTCCCCGTGACCGCATCAGCGGCCGCGGCTGCCGACACATCTCTGCTCGCCCCGAATTCCGCGTCCTTCGATAAGCGCAAAGACGAACCAGCCGCAGCCGAACAAACGCAAAGTTTGCAGCGCACCACGGCCGCTACCGATCAGCCTCAGTTCGTCATCGAACACATCGACTTCACGGGCAACCGCAGAATTCGCACCGACACCCTCAAAGCCCGCATCTTCAGCCGTGAAGGCGATCCTTATAATGAAGAAACCCTTCGCCGCGATTTTCAGGCTCTTTGGAACACCCAGTTTTTCGAAGACGTCAAGCTGAAGGTCGAGGACTCCGGCGATCGACCCGACGGCAAAATCATCGTTTTCGAGGTCAAGGAACGCCCGCAGATTCGCCGCATCCGCTACGAAGGCAACCACTCCATCTCCGAATCCGACATTCTCGATCGTTTCAAGGAGCGGAAAGTCGGCCTCTCCGTGGAAAGCCCCTTCGACCCCACCAAAATCAAAAAAGCGGAAGTCGTGCTGAAGGAATTGCTCGGCGAGCATGGCCGCCAGTTCGCTAAAGTGACTCCTCAATACGAGCGCATTGCCTCCAGCAACGCCGTGATCCTGATTTTCAAGATTGACGAAGGCCCCAAGGTCAAGGTCGGCCGGATCAAGTTTGTCGGCAATCATGCTTTTAGCGACCGCAAGCTCCTTCGCGCCATGAAGCACGATCGCCCGTATGGAATTCCCCTATATTTCTTTGATATCGCCGTTCTATCCAAAACCTACGACCGCGAAAAACTTGACGAAGACCTGGAAGTCGGCATTCGCGGACTCTACCAGGACAACGGCTATTTCCGCGTCGTCGTAGCCCCCAACGGCCCGGTTCTCGAGAACGTGGATGTTCCCCACAAGGGCGCTCCTCTGCCGGGGATGAAGGCCCACGTCGGCAAAGCGGTCAACATCACCATCAATATTGAAGAGGGCGAGCGCTATCACATGGGGACGCTCAAGATTGTCAGCTCGGACCCTGACAAAGCGTTATCCCTAAAGGTAGAAGCCCTGAAGACCATCTTCCCCATGAAGGAAGGGGATATCCTCAATGTCGACAAGCTCCGCAAAGCCCTCAAGAATTACACCGATGCCTACGGCCAGTATGGCTTCATCGATTTTACCGCTGAGCCGGATTTCGACATTGACGAGGCCAACAAAAAGATCAACGTCATTCTTCACTTCGACGAACAAAAGCAGTATTACGTCCGCCGCATCAATTTCATCGGCAACACCACCACCCGCGACAAAGTCATCCGCCGCGAGCTTCTCATCGACGAAGGCCAGCTCTTTGACAAGCGCCGCTGGGACATCAGTATCCTGCGCCTCAACCAGCTCAACTATTTTGACAAAATCGAAGCCGACAAATCCGTCGAACTCGCCAAGAACACCAAAGACGGCACCGTTGACATTAACCTCAAGCTGCACGAGAAGGGCAAGCAGTCCATTGGATTGCAGGGTGGCGTCAGCGGTCTGGCGGGCGGCTTTATCGGCCTCACCTATCAGACCAACAATTTCCTGGGCTTGGGCGAGACGCTAACCCTCTCGGCCCAGTTTGGCGAAATTCAGCGTACTTTGCAGTTTGGCTTCACGGAGCCTTACCTTTTTGACCGGCCCATTTCCTCCGGATTCACCGTCTTCTCCAGCAAATACAATTTCAACCAGGCCAGGCAGGAAGCCCTTCTCACGGGTCAACAGGTCGCCGTCAACCCGCAATACGTCCAGAATTACGATCAAGACAGTACCGGCTTCACTGCCTTTCTGAGCTATCCCGTCAAACGCTTTTCTTTTGCAAGGCTTGGTCTCACCTACGGCCTGACGCGCACCAATATCACCGCGTTCAATGCGGCTTCCTCTCTCTTATTTGAACAATTGCAATTCCGCAGCATTGTCGGTCCCAGCGCTCTGAACGGCATCATATCGAGCGCGATTACTCCTTCGATCTCCTACAACACCATCAACAATCCCATTAATGCCACCTCCGGCAAAAGTATTTATTACGCTTTCTCGCTTCAGGGCGGGCCTTTGGGCGGCAATGTCGACACGATCTCCAACGTCTTCGACGTCAAATATTTCCATCCCGTCCACAAGAAGCGCAACGCCATCGGCTTGCATTACACCACCGCGTATATCACCGCTTATGGCAACTCTCACGCCAACTGCGCGAACATCACGGACACTTCCTGCGCTTGCCCCCCCGGCCAGCTTTCTTGCACCGTTGCCAACGAAATTCCCGCCTTCAGCCGCTATTACATGGGCGGCGAAAACGATATTCGCGGATTTGATATTCGTTCCATCTCTCCCGTGGTCTTCGTTCCCACCATCTCTTATCCGACGCTCTATTATCACCAGAACGGCCAGGTCTATTCTTTCGGCCTGCCCGTCCTGGCATACACCGCGACTTTGCCCGGCGCCGACTATCAGACCACCGGCAACATCGAATACCGCATTCCCATTGTGGGCAGCTATGCCACCATGTCCTTTTTTCTCGACGCAGGCACGGACGGAATTTTCAATACCAGTGCCTTGCAGCTCAATCAGTCCGGCGTCACAAACATCGAGCAGACGTTTCCCGGTACCGCGCTTTCCAGGAAACTCCCCATTTATCCCGGAACCAATTTCAAGCTGAGAGACTCCGCGGGCATCGAGTTTGGCTTGAATATCCCTATCATCCAGGCGCCCTTCCGGATTTATTACGCCTACAATCTCAACCGCTTCCATTCTCAAATCATTGCGCCAAACCTGATCGTTAATCAAAACACCATTGACACATGGGAAAAAGAACTTGGCCCACAGATCTGGAACGGCGAAATTGTGCCGCAATTAATTTTCTTGAATAACCCTGGGCGATTGAACTACTTCGAACCCAAAACGACTTTTCGTTTCACGGTGGGCAAGACCTTTTAGCCGTCGCACGGCAAGGTATTGGAACTTCTGCGGTACGAAAAACAGGCCGGCATGACAACGGCCATCCCGGCCCGCGTTAACTTGGGGAGGCAAGAGAAATGAAGTTGTGGAAGGTTTCGACCTATATAACCCTCGCATGCCTGGTGCCCTGCTTGTTTTTCAGCGGGTGCGGCGGCAGCAGCGGCGCGACCACCATCCAAGTAACACTCACTTCCTCTGAAGAGGGCACCCTCATCTTGGGGCAATCCACCACCATTACCGCATCTGTGGCCGGCAACACGGACGAAGACGTTACCTGGGGAGGGGGCCCAAATAAGACACCTGCTTGCACCTACACGACCACTACCTATAACTCCTCCGGTACGCCCACTACCAAGACCGCAGTGGCTTGCCCTACCGACGGAACTTTGGGAACGCTCTCGAACGAACAGACTACGGGCACGGCCACGTTCCTTGCTCCCTCCACGCTTCCCAGTCCTACCACCTACCCCGGCCTCCTTGTCATTATCACCGCTTGTTCCGTTGCCACGCCCATTAAGTGTAATTTCATCGACTTGAGCATTGATTCCGGGATTGCCGTTCAACTTGATCCCACGACTGCGGCCGTGCCTACCGGCGAAAAGCAACCTTTCTTCGCCATCCTGACCAACGACCTTAAGAATGGGGGTGTTACCTGGCTCCTCACCCAGCAAACCCCCACGGGCACCACCACTTCCACCAACACGAATGCATATGCAAGTCTTGTCACCTGCACCGTCGCTGGCAATGCCAGCGGCTGCGGCTCGATTGATGCCAATGGCGTCTACACCGCTCCGTCCGTTGTGCCTACGGCTACCACGCCCGCTTACACGACTACCGCACCAACGGATTGCACCACCCCACAGAATGTCACCGTCGTGGCTACGTCTGTCACCGACCCGACGCGTTTTGCCATCGGAACGATTACCATCACGGCGGGCGGACCTATTGCTTTTAGCGGAATTGCGCCCACGATCGCACCGCAAGGCGCGGCGTATTGGGATATTTACCTCAGTGCGACGAATATGTCCTCTTCTTCGCAGATTACGCTTACGGATTCACACGGCGGAGTGACTCCACTTAACTCCGTCAATGGGCAGGTCAAGATACTTTTCCCGATTCCCACCAGCACGACCACCACGACCACCGGTACTGGCGTGTGCGCGGTCACAACGACCACCGCGCAAACCTCGTCGGGTGCGCGCATCCGCCTGCTTTCAAACAATTTGGCCGCCGCTGGACCCGTCACCGTTTCCGTCACCGATCCGGGTGAGCCGGTCACCACGTCCCCTACGGGCACCTTTACCTATAATATTTTGCCGGTGCGGCCGACTGCGGTGTATTCGTCCCCCAGCGACGTCATTCAAAACACCGTCGCCCAGGCAAATTCAACCGTCAATCTAACCATTGACGGAGGCTACTTCGGCACCAACGGCAGCCTGGCTAACGTTCTTTTCCCGACCACAAACACACCTCTCAGCGGAGTCGTCAACGGCGAGGGGCAGCCTACTTCCAACGCGAAGCAGCTGAGTGTCCAATTGCCTGCCGAAGATATTAACCTTGGGCTCCCAGGCCTTTATTCGTTGTCCGTCGCTCGTACGACTCTTCCACTCCCCTCCCCGAATAATGCCGCGGTCACCGATCTGGCCGTTTTCCCGAGCTACGCGACCAATCCTCCCCAGGTCGTCAATAGTCTTTCCACGGGTACGAACACCAATCCAAGTGCCGTTGATATGGATCCCACATTAGGCGTGCTTGTTGTCGCCGAAACCAGCGCGAATGCTGTGCAGTTCTACAGCATCGCGAAAGGTACTTTGACGCCCATCAATTCCGCCGGCACCGCTTGTGGAGCCTCCTGCCCCGTGGCGGTAGGTATGCTGCCCACCGGGCTCTCCGTTAACCGCGCGAATCACACCGTCGCGGTCGTTGATTACGGCGACCAGACCGTGTGGGTCTTGCCGATTCCGGGAGCGCCCGTGGTCCCTGGAACGCCCTTCTCGATCAATTTGTCCGGAGTTCTTCAAGGCGCAGTGACCCCTGCGCCGCTACCTTATTCGATCGGCGTGGATCCGGATACCAATATGGGTATCGTGGCCTATTCTTCGACTTCGGCTTCCTCTATTTCGAATCTGGGTTTCCTGGTGAATTTGAATACCGGAACCAATCCCTATGGTTGCCTGAACTCCGTCGGTAGCGCCCCCTGCGTTTACGCGCAGGTTACGCTGGACACGGGCGCTTATCCCCAGGTTGCTATGGCTCCTCACGGGCATTTGGCTTTTGTTTCTCCAGGCGGGTCCGGTGTCCTTCGTGGCGTTGACGTGACCAAGCCTTCCACGGAGGCTTGGATCTCGCAATTGACGCTTGCCGCTGGTATCGTCACCGCGACCACAACCGCCTCCAACGGATTGGTCCCAGGCAACTCCGGCGCGGTTCTCATCACCGGCGTACCCACCACCAATACCGCCGGGAATGCAAATTTCAATGGCGTCTTTACCGTTACCGCGCTCAGCGACACCAGCTTCACTTTTATCCTTAACTCGACGGCTAGCGGCACGGTCACCATACCGCTTCTAACAGGCAGCACGACCAAGACGTCGGCTCCTGTTTACTACAGCACTCCCAACCTGACGTTCGCGGGCGTCTCCCAGACAACGCAAGGCATCTCCATCAACCCCATTACCAATACCGCGGCTCTCGCAGATGCCGATGCCGTCAGCAGTTCACAAATATATCTCCTCAATGACCTCGATCAGTCTCTTAGCCTGATCAGCTTCTCCAATATGTGCACCGCTTACAACACGACCTGCCCCGGCGGTGACGAATTGCTGGGCACTGCCGATGTAGCCTGGCAGCCCTATTCCGATGTCCTGGTTTCCTATAACCCGGGAATAAACCAGGTCTCCTTTTCGGATTCCGTCAGCGACAGCCGCCAGGCGTTCGCTTGCGAGCTGGGCAATGCGACCAACATGAAAATGAACACGGGAAGCGCCTGCGTTGTGCAACCCAACCCTTCTGTCGGGCAGCCCCCATGCGCCGCGCCCAACAATACCGCCACGGCTTGCACTCAACAATTTCTAAACCAGATCACCCTGCAAGGTACGGGCAGGACGATTTTGACTGTAAATAATGGCACTACGGGGCAGCTGACTCTTTTTGGCGGTCTAGCGGTGGATCCCGCTACCAATCAAGCGTTCGTCGTCATGTCCGGCAGCAATCAGATAGATATCATTGATCTTGGGCCTTGCAGTGCCGCTAACAACTGCGTCAACCCATTCAATTCCCTCAAACCGGCGGAGATCAGCGATATCCTTGTCCCGAGCCCCAATCCGGGACTGGGTATTATCGGTGGCATTCCCCATGCAACTGTGCCTCAGGGAACGCTCACCTCTTCGAATGACCTTACCGGTCTCCAGATCTATGGCGCGGGATTCGATGCCTCCACCTTCGTGCGCCTGGATGGCGCACCCATTCAGCCCGGTCCCAAAACCGTCGGTCCGCTCGTTCAGTTTGTGAACAGCAGGCAACTGACCGTTACCATTCCTTCCACTTATCTGTCCTTCCCGCATCGCTTTGCGCTGGACGTCGTTACTCCTGATGCGCCCGGCGGATCCTCGCAATCTAACGCCACGGACTTCTTCGTTATTCAAGCCGTGGACATGACTCCTGCCTGTGCGCCGGTCACAAACGGGCCCATGCCAAGTTCGGTGGCCGTCGCGGATCAACTTGCCAATGGTCCCTTCTCGCCTATCGCTGTGGTGTCCAACAGCAATTGCAACAACATTTCGATCGTGGACATGAATCCCGCGGACGTCGCGGGCGGTACTGGCCCCAATCCTGGCCGGTTCGGCACGATTCTGAACTCCGTAGCCGTAGGCATGACTCCTGAGGGTGTGGCCATTAGCCAGCCCTTGGGGATTGCGGTTGTGGCCAACAACGGTGCAGGCACAGTATCTACCGTCAACTTACTTACAGGCTCACAACTGGTTCCGGACGTTGCTACAGGGACGAATCCCACGGGCGTAGCCATTGACGATTCCACGGGTGCGGCTCTGGTTACGAACACGGGGTCCAACACCGTTACAGAACTCAACTTGCAGTCGCTTTTTGGAACCGGTGCCCTAACCGCCCTCGTTCCTGTCAGCATCGGTGGGTTCCAGCAACCGACTGCGGTTGCCATTGACCCGGATCGCGGCACCAACAATCAAGGCCTGGCAATCGTCACTACGTTGGAACTTCAATCAGGCAGCTTCCCGATTGGCGGACTGGCGGCTGTGGACATCGGGCTTCCGATTCCCACCCTGAGCACCACCGTAAGCACGTCCAGCGTGACCGCGCCAACGACCGGAGTGGTCTTTGACCCCACCGTTGTGACCGGCACTGCCAACCCCGGCGTGTTCTACGCGAGTTCCAGCGGCGGCAGCCAGATCACGGCGTATAACCCGGACTCAGGCAGCCTCATTAGCGTCAATGTTGGCATCAACCCTACCGCTCTGGCCATCAATCCAGAGACCGGCGCCATCCTGACGACCAATGTGGCGGGTCAGACGATTTCTATCGTTGACACTACCTCCAGTCCCTTGAGGACCGTCAAAACGATCGGCCTTCCGGGCTCCGTGCAATTTGGCGTGGCCATTGACCAGTTCACGAATCTGGCGGTTATCGTGGACCAGGGAAATAACCGGCTGCTGATTTTCCCGATGCCGAATTGAGGGTTTCTCAGCGCGGGACTGAAAACGGTGGGAACCGCGAAAGGGCAAAGCTCTTTCTGATTGCAGCAACGGGAGCCGCTCGGCTATACTTCAAAGTTTGCGTGGTGCCCGCGGAACGCGCCGGCGAGCGGAAAAGTTTAAGGCCAATCAAACGTTGGCGCTGGTTTGTCTCGAAGACATCGGGCCAGCTATAACTACAAGGAGAATAAAGTGAATTTGAGAATGGTATTGAGATCTACAGCTCTGGCCGCCGTTTGCCTGCTTGGCACGGCAGGAGCCTGGGCGCAAGCGGCTCCGGCGGGCGGCGCCGCCGTACCCGCGGCAAGCAAGGTGGGCATCATTAATCTGCGCGGCGCGATTGGGAACACTGCGGAAGGCAAACAGGCGTCCGCCGAACTGCAATCGCAGTTTGCGCCTCGTTCCGCCGAAATTGATGGTCTTACCAAGCAGATCAACGAACTGCAGCAGCGCCTTCAGTCCGGCCAGGGAAAGTTGAGCGATGAGGAAGTCCAGCGGCTGACTGCCGAGGGCCAACGCCTCACGCAGCGCCTCGATCGCCGCCGCAACGATTTCCAGGAAGACGCCGGCGCAGCGCAGCAGGAAGTACTCGAGCGCATTGGCCGCAAGATGGTGGACGTTCTCGACCGCTACGCCCGGGAGAATGGTTTCAGCGTTGTTCTGGATACCTCCGGGCAAAACTCGCCGATTCTCTATGCGTCGAACCAGATTGATGTGACGCAGGACATCATCAAGTTGTACGACACGGCGTATCCGGTGAAGGCGGGCAGTAGCACTCCGGCGAAGCCGGCTGCCACGACTCCGGCCAAGCCCGCCGCTACCACGCCTGCCAAGCCGCAGAAGTAGGCATTTTCTGAGGGCGGGAGCTCAGCTCTGTCGGCGCTTGCTTTCCAAAACGCCTCCGGTTTTTCCGGAGGCGTTTTTTTGCGTGAGCTCTTCGCCCTGCTCGCGCGCGTCGGGGTTGGCTGGATGTTGGACGGCGGCGGGGCCTGGTGAGGCGCGAGAAACAATCGTCACGCGTCGCCGGAATTCGATATAGTAGGCAAAACCTTTTCGGGAGGGCACCATGCCGCAAGCGAAATCACGACTCGAACGAATGCCAAGACCCCAGGTTTTCGCCACGCCCGCGGAAGAACGCCGCCACCGCAAAGAAAAACTCGCGGGAGCTTTTCGCCTGTTCTCAAAGTGCGGCTTTGACGAGGGCGTTGCGGGACACATCACCGCGCGCGATCCCGAGCGGCTCGATCACTTCTGGGTGAACCCCTTCGGAATGCATTTCAGCCAGATTCGCGTTTCGGATTTGATTCTCGTGAACGATGCCGGCGAGGTTGTGGAGGGCGACCACGAAGTGAACATGGCCGCGTTTGCGATTCATTCCCGTATTCACAAAGCGCGTCCCGATGTGATTGCGGCGGCGCATTCGCATTCGCTGAACGGCAAAGCATGGTCCTCGCTGGGCCGTCTGCTCGATCCTCTCACGCAGGATGCCTGCGCGTTCTATGAAGATCATGTCGTGTTTAATGATTATACGGGCGTGGTTTACGACACCGACGAAGGCGACCGCATCGCCAAAACGCTCGGCGACAAAAAGGCCGCCATTTTGTGCAACCACGGCTTGCTGACGGTCGGCCAGACCGTGGATGAGGCCGCCTGGTGGTTCATCACCATGGACCGCTCCTGTCAGGCGCAATTGCTCGCGGAAGCAGCGGGCGAACCACACAAAATTCCGCACGAAACAGCAAAACACACGCGCGGCCAAGTGGGGCTGCCCATGGTTGGCTGGTTCCAGTTTCAACCGCTCTGGAACCGCATCATCCGCGAACAGCCCGATCTGTTCGATTAAACAGCGCTCTAAGCTCCAGCCGCCTTCGACTTGTGTCCGTGATGTTCCACGTGCGTCTTGGCCGCTTCGGTGGAGTGATGTGTGGCGTGTGTGAGATGCCCGTGGGCGCTGTGGGCATGATGAGCGGCCGCTTCATGGTCGCCCGCCTCGTGGTGCTTTGCCGCTTCGCGATGGTGCCGCGCCGCATGCTCGTGATGTTCAGCTGCCTTGTGATGGTGTTCCGCTGCGTGTTTGGACATGATTTCTCCTCTGCATGGAAGATGGGCCGGAGGGAAAAGGCGACGCTACGAGACACACATTACCGAGGCATGAACGAAGCATTAAAAAGTCCGCTGCCATGGAGCAAATCATTCGATTGTCTCCGGCTTGTTGCGCAAGCCTGGCAGGAGGGCTACTACGCCGATGGGCCGCTTTTTCTGGAAATCAGTTAGGCGCCTTCTCGTCGTCCCTCATGATGATCGCGCACGCTTCATTCTTCGATGCAGCTTTTTTGCAATTCTCCAGAGCGTGCTTCTCCGCATTTTGCGTCGTGCGCTGTCCAACGTACATTCCGACTCCTCCGTCCGCCGAAGCCGCAAATGCTTTGTGCGGAGCGCTCAACAAATATCTTCTAAACTCCTCGCGTCCGTCGCGCGAAAGATACTCGGGCGGTTCCACAGCTGGAGCACGCACCTCCAGTGGCGTATCCCGCAGCACCAGGTTCTGACTCCGCAAGAAATCATCCACCATCGGAGCCCATATCGGTATTCCCCGCAGCGAGAACAGCGAATGCCCGTCTTCACCAAACGGCCCGGCCAGGATGAACTTGGCCTTTCCTCCGCTCTGTGTGAACGCCTGATAGAGAGCCTTCGCGACCGGCGGCCCGAAAAAATGGTCGTTTTCCGCGTAAATCCAAAGCATGGGGACTTTCGAACGTCTGCCAAATTCGCCAAACGCGCTTACCAGTGCTCCCGGGTTGCAAACCTCATCCGCCGCTCTCGAGCCACGTCCTCCGGCAAAGCTGATCGCCGCCGTCAGTCCGGGCGGCGGGTCGGCGGAGAGTCCCACCATGGACATCCCGCCTGTCGAGACCCCAATGCTGATCATGCGTGAGGGATCCACCTCCGGGCGCGTCGCAAGGTAAGCCGCCGCCTCGCGCAGGTCCTTCACGGCCTCCTTTGTCGGCCCCACGAAATCCGGATTGCGGCCGCAAACATGCCCGTCCTCCTCATAACCTCCGCCGGAATCTCCGTATCCCCGCCGCATCACAATCACTGCCGTCCATCCGCGCCTCGCAAATTCGCGCGCCTGCGGTATCCATCGCAGAGGAGTCATATCGTCGCGCTCGCTTGGTTCACGTGGCGTTCCATGCGTGATGAGGGCCAGCGGATGCGGCGCCGCATCCGAAGGGCGCACCATCACCGCCTCCAGCCCTTTCTTGCCGGAGGAATGTGTGGGCAGCCGCATCTCCGTGACAGCAATTTCCTGCGCGCGCGTTGCGCCAGCAAGCACTCCTGTCGCCACCAAAAGCGCCAGCCCAGCTGCGAAACCGCCCCTCGATTTCCTGTGCATGGGCGACCTCCATGGACTTCCTCTTTGGAACTACCTCTTTGTAGGGGAAGGATACATCGTTCCGTCGAACGGAGTGCGGCTAACGCCAGTCGGCGTTAGCCGCTTAGGCAGTCCAGATTTGTTTCAGGACGCGTTGGAAGTTTCCCCCGAGGATCGCTTCGATGTTGGCGTCGGAGTACTTGCGGCGGATCAGGCCTTCGGCAAGATCAAAGGGGCGCTTGGCGTAGTTGTAGCCGTCGATGTCCACCTTATCGCGGAAGCCGTAGCTCCCTTTGTAGCTGGCGCGGAGCTGTTTGTTTTCTTCGGGGGGCATGCCATCGTAGCCGACCAGGTCGATGTCGCTGCCGACGCCGAGATGCTCGACGCCTACCAATTTCGTCACATAATCGAAATGATCGAGCATGGTTTCGATCGTCGTGGGCTCTTTGGGGCTGACGAACATCCGGACTTCGGTAATGCCCATGACCCCGCCTTTTGCGGCCATGGCTTTGATGGCTTCGTCGGTTTTGCAGCGCGGGTGCGTGGGATTGAGGGCGCGGCAGTTGGAATGCGTGATGAGGACCGGTTTCTTGGAGACGTCGAAGGCGTCGAGAGTCGTTTTGTCGCCGCAGTGTGAGACGTCTACCGCCATGCCGAGTTTATTCATGCGCTCGACGATAGCGAGGCCGAAGTCGGAGAGACCGTCGTCGCGGCGCTCGGTGCTGCCGTTGCCGATCAGGGTCCGCGCATTGTACGTAAGCTGGGATACGCGCTGGCCGATACCGTAAAAATAATCGACGTCTTCGAGTTTGCGGAAATGCTCCGCGTTTTGCACGCCGAGCATGACGCCGACTTTTCCGGAGGACTTTATGCCGTCGAGGCGGTCGCGGGTTTCCACGCGCTCGAACCAGTTGTCGTGGCGCGCGAGGAAATTGTTATAGCCGGATAGGAACTGCAGAGTTTCGAGATAGGCGTCGGTGCCCCCCGTGCCGATCGCGATGTGAAACACGTTGATGCCGGATTGTTTGTAGGGCGCGTAATCGGCGGCGGTAAAGTTGTCGGGATCCCCGAGAAATTTTTGTGTGAGCGAAGGGCTGATCCAGAGCGGCGCGAGCATATCGATGACGGTGGAGCGCTGGACGAGGTCGACGGCGCGCGCGGAGTATGTCGGATCGGCTCCAGCGGCGGCTTCGCCAAAAAGGCGGTATCTGCCGCGGTTCAGCATCGCAGCGCCTGCTGCCGCGCGTGTCAGGGTTGGCGCAACCGCAGCTGCCGCGGCGCCTCTCATTGCAGTGCTCAACATGGTCCGGCGATTCATCGTTCTGTACCTCTCTTCGTGGCGCTGACATCGGGCTGGTGTGCACAACGAGTGCGCATCTTAACACTGAAACATTTGTTTCGCTATTTGTTATCTCGTGACTGCACTTTCCGTGGCTGCTGTCAGCGCGATAAGGGATACGAATCTTCGCCAGGCGTGTGCCCAGACGTGCGCCCGGACATGCGCGAAGGCCTCGCGTAAGAAACGCTTGTTGACGGCCGGCTTGCTACTGGAACCAGTAAGGAGTTTTCTTCGTCCACTCGCTGCCGGGGTAGCTCTTGTGGAGAATCTCGAAGGCATCTTTTGAATAGTTGGCAGGATCGTTTTGCGCAGTTTCCGTGCAGCCATAGCGCCAGGCGCGGACGACGTTGTGAAGGGCTTCGGGAACCCGAGGGTCATCCGCATGGGACTTGGCCCAGGAGATGGTGATTTGGCCGAGCCATCGCGGAGCCGGGGGAAGATCCGCCAGGGCTTTTATTTCGTCAGCGGCGATGGTTTTTTCCTGTGGAGAGAGAAAACCTGGTTCCGGAACATCTCCGCCGGGGTAAATCTCTTGCAGAGGAGGGCGCAGGTTCGAAAACATGCGATAGAAACCGGTGTTGGTGTTCGGATTTTTTTGCGTGGGGACGAAGGAGCACCACCAGTTGTCTCCGAAATTTTGGATGGAGTTGAAGTGCATTTCGTTGGTGTTGTTGAACCAGGCGCGGCCCGGGCTGGCGGTCACGAAAGGCCGAAAGCCGGGATTGCGGAGAATCGCGAAGACGGCGGCGAATTCGCGCGAGTCGCCTTCTGTTGCGGAATATTCCGCGAGGTCATTTTTCAATTCCGGAATCAATTCACCGAGGATTGGAATCATTTCGCGATCGATTGCGCCGTTTTTTAGCTGGACGGCGCGGGTCCACGCGGCGACGGCGATGTCGGCCCGTAGCGAAGGCGGAAGATCGGCGGATTTGGCGGCATCGGCCAGAAGACGAAGAGGCAATTTTTCGGAGAGAACAACGGACGCATCGGAATCGAAATGCGGGCGAGTGACGGCGTACTCCGGGGTGCCCGGGTCGTAATCGGACTTTCCAGCGGGAAGTGGCGCAACCCCGGTGGCGTCGGTTGAAATGCGCGGAGCGAACTGGAGAAATTGCGAAAGATTTTCCGCGAGCTTCATACGCAGGGCGCGAAACTGATTTCTTGCCGAGATGGGCATCGTGGAGCCCTGCTCGGCCATCAATCGGTCGAGACCGCGTCGGGCGCCGTCGAGATTTCCGGATTCTTCCAGCAGGCGGAGACGATGAAATGCGACGGTAAGATAAGCGGGAGAATCCGGGCCGATTTTGGCGGCGGCGGCGAGAAGTTCCGCAGCCGAGGAATCCTCTGCGGATGCCTTGGCGATGGTTGCGACGAGCCACGGCAAGGATTTCGTTTCGTGCCAGCGTTGCAAAGAGTGCTGCGATGCGGGTTCGCCTCCTTCATGGAAAGTGAAAATCCAGTCGGTCATGTCGCCGGCCGGCAGGCGGGAGGATTCGTCGCGCGTCTCTCCTTTTTGTGGCGGCTGATTGGGGGAAGCGGGAGGAAGCGTAATCGTTTTGTTGAGGACCGGGCGATCGAGGAGCCAGAGGTAGTCGGTTAAATCCTGGCCGAACGATTTCGAATCGCCAGCTTCCAGGAGCGCGGTTTCGAGTTCATGGAAGCGCTCCTGGCGGTGAAGTCGGATGCGCACGAAGCCAAGAAGCCGCTGGGCGGCAGGGTGAAATTCGCGGGAGTCTTTATCGGCGAGAACGTCACGCAATTGAGCTTCGGCTTGCGACAAAGCGGAAACATCATAGTCCGCGTCTTTGGCTTCGAGAGTGCCTTTGCGAATCAGCACACGGGCACGGAGATACAGGGCGATTTTTTGATAGGGAGACGCGGAATCTTTGCTGATGTCCTCGAAGGCTTTTTGGGCGGCGTCGAAGTTGCCGGCGTAGAAAAGTGCGGCGGCGATTTGGTAGGCGCGATCGGCGCGAAGGATAGCAGGATCTTCTTCATGAGCCGCAGCGGGAATCACGGCGGGCTTGGGTTTTGGCGGATAGCCCATGTCGCTGGAACAATTTTCAAACACTTGATCTTGCGCTCCGATCCATTCTTTGACGACCGGACTTTGCGCGCCGAATTGAGAAACCCGGCTTTGCAGTGTATGGACGGCGTTTTCGAAAGCCCCGCTAAGGCAGTTGTAATAAACCGTGTATTGCTCATCGTGCATGGTAGCGCGGGTTATTCCCAGGGGATCGAAGTCCATGCGGGGACCTCCCTGCTTCTCGCCGAGGAGCTTCGCACGCGTTGTGTCCCAGGTGCTTATCCAATTCTCGGACTCGCCGGAAGCTTGCCGCGGCGTTTCATATTGAGGCGATTCCGCAGCGGGTTGGAGTCCGAGCGCGGCCAGTTCCGATTTCTTGAAGGGTCTGCCGCTGAGATTCCGGTAGGCCTCAAACAAGTAAATGTGCCAATAACCCGTTTCCAGTAGGCCAAGCTTGCCCGCTGCGTAGCTCGCGTCGCGGACGTCGGGCGCAATAAAATCGGTGTAGATGGGAGCATTGAAATCGGGGCCGCAGGCCAGCGACAGCGGCGGAGGAACGATCAGCAGGAAAGCAAGGAGCATGGCGGCGAACGTACGGGCGATGCGGCGTTTCATGGTTGCCACTCTTTGAGGATTTTTTCGGCGTCGGATGGTGTCCAGGCGTGTGGTGCGAAGATGTAGATGCGATTCTGGCGCGCGTCAAACGTTGCCGAGTATTCGGGCGTCAGCAGATCCCTCGAAAGAGATTCATCGGTGGATAGGCCGAGACTGCCGCGGCAGGCAGCAACGGGAAAATTGCCGTTGGAGTGAAGAAAGTTGGCGACATTGGCGGCATCGGGCCCCATGCGAAAAAGCATGGGCACGGCTTCGTCGATTGTTGCGGGTGGAAGCTGGTCCAGCCAGCGATCGCCGATACACCAGGAAGCGAGCGCGGTGATGGAGAGAGGAAGAAAGGGAGAAAGTTTGGCGCGCACGTCCTGAAGCAGCGCGGCGTAGAAAGCGTGTGCGCTGGCGGGTGCGTCGAAATCGATCTGGACCGCGGATATGCCGGGCAAAGATTGCAGGGCGGCGACCTCCTCGGCGAGGAGAGCGCGCTGCGCGCCGGAATAAGAAAAGTCATGGAGGGGCGAGATGAATTGCTGGGCAGGCGCAGAGCGAGGCTCGGGCCCCGATTCGATACGGATGACGGCGATCAGTGGCACGCCATGCGGGACACGCAGAGGCTGGAGTCGAGGACGCACCGTGAAAATGGCGGATGAACCCGTGACGCCATCCGCGGACGGTGAATGGAGATAAATTGTTTTGGCGAGGAAGGCGATGGCCGCTTGATCGGGTGAGACGTATCGCATGTCTTCGGGGCGTTCCCAGGCCCAGAACGTGATGGGCGGTAGTTTTTCCAACCGTCCGGGTGGAGAGTGGCGGGCGAGCGAGCCTGAAGCGAAAACGCGATGGGCCAAGGATCCCATGGAGCGGGGACTCACGGTCGCATAGGCGATTACGCAAGCCAACAAGGCGATGAGAGGGACGAAGGCGATTTTGGACAATGGTGTCACTGCACGTACCAGGAAGCAGGCGCGTTGCCAGAACTATGCGATTGATTTTAGGAGGTTTACACGTGCAACAGAGGCTGCTGTGCGTAAAGAGACATGCCGAGTGTTGATGGAAAGCCACGATGGCCCCAACGCGCCAGAAATGGCCCCGATTTTGGGCCGTATCTTGCTTTTGACTTGAAGGCGGAATATACTGCTATTTCGCTCTGAAGCGGGTCGCACGAATGGGTGGGCGCAAGCCCACTTTTTTGTTGGGCCGGTTGCAGTGCACTATACACCGGCATTGCTCGGGGAGTCTCTAGTTGGATCTGGAAAAAGTCCGCGAAGCCGCCGAGCGGGTTGCCCGGTCCGAAGGGCTTGAAATATTTGATGTTGAGTGGAAAGTCGGCAAGGACCGCTTCCTTAGGGTAATTATCGACCGGGCTCCGAAGGTGCAAGCTGGGATTACGGATGCACCGGGGGAAGTAAAGCTACCCGCCGAAGCGAATGAGGGCGGCGGGCGCGTGGGGGTCAGCCATGCGGATTGCCAGCGCATCAGCGAACAGTTGAGCGTGATCCTCGACGTTGAGGAGTTGATTCCGGGGCCAAGGTACATCCTGGAAGTGAGTTCTCCGGGGATGGACCGGGCCCTGAAGAAGCCGGCGGATTACGAACGGTTCCGCGGACGCATGGCGAAGATTACGACCACCGAGCCGGTCGAGGACGAGAAGTTTTTTGAAGGCCGGCTGTCCGGGTTTGTGGACGGTAAGGTGCGGTTGGAGTTGCAGGGAAAAGTGGCACGGTTCGTGGAGGTGCCGCTCGAGAAGATTCGGAAGGCGAATTTGGTGGTGGAATTTTAAAAGAAGTGATTAGCAGAAGTGAGTAGTGGGCCGTCCGTAGTTTTTCGGAAGAGGAAGCGTCGGGAACGCAGACATGGCGAATTTGCTTTATCAACAGATTGAGATGCTGAGCCGCGAGAAGCACATCGAGACGGAGGTCGTGGTGTCTGCCATTGAAGACGCCATGGTTGTCGCGGCGCGGAAATATTACAAGACGGAAGAGGATTTGCGCGCGAAGTTTAATCCCGAGACCGGGCAGGTGGACGTGTACTCGGTACACGTTGTCGTCGAGGAAGTGACCGACCCGAAGAAGGAAGTCAGCCTGGCCGACGCCAAGAAAAAGAATCCTTCGGCGGAGCTTGGCACGGAGATTATCGCGGCGAAGCCGACGGATGTGCTTGGACGCATTGCGGCGCAGACGGCGAAGCAGGTGATTCTGCAGAAGGTGCGCGAAGCCGAGCGCGACACGATTTACAACGAGTATCATACCCGCGTGGGCGAGCTGGTCACCGTGATTGTGAAGCGCGCGGAAGGGCCCGATTTGATTGTGGACATGGGACGCACCGAAGCGCGTCTGCCGAAGCGCGAGCAGTCGAAGCTCGAAACATACAATATCGGCGAGCGGCTGCGTGTGGTCATCAAGATGGTGGATCGTGCGGCGAAGGGCCCCCAGGTGATTGTTTCGCGCGCGGATGCCAGCCTCGTGCAGCGATTGTTTGAGATGGAAGTGCCGGAAATTTACGACGGCACGGTGCAGATTCGTCACGCGGCTCGCGAAGCGGGCGAACGGACGAAAGTGGCCGTGGCCAGCCGGGACAAGGACGTTGATCCGGTGGGCGCATGCGTCGGAATGAAGGGAATGCGCGTGCAGTCGATTATTCGCGAACTGCGCGGCGAGAAGATCGACATTATTCCGTACAGCGAAGAGACGGTGGCATTTGCGCAGAAGGCATTGAGCCCGGCAAAAGTCACTCGCGTGCAGATTACCGACCCGGAGAACAAAAAGCTGGAAGTGATCGTCGAGGATTCGCAGCTTTCGTTGGCGATCGGCAAGAAGGGGCAGAACGTCCGCCTGGCAAGCAAGCTAATCGGCTGGGACATTGACATCAAGAGCGAGGAAGAGAAGCGGCAGGAAATTGAAGAGCAGATGACGGCTCTGACTGCACCCACGACTCCGCTGACCGCGCTTGCCGGTGTTGGCGCAAAGACGATTGAGAAGATTGAAGCTGCGGGGATCACCAACGTTGAGAAACTCGCTGGTATGACGCCGGAGCAGTTGATGGAAATTCCGGGCATCGGCGAAAAGATGGTGGACAAGATCTATCAAGCGGTAAATCGCTTTTATGAAGGTGGAGCAGAAGCTGGCGCAGCGGCTCCGGCCGGTGAAGGCACCGCCGAGGTGGCCGAGGGCGAGGCAGCTCCCGTGGAAGAAGGCGCGTCAGCGGAAAGCACGGAAGTCGTCGTTGACTCGGCAGAGAACGCCGCGGCTGCCCAGGAAGCCTCCGAGCAGAATGCGGAAGCGGACGAGCCGACGGCCGAAGAAGAAATAAAGACGCACGATCATTCCGCAAGCGAGGCGAAGGCGGAAGAAGGGCCCAGGGAGTAAGTAACAGTTTGACCCTGCGAACGCCGGGGGCCATTGAATTTCTGACCGCAGAACGGTCTACAGGACGCATGAGCGAAGCTAATCAAGTCCGAATCAACGAGCTGGCACGCGAATTGGAGGTCAAGGCGAAAGCTATTATTGACCTTTTGCCGGGGTATGGAGTAACCGAGAAGAAGACGCACTCGAGCTCCATTCCCGAAGACGTCGCGGAAAAAGTTCGCAAAAAGCTGTTGGGCCAGGCGGAAGCTGAGGCGGAGGCGGAAGCCAAAGCCAAGGCTGAAAAAGAAGCCAAGGAAGCCGCGGCCAAAGCTGCGCGGATGCGTCCGGCAGGGGCGCCTGCGCCCGTTGCGGCGGCTCCCGCCGCTGCACCTGCTGCGCCAACCGTTGCCAGACCTGCTGCTCCGCCTGCTCCGAGTGCTGCGCCACCGGCTCCACAAGTTGTTCGCCCTGCTGCGCCTGCTCCGGCACCTGCGCATGTACCGGCGCCTGTTTCAACGACGCCAGCCGTTGCGCCCACTCCTGTTGCTCCCAAGCCGCCTGTCGCGCCGCCTTCCGCAGCTCCTGCGACGACGCCAGCGGTTGCGCCATCGGTCGCAAAGCCCACGGCCCCGGTTGCACCGCTGCCGAAGGCTCCGTCTGCGCCAACACCGATTCGACCGGCATCGCCCTCGGGGCAGCCGAGTGGCGCGCCTGCTATGCAACGGCCCGTTCCGCCGCGGCCCCAGTCTCCGGCGGGAACGCAACCTGCCGCTGGAGTGCGTCCCGCCGCCGGGTCTGCGGCATCCGCCACGCGTCCGCCAGCGCGCCCTTTGCCGACCGGCAATCGTGGACCGATTCCTGGGACAACTCCTGGCAGCGGCCAGCGCTCCGGCGGAGGGCCACGTCCTGGCCAACCCATGCGTCCCATGGGGCAAGGTGGCGGTCAGGGAAGACAATATTCGCCGAGGCCGGGTGGTCCGGGTGGGACGGGAAGCTCGCCAGCGAATCGGCCGTTCGAGCAGCGTCGTGGACCGATGCCAACGGGCACACGTCCTGGGCCACGCGCGCCGGGCCGTCCGGGAATGCTTCCGCCGCTGCCGGACAAAATGCCCGCCAAGGCAGAACCGGGCAAGCCACTGTACACGCGCAAACCGTCGCAGAGGCAGAGGCCGGTTGTTGACAAACGAGAGATTGAGGGCGAGCGCAAGCTGCATCCGACGCGGCAGCGTCCTGGTGCGGGAGACCGGCGGTCTGCGGCGGCCGTTATTGCGCCACCGGAGCCGCGCGCGCCGCGCGACGTTACGATTACCGAAGGCATTACCATTCGCGAGCTCGCGGAAAAGCTGGACGTCCGCGCCAAGGATCTTCTGAAGACGCTTTTGGATCGCGGCGTTTTTGCCAGCATCAACCAGGCTTTGGATGTGCCAACGGCCACCACGCTTGCTGAAGCGTTCAGCGGCGTTGTGAACGTGGTGTCGCTCGAAGAAGAGATGGTCCTGGAAGTTGCGAAGGAAGAGACCAAGGAAAGTTTGAAGCCCCGGCCGCCGGTCGTGACTGTTATGGGTCACGTGGACCACGGCAAAACGAGTTTGCTGGACGCGATTCGCGAAGCGGATGTAGCCGCCGGCGAAGCGGGCGGGATTACCCAGCATATCGGCGCATACAAAGTCATGGTCAACGACCGCAGCGTGGTTTTCGTTGATACCCCGGGCCACGAGGCGTTTACGCGAATGCGCGCTCGCGGGGCGAAGGTTACCGACATTGTCGTGCTGGTTGTGGCCGCGGACGATGGCATGATGCCGCAGACCAAAGAAGCGATCGATCACGCGAAAGCGGCGAAGGTGCCGATCATCGTGGCGATCAACAAGATTGATAAGCCGGAAGCGCAAGTCGAGCGCGTGAAGCGGCAGCTCTCGGACGTCAACTTGGTACCTTCCGAATGGGGCGGGGACACGGAAGTCGTGGAAGTGTCCGCGAAACAGAAAAAGGGCATTGATAAGCTGCTCGAAACGATTTTGCTGGTTGCGGATTTGCGCGAATTGAAGGCCAATCCGGATGCACCGGCTGCCGGCACCGTACTGGAATCGCGCGTGGACAAAGGACGAGGCCCGGTCGCTACCGTCCTCGTGCAAAACGGCACCCTCAATTCCGGCGACTTCTTTATCTGCGGTTCGGTATTCGGTAAAGTGCGAGCGATGTTCGATGATCGCGGTCGAGCGATCAAGGATGCGCCGCCTTCGACGCCAGTGGAAGTCCTTGGCTTGCAGGGCGTGCCGGATGCCGGCGATCATTTCCAGGTAACCGAAGAAGCGAAAGCTCGACACATCGTGGAATACCGGCAGGGCAAACAGCGCGACGCACAGATGGCGCGAAGCAGCGGTGCGCGCATCACGCTGGACCAGTTGCATGAGCAGCTCAAAGCCGGCGATGTAAAAGAATTGGGCATCGTCATTAAAGCGGACGTGCAGGGCTCCGTGGAAGTTCTCAGCGAAATGTTGCCGAAGCTTTCGACCGACCAGGTGAAGCTGAAGATTATCGGGTCGGGTGTTGGTGCGGTCACCGAAAACGACGTGCTGCTGGCTTCGGCATCCGGGGCGATCGTCATTGCCTTCGGCATACGGCCGGACCGCAAAGCGATGGAGCTGGCGCAGCAGGAACACGTTGATATCCGGTCGCACACCATCATTTACGAAGTGTCCGACGAGATTAAGAAAGCCATGGAAGGCTTGCTCGAGCCGGTCATACAGGAATCGTATCTGGGCCGCGCGGAAGTGCGGAACACCTTCCGGGTCAAGGGCTCGGGCACCGTTGCCGGATGCTATGTCGTGGACGGCGTCCTCAAGCGCGATGCGCAGATTCGCGTGATGCGCGACGGCGCGGTCATCTATTCGTCGAAGCTCAGTTCGCTCAAGCGCTTTAAGGACGACGCCAGCGAAGTCCGCACCGGGTTTGAATGCGGCGTGGGCATTGCGAATTTCAACGACGTCAAAGTCGGCGACGTCCTGGAATGCTTCAACGTCGTGAAGCTGAGCGCGGCGGAAGCAGCGGGCCAGAGCAGCGTGCCTGCAGGCCGTCGATAAACTGCCCTTCGTCCCCCCGGAGCGCACATGCCGGTAGGTCTGCTCACCCTGGAGCTGCACATCCCAGACGCGCAATCGTTGAAGGATAAGCGGCAAGTTTTGCGCAGCCTGAAGGACAAGCTGCGGCGGCAGTTCAACGTCGCGGTCGCGGAGCTGGACCATCACGAGGCGTGGCAGCGCTCGGTGGTGGGCGTCGTTACGCTTTCGAATGAAGAGAAGCATTTAAAGGAAGTGCTGCAAAAAGTCCTGGATGAAGCGGACAGCATTCTTGGCTCGATCCTGATCAACCAGGCGTTTGAGATTATTTAGAAACTTTCGCGGGTGGGGACATGAGTCCGGCCAATCACCGTCACGAACGAGTGGGCGAGGAAATCGCTCACGAAATCAACGCCATGCTTGCTGGTGAATTAAAAGACCCGAGACTCGAGGGCTCGGTTGTGGTTAGCGAAGTTCGCGTGCAGGAAGACATGAAACACGCGCGCGTGTTCATCAATATGAAGGGAACCGCGAAAGAGCAGACCGACGCGATCAAAGCGCTCGAGCATGCTTCGGGATTCATCCGGCGGGAACTGATCGAGCGGCTGCAGCTTCGCCGCTTACCGGAGCTGCACTTCGCTCTGGATCATTCGCAGGAATATACGGAGCGCATAGACCAGCTTTTGAAAGAGATGAAGAAGGACAAGCCTGCGGCGTCGTAGCGTGTTGTATTACAGCTGCTCAGCGCCGCAAAAGATTCCAGTCTCGCGGTGTAAAAGAAAAGCGGCGTCTAGCCGCCGCACTCCAAAATGCCAAGACAGCCTCAGCCCGCGCCGTTTGACGGCGCGCTTGTGATTGATAAGCCGCAGGGAAAAACTTCCCACGACGTGGTGGATGCGGTTCGCCATCTCGCCGGGTTCCGGCAGATTGGGCATCTTGGCACGCTCGATCCGCTGGCTACGGGCGTCCTGGTGCTGCTGCTCGGCCGCGCCACGAGGCTTGTGCAATTTTACAACGGGCGAAGAAAGCGGTATTCCGCGGCATTTCGTTTTGGGTTTGCGACGGACACCTACGATTCGGATGGCGAAGCGCAGGGACCGGATGCCGCGCCAGCTCTGGACGCTGTGGTTCTCGAAAAGCTCGCGTCGGAGCGCGTTGGCCGCTTCGAGCAGATGCCGCCTGCGTTTTCCGCGAAAAAAGTGAAGGGCCGTCCAGCGTACGAGCTGGCGCGGAAAAAGCTAGTCGTTGAACTGAAGGCGGCCGAGGTAGAGCTGTTTGAGTTCAAATTAACCGGAATCGAAGGAAGCCTGGCGCGGTTTGTGATCGAATGCTCCTCCGGCACCTACATCCGCTCGCTTGCCCATGAAATGGGACAGAAGCTTGGCTGCGGGGCGCACCTCGCGGAAATCACGCGCACCGCGGTCGGTGAGTTTTCGCTGGATCAAGCCATCAAGCTCGAAGAATTGGCCGAGGCGTCGCGCGCGGGCAAATTCGCTGACTGCCTGATCCGTCTGGAAAATCTCCTGCCGAATTTTCCGCGCGTGAACGTGCTGCCCGTTGTGGAGAAGCGCGTTCGCCACGGCACGAAATTCAATGTGCAGATGGCGCAGATCCAGCCGGGGCGCGTTGAATTGCCGCCTGGCGCGACGCTTCAGCTCGATGGCGGGGAAATCAAACCGCCGCGTCTGCGCGTGTTTGGCCAGCAAGACAAGCTGGTGGCCATTGCGGAAGCCGTGGTGCCGCGCACCTACCAGCCCATCGTCGTTTTCGAACCGCTTCCCTAACGAAATGATTTTCGAAACCAGCGGCCGGGAGGCACCGGAATCACGCAGCAGAAGTTTCCTAAGGTTGCCGCGGCGCAGGCGCGGAAGGCGTAGAGCCACGGCTGCCCGCGCCACCGCTGTCGCCGCGGCCAGCATAGATGGATCGCGAGACGCGGTCCCGCAAGCGCATCGGATGTGGAGTAACCAGGATGATCATTTCGGTGTTCTCGGCGGTCACGCTTTTTTGTGCGAATAAATAACGCGCCACCGGAATATTCGCGAAACCCGGCAGGCCCGACAGCGTTTTGGTCTCCTCGTTGTCCAACAAGCCGCTAATCATCGTCGTCTCTTCTTCTTTTATGCGCAATGTTTGCGAAATCGTGCGGTTTGTGATGACCGGTATGCCATTGATGCTGCTGCCCGCGAGGGCGCGAATCTCGAAATCCAGCTGCAACGTAACTTCGTCATTCGGGTGCATGGTAGGCGTCGCCTTAACCTTGACGCCGATATCTTCATACTCCGCGCCAGGATAGGGTTCCTGCCCCGCAGCTCCGACGCCGCCCGCCGCGCTCAAGAAGCTGGAAGAATCCAAAACGACCGCTACCACGCCGTCCGTGGCGGCGGAATCTTGGGCTACAAAGGCGACATCTGGCAGCCCACTGCTGGATAGGGTGGAAGTAATCATCGCCATAGGGCCTGTCGGCACATTCAGCTCGATCCTGGACGAAAATGTCCCCTCTCCTTCCCCGACGTACAGTCCCAGCGTGCTGACCCCTTCGTTCGTCACTGCAATATCCGGAACAGTGCCACCCGCAAAATTGGCGATCACAATTCCAGCGGGAGTCGTTGCGGTCTGCAGTGGAGAGCCTGTAGCCGCGGTGAAGGTGGCATTCAAACTGGCGCTGCCCAGTAAGACCGTCACGGTGGCGTCGGATTGATTAACGATCGCGAGGTCTGGCACTCCATCGGCGTTCACATCGCCTGTGGCGATGGCCACGGGCAAATTTCCGACGCCAATCGGCGAACCCGCAGCCTCCGTGAAAGTGACGTTCTGGTTGTCGTCTACGGAGCTCAGCAGGATGGTGACGTTGTTCGAGGTCTGGTTTACCACGGCGAGATCTACTTCAGGCGAACTGTTGGTCGTGCTGATGGTATCGTTGCGAAAATTTGCGCCGACCATGGCGACGGGGCCTTGCTCGGAAATCCCGCCAGTGTTCGTGAGAGCAAAAGGCGATCCAGGGAAGGCCGTAAAAGTGCCATCTCCGTTGCCGCGAAAGAGAGAGATGGTATTGTCCGCCTGGTTGGCGACCGCGATATCCAAAAACCCGTCGCCATTAAAATCAGCTACCCACACGGCGCTTGGATTCTTGCCCACGGGGATGGGAGAGCCCGTAGCCTCGGTAAAAGTGCCATTGGGGATGCCGCTGGAATTAACATTGCCCAGCAGTATGGAGATGTTATTGGAGGTGGCATTCACGACCACCAGATCGGATGGCTGCGCCGTGTTAAACGTGCTGTTGTTGCGAAGAACGCCCGTAGCGATAGCGACTGGACCGGTCTCACCCGGCGACATGGAAATAGGCGAGGTGGTGAGCTGGACAAAATTGCCGAGGTCCTGGTTCTGGTAAATGCTGATGGTGTTGTCTCCGCGGTTGACCACGGCCAGGTCGGGGAGAGAGCCGCCGCTAAAGGAAACACTTCCTACGAGCGAGGAAGGATTCTTGCCGACAGGAAAGGATGTTTCAGGAAACGTCGTTCCGGAGAGTGAAGGGAGATTGGACGTGGCGCCCAGGCTCGAGGAGAGCAGTGAGAGAGTGATGGGATAACGGTCGCCCACAAAAAATGTTGCTGCCTTCCCATCCTGCGCGCGAAGCAGAACTTGACGGCCACTCTTTACCAGAGAAAGCGTATCGGAGAAATTGGCCGCGGTGCTCGGGATGGACAGTAGAAAAGTGGAGAGACCTCCGCCAATGGGCAGAAGGGAAGTCGTGTTGGAAAGGCCAGTAGCCGTCAGGATTGTGGAAAGGTTGGTGAGCAGATTGGCCAAGTCTGTGGAGGCTTTAAGGATTGCAAGATCGCTGGGAGTCAGGAGAACCGCCTGCACTGAGGAGGGCGGAGAAATTCCAAGCTCAGTCGCCTTGTTGCGGTCAACTTCCAGGATCTCCATCTCCAGCAGTACTTCGCCGCGGGCTTTTTCCGCTTGATTGATGACCTCGTGCGCGAGCGCGAGCCGTGCCGGAGTGTCGCGAATGGTGACTGCGCGGCTGTGGGCATTGAGCTCGATGTGTGTCGCCCCGGTCAAATCGCGCAAGAGGCGGACCATGTCCGCCATTTCCTCGTTGCTGACGGAAGCTGGAAGCATAAACGTCTGCTCGGCGACCACTTCATACTGGCGATGTTTTTCCGCCGTATCCTGAGCGACGAACAGCAGGTTCGTGGTAAGCGGACGCGAGAAGGTGGCCGTTTCCAGGCTCATGACCTTGAGCGCGGTATCGAAATCGGCGTCGTCAAGACGCAGCTGAACCGGGCGAGCAGGAAGGTCGGGATCGAAGGTCACCTTGATTCCGAACATGGCTCCCATTTGTTCATAGACCGTCTTTGTATCTCCGCGCAGATTAAGGTTTTGTTTTTTGCTGAGAGGCTTCAATTCCACCAGCCCCTCGATTTTCTGCATGGATTGCGTGATTTCGCCATCGTTCATGGCTTTCATCTGGCTTAACCGCTGCGCAACGACGGTGTTTCCCGGGTCAATGAAAAGAGCCTTGGCCAGCTCTTCGGTGGCCACGTCGGCGTGCCCGGCCAGAGCGTCGCGCTCGGCGGTTTCCACATGATCGCGAACGAGCTTGGAGCGCAGCGTGCCGATGTGTTCGATCAGGGCCGTATCCTGTGGCGCGAACCGCACGGCTTGCTGGTAAAAATTCAGGGCTTCATCGAGGCGGCCATCGGCGAGTTCTTTGTCGCCCAGGTCAGTAAGTTTCTTCGCGTATTTGGGATCAGGGCGCGGGGCCAGCTGAAGCTGTGCATCGGTCGGGTAGGGCTGCGGCGCGGGCGTTTGCGTTTGTGCCGGTGCCTGCGTCCGGGTGGGAGCTTGCGTTTGCGATGGAGCCTGTGTCGGTCCGGCGGATGGTTCTTGAGCGCAGATCGGCAAGCACACAAGAAGAGTGGCGAAGAGAAGCGAAGCCGAATGGCGCAGGTCAAGCCAGTTCATAGTTGATTCTGCCGGGCCATATATTCTACCGTGGCTTTAACGTGGAAATAGGACCAGACTGGTCCGGTTGACGAATATTCACATAAAGCGTAAACTCGGGATTGTAGTTGCAAATGATTTACAACTGGAGAATTCTTGCTCGCGGCCCTGCTCATTGCTCTCCGTGAAGGTGTGGAAGCTTCCCTCGTTGTAGGCATTGTTCTGGTCTATCTTTCGCGTACCGGCCGGGCGCAACTGGCGCGTTTTGTTTGGTATGGCGTTAGCGCGGCCGCTGCCCTCAGCCTGGCTGTGGCCATTGCCCTGGAGCGCTGGCGCATCAGCGAAGACGGCTTCGAGGGGGTTATGTACCTCGTCGCGGCGGGCTTCGTTATTACGATGATCGTATGGATGAACCGCGTTGCGCGCCATCTGAAAAAAGAGATCGAAGAGAGGCTGGAAAATTACGCCCAGCGGGATGGGGCGGCGGCAGGTTGGGGCGTGTTCTTGTTCGTGTTTTTGATGGTTCTGCGCGAAGGGGCGGAGCTGGCCATCATCTTGCGCGCGGTGGAACTTTCAACCGCGGGGTTGCAGATCTGGATCGGGACGGCGCTGGGGATTGCGGCCGCGGTGGCCGTTGGCCTGTTCTTTTTCAAGGGAACGCTGCGAGTTCCTCTGCACCGGTTTTTTGCGGCCACCAGTATCATTTTGATTTTGGTCGGCTTTCAGCTTGCCCTGACCGGTTTGCATGAGCTGAGCGAGGCGCAGTGGCTGCCGTCAAGCAAGGCGGAGATGGCGGTTATCGGGCCGGTGGTGCGGAACGAGTTGTTTTTCTTCGTGCTGATTTTTGGCGCTGCGGCGCTGCTGGTGTTGCGCGAGTGGCAGTCGGCATCGCACGCGAAAGCTTCGAGGGTCATCGCGGGGGAAGCGGAGAAGCGGCTGGTGGAGGCGCAGAACCGGCGGCAACGCCGCTGGATGATTGCCGCGGCGAGTGCTTGCCTGGCCGTCATTTTGCTGCTGACCGGGGATTTTGTTTATACGAACGCGAATGCCGCGCCGCCCTCGGCGCGCGCGCTCGATGCCGTTGGGAATGAACTGCGCATTCCCGTGAGCGAAGTGCAGGATGGCAAGATGCACTTGTTTACTGCGAGTGCCGGAGGGCAGTCGCTGCGATTTATGATCATCAAGAAGCCGAATGGATACGGCACGGCGCTGGATGCGTGCCGCATCTGCGGCGCGGAAGGCTACCGGCAGGACGGGCAGAACGTCGTATGCCGGCATTGCGGTTCTGCGATTTATATTCCGACGATTGGGGAAGCGGGCGGCTGTAATCCCATTGGGGTGCCGTCGCACGTGGACGGGGCTGATCTTGTGCTGGATGTTTCCGCGCTTGTCGGAGCGACCAAGGAGATTCCGCGGTAAGGGCGCGATGCATCGTGCCCCTGCAACTACCGGCATTTTGATGTACGCATTTTGATTCCGATATTTTGCTATGTTCCTGCGACTCGTTGCCGATTCGTTTACACGACGTCCGCGGCGCAAATTGCTGACGGCTGCGGCGCTGTCGCTGGGGATGGCTGTGGTGACGGCGGCTCTGAGCGTTTCGCTCGATGTCGGCGATCGGCTGGCGAGCGAATTCCGCAGCCTCGGAGCGAATTTAGTCGTTACGCCGGCGGCGGATTCGCTGCCGCTCGAAATAGGCGGCGTGGACTATCGGCCTGTTAACGCCGGCGCTTATCTCCCTGATTCGGATCTACCCAAAATCAAGACTGTCTTCTGGCACAACAACATCATTGCGTTTGCGCCTGTCCTGGAAATTTCGGCGACTCTTCCCAAAGCGAGTTATAGCGGTGCCAATGCGAGGCCGGACCAGCCAGAGATTCCGATTCTGCTGATGGGCACCTGGGCTTCAAAAAAAGTGCCGTTGCCGGACGGAGGCACTTTCCTTACCGGCATTGCGAAAACCAATCCGTGGTTTCAAATCAAGGGGAGATGGTTTTCCGATGAAACGCCAATCGTGCGCAAGGAGTTTCCACCTTATGGTCACTCCTACCTTCCGGGGCTGCCTGAGTGTGTGGTTGGAGAAAAACTCGCGGCTCGCCGCTATTTCTTCGCGGACCAGGCGGTTGTGAGCGTTATCAGCGCCACGGGTTCGCAAGATATGCAAGTGTGCGACATCACGGGAATAGTCTCCACCGGCGGCCCGGAAGAGGAAGCCGTGATTATGCCGCTTGCGACCGTTCAGCGGCTTGCAGGCAGGGAAGGCCAGTACCGGAAACTTTATGTAAGCGCGCTGACGAAGCCCGAAGATAATTTTGCGCGGCGCGATCCCAAAACGATGAAGCCGGATGAGTTCGAGCGGTGGTCGTGCAGCCCCTACGTTTCGTCGATTGCGTATTCGATTAAAGAGGCGCTGCCGGGGAGCGATGTGCGCGTGATTCGGCGGGTGGCCGAAGGCGAGGGAGCGATTCTCACCCGCGTGCGAACTTTGCTTTGGTTGGTGACGTTCGCGGCCTTGCTTGCCGCGGCGCTGGCGGTCGGTGCTTCGTCGGCGGCTTCGGTGATGGAGAGGCGCACCGAAATTGGTTTGATGAAAGCACTTGGTGCGGGCTCGGTCACGGTCGGCTTCCTGCTTGCGGCGGAACAGCTTGTGTTGGCGTTCGTTGGCGGAGGGGTTGGCTTCTCGCTGGGGATAATCCTTGCGCGCCTGATTGGACTGAAGATTTTCGGGGTTGCGCCAGCGCCATCGCTTCTTGTTCTGGTTGCGATTCTCGCTCTCGCTGCCGGCGTTACGCTTCTCGGTAGCGCCCTTCCTTTGCGCCGTGCCTCACGTTATGAGCCGGCGCCGATTCTGCGAGGCGAATGATGGCCTCCACTCGTTCGCAGAATCGGCAAATGTTCTGGCGCATCGTTTGGCATTTGCTTGGAGCCAATCGCGGCCGTCTGTTTGTCATTCTGCTCGCTTTAGGCGCGGGGGCCGCGGTCACTGCTGCGTTGCTCAATCTTCAGGTCGATGCGAAGCGCCGGCTAACCACGGACTTCAAGACCTTTGGTCCAAACGTTGTGATTAGCCCACGAAACTCCGGAGCTGCCCCGATGCTCCTAAGCGATGCAGTGTTTGCCCGCATTCCCACTCGGATTCCCTCGGGAGAGGTAGCGGCAGCTGAGTTTCTCTATGGCGTCGTGGAAATATCCGTGCCCCCAGTGGGCGGGCAAGTCGATCGTATTACACCAAACATGCGGGTGGTCCTGGTCGGATATGCCCACTCTGATGTCGAACCGCGACGAGTTTTGCCTCCCGCGCTAGTAGACGCTGAAGAGAAATGGAGGTACCTAGGCTCTTTGCGTTGCGCAATCGGTGCCAAGGCGGCGGCGACCCTAAAGGTGAAAGAGTATGGAGGCATCCGTTTGATCAATGGCTCACAGAGCTACGAAATCGCGGAGAGCATTCTTCCAGCTACCGGTGGACCGGAAGATAATCAAGTTTTTGTTTATCTCGATATAGCGCAAAGCCTGCTTGGAAAATCGGGACAAATTAGCGTCATTCAGCTGAGCGTGCCTGGCAGTTCACAGCAAGTTCAACGGTTTGTTGAGATGCTCGAGCCGTCTCTCGGGGGTGCGCAAGGACGCCCGATTCGGCAATTCACGGATGCGCAAGCAAAAATCTATGACCGCATTTCAGGGCTGCTGAACTTCACCGTGGCGATTGTGCTCGCGCTCACTGCGCTGTGCGTGATGGCGGCGATGACGAATGTGGCGATGGAGCGGCGCAACGACGTTGGCTCGATGAAAGCCATTGGTGGCGCGACGCGGCGCGTATTGCGATTGTTTCTCGCGGAGGCAGCGCTGCTCGGTTTGGGCGGCGGCGCGCTTGGGGCCGCTGTAGGTATCCTTCTTTCCATCTGGCTGGGCAAGCAGGTGTTCGGCGTGGCGGCGCAGCCGCGGCTGATTGTGTATCCTGTAGCGGTGGCGCTTACGATGATGGTCGCGATTCTCAGTGCTTATCCGCTGCGGCGGTTGGCGAGGATTCGTCCTGCTTCGGTGTTCCGAGGTGAAGGGTGAGCGCTCCCGTGCAAGTTCTTCCTGAGGCGAAGATTGCCGTGCCGCAGGTGGTGATCGAGAAACTCGTCAAGAAGTATGGGGCGCTGCGGGCTCTTGGTGAGCTCAGTTTCAGCGTGGGGCCGGGCGAGTGGGTCGCGCTGATGGGGCCATCGGGGTCAGGCAAGACGACGCTGGTCAATATCCTTGGCGGGCTGGATACGCTCAATTCCGGCCGCGTTGTGGTGGATGGCATTGATCTGTCGAAACTCAGCGAGAATGACCTGGTGCGCTACCGCGCGGAAAAAGTTGGCTTCGTCTTTCAGCAATTCCATCTCGTGGCGTATCTCACCGCGCTGGAAAACGTCATGCTTGCCCAGTATTTTCACAGCGTCACGGACGAAAAGCAGGCGGAAGAGGCGCTGCGCCGCGTCGGCCTGGCCGATCGGATGACCCACCTGCCTTCCCAACTTTCCGGCGGCGAGCAGCAACGCGTAGCCATCGCGCGCGCGCTGATTAACGAGCCAAAAATTATTTTGGCCGATGAGCCCACAGGCAATCTGGATGAAGCGAACGAAGAAATCGTGTTGAAAATCTTCCGCGAGTTGCACAAGTCCGGGCACACGATTTTGATGGTCACGCACGACCCAGACATCGCGCGGCAGGCCGACCGCCGCATCGAGCTGGCTCACGGGCGGCTACATTTTGACACCGCGCAACATGGCCCGGGCCATCCGATGGCCTGCCCGCTCGCAGACACGGATGATTGTTGCACTCCCGTTTCGGCCGAGGATGAAATTCGCTTCGATCATTTGCTCGAGCAAATCTGGATTTGCTGCGAAGCAGGAAAGCCCGCCAATGTTGCCAGCTTGCAGCCGGCAGGGTCGCCCGGCAGCCTGCCAGTTCTGCCCGCGGAGCCTACCGGAAAGATTCTTGGCCGAATGACGGAACGGCATCTGGTCGAGCTGCAGAACGGAGAAGCTCAACTCACGCCGGTCGGGAGCCAGCGTGCCCGTGGCGTCGTGAGGCGTCATCGCCTCGCCGAACGTCTCTTCAAGGACACTTTTTCCGCCGACGATACGGAAGCGCACACGCAAGCCTGCAAATTCGAGCACATCATCAGTCCCGAACTCGACCAGCGCATCTGCACGTTCCTTGGGCACCCAAAAACTTGCCCGCACGGCAATCCCATTCCTCCGGGCGATTGCTGCAACGGCAAGCCTAAGCGCTGACTCGACCCGCTCACATGCCCATTCCCATCGATCCGCGAAAGAAACCGGCCGACGTGAAGATTCACGTCAAGACCGGCACCGGTGTAGACATCACCTGGGCTGACGGACACAGCAGCCACTACGACTTCAGCTATCTGCGCGAAGAGTGTCCCTGCGCGACGTGCAACGATGAACGAGGGAAGAAAGAAGCTTTTGCCACTGCCGCAGCGCCGGGATCCTCGCCCTTTCCCGCGCTGCCCATGTTCAAGCCCAAGCCCCGTGCGCAGTCGGCCAGCGTCGTTGGCAATTACGCCGTTTCGATAAGCTTCACAGACGGGCATTCCACCGGGATTTACAGCTACGACCACCTCCGGACGATCTGCCCCTGCGCCGAGTGCGCTAAAGCCTTCCGCAGCGCCCCTTTCTGAGCGTCACAGGGTTGTGGTCCTTCTGCCATTCTCGAATGGTGTCAGGTATCCGCCCGGTCAGTGCCACCGGTGTCCCCCGGTTTTTGCAAAGTTTTGTATTCAAAGGATTTAGTATTTTTGTAAACCGTTTAGAATCAAATCTTTGCGGTGTTTGCGTTAAAGACTTGATTCTAAACAGCTTACAATGATGCTGATGGGGTGCCCCCAACAAAAAACGCCAGCATCAATGCTGGCGCCATCACCTTATGAAATTTTTGTTGGCTTTCGTGCTTCAGGATCGGGAAGGTTTCGTCGCCGCAAAAGCGGGAGAGGGTTTCCGGACTCTGAAGCACCTAAATCGTTTCAGTCTTTACAAAATACAGCGTTCGGCTAGACTTCGCCCTCGAAAAATGCGAGCATTTTAACCCGCAGATCAAGATCACCCGTACATGAGCAGCACTCCCAACAGCCCTGCTGCCGCAGGCAGCCGCGGCAACGGAATTCCGCGCGTCCTCGTCGCCACCACGGCTCTCCTGAGCTTTATTTCGTTTTGGCGCGCTGCGGCTATCGTACTAAACGATCTGGCGTCTTCCGCTTACTATGCCGGGGGCGAAGCGGAAGGCTACATCGGCAAGGCCGCGCCCTGGTTCATTCTGGGCATCATGCTGTTTTCGTATGCGGTCCGCGCCGTGTATGTCGAAAGCTGCAGCATGTTCGTGCGCGGCGGCGTTTATCGCGTCGTCAAAGAGGCGATGGGAGGCACGCTCGCCAAGTTCAGCGTTTCCGCGCTGATGTTTGACTACATCCTGACCGGGCCGATCAGCGGCGTCTCCGCGGGCCAGTACATCGTCGGGCTGCTCAACGAAACGTTTGACTACGTCCACATACCCTTGCACGTCACGCCCGGATTGGGTGCTGCCTTCTTCGCCGTCGCCGTAACCGCTTACTTCTGGTGGTACAACATCAAGGGCGTCCCGGAATCCAGTCAGAAGGCCATGCGCATTATGCAGATCACGACCGTGATGGTCGTGATTCTGATCGTCTGGTGCGTTTACACGGTTCTGCTTCGCCATCCCGCGCTTCCGCCGATACCGCAGCCCCGCAACCTGAAGCTTGAGCCGAACGCCATGGGGTGGCTCTATGGCGTGCACTTCGCGCATTTCGCGGGCCTGTTGGCGATTTTCATTGGACTCGGCCACTCCGTGCTGGCCATGAGCGGAGAAGAATCCTTAGCGCAGGTGTATCGCGAAATCGAGCATCCAAAACTTCCCAACCTGAAAAAGGCCGGGCTGGTCATTTTTATTTACAGCCTGGTGTTCACATCGCTGGTCTCGTTCTTCGCGGTCATGATTATTCCGGACAACATCCGACAAAACTTTCTGGAGAATCTCATCGGCGGACTGGCGATGAATCTGGAAGGACCGTTTTTGCTGCGTCTGCTCTTTCACGGATTTGTCGTGGTGGTCGGAACTTTGATTCTGGCCGGGGCCGTAAACACCGCCATCGTCGGATCAAACGGTGTGCTCAACCGCGTTTCCGAGGACGGAGTGCTTGCCGACTGGTTCCGCCAGCCGCACCGGCGATTCGGAACCACGCATCGCATCATCAATATCGTGGCGATCCTGCAAGTCATCACCATCATCATCAGCCGCGGCGATGTGACTTTTCTTGCGAACCTCTATGCCTTCGGCGTGATCTGGAGTTTTGCGATGAAAGGCATGGCTGTGCTGGTGCTTCGCTACACGCATCCTGGCGACCGCGAATACCGTGTGCCGCTCAATTTCAAAATTTTTGGCGTCGAAATTCCCCTAGGGCTCGGCCTGATCACTCTGACGCTGCTTGGCATCGCGCTGGTGAATCTGTTCACGAAGGTAGAAGCGACCAAGGCAGGCGTCACTTTTTCCGTCGTGCTTTTCATCATCTTCACGGTCTCGGAAAAGTACATGATCCACCGGCGGGGAAATACCAAGCACGTCGAAATGGATCAGTTTCACCTGGAGATGGAAAGCGAACTGACGCCGGAAGCTGTTGGGGCGAGGCCCGGGAACATTGTCGTGCCGGTAAGCAACGTCCACTCGCTGTATCACCTCGGGAACGTTTTGGATCGCATCAAGCCCGGCCGCCGGGACGTCATCGTGCTCCACGTGCGCCTGCTGCGCCGTTCAGCCACCGGCGAGCACGAATTGGAAGCCGAGCAGCTTTTTGGGACCATCGAACAGCAACTGTTCTCACAAACGCTGGCGTTGGCGGAAAAGCGCGGCAAATCCGTGCGGCTAGCGGTTGTAGCCGCCAACGACCTGTGGGACGGCATCCTGCGCGCCGCGCAGTCCTTGCAATCGAGCACCATCGTCCTCGGGCATTCGACCAAGGAATCTTCGGAAGAACAAGCGCGGCTCATTGGCGAAGCGTGGGAAAATCTCGGCGACGCCAAGCCGCAGTTCAACCTGGAAATTCATCTTGCGAACGGCGACAAAATTTATAAAGTGCTAGGGCCGCACGCGCCGAACCTAACGGCGAACGAAGTCAACCTGCTGCACCGTCTGTGGTTGCGGTTCAGCGACGTGCTCGCACCGCAAGAGCTTCACCATCACGATGTCGTGCATTTTGCGCTGGAAGAAGTCCAAAAGGAACTTGACGAAGGCCAGGAAGATGCGGTGGTCAAGCGTCTGCGGACGCACCTTGAAGCGAATCAGCAGAAGAAAAAGCCATCCAGTTGACGCGTTGACGCGGCCATCGGACACAGTTATCCTGCACGAATTTTCCGCTCCACTGAAAAGTTTCCCTCTAGGCGAGTTGCGTCGTGCAATGCCCGCAGCGTTTTGCCTGAATGGGGATGGCCATCGCGCACTGCGGGCAATCTTTTGTTGTCGGGGGAGCTGGAGCCGCGGGCTTCTTCGTCCAGCGGTTCACCATGCGCACAAGAAGAAATACGGCAAACGCCACGATCAGGAAGTTGATCACCGTATTCAGGAACAAGCCATAGTTCAGGGTGGCCACTCCAGCGGTTTTGGCGGCTGCGATGGTTTCAAACTTTTGTTCAGAAAGACTGAAGAACAGATTCGAAAAATCCGTGTGTTTTCCCACGAGCGCGCCGATGGGAGGCATCAACACATCCTCGACCAGAGATGAGACGATTTTTCCGAATGCGGCTCCGATGATGATACCGACAGCCATGTCCAGCACGTTACCGCGCATGGCGAATTCCTTGAATTCCTTGAGCATGATGCGCCTCCTTTTTGAATTGTGGCGTGGGCCAGACGATCACCCTCGCGACTGAAGGCTGAGAGGGGCCGTTCGTGGTGCGGATTATAACTGAGGCTCGACAGAAAATAAGTGGCGAAAAACCTCGGACGCCGCTAGCGCGGCCGAAAGACGAGAGCTGCCCCAATGATTCCACGCATTGCCATCACAACGCCGGCGCCGGCCAGGAGCGGCCCGATCCACAAAAACGGCACGCGCGAGATGGCCAGCATCACCAGTCCGAGAAGAACCAGCGAAAGCCCACGCGTCCAGTTTTCCCACCGGGCCCACCATTTGTTGGGGCCGTAAAGGGCGCGCAGCCCCCAGAGAATCAGCGCAACGCTCAGAATGAGCCAGGACGGCTTGTGACGCTCGACGGAAACTTTTCCGCTGAGCGCCAGCCAGATGACAATCACGCCCAGGAGCAGAAAAATCACTTCAATCAAGAGCCGGAGCATGCGCTGCGGAGTCAGCATCGGGGTGCGGAGCGATTAAGGGACGCGTTCGATGCGCACTTTGTTCATGGTCACGGGAGTCTTGGGGCGGTCGCTGGAATCGCGCGGGAGATTGGAAATTTTATTGGCCACATCCTGGCCCTCGACCACCTCGCCGAAGATGGTGTGCTTGTTGTCGAGCCACGGGGTCGCGGCCACGGTGATAAAAAACTGGCTGCCGTTCGTGCCTGGCCCGGCGTTGGCCATGGAAAGTTTTCCGGCCTTGGAATGATTCAAGGACGGATGAAATTCGTCGGCAAAGGTATAGCCCGGTCCGCCCCGTCCGCTGCCTTGAGGGCAGCCGCCTTGAATCATAAACTGTGGAATGACGCGGTGAAATACCAACCCGTCGTAATAATTTTTCTTCAGCTTCTTACCGGTCGCTTCATCCTTGAATTCCTTGGTGCCCTCTGCCAATCCAATGAAGTTCTCGACGGTCTTGGGGGCTTCCTTTTCCAGCAGTTTGATAACGATATTGCCCTGCGATGTTTCAAAAATGGCGTACGTTCCGGACGGTCTGCTCATGCACTCTCCTTTGCACCAATTTATCCTACACGAGCCGCCGCAGGCTTCGCCAGTCGCTGCGGGATGCTCCTCGCGAATCGCGCTTAATTTCAGCTTCGCTTCAGGATTTTGGGCTGAGGACTTTTCGGGCGCTTTCGGCTCCGGCTACAGGTAGGGCGGAATCATTCAAGAGCCCAAGCTGTTTCAGGACAGAAGCCTGGTCCCAATAGATATGCTCGTGGGCGAGCTTTCCGTCGCGGAATCGAACAATGGCCACCATAGCGACTTCTACGCGGCGATGGGTGGGCGGAACGCCGGGCAACATCCAGGGCATTTCCAAAGTATGAGTGAAGGAGAAAACCATTTCATCGACAACCTGATCTTCGCCCACGGTGCGGGACACGGGAGTGAGTGTCGTGTCCGGGGGCATCACAGGTATAAAATCCTGCGAATAAAAGAGCCGCAGGGCAGCTTTGCCATTGCCGCCCGTCAGGACGGGGATGTGGTTGACGTAGGCGTCGTCGACCATGGTGTCTAAGGTGGCCTCGGTATCGCGCGTGACGAATTCGCCCGCAACGTGTTCTTCCCAAAGCTTGTTCAGGTCATGGGTTGGCATGGCTGGGATTATACTTGGGTCAGCAACGCAGGCAATTGGGGCCTCAGATTGAGGGGGTTGATCCTGCTACCAGCCCTTTTGCTTGCGCAATTCCGTGATATGCGCGGTGTGGTGCTTTCCGTGCCACGCGTAAACGAAAAGGATCCAATCCACGGTGCGCTCTCCGTGATCCGGGTGTACCAGGACGCGGTAAAAATCCCCGGGCTTCATGGAATGCCAGAGCACGTCCCACCGCGCATGCACTGAATCCAAGAGCACTTGCGAAGATTCAATGGGCATTTCCGCGTCAGCAAGTTTTGCCCAAGCTGCTTCGTCATACGCTTTGATGGTCGGCTTTTCTTCCGTCAGCGCCAGTTTCAATCGCACAAACGCGTTCATGTGGCTGTCGGGAACGTGATGGACGACCTGGCGCACGGTCCATCCGCCCTCGCGGTATGGCGTATCCAGCTGTGCATCCGTCAGCCCTGCGACCGCGGCCCGCATTTTCGCGGGAGTTGAGGCGATGTCTTTGATGGCCGCCTCTCGCAGCGCTGGCGTCACTTCTGCAGGCATTGCAAACTTTCCGACCGGATAACGCGGGTCCATGTGATTCTCCCAGGCAACTTTGATCTTCGCTTCGTGATTCTGACTATATCCACGGCGATCCGGCGCGGTCAACGGACCGCGCGCACGATAGCTCTCCAATTTGGACGCCAGCTTTCCGAATCGCAACTGGCGTAATGCTACAATACCCCCAGGGCCGTAATGAATCCCGAAGGCGCAGTGCTGAATCTAATGTGTGGAGAGAAAAGGAATGGAAAACGTCGTGATTATCGGCAGTGGCTGCGCCGGCCTCACCGCTGCAATTTACGCGGGTCGCGCCAACCTCAAGCCTCTTGTGATTGACGGCCACGAACAGGGCGGGCAGCTTTCTCTCACTACGCACGTTGAAAATTATCCCGGTTTTCCCGACGGCATCATGGGGCCGGAACTTATCGAAAACATGCGCAAGCAGGCGCAAAGATTCGGCGCCGAGTTCAAAGCCGGGCAAGTCAACGAAGTGGACCTGACGCAGCGGCCGTTCAAGGTCGTCGCCGGAAAGGATACCTACGAGGCCAAATCGCTTATCGTTGCGGCGGGAGCTACAGCGCGGCTCCTCGGCCTGGAGGGCGAACGCGATCTTATCGGCCGCGGTCTTTCCACGTGCGCAACGTGCGACGGCTTTTTCTTTCGCAACAAGCCGATTGCAGTAGTCGGAGGCGGCGACTCCGCGATGGAAGAAGCCAACTTTCTGACGCGCCACGCGAGCAAGGTTTATCTGGTGCACCGCCGCAACGAATTTCGCGCTTCCAAGATCATGATTGACCGCGCCAAGGCGAATCCGAAAGTTGAATTCGTCACGCCTTTCACCGTGGAACAGATCATCGCTCCGCAGGGACATGTAGAAGGCGCCCGCTTGCGCAACCTCGAAACAAACGAGGCGCGAGAAATCACGGTAGACGGCGTCTTTGTCGCCATCGGGCACGATCCCAATTCCACCGTTTTCAAAGGCAAGCTGGATATGGACAGCAACGGCTACCTGATCGCTAACCACGGCAGCCTGACGAAAATTCCCGGTGTCTTTATTGCGGGCGACGTTCAGGACCATCGCTATCGCCAAGCCGTTACTGCCGCCGGCTCCGGCTGCATGGCCGCCCTCGACGCGGAAAAGTTCCTTGAAGAACACAAAGACTAGTCGTTAACGTATTACACGGGCATAATCTTACTCGATGCTCCGCGCGACGCTTCTCAAGCTCTCCGAAAGTCCACGGTTCGCCAAATGGGTTACCACCAACGGCATGACACGCGGCATGGCGCGACGCTTCGTCGCTGGTGAAACGCTCGACGAAGCCATCGCAGCGGCCAGGGCTTGCAACAATGCCGGGATGCTCGTCAGTCTTGATTATTTAGGCGAGAACAGCGCAACGACCGCCGATGCGCAAAAAGCGCGCGACTCCTATCTCGAAGTCTTCGAACGCATCGAACGCGAAAAACTCCACGCCAATGTTTCCTGCAAGCTGACTCAGCTTGGTTTGGACATGAACGTCGAATTCTGTGAGGGCCTGGTCCTTTCCATCGCCGAGCGCGCCTCTGCCTACGAAAACTTTCTTCGCATAGACATGGAAGGATCACTTTACACGCAACGGACGGTTGATCTGGTGAAGCGCGTGCGCTCGCATACGCCTGCGGTCGGCACGGTGATCCAGTCTTATCTCTATCGCAGCGAAACGGACATTCAGGACTTGCTGGCGTACGGCTGCCGCATCCGTCTTTGCAAGGGAGCCTACAAGGAATCGCAGGACGTCGCTTATCCGCACAAGAAGGACGTCGACTTCAACTACGTGCGCCTGATGAAAATTCTCCTGCCCAGCGGTTTCTACCACGGCATCGCCACGCACGATCCGCGCATGATTGCGGAAACCATTCGCTGGGCCGCCACCAAACATATTCCCAAGGATGACTTCGAGTTTCAAATGCTCTATGGCGTGCGCACCGATTTGCAGCGCCGCCTCGTGAAAGACGGCTATCGTCTCCGCGTGTACATTCCTTATGGTAACGACTGGTTCCCGTATTTCATGCGCCGTCTTGCCGAGCGCCCCGCTAACGTCGCCTTCCTGGTCCGCAATTTCCTTCGTTCGTGATTTCTGCCCGTTGCATCTAAAGTTTGCGGCAAACGGTCACACCGTCACGTAATGGAATCAACACCGGATAGAGCTCCTTCGACTCATACACCAAACGGTTGAATTCCTGCACGCCCAGGGTGTGTACATCATCCGGAGGCGCCGGCCGCGCAGCTTTACCGGACCACAGCGTGTTATCCGTAATGAACAATCCCCCGCGCTTCAATTTTGGCAGCGCCACTCGCAGAGCATCCGGGTATTGATTCTTATTCACATCGTTGAAAATCAAATCAAACTTTCCCGGCGTTTTCTTCAGCAATTCCAGGGCATCACCCACCTGCACATCAATGCGCTTGGCCACGCCAGCCTGTTTGAAATACTTTTTCGCGCGTTCCGCATTCGCGGGATCTCCATCGGTGTAAAACACTTTTCCTTTTGGCCCCGCCGCTCTTGCCAGCCATATCGTCGAATAGCCAATCGCCGAGCCCATCTCAAAAATCCGCGTGGCTCCGGAAACTTGCCCCAGCAGAGTAAGCAGCCGGGCCACAGCAGGCCCAATGATGGGAACGCGATGCTCAGCCGCATAGCACTCGATTTCTTCGATCACCGCGTCCCGCTCAGGCAACAATCCGTAGAGATACTCCTCGACATCATCCTGAATGTAGCCGCTCCGCAAATTCTCGCTGCGTATCACAGGCTCTCTCCCGGTTTCAAAGCGTGAATCTGCAATCCTGCGATTTCCCGCGTTTCCTGCTGCAATCCCTCCACGGTGCCCGTAAGCATAGGAAATGTCGCATAGTGCATGGGGATAACGTGCTTTACGCCCAGCAGTTTAATGGCGCACGCCGCCTCGCGCGGGCCCATGGTCCAGCGGTCGCCAATCGGCAGCATGGCAAGCTCGGGTTTATACAATTCTCCGATCAGCTTCATGTCGCCAAAAACCGCCGTATCTCCGGCGTGAAAAATATTGAGGCCACCCGGCATGCGAATCACGTAGCTGCCAGGTTCCCCGGCGTTCAACCGCACGCCGCCCTCCTCAATCGAATTCGAATGAAATGCGTGCGTCATCGTCACGTCAAATTCGCCCACGGTTTGCGAGCCGCCCTTGCCCATTGGCGCACACTCCTTTTCAAATCCTTTTGCCGTAAGCCATAGATAGGTCTCGAAGTTCGTCACCAGCTTTGGCTTGTGCTGCCTGGCCAGCTCCAGAAGGTCCATGGAGTGGTCATCATGCCCATGCGTCAGGAAAATCACATCCAGCTGTGGCACACTCTTGAATGCTTCGGGGCACATCGGATTGGTCTTCAACCAGGGATCAATCAGCGCAACCTGGCCGGAAGGAGTGGTAAGGGAAAACGTGCTGTGCCCAAAATAAGTAATTCGATTGCCCTTCAGGTCGAGCATCTGGTCCTCCACCGATGTTTTGTAGATTTGGAATGAGACCCTATTTGCGCTGGAATTCAGCTCCAGCATCGAAACTCGAGCCAATCAAAGTTTTAATCGTTTCCTCGTATTGCCCTCTGGGTTTCTCGCCAAGAAAATGTCCTGCCTGTCGTCCATCCTTGGCATAAAAAATGGACACCGGCATCGTCCCGGTCCATCCAGGCAATACGGACTCCCGAAACGCAGCCTCATTCCCAGCCGTCTTGCGGTAATTCGGGAAAACCGGTTTATACCGCGCCAAAAATCTCCGCATCAGAATCAAGTCCCCGTCGTCGTCCATGCTCACGCCCACGACCTGCAAACCCTGTGGCGCGTACTGCTTCGCCAGTTCATTCAACATCGGGTATTCATCCCGGCAAGGTTCGCACCAGGTGGCCCAAAAATTCACCAGCAGTGGTTTCCCGTTGTGCTCCGCAAGAATCTTCTGAAAGGCCCGCGCGTCGATCATCGGCGGATCGGACGGCGCTTTCGTCTGGGGCGTGCCTCCGGCAACCGCAGCCGCGATTGCTGTACCAGCCGCCACCAACAGCATCCCCGCAACGATATTCGGTATTCTCATCACGTCACCTTCCCAGACCATTCTAGCTGCAAGCCCTAAGGTTGAGAAACCCGCTCCCATCCTCTACAATCATTTCTGTTGCTTGTTGGCCCCGTCAGGGGCGTGGTATAAAAATTCCGCGGACGTTTCCGTTCAGGACTCGCTCCCGGCCTTCTTTTCACTCTTAAGGAGATTTGAATGGCGTACGTAATCGCTGAGCCCTGCATCGGCACAAAAGACACCGCTTGCGTGGATGTCTGTCCCGTCGATTGCATCCACCCTCGCAAAGACGAGCCCGAGCACGAAAAGGTCAACCAGCTTTACATCAATCCTACGGAGTGCATTGATTGCGGCGCGTGCGTCCCGGTCTGCCCGGTCACGGCGATCTTCGCCCTCGAAGATCTCCCGGAAAAGTGGAACAGCTACACTCCGGTCAACGCAGGCTTCTACGCCGCAAAGTAACATGCTCGTCGCTTTTTGATTGAGAAGATAGTGTTTCGAACTTTACACGGCACGCCTGGGCGTGCCGTTTTTCTTGCCCAACTCGACTGAACCCCGTTCAGCGATCCAGCTTCACGGTCTCGCAGCCTCGCGGTGCTCCGCTTAATGTCCGCCGCCGCACTTCCTCAAACGACGTGGCAAACAAAATTCTTTCCACCGCTCCCTGCACATCCTTCCAAATCTGCTTCAACCCGCAGCTCTCCCCCTCCACGCACACCCCGCCCATCGCCTCGTTGTGTACGCAACTGGACTCAGCAAACGCCCCGTCAACGAGGCGCAGCACAGCGCCTACGGAAATCTCTTCCGGTGTCCGCGCCAGCGTGTAGCCCCCGCGCACACCCCGCCGACTCTCCAATATTCCACCACGCTTCAACTCCAGCAATATCTGTTCCAGGTACTTCAGCGGAATGTGATGCCTCTCAGCGATTTCGTGAATGGTCACAACTTCTGGATACTGCAGGCTTAGGTGCAACACCGCCTGCGTCGCATATTCGCCTTTTGCCGTCACTCGCATGGTTCACTCTATCCTCGGCTAGCCTTTCACACGTGCGCGGGTGTGTCAATCTCCGCCGATATCTCGGCCGACAGTCGCGGCTTTGCGACCGGCCTTGTGGCCTCTTCCTAAAGTGCGCCTTTCGCGCATTTACCCGATTCTCCTGAATTGGAAACCGCGCGCCTCACGTTATGATGTTTGTGGAAAGAATTGTCCCCATGCCAGAACCGTTCCATCTCGCTCTCCTTATCCACGCACACCAGCCCGTCGGCAATTTTGGCCACGTCCTCGAAAAGGCCTACAAGAACTCCTATCTCCCGTTCGTAGAGCTCCTGGAAAAACATCCCGGCGTCCACATGGGTCTCCACTATTCCGGCCCGCTCCTCACATGGATCGAAGAGAACCGTCCTGAGTATTTCACTCGTCTGAAGGGGCTCGTCCGTTCCGGCCAGGTCGAACTGGTAGGGGGCGGCTTTTACGAACCGATCCTCGTCTCCATCCCGCCCGAGGACCAACTCGAACAGATTACGCGTCTGGCCGACTACCTCGAAGAGCGCCTCAGCCATCGCCCGACGGGCGCCTGGATCGCCGAGCGTGTGTGGGAGCCGCAACTCCCCTCGTCGCTCGCCGCCGCTGGCGTTAACTACACTCTCGTCGACGACATCCATTTTCTCGCCGCAGGATTCGAGCCTGAAGAGCTTTTCGGCGCCTACATCGCCGAAGACCGCGGCAAAAGCGTCTGGCTTTTCCCAGGCCAGAAAGCCCTCCGCTATTTCATTCCCTTCGGCAAAGTCAAAGACGTCATTACCTATCTCAAGGATGCCGCGGCCCAGCATCCCGGCGGTATCGCCGCCATGGGCGACGACATGGAAAAATTCGGTGTCTGGCCCGGCACCGCCAAGCATTGCTACGAGGATGGTTGGCTCGAGGAATTCTTCACCGCTCTCGAAGAAAATTCTTCCTGGCTGCGTTCCTCGACTCCGGCGGAATATCTCGCCAATCACGCGCCGCTCGGCCGCGCCGATCTGCCCACCGCATCCTACACCGAAATGATGGAGTGGGTTCTCCCCACGCGCGTTCGCCAGCGCTATCAAGCCGTGCAGAAAGAGTTCGGCTCGCGTCCCGAAGTTCTTTCTTTCCTGCGTGGCGGCTCCTGGCGTGGTTTTTTTCGCAAATACGCGGAATCCAATCTGCTCAACAAAAAAATGTTACGTGTCTCCGCCCGTATTGCCGCCGTTCCTCCTCGCCGCGGTACTTCGAAATCTTCCGATGAACTTGCCACGGCCCGTGACCTGCTCCTGCGCGGCCAGTGCAATGACGCCTACTGGCACGGCGTCTTCGGCGGCCTTTATTCCCCGCATCTCCGCACCGAGCTCTGGCGCAATTTAATTCGTGCCGAAGCGATCGCTGATAAACAAACTCCTGGGGCTCTGGTGCCCGGCGTCGAATTGCTCGATTACGACGCCGACGGGGCTAACGAGCATCTCTTCACAGCTCCCGAGTACCAGGCGCTCCTCAAGCCCACCGATGGCGGAACCATCGCGCTTCTCGATTTTCGTCCCGCGGCCGCCACGCTCGTCAATTCGATGCAGCGACGCCCAGAGGCTTATCACGCGCGTCTTCGTGACGCCTCCAAAATCGCCGTGGCGGGCTCGGTTGCGTCCATTCACGACCAAACGCTCGTAAAAGAGCCCGGCCTCGAACGCTTTCTGCAATACGATCGCTGGCCTCGCCATGCATTCCGCGTTCTTCTCTTCGATCCTGCTCGTAACCAGGCCGAGTACGAAACGCTCGAGCTGAAAGAAGATGCCGGATTTGCAGGCGGTGTCTACCTTGTTAAATCTTCTTCCGCGAATGAGGCCCAGCTCATTCGAGAAGCAGAACTCAGCATCAGCGGAAAATCCGGTGCCGCGCAGCCCAGGCTCTCACTGGCAAAGCGTTTCACTTTCGGTCCGCGCCCACAAGGCTTTGAAGTTGGCTGCGAAATCGGCCTCAAGCTGAAGCAATCCCTGGCGAAGCCCATCGCCGTCGGTATCGAATCGGTGATCAATCTACTCGCGCCCGCCGAACCCGATCGTTTCTTTGAAATGCCGAATGGCCGGCAAAATCTTCGCTTCAGTGGCGTCGTTGCAGGCCCTATGTTTCATATGGAAGACGGCTGGCAACGCGTGCGCATCACGCTCCACGCGCCAGGCGCAAAGGAATTCTGGATCGCTCCGATTGAAACGGTTTCCGAATCCGAGGAAGGCTTCGAACGCGTCTACCAGGGCTCGCAAATCCTGGCTGTATGGCACCCAACGCTAGCCGCGCAAGATCCCTGGTTCGCCCGCTTGGTCTGGCGCGTCGAATCTATTTAAGAAACTGCTTAAAAGCCGCCAAACGATAGTCAGCATCGGGCGCTTGCTGAAAAATCTCCTACTCAGCAATCAACAAATTCTGCGAAAAAGCCCACTCTTCATCCACCCACAACCCCTCGCACCGAAAACCCGTCCGTGAGCCCATCTCCGCCGCTTCTCCCATGCGATACTTGTGCGAACTCTCCGTCCAAATTGATTCATCTTCATCGAGCGTCACGCGCAATCCCGCATCTCGAATCTCCACGTGCTGACGGCAGGTCGAACGGAGATGCATCTCAATACGCCGTTCCACGGCATTCCAGCGCGCCTCATGCCGGAAACACTTCAGATCAAAGTCTCCGCGCAATTCGCGGTTAATACGCGCCAACAAATTCAAGTTAAAAGCGGCCGTAACGCCCGCGGGATCATCGTAAGCCAGCAGTTGCTGATGGATGTCCTTCTCAAGGTCCGTACCAAGCAGCAGCGCATCCCCCTCATGCAAAATAGCGCGGACGCTGCGCAAAAATTCTTCGCCTGCGCCGCGGTCAAAATTCCCAATCGTGCTTCCAAGAAACAGCACCAGCAAATTGTTCCCATGCAGCCGCCCCTCGGCAACTGTCCGCAGGCCTTCCAGATAAGGCTGCTCGTGCCCGACGACGCTCACCAGGTCAATCTGGCCCAGTTCTTTTTCACAAGCCGCCAGTGCCGAGGGCGAAATTTCAATCGGATAATAAAAAGTTTTCTGGCGCCGCGAAAGCGCTTCCAGGATCCATCGCGTTTTCTTGCCGCTGCCGCTGCCAAGTTCCGCGACCTGCACCGGTGAGGGCAGCCTTCGAACAATTTCCCGCGCATGTTTTTCGAGCAATCGCGCGTCCGCCCGCGTCAAGCCGTATTCCGGCAGAACGCAGATCGTCTCGAACAGCGCCGAGCCGACTTCGTCATAGAGATATTTCGAAGGCAATTCTCTCTGCCCGCTCTTCGTCAAGCTCTCGCGTATGTCCGCGGCGAACTCGGACACATGTCTCAGCGGAAGGGTTTGCGTCAGCATTTCAGCTCCCAAGGGCCCGGTCTTGTCTTGCTAGTCTTCCACGCAACGGAATGTTGCGTAGACGTACGGGTAGTGCGGCTGAAACCAATTCCGGAAAGATCTCCGCAACATGCACGCTGCCGTTCGCGGCGACCCTCCCTTCATCACATAGTGTTTGCCATCGAAAAAATTCGCGGAATAGCCGGGATAGAAGGGCATCGGAGCAAATCCAGAAAATGGCTCGAATTTTGTCTTCGTCCACTCCCACCCGTTGCCAACCAAATCCTGAACTCCGAAGGCACTTGCTCCCTCCGGATGCTCTCCGACCGGTGTCGGGTCCCAATGCTGAAAATTAAAATTACCGTGCCGCGCGCCCGGCGTATCCTCTCCCCACGGATAACTCCGCTCGCTCCAACCATCGGGCGTCCCATAAGCCGCTCGATGAAATTGCGCCTCGCTCGGCAAGGAGCGACCCAACCACGTGGCGTATGCCGTAGCTTCCGCGTGGCTCACATAAACAGGCCAATCCAGCGGCAGTCGAATCTCACCAAACATGGCGTTGTACATCCACAAATTGCCGTCGCGCTTCCAAAACGCGGGATGCCGCACGCCTTCCGTTTCCTTCCATGCCCACGATTCCGCGCTCCACAGTGCTTCATTTTCATACCCGCCGGCTTGAATAAATCTCAGAAAATCCTGGTTCGTGACGTTTTCGCTCTCCATTGCGAAGCCCGCAACTTCGACTTCATGCGGATCCAATTCGTTGTCCCATCCGAATTCATCTCCCGTCGTATATTTCAGGCCGAGCGTCGTCCGCCCCGCCGGGATTTCCATGAGATGCGTTTTCTTTCGCGACGCTCCATGCGACGAACCTATCGGTCCGCGAACTTTTCGGTCACTCGGCAAGCGGTGCAACATGTACGCCAGTGTTTCCGCGTGCATCAACCGGTGCTCGATGGCTACTTCCAGCATTGGAATCAGTTGAGGATGACCTTCCGCGGGCCGCGCCAAAGCATTTTCGATGGCCCCGTCCAGTTCTTTTCGCAAGCGCCGGTTGTATATTTCCACTTCGTCCCGCTCCGGCCAATCTCGCGGTGTGTCGCTTGGCAATCCCCCGCCAACGGGATCAATTCCAAAGGCAAAGAGCTGATCGAATGTCCTCTGCAAGGAACGCAAACCAAAAGCGCGGTCCGCAAGCAGGTTCCAGTCGAACGCTTCCACATGCCCAAGATAAAAAATGATTCGATGCCGCTCAGGAATAGGTCTGTCGTAAATGGCTTCGTCGCGCACGATGCGGAATAGCGAATCCGTCTGCTCGCGCGCTCCCAGAAGCCGGGTGTGAAGGTCGTGTCGTGAACGAACTGCAGTGGCGGTTGCGCCCATGGCGTTTTCCCCCTTTTTAGATGCCGCTTGGGCCAGAAGGGTGCGCCAAATTTCGGCGCCAGGGAGGCTAGGTGCATTAAGATGGTCCTGCTCTGCAAAGGCGCTGTCAACCGAAATGAATACGAAACCCGCGCAAAACCCGGAATTTGCGATCGAATTTCGCGATGTCAGCTATGAAATTCGTGACGCGCGTAACGAGAAAATCGATTTAGCGCGGGAACGGTCCATCGTTTCCCATATTTCCCTGGCCATTTCTCATAGTGAGACCCTGGTGCTCCTCGGACGCAGCGGCAGCGGCAAAACCACTCTTCTCAAGCTCATCAACCGCATGCTCGCACCCTCGCAAGGACAAGTTCTCGTCGAAGGCCGCGCCACCACCGACTGCGACGCGATCCGTCTCCGGCGCGGCATCGGATACGTTATCCAGGAAGCTGGCCTCTTCCCGCATTTTACCGTGGCGCAAAATATCGCCCTCGTTCCCAGCCTCGAAAAGTGGGATCACGCCCGCACCGTCGCTCGCGTCGAAGAATTACTGCGACTCGTGGGCCTCAACCCGGCGGAGTTTTCGAGTCGCAAACCTCGCGAACTGTCCGGTGGCCAGCGCCAGCGCGTCGGCGTAGCCCGCGCCCTCGCTGCTGATCCTCCCATCTTATTAATGGACGAGCCCTTCGGCGCACTCGATCCCGTCACCCGCGCCGAACTGCAACGCGAATTCAGCGCACTCGCCAGCCGCCTGAAAAAGACAATCGTCTTCGTTACTCACGACATCCGCGAAGCCCTTCTCCTGGCCTCGCGCATCGCCTTAATGGAAGCCGGCCGCCTCGTAGCCGTCGCGCCACCGCAAGATTTTCTCACCCACGCCCATCCCGAAGTCCAAGCCTTCACCAATTGCCTCGATACACCCACTGGAGGCTCTCAATGAGCCCGTGGCATTTCTTCGCAGAGCACAGAAACGAAATCCTAGCCGCCACGTTCGATCACCTAACGCTAGTCCTCATTGCCATGAGCATCGCGATCGCGATAGCGGTCCCGTTAGGTATGTTTATCGTCCAACGCCGCACACTCAGCTCCATCGCCCTGGGAATCACCAGCGTCTTTCAAACCATTCCCAGCCTGGCCCTCTTCGGCTTCCTGATCCCCATCCCCTTCATCGGCGGGATAGGCCGGCGCACCGCGATCGTCGCGCTAGTGCTTTACGCACTACTCCCCATCCTCCGCAACACCTACGTCGGCCTTACCGGCGTTGACCGTTCCATCCTCGAAGCCGCCGAAGCCATGGGTATGACAAACGCGCAAATCCTTCTTCGTGTCCGTTTTCCCTTGGCATTAAGCGTAATTCTCGCCGGTATCCGCACGGCTACAGTCATCACCATCGGCGTAGCCACCATCGCGGCGGCCATCGGCGCAGGCGGCCTCGGTACCTTCATCTTCCGCGGCGTAGCCATGGTCAACGACGCCGTAATCCTTGCAGGTGCCATCCCCGCAGCCCTCCTCGCCATAGCAGCCGACATCCTGCTGGGCCAAATCGAACGCCGCCTGAAAGTGCTTTGAATCCTGGTAGCCATCCTGTTGGGACTCAAAAATCTCTGAGCTTAAGAGCGATGGTGAGGCAGGAGATCATTTGCCGGCCAGAAGGGGTACGGACATTACGTTGAAGGGAGCGAAAAGGGAGCGTAAAATTTAATCGAGGAATATGCGAAGGCCATATCGAATCACGACGCCGTTTGTGAAACCCGAGGAGAGCGCCCGACTATTGGGTGTGCCTGCGCGCCGTGCGAAGGAATTGATCCGGATGGTAAGGGAGAGCCTCGCGAAGAAGGGGTACGGCTGGCCGGGCCGGAAGGACTTCCAGCCCGGGAATGAAGGGGAAGGTGGAACAGCACGATCTGTAAAATCAAGGGTAAATCCGCGGGCCATGAAGGCAAAGAGAACCAAGTCCACCCATGCTTCAAGAAAGAAGCTGGCGCGTGGCAAAGCAAAGAGCTCGCACTGAAGTATTCATAAACCTGCCGTACGATTCCAAGTTCGAAAATCTATATCTGTCGTATATATGCGGCATCTCTGCGATTGGGATGATTCCGCGAATGACGCTGGAAATTCCGCAGGGCCCGAGACGCCTGGATTTGATTTTCGGCCTGATACAGGGCTGTGAATATTCGGTGCACGGGCTTTCCAAGGTGCAGCTGAATCGCGCCAAGCCGAGAACACCCAGTTTCAATATGCCGTTTGAGAACTGGGGCTGGCGGTGGCCTGGCAGAAAATGGGCCGTACAAAACATGCATAGTTTGTGATGGAATCATTGAACTACACATTGGATAAGTCATTAAGCGACCTAAAGGGAACAGATGCTTACATTCATGGAGGAACAGTCGAAGGGCTGTTCAGGGAAATGGGAAATGCATTTGTGCGAACAGGAAAGCAGCCCACCGTGCCGCAAATGTGGAATGTGTACCGGGAGGTGCGGAGGAGAATTCCCGCGATTTTAGAGGTATGCGGAAAAGGTTCTCTGTTCAGAGCAAAGGTCTTTACGGAAATCTTTGTGGCCGCGAATGCCGCGTCTGAGGCAATCGTTAAGTGAAGCGAGAGCGGCAGGAAAAAAGAAGGGCACGATGAATCGTGCCCCAACATGATGAAGTTGCGAGAATGCGCTGAACAGAGGCGCTAGCTGTTGCCGAGGAAGGTTACGTGGCAGTAGGTGCCGAGGCGGACGTTGTAAGCCAGGTAGAAGCCGACGTGGTCGGGATCTTCGAAGATAGAGATTTGGTCTGTGCCCCAGTCCCAATCGTCGCAGTAGGCGTAGTCGGCGGGGAAGATGCTGAAATAGAAACCGCCGAACCAGAAGCGTTCGCGGTTGCCGCCTTCAAGGCGCCAGACGTGACCGCGGCCGAAGCCGCCGGTGAAATGGCCATGCTCCCATGGATGATCGAGATGGTAGCGGGCGTCGTTGGGGCCAGAGTCGTGACCTATCCATTTGCCGTTGGTGTGGACGTGGGGGGCTTCCGGATGGCCGGGTTTATCGGAAAATTTAGGAGCCGGGTGAACGTCAGGCCGGGCTGGCGCCGGTCCCTTGCGGGGAACGTAGCCGTGGCCGACATCTTTGGGCGGCGGAGCCGGATGGCCTTTGTCTTGCGCGAGAGCTGGAACGGAACCGAGAAGGAGAAGTGCAAGAACTGTGAGAAGTGATTTCATGCGAGCCTCCGAAGATGCTTTTTGTGCTACTGCGTAAAAAAGGGCCGGGAAAATTGTTGCGTGCTGACCGGACCCCAGAAGCTTACAACCAATAAAACACCAGTTCCGATCGCCAAGTTGCTCCTGGTTTGTGAAGCGTGGCCCGACTGAAGCGAATACGCAATTCGCCGCTAAATATTAGACCGCTTTGTGATGGCGTTTGGTTTCAGTTCACGAATTATTCGTTATAAATTTTTTGAGGCGCGGAACGCGCGGACTACTGTGGCGACATCCCTCTGGTCGGCGTCGACTTGGGCGTTGAGATGGCGCATATCTTCGGCGGAGATTATGTTGTGCAGATCGGCGAGAGCGGCACGGAGTTGGGGAAATTTTTCGAGCGTGGAGTGGCGGACGATGGGGACCGCGTCGTACGGCGGGAAATAGTGGAGGTTGTCTTCAAGGGCGACCAGATGGAGAGAGTCGATAAGCCCATCGGTGGAATTGCCGGCTACGATGTCAACCTGATGGTCGACTAACGCGCGATAGAGGAGGCCGAGGTCCATGACGTTTGGTTGGGCGGCGAAGTGGAGATTGTAACGATTGCTCCAGCCGGGGAAGCCGTCGGGGCGTTCGAGGAATTCGTAGCCGACGCCGGCGCGCCATTTGGGGGCGACGGAGGCGAGGTCGGACATGGTATGGAGATGAAGATTGCTCGCGTCATCGGAGCGGACGACCATGGCGAAGGTATTTTCGAAGCCGAGGGGCTCGGTGAGATCGAGATTGAAACGCTGCGCGTATTGTTGTTTGACGCGGTTATAGATAGTTGTCGCGTTGTCGGAGTTTGGGGATTCGTTCAGGACTGCGGTTAGGGCTGTGCCGGTGTATTCGACGTAGAGGTCGAGGTCGCCGGAAAGGAGCGCCTTGTGGACGAGGAGAGTGCCGCCGAGATTCGTTTTGCGTTCGACTTGGATGCCGGTGTGGGATTCGATGTGCTGGGCGAGGAGTTCGGCCAGGATTACTTGTTCGGTGAAAAATTTGGAACCGATAGTCAGGTGGGATTGGCGGGGCTTTTCGCATGCGGAGGTAAGGAAGAAAAAAGAAAGAAACGAGAGTAGGAATAGGCTGCGGAGCGGGAGTTTGCGCATTTTCGAGAATGTCTCATGAGTGGGGTGAGAAAGCAAAAGAGAGAAAATAAAAAGATGAGAAGCAAAGAAAGAAAAGAAAGAAAGAAGAAAAGAAAGAAAAGCGGCGTCTAGCCGCCGCACTCCAGGAAAACAGTTGCCTCTTTGACTCTCCCGGCTCACCGACATAGAATCCCTGCGCATTTCCACTGGAGCGCAATACCAACTCGGCAGGGGGACGTTAGATGAAAAGGATTTTTAGCTTTCTTGGCATTGCAGGACTTTTAGTATTCGGCCAACCGGTTCGCCTCGCAGCGCAAGCGCTAGACGCCCACGCGCCGGAAGGCAAAACACCGGACAAGTGCGACGAGAAAGCCACCAAAGAGGAATCTTCCGTAACCGATCACTCGATAAAAATCGGCGGTCAAACGATTCCCTACAAAGCCACGGCGAGCACGACGCTGCTAAAAAACGACAAAGGCGACCCCACGGGATTGCTCTACTCCGTGGCGTACACGCGCAGCGACGTAAAAGATCTCAGCACGCGCCCCGTTTCCTTTCTCTATAACGGCGGCCCCGGCTCTGCCACCATGTGGCTACATTTGGGCGCCTTCGGCCCGCGCCGCGCGTGGACCGTCGACGGCAGCTTCACTCCGCCCGCGCCCTATAAACTCGTGGACAACGGCGAGAGCCTGCTCGACAAGACGGATCTCGTGTTCATTGACATGATGGGCACAGGCTACGGCCATGCCGTCTGCAAAGCCCAGGAAAAGGATTTTTGGGGAATTGACGAAGACGTCGAAGCTTTCGCCCAATTCATCGTGACTTATCTCAGCCGGAACGACCGTTGGAACTCGCCGAAGTTTCTTATCGGCGAAAGCTACGGCACATTCCGCTCCGCCGCTCTCGGAAACTATTTGCAGCAGCGCGACAGCGTGCACTTGAACGGCATCTGTCTCATCTCTTCGGTCCTCGATCTCTCCACCATCACCTTTCCCACAGGCGACGACCGTTCTTTCGTCTACTACCTTCCCAGTTACGCCGCTGTTGCCTGGTATCACAAGGTTTTGAAAGACCGTCCCGCTGACCTGCCGGGATTCATCGAAGAAGCCCGCAAATATGCGCAGGGCGAATATGAAGACGCACTCTTCAAAGGGGCCGACCTCTCCGCTAGCGAAAAAGCCGCCGTCGCCAAGAAGCTTTCTTATTTCACGGGTCTCAGCGAAGACTACCTCATCAAAGCCGATCTGCGGGTCGACCTCGGTCAATTCATGGCCGAACTCCAGCGCAGCCGCGGCCTTACGACCGGGCGCATTGACGCCCGCTTCACGGGCTACACCGCCGATCTGCTCGAAGAAAATGCGCAAGGCGATCCTGAAGGCCCGGCCGTCGGCGGCGCTTTCACGGCTCTCATCAATGAATACAATCATGACGAACTGAAATTCGGAAAAGACAAGGTCTATCACAACTCGACTGGAGGCGGTGGCGGATGGAACTGGACACGCGGCACGCGCCGCGGTGGCTTCTTCCCCAGTGGTCCCAACGTCGAAAGCGATCTGGCGCAAGCCATGATCACGAATCCCAAACTGCTCGTGCAGGTGGAAAACGGGTACTACGACATGGCCACGCCGTTCTTCGCCACTGAATTTACGATGAAGCACCTTGGGCTGCCGGCCGAATTGCAGAAAAACATCAAACTCGACTATTACAACGCGGGCCACATGATGTATCTCCACGATGAAGACCGTGTGAGCTTGCATAACCAGATCGCCAGCTTCATCGACAAGGCCACCAAGCCGTAGCGCAAGAAGAGGAAAAGAGACAGCGTCGAGTCATGGAGAGGCAGAAGAACCGAGCCATCGAGCTTCATGATTCCGTACTCGACGCCTTGTCTCTCGACAACGGCGACGCTGTCTTGCATTTCTCGCACTTGTACATTCACGAGTCGGAGGGAAGGGTAGGCATTGATCCTGGAAGCGGCTGGAGTCAGGAAGGCAATCTGACGATCAGCAACGCTGTGGTTGAAGGTTCATTCTCCGATTGGCCTGCCGGCCTGCACCGAGGCCAAATCGCCGTGGATGGCATTGTTTACGAGAACGAAATTCCTATTTCGCTCAATGTGGCAGATAAGATTGAACTGCGATTGCAGTCCTGGAGCGATGTAATTTTCATCATCGGAACAGGAGCAAAGCTGGAGTTAGTGGGCGAGGCGACATATCTAGAAGAATTCCCTGGAGCTACCTAGCGCCGCTTTTGGGCGGCGGCGCTCACAAGAGCCTGATTCTTCTGATCTGTATAAACGACGAATTCCTCGTAAGGTCCTTTGAAGTCTTCGATCTTGCCGTCGTGGAAATGCCAGATACGCGTTGCGACTTCGTCGATCACGTCGTGATCGTGCGTGACCAGCAACACAGTTCCATCGTACTTCTGCAACGCAATGTTGAGGGCGTTGATGGATTCCAGGTCGAGGTGGTTGGTGGGCTCGTCGAGCACCAGGAAATTCGGCTTCTGAAGCATCAGGCGGCAGAAAATCAGCCGCGCTGATTCGCCGCCGGAGAGCGCGCGCGTCGGCTTTAGCGCGTCTTCGCCGCTGAAGAGCATCTGCCCCATCAGCCCGCGCAATTCCTGCTGGTTCGCGGTGGGATCGAACTGCCAGAGCCACTCGATGGCCGTCATGCCCTTGGTGATGGATTCGCCGTGGTCCTGCGCGAAGTAGCCGACAGCCACTTCATGACCCCACTTGGTTTCGCCGCCATTGATCTTGAACTGGCGGTCTTCCTCTTCGATGAAGCCTGGAGCGTTGAGGACCAGCGATTTGAGCAGTGTGGTCTTGCCGGTTCCGTTGCGGCCCATGAGAGCGATTTTTTCGCCACGCGTCACCTGCGCGGAAAAACGCGGAATCACTTTCAGGTCGTCGTAGGATTTTTCGATGCTGCGGATTTCCAGCGGATGCTTGCCGGAATTACGCTTCATGTCGAATTTCATGTAGGGCCGCTGGATGTTTGAGCGAGCCAGCTCGGTGGTTTGCAGCCGTTCGACTTCTTTTTTGCGCGAAGTGGCTTGTGCGGAACGCGTGCCGGCGGAAAAGCGGGCGATGAATTCGTTCAGTTGCGCGATTTTCTTTTCGCGGTTCGCGTTTTCCGATTCGATGCGCGCGCGGACCTGCGTTTTCGCTACGACCATGTCGTCGTAGCCGCCGACGTACATAATGATCGTTTCGTAGTCGATGTCTGCGGTGTGCGTGCAAACGCTATTCAGAAAATGGCGGTCGTGGGAAATCACGATCAGCACGCCTTCGTATTCGGTCAGATAGCGCTGCAGCCAATGGACGGAATCGAGGTCCAGGTTGTTGGTGGGTTCGTCGAGCAGCAAAGCTGTCGGAGTGCCGAAAAGGGCTTGTGCGAGCAGCACGCGGACTTTTTGCCCGCCTTGCAGTTCGCCCATTTTGCGCTCGTGAAAGCTACTCTCTATGCCGAGGCCATCCAGCAAAGCGCCGGCATCGGATTCGGCGGTGTATCCGCCTTCTTCGCCGACAATGCCTTCGAGTTCGCCGAGGCGCATGCCGTCGTCGTCGGTGAGTTCTTCGTGGGGCTTGGCGTAGAGCGCGTCGCGCTCTTCGAGGGCTTTCCAGAGCGCGGCGTTGCCCATGATGACGGTGTCGATCACGCGGAACTGATCGAACGCGAACTGGTCCTGGCGCAGGACGCCCATTTTCTTTGGGCGGGTGATCGAGCCTTTGGTCGGCTCGAGTTCGCCGGTCAGGATTTTCATGAAAGTGGATTTGCCGGCGCCATTGGGGCCGGTGACGGCGTAGCGGCGCCCGGCCATGAACGTGCAGGTGACGTCCTCGAAGAGAACGCGCGGTCCGAAGCGCATGGAGATATTGTTGACCGTAAGCATATCCCACCCATTGTAGCGTGAAATTGTTACTGGCGCTTGCTGCTCTTTGTTGCACCCGGTAGATTGATAGCGGGAAATGGCCGGTTTGGGCGGCGCGGAAAAATGAGGCGAGCGGCCCGAAAAATGAAGCGAGGAGCATGAAGCGGACAATTCAGAAGATTGCGACATCGCTTGTGCTCGTTGTGATTGCAGCGTTGGGGGCGCGAATTGCGTTTGCATGGGATCAAGCGCGGAAGATTCAAAGCGACGTCTTGGGAAATGTTCCGTTTCAAAATGAAACGGGGAATATTGCGTATGCCCTAGCGGAAGGTAAGGGATTCAGCAATGTATTTCGGACGGAGACCGGGCCCACGGCTTGGCTTGCGCCGGTCTATCCGGCTTTGGTTGCGGCCACCTTCAGGATTTGTGGAATTTTCACGGAGCGGGCTTTCTTTACTTGCGTGGGGCTAAACATATTTTTTTCCTCGGCGGCTTGCGTACCGATTTTCTTTGCAGGTAAAAGAATCGGGGGATTGGGAGTTGCAAGTGGGGCTGCTTGGCTTTGGGCGGTTTTCCCGAACGCGATCCTTTTGCCATTTGAGTGGATTTGGGATACGTCGCTCGCGGCATTTCTGGCGGCGGCGCTTTTGTGGGCCACGCTGGAGTTGGGAGAATCGGAGCGGATCGGAGATTGGTGCGCGTACGGGCTGTTGTGGGGACTTGCTTTGATGACGAATCCAGCGCTGGGAACGCTTTTGCCATTTCTTTTAGGGTGGGCGGCTTTTCGCGGGCGGAAGGAGAACCGGGCGCGGTGGAAAAGGGCGGGAGTGGCTGCGGGCGTTGCCATGTTGTGCTGCGTGCCATGGACTGTGCGGAACTATATTGCGTTTCATCGGTTCATTCCGCTGCGGTCTAATCTGCCGTTTGAGCTTTGGCTTGGGAACAACGACATTTTCGATGAACATGCCCGGAATGGGAGGAGGGTGATTACTCGCACGGAGGAGACGCGGAGGTATACGCAGGTCGGCGAGACGGCTTATATGCAGGAGAAATGGTTGCTGGCGACTTCGTTTATGGAGATGCATCCGGGGCTGGAATTGCGGCTAACGGGTCGAAAATTTGTGGATTTTTGGATGGGGACGGAAGCACCGGTCAAAAATTTTCGCGAGACGGATTCCTGGTTGATACGGGCGGTATTGATAGTGAGCTTCCTTACTGGGATTGGAGCTTTGTTTGGGGTCGTTGCGTTGTGGACGGGAAAGAAGAAAATAGCGCAGAGACACAGAGAGAACAGAGGCGACGCAGAGGGTGACGCGGAAAAGCAGGTAAAAATCGCCAAGGGCAACTGGGTTTTTCCGCTGGCCGTTTTTCCTTTGATTTTTCCTTGTTTGTATTTCGTGACACACGCTGATTTGCGATATCGGCATCCAATTGATCCAGTCGTGTGTTTGCTTACGGTCGCGGGAGTCGCGGCGGCTTTGGAGCTTCTTGGGGCGAAGGGGAATAGGGGATTCGTCAAGGGTGCCCCCACGGGATAAACCGGCGAGGTTGCTGATGCGAGAAGCGCTTTGATAGAGTTGCCAATCACTTTGGATTGATGGATCGAGTTCAGATGGAGAGGCTTATGGCGATTCCGCGGGAGTTGCTGGAGATTTTGGTTTGTCCTGTATGCAAGACATCCGTCAAGCTGCTGACGGATGGCAGCGGGTTGAAATGTGCGACTTGCCAGCGCGTTTATCCTGTGCGCGATGACATTCCTGTGATGTTGCCGGAAGAGGCGAAGATAGTGAGTGGTGAGTAGGTCAAAAGCCTTTCAACGTTTGGCTAAGAAACTGACAAAGCAGAGAGGAAGCACAGTCCCCTATGGCGGAGAATACTGTTGATTTGATTTCGCGGTTGAAAAAATTGATTCCAAGGTTGCGCGGGAAGCGCGTGGGGGTGGTTGGGGATTTGATGCTGGACCGTTATTTGTGGGGGACGGCTACACGGCTCTCGCCGGAAGCGGCCGTGCCTGTGGTGGATTTTGTATCGCAGAGCGAGTGTTTGGGCGGGGCCGGAAATGTGGCGGCTAACCTTGCGGCGCTTGGGGCGCATGTGGAGACATTTGGAGCGATTGGCAGCGATGAGCCTGGGCGGGCTTTGCAGAAATGTTTGCGCGCGCTGAACGTTATTGAAAAGGGAGTCATTCCCAATCCGAAGCGAATGACCACCGTAAAGACGCGCATCATCGCAAAACATCAGCATGTTGTGCGCGTGGACCAGGAACGGCGCGAAGAGTTGCGGCCGGAAACGGAAAAAAAATTACTTGGAGCGCTTTTTAGCGCGCTGAAGAGCCTGGATGCGCTGGTGCTTTCGGATTACGACAAAGGGTTGATTACGGAAAACTTTGCGGACCGGGTCTTGAGCGCGGCGCATCAGTTGAAGGTGCCTGTTTTTGTTAAGCCGAAAACTTCGAAACTTTACGCGTACCGCGGCGCGCGAACCGTGGTTTGCAATCTTCCCGAGGCCGGAAAATTCGTTGCACGCGCGTTGCATGATGACAAGTCGATTGAAGAAGCGGGGCGAGCGTTGCTGGCGCATTTTGGGTGCAGCGCGGTGGTCATTACGCTTGGAGAGAAGGGGATGAGCGTGTCTGAGGAGACTGCACCGCGGCATTTTTTGATTCCGGCGACTAGTTTTGAAGTGACATACGCGCGCGTGGGGAAGAGCGGCGTGGAGCGTGGGGCTACGGGGCGGCAGGTATTTGATGTGACTGGGGCGGGCGATACCGTTTTGGGCGTGCTTTCGCTGGCGATGGCGGCGGGGGGTTCGTTGCTGGATGCGGCGGTTTTGGCAAATACCGCGGCAGGAGTCGTTGTGGGGAAATTGGGGACGGCTAGCGTTAGTCCGGAGGAATTGGAGCACGCGCTAGAGGATATTCGGGTTTGACGAGTGGTATGCCAGAACCCGAGAAATGAAAGAAAGAAGATAACGCAGAGACGCAGAGTGCGCTGAGACTCGCAAAGAGTTTGTAAGAGAGGGGCGAAGAGGGCGGGGTAAGCCCCGCCCGTGCGATACCGAGAACCAACGGGGAAATCTATGGCGGGAAGCTGAAAGATTTGTCTTTTGCGTCGATCCAGACGCTGACTACTTTTGTTTTTTGGCTTTTTTCGGGGTCGTTGGAGCCGGGCATTGGCGCGAACGGGCTAATGGCTACGCGGACTTCGACGCTGGTGGTGCTGCCGCGCGGTGAGCGGCATTTCATGATTTCGTAGCTTTTGACCGGGCCGTAGTAGCCTGTCGGGCCCCAGTCGGCAGTGAAGTCCTGCATCTTGTAGCTTGGGCCGGCTTGCCAGAGCTTGTAGGCGCTGGTCATATCGCCGGCGACGACCAGGTTGAAGAACTGCTCCGCGGTTTTTTTCTCCGGATAGAAACGGAACGTGTACCAGAGTCCCACCGCAGCGATGAGGACGATCGCCACGATGGTGAACGTCATGGCGCGTGATTTTTTCGAGATATCGGCAGGTGGTTCGAGAAGTGACATTCCTTGGTCTCCTGCCCTGCGAGGCAGATTGAACATATTGTGAGCATCTATAAATTAACCTTTTCTGAGCGGGATGAAAAGGGCGCCGTCAGGCATAGTTTGTCAGGCGAAGAGAATGAACAGCCCTGAGGAAAGCCACTTGCGATGGCTCTATCTTCATCGCGGCGTAAGGGACCAACCGCCGCAGCTTCCGCCACCTACATTCGGCGTCAGAACAAGCCCTTCGGATTTTGCTGAAGGGCTGAGCTGGAGTACGAAATCGTCGGGGCCAAAGACATCACCGTCCGGCGTTGCTCCCCCTTTAACATGTAGAACGTAGATTCCGGATGGAATTTCAGCGAATGAGAAACCGCCGTCCCTGTCCGATACCGCCCTGTAAATAGCATCGCTGACCGGACTCTGCAAGATGAGGCTTGCGTTTCTTATGGGTACGTTAAGGCGATGCTGTACTCTCCAGACGAGGCTGCCTTGTTTTCCCAATTCAGAGATTTGCGCCCGTCCGGCGATTTGGCGTGTGGCGGTAGGCATGTCACCCCACTCAAATTTCAGTTTTTTCTTCGCCTTACGGGAGGCGTGCGGACTGACATGGAAACACGTATGTGCGGCAGAAATTCCAAGCAACTCCGCGCTGAGCCAGTATTCGCCAACGGTAAGATTTGAGATGTGCACGCTCCCATCAGGTTCTGTTTTCCCGAAAAAGACTTGTACACCCCTCCTGGTCATTTGGATTGTAACGCCGGAAAGTGGCTTGCCTTGATGTGTAACGATAGCGACGACATTTGAGCGCAACTCTGTGCCGTCATTCGGGCATCCCGCCACCGAACAAGCCGCCGCGGACCCTGGTAGCGCCATAGCCAGGATCAAGGCGCAAATAATCAAACGGCTTTTCATATGCGCTACCTTTCGGAAAGAGAGCCCTACCCTTTTAGTGGTCGGCTCCTTTCAGGCCGCGGTACTTTAGCAGGGGGGCGACGCTGGGGGCTTTGCCGCGCCAGGCTTCGTACATTTTCTCTAGGTCTTCTGTGTTGCCGCGCGAGAGGACCATTTGGCGGAAACGGTCGCCGTTAGCGCGTGTAAGGCCGCCGTTTTCGTCGAACCATTGGTAAGCGTCGTCGTCGAGCATCTCGGCCCAGAGATAAGCGTAGTAGCCAGCGGAATAGTCATTGCCCCAGATGTGCATGAAATAGCTGGAGCGATAGCGCGGCGGGACGGCGGCGATATTCAGATGAGTTTTTTCAAGTGCCTGTTTCTCGAAGGCGTCGGGTTGTTGAAGCGGCGCGTCGCCCGGAAGTGTGTGCCACTGCATATCGAGTTCAGCGGCGGCAACTAGTTCCGTAAGCATGTATCCCTGGTTGAACGTGGCGGCTTGCCGCATCTTGGCGACCAGCTCGGCGGGCACGGGAGAACCGGTTTTGTAGTGATGGGCGTAATGGTTGAGAACTTCAGGATAGAGCGCCCAGTGCTCGTTGAATTGCGAAGGAAACTCGACGAAATCGCGGGCGGTGGCCGTGCCGGAGAGCCCTGGATATCGGGAGTTTGCGAACATGCCATGAAGCGCGTGGCCGAATTCATGGAACATGGTGGTGACGTCGTCAAAGCTGATGAGCGCGGGTTCGCCCGGTGCCGGCTTCGGAAGATTGGCGACGTTATAGATCACGGGCAGGGTTCCGAGCAGCTTTGATTGGCCGGCGAAAATATCCATCCACGCGCCACCGTTTTTGTTGTCGCGCTTGAAATAGTCGCAATAGAAGAGAGCGAGCGGTTTGCCGCCCACATCAGAGACTTCGAAGACACGAACATCCGGCTGGTAAACGGGGATGTCCTTGCGTTCCTTAAGGGTGATGCCGTAGAGCTGATGGGCGGCGTAGAAGACGCCGTTTTCGAGCACGTTGTTGAGCTCGAAGTAGGGCTTTACTTCCGCGTCGTTAAGGGCGTATTTGGCTTTGCGCACCTGGTCGGAGTAGAAATTCCAGTCCCAGGGCTGGAGAGTGAAGCGGCCCTTCTGCGCGTCAATGAGATCCTGAATATCTTTTGCCTCGACGGCGGCTCTGGCCGTTGCGCCGGGCACGAGGGCATCCATGAATTTGAGGGCGTTCTCAGGCGTTTTGGCCATTTGATCGCCGAGCTTCCATGCGGCGTGATTGGGGAAGCCGAGAAGTTGAGCGCGCTGGGCTCGGAGTTGCGCCATGTGGGAGATGATGTCGCGCGTATCGTTGGCGTCGCCGTGTTCAGCGCGATTCCACGAATTTTCAAAAATAGCCTGACGGGTCGAGCGAGTTTGAAGCGAGGCGAGGTCCGGCTGCTGCGTCGTGTTCTGAAGCGGGAGGACGTAGCCCTCCTGCTTGCGTTTTTGCGCGGCTTCTGTGGCAGCGGCGATTTGCGCATCGCTGAGGCCTGCGAGGGTATTTTTGTCTTTGGTAGCGTAGGCGGCGTTTTTTGTGGCTTCGAGAAGTTTTGTGATGAAAGAGTTGGAAAGTACGGCGAGCTCTTCATTCAATTTTTTCAATTTGGTTTTGTCGGCGTCGGAGAGATTCGCGCCGGAGCGAACGAAGTTGTCATAGGTAACTTCAAGAAGGCGCAGGGATTCAGGATCCAGATGGAGTGATTCGCGTTGTTTATAGATGCTCGCGACGCGGGCGAAGAGTTTTGCGTTGAGCGCGATAGCGTCCTGATGCGCTGCCAGCTTTGGCGCCAGCACTTCCTGAACTTTTTGAAGCGTGGGATTGGTATTTGCGGCGGTGACTCCGCCAAAGGTGTTCAGGGCCCGTTGAAGGAGTTGGCCGGTTTTCTCCATGGCGACGAGCGTGTTTTCAAAGGTCGGGGCGGCTGGATTGTTCGCGATGGCCTCCATTTCCTTTAGTTCCTGCTCCATGCCAGCTTCGATGGCGGGTTGATAATCTGCATCCTTGATTTTGTCGAATGGGGGCGCGTGGAAAGGCAGAGTGCTCGCGGCATAGAAAGGATTCGAGGGGCCAAATTTCGTATCGGCGGTCGTGGCTGGCGAGCACATGATTGCTAAAGTAAAAGCTCCCGAACTGAGGAGAACACCTATGGATTTTCGCATGACCTCCCCTGGGCATGGAGTTGGGGCAAATTCGCAGCGGTTCCGCGCAGTTTGATTCTAGGAGAATCGCAGTTCGGGAACAACAAGGGCAGCGGTTCTATCGGGACAATCTCGGCTGGCGCAGCAATCTCGCAGTGATGACAACCGTCGCGGTAAAACCGGCGCTACATGTCCAGGGCGCCGGAGGCGCCCGACGGGAGTTCGATGGCGTATTTGGTGCGGGCCTTTTCGGCGTGCTGTTCGATGGCAAGCTCGATGAGCTTGTCGATGAGTTGAGGGAATGGGATGCCGCTGGCTTCCCAGAGTTTCGGGTACATGCTTATGGAAGTGAACCCGGGGATGGTGTTTAGCTCGTTGAGATAAATCTTACCGCTGGGTTTTTCCAGGAAAAAGTCTACGCGGGCCATGCCGTTTAGTTCCAGCGCGCGAAAAGCTTGCATCGCGAGGTGTTGGAACTTTTTTACTTGAGCAGGCCTGAGGTTCGCGGGAATGAGGAGCTGCGTGCCTTGTTCCAGATATTTTGCGGCATAGTCGTAGAACTCGCGGTGCGGCACGATTTCGCCCGGGATGGAAGCTTGCAGGTCGTGATTGCCGAGGACGGAGACTTCGATTTCGCGGGCGGTTACGGCGCGCTCCACCATAATTTTCATCGCGAATTCGGCGGCGAGATTGAGCGCGGGCGCCAGCTCCTGGCGCGAGTGAACTTTCGTCATGCCGACGGAAGAGCCGAGAGTCGCGGGCTTTACGAACAGCGGGTAAGGAAATTCTTTTTCGATTTGATGGACTGTGGCGAATTCGTTGCGTTCCCACTCGTCGCGGCGAATGGCAATCCAGGGCACAACGGGAATTTTCGCGGCGCGAAGGAGTTTTTTTGCAATGTCCTTGTCCATGGCGATGGCGGAGCCGAGCACGCCTGCGCCGACGAAGGGCAGGCCGGCGAGATCGAGGAGGCCCTGAATTGTGCCGTCTTCGCCAAAAGTTCCATGCATGACAGGGAAGACGACGTCGATACGCTGGCCGCCGCCGCTGCCGTCGAGGCGGACAAGCGCGGCATCGGTTGGGTCAGCGCTCATCGTCACGCGCTGGCCGGTGCGAAGGACTTCCGGCAACAATTTTTGGGCGCTGCTACCGATGAGCCAGTGGCCTTCTTTGGTGATGCCGATGGGGACGGTTTCGTATTTATCAGGATCGAGGCCGCGAATCACGGAAGCCGCCGAGGCCAGAGAGACTTCGTGTTCGCCGGAGCGGCCGCCGAAGAGGACGCCGACGCGCAGTCGTTTTTTGTCAGGGCTCATGAAATTGGTCGATTTGGTCTGTTTGGGTGCCAGTTGCTAGTTATAGGGCAAAGGGCGGAAGTTGTCGCGGGGGAAGTGGCGGGCAGGTTCTGGAGTGACAACGGAGACCAGGCGAATAATTTTTAATGCGCCCTTGCGGTTTGGCGACGGAACCTTTTCGGATTTGCATCGTCTACACCTTCTACAGCGCGAAGTTGCGCGGGAGGGCCCATGTCTGCTCAAAGCGGGAGCGGAGGAACGCCGTTTCTGGAGAATTTGCGGCGGGATGCACGGTATGCCGTGCGCACCCTTTGGCGAGACAAGGGATTTGCGGCGTTTGCGATTCTAATTGTGGGACTTGGAGTTGGGGCAAGCTGCACCATTTTCAGCGTCGTGAACACGATTTTGCTGCGGCCGCTGCCGTTTCGCGACCCCGGGCGCCTGGTCTGGATGGCAAACCACCAGGATGAGACCAACGACATGTCCGGGAAAACCTCGCAGACCGACTACCTGCTCGATATGCGCGCGCGGAACCAGTCGTACGAGGACCTCGCCGCATACTTTGCGTTCTATGGCCTCGGCGACGCGAAGATGATTGGTGATGGGCAGCCGGAGAGGCTGACGAGCGTGCCCGTGACGCAGAATTTCTTTCCCCTGTTGGGCGTCGAGCCGCAGATTGGCAGGCAGTTCAGCGCGGAAGAATGCAAACAGAACGGGCCGCGTGTGACGCTGCTGAGCGACGGATTGTGGAGGAGGAAGTTCGCGGCGGACCCGAACATTGTGGGCAGAGTACTGCCGTTTGACGGCGGGCCGATAACGGTGGTGGGCGTGTTGCCGCCGACGTTTGATTTTTCGACGGTGTTTACGCCTGGGAGCCGCGTGGATATGTTCGAGCCGTTGCCGCTGTCGCCGGAGATGAACCGCGAGGGGAATACGGTCGCAATCATCGGGCGGCTCAAGCCGGGCGTGAGCGTGGAGCAGGCGCGGGCGGAAACGGCTGTGCTCGGGAAGATTTTGGAGCAGGAACACAAGGAGAGGAATGACTTTGAGCCTAAGGTTTCCGGGCTCGCGCAGCACGTGAGCGGGCAGCTGCGGCCGACGCTGGTGGTGCTGGCGTGCGCGGTGGGTGTGGTGATGCTGATTGTGTGCGCGAATCTTTCGAATTTGCTGCTGGCGCGCGGGGCGGGGCGGAAAAAAGAAATTGCGATTCGCACGGCGATGGGCGCCGGGCGCGGGCGGTTGATTGGGCAGATGTTGACGGAAAGCTTGGTGCTGTCGTGCTGCGGGGCGGCGGTAGGTCTGGTGCTGGCGTTTATCGGGACGCGGGCGCTGGCGCATTTAACGTCGGTGAGTATTCCTTTGCTGAGCGATGTGCGGATCGATGGCAGCGTGCTGGGATTTACTTTGCTGGCGGCGCTGGCGACAGGACTGCTGTTCGGGTTGGTGCCGGCTCTGCAGGTGCAGGATTTGAAACTGCATGACACGTTGAAAGATTCGAATCGCGGGTCGAGTCAGGGGCGCGGGCATGCGTGGATTCGAAGCGCGCTGGTGGTGTCGGAGATCGGGCTGGCTTGCGTGCTGCTTGTGGGCGCGGGTCTGTTGATACGGAGTTTCTTGCGCGTGCTGGACGTGAATATGGGATTCCGGCCGGAGCGCGCAGCGGCTTTGCGGATCGATCCGAACTCGTCGTACAAAACGCAAGAGTCGCAGAACGCGTATTACACGGAGGCGCTGCATCGCGTGATGGCAATTCCCGGAGTGGAGGACGCGGGGCTCTCTGATTCGCTGCCGCTGGGGCACAACCGTAGCTGGGGAGTAGCGGCGAAGGGCGTGCAGTACACTCCGCAGAATTATCCGAATGGATTTCCGCGGATTATCAGCGACGGATATTTTCATGCGATGGGAATTCCGTTGAAGTCCGGACGCGATTTTACGGAGCGGGACACGAAGGGTGCGTTGAACGTAATCATTATCAACGAGACGCTGGCGAAGAATTTGTTTCCAGGCGAAGATCCGATCGGGAAGATTGTGCGCGCGGATAATCCGGAGCGGACGGTGGTTGGTGTTGTAGGCGACGTGCATCACATGGCGCTGGAGGAAGGGGCGGGCAACGAGTTTTACATTCCGATGCGGCAGACGCAGGATTACGGGACGGTGGATTTGGTGGTGAGGACGTCGCTGCCGACTGCGGAGCTGGCTTCGCGGCTCCGCGAGGCGCTGCGGCCGATCGAGCCGAATTTGCCAACGGCGAATATGCGAACGCTACAGACGATGGTGGATCACGCGGTGTCGCCGCGGCGATTTGTGGTGTGGCTGCTTGGCGGATTTGCGGGATTTGCGCTGGTGCTGGCGTCGCTGGGAATTTATGCGGTGATTTCGTATTCCGTGAGCCAGCGGACGCAGGAGATTGGCATTCGCATGGCGCTGGGAGCATCGGCGGAGACGCTGCAGAGAAGTATTTTGTTGCAGACGCTGGGGCTGGCGGCGATTGGGATTGTCGTAGGAACAATCGCGTCATGGGCACTGGCGCGAACGCTCAGCGGTTTGCTGTTTGGCATTACGTCCAGCGATCCGATGACGTTCGCCGGGATGCTGGTGATCCTCACCGCAGTGGCGGCGTTGGCTGGATACTTGCCGGCGCGACGCGCTTCGCGCATCGATCCGATGTCCGCCTTGCGGATGAGTTAGGGGCGAATGTCCACTGGCATGCCGACGGACACCATCGGCCAAATTTCCTCGATCTCCTCATTGGTCACAGCGATACATCCATCCGTCCAGTCGAGCTGACGATGCGCGCTGCCCACCCAGCCAAATTTGCTTCCCAAGCCATGGATTTCAATATCGCCTCCTGGTTTAACGCCGAGCTTGCGCGCCCGCTCCATGTCTGTTTTATTCGGATAGGAAATGTGAAGGGCCAGGTGGAACGTGCTGTGAGCGTTCTTTGCGTCGACTGTATACAAGCCTTCGGGAACTTTGTGATCTCCCTCGCGTTCCTTGGCCCCGACGGGCACGGTGCTTAAAGCAACCTTGTAGGTTTTCAGGACTTTCCCGCCGCGAAGCAAAGTCATCGTGCGTTCCGCTTTATGGACCTCGATGTGATCCGCCTTTTCCTGTGACTCAGTATTTGCGCTTGCTCCCCTGGAAAAGCCGACCAACACGACGAGGAACATCCCGACGAGGATTGCGCCAACTCTTCTGAGAACCAGACTCAACGCAGATTTCATCGTTCGCTGCCATTCCAAGCTCAAAGGATTTTCTTACCGAGGGCGGAAAGGACCAGCTCGACGCCAAGGAGGGCGGTCCGGTTGTGTTCGTCAATGATGGGATTGATTTCGACGACTTCGAGAGAGGCCATGGCTTCGGAGTCGGCGATCATTTCCATGGCGAGATGGGCTTCACGGTAGGTGACACCGCCGCGAACCGGAGTGCCGACGCCGGGAGCGTCAGACGGATCGACAAAGTCCATATCAAGGCTGACGGCGATGCCCGCGGTGTCATCCATGGCGTACTTGAGAGCGTCGGACATCACTTCACGCATGCCGCGCTCATCAATGTCGCGCATGGTGAAGACGTGGATGCCGGATTTTTTGACGATTTTGCGTTCCTGCGCGTCGAGGTCGCGCGCGCCGACGATGACGATATTGCCGGGTTCGGCTTTCGGTTTGAAGCCCATTAAATCGACGAGTTCGGGCGCGCCGTACCCCATGATGGCCGCGAGCGGCATGCCGTGGACATTTCCCGAAGGCGAAGAATCGGGAGTGTTCATGTCGCCGTGCGCGTCGAGCCACAAGTAGCCAATCTGTTTTTTTTCCTTTCGAAAGTGCGAGGCTACGCCGGCCGCGACGCCCGCCGCGATGGAATGATCACCTCCAAGCACCAGCGGAAGAAACCCCTCTCCAAGAGATTTTTCGACGGTGACGGCGAGATCCTTGCACGTTTCGGTGATTTCCTGGAGATACTTGGCGCGCTTTTCGCCGACTTGCATTTCTTCGGGCTGCTTGACTTCGAGGTTGCCGATGTCCTCGACGACGTCGCCTAGCTGTTTGATACGTGCCTGCAGGCCGGCTCCGCGCAGAGCGGAGGGACCCATATCCACGCCGCGGCGGCTCTGGCCTAAATCCATCGGCACACCAATAATGCGAACCTTTTGCGCCATCTCAGTCTCATGTTCCGTGACCCGTGTCCCGTGATCCGTGAAGGCGCACGAAACTCGTATACGCGAAAAAGCGCGTAAAGTTCAGGCCACTTTAATTTCTGGTGCCGTTGCTGCCCTGCGAGAGACGCCATTGCGGCGCCGTATTACCCCGCACTAAGGATACACGCGGTAAATCATCCGGGGAAAGGGGATGACTTCGCGAATGTGTTCGGTGCCGCAAATCCACGCGACACTGCGTTCGAGGCCGAGGCCAAAGCCGGAGTGGGGCACGCTGCCGTAGCGGCGCAAGTCGAGATACCACTCGAACGATTCTTGAGGCAAGTTATGTTCGTGCAGGCGCTTCAACAGCAGATCGTAATCGTGGATGCGCTGGCTTCCCCCGATGATTTCGCCGTAGCCTTCCGGCGCAATCATGTCGAACGCGAGCGCCAGCTCCGGCCGCGCAGCGTCGGGTTGCATGTAAAAAGCCTTGATTGCGCTGGGGTAGCGGTGAATGATGACTGGGCGATCGAATTCTTTTGAGATGAGAGTCTCTTCGTCGCCGCCAAAATCATCGCCAAACTTTGCCGGGTTACCCTTTTTTTGAAGAAGGCTCACTGCATCTTCATAGGAGATGCGCGGAAAAGGGGGCTTGATGTTTTCGAGCTTAGTGACGTCGCGCTTGAGCGTTTCGAGTTCGCGCGGTTTGTTCTTTAGGACGCCCTGAACGATGGCGCTGACAAGCCCTTCGCCAAGACTCATAATTTCATCGAATTCCACGTAAGCCGCCTCTGGCTCCAGCATCCAGAATTCGGTGAGGTGCCGCCGCGTTTTCGACTTTTCCGCACGAAACGTTGGGCCGAAGGTGTAGACCTTACCAAGCGCCATGGCGATGGCTTCGGCGTAGAGCTGACCGCTCTGGGTCAGGTAAGCCTTCTGCTCATCAATGTAATTCACTTCGAAAAGCGTCGAAGTGCCCTCGCAAGCCGCAGGCGTGAACATCGGCGCGTCAGCAATCGTGTAGCCCTGCCCGTCCATGAATTCGCGCGCCGCGCGAATGGCTTCCGCGCGAATCCGCAGAATCGCCGCCTGGCGCGGCGTTCGAATCCAGAGGTGCCGCTGATCCAGCAGAAAATCGACGCCATGCTCTTTTAATTGAATGGGAAACGGTGTGGCGTCCGGAACCTTTTGAACAATCTGAATTTTAGAGACGCCCATTTCAAAACCGCCTGGCGCCCGCTGCTCGGCACGGATTTTTCCGGTGACAATGACGCTCGATTCCTGGGTTAGCCCTTTCAGGGCTTCGAAAGCCTCCGGGTTCTCCTTGAGCGCGCAAACGCCCTGGATAATCCCGGTCCCGTCGCGAAAAATGGGGAACATCAATTTCCCCGATTCGCGCAGGTTATAGAGCCACCCGCGAATGGTCACTTCCTGCCCGTCGTGTTTGCCCGCTTGATCGATAGTTATGATCGCCATGGTGTTTATTTCCGTGGGTTTGCAAAAAGGTAGTTTATCAGAGAAGGGAAGGGATTGGCCCAGGCCGAGAATCCTGAAAAGGGTCTAGCGATTTCCAAGCGTGCGTATCGTGCCGAGTCCCAGGAGCTTCTGGTCCGCGGTGACCAAGGTCAGGTCCAGAACCTGGGCGGTAGCGGCGAGAAACCGATCCGCAGGATCCTGGTGAAGGTCCAAGAGCTCCGCTGCAAAAACGATTTCATGTGTCAGGGGGGCCGTTTGGAAGCCCAGGATGGATCGTTTTGACCAACTCACGAGATCCGGACCCAGGTCAATGCGCCTCTTTCTGTGCAGCAGGAGAGCCTCCCACGTGCTGACAGGCGACAACCAAAGATCGTTGGTCTCTTTATGTAGTTCAATCGTCGTGCGGGCTCCAAGTCTTTCCGGACTCTGAAGAATCCAAATCCAAATATGAGTATCCAAAAGGAGTTTCAATCGCGAAGAGCCTCAATCTCATCTAGGTCAATGGCAGGCTCTATTATGTCGCCCAGAATCTTCATGGAATCTCGCATCGAACCGAACATCGCAGCTCGGTCCACAGCCTCAACAATCGGCACGACATCCGCTACTGGTTTACCGTGTCGCGTAATGCGAATCGCCTGCCCGGTCTTCTCGACGTTTTCAAGAATAGCTAGACACTTGGCCTTGAACTGGGAAATAGCAATCTCTTGCATAGCGCTCACCTGACCATATTATAGACCATAGTTAAAATAATGGTCAAATTTCGAACGATGGGCGGGCCGACTCAGCTCCATTCGCGCTCGAAGCGGTCAAGTGCTTCGCTTGCGGCCGCCAATTGCTCACTCACGCTCTTGGCTTCAGGGCCGCTACGCTCTTTTAGCTCTAGCGTGAGCGCCAAATCCGGATCGGGCGCGGACTTGAGCGTCTTGACCGCGGATTCCCAGTCGATCGTGCCTTCATACGGCGCCAGGTGCTCGTCCTTTTCGCCGTGATTGTCGTGGATGTGCGCCGAAACAACCAGCTCGCGGAGCGGCGCGAACGCCTTCTCGATGCGTTCGTTCTCCGGACCATCCGCCAGATGCGCATGGCCGATATCAAAATTAAATTTCAGCCCATTCAGCCGCGTTTCGTCCACGAACGAGCGCAAATAAAAAGGATCGCCCATCTCGCTGGTGGTATTTTCCACCGCGATCGTCACGCCCACGTGACGCGCGTGCAAAACCAGGTGCTCTAGCGAACTGAAAGCCGCATCGCGCTTCCGCGGATCGGCCGTTTCCCGCGATCCGCCCATGTGCAGAATCAGCCGCGAAAACGGCAAATCCTCGGCCACGTCAATCACGCGTTTCAGTTCGTCCATGGCTTCAATGCGCCGCACGCGTTCCACTTCGCAGATGGACAGCGGTGCGCCGCCCTCGCGCATCGCGCTCAAATCACGGCTCGTAGGCGCATGCAGAGAAGCCATCGTCAGCTTGTGCTGGGAGAGAGCACTGGCTATCGTCTGCACATCTTTCTTGACCGTGTAATCGAAATGGCTTCGCGTGCTGAAAATCTCGACGGCCTCGAAACCGGCTTCGGAAATTTGCCCGAGAAGTTCCGCGGTCAATTTTCGCGACACAAACAAGTAAGTGGATAGGATTCTTCGCATAGTCCTGTTCACTGTGCCATTGGATAAAAACGATGCCCTTCCGTCATCGCGCCCTGAGCATGAGCCGCCCAGCAAGCTGCAAATCGCAAAAAGTCTTAGTAGCCGACAGCAGCCCCATTGTCGCGAGGATCCGCTGCGCCCAGCCGATCGCCTGTCAGCGGATCAATTCCGATCGCGTTTACCAGTCCGATGTGCCCACGCCTCCGCGTCGTGTACCCCTCCGCATTCAGCGCGGCTTCCATGCTCGGCGGAAAATCCTTTTCCATCACGATCACGTCCGGCAGCCACTGGTGATGGAACCGCGGCGCGTTAATCGCCGCCTGCGCATCCATTCCCAGGCGCATCCAGTTTAAAACGCTCAACAGGGTCGCCGAAATAATCGTCGGGCCACCTGGCGAACCAGTTACGAAGCTCAATTTTCCATCACGCACAAGAATTGTCGGCGTCATGGAACTCAGCGGCCGGTGCCCCGGTGCAATCGCGTTCGCCTCCGATTGAATCAGCCCGAATAACGCATTCGGGACGCCGGGCTGCGTCGTAAAGTCATCCATTTCGTCGTTCAGCAAAAAGCCGGCGGAAGAGGTTACCTTCGATCCGTAACTGTTGTTGAGGGTATAGGTGCTGGCCACGGCGTTGCCCGCGGCATCCACGACCGAAAAGTGTGTGGTATTCGGCCCGTCGTTGAGGCTGATAATTTCCGCCGGCGGTGCCGAGCTTTCCGCGGAAACACCGCAGGTGTGCGGCGACCCCGCCTTCACTGTTTTGCTCGAAGAAGCCCGCTGCGGGTCGATCGTCGCCGTAAGTTCCTTCGCATAGCAATCGCTGGTTAGTCCTTCCACCGGCACTTTGGCAAAATCAGGGTCCGCCAAATAAGCCGCGCGGTCCGCAAACACGCGCCGCATTGTCTCGACCACCATGTGCAGGCTTTGCGCGTCGTCCCAGCCCTTCAGTGGAACGTCGCGCAGCATATTCATTGCTTCAATGATGGCCACACCACCGGAACTGGGCGGCGGAGAACTAATGACCTCCCACGTGTGCCCGTCGAGAGCGTAGTCCGCGTGCAGCGCCTCGCGCACCTTGGGCTGATACTGCGCAAGATCCTGCAGGGTAATCAGACCACCCATGCGTTGCAGATCATTCACAAGCATCCGGGCCGTTTCGCCGCGGTAGAAATCGGCGGCGCCGTTTTTCGCAATGCGTTTGAGAGTGGCGGCAAGCTCCGGCTGCTTCAGGGTGTCGCCGGCGTGAAACATCTTACCGTCGTTCAAAAAGATGCGCCGGCTGTCGCTAAACTCCTGCAATTCTGAGCGCTCGAGTTCGAACTGGTGCGCAAGTTTTTCGCTGACCGGAAATCCTCCTTCGGCAAACTGAATGGCAGGCGCCATAACCTCCGCAAGCTTCAGCTTGCCATACGTTTGCAGCACCGACTCGAGCCCAGCCACAGTGCCGGGCACCGCAACCGCTTTGTAACCAATGACGGAAAGCTCTTTGTCGAGCGTGCCGTCGGGCTTGATATACATGTCGCGCGAGGCTTTTGCGGGCGCCACCTCGCGATAATCAAAAAACGTCGTGTTTCCATTCGCCAGCCGCACCAGCATGAATCCGCCGCCGCCAATATTCCCCGCCGATGGCTCAACCACGGCAAGCGCAAACGCCACGGCCACCGCCGCATCCACGGCATTCCCCCCGCGCTTCAGAATTTCGACGCCCGCCTGCGACCCCAGCTGTTCGTCGCTAGCGACCATCCCGTGCGCGCCGCGCACCGCCTGCTGCGGCCACACTCCGGGCACATCATTGTGCAACCGGTATTCCGCAGCCGCCTGCCCCCGCGCCAGAGGAGCCAGTAGTGCAAGCGCAGCAGTCGCCACGCTCAACATGCGCAGACAGGTTTTCATCGGAAACTCCATAGCAGACAAAAGACACTAAGTGATTCCAAGGAAAGCGTCAAGAATCGCACCGGAATTTGCCTCAATGCGCCTGCGGCGTAGGTGCCTTCATCAATTCCACAAACATTTTGTTGAATCGCGCCAGATCTAAATCCATCTGGATTTCTGCGAGCCGCGCGCCAAGCTCTGGATTGTCTTTCTCCGTCCACGTCAACGTGTCTCCGTAGGCAGCCCCATGGTCCACGTTTACGCTCATATACCGCTCAACTTTCCTCGTTATTAACGTCGGATCGATCCACGCCGCCGCCGCCAACTCGTCCCACATGTAATAACCGCCTTGATCCTTCATGAAGTAGTTCACGACATACTGCGCCGCCGCGCTGTTACTCTTGCTGATCTCCGCCACCATCGCATCCGTGATTCGCGTTTTCACCGAAATGTCCACCGGAGTGCACACAATCTTCTTCCACGGGGCCTCCAGCACGCTCTTCGCCGCCTCCGGATCGAACCAGAAATTGAATTCGTGCCGCGGCGCACTCAGAAATTCCGGATCGTCAGTCTCCGGCTCCAGGCTTCCGCCCATGAACACAAGTCCTTCGGCAAGTTCAGCAAAGTGAGGATCGATGGCATTCGCAAGCGCCAGATCAGTCATCGGTGCGCCCTCATAGATGGTCACTTCATGCGGATACTTGTGTACCATCCTCAGCAGAAAGTGGGCGGCGTCCTCATCCGTGGGCTTCGTGTGCGGCTCGCCTTCCATCAGTTTGGGAATCACGTCGTGCTCGTGCCACCAGCGATCGTCCCAAGCTCCCGCGAACGCAACTTTCCCATACGTCGCTTGCCACAGTTGCGCCGCCTTGCGCCGGTGCACCAGCGGAAACACAGCTCCCGGCACAACCGGAATATCGGTGCGTCCTATCAATTCCAGCAACCGCAGCGTCCGCGCCACTTCTTCGTCGCGCCACTGGTTCCCGCTGACCACGGTAATCCCCAGAACTTCAACCGCGCGCGACTGAATCAACGTCAGCAGCGTTTGCATATTGCTGCCGCCGGGCCCCGAACAATCCTGGTCAATGATGATTTTCCGGCGCTGCTGCGCGAATCCCGGGCTACTTGCGAGCATAAAAAAAACGAACAAGACGACAAAGTGCAGCTTTCGATTTCTCATCAAAGACCTCGGTTGACGTATGATTCAGCCGGACGACGGAGAGTATAACCAGAAATTCCTCCCATACTCCAAAAGCGCAGTTGGATGTTGCAGCCCTGCACGGGCCTGTTGTACGCTTGCATTATGCAAATAGGACTACGACTACGAGAACTGCGCGAGGCAAAAGACCTCAGCCAGGGTGACATCGAAAAATCCACGGGACTGCTTCGTTGCTATGTCTCTCGCGTGGAAAACGGCCACACCGTTCCTTCGGTGGAGACTCTGGAGAAGTGGGCCCGCGCCTTGGAGATGCCACTCTACAAGATTATGTATGACGGTACCGAGCCGCCTAAACCCATAAAGCTCAAGACTCAGACCGAAGAAGGTCTGTGGGGAAATTCTTCCCGCGAGGCAAAAGAGCTGAACACTCTGCTGAGATACCTTGCGAAGATGGACTCAAAAGACCGTACCGTTCTGCTTGGTTTCGCCCGGAAACTGGCGCGCACATCCAACTAACAAAGATCAAACTCCTCGAGTTCTCCATGGAGCTTAGGAGAACTTTCTCAGCGAGCTTATGTTTTGAGGGTTTTTCACTCTTCTGAGCTGCGTCCCCGACTGTAGCAAGTGCAACACCGCGTCGTGAAGGAAGACGCGTTTCGCGAGATGGCGCTCTTATACTGGGACCAAAGAGGCCTCGCAAGTTTATGCGAATGCGGTCCCTGGCGCCGCTTACCTTACTCGTTTCGTTCAATAGCGTGCTTTTGGCGCACGGGTCCAATACATCCATCAGTTGAGAGGTTAATCTCTTGCCCCGGCCCCGCCATACCCATCACGACTTTGCGCCCGCAATTGCGTGTGGGCATGGCACCTGTAAGGGCTCATGAGCACGCCTCTGAATATAGCGGCCACGATCTTGATCGGTCCCAGGCGTCGCTTCCGATTCACTCGCGGTCCCGCCCATGTCACGTCTCAGAGGCGCTTGGCATGACGCACACTTGGGCTCTCTCAGATCTGGCGCCTGGGAAAAAGGGCTGTAGCAAACAGCACAGTGGAAGACCCCTCGGCATTTGCATTGTGGACACCAGACTATGCCCAAGTGCGGGTCCCAACGCCCGTCTTCCTTCAGATCCGCGCAATAAGAGCACTCCGAATTCGAGCAAATGGCGAACGGCGGTATTCGACACCCTTCTGGAGGGCTCTGTCGGCCCCGATTCGTCGTGGCACGTCCTAATTCGTTCCGTCCAATAATGGCCAGGGTGGGTTTGAAAATATACCCATTGTTTGGGGCCTCCCGGAAAGGAAGGCCTGGCGGCTGGAGGTTTGAAGGAGCGTGTTGAGTGAGGTAGTTGAGGTAGGTGAACTCTTCCAACCGGTGCGCACCCATTCTGTGATTTAATCCTTCCCGTGCCCCAAGGAAAGGTCATCCGAAAATTCCGATGAAACTCTCGCCGCCGCGTTACTTGTTCCTTGCAGTGCTTTTCTTGCTTTTCGCGCCCCCGCTCTTCGCACAGAGCGGCCCACCTCCGGACCTGGACGCCTACATCGCCCGCTCCATGAAAGTGTTCGACGTGCCTGGAGTCGCGATAGCCATCGTCAAGGACGGCAAAGTCGTTCTCGCGAAGGGATACGGGGTTCGCAAACTGGACGACCCGACTCCGGTGGATGAAAACACACTCTTTGGAATCGGTTCGAACACGAAGGCATTTACCAGCGCCGCGCTCGCCTCGCTCGTGGATGCTGGAAAAATCTACTGGGATGACAAAGTCTACGAACGCCTCAAAGGCTTCCAGATGTACGACCCGTATGTCTCCCATGAAATGACCATCCGCGATCTCCTGACCCACCGCAGTGGCATGGGCCTCGGCGAAGGCGACCTGCTCTTCTGGCCGCACACGACCTATTCGCGCGACGACATCATCTACCGCCTCCGGTTCATGAAGCCCGACTCCAGCTTTCGCAGTCACTATGCCTACGACAATCTGATGTACATCGCTGCGGGACAAATCATCCCGGCAGTTACCGGCAAATCCTGGGAAGACTACATCCGCGAGAAAATTCTCCAGCCACTAGGAATGAACACGTCCAACCTCAGCACCAACGCGTTCAAGCTCGGTGACGATTTCGCCTCGCCCCACTCTGAGGTTGATGGAAAACTTCAAGTCGTTCCGTTCATGGATTTGGACAATGCTGCGCCGGCGGGAGCTATCAATTCTTCCGTCGCGGAAATGTCGAAGTGGATCCAGCTTCAGCTCAATCACGGCAAATTTCCCGGTCGCGACGACCGCCTCTTCAGCGAACGCCAATCCCGCGAGATGTGGACCGCCCAGACTCTGATTCCCATCGGTTCAGAAGATTCGCCGCTCGCTGTTTTGCGTCCGAAATTCTCCGCTTACGCTCTCGGATGGGGAATCCGAGACTATCAAGGACGCAAACTGGTCGGGCACTCCGGTGGCGTTTCCGGATTTGTCACCCGCGTAATGCTCGTGCCGGAAGAAAACCTGGGAATCCTGATTTTCACCAACGCCGAACAGGATGCTGCCTTCGAATCTATCCTGTTCCACGTTTTGGATTCGTACTTTGGTTTGCCGCCGAAGGATTGGACCACGCCTTTCAAAGCGGCCGTGGATGCAGGAGAACTGGAAGCCGAAAAAATGATGGCTGAGAGCGGCAAAAGCCGCGCCACAAATTCCAAGCCATCCTTGCCTCCGGAAAAATATGCGGGAACTTACACGGACGCCTGGTACGGTCCGATCACCATCCGCCATTCGAACGGCGCCCTCGTTTTTAGCATGGATCACACGCCAAAAGCCGTCGCCGACCTGCAACACTGGCAATATGATACCTTCAAAGCCCACTGGCGCGACCGTACGATCGAAGACGCCTTCGTAACCTTCACGTTGAATCCCGACGGCACCATCGACCATTTCACCATGGCCGCCGTTTCTCCACTCGCGGATTTCAGCTTTGACTATCAGGATCTCTGGTTCAAGCCAGGGCCATCGCCTGCCCGGTGAACCTAATCCAGGGCATCCGTAATCCCGTTAGTATTTTATAAGGAAGCTACCTAGCGATTTGCCGTTGTGCCCGCAGTCGCCGCTTTGGCGGTATTGTTTGTCGTTGGCGTTGCGTTCGCATTCTGCGGGGCAGGCTGCGTGTTCGCGCCTGCCTGAGAAGTGGTTTGCGCGGGAGCTTTCTGCCCTAGCGTTTCCAGTTGAAAGGCCTGCGCAGTGTACGCTGCGGGATTGTAGTCATTAACGATGCTGGCGACCTGATCCAACTGGTCGATTTGTTGCGTGTTGAGCCCAAGGGCCGCAAGCGCCAAATTCAAAGTCTGCAATTGCTCCTGAGTCGCCGCCAAGCTACTCGTTGCGGCGTCCGCTGCGGCCGTGGTTGTGCCAGTAGTTGCAGGAGCCGATGTGCCCGTACTTGCGGTTGCGGGAGCACTTGCGCTCGTGGGCGTGGCTGTCGTGGCGGCAGCCGAAGTTGCGGACGAAGTCGTGACCGGAACTGCCTGTGCAGTCGTCGGCTGAATCGCGGGAGTCGTTGTCGCGGCTGCTTGTGTATTCACCGCGCTCGCCGTCTTCGTCTCGGCGTTGGCAGCTGCAGGAGTTTGAACCTGTGCAGCAGCGGCTGTGGCATTTGCTGCAGCGGCGGCAACATTGGCATTAGCCGTTTGCGCCACTGAAGTATTCGCGGACACATCAGGACCCACTGCGGCCTGCGCTGCTGTGGAAACTTGATTCGCTTGGGGCGCGGTCTGGTGCTGGAGCAGCAAAGTCGCCGCCGGAGAAAAGATCGTTGTTTGCGGCGCGGTGAAGAGCCCCGCAGCCTGGGCCCCGGTTTGTCCCTGGCCGATTAGTGAAGAAGGTGTGAAGCTATCTTGCCGCAAACCCTGCGCCCCTTGTTTCTCCTCGGCGGGGGCTGTCTTCTGCGCGGACTGCGTTTCTTGACTTGTCGGATTGCCTTGATTGGAAAGGCGTTGCGCGAGATTTACAAGACCGATGGCGGACATATTTCCCCCGGCACATAAGACTGCGCTCCAGGCGCCCGAGGAACGGTACAGTCGCAAGGGACAGGAACTGCGCCGCAACCGTCTTCAGACGCCCGGAAAAGAAATCAACAGGTGGCGTATCGGCACCAAGCGTTAAAACTTTAGCCGCTCGGGAAAATATTGTAAGTATTTTATTTTGTGAGAGTTGACGTAGAACTTCTCGTCTTGTTTCATTCTCGCCTTGCTTAAGATGCTTGGCCCAGAAATTCAATCTCCGCGGGGCCCGGAAGCAGACCCGCTTCCGTCCCGCGCTCGATCAGCGTCTTGACCGCCAACTTGCCCCGCTCGCCGTAACCCAGAGTCCAACGGTTCACATACATTCCCACGAACTTGTCAGCGATTTCCGTTTCCATGTCGCGAGCAAACTGCATCGCGTAATTTAGCGCTTCTTCGCGGTGTTCCAGCCCATATTCAACGCTATCTCGAATGGTTTTAGCGATTTGCAGCCCAAGTTCAGGTCCCAGCGCCTTCCGCACAGCGTTACCGCCCAGCGGCAGTGGCAGTCCGGTCTGCTCATGCCACCAGACTCCCAAGTCGATAACGCGGTGCATCCCGAGCTGCGGAAAGAGCAGCTGCCCCTCGTGAATCAGCAGCCCAGCTTCTACGACCTCATTCTTAACGGCGTCGAGAATCTTGTCGAAGGGCATTACCACCGGCTCAAAGTCGGGCGTATTTAACCGTAAGGTTAAATACGCGGTCGTTTTCAGGCCGGGAACGCCGATGCGCTTTCCGGCTAAGTCCTCTTTTCTCATTGATTTAGAAGAAACCACAATCGGTCCATAGTTCTCTCCGAAGCTGGCCCCGCAGTCTAAAAGGACGTATTTATCGCGCAAACTCGGATAGGCCGCAAAGCTAACCGCCGTAACATCATAGGTTTCCGTGAGGGCGGCTTCGTTCAATGTCTGAATGTCGGACAGCACGTGGGTGTATTTGTAACCGGGCGTAGCTAGCTTGTGAGTCGCCAAGGCGTAAAACATGAAGGCATCGTCGGAATCTGGCGAGTGCGCCAGCTTGATCTCGACGGTCTCTTTTTCCGTTCTTGAAGCTGTTTGTGTACCGGACATGGGCTTATCCGTTCCTTTTGTAACTACCCGGCTTGAGGGAGCCGGTGAATGGCCTGAGCCGTAGGTGCTCTCCAGAGAGAGTTTTCCCCCTCGGGAAGCTCTGCAGAGGAACAGCAAGGAGAGAACGCTAGCGGAGCAGGGACTTTATTTTTTGTAGCGTATAGCCAGCTAATTTCCGCACGCAAAGCCTAGCACAACCAAGGTTGCTCCACAAACGATTCCCGAGGGGCGGACAACTGCCGCGCATCATGGCACTGGGGCGCCGCAGTGCTGGCAGGGTTGGGGCATGGGAACCGGCAGGTGGCGGGGGACGAAGATTTGGCCGTGTTTTACGGTGATATAGCCATTGCGGATGACAAGATCTACTTTGGCGATGTCGTCCAGGTTCTCGTCCGGCCTCCCGTCGATTACGGTGACGTCGGCTAGTTTGCCGGGGTCGAGCGTTCCGAGTTTTGTGCCCATATCGAGCATCTCGGCGTTGGTTTTGGTGGCGATGGAAAGCACCTCCGGGACGGTATAGCCGAGCTTTGCAAACTGCTTCATTTCCGTGATGTACGGACCCGGCAGATAACGATACCAATCGGTGACCAGGTCTGTGCCGATGCCCATCTTGATTCCGGCTTGCTTCATTCTTCGAGCGACCTCGAAGTTCGCGTCCTTGGAAAAAGTGAAGCGGCGCGAAGTGGTGTAGTAATAACCACCGCTCAAATCAAAAATAAGAATGTAGGGAATGAGAGTGGGGTCGGCTTCGGTGCCTTTCTGGGCCATGAGTCGGATGGTTTCGTCGGTGCGCGGCAGAGGATGCTCGATCATGTCCACGCCGGCCTCGACGGCGCGCTTGATGTAAAAAGTTTCGCAGTCACAGGTTACTTTCAGGCCCAATTCGTGAGCCTCCTGTACCGCCGCGGTGACTTCGGCGACGCTGAAGTGGCTGCCGATTTTGATGACATTGGCGCCGCGATTGAACTGGATGCGCACGGCGTCGCGCCACCCGTCGGCCCCGGAAGCCTCGCGAATAGCGCCGTGAATGGGGTCGTTGTCGAGGCCGCCTTCGTCGCCGTGTCCACCGATGCCGGTGATGAATTGGCCGGCCGCGAAAATTCGCGGGCCAACGATGCGGTTTTGATTGACCCAGGACTGCAGACGAAACGGGACTTCGCCGTTCGAGGCGACGTCGCGGACGCTGGTGATGCCGCTTTCGATGTAGTAGCGAAGGCGTTCCGCGCCGCGCAGTGTTGCTTCGGGCATGCTGCCAGTGACATCGGGGCTTTCACGTGGATTGGAGTAGCTCAGGTGCGTGTGCAAGTCGATGAGTCCAGGGATCACCGTTTCGCCGTGCACGTCAATGACTTGGGCGTCTTCCGGCCAATCCGTCGAGCCGGGAGCAAGTATTTTCAGAATTTTGTTGCCGGCGATGACGAGCGTCCCTTCGCGCGCGGGAGCACTGGTGCCGTCAAAAATGCGGCCGCCGCGAAGGACCAGAGTTCCGGTGGGTCCTTGAGGCCCAGACGGAACGGGGACGCGACGCGTATCGTCCGAAACTGGCGTGTCTGGAGAATAAAAGCGCCAGCGTTCCTGCCGATCGGCTTGCGTAGTCTGCGCGCGGAGCGCCGGACAGATGAGAAATGTTGCGAAAGCTGCCGCTGCGAAGGAAGTTGTTGCGGCTATTTTGCAGAAAAGTTTCAGCATGGTGTTCCTCTCTCCAGTTTTTTCTTCCGCGGACGCTACTTGTTTTGTATGAAAGGCAGAGTGATGGAAGACGGATGTTGGGCGTCGTGGTAGATGGTGACTGTGGGGGACGGATTTATTTCGGGGGTATCCCAGTTGGCACCTCGGTCGAAATTGTTGATGGAGATGCGGAGGCGATGGCCTTTGCGGACGTAGTTGGACATAGGGGAGAGGGCGAAGTCGAGCTGGGCAGGGACGCCGGACGGGAGGTTACTTTGATCCGCTTTGAGATGCGGGTGCCAGGGAATGCCGCCGTTGGCGAAAGGCGGAGTGCGGATGGCGCGGTTGGAGGCGCGGAGGATGCCCTCGGTCATGAGCGTGGAAACGCCGTGATCGTCGACTTCCTCGAGATAGACGAAGAAATCCTGATCCTCGGCTGTGGAAGACACGAAGAGGTTGAGTTTGGGGAAGCCGGTGACTTCGGCATCGCTGGAGAGTGGCGCGGTGGTGTAAGTCAGGGATTTGGAATCGAGGGCAGCCGTTTTGATCGGGATGAGGCCGGGATTTGTGGCGTTGGGAATACCCCAAAAGAAGCGCGTCGGCAAGTCGGCTGCCGTTGCCGTGTAGTCGACGACATAGTCGTCTTTTCCACCGGCATTGACTGGTTTTTCCAGGCGGAGGGTTGCGTCGCCCGCGGCCGCCGTCTTCGCGGATAAGAAATATCTTTTCGGGTGCTCGTTGGGCAATGGTAGTTGGTTCGCGGACTGCCATTCGTGTCCGGCGGGCGCGTTGACGACGTAATAGCGAACTCGCGGAGTATTGGGGACGGCGTTTTTGATTCCTTTGAGCCAATAGTCGTACCAGCTGAGATATTCGGCGACGGCATCAGTGAGGTTGCTCTGGTCCCATTCGCAGTGATACCACGGGCCGATGACGAGTTGCTGTGTGACGCCTTCGCCAGCGAGGCCTTCGTACCAGTTGGAGACGGCGTCGAGAGTGAGGTCGCGCCATCCGGTGTATTGGAAGACGGGGATTTTGGAAAGTTTGAAGTTGGGGAGAAAGTTCCACTCGTCGGCGAGCGGGTGGGCGAACTCAGGTCGAGGCGGGGGCGAGTCGCGGAATGGGAGCGCGGCACGCTCGGGAGTGAACCCGGCGAGACCGGCGTCCCAACTGATGCGATGTTCGGCGATGGCGACGCGGCGCAAGGAGCCGTCGCGATCGTCGTCGACGGGAGCGGCCGGATAGTCGACATCGAGCTGCCGCATGGTTTTGTCGAGTTGGACGAGAAGATTGCGGGTGACGCCATTGACGCGCGCCAAACTGTACGCATCGAAAGGCGCGCCTGTTGGGGCGATGGCTTTTAGATGGGGCGGCGCAGCAGAGGCCGCCAAGAATTGCGTTTTGCCGACGTAAGAGCATCCGCCGGTGCCGATGTTGCCGTCACTCCAAGGTTGCGCGGCGAGCCATTCGACGACGTCGTAGAGATCGGTGCGAATCGCTTCGCTATCCATTCCACTGCCATAGACGGTGCCGAAAGAAGCGCCGCGTGCGCGGAGATCCAGACTGGCGATGATGTAACCATGTTTGAGAAGCTCCGCAAAAATATTACGGTGATTGCCTTGGGGGGCGAGAAACGTGCGAATTTCGCCATTGTTTTCGCTGGAGCGGTGGTAGGGCGTGGCGACGAGAATGACGGGGAATTTGCGGTCGACGGGCTGACCCGCCGATTGAGGGCGATAGATGTCAATGGCGAGACGCGTGCCGTCTCGGACAGTGACGTATTGAGAGGTTCGCACGGAGGTGGAGTAAGTCTCGTGGCCGGCGAGAGGCCAAGGCGCGGATTGGCCAAGAAGAGAAAGAGTTAGAAGGCAGCAGAGTGCCACGCCGAGAAAGATTTTCATTGGGTTCAGGTAGTTTTCAACGGCGGGATTGTAGCGCGTGGCGGCAGTATGGACCAACGAATTTCGACAGGTGCGGACGAGTTGGCTGGGGCCTAGCCGCCTGCGCGCCCACAAGTAAAACTACAAATTCATTCGTGGCGGAGGGCGATGACTGGATCAACGCGAGTGGCGCGGTGCGCAGGCAGAAACGCCGCGAGCATGGCTACCAGAAGCAGGAGCAGCGGAACCGCGGCGTAAGTGGCTGGATCGCTCGGGGAGATGGCGTAGAGCTGGGACTTGAGCATGCCGGCGAGGGCGAAGGCTACGGCGATGCCGAGAACCAGGCCGACGGCGGCGAGCGACATGCCCTGGCGAAGAATCATGGCGCGAACACGCGAAGCGGAAGCGCCAAGAGCCATACGGATGCCGATCTCGTGGGTGTTCAGGGAGACAGTGTAGGAAATGGTGGCATAGAGACCGACCGCGGCGAGCAGAAGAGCGAGCCCTGCGAAAGCAGTGAACAGGACCGCGAGGAAGCGATCGCGCCAGGAAACCCGCTCAATGATTTGCTGCAAGCTCAGAACGCGGCTGACGATGATGTCCGAATCGAAAGCCGTGACGCGGGCGCGGATAGATTGCTGCAGCTGCAGCGGATCGGAGGTGGTGCGGACAAGCAGCGTCGCGGGAGTAACGTTCGCGCTGTACGGCAAATAGACGCTCGCGCGGTCTTCCCCTTTATACCTGCCGTGCTTGGCGTCGGCGACCACGCCAACAACAGTGTGCCAAGGCTCGTGGTTTTTCGGCGGGCCGAAACGGATGCGCTTGCCAAGAGGATTTTGTCCGGGCCAATTCTTTTTGGCGAAGGCCTGGCTGACAATGACAACGTGCGGGGCGTCGAAATCGTCTTCGGCAAGCTCCCGGCCTTGCAGCAGAGGAATGGCAAGCGTGCGGAAATATCCGGGCGTGACCACGACGTGGTTGATGAAGGTCATATCTTTCAGTTCGATCTGATGATCTTCCGTGGTGTAAATGCGGCCCCAGCCGTCGCTGAGCGGCGCGCCCGTGGAGAATGCAGTCGAAATTACGCCGGGAAGAGAGGCGACTTCTTCGATGATGCGGCGAATCAACGCGCGGGCGGGAGCGCCGTCTTTGTAGCGACTGTCTGGATAGTCGATGTTCACGGTCAAAACATTTTCGGGTAGGTAGCCGAGATTCTGGCCCCGGAGGGCGAGAAAGCTGCGAACCATGAGACCCGCGCCGGCGAGGAGAATGACGGAGAGAGCGACTTCGGCGACGACGAGAGCATTGCGGACGAGTTTGCTGCGCATTCCGGAGCTGCCTCCGCGTCCACCTTCCTTGAGAGAATCGGCGAGATCGGCGTGGAAAGAACCTAAAGCAGGAACGATGCCGAAGCCGAGTGTAGTGAGCAAGGAAATGGCAAAAGCGAAACCAAGGACGCGGTGATCCGGTGAAAAATTCATCCAGCGGGGAAGATCCACGGGAATAAGAGAGAGCAGCGCGGGAATGCCGGCATAGGCGAGCAGCACGCCGAGAGCACCACCGGCAAGACCAAGGATGAGGCTTTCCGTAACAAGCTGGCGGAGAAGGCGGCGGCGCGTTGCGCCGAGGGCGGTGCGCACGGCGATTTCTCGGACACGCGCAGAGGCCTTAACCAGGAGAAGATTGCAGACGTTGGCGCAAGCGATCAGCAGGAGCAGAGAGACCGCGACAAGCAAGGTGATGACCGCCGTGCTGTATAAACCGGCGACAAATTCCCGGAGCGGAACGACCTTCGCGCCCCAGTTGTTATTTGACGCCGGATTTTCGCTGTGAATTTGCTCGAGAAGCGATTGCATTTCGCTTGAGGCCTGCTCCATCGAGACGCCGGGTTTCAGGCGAGCCACGGCATCCAGAAAATAATCGGTGCGAGGCGCTTTTGCCGGGTCCATTTGCAGGGGAAGCCACATTTCGGCGCGGTCCGGAAAATGGAAATCGGCGGGCATCACCCCGATCACGGTGCGGCGGGCATCGTCAATTTGCAGAGTTTTGCCGACGATGTTTGGATCGCGGCCGTATCGGCGCTCCCATAGCTCTTCGCCGAGGACGACGATCTTGGGCCCGCCGGGCAAATCGTCTTCACGCGAAATTGCGCGGCCAAGGATGGGATGCACGCCGAGGACGCCGAAGACACCATCGCTGACGCTGGCCATGGGGATGCGCTCGGCCGGACCTTCGCCGCGCACGGCGGATTCCCCCGAAGTGTAGACGCCGATATCTTCCAGCAAGCGCGAGCGCTCGCGCATGTCGTGGTAATTGGGGAAAGCGACTTCCGTGGATTGCCCGGGAACTTTCGGGTTGTACTCCATAATGGCGATCAGGCGTTCGGGTTGAGCGTAGGGAAGCGGGCGGATGAGCAGGCCGTTGGCGAGGCTGAAGACCAGCGTGGTGGAGCCGATGCCTAGCGCGAGGATGAGGATGGCCGCGAGACTGACGAGCGGGTCTTTTTTGAAAATGCGCAAGGCGTACCGAAGGTCCTGGAGAATCACGTGATAGTGCTCCTTTGGGGCTTGATGGAAGATTCCAAAAATTGCGTGCGCGAAAACGAAAAGTAGAGCTGCCGGAGATTTCTGTTCGCGCCAGCGGTCAATGAAAGCGAGGGAAAGTTCGCGGCGGTATTCGTCGCGGAACTCCGCCGGGTAGAGCCAGAAAAAATGCTGGTAGAGGCGAACGGCCCCGGCTTCTGATGATTGGGCGCGCGACATGCTTCAAGCTCTTTTGCGGACCAGGCCGGTGGCGCGAGCGTCGGCGAGCAGTTTTTCGAGCTGGCGGGCTTCTTCCATGGCGGCGCGCTTGCCTGATTTGGTGAGGCGGTAGTAGCGGCGGCGCTCGTCGTCGTGCTGTGGGTCGGGACGCTCCTCGAGCTCTTCGATAAAACCTTGCTCGAGGAGGCGTTTGACGGCGCTGTAAAGCGTGCTGGGGCTCAGGCGGACTTCGCCGCCGGTGCGCTCCGCAACCTCCTGCAAGATGGAATAGCCGTGGCGGTCGCGGTCAGCGAGCGCTACGAGGATGTGGAAGGTGTCGCGAGATAGTGTGAAGGGCCGCACGGAAGATTACTATGGCAGACTTCGCTATAGCTGACAAGGGAGTATTACGGCGCGTTCTGCCGTAAGGGGTGATCGCTCTTATAAGGCCCCCTACAGCGTGTCCAGCGACGAATTACAAAGCTGACACGATGTGGGCTATGGCGTCATCGAAGGTGGCTTTGCTCTCGAGATAGGGCTGCCAGAAGCGGGTGAGAAGCTGAAGGTAATCGTCCCAGCCGCGCTGGTAGAGGCCCTCGCGGACGGCGTAGGGAATATAAGTGTCGCGCGCGACGCCAGGGGAAGGATCCGGGCTGGAAATTCCACCCTCCTGTTTGTCGGCTGATTCTTTGCTGACGGGATTCAACACCGGCTTGATGACTTCGCCGGTGGTGTAAAAAATCAGGGCGTGCCAGAGATCGCGCGGAATGGCTTTTCCACGCTGGCGGCATTCGCGAATGATAGCTTGCTGGACGACTTCGGCGATTCCGTGGGAGGCTTCGTGGAAAAGAACTTCGAGGGCTCCGTCGCCCTGGTTGCGCGGGTCTGTGCTGGAGATGGTGACGCGGAGCGGATCAAGTGTGGTGTAGGCGCCTGCCCAGTTGGCGTACGCGGAGACATCCACGCGAATTTTTTCACGCGGCCATTTGGTTTGGTAAATGTCGGCGAGGCGCTCGGAGATGCCAACGCCTTGTTCTTCGACGAGGGGGGCGACGCGAGCGATCCATCGGCGGTTAGCGCGGTCGTGGTCGGCCCACAAATGGGTGCGGTAGACGGCGGCGGCGGCTTCGAGAACCTGAGTTATCTTCGGCGGGAGGCCGGCGTCGCAGGTTTTCTTCCGCTGGCCGGAGAGCTCGTCGCAACCTTCAAAGTCACCGAGTTGGTTTTTCAGCAGCATGAGATCGGTGTTGAAGAGAAGGTCTTTGTCGGCGTAATTCGCGGCGTAATAGGCCACGGCGCTGTCCCAGGACTGGCGCTCCGCTGGGCTTAGTGCGGAGCTGGCGTCTCCCATGGTCTTCATTTTCAATTGCGGGAAGGGATTATTTTTTTGCTGGGCGTTGGCGGGAGGTTCACGCTTTTTGGCTTCGTAATAAAGCGTGTGGTGCAGGTTGATCCAGAACCCGCTGTGAAGTTCGAAGACGGGGAGCGGGCCGTAGGCGGAACTGGATTGCTGCGCGAACAGCCCCAGCGGCGCAAGCAGAGTGAGTGCCAGGAAAAACAACGGCTTGCCAATGGATGCTGGGCGCATGGGGAATCGCACGATAGTAGCTCCAACGCGTGTGTGGCACAAATCGTGGACGCTTTCTTTTTCTTATTTCGCAACAGGCGATGTAATATGCCCGCACATTTCGAGGGCTGGAGAAACGAATGAAGAAACTTTGCGTGGCGGGTTTTCTGTTGGCTTCCTTACTTGCGTCTTGCACGCTGTGGGCGCAAGAAGCGGCTCAGCTGCCGGCTTTGAAGCAGCAAGCGGTTTCAGAAGTGGATAAATTACAAACGCTGACGCAGCAAATGGTGGACGAAATTTACAGTTACAGCGAACTGGGATTCCAGGAATACGAGACTTCGCGATACGTCACCGGAATTTTGGAGAAAAATGGTTTTCACGTTGAACGTGGTTTCGCGGGCGTGCCGACGGCATGGGTGGCGACGTACGGGACCGGGAAACCCGTCATTGCCTACATTACGGACATTGACTGCATACCGCGGGCTTCCCAGAAACCGGGAGTGGCGTATCACGATCCGATCGTCGAAGGAGCGCCGGGGCACGGGGAAGGGCACAACTCGGGGATGGCGGTGAACGTTACCGCGGCGATTGTCCTTAAGAAGTTAATGGGCGAACACCACATCACCGGGACAATCAAGGTTATTCCTGGCGTTGCCGAAGAGCTGCTGGGGACGAAGGCGTTTTATGTTCGAGCCGGAATGTTCAAGGATGTGGACATCGTCCTTGGAACGCACGTGGAGTCGGAATTTTCCACTTCGTATGGGACGGGGAACGGGGAGTGGAGCGGATTGGTGTCCGTGCAATATTTTTTTCATGGGAAAGCGGCTCATGCGGCCGGGGCCCCGTGGGAAGGGCGCAGCGCGCTGGACGCTGTGGAACTGATGGACACAGGGTGGGATTTCCGGCGCGAGCATTTGCGTCCGGCGCAGCGATCACACCGCGTGATTATCAACGGCGGAGATCAGCCGAACGTGGTGCCTTCAGAGGCGGCGGTCTGGTATTACTTCCGTGAGTTGGATTACACGCATATCAAGGATTTGTATGACCTCGGAAACACGATGGCGGATTCCGCGGCGAAAATGACGGGGACAACGGTGGATCACAAGCTGGTGGGATCCGCGTGGCCTCCTTATCTGAATAAAGTGATTGCGGAAACGCAGCAAAAGAACATCGAAGCGGTGGGCATGCCGAAATGGAGCGATGCGGATCAGACGCTGGCAAAGGCGCTGCAGAAAGAAATTGGAGCGAAAGTGGAAGGGCTCAAGGAAAAAATCGAGCCGCTCGCCGAACCGGAGAAAAAACCGACGGGCGGAGGTTCGGACGACATTGGCGATATCTCCTGGAACGTGCCGATGGTGTACATGATGTATCCCGCCAATATTCCGAACCTGCCGGGGCACAGCTGGGCAGACGGTGTGGCCATGGCAACGCCGATCGCGCACAAAGGTTCGACGGCGGGCGCGAAAGTGCAGGCTCTGACGGCGCTCGACTTTTTGCTTCAACCGGAACTTGTGCAGCAGGCCTGGGATTATTTCCGGAACGTTCAAACCAAGGACGTTCACTATGAAAGCTTTCTCGGTCCGGACGACAAACCTATGGTTGAAATGAACAAGGAAAAGATGGAAAAGTTCGTGCCGCAACTGAAGAAGTATTATTACGACCCGGCACGCTATAAAACCTATCTGGAGCAATTGGGGATTCAATATCCCACGACGAAGCCGCAGCAGTAATTTTTGAGGCGGCGCTAGATATTTTTTGCAGCTTCACTTAGCCAGCGGTCCAGCGTCCCCAACTGCTTCGCGGCGGACTGCTCATCAAAATGGATGCCCATGCCAAGTCCCGGGCTCACATAGACCACTTGCGCACCAGTCTCGAAAACTTCTCTTCCGCGGATCAAGCGCAAGTTCACTCTCACCCCTTTGGGGAAGGGTTTTAGAGTATCCACATAGCAGCCAGTGCGGCTGACGTCAGAGGTTCGCGCGTGCAGTTTGGTGCCAGAGGGGACTTCTGTAATTTCTGCGACCAGGATTAAGGGGTAGCGGGGCGCGCCGCGCCGATTGGCCATCACATTGATCGACATTTACGGGTCTCCTTAAGCCCTTGAGAGACCCGAAGCGCGCGTGCGGTTCCCGTGGGAGTCGCGCCGCAGGAGAGATGGCCCTTCTGGAATATTGCCTAGAGTGTCCGGCGTGAAGCAAGGCGCTGAGACCTGCCTGGCTCGAATGGGTTAATGGTCCCTCGTTGTCACGAACGAGAAGGGCTAGGGTTGAGGCAGTTTTGGATCTGTTTCGCTGCCCACGGCCCCTTTGCGATCGGCGCCGCGAAGTGTGCCATCCGCGTCGCGGAAAAAAGAGCGGTGTCCGGTGCGGCCGTAGCTCAGCGGCGTTGCCGAGAGCGCATATTTTGCGGGCGCGCCTATTCCACTGCCGCCCAGGATGACGTAACGGAACGAATAGCCATCTTGCACACCGCTCGCAAGGTCAGAATCCAGCAGACCCGCAGCGTCAGCGTTGGCGGCGCCTTGCAAGGGAGGACCGAGGTTCGAGAGAGAGGAAGGGAGCCTGGCGTACTTGGTGCGGAAGGCCTCTACGGCTTCGGCGATCGTTTTCAGGGACACGATGGCGGCTTCTTCATTTTTGTCGGCTTCGGCGGAATCCCACTCCAACTCCAAAGAAGGCAAATCGAGAAGCACGAGGCCCAGCGAGAGGAGCTTCCACTCTCCGCCCTCGCGAACTAAGCCCATGTTCACTTGAATGACGCCAGTGCCGGAATTGTCGGTAGCATCGTGCAAATTCACGGGCAGGAAGGCGACATTGTCCTGGATGTCTGCGCCGCCAATCTGGATTTCGGCAGCTCCAGCGGGCGTGGTGCAGAGAACGATAGGACGGCCCGCCGGATTAGCGCTCAGGGTGGGCTTGCCGGGTTCGTTGAGGAGGACAAAGCGTTTCATGAAAGCGACGCGCGCGGCCGGGGCCAGTTGAGAAAACGTTTGTTGATTGCGCTGGGTGAGAAAACGCGAAAATTCATTCTGGTTTTGGGAACAGGCGGCTGCCAGGAGATCGCGAAGCGCGGCGGAAGGACCATAGGACGAACCAGCCTGCCCGGCCGGCACTGGGCTCGAACTCTGCGCAGGGGAGCCAAGCGGGAGCAGGAGCAGCGCAGCGGCGAAGATAAACACTGACGCGGTGAAATATCTTTTGCGAATGTTCACCTCAATCCTTCGCGCCGCCCAGAATGGCGGCCAGGTTTTGCGTGAAGGCCGAGCGCGGCATCACTTCATTGCAACCGGCGGCTTGCGCCTGGGCCGCGAGGTCGCGCTGCACGTGAGAGAGAAATGCCACGACACGCAGATCTTTCTGCGCCGCGCGCACCCGCTCGATCGCCGCAATGGGCTGATTGCGCGCGTTCAAGTCCACGATGACCAGGTTAGGCAGGGGTTCGAGCAGGCCGAGAAGCGCATCGCCGTTGGCAGCTACTTTCAGCTCGAGGCCGAGATGCTTCGCCGTCTCCGCGACCTTCATCTGAAAAAACAGATCGTCCATCATTGCCACAACTCTTCCCATCTAGCCTCGCTTCCTCTGTTAATCATTATGCGCCACTTCTTCTTTTCCGACGCATTTCGAGTAAGATGCATAAATTGCTTGGGAGGTGCCACATGCAGCAAGGTGTAGCCCGATCTACCGAGCCGGCCAGCAACTCGTCGATTCAGCCTGCCCTCACGCTCCTGGAAAAGACGCCGATTCTGCTCGAAACGCTGCTTCGCGATTTGCCCGACGAACTGATGCAATGGAAGCCCGCGCCGGAGCGCTGGTCCATCGGCGAAGTCCTCGGGCACCTCGCGGATATCGAGTTCGTCTACGCAGACCGCACGCGCCGCATGGTGACGGAAGACGCGCCCAGGTTGCAGAAGTATGATCCAACCAGCACGGTGGTCATCGGCGACTATGCGCGAGGAACGGCAACCGAGAACCTGGGGTATTTTATGAAGACCCGCCGCTCGACGGTCATTCTGCTGAGAAGCATTCCCGCGGATTCCGGCGAGCGCGCGGCCCTGCATTCCGAGCTCGGCGAAATTACGCTTCATCAGATGCTCAGCGAATGGGCTTCTCATGACCTCAGCCATCTACGGCAGATTGCGGAACTTTATCGCGCGCATGCGTTTCATCCCCATGCGGGGCCGTTCCAGAAATATTCCAACCCGAAGCCGTGATGGGGCACGCGGAAGATGAGCGGCTTGCCGCGGCTGGCCCGCGCGAGGTGACGTTTTACACGCGGCCTGGCTGCCATCTTTGCGACGAAGCCAAGTCCGCCATCGCACCGCTATTGCTCGAATTTGGCGGTGTCCTGCGCGAAGTGAATATCGAGAACGACGCGGTCCTGGAAAAGCGCTACGGGTGGGACATCCCCGTCGTTTTCATCGGAGCACGCAAGGTCGCCAAGCATCGCATCAACGCGGAGCAATTCCGTCGTCACCTTCGTGAAGCGGCTGCGAATTAGCGAGAATTTCGAGGAATCGACGTTGCTTTGTCAGTGGCTGTCGGCGGGTTCGTGGACGCCGACCGTTTTGTCGGGTACATCGCCGGGGCGGCCCTTGACGCGGTCGTAAACGCTGATTTGGCTGACGGAGCCCAGAGCTTCGTTGTAAAAAGTGGGAACGCCCAGTGCGGTGAGCAGTTCTTCGTTGAACTTCCGCAAATTCTCCAGGTGCGAGGCTAGCGCCGGAAGCTTCAGACCTTCATCGGTCAGCAGAAATTTCTGGTAACCCGCGTCCCAAAGCCGCGTGAAGCGCCCCTTCAGCATGATGGTCGGCACGACCGTCATTTGGTAAAGCTCGTCGGTCCCTTTGCGGAACTCGGCCCCACTGCCGTATTTTTCAACACGCACCACCCCGCGCGTGCTACCGACGGCAAATCCCAGCGCCGCCAGTCCTTCAATCTGTTTGGGTGAAAACTTCTCTTCGACATTCCACATGATGACCTAGCGTAGTAAATGACGGAGCTTCTGTAAAGCGGTCGTTGGGCCGGGGGTCGGTTGACGTTATGACCCTGCCCGCTTCTCCTGTGACCAGGAACGTTCCCACGTGCGCCAGAGAAAAACGTCTCCCAGGTCCAGCTGATTCCACCACGCGTCCAGCATTTTTTGATTGAGGCTCAGGATGCCTTCGCGCGTTACCCCCGCAGGAGGCGGAACGAGCGATGCCAGCCGGTCATAGACGCGGCCGCGCTGCGCGTCTTCCACGCGGGCGAGCAGGTGCCAGACGGTGAGCGCGTCGCGCGGGCGCGCCTCCGCCAATATTTTGTCGAGTTCGGCGCTGCGCTCTTCCGGTGTGCTGGCGGAGAAATCAAACTTTGACAATGCTTCGCAAAAGGATTTAGGCGCGTCATCAAAATAGGGAGTGCCGGGGCCAATCTTTGGACGCGTCGCGCAAACCGCGCCCGCCGGGATGAAGGCTTCGCGGTTGTTCAGCTTGAAACCGACCCAACCAAGCGTCGTGCGAAGAGTTCCGGCGCCGGAATCGTCTACTTGCAGCGTATAGCGGCAACCCAAATCCACCGCGATAGCGGAAGGAGTGTCCACGGCAAATTGGCCCGGAGCGGCCCAGATGAAGGCATGAATTGTGCCGCGTTCCAGCGCAAGGCGATTGTGGCCCGCCCCTCCATCCACCAGGCGAAGGCGCGTGTTGGGCTCGACGTTGACAGTGCCAATTTCGGCCACCGTTATGTTGGCCTGCGAATGGCTATCGGTGACAAGGGTTTGTCCGATGCCCAGTTTGCCGTTTCCCCCAGTTTTTCCGGTGGCATTCGATTCGACTCGTGGAGTTCCGGCTACGCGCTCGACTTCCCATCCCGAGCCGGAATTGGCGGCCGGATGCCGCGCCCAACGCAGAATTTCCACTGCCACGATCAGCAGAATCAACGCCGCAGCCGCTGCAAATACTTGTGGCCAGCGCAGGCCTATCCCCCACTGCAAAATTCGCGGCCGTCGAGTTACAACCATTTCAGGAAATTCCGGTGCCTGACCTTGATGGCCGAATTTCGCGAGAGTTTTTTCCAGTTTTTGAATCTCCGGGTCCGGTTCGCCGGAACCGTCCCAGAGGTAATCGTCGTTCATGGCTCATTCCTCTTGCGCAAATTGCTTTGCTTCTGCGCGGCTGCATTCTTCTCGGCATCAAAGCCGCTTTGACCTTTGGCGCCACTCGCCGACTGGCTTAGCTTTTCCCGAAGCTGCTGCATGCCCCGGTGCAGATTGACTCGAACGGATCCTGGAGTTAATCCAGTGCGCGCAGCAATCTCCGGGCCTGTCATTCCTTCTACCAAACGCAGAATCAATGTCTCGCGATACGTCTCCGAGAGGCTCCTCACATGGGAAAGAATCATTGCGGCCTCGGTGTCGGATGCGGTGCTCGCTGCCGGGACTTCGGAGTCGTCTTCGGAAAGGCTCTCCGTCACTGCGGCGACCGCTCGGTTTTGCCGGTGATAGTCATTGGCGCGGTTGCGCGTGATCGCCGCCAGCCAAGGTCCAAATCGAGACACATCGCGCAAGTCGCTCAGCCGCGGCATTGCTTTCAGGAAAACGTCCTGGACCAGATCATCCACGTCCTCCGCCGGAACTTTCGCCAGCAAAATCCCGTGAACCATTCGCGCGTGTCGGGCGTATAAATTGCCAAAAGCGGCCCGGTCGCCTTGCCGCGCGGCATGCACCAGGGCGGAGTCGCCAGCAGGTTCGGAGGCGGTCGCGGCGGTCACCAGTCGACAGTCCATGATTGTGGGTCGCGAGTCAACAGTGGTTCCGGGGTGTACGGCGCGAACTCCTGATATCATGCCGACCTGCAAGACGCTACCGCGTGACGAAGTGTTAACAGCGCGCGACCCTAGCAGTGAGGTTTCGAGGCTCTATATTGTCTACTATTTTTAGGGTGATTCACTCAGACTGGTGCTAAAATCGGCCTTATAACAAGATAGCAGTCTGAGCATCTAATTCGGAGCGAACTGGTCGTATATATAGCATGTATCTAGCATGCGGCCAGGCTAGCTACGCCGATGTCCACAACCAAGTCGATTGCCGAGTCCAAGGATATGTCCCCTGTCGAAGCTCGGAATCCCTCTGGGCGCGGAGGGCAGTCTATTCTGGAATTGATCGGGAACACCCCACTTCTAAAGATGAGTCACGTCGGCGGTGAGTTTCCCAACGTGGAATTCTGCGCCAAGGCGGAGTGGTTCAATCCGGGTGGCTCCGTCAAGGACCGCCCTGCGCTGAGCATGATTCAAGCTGGGTTGGCGAGCGGTGAGCTTCGCCCAGGGAAAACCATTGTTGATGCGACCAGCGGAAATACTGGGATTGCCTACGCCATGATCGGTGCGGCGCTCGGTTATCCCGTGAAACTTTGCTTGCCGGACAGCGCTTCGCACGAACGCAAGCGTATGCTCGCAGCTCTTGGAGCTGAGCTTGTCAGCACGCCAGGTGATGAGGGTACGGATGGCGCGATTCGGCGCGTTCATGAGATCGTAGCGGGCGATCCCGAGAAATATTTTTATCCGGATCAGTACAGCAATCCGGCCAATTGGCAGGCGCACTATCGGACCACCGCCAACGAAATCTGGGAACAGACGAACGGACGCATCACCCACTTTGTCGCGGCTCTGGGCACGAGCGGAACGTTTGTCGGCACATCGCGCCGCTTGAAAGAGCTGAACCCGTCGATTCGGTGCATCAGTCTCCAGCCGGATGCGGCGTTTCACGGCCTGGAAGGCTGGAAGCATATGCAGACCGCGCTGCGGCCTTCGATTTATGACGACACGATTGCCGATCAGAATTTGGAAGTCGACACCGAGGAAGCCTATCGCCTGGTGAAACGGCTCGCGCGCGAAGAAGGCTTGCTCGTCAGCCCCAGTGCAGCCGCTGCTTTGCAGGGCTGCTTCCAGGTGGCGAAGCGCATCGCTCCATTTGAGCGTGCGGTCGTTGTCACCGTTTTTGCGGATTCTGCGTCAAAGTACCTGACCGAACGCTTCTGGGATGAAGAGTGACGATGCCAGACGGCCCCGTACTTTGGATTAGCAACCACCTTGCGGACAAAATTCGCGCGCATGGTGTGGAAACCTATCCCCACGAATGCTGCGGGGCTCTGCTTGGTAAGGACCATGGATTCGCTGCGGGCGCCGAGCCGAAGGTGGAAAATCACGGAATTTCGCGCGAGGTGCTTGGTCTCTTTCCGCTTGTAAACCGGCGGGATGATTCCCCGCGAAATCGTTTTTCGGTCACGGCGGACGATGTGCGCGAAGCCGAAAAGGCTGCGAGCGCACAAGGATTTGACGTCATTGGCTGGTATCATTCGCATCCCGACCATCCGGCGCGGCCCAGCGACTACGACCGCGACCATGCCTGGCCGTGGTACAGCTATATTATCGTCAGCGTGCAGCAACGCGTGGCGCAGGATATGACTTCGTGGCGGCTGAATGACGATCGCGAGGCGTTTTCAGCCGAGGGAATTGAAGTTCGGCATCGCGCGGCAGTCTAAACCGAATTCCGTTATTCACCGCGGCTTTGTAACTGGAATTATCTGCGCGAGATCTGGGAGAGTGCGAAATGGCAGTTAAGATTATGATTCCGACGCCGCTGCGGGTTTTTACCGGGAAACGCGATTCTGCGGAATTCTCTGCGGCAACCGTTGGGGAAGCGCTCGGTAATCTCACGACAGAGTTTGGGGAGCTTCGCAAGCACCTTTACACGGATGACGGTAAGCTGCGCGCGTTCGTCAACGTTTATCTTAACGACGAAGATATTCGTTATCTGGCGAAGGAGAACACGCCTACCAAAGACGGGGATACGATCAGCATCGTTCCATCGATCGCCGGCGGTTCCGCCGGCAACGCCAATTAATCAGGAGCTCTTAAAATGGCTACGACAATACAGCCACAAACCGAAGCGAAGCCGGCGACGGCACTTTCCAACGAAGAAATTCTCCGCTACAGCCGCCACCTCATCATGCCGGAAGTGGGCATGGAGGGTCAGCTCAAGCTAAAAAACGCCAAGGTGCTGTTAATTGGCACCGGTGGTCTGGGTGCCCCGCTCGGACTTTATCTGGCCGCAGCAGGTGTCGGCCGCCTAGGGCTCGTTGATTTCGATGTCGTGGATTTCACTAACCTCCAGCGCCAAGTGACTTTCGGTACGTCGGACGTTGGCAAGTACAAGAGCGAAGCGGCGCGCATCCGCTTGTCCAACTTAAACCCGGACATTCATATCGATTCCTTTGAGACTCAGCTGACAAGCGCGAATGCGCTCGAGTTGTTCAAAGACTTCGACATCATCGTCGACGGCACGGACAATTTCCCCACGCGCTATCTTGTCAACGACGCGTGCATCCTTCTGGGCAAGCCAAACGTCTATGGCTCGATCTTCCGCTTTGAAGGGCAGGCCACCGTTTTCGGAATGCCCGATGGCCCTTGCTACAGATGCCTGTATCCAGAACCGCCTCCCCCAGGTCTTGTCCCTTCTTGCGCCGAGGGAGGCGTCCTCGGCGTGCTGCCGGGTATCGTCGGCTCGATACAGGCGATGGAAACGATCAAGCTGATTCTGGGACGGGGCGATAATCTCGTTGGACGTCTATTGCTTTTCGATGCGCTGGCCATGAAGTTCCGCGAACTGAAGCTGCGCAAAAATCCAAATTGCCCGATGTGCGGCCCCCATCGCACCATCCACCAGCTCATTGATTACTACGAATTCTGCGGAGTTCGCGGAGAAGAAGCGCCGGAGCCCAACGTGCAAGTGCCTGAAATGACGCCTCGTGAATTAAAATCGCGCCTCGACCGGGGCGACGACCTCTTTATCCTCGACGTGCGCGAGCCGCACGAATATCAAATCTGCAATCTAAAGGGCGCACTGATCCCGCTCGGCGAACTGCCACGCCGCGTGCATGAGCTGGATTCTTCGCGCGAGATCGTGGCCCATTGCCGCAGCGGCAAGCGCTCCGCGGAAGCTGTCGATTTCCTGCGCAAGGCCGGCTTCCGCAAAATCCACAATCTCAAAGGCGGCATCCTTGCCTGGTCGGATGAAGTGGATCCGTCCGTCCCAAAATACTGAGCTTAATTCCCAATGCTCAAGCAATCCCTCTGTCTCCGCTTCGCATAACGTGCGATTGCACTTGCCAAAAGGAGAATGCCATGGGCAGCCATGAAGAAAATCTGAAAGGGAATCGCGAATACGCGGAGCATTTTACCCTGGGCCATCTGCCCACACCGCCGGCGAAAAAGCTCGCCATCGTCGCTTGCATGGACGCGCGCCTCACCGTCGAGCAGATCCTCGCCCTCAAGACGGGCGACGCGCATATCATCCGCAATGCCGGCGGCTTGGTGACCGACGATGTGCTGCGCTCGCTAGTCATTTCGTCACACCTGTTGGGCACGCGAACGTACTACGTGATCCAGCACACTGATTGCGGTATGCTCACTTTCACCGACCAAGATCTTCGCGATCAATTAAAAGCAAAGACTGGGCATGATGCTTCACACCTGCATTTTCACACTTTCTCAAATCTCGAGGAGAGCGTCAGAAAACAAGTCGAGACCATTCGCAATTACCCGTTCCTCATTCCAGGAACCGACGTTCACGGCTTTATCTACGACGTGCACACTGGGAAACTTCAGGAGATCGCCGAAGGGGAAGCGTGCGCCGCTTCCTTGAGTTCTTAAGCCAGACTGCGTACTCTAGTGGCGTGCCGGGAGATACTCCCCACGCGCTTACTTTTTCCGGAGGCCTGAATGGCAGCAACGAAGATTACCGTCAATAACGACGGCTCGATCCGAGTCGAGGGCGATTTTGAGATTGTCGACCCACAAGGCAAGGTTTTTGGCCTTGCTGGGCGCACCGCCATCGGTCTGTGCCGCTGCGGCCATTCCGCCAATAAGCCCTTCTGCGACGGCTCACACAAAGCCGCGGGGTTCAACGACACCGTCGTTGCTCGCGAACTCCCCCCTCCAAAACCAAAAATTTAGTCCGTAAATCTAAAGTGAACCCTCTCGTTCCTGCTTGGTGAGACTGTCTCACTCTGATACATTTTCAAAAATGGTCCCGATACTGTACCAATTGTCGGTAACTGTATGGGAACAAAGATGATAGATTTATAAGGCCCCATTTTTCGGGTGCCACAAAGTGTCTCGCCTGTAGACACTCCGGCCGCCCTCCCAAAAGCACACCAATAAATCTAAATAATTCAAGCACTTACAGCCTTAGATTTTCCCTCGGAAAAGGGCATCAACTTGCATTCTCACGGTGTTGTAGTTGTTTCTTCGGCATTTGGGGGATTTCGTGGGTGGTTGGGGCCAAATCGTAGGGTTTCTCCGGAAGGAGCACTACCGCTGTGTGCTCACTTCTACAGTTGCCCTCGGTCTCGTTTTCTTCGGCCTCATCTTCTATTTAAGACAAGCCGCGATCTCCGGTTCGCCCGGTACCTACCTGTATCTCGAAATTGGTGGCACGCTGCTCAGTTTCTGCTACGCCGCCAACGCTCTCGTGCGTTTTCGCGGCACCCACGACCGTACCGCGCTGATCCTGGCATTCGGTTTCGTGCTTTCAGGAATTATCGAGACGCTCGGTTACTTCGGTCTCAACGACGTCCTCCAGGCTGGACCTGCCGGCCTCACGCGAATCCCGATGGGCTGGATGGTCGGCCGCACCGTTCTCGCCGTCTTCCTGCTTTCCGCTATCGCCGTCGAACGATTCATTCCGACGGCCCGGCAGCCCAGCAAGGAGACCGCTGGTGCTTTGCTCGTCGTGGCCATTGCCGCCTATCTCACGAGCGCCGCTTTTCTCGCTGCGCCTTCGGCTCCCGTCGCCCACTCGGCCAGTTTCATCTCCCGCCCCTGGGATTTACTCCCCGGTGCGCTTTTCCTGATCGCGGCCATATGCTTCCGTCAGAGGCTCCAGAGCAGCAAGAACAACAAGACCGAAGCAAGCCTTTACGATTATTCGCTCTTTGTCGTGGCATCGCTTAATGTGGTTTGCCACGTTTCCGCCGCTTTTTCGCGCCAGCTTTTCGATGGCCCGTTTTTTCTCGCGGAACTGAGCAAGACCTCCAGTTACGTCGTCATGCTCTCCGGCGCTTTGCTCGATCAGGCGCGCTTGTTTGACCAGGTTCGTTCCATGGCCGTCAGCGACCCGCTGACCGGCCTCGCCAACTATCGCCGTCTCATCAGTGTCCTCGAAGCCGAACTGGACCGCTCGCGCCGCACGCAGCGCCCCTTCAGCGTGGTCCTGCTGGACATGGACGGCCTGAAGACTATCAACGATCACTACGGCCACCTCACCGGAAGCCGCGCGATCGTTCGGCTTTCCAAGATTCTCCGCAGCCATTCCCGCGCCATTGATACGGCCGCGCGCTATGGCGGAGACGAGTTTGCTGTGGTGCTGCCGGAAGCCGGCCCGGACATGGCCAGCCGCGTGGTTTCCCGCATTCGGGAGCGGCTCGCGGCGGAAGTTGAGGTTCCCGCCCTTTCTGTCAGCGCCGGAGTTGCCGCATTTCCGGAGGATGGCGACACACCGGAAAAGCTCTTGGCGGCTGCCGATCGTGCGCTCTACGGCATGAAGCGCCATGGCGGCAGAAACAGCGTACAAAACTTGACGCGGATTGCCGCGTGCCTGTGAGGATGAATGCCGGTCAAGTCCAGCAGGCAGACGTTTCATTATCATCGCGTCGAACGCAGGATCACCATGGAGATTCCCGTTGTCCTCGACGGGCATCAACAGATGCCAGGTACAGAATCGACCTTTACGGAAAATGTGAGTGCGCGCGGAGCGCGGGTGGTGAGCACCCGGCGCTGGCAAGAAGGCGAACGGCTGACGATCGTGTCGCGCACCGGAGAGTTTCGCACTTCGGCCCGGGTAGCTTACTGCCAGCCATTGCAAAGCGACGGCTTTGCAGTCGGCTTGGAGTTCCTCGAGCCAAAAGGGCGATGGGTTGTTTAATCCCCAAGATAGCTTGACGTGAATCGGCGAGCGGATAGGAGGGAATACCTGGAACAGAGGAAGTCAGAAAACTAGCGCAAAAATTAAATTAGTGTGAAGCGCCGTGCGGAAGGAGAAGGAGCCGCTCGGCGCTTCACCTTTTTACGCGAACTTTCTTTGGCAGAACTTCAGGGTTTCCCGGCAAGCGCTTCCTCATAGACTCGCACTATCCCATTCACCATTCGCTCCGCCGAAAAATTGTCTTCCACACGCTTGCGGCCTTCTTCTCCCAATCTCTTCGCAAACTTCGCGTCGCTCAGGATTCTTAACGTGGCAGCGGTGATCTCCGGCACATTAGGGCCGGAAACCAACAGTCCGCTTTTCTCGTTCTCAATGATTTCGCCCAGCGCACCGCGGTCGAAGGCAATAGACGGAATTTCGTAAGACATGGCCGCAAGCAGCGAATTATTCAGCGCTTCGAAGAAGGAAGGCAGAAGAAAAACGTCGAGGGCCGCGTAGACTGTCTCGACATCCTTTACAAATCCTGGAAGCAGTACCGCATCCGTGAGGCTAAGTTTTCGCGTGAGCACTTCCAAATTGGAGCGGCACGGCCCATCGCCCGCTAGAAGCAACTTCGCTCCGGGCAGCTCTTTTCGCAGTTCCGCCAGCGAACGAATCAGCCATTCCTGGCCCTTGTCGGTTAGCAGAACGCCCACGCAACCAAGCAGTGGAGCGTCACCGGTAATTCCCCAGCGCGATCTTGCCTCGCGTTTCTGTTGCCCAGCAAATCGCGCCGGAATTTCCGCGCCTTCATAAACCACGGTTATTTTTCTCTGAGGTGCTCCTGAGTCCGCCGCTTGCTGGGCAACCCATTTTGAATTGGCGATGATTCGCGCTGCCGCTTCGTAGCGTGCGCGGGCTATGCGGCTGTTTCCGATGGGGTAGCCCACACGGCGCGAAATCAGAAAAGGAACGTGTTTTTGCGCGGCGGCCATCCAGGCCGCCGATACGGAATGCGCTTCGTTTGCGTGGATCAGATCAAAACCGCCGCTTCGCACCAATTCTCGAACCTTCAGCGCCGAGGGAATGCGAAACAGCCCGCGCGAAACGAAATGAACACGAACGCCGTTCTGTTCTGCACGCTCACCCAGCGCCGAGCCATCGGCTGCCACGAGTTCCGCTTTGTGGCCGCGTTCCCGCAGCCCTTTCAGGATAAGCAGCGCCTGGTTTTGTCCACCACGCCACGCCGTCTCGAGATCAAACAGCAGCGGCTTCACGATTTCTCTCCACTCGCGCCCTGCTGCTGCACCGCTTCAACCAATTTGCCGAGCTTCGCATACTTTAACCGCACGGACCGCGCCGCCATTTGCGAAATCAGAGCTCCGCGATAGCCATCCAAAAACCCGCCGCGCAGAAAGTAGTTCTGAAACCAACTCCAGGGAGTCGCCAGCCACATTGCTCCCCGCCACTTCCGTTTTCCGGATGCAAACATCTGTTTCGCGGCAAGCGTGGTGTATCGCTCAACGTTGGCTTCGTGCTCTGCAAACGAACGCACCGTATAATGCAGCAAATCGCCGGCCAACCTTCCCGGCTGGCCTTCGAACTTCAGCGACTCGTGAATGATCCCCTTGAATGCTGCCGCATCTTTCCGGTATAGCCGCCGTTGAAAATCCGGGTACCAGCCGGAGTGCTTGATCCACGCTCCCAAATACCACGTCTTTCGCGCCATTTCGTAAACCGCAAATTCCGCGTTGTGCCTTTTCCAATCCAGCAGGGAACTCTGTAGCGCGCTGCTCAGCTCTTCGTCGGCGTCCATCGAAAAAATCCAGTCATTCTGCGCACGCTCCGCGGCAAAGTTTTTTTGTTCGGAATAATTAGTCCACGCCCGCTCCAGGAAAACCGCTCCATGTTCGCGGGCGATCTCCGCCGTCCGGTCGGTGCTTCCGGAATCTACCACGACGATTTCATCGGCAATTCCAGCGAGCGAAGCCAAAGCGCGGGGAAGATTGTGTTCTTCATTGAGCGTAATCAGGCAGGCGGAGAGGCGATTCATCGGGTGCGGGCGCAGTAAACCACAGTCGGCAGTATCTTACACTCACCCTCCCCAAGGCCTGGCGGTAATTTAGACAAGAACGAAACAAAACCGCGCAAGCTGCGCGTCACTTTTTCTGGAAGCTGACTCGAATCATGCTTTCGCCGATCCGGAACTCCGAACCGTCCTGCAACATGGCTGCTCGCACGCGCTCTTCCTCATAAAACGTTCCGTTCGTCGAATCAAGATCTTTCAAATTGATGAACGTATCGCGCACTTCCAGCAGGCAGTGATGCCGCGAAATCTCAGGGTCATTCAGTGGGATATCGGCACCCTTCCGCCCAATCACCACGCGAGGCTGCATGAGGCGAAAAACTTCTCCTGCGGCGGGCCCTGCGGTAATCGCAATTACAAACACGCCATTCGATGGCAGCTTCAGGCCATCGTCTGCCGGTGGCAGCTTCAAATTCGACGTGGAAGCATCCGCGCGCGCAAACGAGGGCAGCGGGCTAATCACCACGGTCTGGTCGGCGCGCCGCTTGACCTCGACGACCGTGGTCTTGCCGCACTTCGAGCACTTGAACTGCACCTTGGGATGTACCGTGGAGTCGGCATCCTTGAGCTTATGCTCGGTCCCGCAATGGGTACACGCAGCCTGCATCACTTAAATCTAACACTCGGGGACGTGTGGGGGTTGCGGACAATTCCGACGCATGCTGCAAGGGTAAAATTGCCCGTTTCCTGTGCCTTTCCGCCCTCGCCGGCAGTCCTGCTGCCCTGTTGTTGTGCTACGATTAAGGATTCCAATCCAGTCAGGAGAGCCTTTGTGGCGGAACATATTTCGCGCAGGGAATTGAAGCAGGACAAAATTCACGACGCCATCGAGCATGGCGCCGAAGCCGTTTTTTCGCACACGACGGTTCTAGCTATCGGGATTCTGACCGTTGTGCTTGTCGCCGTAGGCTATTTCGGCTGGCGTTTTTATACCGACCGCCAGACGGTGCAGGCCACCGCGGTGATGGATGTGGCCATGAAAGCGTATTCTGGCCGGGTTGGCTCAACGCCCGATCCCGCTGACCCCACCGAAACTCTTTATCCCACGGATACCGCGCGTGCCGAAGACGCCGTGCAAAAATTTTCCGCCGTTGCGACGAAATATCCCCGCACGAATCCCGGCCGGCTTGCTGCCTACTACGCCGCACTGTGCTATGAAGATCTCGAGCGCCATAATCAGGCGCTTGAGGAATTGAAGAAGATCAGCTCCGGCAGCGACAAAGAGCTGGTTGCCATGGCGCAGTATCAGATAGGCGTGATTTACGAGCGCACCGGCAAGCCCGCCGATGCCGTCAAAGTGTTTCGTGACTTGTCGGAGCATGCTTCCGTTTTCGTGCCGCGTCCCCTTGCTCTTTTCGAACTGGCCAGCGTGCTACGCCAGACGAATCCCACGGAAGCCGTAAGCGTCTATCAGCAGCTGAAAAAAGAATTTCCGAATACCGCGGTTTCGGATGAAGCGGAACGCGCCCTGCAAACGCTGCCCGCGCCCAAGTCCTGAATTTTAGATTGCGGGAGCTTGTTCGCTGAGCTTTGTTCCAGCTTTTGGACGCGGCAACTGGCAAGAGCGTGCGCCTTTGATAGAAAGAACTTAGTCAGTTGTAGGACATTCTTGCCTGTCCAAAAAAAGTTTGTGAGCAATCAGGAGTACAGACAGGGCATAGTGTCCGTTCTCGGAGCCGCTCATCGAACCACTTCCAACAAGCGCGCCGTGGGCGATGCGCGTGGAACTCTCACGCGGCCGCCGCTATCCTGAGCCAGAGCATCCCTACCGCAATGAATACGCGCGCGACCGCGACCGCATCATTCATTCCCGCGCCTTCCGCCGCCTCGAATCCAAGACGCAGGTCTTCACCATCCGGTATTCCGACCACTTTCGCAACCGGCTCACGCACACGCTCGAGGTTTCGCAGATAGCCCGCACCGTAGCCGCGGCTCTCGGCCTCAATACCGATCTCGCTGAAACTCTCGCGCTCGCGCACGACATCGGTCACCCGCCTTTCGGCCACGCCGGCGAAAAAAAACTCGACGAACTAATGCGCCCGCACGGCTCGCGTTTCAATCACAATCTTCAGGCGCTTCGCATCGTCGAACAATTTGAAAGTCCCTATCTCGATTTTCCCGGCTTGAATCTCACCTTTGAGGTGCGCGAGGGGATCGTCAAGCACTCTCACGATTACACCGCCTCCGAGGTTCCTCATCTGACCGAATATCTCCTCGATCTTCGTCCACCTCTCGAAAGTCAGTTGATCGATTTGGTTGATGAGATTGCCTACAATACTGCCGATCTCGACGATGCTCTCGAAGCGGAACTCCTCGACATGGATACTCTTCGAAAGGAAGTGCCCCTTTTTGCTGAAATCTACGCGAAAGTCGAAGCCTGCTATCCTGCGGCGCGCGAAAAACTTAAATTCAATGAAGCACTCCGTAACACCGTAAATTTTCTCGCCAGCGACCTACTTTTCCGTACCAACGTCAAAGTTCAAAATTCTGGGATCTCTTCTCTCGATGACATCCGGAATACACCCAATCGCCTGGCGGCTTTTAGCGAGACTGCCGCGCAGGCCAATGCGTCCCTCAAGCGCTTCCTCTTCCAGAATATTTACAACGACCCAGCCATCACCGAAGACCGCGACCGCTCCGTCCGCTGTCTCGAAGAACTCTTCGCCTTTTACCTTGATTCGCCCGGTTCCATGCCCGCCTCTCACGAAGAATCCACCCGCACCGAGGCGCGCCATCTTGTCGTATGCGACTACATCGCCGGAATGACCGACCAATTCCTGTTGCGCAAGCATCAGGAGCATTTCGGCACCACCTCCGCTTCGGCAACTTAAAAGATTTTAGAATCTCGCCGCATCAAGGAGCGAACGCCACTCTCAATCCATGGATACAAAACACTTCGACATGCTCATCGCCATGTACGGCCGTGCTCCGATCAACGAATACTTTCAGCCTCGCCTGCGTATTCCAGAAGCAGGCCGTGCCGAAATTGACCTGCCGGTTCGCGAAGAGTTTCATCATGCGGCTCAAGCGATTCACGGCGCGGTCTATTTCAAGGCGCTCGACGACGCAACTTTTTTTGCCGTCCAATCCCTTGTTACGGATTTCTTCGTGGTCACTTCCTCGTTCCAGCTCTATTTCTTGCGGCCCGTTTCCGATGGTCAGCTCCTGGCGCGCGGCCAGGTCGTCAGCCGCTCGAAGCGCCTCTACATTGCCGAAGGCGTTCTCCTCGACAGCCGCGGCAAAGAAGTGGCCCGCGGAAGTGGCACGTTCATGCCAAGCTCCATCCAACTCGGCCCAGACCTGGGCTATCGCTGAGCGTTGTGTGGAGTGCGGGAGCTCTGCTCGAGCACTTGCCGGCCGAGCATCAGCAAAAACTAGCCGAAGGATTGCACGGTCTTGTCTCGCGGACGCTGTTCTAATTCCGTCTAGTCAGGACCGCCTGTGATAACCTTAGCCAACTGCAAACCACGAAAACGCCAAACCGCATGACGCCCGGCTCACCCACTTTCCCCGTGTTGCGATGGTTTAGTCTTCTATGGATGATCGTCTGGCTTCCCGCGTATTTCCGCGTATGGGGATGGTCCAATCTGCTGCATCTATGCGACGTCGCGGTGATCCTGTCCTTCGTAGGAATCTGGCTCGCGAATCCGCTTCTGCTTTCGAGTCAGGCCGTCAGTTCCGTTGCGGCGGGCATCCTCTGGGTTTCGGACGTTGGCTGGCGGCTCGCAACAGGCCGCTTTCTCATTGGCGGCACGGATTATATGTGGGACGCGCGCTACCCGCTCTGGGTGCGTCTTCTTTCCACATTTCACCTTGGACTGCCACTTGTCCTTCTTTGGACCCTTCGGAAAGTTGGCTACGACAAACGCGCGTTAGGCCTGCAGGCCGCAATCGCTGCAATTCTACTGATCATCTCGCGCTTCTTCGCCGAAGATCTCAACATGAACTACGCCTTCCGCGATCCCGTCTTCCATCGTGCTTGGGGACCCGCAGTAGCCCATCTCGCCTTCATATTCATGGTGATTGTCGCTGCCATTTACTGGCCCACACACCTGTTGCTGGCCCGGTTGTTTCGCGCGCCGGTCATCCAGTCATAAGGAATGAGGTGTTCTGAGAATTTGCGCCTCGCGAAATATCTCAGCGCCGCCAGAAGCGTTCGTGCGTCAAGTGCGCACAATATTCCCTTGTCCCAGCGGCCGCTGCCGCGCCGGGTCGTGCTGCGCCCACCACTCGCGCCACGCGTCGGCATCATTCCCAATCGGCGAACCCGTGATGATGCGAAGCGTTCCGTAGATCAGTCCCCGTGTCGTAGCATTCAGCGAGTCGTCGTCGGCAAAATTGAGCAAGAGCGGCACGGCAGCCAGTCGCTCTTCCCGCGTCAACATGCCAGCCTCGCCAAGGCTGTTCGCGGCGCGTTCGCGTACGCGCGGCGAAGGATCATGCGTCAATGCCTCTAGCAGCGGGTCAATCGTTGCATCGTTCCCCAGCATGGCCAGGCCTTCGACTGCCCAGTAGCGTGTGTGTTCGTTTCGATCCTGCGAATATTTCAGCAGGTTGCTCAGCACTTTATCAGGCTCGACGCCGCGATTCCCCAAGGAACCCAGGCGCCACAAAGCCATTCCTCGCGCAGGTGGATCATTCCGCAACTGCCGCAGCAGCCGTTCCACGCTTTCCGGCGATTTGCTCAAATTATTCGCCGCGAGATCGACGTCCACCGCCGCCGTGCGCACGCGAAGGTCGCGTGAGTTGAGCGCGGCGAGAACCAGGTCGAACAGCTGGTCCGTATTTTTCAGTCGGCCGCGCCATCCGTCGACATTCTGACGCAGCAAGTTGAGCGCAGCCTCGTCCTTCTGGATCGCAAGTTGTAGCAGCTTCTCCGCCTGCTGCTGTGTTGGAAGCCGTTGTATCGCCGCATCCGTTCCTTTTTCTTCCGCGGCCGTTCGCACCGGCGATACGCTCAGCGCAGGGGTTCTCTTTTGCGCATCCATGGCAAACGGGGAAGCCTGCATCGTCGTGCGTGCCGTTTCAAAACCAGCCGCAAGAGAAACGCTGCCCAGCGCCACCAGGGCTGCCGTCCAGCGGATTCCGCGTTTCCAGGCGTCGCGCGTTTTCTCCGCGCCGAAGCCGTTCTTCTCTCCCGGGAAATCCTTATTTTGCTGCTGATTCATGCGCTGTGGCCCACCAGGCGCGGGCGCGCGAAGCGCGCCGTCTGCCGTGAGCCAAACTAAGCTTTGCCATGGGAAGTGGCTATGGTACGCAAGTGCAGCGACCCTTCCTGGGCCGTATAACTTCTTCAGTTTCAGTTAGTTCAGGGAGTTACTGATAGGCGCCGAGCATCCCTCTCCGTACCAACGGACAGGTGCATTCTGCTCCTCAAAAAGTGTGATCCCTACCTCGCTTATGGCCACTTGGCAAGCGCAAGGCGCACTTCCGGCCTCGCGCGCGGAATACTTTCTAAGGAGTTGTCTGCGTGGTCGCAACCGTCGTCTGTTTCTGACGGAAATCAAACTGCAGCCGCCATTCGCTCGCGACACTTCTGCCATTCAATTCTGGCGGCGAGAAGACCCATTTCCTTGCCGCTTGCAAGGCGAGGTCCGCGAAAAATTTGCTGGGCCCGGGTGAATCCAGCGCTGCATCCGAAACAGCCCCAGACGGATCCACGTGCACTTTCACGCTCACGCGTACTTTTCCTTGTATGGTGTTGCGCGCTTTCTGCGAAATATCAGGCAGTACCTGATCCAGGACTTCGCCCTTCGCGGAACCGCTTGTGGGCACTGCCGATTTTGCCGTATTCCCCGGCGCAACAGCATTTGTCGGAGCAGGCGGAGTTGCGGAAGGCTGCGCTGTTGCCGTGGTGCTGCTGACCGGCTCGACCTTTGTTGGTTCGACCTTTGCCGATTCGAGCTTCTCCATGTCGCTCTTGGGCAGAGAAGCATTCCCTGGATCTGTTCCTAACTTAGTCTGTGTCTCTGCCCGGTCCTTGTTCTTTGCCGTCGATGGCCCAGATTTCGCATTCGGCGAATCCGAATGCGCAGCAACCGCCGAGTTCGCGGATTTCGCCCCTGTTGCGCTTGATTCCGCTCCAGACGCCGCGGCGGCTGACGATGGGTTTGCCGAGCGATGTACGAAAAGTCTCGGAACCGCAAGGAAAGCCGCCACCACCAGCGCTCCGACAATGAGCGGCACCATGTACCGCGGCCTAGGTCTCGCTTCTCTATAATGATTCGGCGGATGGGGACTTGGCATGGGTTTCATGGCGGGCCGAGGAGGCACTGCCTGCGAAATAATCGTTTTTGGCGCCACGGGCGCGAGGGGAGGCGGTGGCAGCGGAGCCGCAACCGCCGTTGCGCTCGCCGGCGCGCCGGCTGCTGCAGCCGAAGCCAATGGTGCACGCACACTCAGCCGCCCGGAAATGTCGGCTATGCTGATCCTCTTCCGCGGATCCACACGCAAACATTGCCGCGCAATATCCAAAAAAGGCGAAGACAGAGTCGCAGGAACGACGGGTTCCACGTGTGGCCCAGGTTGCCATTCCGGCAAACGCTGCGTCAGCACCTCCACCAGAGTTGTGCCCAGGGCCCACACATCACCAGCCGGCGACAACATTCCGCTGATGGCTTCCGGCGCAACGTATGCACCCGCCTTTCGATGAAAAGCCGGGGCTTGTCCCGCACCACAAATCGCATCGCTAGAGAGTTTTAACTTGTCACCGATCGCCAGGATGTTGGCGGGCTTGACGTCTCCATGTACAAATCCTCTTCCGTGTAGAAATTCCAGCGCATCCAACACCGGTCCGAGCATCTCTCGCGTTTCATCAGCCGCCAGCGCCCGCTCCGGCAGAATCTGCGACAGGTTTTCCTCGGCGTACTCCATCACCAGAAACAGCAGATCGTTGCCCTCCATCTGGCACCGCCCGCCGTCCAGTAATTTCAATAAATTGGGATGAGAGAGTCCTGCGGCGGCCTCCCACTGCGAGATTTGCAGGTTGGCTGTCGCGGGGTCCGCAGGCACAAGTTTGATCGCCGCTTTTTGTTTTTCGCCTTCGCCGTGCTCTGTAAGGAACACCGCGCTATGGTCCGAGCCGCCAAGGAACTGCCGCAACGGGAACCTTCCGTCAACGATTTGGCCTTCCCACCGTTTTGTGGTCTCGGTCACGTAGCACCTCCGCCAGACCGCTCAATTTGCACAAGTCATGGCAATTCTCCCAAGGAAGGGAAGAGGCTGGAGAACTACATACTACCAATACTGCCTGACCTTTCAACTGCACTTCAGACCAGTAGTTTTTTGCGATTCCAATCAGATACTCTCGGTGAGTCGACAGGTCTCCATTCCCAGCTTTGGGAGAGTAACCGTGTTCTGCGACCGTTGTGGCCTTAACTTTCTGCCCAAACAATCCGTATGCAGCCGGTGCAAGCGCGTGCCCACGCGCTACTGGTTTCAGTTGATGAGCCTGGTCACCCTGTTGGTAGCGGTGGCGTGCAATGGACTCGTGGCCCTATTGCTACTTCCTCGCTACGCCAATATGCACAACTCCAAATTTATTTTTCGCGCGTGGTGGTGGTTCGACCAAAAAGCTGCTCTCTACGGATGGGTTCTTTTTGCTGTAGCCCTTCTCGCCTGGGATTACTTTGTTTGGAAAGAAGCCCGCCCTAAAATCAAAGGCTGGTTCACGCGTAAGCTGCTGACGCTTTCTCTCGCAGCAGGCGTTGCTCCTATGATTCCCTGGTGGATCCCCGCGGGCCAACCCCCCGGCGAATTTCTATCCATGATCAGCAAGTATCCCGGCCTGCCCGCGATTCTCGCGTGGGGGGTCGTCCTGGTCGTCTCCGTGCTCCTATGCATTGACGCGGAGTCCCGGGACTATTTGCTCGGCCATGGCCGCATTCTCAGTCTAGTTAGTACCGCGGCGCTCTTCCTAGTCCTCTCCATGACCATCGTTGGATGGTCCATGAGCCTCTGAGAACGAGCGTTCTCGGAACGGCGACCTCACATAAACCATTTATAATCAACACGTATGAGCCAGTTCGAGTAAGTACTGCCTTTTCCATTTCTTAGACCGCGCGGGGCCCCCTCCGTTTTTGTAAGTGTTGCATTTAAAGGAGTTCATCGATCAGAGGCCTGCGGAAATTCGAGGAGTTGTCTGTGTCAAAGAGTGGCACGATGTGTCGTGCTACCGAAATCTTCCTGGAGACGCACACGCGCCAGGATTACGGTCCACGGAGACGGACCTTAGCTGCCCCGCGACATGGCTAGAAAAAGCGTCATGTATCGCTTGAGCTTCTGAGTGATCAGGAAGTTTTCCTTCACATGCTTGTGACCATGCTCTCCCAGTTTCGCCGCAATTTCCGGATGGGACAACAGGAAGCGTATCTGGTAAGCGGTCCCTTCGACGGAGTGCGCCAAAAGTCCCGTGTGTTTGTGAATGACTTGCACGGGAATGCCGCCCACCGCCGAAGCCACCACCGGTTTCTTTTTCCAGAGCGCCTCGGAAACGGTCAGCCCGAATCCTTCTCGAAGGCTTTTTTGAATCACAATGGTGGAGGCGCGTTGTAGCGCATTGACCTCCAGCGGAGCCCACGCCGGCAGCTCAATAACATGAATGTCCGGGTCACCGTCCGCTTCGCGCAGCACTTCCTGCAGAACTACCGCCCCTTCCGGGTCATCCGAGGCGCTGCCGCCAGCCAGCACCACTTGGCAATCGAAATATCGCTTTACAATACGATAGGCGCGAATGACTCCGACAGGGTCTTTGAGCCGGTCGAACCTGGAAATCTGCGTGAGGATGGGGCGGTGCGGATCGATCCGGTAATGCGCGAGCGTCTGAGCGATGAAGTTGGCGTCCAAGTCGCGGTTCTTCTCGGAAAGAGGATCAATCGCGGGGTAAAAGAGATACTGAGGGATGGGCAAATTACGTGAAAATTCCGGCGAGGAAAACATCGCCGCTTCATAGCGGGCCACGAATTTATCCAAGAAATTCCAGACCACGCCGTTGGGGTGAGACAGGTCAATGTGGCATCGCCAGGCCCAATGATTCCCGCCATTCGGGCGTCCATCAATCAGGGCCGCAGGCTGCGGATCATGGATGATCATGAATTCCGCGTCCAGCGGAAGCCGCGCACGGTTCCTCTCGTTGCAGGCCAGGAAAATCTCGAAGTCCTTTGGGTCCGGATGATAGGGCGCACCATGCAGCGCGTTGTGAAAAGATTTCGTCACATTGTAAAAATCATCGCCGCCGGTCATCACGTCCCATCGCATGTCCAGTTCAAGTTCCTCGGCAAGCGGCAACAGGCGGTTCAGAATCTCAGCTACTCCGCCTCCCACCGCAGTCGAGTTGATCATCTCGATGCTGCGTCCACGCAATGGTTTTGCAAGAACTCGAAGCTCGTCGATCTCCTCTTCGCCGAGCAGCGCTGCGTAGTCATGCAGCGGGATCCTGGTGGCAATCGCTACTTCGCTCATGCTTTTCTCCTCTCGCGATCAATCAGGCGCAGCATTTCGTCGCGCGCGCTGTCGAGGGTGTTCGTGTAAATGTCGATGTGATTGACTTCGTCAGCCAGCGTTTCGAGGCCGAGTCCATCCGCCAGCCAGTGGGAAAAGTCATTCGTTTGCAGCTGCAGGCGCATCCGCGAGGAAATGAAGTGAAAGTAAAAGGAGGCATGACTCAGATGCGAGATGCCCTCGCGAAATTCGTCCAGGGTTGCTGCGGGGAGTCCAAACGGCAGCCTGACTTCGACGCTTTCGCAAAAGTAGAAGCGTTCCAGGGCCTCCTGGCTGGCGAATGCTTTATGGGAATCGCAGTAATCGCCAACAACGCGGCACAGGTCTTCCCGGAGCGCCGCAATCGAAACGTAATCCCGGACGTCCATCGCCGCGAGCTGTTCGGCCAGATCTTCGCGATTGGCATCCGCGTGCGCCCACTGCGCGAAGTCGTTCGAGAATCCTTCCGTCAAAAAATGATGGCTGCCCAGCGTTTGAAAGGTGTGATGAAAGATAGAAGCATCGCTGCAATGTCGCATCCCGGAGCGGAGTTCCGTCAGCGTTCCCGCGGACTCATTTCCAATGCGCGTCAAGTGCGCAACCGTAAAAAACTCGAACGGTTTTTGTTCCGTATTCATGCGAGCATTTCCTCCTGTCGTCCCGTGGCGCCGCGCAGCGAAATTTGCGGAGCCTCGGCGCGCTCTGGCGCATCAATGCGAATCTCAGTCAGGTCCGAAAGCAGGTGGGCAGCCCACCGATAGACGTTGTGCTCCCGTACCGTTGCGCGCATTTGCTCCATGCGCTTTGCTTGCTCTTCTTCGGACATCTCCAGCGAGCGGTGAATCGCTTCCGCCACCTGTTGTACGTCATAGGGATTTACCAGCAGCGCGTCCGGCAGTTCGTGCGATGCACCTGCAAACGTGCTCAGGATAAGCGCCCCGCGCCGATCTTCACGCGCCGCGACGAATTCTTTCGCCACGAGGTTCATGCCATCGTGCAGAGAGGTCACGAGACACAGCGATGCGGCCCGGTAATAGCGCGAGATTTCCGCGTGCGAGTGATGTTTCTTCAAGAGGACGATGGGCTTCCAGCGCCCCGCCTGAAAGCGCGCGTTGATACGGTCTGCTTCCTCAATGACTTCATCCAGAAAAGTCTTGTACCGGCTGATTTCTGTGCGGCTTGGCGCTCCAATCTGTACAAAGGCAAAGCGGCGCTGGTAAGCCGGGTATAGTTCGAGGAAATGCTCAATGCCGCGAAAACGCTCGATGATCCCCTTGGTGTAATCCACGCGGTCGACACCAACGCCAAGAAGGCTAGCCTCGATGCCGAGTTCACTGCAAAGAGCCGCGCGCTCTTCTCCCGCATTGCGCGGCGTTTCGTTCGCAGCATGCCCGTTTTCCGGGAACGCCACGCTGATCGGATAGGGGCGTACTCGCGTCACGTGCCCCTGCCGGTTGACCGCAAAGCGGTCCCACTCGGTCAGGGCTTCCAGCGCGCGGTCCACCGTCTCGAGAAAATTGTTGCCGTGCGACTGAATATGAAAGCCGATTAGGTCGGCGCCGAGAAGTCCGTCGACGAGTTCGCGCTGCCACGGACAAATCCCAAACACTTCCGCGTTGGGCCAGGGAATGTGCCAGAAAATCGCGACGCGCGCATCGGGCCGTGCATCCTTGATCATTCGCGGCAGCAGAGCGAAGTGATAATCCTGCGCCAGGAGGATGGGAGACTCCGTCCCTTCCATCTCCTGCAAGACCGCATCCGCAAACCGGCGATTCACGCGCTGGTAGTGGACCCAATCTTCGGGACGGAATACGGGCCGCGTGTGCGCGACGTGGCAGAGCGGCCATAGGCCTTCGTTGGCGAAGCCTTGGTAGTAACCTTTTTCTTCCTCGTCGCTCAGCCACACGCGCCGCAACGTATAGCTCGGATGGTCCGGCGGAACGCGCTGGTGGTCGTTTGCATCGGAAGATTCGCGGTCCGCGTTTCCGGAGCCATGGGCGATCCATGTGCCGTCGCAAGCTACCAGCACTGGCTCAATCGCGGTCACCACGCCACTCGCCGGGACGATGACCCCGACGGAATGATCCTTATCGTTGTAGACATTCAGATAAGGCTCGCGGTTCGACACGACAAACAGCGGCTTGTCGTGCAGTTTGCTTCGCAGGCTGACGCGCAGCCGTTCGGCTGTCCAGACGGATGCATTGGTATCGCGTAACCGCGCTTCCTCTTCCGCCGTGGCTCGAGCCGCGTTCAGATCCTGCGCAAGGTGCGTTACTTCCTGGTGCAACTGATCGAAGATTTCTCCCGGCGGCGCCATTGGCGGAGCCTGCGTCTCTCCGGTTCGCAAACTTTGCAGCCACTTCGCCGTAAGCGCCAGCGGAGTCGTCAAGTTCCACCGCACCAGAACTATCGCCAGACCGCTGATGAGAGCCGTTTGGATTAACGCCGTAAACAGCGCGTCGCGCAGCGTGTGCCGCACCTCCGTGTCGATATAATTTGTGTCGTGAAAGAGCGCGAGCGTCCCAGCGGCTTGTCCGTCGTGATGAAGCGGCAACGCAAAGATGTGCATGGGGTCGGGAGTCTTATCATCCGACCCCGCGGATGCGGGGATGGCCGTAAATTCGCCATACGCCGCATCCTGCCGTGCTGCGCGCGTTGCAGCGGCCGGGCGTAATTGAAACCCTTCACGAAGCCCGGCGGTAATCGCGATGGCGTTGCCATCGGTGTCGTAAACCGCAACGCCCCTCAAATGTTCTCGCTGTCCAAAACGGGCCACAAGCCGTTGCAGATTCTTATTCGGCCCATGGTCCAGCAGGGGTTCGACGTTTTCCTGGAGACTTTCTCCAAGAATTTCCGAGCGCCGCGAAAGATCGTTGCGCAGGTTGCGTTTTTCCGTGCGCACCTGGTATCCCGCAAACAAGAGGGACACCACCACCACGCTGACGATCAAGGGCAGGATAATCTTCAGTGTCGTGCGCATCCCTAGTCCTCAGGAGAATAGAGCGAGCCATTCCGCCCGGAGGCTGGGCCGGGTTGTTAAACAGATTGAGGCGACGCCAGCAGGAATACAATACGGGTTAATACCCAGAGGACGGGGTCACGACGACGTGGACGGCGATATTCTGGCCGCTGTCCGAGCGATACTCGACCATAGCTTGCGCTCCAACCGTCAGCTTGCCTTCCACTTTTGTTTTGTCATCCACGAGGAACTGTACGGTCTTCGACGCCTGATCGTCCTTGGAAGACGTGCTGAGTTCGAAAGCGGCATCGCCTACCGAAGCGATCTTTCCGCTAACGGATTGATTTTCCGTCGCGGGGCTGCGGTAACCTCCCTCGGCCGGGAGGGGTTGTGCAAAAACGGCCAATGTGAAGCAAGCCATAAATAAGGTCGCCAAAGAAAGAATGGTCCGGAATTTCATGGGTCTCCTCCGATTTTTATTTCGACCGGGAATCTAGGGAAGGGCACGACATAAGCCAAACTCGGGCAATCTCGCGACCTCTGTGTAAGTTGCTTTATCTCAGTAAGATATGCGCTGTGGCAGTGAAGCCATCTGAAATCCGGGCGTTCGTGTTTCCGTGCAATTCTTGCGTACCCAACGATGTGGCTACTCGCGCTTCTACAGGGTTTTACCGATGCCCGGGTACTAGAGCTACCTCTTGCAAACCAGGCAGCAAATTTGTCAGAATCCCCGCCGGTTCCTTGACTTGCTGGGCGCGCGACTCAATAATGTTAAAGCATGAGTGTTAGCGCCGGAGGCGTTCAAGACGTGTTCCTCGATGTAAAAGAGCTTGCGGTACGGAAGCTGCGCATCCGGAAGAGCTTTGCTCCGGGCAGCATCGACTTCCAATCGTTCGAAGTGAAACAGGCCGCGCCCCTGGAGGTGACGGCCACTGCGGAACTGCTCGAAGGCCAGATTCGGATTGAGGGCCAGCTGGAAACCAAGATTGAGATGGTCTGCGCGCGCTGCCTCGAACCGATTATCGAGGATGTGAACCGCTCTTTCGACCTGTTTTACGCGCCTCTCCCCAAGGGCGCCAAGCCGAAAGAAGACCGTTTGAAGGATGACGACACCGAGATTGCTTTTTTTGAAGGCGATGGCCTCTTTTTGGCGGATGTGCTTAGAGAGCAGGTGCTACTTGCTCTTCCGCTGAAGGTCATTTGCCAGAGCGATTGCCGCGGACTGTGTCCGAACTGCGGTGCTAACCTGAACCACGAGGAGTGCCGCTGTGAGACCCACGCGACAGACCCGCGTTTGGCTCCCCTCGCGCGCCTGAAGCAGGACTGGCTGAAAAAACAATAGTTTTCAGGGCCAAAAGCCCTTAGAATCCGCCCACTGGGGCGGGAACGAGGAGTATTACTATGCCTAACCCAAAAAGACGGCATTCGAAGCGACGGACGAGTACACGGCGAGCCCACGATTTTCTGGTCAAGCCGGCGCTCGGCGAATGCCCGAATTGCCACGAGACGAAGCAGCCGCATCAGGTTTGTCCCCATTGCGGCTACTACAAAGGCCGCGCTGTGCAAGACAAGTCAGCCTGACGCTGCGCAGTTTCTTCCCGTTTTTTTTCTGGAAGTAGCGGTCAGATAATCCGATGATCACTATCGCTGTGGACGCCATGGGCGGTGACAACGCGCCCCGCCCCGAGGTCGAAGGCAGTGTTATGGCTGCCCGGGAGTTGGGTGTTCGCGTGATGCTTGTTGGGCCGCCGAATGTGGTGCGCGCGGAGCTGGCGAAACATGCGGCGCCGAACTTGCCGATCGAGATTGTTCCGGCAAGCGAAGTGATTACCATGCACGACCATCCGGCGCAGGCGTTTCGGCGGAAGAAAGACAGCTCAGTGCATGTCGCTACGCGTTTGGTACGCGAGGCCAAAGCGGACGGGCTGGTCAGTGCGGGCAACACGGGCGCCGTGATGACTGTTGCGAGATTTTTGCTTGGCACTTTGGAATCGGTGGATCGCGTGGCACTCGCGGCGCCTTTTCCGAACGCGAAGGGCGGCGTCTCCGTGCTGCTGGATGTCGGAGCCAACGTGGATTCGAAGCCCGAACATCTGGTGCAGTTCGCGGTGATGGGTGAGATTTATTACCGCGCGACGTTTGGCAACCGCAAGCCGCGCGTGGGCCTTTTGTCGGTGGGAGAAGAAGAGATCAAGGGGAATGAGCTGACGCGCGAGGTTTACACGCGTCTGAAGAAACTTCCAGTGCATTTTGTGGGCAACGTGGAAGGCGGGGATCTTTTCTCCGGGGATGTGGATGTGATTGTTAGCGACGGTTTTGTCGGCAACATCGCGTTGAAAATCTGCGAGGGGCTGGCGGTCCAGATTTTCGGCTTGCTGAAGAAATCCATTCAGAGCTCGCTGGCATCGCAGGTAGGGTTTCTGTTTTCCCGCGGAGCCTTGAAGGGTTTGAAGAAGACCATTGATTACACGGAGCAAGGTGGCGCGCCGCTGTTGGGTGTTCGCGGCGTTTGCGTTATTGGGCATGGACGCTCGAATGCCAAAGCAGTGAAGAACGCGATTCGCGTGGCCGCGGGCCTGTCTCGCGCGCGTATCAACGAAAAAATCGAACAGGAGCTCTCGGCCGCGAGCGCAATCGCATGACGGCTCAGAAGAGGAATTAACGATGGGCAAAGTCGCATTCGTATTTCCGGGACAGGCTTCACAATATCCCGGCATGGGCAAGGAGCTGGCAGAGAAGCATCCGTCGGCGCGCGCGGTTTTTGATGAGGCCGACAAGGCTCTCGGCTTTTCCATCTCCAGGATTTGTTTCGAAGGTACCGAGGACGAACTCAAGCTCACGGCCAACACGCAGCCGGCCATCCTTACCGTCTCTGTTGCTGTTTATCGCGTACTGGCGGAGAACGGCTTGAATCCCGATTTTGTTGCCGGCCACAGCCTTGGCGAATACTCGGCTCTGGTGGCGGTTGGCGCGCTGAAGTTTTCTGATGCGGTGCAACTCGTTCGCAAGCGCGGCACCTATATGCAGGAGGCCGTGCCCGCGGGAGTAGGTGCGATGGCGGCCATCATGGGGTTGTCGCCTGCTGTTGTGGCCGACGCCTGCAAGCGCGCTTCCGAGGGCGAAATCTGCTCGGCTGCCAATCTCAATTCGCCCGAGCAGACCGTCATTTCGGGCCACGCTGGCGCGGTAAAGCGCGCGGTCGAAATTGCGTCGCAGCTCGGCGCCAAGCGGGCGGTCATCCTTCCCGTTTCCGCGCCATTTCATTCCGCGCTAATGACTCCCGCGCAGGAACGACTTACCGAGGATCTGAAGAAGATCTCCTTTACAAATTTAAGCGTTCCCCTGGTGACCAACGTCGACGCCGACACTATCTCCACCGGCGACGAAGCCCGCGAAGCGCTGGTTCGCCAGGTCACCATGCCTGTGCGCTGGGAAGAATCCGTCCGCATGTTGATTGATGAGGGCGTGAACACGTTTGTGGAAGTCGGGCCGAGCCGCGTCCTTACGGGGCTTTTGCGCCAGATCGAGCGTTCGGTGGCTACCTTGAATGTGGAAGACGAAAAGAGTTTGGCTGCCACGGTAGAAAAGATCGCAGGGGCGAGATCGGACGCGGCCTGACAGTGCACAGACGGAAGTCTGTGCCACTGTGATGATGCACCGGTAGGGAGCAGCAGGATGGAATGATCGGGGATTAACGATTCATGTTCAGCCTAAAAGACAAAGTGGCTTTACTCACCGGCGCCTCGCAAGGCATAGGCCGCGAAACCGCGCTGGCCCTCGCCGAAGCAGGTGCAAAAGTAGCCGCGGCAGCCCGCAACGAGGAAAAACTCGCTACGCTGGTCAACGAAATCGTAAACGCAGGCGGCGATGCCATTGCGATTAAAATGGACGTGGCCGAACCCGAGCAAATCAAATCCGGCTTCAAGCAAGTCCTCGAAAAATACGGCCGCCTCGACATTCTGGTCAACAACGCCGCCATCACCCGCGACGGTCTGGCGCTGCGCATGAAGCAGGACGACTGGGACGCCGTTATCCGCACCAACCTGACCGGTGCACACCTCTGCACGCAGCAGGCTCTTTCGACGATGATGCGCGCTCGTGCGGGACGAATTATCAATATCGCCAGCGTGGTGGCGCAGATGGGCAATGCCGGGCAATCCAATTACGTCGCTGCGAAAGCTGGGCTGGTAGGACTGACGAAAGCCATTGCCATTGAGATTGCCTCGCGCAACATCACGGTCAACGCCGTGGCGCCGGGTTTCATCGCCACGCCTATGACTGATGTTCTCTCCCAGGATGTGAAGGCCACGCTGAAAGCACGCATCCCGCTAGGCCGTATGGGCACTTCGCGGGATGTTGCCGCGGCGATCGTTTTTCTGGCGAGCGACGAAGCCGCTTACATTACCGGCCACGTCCTCGACGTCAACGGCGGTCTTTATTTGGCATAATTTTTTCCGTTAGGTTTCGAAGGTCGAGATCCTGCGCGATGTACGCGTACTTTGCCGATGGCCGGAATGGAAGCATTTTCGCAAGACGCTAATAGAAGTAGGGAAAGTTGATGAGGAAAAGCTTAAAGAATTAGAGCTGACGATTGAGGCAGACCCCCTTGAATTAGTTGAGTTGATTAGGACAATGGAGCAAGCGTTTGGCGTTGAGTATGTCGAGAACCCGAAAAGTTGACCTTGCTGCAAGGGCTGACTAGAATGGGCAGGTTGCCTGATAGACGAATTAAGACACCATGGGGCGGTGTTTAAGCCGGTCGGATGTTATTGTACGTCTCAGCATAATAAGCGATAGCAAATCGCGGAGGATATGAATGGCCAGCGTGGAAGAACGCGTAAAACAAATTATCGTCGAGCAGCTCGGCGTGGATGAAGCCGAGGTGACGCCCACCGCATCCTTCGTGGATGACCTCGGCGCGGATTCGCTCGACCAGGTGGAATTGGTCATGGCGTTTGAGGAAGCCTTCGGGATCGAAGTTCCCGACGAAGACGCCGAAAAAATGACCACCGTAAAAGATGCGGTCGATTACATCGACAAGCACGCCAAGGGAAAGTAAGCCACGAATTTATCACCACAACAGGGAGCGTTAGAGAGTTGACTCGCCGCGTAGTCGTTACGGGTGTTGGATTGGTCTGTGCTCTGGGTATAGGCACGGAGGAAACCTGGCAAAACCTCCTCGCCGGGCAGAGCGGCATTGGTCCTGTCACTCAATTTGATACCACCGGCTTCGATTGCACGATTGCCGGTGAAATCAAGAATTTCGATCCTTTCCGCTGGATTGAGAAAAAAGAACTGAAGAAAATGGGCCGCTTCATTCAGGTGGCTCTCGCCGCGGCTGACTTCGCGGTGAAATCCGCGAGCTGGAAACCGGAAGACTCCGATCTGAACGAAGTCGGCGTCTACGTTTCTTCCGGCATCGGCGGATTCGACATCATCGAACGCGAGCACTGGAAATTGGTCCAGGGCGGTCCGGGAAAAATTTCGCCCTTTTTCATTCCATCGGCCATCGTCAATCTGGCTTCGGGCCACATCTCCATTCGTTACGGAGCCAAGGGGCCGAATTCCGCCACGGCCACGGCGTGCTCCGCTTCCGCTCACGCCATCGGCGATTCGTTCAAAATTATTGAGCGCGGCGCTGCCGACATGATGATTTGCGGCGGCACGGAAGCCACGATTACGCCAATGGGCATCGGCGGCTTCGCTTCGATGAAAGCGCTCTCTACGCGCAACGACGACCCCGGTCACGCAAGCCGCCCCTTCGACGCAGGCCGCGATGGCTTCGTCGTCGGCGAAGGCGCGGGAATTTTAATTCTCGAATCCCTTGAGCACGCGCAAAAGCGCAACGCCAACATCCTTGCCGAAATTGTTGGCTACGGCATGTCCGGCGATGCCTACCACATCACGCAACCAGCGTCTGACGGCGACGGCGCGTTCCGCGTGATGAAAGCCGCAATCAAGGACGCCAGGCTCAACCCAATAGACATCGGCTATGTCAACGCGCACGGCACCTCCACGCCGCTCGGCGACGTGATTGAAACGCGCGCGCTGAAGAGGGTCTTTGGCGAAAACGCGCACAAAGTTCCTGTTAGCTCCACGAAATCGATGACGGGCCATCTCCTGGGCGGCGCCGGCGGTCTTGAGGCGGGCATCAGCGTTCTCGCGCTGCGCGATCAAATTTTGCCGCCGACCATCAATCTCGAAACGCCCGATCCCGAGTGCGACCTCGACTACGTGCCTAACGTGGCCCGCAAAGCCGCCGTCGAATACGCCCTTTCCAACTCGTTCGGTTTCGGCGGCACAAATGCCGCTCTGATTTTCAAGCGCTGGTCAGGAAATTAAGCTCCCCATTTCTGAGCTGAAATTCTGGTCTGGGTTCTGGAAGTGGGGGTGCCCCACCCTGGGTTTGTAAGGGTGGGTCTTCGGATTAAATTTAAACTTCGACCATAATTTTGGGCAAGGACGAACTCCGTGAACATCATCGTCTGCATCAAACAGGTTCCCGCTAAAGACGCGCCTCTCTCGATCGCGGGAAACTGGATTAAAGAATCCGACATCGGCTTCGAAATGAACGAGCCCGATAGCTACGCCCTCGAAGAAGCGTTGCGGCTGAAGGAAAAGCATGGCGGCGAAGTGATTGCTCTGTCCATGGGCCCGGAACGGGTTAAGCAGACGATAAAAGAAGCCCTGGCCAAAGGCGCGGACCGCGCTATCCACATCGCCGACGACAATTTTGCGCAACAGGATCCGCTGGGCTCCGCCAAAGCGCTGGCCGCCGCAATCGGCAAAGAGAAGGCGGACCTGGTTCTGACCGGCCTGCAAAGCGACGACCACGGCTTCGGCCAGACCGGCGTCCTGTTGGCAGCGCTGCTCGATCGCCCTCACGCGACGATTATCATGGCCATCGAAGTCGACGGCGAGAGAATGAAGCTCAAGCGCGAACTCGAGGCTGGCTGGTTTCAGCATCTCGAATGTCCGCTCCCAGCCGTCCTTTCGATCCAATCCGGCATCAACAAAGTTCGCTACGCCACTTTAAAAGGCATCATGGCCGCCAAGAAAAAAGAAATTGCCACGATCACCCGCGAATCATTAGGGATCCAGCACGAGCCGACGCAAAAAATCGAAAAAATCTATGTCCCCACAAAAACGAAGAAAACAGAGTTTCTGACTGGCAGTCCGAAGGAAGCAGCAACAAAACTGGTGGAAAAACTGAAATTCGAAGCGCGGGTCATCTAACATGAAAATCCTCGTCATCACCGAACTGCGCCAAGGCAAATGGAACAATGCCAGCTTTGAAACTTTGGCTGCCGCCCAGCAAATCGCTGCGGACACAGCAAGCACGATCGGCGCAGCGGTCATCGGCAAGAACGTCTCGGCATTTGGCGACGAACTCTCCGCAAAAAACGTAGGCGAAGTCCTGCAAATAGAGCACGACCTGCTGGAAGCCTATACGCCAGACGCCTATTGCGTCGCTCTCGCGCAAGTCATTAGTTCAGCGAAGCCAGATCTCGTACTTTTCCCGCACACGTATCAAGTCCGGGATTTCGCACCCAAACTCGCCGCGTCTCTGGGGAAAGGCATGATCGGCGACTGCATCGGCTATCGCCATGAATCCGGCAAGCTCGTTTTTGTGCGGCAAATGTTCCAGGGCAAAACCGCCGCGGACGTCACTTTCCAGGGTAATGCTCCATGGTTCGCCTCATTTCAGTCCGGCGCGTTTCGCGCGGATCTGGTGGCCGCACATCCCGACGGTAAAGCGCCAATCAATAAAGTTGCCATCGATCTAAAATCTGAACAAATCCGAACGAAGCCCCTCGATCTTTTCAAAGAAGCCAAATCCGCCGTCGACCTCACGCAAGCCCCCATCATCGTCTCGATCGGCCGCGGCATCAAAGCCCCCGAAAATATTCCGCAAGCGGAAGCCCTCGCCAAAGCCATCGGCGGCGAAATCGCAGCCTCTCGCCCGATTTGTGACGAAGGTTGGCTCCCCATGGAGCGCCAAATCGGCAGCTCCGGCCAAACCGTCGCGCCAAAGCTTTATCTTGCGCTCGGCATCAGTGGCGCCATCCAGCACGTCGTCGGCATGAAAGGCGCGCGCACCATCGTCGCCATCAACAAAGACGCCAACGCCCCCATCTTCGAAATCGCCGATTATGGCGTAGTAGCCGACATCTTCGAAATCATGCCCGCCCTAACCGAAGCCCTGGAAAAATCCAAATCCTCCTAACCAACTCACCCGCATCCACATAGAGGGAATCCCTCTCCGTTTTCCCGGGCAGCGGGTCGGCTTCTGGTTTCCGCGTTCACCAAGCACTGGAGTGATGGCAGTAGCCGCCGCGCTTCGATTACCATGAACGCCATGCGCCCGTGCATGGATCAGGCCGCCTTTGAATGGATTCGAAGTCAGCGAGAAGAGCTTCTCGCCAGCGACAATCCGAGCTGGAAGGGCAACTTTGTGTCTCACTTGCTGCCAAAGACTTTCGAAGTGTACGCAAAGGTCTTGCAAAGTATTGAAGCAAACTACGAAAATATCGACAACCCTCTCGCGGAGCGCGAGATTGCCATTCTCAAGATCCCACCATGTAAGAAGCTGCGGTCATTTGTCGAGAGTTTGAGGGAAGAACACCGAGGCTCCAGGATAAGGTGGGAAACGCTGGCTCATCTATTCGGCGTGCCGTTTAAGTCCGAGATATGCCATGAGTGGTTCCGAGTGAGTATGGAGGAACAGGCATGTTGGCCCCGATTCTTGTTCGGGCCGAGCGAGGGGAGCTTGAACCGCAAAGAATTAGCCGAACTGCTTTCTGTTCTCCGCCCTTTCACAGGTGGTCGGGATTGCTTCTTTCGTTTTGCTGAAATACCGTTCATTACTACAGATAAGCCGATTCTTTTCCGTGGTGTTCTCGGCGAGCTTCCGACTTTCCTCGCCGATGGGGAATATCAATTAACCCCAGAATATTTGTGGCCAGCCGACCGCAGTTGGTGCGTATGCAGCGACTATGACCTCGAGTTCACGATAGTGGCTGGCCCGAAGGAATTGGTCTCCGGCGTGTTGAATAACGCCACTCTGGAAGCTCTAGAAGTAACTCCACAAACGCGCATCGACAGTTATGCTCCGATGCCTAAATAAGCGCCCAGATTGGCGATCTCCCGCGTAGTTGGGTAAGCGGACATCGCGTAACGATTGATGCCTGAAGCAGAAAGGCGAACCACGTTACCGGAAACTTGGCTGCCCGGACTCCGAAGGCCTGGGAAATGGAAAAGCTCTGATGTGTGCAATATTGAACAGACGCGATTTCCCTCTAGCGATAACGTCTCGCCATGAAACTCCTGAATGTTGTGTCGGCTCTAATCGTCGTTGTTGTTGCGGCGGTTTTGAGTTTCAAAAGAGGGATGATTTTTCTTCCATAAATCATCCGGTCAACCGCCGACTGTTCATTCACGCTCTTATGCGTGGTTCATCAGTATGAGTTTGTTCCAATTTCTGCCAATCCGCGCCAGCTTCCCGCTGGCGTTTTTGCTTTTCGGCAGCCCGTTTTGGTATGACCTGGGTCGCTATTTCGACCGCTTCACTGCGTCTACCAGGCCGGGATAGGGGTTTATGGCCTTGCCCCTCGACCACGCCTTTTCGCGCCCCAACTCGAAAATTGCAAAATGCAAGTGTGGCGTGCTCTCAGCTGCGTTTCCAGTCGATCCTACAAAACCGATCACGTCACCAGACTGGACCGGCATTCCCTCGTGCAACCCTTCCGTGTAACGGTCCAGGTGGGCGTAGTAATAGCAATACTCCGCCTTCTCATCGAACTCGTAGATGGTGTTGCCGCCAGGTTTGCTTAAAAACAATTTGCGAATCGTTCCCGGTACCACAGCACGCACTGCTGTTCCTCTCGGCTCGAGAATGTCAATCGCCTCATGCCGGTGACCGTTATGAATTTCCTCGTAGGTATCTCGCAGATCCGCGAGCGTAAGCCCGCTGATGGGCGGAGTCATCTCCAGCATCGAAGACGTCTCGCCAACGGCAAAAAGCGCTAGGAAAACTACGGGAATACACACCCAGACCTTCGAGACTGGTCCCCTATGCCTATTCGTCCCGGCGACCTTTCGTATCGCAAGCTTCGTTTTCTCACTCCTTGAATACGACCGCCGTACCTTTTGCGACCATGCTGGCAAGTCTGCTGGCGTCCCAGTTTGTCAGCCGTACGCATCCGTCAGACTGGGTATAGCCGATCTCGCCTGGGTCAGGCGTGCCGTGTATCCCGTAGTGAGGATCGCTGATCCCAATCCATACGACACCCACAGGATTGTTCGGGCCTGCGGCGATGGTTTCCTTGACGCTGGTGGGCTTGGGATCCCAAAACAAATTGGGGTTGTAGTCGTAAGTTGGATTTCGCCGCACCTCAGTGACCTTCCAATTTCCGAAGGGGAGCGGAGCGTGCACACTGCCGCTAGTCACAGGGGCAAAAAAAATGATCTGCCCTTTCCCGTCATACACTTTCAGAACTGCTGACCTTTTTGAAACGACGATCTTGAGCGCTCCAGTGCGGGCCCGCTCGGAGTCCAGCGCCTCTTGTCCGCTACGCGCCACATTGGGCACTCTTATTTGCTCGCCCGCAGTGAAATGCGCGCCAGGGTTCAGGCGCTTGAGCAGGGCCGGCGAAGAGTGGAATTTCTCGCTCAGCTCCTGCAGTACAGACGTGTAGTAAAGACCCGGAAGTCTCGACTTCGCGAGCATGTCTCCCGGAATCTTCTCGCTGAACGGCCCGGCCGCGTCTTCCGCAGTGATCGTATACGGGATAATCGGCTCCACGCCTGCACCGGCGCCGAGCGCCGCCAGTAGTGCCTTGCGATTCCCCGCGCCTGGAGCAAGCCCACGCGCGGCCTGGAACGCCACCAGTGCCTTGCTGCTGTTCTTGCCCACATTTCCGTCGATCTCACCGGGCGAGAAGTCGGCCCGATCGAGAAGCACCTGCATTTCGAGTTCCGTGGTTCCGGCTGTTGCAACGGCCGGTGCCGGTCGTTTCGTTGCGATCAACGTGGATGCACCCAAAAGAATGGCCACGCTCGCGGCGAGACAGCACAAAGTCCTGACACTAAATTTCGAGGCGCATTTCAGCGCGACAACGTAATTCGTTCTTCTCAAGGGTTACACCTCACGCTAGGCAAACGTATCAGCCCCTGATCTGACGCGTCTGTTCAACACCGCACACATTAGGCCGGACAAAAACGAAAGGTATAATGCCAGCGGCGCCTTGATTCACCGGCAAATGTCTCTTGGGAAAACCGGGGACTGTCGGGAGGCGGAAGCAGGATCCTGCCACTCCCCGAACCTAAATGGGCGCTTGATAGCGACGCAGCCGCACGGCCGCCACGAGGAATACTGCGGAGACGACCAGTCCGCCCCACAACCCCGCACTACCAAGAAATGTTCCCGCCGCGATATGTGTCATCGGTCCCGATGGAAACATATTGTCCGGTGAGTCAAAAGCTGGCGCGGCTCCGATCAATCGCGATCCCACCAATCCCGCAAAATGCCAGGTACGGAACACGATCAGTTCGACGCCGCCAATGGCGACCAGCGGCAATACAGCCCATAGAAATGTTGCGCGGCGCGCCCATCCGGATACCAGCAGGAGCCAGCAATAGATTGGCAAAGGCCAAAGCGCATGGGCCGTAAAAATGTGATAGATCGTCAGCATGGACATCCGGAAGAAGGATAGTTTCGCCCACAACTCCGCAACACTCTGACCCGTCCCCAAGAGTATGAAGCTGCTCAACAGCAGCATGATCCCCTGCATGGCCACGATGATCGCATAGAGGAGCAGCGGCAGAACGACGAGGGGAATACTCACCTTCGCGAGCACGGTAGTGACATCGGATACGGGCAGCGACTTCCAGAACAGGATGCTGCGATCGCGGCGCTCGGAGTGCAGCGCATCGAGACAATAGAACACACTCACGATAATACCGGTGAGCATCAGCAGACCCGCTGCCATGTCGTATGGCTGGGTCACCACGTCACTCGCATGCGTCACATCGAGCCTCAGCGCCTTCTCCCAAATCCCTGCGATCGCGCTCATCGAGAAGGCGAACAGAGCAACTGCGGCGACCGCCAGTGGCGCTATGTAGATCGAACGGTTCTCCCATAATTCACGACGCACCGACCAATAGAAGGCGCGCGTCGCAGGAAAGACCGCAGGCGCGACGCTCTGAGCCTGCACGGATTCGGAAATCGCATTCGATGGAGTACTCATCGGCTCGCTCCTTGTGCCTGCTCGCTTTGCTGGCCCAGCACGGCAACGAACAAATCGGCGATGCTGGGCGTGCGCACCTCGCCAAGCGCTGCCAGTTGCTCGCGATCCACGCCATCAAACAGCAGGATGCTGCCACCGAACACCTGGCGCTCGTGCACCGGCTTCAGCGCCCGCGCCGCGGCGGCCTTCTCCGGATGCACCATCACTTCCACATAGCGCGACTCAAAATCGTCCATCCTGCTTTGGAACACGATCCGGCCACGATTCATGAACATGAGATCGGTGAGCACGTGCTCGATCTCCTCCACCTGATGCGTCGTCACCACGATCGTACGGCTCCGATCGAAATAGTCGTTCAGCAGGGAATCGTAGAACTGCTTGCGAAATAGGATGTCGAGGCCCAGTGTCGGTTCGTCCAGCACGAGCAACCTCGCGTCAATGGCCATGACCAGCGCGAGGTGCAGCTGGGTCACCATGCCCTTCGACAATTCCCGCACTTTGCTCCTGAGCCGGATCGAGGTCTTTCCCAGAAAAGCTTCCGCTTTCGCCCGATCGAATCGCGGATGCACTCCCGCGACATAGTCCAGCAGCTGTGAAACCCGTGCCCAGCGCGGCAGTACGGCAACATCAGAAATAAAGCACACATCCCGCATCAGTTGATCGCGCTCGCTCCCGGGATCGCGTCCAAGCACCCTCAACTCTCCTTGATACGCTGTGAGGCCGAGCATTGCGTTGAGCGCGGTAGTCTTCCCGGCGCCGTTCGGACCGATGATTCCAAGAATGCGTCCTTCTTCCACTCGCAGATCGACGCCGTCCAGCGCGATGGTTGAACCGAAGCTCTTGCGCAGCCCGCGGGCTTCTATACATGCCATGGCTTCAACGCTCCTTCTTTGCGGGATCGGACTCGACGGGTTTTGCCGGGGCGTCGCCGAGAGATGGCTCTTCGTTTGAGTGGGCTCCGCCGTTCAACAGCTCGGTCGCTGTAAGGCCGAGCCGCTCAATCGTTGCGCGGACCCTCGGCCACTCTTCTCCCAGAAACTTCTGCCGTTCTACCTTGAGCAACAGTTTAGGCGCGCCGACATTGACGAACATGCCCAGCCCTCTCTTGGACTCCACCAGCCCTTCGTCCACCAGTTGTTGATAGCCCTTGAGGACCGTAAGTGGATTCACCCGATATTCAGCCGCGACATTCCGCACGGAAGGCAGCGCATCGCCTTCCTTCAGAACTCCATCCAGAATCATCGCGACCACACGGTCGCGAAGCTGGCGGTAGATCGGCTGACTGTCATTCCACTCACGGTCCATTGGGGTTTCCAGTTTGCGTTTCCGGCGGCGCCCTTCCTCACTCTGTCCGCTTCAAGTCGAAGTGCGCGTGGACAGGCTTGTCCCCTGGCATCATATACGTCCAGTCCTCGATGTGGTGGTTCGAGTCGATGAAGGTGAAAACGGCATGGTGCATGTGTCCGTAGTCCGTGCTGCCGGAGACGTCCGAAAAATCAAATTCCACCGACTTTCCGTCTGCCGAAGGCCTGGCAATCATCCGTGGCCGGTTTCCCGCGTCGCAGTAATGAACCAGCGTAAGGCGGCTGCCATCCATATAGAACATCGTGACCGGATGGTCGTACTTAGCCGCGTCGAGCGGGGTTCCGGCTTCCTGCATTTCGTGCACAAGCGCGTGTCCCCTGGATGTCACGCGCATCGAGATGTGCGTGGTAGTGCCGCCTGCCAGCTCCGGCTGCGGCGGATCGAGGGTCACCGGGCCTTCCCAGTTTCCTGCTAGGCCCTTCATTGTGTCGAAGGACTTTTGCGCTTCTGGCGACGTTACTTGGTCCGCGGCGACCTTGTGCGCGTCATGTTGCGCGAAAGCCACACTAGTGAGCGACATCACACCAACGAACAGCATAAGACAAATGGATTTCATGTTCTTTCTCCTCACTCCCCGCCTCGAGGCCCCCCACTAATGAAGTCGGCTAAGAGGGCATTTCGAGTGCGATTTACTGTTATAGTTAACTATAACACTGTAATTCGTGTCAAGCCCTTTTTTGACCTTTACCCCAGGCCAATTTGCTAAGCCACAGTTTATCGGAGAGTAGACCACGCGGCAGCAAGTTGCCAGCTAGGCAAAGTAGCCGTCCCCTACCGCGACGAAGGGCCTGCCGCCCGCAACCTAAGCTGTTTAGCTGCAACGTTTACAAAAAAGGCGGAGGTGGTAGTCGAGATAGGCAGCCAGCACGGGAGTTCAGAACGTTACCAAGCAATGTCATTCCGAGCGAAGCGAGGAATCTGCTTTTCGCGGGTGACTAGAACCAAGCCAAACGCGGGGTTTTGACTTATAATGACCCGGTCATGAAATTTGAAGACTACAAGGTCGTCCTCTACCGCCAGGAAACCGGTCGGGTTGGGTCGCCGAGATCCCGGCTCTGCCCGCGTGCTACGCGCTAATGAAAACGCGCGAAGAGGCTCTCGCAGAACTAGCTAATGTCTTCAGCATGATCGAGGATGAATACAGGGAGAAGGGCCAGGAACTTCCGGCCGATTCCACTGAGATAGTTCATGCCTAGCGCCACGGCACGCGAGTTTCAGCGTGTCGCCCGCATCTTAGGATTCATACTCAAACGGCAAAAGGACAGTCACGCAAGATGGAATCATCCGGATGGAAGAGTCACGACCATACCTGTTCACGGTGGAGGAGAAATCGGACCGCCCTTATGCAATCAAATCCTCCGGCAATTGGGCATAACGCTGGACGTATTCCAGAAGCTGCGCTAAGAACAAAAGAGCTTTGTTAAGATTACGCAAGCCATGACCGTCCAACGCGAACAACTCGAAGCCGACGTCCTCATCGTCGGCGCAGGCCCCGCCGGCCTCTCCTGCGCCCTGCACCTCGCCAATCTCATTAAGAAACACAACGACTCCGGCGCCAAGCCTCCGCTCTCCGCCGAAAATATCTACGTCCTCGAAAAAGGCCGCGAAATCGGCGCGCATCAACTTTCCGGCGCGATCATGAATCCCAAAGCCCTCGCCGAACTCGTTCCCGGCTTCGAAAAATCCGCCCCTCTTGACACTCCTGTCACCGATTCCGCTGCTCTCCTTTTCACGAAAAACTCGAGCTTCCGCGCACCCATCACTCCGCCGCCATTCCAGAACAAAGGCAACTACGTCGTCTCGCTAAACAAAATCACAAAGTGGCTCGGCGGCCTCGTCGAAGCTGCGGGCGTAAACGTTTTCAAGGAATTCGGCGGCGCGCAATTAATTTACGAAGGCGAAGGAGTCGCCGGCGTAATCACGGAAGACAAAGGCGTCGACAAAAACGGCAAGCCCAAAGACAACTTCACTCCCGGCTACGAACTCCGCGCCAAAGTCACCGTCCTCGCCGAAGGCCCTCGCGGCTCGCTCACAAAAAATCTCGTTGCCACAAAAAAACTGGAAAACATCAACCCGCAAACGTACGGCATCGGCGTCAAAGAACTATGGGACATCCAGCCAAACCGCGTCCAGCCCGGCTACGTTGCCCACACGCTAGGCTGGCCTATTTCCACCGACATGTACGGCGGCGGCTGGATTTACGGCCTCTCGAACAACCGCCTCTCCATCGGCCTCGTCGTAGCACTCGAATATGCCGATCCGCAATTCGATCCTCACGCCGCGTTTCAAACCTGGAAGACGCATCCCTTTCTCAAAAAAATTCTCGAAGGCGGCAAACTCGTTCGCTATGGCGCAAAATCCATCCCCTACGGCGGCTGGTACGGCATGCCCCGCAATTACGTTGACGGCGCCCTCATCATCGGCGACTCCGGCAGTTTCCTCGATTCGCAGCGCCTGAAGGGCATCCACATGGCGATGAAGAGCGGCATGCTGGCCGCCGAAACAATCTTCGAAGCGCTGAAAAGCGGCGACGCCTCCGCAAAAACTCTCAAAGCCTTCCCTGAAAAAGTCGAGCAAAGCTACATCAAGAAAGAACTCTGGCAAGTCCGCAACTTCCACCAGTCCTTCCAGCACGGCCTCTTCGCCGGCTTCTTTCACACTGCCTTCCAGCAAATCACCGGCGGCCGGGGCCTGATTGATCCGATGCGCAATCATGAAGGCTACAAAGCCTATAAGAAAATCAACGGCCGCTCAGCGCCCGAGCGCTTCAAAGGCGACGGCAAACTAACCTTCGACCGCCTCACCGATGTCTATCACTCCGGCACGCGCCACGAGGAAGACCAACCGTGCCATCTGCACGTTCTCGACACCAATATCTGCTCCACGAAATGCGTCGAGGAATATGGCAACCCTTGTCAGTATTTTTGTCCCGCGGCGGTCTACGAAATGGCCAAGGAGTCCAGCGGCTCTCTAAAACTAAAAATCAACGCCGCCAACTGCGTCCACTGCAAAACCTGCGACATCGCTGACCCTTACCAAATCATCAACTGGGTCGTCCCCGAAGGCGGCGGCGGCCCCAACTACGAAGGCATGTAAACGCGCTTCTCAAAAATCCTGCCAGCCCCATCAAGGGCTCTTTGACCACAACCGCCGGAAAAAAGTCCGCACCCGCTCCACCACCGACCCCTGTGCCGTAGGTGTCGTATTCGCGGGCGCTTTCTTCGCGGTAGGCGGGGTAGTAGGTGCAGCCGCAGCCGCGGGCTGTATTGCAGCGGCAGCCGGAGGTTCTCCCTCCACTCGACCCTGAAAAACCAGCACTGGCCGCACCCGCACCTTCCGCACAATCACCATCAATCTCGCGTCCGGTTCCGGCTGCGCTTTCGCGGTAGCGTCATAACGCAACGGCGGTAAAAACACCTGGTAGATCGGCTCCTCGTTCGCTGCAGGTTTTTCATCGCTCGCTGCCGAATCCGTGGCCTTCGATTCTGGTTCGGTCTTCGCGGTCTCCTCAGAGGGCTTCGCCGTGCCAGCACCCGCCTGCGGAACACCCGGACCCGGGGCACTCCCCATCTGCAAATCGCAGTGGCAATGCCCCGTCGCATTTTGCAGTGACTCAATCTGCCCGTTGGTCAGCAGCACGTCCCCGCCTTGCGGCACCATCACGCTTTGCCCGCTCAACTGATTTTCCAGCCGCATCGCCCCGCGGTACGTTCGCACGCACATCACGCCAGAACTCTCAAATCCAACAAGCAACTCTCGCGGATCGTCCCCAATCGCCACGGACTGCCCCTGAATTTGCGCCGTATAAACCGTTAACGCCGGCTCCCGCTCCATCAGCAAATGAATCGCGCCGCTCTCCAGTGCCACCGTCAGCGACCCGCCCGCCTTCAGGAGCGAAAGATGCGCCGGTCCGCAGATGGAAATCTGTCCGCCCTCCACCAGGCTGATCCGCGCTCGGCCGGACTTCACTCGCACATCGCTGCCGCTGCGCAAAATGGTCTTCGTCTGCCCGGCAACGACCTCCACGCTCATCGGTCCCGTCACGTTGATGTCTTCGCCCTCAATTAATCCCACGGCGTCGCCCACCGGCTGGTCGGGAACCGCCGCGCGCGCCAGAAGGACCGCGGCGCAAACAATCGCGCACACCCCTGCGAAAACTCTCGCAAATCTAATCCATTGTCGCCCATGCAGTGGAAGCAACACGCCCAACCTGTCTCCCGCAAGCTCTTCCAGCAACTCTCGCTATACTATACGTCACGCGCCAGTTACTCTGGCGCGCTCAAACCCAATGACCGTGCCCGACGCCACGCGCGCCGCACTCCCCGATCCCGCGCCCAACTCTGCCCAAAACTCGGCCCAAAATTCCGGCCAAACAAATGCCCCGGAAACCGTCAGCGCGCACTACGACACTCGCCTTCCCGATCTGCCCTGGTCCCGCCGCATCCAAATCCCAATCATTGCTGCCGCGGTCTACAGTGTGATTCGCATTTTAGGACCCACGTTGCGTTACGAAGTCCTTGGCTGGCAAAACGCCGAGCGCGTCCACGCCGCCGGCAAGCGCTGCATCTGGGCTTTCTGGCACCGCATCATCATTCCCATCGTTTGGTGGCACCGCAATCACGGCGTGGTGGTCATGAACACGACGGCCTTCGACGGCCAGTGGACGCGCAAGGTAATCGAATGGCTGGGCTTCGGCACCGCGCAGGGAAGTTCTTCTCGCGGCGGCCTCCGCGGGCTCGCGGTCATGGCGAGGCGCCTGGAAGAAGGCGTGGATTGCGCGTTCACCATCGACGGCCCGCGCGGCCCACGCTACATCGCCAAGCCAGGTCCTGTCATGTTAGCCAGAAAAACCGGCTGCCCCGTCCTCGTCTTTCATATCGGCGTCAGCCGCGGCAAAACCTTCGAAAAAACCTGGGACCATTTTCTCTTGCCAGCCCCGTTTACCCGCGCCGTAATTCTCTTCGCCCCGCCAATCTACGTACCCGCAGACGCTAACGCCGCCACTCTCGAATCGAAGCACGCAGAAATGCAATCACAACTGGAACGAGTCAAAGATATTGCCGAAGGCTGGTATTCCCTAACAGAAGCCGAGCGCCAGAACTACCGCGCCGAATTTTCGAAGTAACACGAATGAAGTAACACGAGTTTTGTGGAACAGACTTCAGTCTGTTGCTTTTAATTCCTGCCATTCAACCTGCTGCGCGCCAATTCCGTCTTCCCGAATTTCGAATTTCCAATTTCGATCTTACTTCCTCACTTCCCCGACCTCTCTCCCAACTTCACCTGAATATCCATCTTCTTCCCGCCCCGATAAACAGTCACGTCTACCGTATCCCCTGGCCTTTTCCGATTCAAAATCACATTCATATCAAACTGGTTCGCCACTTTCTGCCCATCAATCGCCACAATCACGTCACCGCCAATCGTAATCCGCCGCATCCCGGCCATCGCCTCTTTGTCCCCACCATGCAAACCAGCCGCAGCCGCAGGCCCGCCCCGCGTCACTTCCTCCACAAGAAGCCCCTCTTTTACTGGTAAATCCAGCGCCTCCGCAAGCCACCCGCCCAATTCCAAAGACTGCACGCCCATAAAAGCCTGCCGCACACGCCCTTCTGTCATCAAATCGTGCGCAATCCTCTTCGCCGTGTTCACTGGAATCGCAAATCCAATCCCCGCGGTAGTTCCGCTAGGCGTATAAATCGCCGAATTGATCCCAATCACTTCTCCACGCGAATTAATCAAAGGCCCGCCCGAATTCCCCCGATTGATGGCCGCATCCGTCTGAATCGCTTCGTCAATATAAGTGGTTTGGCTGGTCGACACCGTCCTGCCCAGTGCGCTTACCACTCCCGTAGTCAAAGTACTCTGAAACCCAAAAGGATTCCCAATCGCCAGAACTTTCTGTCCCACCTGCAAGGTCGAAGAATCTCCAAGCGGCAGCGCCACCAGCGGTTTCCCTTTAGGCTCAATCTTGATCAGCGCCACATCATTCCGAGGATCAGCTCCAATAAACTTAGCCGTATACCGCGACTGGTCACCCAGCACCACCTCGATCGACTGCGCATCCTGCACCACGTGAAAATTCGTCAAAATAAATCCCTTCGGATCAATCACAAACCCCGATCCCGCTCCCTCGACCGGCACAGGGTCCATGAAAAAATCATACTGCGTAGCCTTCGTCAAAATATTCGCCACCGCTCCCGAAGCCTGCCGGTAAACTTTGACATTAATCGATTCCTCGTCGGTCAAAGCCGTGTCTCGTGCCGACGCCTCCGTCAACCCGCCCGCCCCAGCCAAAGGCAACGCCTCCACTTTCCGCGGCTGCCGCTCGCCCCACCGCCCCCCAGCCCAGTAAGCTCCAAGTATCAAAACGATCGCCACCACACCCAACCGCACCGCATTTGATCCCTTGCTCATCGCAACCCCTGTAGTGGCGGACCTTTAGGTCCGCCTCCTCTCTGTATTTTCCCACTAACAAACCTCTCCGACCAGACCACCACTCCGCACCCTTTTTTGTCAGCGTTTTTCCGCGTCTCTCAATCTCTCCGCCAATTCCTCCACCTGCACCCGCGTCCACTCCATCGACCCCGAACAATCAATCTTCTCCGTAGCAAATTTCACTTTCTCTTCCACCGGCATCTGCGCCGCAATCCTCCGCCGCGCCTCCACCTCGCTCAACCCTCTCGCCGTCAATCTCTCAATCTGCTGCTCCGGTTTGCACCAAGCCACGACCAGCCCATCCAATCTCTTATGATACCCGGCCTCGACCAGCAAAGCCGCCTCCACAAAAACCGCATCCCGCACTCCCTCGCGCTCCCACTCCGCAAACTTCGCAACCATCCCCTCTTCCACGCGCGGATGCACAATCCCATTCAAATTCTTCAATTTCCCCGCATCCGCAAAAACAATCGCCCCCAATTTCCCGCGATCAATCCGCCCCGACTCCCCAATCACTCCCTCCCCAAACTCCCGCACAATCTCGCCATAAGCCGGAAATCCCGGCTCAATCACCTCATGCCCCAGCGCATCCGCATCCAAAACGCGAAATCCCATTTCGCGCAAAATCCCCGCCACAGCGCTCTTCCCGCAAGCAATCCCACCAGTAATCCCGATGCGCAGCATCAGCCCAGTCTACCGCCCGCCGCTGCCCGGTCCTGCCGACGCAATCGCCCGCGGCACAGCCTTCGCTCGTCTCATCCGTGATGCCTTAACCGTATTGCTCATCAACATAGTAATCGTCATCGGCCCCACGCCCCCGGGCACAGGTGTCAAAGCTCCAGCCACATTCACTGCATCAGGGTGCACATCCCCGGCCAACGCATTCCCCTTCGCCTTAAATTTCTCCAATCGCTCCGGCAAATTCCTAAAAAGTCTCTCCGCCTCACTCAACTCCGTAACCCGGTTCGTCCCCACATCAATCACCGCCGCCCCAGGCTTGATCCAATCCGCTTCCACAAACCCAGCCTTACCCATAGCCGCCACGACAATATCCGCGCCGCGTACCAGTTCCGGCAAATCCCGTGTCTTCGAATGACAAATCGTCACGGTGGCATTCGCATGCATTAAAAGGAGTGCCATCGGCTTCCCGACAATATCGCTCCTGCCCAAGACCACCGCATTCGCGCCCTCAAGCGCTATGCCATTCCGCCGCAAAATCTCCATGCACCCCGCCGGCGTGCACGCCACCAACCCCGGTCTCCGGCTCACCAATCTCCCCAAGTTCACCGGATGAAACCCATCCACATCCTTGGCGGGATCCACAGCTTCCAGCACGCGTTTCGTATCCACCTGCGCAGGCAAAGGCAGCTGAATCAAAATCCCATCCGTGTCATTATCCCGATTCAAATCCTCCACAATCGCCAGCATATCCGCTGTGCCAACGCTGGCCGGCGGCGTAATTAATCCGCTTCCCATCCCCAGCTGCTCGCAAGCCGCAATCTTGCTCTTCACATACAGCTGCGAAGCCGGATTCTCTCCCACCAGCACCGCCGCCAACCCGGGCCGAATCCCTGCCGACGACAGTATCGCCACCTCATCCTTCAACTCCGCAAACATCGCATCCCGGATCTTAATCCCATCCAATATCTTCGCCGTCATCAATCACCCGTAGTGGCCGGCCTTTAGGTCGGTTAAGAAATTGTCCCCCACTTAACCATCCCAGGCAATCGGGCCGCTGCATCCGCTCTTCTCCGCGCCTCCGCGAACTCCGTCTTAGAACGAACCACCCACCCAACCAACGAAATCGAGACCCGGGTTTCAACAATTTAGTCGCCCGTCAAACTAAATCGCTTGACCCTTCAAACATGCTGCGACAAGCTCAAAACATTCCCATCCGGATCCTTAAACCACGCCACCTTACTTCCCCCCGGCGCATTCCAAATCCCCCGCTCTTTATCTTCGACAAACGGATACTTCTCAAAAACCACGCCCCGTCCCACCAGCCAATCCACCACCGGTTCGATGTCGTCAACTTCCCAACCCAGCACGGTGCTCTGTAGCGGCGCAAACGTCGGCACCTTCACAATCCGGATCATGTTCTTCGCCGTCCGCATCACCAGCGCAAACTGATCCAGGCTCACAAACTCAAATCCCAGCTTCCCTTCATAAAACGCCCGCGCCCCGTCATAATCCTTCGTCAAAATAAACCCGATCATGTGCATCGAAGCCAGCATGTTTCCTCCCAAAGTGGTTCGGCAACGAGGAATAACACTACTCCCGGCTCTGCGCAACTGCACCCGCTCTTCGGGCACTGCGAAAGCTCAGCGTTCAGGCGCAATATAATCAGCCCCCCTGAATCTCTCTCTTGTTTGGAATCTCTCAGGAAGGAATCCTATCGAAATGGTCCGCGGCGGTTTCGGAATGGCCGCCCTCCCGCGTCGGGCTGTCGCCTCCACAACTCGTCTCCGGCGCCCTGGTCGGCTTGCCCCTCACCTCCCGCCCGCCTGCGGAATTCCATCAATATGGCTGGTAAATATGACGTTCCCGCTCTCGCTTCGACAGGAGCTCCGAACCCAACTTCATCCAGGTGTCAGAGACGGGTTTGTTCAATCTGCCCCCCGCGTTAATAGTTCCCGACGCACCAACCACTTTGCCTTTGGAAAGTACAACGTCTTCTTGAAAGCCGCCATTGGCAATACCGCTGGTCAGGTTTGTGATCTCGCTGACAAAATCCTCCGCAGTAGACCGCTTACGCACGAAGGGTATTTCGAAGACTGAACCTCTCCCGCCTGTGAGGTACGCCCCGAACTCCCTATCGAGGACTATCTCAATGGGCGCAGCACTCGAATTGCCCGGTGTGATTTTAAGTACGGCTTCGGTCGTACTGGCTATGTCAGTCGAAATTTGGACGGCCTGGCCGACTAACGTCTCTTCCAATGAGTCTTTCAAACGATCAGAAAGCGATGAGATGGATTCCGAAGATGGCACTAGAGCCGCCCTGCTTTGTGTCAAATGTCAGGGCTGGCGCAGCGACCATTTGACACAGCGTATCAAGAAACAAATTCGAGTTCTTCCATACTCACAATCCTTGCATAAAACTCGATCAGTGCGGGAATGACCCCGATTCCGAGAAAGAAATCGCCCCTGATTCGGTCAGCGACCACACACGCCATCACCAGATGCTCCTCGTATACCAAATCTGCCCTGCAGAAATTGCTCCTTCGTTGCTACGCTTCCCGTCCTGTCGCAAACTTCACGAAAAGGCGTGCGTCGTCGCTATTGCGGCGGGCGCAACGCAGGGAGTCTGCCGATGTTCAGCCCATCCAAAGTCTCAGTAATTCCCCCATTCACGATTCTCTACTCACTGTCTTTTCTCGTCTCATCAAACTCGCAAATTCCCGCCAAGTCCTCCCATCCGCACCACTTCCTCGTCTCGTGTTCGAATGATAAAACTACAGTACTGTAGCTTGACAGTAATCAGATTCTGCGCTATGATTATTCATGCTTGGCCCACCAACTTCCGCACTTCTCCCAAGCGGTCAAGATTCGCTCCTCCCCCTTCGTCTTGCCACAACTGACGGTCAGCGATCGGCTGCCAACCTCTCTAGAATCACATCTTTTGCAGACCATGCCATGTAAACCACATAGAATCAAATCTTTACAAAAACAGGGGGGGGCCCAGGGTCCATTTTTCTGCTTTTTTCCCGGCTCCCCTTTCTAAGTCTTTGTTTTTAAAAGTATATAAATGTCAAACATCTCGAACCTGATTCAGAATGCCTGCATCCAACGTCCTCCGCGCACCTATGCCGACGTCCCCCCTGATTTCCATGCTGCATCGAAAATGCTGCACTGGAATCCGTAGGGGCGAGGCTTGCCCCCCGCTTCTGTCATGGGCACAATCGAACTTGAGGAAGATCGAATGTCATTATTTGGAGAACTAGGAACACGCAAAGAACTGGAAAACAAAGCCAAGGCCGAAGGCCGTCTGCCGCCGGGACAATCGCTCACGCTGAAATGGCTGGTGCTTCATTACGGCAGCATCCCGCACTTCGACCCGGCGAAATGGGACTTCAAAATTTCCGGCGACGTCGAAGAACCGAAACGGCTCACCTGGAACGAGTTTCGCGCTCTTCCGCAGAACGAAATCACTTCCGATTTTCATTGCGTCACGCGCTGGAGCCGCCTCGATAATCGCTGGAAAGGCGTCCTCTTCACCGACGTCATGAAACTCATCCACCCAAAGCCGGAGGCTCACTTCGCGCTCATCCTTGCCGAGGAAGGCTACACCGCCAACGTGCCGCTCGAAGATTTGCTGCACCCCAACGTACTCTTTGCCTTCGACCATGACGGCGAGCCGCTTACAGGCGAACACGGCGGCCCTCTGCGCCTTATCGTTCCTCATCTCTACGCCTGGAAAAGCGTCAAGTGGGTCCGCGGCTTCATGCTCCTGGATCACGACCGCCTCGGTTTCTGGGAGCGCAACGGCTACCACGCTTACGGTGACCCGTGGAAAGAGGAACGCTATTCGGGAGGCTAAGCATGAAAATCTTCGATGACGGCGAGCGCAATTCCGAGTGGCGTCGTTCATTGACAAGCCTCGCGCTCCTCTGGAATCATGCCAAGCTCTGTCACAGCGCGAAGGCGCAAGGAAAGGCTTGAGAATGGCGCGGAGCCCCGTAATCTTGCGCGGGCACCTTCGTAAGTTAAGTAAGGATGAGAGGAATTGAGTAATGCCAGCCGGCATACGCACGAGCGAATTACGCAAGGTCTATAACACGGCGCCGCCGCTTGCGGCGGGCTCCGGCGGGGCATTTTCTTTTGCCGCAAAACGCGGCAAAGGAAAACAGCCCAAGCCGGAAGTCGTGGCGCTCAACGGCATGTCGCTCGAAGTTCGCTCCGGCGAAATTTTCTGCCTGCTCGGCCCCAATGGCGCCGGAAAATCCACCACCGTCGGAATTCTGACCACGCGAGTCCGGCCAACCTCCGGCCAGGCCTGGATTGGTGACCACGACGTCTGGAAGGAACAAACAGCCGTCAAGCGCCTGATCGGCGTCGTCGCGCAGCGGCCCAATCTCGACTTTTCGCTGACGGCCCGCGAAATTCTGATTTTTCACGGCGCCTATTTCGGTTTGAGTTCTCAGGAACGGTCCTCTCGGTCCGCGTCGCTGCTGGAGCGATTCAAGCTCACGGACCGCGCCGATCAGCTCGTCCGCGGTTTTTCCGGCGGCATGATGCAGCGCCTTTCCATCGCCCGCGCCATGATGCATGATCCGCAGGTTCTTTTTCTCGATGAGCCCAGCTCCGGGCTCGATCCGCAAACGCGCCTGCTTTTGTGGGAAATCATTCGCGAGTACAACCAGAGCGGAAAAACCGTTCTGCTGACCACCCACAACATGGAAGAAGCCGACGCGCTCTGCCAGCGTCTGGCCATTGTCGACCACGGCAAAATCATCGCGCTGGGTACTCCACAGGAATTGAAGTCGAGCGTCCCCGGCGGCTACTTGCTGCGCTTGCGGTTCGGCCAGCAATCGACGGAGCTGCTGCAAAGAATGCAGGCATTGGCCGGGGTGCGCGAAGTGCGCGCAACGGAAAATAACGGCATGGATGTTTACGCCGACCGCGGCGGGCCGCTCATCGGCGAAATCGCCAATCTCGCGCTCGCGGCCAGCGTCGAGCTGTGCGATGTACACATTTCCGAACCCAGCCTCGAGAATCTTTTCTTGCACCACACCGGCAGGAGCTTGCGCGAATGAACCTCAAAGCGTTTCTGGCCATGCTGGCGCGCGACGCGCGTGTAGCGCGGCGCAACATCGTCGCGATTCTGTTTCAGACGTTCCTGCAGCCCCTGATGTTCGTGATTATTTTCGGGCGCGTAATGGTCGGCAGCGGCTACATGCCGGCCAACTACAAAAGCCTGCTTCTTCCCGGCATTATGGCGCTGTGCATGGTCGGCACTGGAATCTGGGCGGTAGCCATGCCGCTCATCGGCGAATTCCAGTTCACGCGCGAAATCGAAGACCGGCTCCTCGCGCCGATGGACATTTCCTGGGTCGCGATTGAGAAAGTTGTGGCCGGCACGCTGCAAGCTCTCGTCGCGGGATTGATGGTTATTCCCGCGGCGTGGCTGCTGCTGCGCCCCGGTGTGGATTTAACCCTTCACCGGCCGGTGCTTTTTGCGGCCGTGGCCTTCCTGGTCGCGCTCTTTTCGGCCTGCGGCGGCCTGGCGCTCGGCTGCAGCATTGAGCAGACGCACATCGGCTTGATGTTTTCTCTGGTCGTGGCGCCCATGATTTTTTTCGGCTGCACGTATTATCCGTGGAGCGCGCTCGATAAGTTTCCCATCATGCAGAAAGCCGTGCTGGTGAATCCTCTGGTCTATGCCAGCGAGGGGCTGCGCGCCACGCTCGTGCCGCAATTTCCGCACCTTTCGCTGTTGGCCGTGTTTGTCGCGCTCGTGGGATTCAACGCGCTCCTGCTGTTCGTGGGCTTGCGCCAATTCCAGAAAAAATCCGTAAGCTGATTGCGCGAAAAGTGAGCGAACCGATCGCCTCTTAAGAGATTCGAGTTATCGGAAGTTTGTGGCGGAAAACGATTTAACGCCAGCGAAAAAGCTTCAACGCGAGCACGAAGCTGACAATCATCCAAACCGCAAGAACGCCCATCTGCGGCCCAAGCTGCACGAGATTTGCCCCCTGCAACATGTTCGCGCGCAGGGCATCAATCGCTGCCGTCAGCGGAAGCGCTTTGATAATGGGCTGCACCACGTCGGGAAATCGCTGCGCCGAAAAAAACACGCCCGACGCGATCCACATCGGCAGCATGACGGCATTCATTAAGCCGGAAGCCGCTTCAATCGTTCTTGCGCGCGACGCCAGAAGCAATCCCAGCGCGCTGAATGCCAGCGAGCCGATCAGGCAGACCGCGGCAAGACTGAGCAGCGAGCCGCGCACCGGCACGTGAAAGATCCAGGCGCCGAATCCCAGAACGATGCCGACTTCGAGAACGAGCATCAGGATACGCGAGAGCAAATAGGCCAGTAGGAAATATGGCTTCGGCATGGGCGTCGCGACGAGCCGCTTCAGGAGTTTCTTGCGCCGCGCATCCACAACGGTGAAGCCCATGCCCCAGATCGCGCTCCCCATCAGGTTCATACCGATCAGGCCGGGAATGAGGAAGTCGATGTAGCGCGATCCTGGCTCGCGCAGGATCTCGTCGCTGGCGTGGACAGGGTCGACGCGGCCGGCGGCTTGCTGTACGGCGCGATCGGCAAGCATGCGCGCAGTGCGCCCTTCCGGGTTGGTGTCGTCGTAGCGGTAGGTGACGGCGCCGTTTTCGCCGGGGACGGCGAGCAGTGCAATTTTGCCGGTGCGTAGCGCTTCCTCCGCGTCGTGCGAGTCCATTTGCTGGACGGCGAGAAGCTTTTCTCTTTGGAGAGATTGTGTGATCGCTCGAGACGTGGCCGCGATTTTCAGGACCTCCGCGGGTTTGTTGCGGAAAGCGAGGCCCAGGCCGGCCGCGAGAAGAATCGGAAAAGCGAAAATCCAGAAGAGGGCTTCCGGTTCGCGGAGAGTTTCCAGGAAGCGCACGATGGTCAGTTGGACGAGAGCGTGTTCGGCAAAAGTTTTTCCGCGCGGGGATTTTTTCTCCGCTGCGCGGGCGCGAATTTCGGGGATGGCAGTGGTTTCACTCATGGGATTTGTTCTCGTTGCTTATTCATCGCGGAGATGGCGTCCTGTCAGAGAGACGAAGACGTCCTCGAGGGTGGCGGAATGGGTGCTCAGCTCGGTGAGCGGGATATTTTGGCGCGTCAACTCGGCCAGCAGAGCGGGCACGGCCAGGTGCAGCTCGGTGACTTGCATTTCCACCGTGCCCTTTTCGGAGCGAACGTCGCGGACGCCGCTGATTTTGCGGAGGGCCGGAAGGTCGAGAGACTGCGATTTCGCGCCAGCGGAAAATGCCACGAGATGTTCGGCGCAGATGGAAGCGATCAACTCGCGAGGCGTGCCGAGAGCGATTTGTTTGCCGTTATCCATGATGGCGACGCGCTCGCAGAGGCGCTCGGCTTCGTCCATGTAATGTGTGGTGAGAAGAATCGTGCGGCCGGAGGACTTGAATTGCTCGATGAGATCCCAAAGCTGGCGGCGGGCTTGCGGGTCGAGGCCCGTGGTGGGTTCATCGAGAAAAAGAAAATCGGGGTCGCCGACCAGCGCGCAAGCGAGAGCGAGGCGCTGCTTCTGGCCGCCGGAAAGATTGCCGACGCGAGAATTCTTTTTTTCTTCAAGCTGGACGAGCGCAATAGCTTCGTCCGCGCCGGGGCCTTGATCGAAAAAGCTGCGGAAGAGACGCAGCGTTTCGTGCACAGTAAGTTTTTCGGAAAGCTGCGTGTCCTGCAACTGAATGCCGAGGCGCTGCCGAAGCTGCTCGGCTTCGGAGCTCCAATGCATGCCGAGGAGTTCGACTTCGCCGGAGTCGGGCACAGTAAGCCCTTCGCAAATTTCCACGGTCGTTGTCTTCCCGGCGCCGTTGGGGCCAAGGAGGCCAAAGCATTCGCCGGCGCGAACTTCAAGGTCGAGGTCATTTACGGCAACGACGTCCTGGTAGGCTTTACGCAAACCGGTAACGCGCAAAGCGGCATTGGAAGATGCGGCGGGCATACAAACAGTATCGCGTCAGCAGGCGAGACACGCAAGATTCGAATTTTGTCGAACCGAAAGGAACTTGGGTTCATGACTGGCAGCCATTTACCGAAACGCTCACGAAGGCTCTGTAGAAGCCCGTTTCCACACACCTTCCAGCATTGCCGGCACCCACTGGGCGGCGGGACAGCCGCTCCAACTATCATCCATAAAAATCAGGGAACGACCACCGGCGGATTTGCTGGCTTTTCCGATCGCGAGAACAAACAGGGAGTTTTTCGAAAATGGACAGCCTTTCACTTCTCCTGCCGAGGTAGGTTGCCGAAAGAGACTTACGGGAGCAGCCAGGCAGCGCAGGACAGCCTCCTCGGGCGAAAGCAATCCTCGGGTACCTGGGTCCGAGTAGAGGCATCTCATCTGCACGAGGCTTTTTACGATGTTGTGTGAGGCTATCCCGATGCCATTCACCGCGCAGAGATCTCCGTTGACCATGCCGGCCAAAAAAAGTTTCGCACGGCGAACTTTCCCGGTAAGAAGCCACCAGAGACTTTTTAACCAGTTTGAGCGAGGCGCCGTCACGAGAATTTTTGCGGCATCCCAACTCTCTTGGGTCGCAACAAACGCAGGAGAGAACAATCGCCCGACCGCTTGCTGGACAAGCAGGCCCAGCTGAGAATCAGAGCCCCCACCCCTGATCCAGGAAGCGAGTGGCTCTAATTCTCCCGGCCCCTCACGCGTGGATGAGGCTTTGGCATCCAGCTCCGCACCCAACTTCGCTTGCGCCGAAGCCCGCTGGGCCCGAGTCCCGCGGCACCATCGTTGGAAAGCGCTTTCCCTCAAACGAAAGAACGCTCAGAGAACGTTTCAGGGTTAGCCAATTCAAGATGGGGAAGCGCAGATGGAATTTCCGATCCATCCGATAGTCGTGGCTCAGATCCACTATTTCCTTGGGATCGTCGATGTTGACGATGTCCATGAGGCCAGGAATGTGGAGTCTCTTCAAGGAAAGAACCTGCCTCAAGGCTCGCAGGAGGATCGCTAATCGGGTGCTCGTTGCGGGATCCAAGTTATCATTATTTCTCGAAAGATGTTGATTGGGCCGGAGCAGGGAAACGTGGGTTCGCAAACGAGTGAACCTTTGCCGGCGTCTGTTCGTATGGAAGAAGAGGCGGCGGGAGTGTGCCTGGAGATTCTCTGAAAGCGGGCTCGTTTAGCCAGGGAGGGCATTTATGGAGAGTTTTCTCCTGGATTTGAAATACGCGATGCGATCGTTATGGCGAGCGAAGGGATTTGCACTGACGGTTTTGCTGACGTTTGCGGTGTGCATTGCGGCGAATACGGCGTTGTTTGCGATTGTGAATTCTGTTGTGTTGCAGCCGTTGCCTGTGCCGGAAGCCAATTCCATTCTTTTGATGGAGAACGAATATCCCAAAGCGGGCGTTACGGGCCTCAACCACAGCAGCTCGGGCGACTATTTTGACGGACTGCGGGAGATAACCGCGTTTCAGAGCCAGGCGGTGTTCCAGCAAAACGATCAGACTCTGGAGTTGAATGGATTGCCGCAGCGGATTCACGGAATGGTGGTTACGCCCTCGTGGTTCACGTTGTTGCGAGTGGCTCCGGCGCTGGGACGGCCGTTTCTTGAGGAGGAAGGGGAGGTTGGCCGTGATCATGAAGTGATTTTGAGCGACGGAATGTGGAAGCAGTTGTATGGAGGAGATAAATCGGCGATTGGGCGCGAACTACGGATCAGCGGGCAGCCGTTTACGGTCGTCGGAGTGATGCCGGCCAATTTTGATTTTATCAATCCGGAGGTGCGTTTGTGGATGCCGCTGGCGTTCAGCGCGAGACAGAAGACGGAGCATCACAGCAACAACTGGTATTACATCGGGCGATTGAAGCCGGGAGCGACGCGAGAGCAGGTGCAGGCCCAGGTGAATACAATCAATAGTGAAAATCTCGAGCGGTTTCCAGAGTTCAGAGAAATCCTGATCAACGCGGGGTTCCACACGGAAGTGAAAACACTGCAAGACATACTGACGGAGGGAGTGAAAAGGACGCTCTATTTGCTGTGGGGTGGAGCGATTCTGGTGCTGCTGATCGGTGGATTGAACATTGCGAACCTTGCGATTACGCGGCTGAACCTGCGGCGGAAGGAAATGGCGACGCGGATGGCGCTGGGTGCGGGGCGAACGCAGCTTACGCGGCAGTTGGTGATCGAGAACCTGGGACTGGCGCTTGCGGGCGGAGCGAGCGGGATACTTCTAGGAGCGTTATTACTGCGGATGCTGCCCGCGATCGGATTGGAGCATCTGCCGCGGGCAGGGGAAGTACACATAAGCGCGACGGTGATTCTGGTCGCGGCAGGGCTTTCCGTGATTGCGGGGCTGTTTGTGGGATCGTTTCCGGTGGCGAGCGTTTCAAAAATCGGAATCAACGATGCGTTGCACGAGGACAGCCGGACGGGAACGACCGGAAAGAAAACGCGAAGTGTGCGCGGGTTGCTGGTGGCGGCGCAGATCGGATTTGCGTTCGCACTGCTGGTGGGAGCGGCGCTGTTCCTGGCCAGTTTCCGGCGGTTGCTGCAGGTCGATCCGGGATTCCGGCCGGAGGGAGTGGTGACAGCTTCGGTGGAGTTGCCGCAGTCGCGCTACTCCAAACCTGAGGATTGGAACAGGTTCATGGAGCGGGCACTGCCGGCGGTGCGGGCGATTCCAGGAGTGACCCTCGCCGGAGCGACCGACGAAGTTCCGATGAGCGGCCAGCACAACGATGGCGTGATTTTTGCCGAAGGTTATGAGATGAAGCCTGGGGAATCCCTGGTTTCGCCCCTGAGGATGGCCGCGACCCCGGGTTATTTCGAGGCGATGGGAATATCCATTGTGAAGGGGAGAAGTTTCGACGAGAGGGACAACGAGAAGAGCCTGCATGTGGCCATCGTGGACGAGCGGCTGGCGCAACATTTCTGGCCGAACCGCGATCCGGTGGGGCGGCGAGTACACCGGCCTAACGATCCGAAGAATTTGATGAGTGTTAATGAGCAAACCGATTTTCTGACGGTCGTGGGAGTAGCGCGGACGCTGCGTTATGAGAGTCTGGATGATTCCGGGGTGACGGTTGGAGGCTATTACTTTCCGATGGCGCAAAATCCGGACAATAGCTTCACCTTTGCCGCGAAGACGGCGGGGGACACCGACTCCGTGGTGCGCGCGCTGAGGGCGGAGGTGTTCCGGCTGGATCCGGACCTGGCGGTCTTCGATGTGCATTCGATGTCGGAGCGAATTGATCTTTCGCTGGCTTCGCGAAAGACGGCGATGCTGCTAGCGAATTCGTTTGGCGGAGTGGCTTTATTTCTGGCGACGCTGGGAATTTATGGCGTGCTGGCGTATCTGGTGGCGCAGCGCACGCGGGAGATTGGAATTCGCGTGGCGCTGGGGAGCAGCCGGGGAAGTGTTTTGAAATTGGTTTTGCGGGAAGGGTTGAAGCTGGTTCTTGTGGGATTGATTTTGGGGATTATTGGGGCGGTGTTGATGCAAAAGGCGGTGGCTACGGAGGTTTATGGAGTGCGGCCGCTGGAGCCGGCGGTGCTGGGGAGCGTGGTCGTGGTGCTGACGTTTGTGGCATTGGTGGCGTGCGCGGTGCCGGCACGGCGGGCGATGCGCGTGGATCCGATGGTGGCTTTGCGAAGCGAGTGAGCCAGTCAGGGACGAGTTGTGCCGGGTGCGGTTTGGGGGAGTTCGCTGACGATTTTGCCGTCGGCGTCGAGGAATTGGAGTTTGGGGGAGCCGTCAGGGGCCACGCGAAGGATGATGCGGTCGCGGCCTTGGGTGTCTTTCAGCTGGAGGATGGAGGCGCCGTCACGTGCACGGCCTAGCATGACGCGCGGATGATCGCCGGGGTGCGTGGCGAGGAACTTTTTTAGCTCGGCTTCGCGCTCATTCTCGGGGAGTTTTGAGATGCGGTTGAGGGCTTCGAGAGCGTCGGTGATGGGATAGTCGCCGCGGTCGTCCATGCGGAGCAGGGAAAACTTTCTGTCGCCGTCGCGGCCAGCTTCAATCGTGAAAATCTGATCCTGCTGGTATTGATCGAAGCTGAGGTGGCCATCGCTGCCGGTGACGTGACCTGTCTGGTCTTTTGTGATGCCGTAGGTGAGGCCGCCGTCCTCGGTGCCTTCTTCGTCGAAGAAAAGAAATCCCGCGCCTTTTCTGCCGTTGGGGTGGGGATATTCCTTGTTCTTGATGTAGATGCCGGGAGAGCTGGCGGTGTTGGTGAGGATGAGACGGATGGTGCCATCGGGTTCGACAACGTTGATGCGGTGGACGGTGATTTCGTCGAAGGATTGAGCAGCGGGCCCGTGGGCGAAGCCGGTGAGCATGGCGAAGAGAAAAACAAGAGTGAGAAGGCTGGAATATGCGGCAAGAAAACGGCGACTGGAAAGAAAGTTAATCATGAAAGCCTCATTTAGCGAGAGCCGATGACGAAGGATCGTTTCGGCGCGAAGAATGATATGACAATTTGCGAAAGAAAGAAGAGGACAGGGAAAAAAGCGGGTTTTGAGAAGCGGGCGGCTTAGTAGGGAAGTACCAAACCCGGGATCTGCTGGGTTATTCCGATAGCATCCCAATTCTGCCAGCCTTCGATGAATTGGCCGTCCTTGACGCGCGCCACGGTAATGCCAGTGGTGTGGACGGGGGTGCGTGAGACGGTGTGGACACAGTCCACCGCCCAGTGAACACAGACGAGGTCTCCTTCGGCGAGAGTGACGACAGGCTTGATAGAGAATTGGGAAAACACCGAATGCATGATGTCGTAATAGTGCAGGAACTCGGCGGGACCGCGGCTGTGGCGATTACCGGAGTGAAGGATGCCGGTTTTTGCGAAGAGCTCGGTGATGGTTTGGCGACGGCCCTGGTTCCAAAGTTCATCGAGCCAGCGGTGGAGAAGGCGCTTGTTTTGTTCGGGAGTGGGTTCGGGGGAAGCGGGCATGAGAGGTGCCTCGTTCGGGGACAGGCGGCGAGTATACAAGAGATAGTAGAGGAGAGGGGGAAGGAAATTAAGAGAATGGGCGATGAATTGGGCGATTAAAGCTCAAGATGTGACAGAGGGTGAAGGAATTTCGTCAAGACTACGGGCGGCGAAGTGATGACGGCTTTCAGCTGATCGCGATCCAGCCCTTCGAACCACTCCATGATGTTATCAATGTTGGCGCCCGCTTCCAGGTTTTCAAAAATGACAGAGACTGGCATGCGCGTGCCGCGGAGCACCCAGGCACCGCTTACTTTGCCTGGGATGCTTTCGACCGCGGGGCATTGGGACCAATCCAGCGTTGGCATAACCTTCTTCGGTCACGTCACACCTGTTCGCGGGATGCTAAAAGGGCATCACGGAGTGACAGGCAGGGAAGAGCGCGGAGGCATAAAAGAGGGCGCGAGGGATCGTGCCCCTAAAGGAATTGATTTTGTTGGCTGTTCGTGAAGGACAGCCTGAAAGCCTGTCCCACTTAGATCTAGAGCCGTCTGATTGTGGCGAGCCAGGCTGGGGCGCCGTTGTGGTCGTGGAATCTTGTCTGAACACGATCCGGTTTGAGAGCGACGACATTCCATCCATTGCTGTGGTCGAACGCCGCTCTCAGTTCTTGCTCGGTGACGGGGTGCGGACCAGTGTCTGGGCCAGCGTCACTGAAACAGAGCACATACAGGGTTCCATCGTGTTTGGTCACGGACGCGAGGCTCGTCACGTATTCTGGGCGCTCGTCGCGGTCGAAGGCGTGGAAGAGTCCGCAGTCCAGCACGGTTTCAAACATGCGCCCTAAGCGGTCCAGGTGAAACGCGTCAGCCGGGGCGAACTCCGCGGAGAGGGCGCGGGCGGCGGCTTTCTCTCGGGCGATCGCCAGCGCCGTCTCCGCTACATCAACGCCCAGGACTGGCAATCCAAGTGCGGCGAGATGAAGCGTGTTCTCACCTGTTCCGCAACCCGCGTCGAGGACGGTTCTGGCGAATCCGCCTTCGGATGCCAAACGCACGATTGCCGGCTGGGGGTGACCAATATCCCAAGGCGCGGGATCGTCGCGGCGGTAGGACGCGTCCCAGGGCAGACCGGTCATGCGTTCATGACTGGTCGGGCGGCGGCCACGGAAGGGATCGTCAGGGAGGGTTGGTGATGGCTCTGGCATGAGCGTGCTCCTTCGAGGATGGTACACCTGCGGCGGCAAAAAAAGAGCGGGCGATATACCGTGCCCGCTCATGGCAACTCTCTTTCATCCCTCCGCGCTATCAAAGCATCTGACAAGCAGGAAAAGAAAATGTATACGACGAGACCAATGCCGCTGCCCGTCCTGTCTGTGCAGGTGCGCGGAATCACGTGCATCTTGCTGATGCTCGCTACGTGTTCTGTGGCGGCCAAGGCCAGGCAAAAAGAGGATCATCACGTGCCGCACTCGACTTCCTACCGCACTGCGCAAGTTGACGGTCTCTCCATCTTTTACCGCGAGGCCGGTCCGAAGCATGCGCCTACTGTACTTCTATTGCATGGCCTTCCGTCTTCGTCGCGGATGTTCGAGCCACTTTTCGCGCGATTATCCGATCGGTACCACCTTGTCGCGCCGGACTATCCTGGTTTTGGCCACAGCGACTGGCCGGACCCGAAGAAATTCGCTTACACCTTCGATCACATCGCTGAGGTCATGAATCACCTTACGGAATCGCTCGGGCTGTCGCGCTACTCAGTCTACATGCAGGACTACGGCGGCCCCGTCGGCTTTCGCATGATTCTGGCGCACCCCGAACGTGTCGTGTCGCTCATCGTTCAAGACGCGGTGGCGCATGACACAGGTCTCGGCGCCAACTGGAAAACCCGGCGCGCGTTCTGGGCTGACCGCGCGGCCAACGAAAGCGCCCTGCGCGTCAATCTCCTCTCGCTCCAGACCGCGCGCTCGCGTCATGTGGGCGACGACCCGGACGTCGAACGGCACGACCCGGATCTTTGGACCGACGAATTCTATTTTCTGAACCGGCCCGGGCAGGTAGAAATTCAAAGCGATCTCTTCTATGACTACCGCACGAACGTAGAGAGCTATCCCAAGTGGCAAGCGTGGTTGCGCGAAAACCAGCCGCGGCTGTTAGTCATCTGGGGCAAGTACGAATCGTCTTTCGATCCATCCGAACCAGAGGCCTATCGCCGCGACGTTCCGAGCGCGCAGGTTCATATTGTGGACGGTGGGCATTTCGCCGTGGACACCGCTGCCGATGACGTTGCTTCCCTCGTTCGGGCGTTCCTCGAGGGGGAGCGTTAGCAGGAGCGCCAGACGAGATCTTTTTGGGCAGACAGACCTGCTACGCGCTCGGGGCAGCTGGGCTCCATTTCGACAGTAGGACCGCACCGGCGACGAACCCAATAAACGCGAGGAGAATAAACGTGAAGGTCCAACGATGGACGTTGCCCGCTATAACGAAGAAGAGAAATGCAATCGCGCTAGCGGCCCAGCAAATCATCCCCCTAAATCTTGTCGCATTCACCGGCAGTCGCTTTCTTTCGATGAACGAGCCGAGAATCGCCAGCACACTGCCAATCAGAAGCGCTGGAATAAAAGTTTCACTCAAGAGTGAAAACCACCAAACTCGGGTGTTTCCAAAGCTAAGACGCTCAACCAAACAATAAAGGAAGACTCCTCCAATAGTCAGGATCGCACCAATCGGGAATACAACAGCTCAACGCGTTCATTTCGCCCCGCATTTCCATCGCTACATTTACTATGAAACGTAGCATCAAATCACTCCAACAACGGATTGAATACTTTAATTGTGGCGACTCAGCCCTAGCTTTCATGACAATGGCATCAAAAACGAAACGCCCGAACCGTTGGGCTCGGACGTTTTTTGTTTGCGAGACGTGCGGAGGCGTTGGGCGTGAGCTAATAGATGTCGTACAAAGGGCGCGATTGCAAACACGTGACTTACAGAAAAATCAAACTAAGAAAACGGCAAAAACGACACACGGGCAGTTTGGTAGGCCATTTTTAGGCCACGGGTAGCGCAGATTCTGGAAGTTCCTTGAAGCCTATGGCCTTACTCTTACCGCAAGCCGACGCTCGACCTGCCCGAAAGGCTAATTTCAGCTGTCCCTCAGGTTGGCCCCGTCCTACAATTCGCTAAACATGACAATGTCCCGAACGAAAATCCTAATTCTCGGGGGGGGGGCGAGCGGCATTTTGCTAGGCGTGCTGTTACTTGCCTGGGTCAATGATTCCTCGCGCCCGCTTTATGTTGCAGAAGCCATTGGATTGCTGCTTTTGGTGTCGGGGATTCTCATTTTTCTTGCTGGCTGCCTCATCTTTTGCAGCAAAGGCGAGGCAATTGAGGTAATGCTTGCCGGCCTTACGATTTCAGGAGTCTCGCTCATCGTGATTCCGGGATTGAGCTTACTGCTGCACTTTGAGCCCAATGTCCATGGTTGGACAGGGCTGTTGTTCTTCCTTTGGCTTCCCTCGTGCGCGATCGGTCCGATTATTTGTACTGGTTGGCCTCAGCCGCCGATTCCTGCAAAAACGCAAAAGTTAGTGAGTCACCCTGACAGCCGTGTCAGAACACGGATGCTCTACAAAGGTAACCGAAGCCGAGGCATGTCCTG
>Ga0181531_10000009_pt1 | contig 215096 bp, 174 predicted proteins | sample PEATcosm2014_Bin_38_FD_119743 | JGI IMG/M metagenome (GOLD analysis project Ga0181531, IMG submission 119743) | Peatland microbial communities from MTU Mesocosm Facility, Houghton, MI, USA - PEATcosm2014_Bin11_10_metaG | ecosystem: Environmental > Terrestrial > Soil > Wetlands > Peat | place... | reverse complement strand
TCGAGTTTTGAAACGGCCGCCTGATTGACGTCGAGCCGGTCCGCGAGTTCTGCCTGCGTGACCTGTTTTGTTTGTCGGAGTTCGGCAAGAGCAATTTCCTGGAGGATTTGTTGGGCCCCTATGCTATTGCGCGTGCGGCGTTCGGGCGCCATCTTCGCCCTCAGTTCAGAAAAATTCTTAGCCATTTGATTTGCCCTCCCTTTTGACCGTCTCCAAATGCTTGTCGAAAAGGCTGTCTGCCACCGGAACGAATTCTTCGTACCAGCGGTTATTGCCGGTTTTATCTCCACCGATGAGCAGCATGGCGCATCGACGAGGATCGAACGCGTACAGCACCCTGTAAGGCCTTCCGCTATGCTGGATAATCAATTCTTTCATGTTAGGGTGACGCGAGCTCTTAATCTGGTCAGCATGTGGGCGTCCAAGAGCCGGGCCGACTGACCCAAGGAGCTCTACTTTGACGTCCACCGAATCCTGCTCAGCTTCATCTAGACCGTTCCACCAGGCTTCAAACTCGTCGGTGAATTCAATCTCCCATGCCACAGATGGAATATGCCATAGAGGGAATGCCATGTCAAGCGAAAACTAGATGGCGATTTCATTGGCACAATTGACAGGATTGGCGAGAATTACGTCCAAGAATGGTATTTACGACTTCGGTTCACCTGTTCTGAGGTGAACCGTTCCCCCCTGTTTTGCTCCTGTTCTCAGGCCGCTCTCACGCAGAGAACGCCGCCCGTGATCGTGCCGGGCTTAGAACCAGTGCGTGTACCGGTTCGCAATCCAGTGCGGCGGCCTGCATCTTCAGAACATCTCCTCTTGTTTCTCTGGCTCAGGCTCGGATTCGATGGCGGTAGGCGCCGACTCCGTGTCGCGAAGTAGCGACAACTGTTCTTCAGTGGGAGCAAAACGATACCGGTTGCTCTTGGTGTGGCTATCGCGCACAATTTCCAGCCCAAATCGTCGCCGATAGGATGAGAGGGATCGTTGCAACCGCATCCCTAAATATTGAGCCTTACCACTCCAACTTGTCTCACCCATGGAGTACGAATGGGCAATGTTGACCAGCTCGTGATTTAGCTGTTCAGCCGTCATCGTTGTCGGTTTCCATCCTGGCTGTGACATCCAGATCGACAGCGCCTGCGCCACATCTTCCCCTTCAAGGGCCGCTTCGATTTGCTCTTCATGCCAAGCGTCAATCAAAGTTTTGGCCTCTGCCTCCCATCCTTCATGTCGCGCCACACGCAAGAGAACACTCGCGAATCCGGCCAGGCGCAAACTGGTCCTCGGGGTATAGTCACGCTCTGCGTCAAGGGCCTTCAGAACCATTTGAACGCGAACGAGCAGCTCACCCATTAGCTCAGCTCGCTCCCAATCGATCTCGTTGTGCAAATCTTGTTCACTAATATTATTCTCCGAGGGTCGCTCTGTGATATGCACATCGATGCTGCGATTTGAGGTTTCGGTTTCATTCAGCATTTTCGTGATGCCCGCCACAGAAAGAGTCGCCGTCGAAGTGCGTTGAACTTGTCCCATGGTTGTGTACAGTTCTCGCCTTGTGACTCGGAAACCCGTCACAGTCTGGCAGATCAAGGAACGAATTCCCTTCGGAACTCCGGTAGTGTTGTCGATTGCGAGAAAGTCGTTGTTGATGACAGCGTTCTCGAACTCTTTTGCATCTTCGGCTAGGCGTTCGACTCTGAATTCTGGTCCAAACAAAGTACGTCCGATGATCTCCAGCATGGTAGTCTTGCCGCTGCCAGATGGTCCTACAATTTGCAAAATAGGCTTCTCGACAATTAGACCGGACAACATCATGACGACGATCCACGTTGAGATCAAAATCATCTTTTGCTCCACCGTGAGCCGACTCGGCTCGAACTGAATGCCGTGGAAAACCTTAGCGAGCATGTCAGACGGTACGAGAGCACGAGATATCCCGCCGGTAAAGAAAGACAAATTGCCTAGGTCGACCTTGTACTCTTGATATTTTTCGTTGAACTCAAACAACTGTCCGTCCGTACCGTTGGGCACCCTTTCGATTCCATCCTTTGTAACCCGTAATAACTGTCCCAGCTGTTCACAGATGTAGGCCGTTTCGGTTTCTGGATTATAGTAAAAGAAGTGCCGAATCGAGGTTTTGTGGCCGTCTTGTATGGCCCGAATACCGAGAAACTTCCCGATTCTTTTTTCTGCCTCCATTCCTGTTCCGATGCCGTACTTAATCAGCAAATCTGCGAATCGCGCGTCAGTCGGACTTATGCGAATAGGTTTGGCTTCTTGCCCACGCAGAAGGATGTAGCCAACTCCGTCGCAGTTATACAAAGTTCCTCGGCATTCGATGTTTGCGCAAATCGCATCGCCGGCCAATTTTATGCATTCGTTACCTGATGCCGGTAAGCCTTGAGCGGTCCGTTCTTTTGCATTGCTGTATAACAATGCTCCGATGAGTTTCTGGACCTGATCGAGATCGTTCATATCTCCGTAAGGCGTCATATGTTGTGTTGGCATGGTATCGTCTCTTGTTGGTTCCACATCAACCTCTCGTGTAAATGCCCCTCGGCGATTCTTGAAGCGGGCTTAGCACAAAAGCAAAACGCCGAACCGAAACCAAAAGACTCTAAGATGCGTTGCGGAGATCAACGCTGGCTGGTTTGCGAAACAGCCGGTCCCGCCTATATTTCAAGAAACGTTCAATCGAATAGAGCCAATAACCACCTTGCCGATGTTTCGTATCCTCGCGGCTCGCGTAATACTCCGGATACCGCTGTCGCAATTCACAATCAATTGTTTTCGGATCATTGGTACAAAGTTCCCTTGCAAGCGAACCGATAAGAGCGAAATCCTTTCCCGATGGAGTCTTGTCAGTGCCCCTAGCTTTGCGACCAGCTACCCGTTCGGCTGGTTTGGGGTCCAGTTGTCCGGAAAGTAGACGGGCATGAAGGGTCGTCAAGTCTCGTATCTGAACCTCTTCGCAGGAATTTGATGCGCGCTTACCGGTCATCACAAAGTATCGGTCACGGTCATACATCTCGACACGGCCCTTGCGATTTCCGCCTTCCGGCAACGAGCCCCTCACGATCGCATGCCAGCCCAGCCCGCTCTGCGACAATTCCGTGTAACTGCTTAGTTCATTCAAGATCGCCTTGGCCCATGCTTCCGTCTCGCCAGTCTCTGGGTCGCGGCATTTATCCAGATCAATACCCACAAATCCTGAATCCTTTGTGAACACGAACCCAATGCCGGAGAATTTAGCGTTTACTCGCAGAGCGCGGACTGCAGCGCCGAAAGTGACCCAGTCTTTTGGGTCAGTCGTGGATGCGGGTCTGCCGTCTATCCGAAACGGCACCTTGGTTTGCTTCGTACCGCCTTTGCCGTCATCCACATCTTTCAATTGCCAGCAGATCCAGTGAGGCAAACGCCGCATCTCGTCAGGGATGTTGTCGAACATCTCCTCTCCTCTTTACTGCCGCGGCAGACGCCGGCACTCATCACCCGGTCGTTCCGGTCGGGGCGATCGGGCTGCTCACCATATATTGTCTCAACCTAAACTGCATTTATCGTTCGCGGCTCTTGAGGAGTTTCCACGAGAGCAAATTCCCGGACATCACCTCCATGCAATGCGGTCGGGGTAGTGTTCCGTACCGGATCAGCGAGCGGAGGGCCTGCCGGCTGGACGTATCGCTACAGCAGCCATAAGAATCCGTGGACGGCGCTGCGCATGGGGATTCGGGAAATCGTGGAAGCCAGAGTACGCTACGGATATCGAAAGATTCAGGTGCTGCTGAACCGGGAGGGCTGGGGGGGGCCTGTATTGGGTTTTATCTGACTTCGCCCGCTGCTCTCCGTTCCCGCTGCACCAACTTGTTCTGGGGCAAAGCAGTAAGCCACGCCATCACTTCCGAATCGAAAAATCGCAAATACTTGCCGACACGGCGGCACGGCAGTGGAGGTGCGACCCCACGGCGAACACGAGTCTTCTCGTAGACGGAAGATACCGGTATCTGGAGCAATTCTCCGACTTGCTTGACGGTCAGGATTTTCGGCGGCTGTCCCGTGACTGGGTTTGGTGTTGGTTGAGCGTTACGTTTCATTGTTCCGTCTCCTTCGGTGCCACTGCTAACAAGCGAAGAATAACCCTTGAACATTTTGTTGGCTACATATGGTATTCTATGTGTCTAGCACGAGGAGCGATGTGAAAGTTACCGAGGCGTTCCGCGATGCAGAAACTCTCGCGGTTTTTGCGAATCTAGACCCCGCGAACCTAAGCCCGTTAGATTCGAAAAACGTCGCGAACTTTAGGAACAATTATCCAGACTTCGCACCTAGCGAATGGTGGGACTATCTCCATCGGATCGACGGCAACCAAGTGCTTCGCTACGAAGATGTCATCAAAATCGACAGAAGCGATCCAAATTACGAAAGCAAAATAGCGAGCAAGATTTTGAAGCAGTGGCAACACACGCAAAACGAAATCCAAAAAGTCTGGGAAGTAGGATTCAAACTAAATTCCTCGGCAATCTCCGACCTTCTGAAGTTAGTTTTCTATGTGGACCGCCCAGGACTAGTTTGGAATTCGTCACAGGTGCTTTTGCCAGACGGTACCGTCTATGAATTAAACACCAAACTGTATTCCTTTCACAAAGCCGTTCTGTACCTACACCAACACCCCCAGCAAGCAAAGCGTTGCAAGGAGTGTAGAAAGTATTTTGTACACATTCATGGGAAACGGGAATTCTGTGAATATCCTGATTCCCGAGGCGAGACTTGCCGTCACAAGAACGACAACAAGAGAAGGCTCGATTACTACTACACGGCGGGCAGGAAGAAACGACAGGCAAAGATGAGAAAGAGCAGTCCTAGATTGCCGGGTTCTCGACGAAAGAAAGCAACTGCGAAGACATAGCGTGAACTGGAGCCGATGATGCAAAACGGAACAATCTACGTCAAAGGTAGAAAAGAGAAGCACTTCAAACTGCGATCAGGCGTTTACATCTATTTGCGCGGCAATGCCTGGATGCTGCGGTATCGAATTCCCGTAGAAGAAAATGGTGTACGGAAACTGAAGGATCAGTACAAAAAACTTGCGCACCGAGACGAATACAATACGGCTCGGTCAGTTGAACACTTGGCAAAGCGACACTTGGATTCTCTACCCGAAAAACTGACTACGGCCACGACCCAGACCGCCGCAAACTTCATCGAGCACTTATATTTTCCGCATGTCGAACAGGCCGCGAAACTCGCGCCCAGCACGATCTTCGGATACAAACACATTTTCACGAAACATCTACGGCATCGTCTAGCCAATCTGCGCCTGTGCGACTTTCGCACAGGTACAGGACAAGGATTGTTGAACCGGATCGCCGAAGAAGCCAAGCTGTCGCACTCTTCGCTGAAACACATTAAATGGTTCCTTGTAGCCGCGATAAATTACGCAAAACAGGTTGATGCTTTCCTGGCCGCCGGCAACCCGATGGAATACTGCGAAGTCCCGGAAGGTGTCGCGACTGAACAGACGAAAGCATATTCACTCAAAGAAATCAGTTCCATGATCGCCGCCCTGGAAGACGAACCCGTAGCGAGCGCCGTCATTGCAACCGCGGCGTTTACGGGTCTGCGTCGGTCAGAGTTGCGAGGACTGCGTTGGTCTGACTTCCGTGACGGTCAGTTCTTTATTACCCGGACCGTGTGGAACACGAGCGAGCGGGACAAAACGAAAACGATTGACGCAAAGGCGCCGGTTCCGGTATTGAAATCTCTGGCAAAAATACTAGAGCCGCATCGGGGTGATGGATACGTTTTTGCAGGTGCGAAACACGGCCGCCCTCTCAACCTCGCCAATCTAGCCCGCCGCGTCATAGTTCCCAAGCTGAATGCAGCTGGTGTACAATGCTGGTCAGGCTGGCATGGGTTTCGTCGTGGTTTGGCCACAAATCTTTACGAACTCGGTGAAGATGAGACGACCATCCAAGCCATCCTGCGGCACGCTGACGTAAAGACGACACGGCGTCACTACATAAAGAAAAGCGTCGTGACCAAGGAATCGAAACAGGCAATGAATCGGCTCGCAAAAGTCTTCAAGAAACTGCAAAAGCCAGTCCGTCGCCGTTCGGTTTTGGGTACAAATGTGGGTACGACAAGAAGTCGCGTAACTCGTAAGAGCCAATAAAAAATTGGCGTTGGTGAGCGTAGCTCAGCTGGTAGAGCATCGGTCTGTGGCACCGAGGGTCGCGGGTTCAAACCCCGTCGCTCACCCCAATCTTTTTCGGCCACCTAGACTTCCCACTTCGAAAACCTCGACAAGCACCCTCGCTTGGTTGGCTGGGCTCTGGCGGTTCCGCGCGTTCCGGTTTAAAGTACAGCGTGATCTGGGCTGAAGTTGACGCTATGAAATCGGCTTGGGGTAGGCGTAATTTGAACTCCCCGGCGGAAATGGCAGAAGATGCTAGAGTTTCTCGCCGACGCCGTCCATGTCTCCGCCGTATTGGAACAAGAATGAAGTAGCGCCGAATTTAATCGCGCAAGGAGGGACAATTCATGGAGAAGGCGATACAGTCTCGCGCAGGAGTTCTATCGCCGGGTGGAGCGGCGAAGGACGAGTCGGGTCTGTTTTCCATTGAGTCTGTGCTCAAGCTGGAAAAACTGATCTTTGCTGGTTCTGCTCTACCAGAAGTTCTATCGCACATCGCCCGGTTGGTTGAATCGCAAGCCGAAGGCATGTTTTGTACGATCTGGCTTCCCGATGAAGGCGTGAACTATCTCCGCTGCGTAGCGGCGCCAAGTCTGCGTGGATTTTGCGATCACGTGGGCCGAACGGAGGTTTGCCCAAAAGGCGCGTCCTGCGGCACTGCTGTTTATCGCAGGGAGCCGGTGTACGTCACCGACATCCTCACAGAGTCCAGTTGGGACGACTATCGTCACGTCATGTTGCCCTACGGAATTCGATCGGTTTGGTCGCGACCCTTGTTCACGAGTGAAGGTAAAGTCCTCGGTACTTTCGCCATCCTTTATCGTGAAGCGCGCAGCCCGGACACGGCGGACTTGCAGTTGATCGAGAATGCCAGCCACATCACTGGGATCGCGATCGAGCGCCACATGAAGGAACAGGCGTTGCAGCATGAGCGCGATCGATTGCGCCTGCTTCTAGAGATCACCAACAGCGTGACATCCAGGTTGGACCTCCGACAGGTGGTTGAGGCCCTTTCGACCAATTTATTCAGGGTAATGCAATGCGACGTGTCGGTCTTGCTGCTACCCGACTCACCGAGCGGCGCGTTACGCGTCACGAGCTTGTACAATCCTGACGCGAGAGGACCCTTCCGCGAAGGATCGTTGGTCCCAATGAATGGTTCGATCTCGGGTCAGGTGTTTCGAAGGGGCGAGAGTGTCCGGATCGATAGCTTCGAACAGGTCCGCGAAAACCCTGAAATCTATGGAAATCCTGAAGGCCGGCTTCTTTATGAGAGCGTGGTAAAGGAAGGCCTCAGGACCGGATGTTATCTCCCGCTCGCAGGCCGCGACGGCGTCGTTGGCGTTCTCATGCTTTGTCGGCGTTCGGACAATGCTTTTGAGAAAGACGACGTCGCCTTGCTCGAGCAGGTCGCTCGTCAGGTAGCGATTGCTGTTGAGAACACATTGGAGTACGAAAAGGCGACACAGGATCGAGATAAAGAAACGAAACAGAGACTCTACCTCGAAGAGGAAATTCGCGCTGAGCTTGGCGAAATCGTCGGAGAGAGCCCGGTGTTGAAAACCGCTTTGAGCCTGGTCTCTGTAGTGGCTCCTACGGATTCCAGCGTGCTGATCCTGGGAGAGACGGGAACCGGCAAAGAACTCATTGCGCGTGCGATACATAAGCTGGGCAGCCGCAGCGAGAAGGGGTTCGTGAAACTGAATTGCGCCGCAATTCCTCTTGGACTCCTGGAGAGTGAGCTGTTCGGCCACGAAAAGGGAGCATTTACCGGGGCGATCGCCCAAAAAACGGGGCGGTTCGAGCTCGCCGACAAAGGCACGCTTTTTCTTGATGAAGTTGGCGACATCCCACTAGAACTACAGGCGAAACTCTTACGGGTTTTGCAGGAGCAGGAGTTCGAGAGGCTAGGCAGCAACCGTACGCATAAGGTGGACGTCCGGCTGATCGCGGCCACACATCGCGATTTGCCCGCGATGGTAAAACAGGGGACATTTCGCGAGGATCTTTATTATCGTTTGAAAGTGTTTCCGATCCACGTCCCGGCGTTGCGACAACGCACCGAGGATATTCCGAGATTAGTCCGGCATTTCACCGCACTCTATTCCCAACGCATGAATAAACGAATTGACGAAATCCCTCCGGATGCGATGAAGGAACTGGTGCGATACCAGTGGCCCGGAAACGTGCGTGAATTGCAGAACTTTATTGAACGTGCCGTGATTCTTTCGCCGCAGTCGACATTACGCGCGCCAACTTCCGAGCTGGAGCCGTTCCAACTTCACAAACAGTCCAATGCTCCTATGAATGGTCTTGCGGAGGTCGAGCGGGATCATATCCTTCGTGCGCTGGAAGCGAGCAACTGGGTCATCGGCGGACGGAGTGGCGCAGCCGCACGCTTGGGAATGAAGCGAACGTCATTGGCCTACAGGATGAAGAAGCTTCGTATTCGCCGGCCTACCGCGAGCCCCCACAAACTCAGCGCCCGCGCCGCGAGTGGCGGCGACTGAGTTTCCAAGCCGTTGTAGCAAGCCACCTGCCAGTGGCAGGCGATCCGACGTAAAACCGTCACCGCCAGATTTCCGTCAGAGATTTGTCAGATACGTTCGAGATTTCCGGAGCTTTCCTCGTCACAAACTCCAGACGCCAGAATCACTTGCATTAAATGTCCTGCGTTCGAGTGAGCTTTGCCATTTTGGCATTCCATCTGCGCTAAACACGAAAAAAGTGAGGAGTGAACTTATGAGTGATGCGACGTCACGAGCAGCCACAAAACACGCGGCGCCAAGCCAGGACGATGCCCGATTCAGGGTGCCTCATACATCCGTCCAGAAGGTAGAAGCCGATGGCGTGCAGGTGTTTTATCGTGCGGCAGGCGAAGCGAACGCGCCTGTAGTTCTATTGCTGCACGGATTTCCAACGTCGTCGTTCATGTTCCGCGAACTTATTCCACGCCTGGCCAGCGATTACCGCGTGATCGCTCCGGACCTTCCCGGCTTCGGATTCACCGAGGTTCCGGCTGAACGAAAATATTCGTACACCTTCGACGGATTGGCGAGCACGATCGACGCCTTCGCGCATGCCCTCAAACTCAGCCGCTACGCAATCTACGTGTTCGACTACGGCGCGCCGACCGGCTTTCGTTTGGCAGAGGCCCATCCCGACCGAGTGACAGCCATTGTTTCGCAGAACGGGAACGCTTACGAGGAAGGTCTCGGAGATGCTTGGGCTCCGATCCGGAAATATTGGGCCTCGCCCACTGCAGAAAATCGAGACATACTCCGCCAAAGCATTTTGACGGCAGGCGGAACGCGCTGGCAGTACACCCACGGCGTAGCAAATCCGGAGAGTATTCCACCTGAGTCGTACGCATTGGATACGGCGCTCCTTGAACGGCCGGGGAACAAAGAGATTCAGCTCGATCTGTTTCTGGATTATGCCTCCAACGTAAAGCTCTATCCGAAATTCCAGGAATATTTCCGTAAATCGAAGCCGCCTTTGCTGGCGATCTGGGGCAAGAACGATCCCTTTTTCCTTCCCGCCGGAGCAGAGGCGTTCCGCAGAGACATACCGAACGCGAAGGTTCAGTTCCTAGATACCGGGCATTTTGCGACGGAGACGCACGTCGTCGAAATTGCTTCCGCAATGAAAGACTTCCTCGCCGCAAATAGTCCCAACCGGCCCGCCACAGAAAGCGCAGCTCAACGATGACCTCTCCCTCCTCAACTCGACAATCGTCTTGGCGGGAGGTCGATTCGTCGCTGCAAGCGAACTTCATCGAATCTCGCGAGTAGCTTCTAAAAACGAGAAAACGTGAACGCATGATTGCGCAAGGCAGAGGAAGAAACGCGAAAGAGCGAAGAATCAAAAAGGGAGGATTAACGAGATGACGAAAGCGATTCTCAGAGGTATCGTCCAGCGAATGTTCGGTGGGTTTCTGTTGATGGCAGTGTCTGCCGTTTTCGTTCCGGGTTCCCAAGCGCAAGTTGCCCCGCCGCCGGCTTCTGTTGGCGCGCAAGTTCCCCTCACGTATTTCGGACCGGCGCCGTCGGACGTTCAGAAGGAGTTGATCGGCCCATACAAGCTTCTCAAGGCCGGTGAGGTCGATTTGAAAGCTGAAACCGTGACCTTGCCGCTGTACCAAGGCAAGATGCGGGACGGCCGCAAGGTTTGGTACATCTTGACCGATACCACGGATTCAGCGAACGCCGCGGCGCTCGGCTTGAACTTCTCCGCAAAACTCAACTACGCCGCTGTTGGCCGCGCGGCACGGCATGCCACGCTTGAGAAGGATACAACCCTGACGTTCGAGAGCGGCACAGTCGACTTCTCGCCGAAGCGCCGAGTTGTGCCTGGAGACGCGCCGAACTATTTTCCGCCCAAGGTGGCCGAGCCTGGTTCAGTCGGAGATCAAGATTATTCGCCTTTGGTGAAGATTGACAATGCCGGCGGCGCGATCTACAACGCCCCCATCGTTGCGTTCAACGTTGAAGCTGGTCAAATAAACTTCTGTAACGGCAACCCCGATTTCTCGCTCGTCCACGACAAAGTGGTAAAAATCTGCCCTTCCGCCGAAACGGTAACTCTGCAATTGACGGAGGGCTTTAGCTTTGCGCGGCCAGTGCTTTACCTGAGCATGGACGCAAACGATGCGGTTGCCGCGACTCTTGAAGGAGCGACGCTGGCCCCTGCTCTCAAAGACATCACCGTGGGACACGACGACAGCGCCTTCAGCGCTGTTGAACGAATCTTCCTTTTCGCGAACGGTCCTACGGGAAAGGGAAACCCGCAGCGTCAGGGACTGAATAGCGCCATCAGTGACGGGCTCTCTCCCCTAAACGTGTTGGGAGGAATCCCGACTGTGGCGACAGACTACAGCCCTCTCTGGGATCTGAACCTTGGAGTCTGGACGCGAGACGCAATCGACAAGGGCTATCGATCCAGGCTAACCCTCGAATTCGATGTTCTCGATTTTGTGCAGAAGGGCTTTGTTACCGGACCAAACGGTGGCGCCTTTGGTTCCACCGGTCTGATCGTCAACTGCCCGATTGTATGGCGTTATCTGTGAACCACGGGGCGCGCGATTGAATGCGGAGAAAGTGAAACCATGCATTCAAGATATCAAAAAACGTTCGCTTGTTTGGCGCTCGCCATCCTCATTATATTCGGCGCCAAACAAGCGGCCGCCCAGGCGGAACCCGATGCCGATTCCAGCATGGCTTCGCTCCCGGCGAATCGCGCAGGTAGGGCGACTCAGGATATCGATCCGTCTCGCTGGGAGCCCATCCTCATCGCGTCTCCGTCGACAATAGACGTGCCGCCGCCTGAGCCGCTTACTTCGGCAGAAATTCGCTCCGAGCTACAAGACCTGCGCCGAAATCTCCTTTCCGCTACGCCCCATCAGAAGGCTCTAGTGCGGAAATGGGTCACCCCGAACCAGGGCAAGCAGTGGCGCGCGCTCCTCGACGATCTCAGCTTGCACAATATCGCGGGAGCTCCATCGACGCTTCGCCTATACGCTGCGCTCCATATCGCGATCGCAGATGCAGAGGTGGCGGCGCGGAATCGGCAGGCCTTTTACCGCAGACCGCACCCCATGGAAATGGATTCTGGCATTCAACCGCTTGTTCCTTCCCTGAGTCCGTTCGCCTACCCTTCAGATCTAGCCGCAGAGACCGGAGCCGCGGAGCGCATTCTGCTGTTCGTCAGGCCCGAAGCCGCTGGGCGGATCAATGCCTTGGCGGATGAATCCATGCGTGCCTTGAACAGCTCGGGCCTTTACCTGCCGAGCGACTGTGAGGCTGGACGCCGTCTTGGAATCCTTGCTGCAGAGCAGGTACTTTCGGTGTTTGAGAGAGACGATCGACCCAGCCAGTTGGTGTTCGCCAAGGAGATGCCCTGGGAACAGCCGGCAGCGCTCGAGACAGTGCGCGCCGGAGGTCGCTTTGAGTTCACCCACACGAGCTACGACGACTCCGTGAAATGGACCGCTCCGCAGGAAAGGCAAGGCGTGACCTACGGAGATCTGCCGCCGTGGAACCAGACTCTGCCGGTTGATCCGACGGCTGGAAACTGGAAACCTCTCATTCTTGAGAGCGCTGATATATTTCACGTCCCTCCTCCGGCCGCCAACAGTTCCGCGCGGACGATGCAGGACATGGAAGAAATCGCAACGGCGCTGAACAACCGAACCTGCTACACGGATTACATCGTTTTCAAATGGGCGAACGAGCAGCCGGGACGATGGACAGCTCAAATCATGGACGAACTCATGGAGCGGTATGGTTGGGATGCTCCGAGGACGGCGCGTGCCGAAGCGATTCTGTACGCCGCAATCTACGACGCGCTGTTGACGACCTGGCATGAAAAGTTTCGTTACCTTCGTCCCCGGCCGGCTTTACTCGAACCGGCTCTGCCGACTGTCATCCTGACGCCAAAGCACCCTTCGTACCCTTCCGGGCACGGAACCTATGTCGCCGCCGCAGACGCAGTACTGAGAAGTTTTTTTCCGGAGGACGAGTCCGAATACGGCTACCTCGTTTCCGAAGTTAACAATGCGAGGGTGTGGGCCGGCATCCACTTCCGCGAAGACCAGATTGCGGGAAATCTTATCGGCCGGCAGGTCGCCGAGGCGGTCCTGCAAAGAGTGCATTTGGATGGCTCGCCGGGCGACCGCTCGAAGCGAGTGCTTGGCAAAACGCTCGTAACGTCCGCTTTCTTTGGGGACGGAGGTCCCCGTTACCATTGATTGAAGAAGGGGTAGAAACGAAGAGGTAGAAATGGAACGTCGGAAGCTTCTCGAAACGCTTACGGCGGCATCGTTAGGTGTCGCGCTGGGAGGCAAGCTTGCGCGAGCGGAAAACGCCGCGCAAGCCAGCGCGAGTCCGGCAGCGCCTGCAGTGAAAAGGAGTGGATTTCCTGAAAACTCGACAATTGTGCTGGTCCACGCAGCGTGGGCCGACGGCTCTTGCTGAAGCAATGTGATTCTACCCCTCGAGCGGCACGGGCTGAAAGTGATGTGTGCACCAATCCCGCTGACGTCACTCAGCAACGACGCGACGGCGTTGAGCCGGGCACTTGAACGGACCGCGGGCCCTGTTGTGCTGGTGGGACACGCGTACTCCGGAGCCGTGATCGCCGCCGTGAAGGAAGAGCGAGTGAAATCATTGGTCTATGTGACTGCACTCGCGCCGGATGAAGGCGAGACAGTTGCGAACGTGTTCTATCGAGATACGCCAAGTCCTCAGCAGCCAAAGATGGTTCCCGATGCCCACGGTTACGTGTGGATGCCGGACGACGCGTTTCGCAAGGCGCTCGCGCAGAAGGCGTCGGCGGATCAAGCCAAGATAGCGGCTGCCGTGCAGCGTCCGATTTCAGTTCAGTGCATTCAAGAGCCCGCGCCGGTGCCGCTGTGGAAGTCAAAGCCCTCGTGGTATCTGGTAGCGGAAGACGACCTGATGATCAACCCCAAGACCCAGCGTTTCATGGCGGACCGTATGCACGCTACAGTTCGGTCGCATCCTGTGGACCACACGCCCATGTATGCATCACCGGCTGTAGTGGTTGACGTGATTCTGGAAGCTGCGCGCAAGACACTTTCGCAATAGGGGACGGACTCCGTGGAAGTGAAATCTGTCGCCGTCGTAACCGGTGCGAGCCAGGGAATCGGGAAAGCCACAGCGGTGAGGCTGGCGCGCGATTTCGCCGCCATCGTGCTAGTGGCACGAGACAAAGAGAACCTCGAGACGGCGGCGAAAGAGGTGCGCTTAGCCGGCGCTGAAACGGAGTTCCTCGCCACGGATCTTCGCGAGCCGCAAGCAGCCGAGACAGTGGTGAAGACAGCGCTCGATCGCTTCGGAAGAATCGACGCGCTGCTCAACATCGCGGGCGCCGTGCCGCAGATCGATCTTTTCGAGATGACCGACGCGCAGTGGGACGACGGCGCGGCGCTGAAACTGCATGGTGCGCGGCGGTTGACGATGCGGGCCTGGGATGCGTTGAAAAAGACGGACGGATCAGTCGTGTTCATGTCCGGAAGCGCGGCATTTGGTCCCAAACCGGCATTCGCGGCAGTGGCGGTGATCAACGCAGCCATCAACGCACTCGCTAAGGCATTCGCAGAAGAAGGGATCAAAGACGGAGTGCAGGTAAATAGCGTGTCGCCGGGCGCGGTGATGACCGGAAGACGACGCGCGTTCTTCGAAAAATGGGCGCCTGCGCACAACATGAGTGTGGAAGAAGCCATGTCGCGATTCCCACAACAAGCCGGCATCACGCGATTCGGTAAACCAGAAGAAATCGCGGACCTCATGGCGTATCTGGTTTCACCGGCCGCGAAATGGATGACGGGCGCAGCACTTCGAATGGACGGTGGAGAGATAAAGGGCGTGTGAGCGGGCGCGTTGCGGCGGACAAATAGCCAATGGATGCGAGCAATTTTAAACGAATGATCGCCGGCCGGCACGGCTTTGACCTGAGTGCCTTTTTTCCAGTGAAGGTTGCGAAGAAAGAGGAGGGTGCTGTGGAACGTCGTGAGTTTTTGAATGTGATTTCATCGGCATCGTTTGCGGCGACGCTGGGTTGCTCGATCGCGGATTTCGCGACCGCGCAGGATTCTGCCCCGGCAGGCGGCACAACGAGCGACGCAGGATCGTTCGAAAGTTCGCAAGTTGCGGTCGCGGGCAACACGATTTACGTCCGGCGATACGGAAAAGGGCCGGCGATTTTGATGGTTCACGGCTTTCCGCGAACGAGCTTGATGTGGCGGTATCTTGCTCCGCAGCTTGCGGAAAATCACACCGTGATTTGCGCGGACCTTCGGGCGTACGGCCGCAGCGGAACGCCGGCGTCTACAGACGATCACTTTCCGTACTCGAAGCGCGCGATGGCGAAAGAGCTGCTGGACGTGATGACGAAGCTCGGCTTCCCGACTTTTACGCTCATCGGCCACGATCGCGGAGGACGCGTTTCTTATCGCATGGCGCTCGATCACCCAAAGAGTGTTGAACGCCTCGCCGTCTTCGACGTGATTCCGATATACGAAGCGTGGAGCCGGACCGATGCGCAATTCGCTCAAACCTACTGGCCATGGATCCTCTTGAGCCAGAAGCAGTCGCTGCCGGAAAGTTATTTGCTCGGCGCGCCCGATGCTGTTTACCACAACCCTTTCGGGCAAGGCTCGTTCGGGGCGGAAATTCTCGAAGAGTATGTGTCGAATTACCGGGATCCGGTGCGCGTGCACGGAATCTGCGAAGAATATCGAGCCGCTGCGACGATCGATGTGGAGCACGACCGCGCGGACAAAGACGCGTCGCGAAAAATCGAATGCCCCATGCTGCACCTGTGGGCTGAAGGCGGTCCGCTCGATACGTTTTACGCGAAAGAGGGTGGGCCGCTGGGAATCTGGCGCCAGTGGGCACCGCGCGTTTACGGCCAGGCGATGAAGGGCGGGCACTTCTTCCCGGAAGAAAACCCGAACGATACGGCGGCACTGATCAAACAGTTCCTTATTGCATAAAACGACCCTTGCGAATAGAGCGTGCGGCGGGTGCGCCGCGAAATTAAGGAGACATAGAGATGAAGACGTGGAAGAAAGTTGCGATTGCGGTGGTCGTGGCGTTGATCGTCGGCTTGTGGTACTGGTTCCGGCCGGACCGGCTTTTCAGCAACGTAAGAGTGGACGAAGCGATGCCAGCGGTGCAAGGCGTAGCCCTGCCGCTTGAGTCGGGAACGTTCTACACGATTCTGCATCCGACATCAGGCACGGCGACGATTTACAAGATGGCAGACGGGACGCACATGCTGCGGTTCACGAATTTCCATACGTCGAACGGGCCGGATGTACACGTCTACATGGTCGCCGCGGACGATGCGAAGGACGCAGCAACGGTGGAGCGCGCAGGATTCGTCGACCTGGGCGTGATCAAAGGCAACGTCGGCGACCAAAACTACACGCTTGGCAGCGACTTGGACTTGGCAAAATACCGCGCAGTGTCCATATGGTGCAAACGATTCAGCGTGAATTTCGGCGCCGCGGCGCTAAGACCGACGTCGCAAAATCAATCGGATCGGTAGAATCTTGCGCAGGCGGCTTGTAAAAAAAGCAGAAGGACACCGCAATCGGCGTTTGGACGCGGATCTTCTGGGCATTAGGCGCATTCCCTTCGAATAGCCGTCACGCCATCGATTATGGGAACAACACGGGGAACAGATTGGGAACAGAACACCCCGGAACAGCACGAAACACCGCACATGAGCATCCATGTAAATCATTGAGGGGCAAAGACGAGCTAGTTAATCTTACGGCTGTGGCACCGAGGGTCGCGGGTTCAAACCCCGTCGCTCACCCCGTCTATTTCATTGAATCCACCCATCGTCAGTCCTCAATTTAGGCGCATTTGGGCACGCGCGCTGCTGTCTCTAAAATATGGAGGCTAAGAGCCCGGCCTTGCGTATACTCTCGTTCTCAGATCCGCTGAATTGAATCGAGGAATATATGGCGCTACGACGGATAATCATTGTTGGCGGGGGGTTCGGTGGATTAGCCGCCGCAAAGGCTCTGAAGAAGACCCCCGCCGAAATAATCCTGGTCGACCGTACCAATCACCATCTGTTTCAGCCACTGCTGTACCAAGTGGCAACTGCAGTACTGACGCCTAGCCAGATTGCGACGCCAATCCGCGGCATTCTTCGCAATCAGAAGAATGTCACTGTGATTCTGTGCGAAGTCACAGGAGTGGATAAAGACAAAAAGTGTATCTTCGTCAGCGACGCTGACCGCGAGAACGTGCCGATTGCATATGACTATCTGATCCTGGCAACGGGCGCCACCCACAGTTACTTCGGCCACAACGAATTTGAAACCTTTGCACCTGGGTTGAAAAGCCTCGCGGATGCCGAGGCGGCACGAAACAAAATCTTGCAGGCCTTCGAATTGGCAGAGGCTGAAGAGGATCCGGCCCGCCATCGGGACCTGCTGACTTTCGTTCTGGTCGGTGGCGGGCCCACGGGGGTGGAGATGGCGGGCGCTCTTGCCGTGCTGGTCCGAACCACATTGAAATCGGACTTTCGCAGGATCGATCCGGCCTCGGCAAAAATTGTGTTGGTTGACAGGGCGCCGAGGGTCCTGTCGCCGTTTTCGGAAAACCTTTCTAAAGCCGCACAGCAACGTCTTGAGCGACTCGGAGTCGAAGTCCGGCTTGGACAAAGCGTCGACCAGATCGATGCCGACGGTGTTGTGGTGGCAGGTGAGCGCATTGTTAGCAAAACGGTGATTTGGACAGCGGGGGTTGCGCCATCGCCGGCGGGCAAGTGGCTTCAGGTGGAAACAGACCGAGCCGGAAGAGTGCGCGTTCAGCACGACGTTAGTGTCCCGGGGCACCCCGAAATCTTTGTCATAGGCGATACTGCGTCATTCGAGGAAAACGGAAAGCCGCTCCTAGGTGTTGCTCAAGTAGCGATGCAACAAGGACGCTACGTAGGAAAAGTTATTCACAACCGCATCGCCGGCAAACCCGCACCAGGCCCGTTTAGCTACTTTGACAAAGGCAGCATGGCAGTCGTGGGAAAAGGCTTTGCTGTGCTGCAAAGCGGCAAGGTGCAGGTGAGTGGTTTGGGTGCGTGGCTTACGTGGGCGGCCGTGCACTTACAGTTTCTGGCGACATCAAGTCTCCGTTTAGCTGTCTTCTTGCAATGGGTCTGGACCTTTTTCACCGGCCAAAGAGGCTCTCGACTCATCGTAAATCACCATGCGTCGCAACCTGGGACGGCAAAGGCAGACCAGGCCATCAAAGCCGCCGTAGCAAGCAAGTAAGAGTTTACAGAAAACAGGATTTATCCTGTCTGGATAGATTGAATTGGGGCGAACTAGTCATGGCTTGTGTGGTGCTGAAGCCAGGAAGCACTCTTACAGTTGATGACCTGATCGCCTTCTGCCGGCAGAGCCTCGCGAGCTACAAGAATCCCCGGCGCGTCGAGTTTTCGGACACAGAGTTGCCGAAAAGCGCGGGGGATTATGTTAGTGTTCGGGAGCTTGCCGTTGCATCAAACGCGCGGGATGGAATTTAGGACGAAGTGCGCGGCCAGCCAACGGGATCTCCCGCCGATTGACGACGGAACCAGCAAGTCGTCCGGGGTGAAGTCGAACCCTACACTTAAGGAGGAGGCTGAGATGGCGAAAAAACGGGCCGGTGGGATTTCTCGGCGGGACTTCGTCAGATTGACGAGTACGGGCGCGCTGGCCGCGGGGATCGGCCCCGCATTTCTTTTTCCTGGGCGCGCGCAAGCGCAGCAGAAGACTCTGAAAATTCTGCAGTGGAGCCACTTCGTGCCTGACTACGACAAGTGGTTCGACGGCGTCTACACCAAAGCTTGGGGACAGAAGCACGATACCAACGTCATGGTGGACCACATCTCGTTGAACGAAATTCCGGCGCGTGCAGCTTCGGAAGTAGCCGCCCAAAAAGGCCACGACCTCGTGATGTTCCTCTCACCGCCCGCGGCGTATGAGAAACAGGCTATCGACCACAGCGAAATCTATCAGGAGGTCGAGAAGAAGCACGGCAAGAAGATCACCCTGGCTCACCGTTCGACGTATAACCCCGTCACCAAGCGATACTACGCCTTCAGCGATTCCTACGTGCCTGATCCCGGCAACTGGCGCAAAGACCTCTTTGAGGCCGTCGGATATCCGAATGGCCCGGACTCATGGGACGACTTGCTGGACGCCGCGCGAAAAATTCGCAAGGATCCAAAACTCGGCAACCCCTGCGGGCTGGGCCTCGCGCAGGAACTCGACACCAGCATGGCCACGCGTGCCCTGCTGTGGTCGTACGGAGGAGCCGAGCAGGATGAAGCGGGAAACGTCACCATCAATTCCAAGGCCACCATCGAAGCGCTCAAGTTCATGCGCACCCTTTACAAGGATACAGAGACGCCGGAAGTATTTACCTGGGATCCGTCCTCCAATAACCGGGCAATGCTGGCCGGAAAAGTCTCGTACGTCGCCAACGCGATTTCCATCACGCGCCAGGCCGAACGCGAAAAAGCCACGAACCCGATGATGGCAGAGATGTCCAAGAAAATCATGATTAACAAAGCTCTGAGGGGGCCGGTGCGGCGCATCGCATCAGAGCACGTGATGGATTGCTACGTAATCTGGAACTTTGCGGAAAACAAAGAAGGCGCCAAACAATTCCTCGTGGATTACATTGACAACTTCGGCGATGGTTTCAAAGCCAGCAAATATTACAACTTTCCCTGTTTTCCGAAGACAGTGCCCGACCTCTCGCAGCTAATCTCGAACGATCCGACGGCGGACCCGCCCGACAAGTACAAAGTGCTCACCGACGTGCTCGATTGGGCCACTAACATCGGCTATCCGGGATATTGTTCAGCGGGAATCGACGAAGTATTCAACACCTGGGTGATCCCGACAATGTTCGCGAAGGTCGCCAAAGGTGACATGCGTCCCGAAGATTCCGCGAAAGCGGCGGAAGCCGAGATCAAGCGCATTTTCGAACGTCGCAAAGCGGGCTGAGGCGGACCGTGACAAAATGGCGGTTGTCGAAACCAAGGGACTGACCAAAGTCTTCAAAAAAGGCGAACTGGGTGCCGTCAATGACGTCAATCTGACGACCCAGGAAGGGGAGTTCCTCGTTTTCCTGGGGCCTTCAGGCTCAGGAAAGACAACTTTGCTTCGAATGATCGCCGGCCTCGAAACGCCGACGTCGGGCCAAATCCTGATCGGCGGGCAGGACGTAACGTATCTGTCGCCTCGCGAGCGCCGCATCGCCATGGTATTCCAAAGCTACGCGCTCTATCCGCATCTCACCGTTTACAAAAACATCGCGTTCCCGCTCAAAGCGCAAAAGGTTCCAAAGGAACAGCACAAACAGAAGGTGGAGTGGGCGTCGGGCCTGCTCGGCATCGAGAAGTTGCTTCATCGCAAGCCGCGCGAACTTTCCGGCGGCGAACGGCAGCGCGTGGCGCTGGCGCGGGCTATCGTTCGCGAGCCTACCGTGTTTCTTCTCGACGAGCCGCTCTCGAATCTCGATGCCAAGCTGCGCACGTCGGCCCGCGAAGAGCTGGAGCAGTTTCATGCCCGCGTCAAGACCACTACCATCTACGTGACGCACGACCAGGTAGAAGCGATGGCCCTGGGAGATCGCGTCGTCGTTTTGCATCAGGGCGAGGTACGGCAAATCGGAACGCCGAAGGAAGTTTACGACGATCCCGCCGATACGTTCGTGGCCACGTTTCTTGGCTCGCCGGCCATGAATCTGATTCCACAGGAGCGCGACATCGTCGGCTTCCGTCCCGAGCACCTGCTTCCGGCCTCCCTGATTTCTCCCGACCGGCGCGTGTCGATGCATTTCCATTTTTCTCACGAGGAATACCTGGGAGCCGAGCGCATCCTCTACGGTTCCCTTGCCGACAAACGCTTCGAAGCCAAAGATGTGATTTCGCGATTGCCCTCGCGCGTCGAGGCTTCTTTCGCTCCGGGATCGATTGTGGAATTCGCCGTCCCGCGAAATGAGCTTAAATTTTTCGATCGTGCGACGGAGAAGCGTGCCGCGCCGCGGGTCGTCTCGTGGCAATAGCGCCGGGCTCGCGCTCAACTCCGGAATCCCGCGCCTGGTGGCTCGGCCAGGGAATGTTTTATCCCGCGATGATTTACGTGCTCGCGGTCATCGGCCTCCCGTTTGCTCTCGCGGTTGTGTACGCCTTCAGCGATATCAAAGTTGGGAGCGTCGGCTATCATTTTGTCGGCTTGCAGAATTTCAAAAGCATTCTGCACAGCGCCACATTTCTTCGCGCACTCTACGATTCGTTCATTTTCACGGTGGGCTCGCAGATTCTGGTGCTTGTCGGATCCACTTTATTGGCGCTGGCGCTGGAGAAGAAGTTCCGCGGCCGCGGACTCGTGCGTTTTCTGATGCTGCTGCCCTGGGTCGCTCCAGTTTCCATCGGCGCGATCGGCTGGAAATGGATTCTCGATTCACTATACAGCGTGATCAACTGGGTCCTGATTCGCATCCCGATCCTTCATCTGGACAAGTTCAATCCTCCGCAGTGGCTGGGCGAACCCGCGCTGGCCATGGCCTCGGTAATCGTAGTGCACACCTGGCGCCTGCTCCCCTTTTCCACCGTCATTTTGCTCGCAGGCCTCAGCGCGATTCCAAAAGACATTCCGGAAGCAGCGGAGATCGACGGCGCCGGATTCTGGCGAAAAATGTTTCAGATCAACATTCCCATGCTGCTGCCCATTCTGAATGTGGCGCTGCTCTTCGGCATCGTGTTCACGTTTACCGATATGACGGTCGTCTACATTCTCACTCGCGGCGGACCCTATGACTCCACGCAGGTCGTGCCGTCGCTGGCATTTTTTACCGGCGTCCTGGGAGGAGACTTGTCGGAAGGCGCCGCAATTTCGCTGTTCATGGTGCCCATCCTCGTGATCGTCGCCTACCTGATGCTGCGCGCGGCGAATCGTTCGGAGATAACCTGATGGCCCGCGGCCGCGCTCGCGAATTGTTAATAGAGGCTGGCCGCTGGGTCGTTCTGGTGTCCTTCTCCGTCGCGCTGGCGTTTCCGTTCTACTGGATGCTCATCACCACCTTCAAACAAGATGGTGACCTCTACAACACCGCGAATAATCCTTTCATATTCAATTTGAAACCCACCCTGGTGCACCTGCAGGTTCTCTTTCGCGACACAATGTATCTGCGTTGGGCCGGTAATACGGCGCTTGTCGGCGCGCTGGTAGTTCTAATCACGCTGCTGCTTTCCTTGCCCGCGGCCTACGCCCTCGCGCGCCTGACCGGAAAATGGGGCGAGCGCATGGGCATCGCGATGTTCCTCACGTATCTCGTGCCGCCTACGTTGCTCTTCATTCCTCTGTCTCGCGTGGTAGCGCTGCTTGGCCTCCAGGACACTATTTGGTCGCTCGTCTTTGTCTATCCGAGCTTCACGATTCCCTTCTCCACCTGGTTGCTGATGGGATTCTTCAAATCGATCCCGCGCGAACTGGAAGACGCGGCGATGGTCGATGGGCTTACGCGTTTTGGCGCATTCGTGCGGCTCGTTGTACCGATTTCGCTTTCGGGCATCCTCACGGTTGTAATCTTTACCTTCACACTCGTAACTCAGGAGTTCGTTTACGCACTGACCTTCATCGCGCCGGAGAGAAATCAGATGGTAGGGGTAGGCGTGCCCACATTCTTGATTCGCGGCGACGTTTACTTCTGGGGCGAACTGATGGCCGCCTGCTTGATCACGAGTCTCCCTATCGCGCTGCTGTACAATTTGTTCCTCGACCGCTTCATTGCCGGCTTCACGGTCGGCGCGATAAAGTAGCGCAGTGCGGTGAACGCAATCATGAGAAAAGTGAAAGAGACCATGAAAAAATCTTCCCACAAAATTCTGGTACTAGACGTGGGCGGCACAAACATCAAAGTGCAGGCGACTGGACAGAAGCAATCGCGCAAAATTCCTTCCGGCCCGGACATGACGGCAAAAGACATGGTTCGCGACGTGAAAGCGGCCACTCGCGATTGGAAATACGATCGCGTCTCCATCGGCTATCCCGGTCCGGTCACCGCCGGCCATCCGATGCGCGAGCCTGTCAATCTGGGCGGCGGCTGGGTCGGGTTCAACTACAAAAAAGCTCTCGGCTGCCCTGTCAGAATTGTTAATGACGCAGCCATGCAGGCTCTCGGTAGCTATCATGGCGGGCGAATGCTGTTTCTTGGATTAGGCACTGGACTTGGCTCCGCAATGATCGTGGACGGAATTATCGAACCCATGGAGCTGGCTCACCTGCCCTATAAGCACGGAAAAACGTATGAGGAGTACCTGGGCCTGAAAGGCCTAAAGCGGCTCGGCAAGAAAAGATGGCGGAAGGAGGTTTTCAAAATCACGAAGAAATTGATATCCGCTCTTCAGGCCGATTACGTGGTGCTGGGCGGCGGAAACGCAAAGAAGCTTAAGAAACTTCCGCCGGGCGCGCGCATGGGGCGCAATGAAAACGCAATTCTAGGCGGATTTCGGTTATGGGCCAAAGAGTGAACTGCATGCCTCCCGCTAACCATCTCGAAAAACGGTGATGTTCCAAACTGGAATACCTTTAGCCTGGACACTTTTCTGAAAAATCCTCTTCCTCGCACTCGATTCCACGCGCAGCTCCATGTACGATATCGGCGATGATTCGGCGCGCACTTCTTGCAATCCTTCCAATTTTATTTTGGGCTCCGGTGCAAATATCTGCCTGCACGTGTTCCAAAGCACCCGCCGGCACCTGTCAGGGTTTGCAGCAAGATGATGTCGTATTCGTCGGCACCGTCATGGACATCGAAAATGTTCCCACGCCGGCCCCAGACGCGGCCAGCGCCGCGGATTCGCAAACCGCAGGAAGCGCAGTTTCCGCGCCGGACTCCACTCCCGTGATCCGTTATCATTTCAAAATTGAAGACAAATTTGCAGGCCCGGATGTCGCGGAAATCGATATCTTTTCCGGCGGCGACGACGGCGATTGCGGCTACCGTTTTCGGAAGGGCGATCGATACATCGTGTTCACGCAACAGGAAAACGAAGGCCGGCTCTTCGCCACAATTTGCAATGGCACGCGCCCGGCGAGCGAAGGACGCGCGCTGCTGCCTCAGTTGCGAGCCATGCGCAATCATCAACGCGTCGCTTCGGTTTTCGGTGTTCTCCGCCGGTCCGATCCGCCGCTTCTGGCTCCCGTCGAAGATCCTGACGACCCGCTCCCGCACATAAAACTGAAGCTGCGTTCAAAGGACGACCGCTTCGCGACCAGCACAGGACCGGATGGCGTCTACTCTTTTTACGACGTTCACGCCGGGGAATATCATTTTTCCGCCAGCCTTCCCGCTCGTATGGAATTAACGGAGAAAACTCTTCCCGGCGCTTTGCCCCCGATCAAGATTCCCAACGGCGCCTGTTACGAATACAACGTGGACGCTCTGCCGCTCGGCAAAATCCGCGGCAGTGTTCTGGGGCCGGATGAGAAACCTCTAAAGCTTGCATCCGTCGAGCTATATCGCGCGGACCGTTTCAAGGACACCGAACCGGGCCTCTGGGGATTTCAGGGATCGAAGGGTGAATTCGAGTTCGACCACATCGGTCCCGGCGAATACATTCTGGTATTCAACCGAACGAACCGCAAAGATCCCAATTCGCCGTTTCCTCGCGCGTTTTATCCCGGCGTCGCGGAACAGAACGAAACGTCCATGATCACGCTAAAAGACGGCGAACAATTGCTCAAGGCAAATATCCAACTGAGCGAGGGATACCCGACCCGCAAGATTCGCGTGCGATTAGAATGGAAAGACGGACGGCCGCCCGGCAGCGTCACCATCATGGCAAAAGCCAGTGAAGGCGAAAATCCCGCGGCGCAAAGAATCGAAGAAGGAATCTACGATTTCACGCTTCTGCAATCCGAGCGTTATACAATTTCCGCCTGGGAAGACCTCGACCCTCAGCGCCTAAGCCAGCGCCGCGGCAAGGAAACCTGCACCATCCCCGCACGCATCGACGCCGAACCCGCCGTAGTCGAAGGCGCCGACACCGAAGCAAAAGAAATCACGTTAACGTTTCCTTCCGTCGCATGCGACAAGCAGTAGCTTCCCGGTAACATGCCCGCACACGCAGCTCGCCGTCAGTGATGATTCGTGTCGGGCTGCTGGAACTTCGGGTGCTTGAACAGCTCGCAGTGCTCGAAATGAAAATGGAGAGGCCAGAAAGCCCCGTATCGAGGCTTCCTGGCTGTAGAGGTTAGTGAATCTGCCGAATACCCTAGCGGCAGATTGCGAGTTAAAAGTTAACCTTCGCTCCGAAGAGGATCTGCCGTCTCCCGAATCCGCCGCCGTTTGGAAACAGGCTCGGAGTCCCGAAACCCGTTTCGAAGCTGGATAGGCCGGCGTCATCGAGAAAAGGATCGACGCTGGAGTAATTTGAGTGATTGAAAGCGTTGAGCATCGTCGTGCGGAACTGAACGGTGGAACGCTCGTTGATTTTGAATGATTTGACTATCCCGATGTTCGAAATATTGGTTTTGGCGTCCCTAAAAATATTCCGTCCCGCGTTGCCGAAGGGCGTGCCGAATATATCCTGTGCTTCACCGCCATTCACGATAGTCCGCACGCCTTTCGTCGTCGTTACGGGTGCGGTGGTTCCACCCGTTGAATTCACGCCGTTGAAGCTCAACAACGTCGTGGGCGCCAGTCCGCAACTTGGGTTCGGAATCGCCGGACTACCGACGGTGGGGCCGAAGAGCGAGCAAGCATCTCCGGCAAAAATTCCGACTTGGTTCACTGGCGCGCTTGAACTCCCCAGGAACGGCCGTGCGGTGTCGAAAGTGCCGACAAAAGCGTTGTTGAACGGAACATCGAATCCCGTTCCGTTGGTCTCAGCATTCAGCGCGAACTGGATCGGAGTGTACGGCTCGCCGGATGAGAGGATGTAGTTGGCTGAGACGCCCCATCCGCCAAGCAGGTGGCCTATCCATCCCCGCTGAGAGCGGTAGAACGGGAGTTGTTCAAAAACGTTCAGAGTGAAAGCTTGCGGGATGTTCAATCCCGACAATCCGTTCTCCGCAGACGTGAAGTTGAGAGGATTTTGCGAGAATGCCAGCGAATTCCCGCCGCCAAAGGTGCTGAATATTTCGCTGACGTTGTCAGTGGTCTTGCTCCAGGTATAGTTGGCGGTCATGGTGAGCTGCTTGTAGAGATTCGTTGCCCGGAACTGAACTTGCAGCCCATTATAATCGGAGTACCCGGTGTTGGTCCTTTTGCGAAGAATGCCTTCGTCGCAATTCTCGCGTCCTATCGCGTTCGGCACAACCGCATCTGCCGCCGAGCACGGCGTCACGCCGGCAGGCAGAAAAGCCGGGAAGCTTGCTGCAAGGCCTGCCACGAATGGGTTCGCGTTGATGGACTGGAACAGATTCCCTCCGTGATTGCCGACGTAGCGAGCCTCCACAGCTGTGGCGTTCGAAATCTGTCTCTGTACTCCAAAAGACCAGCTTTGAACCATATCCGGTCCAAAATGGGGAGTGATGGTTGTTTCGTTGAAGTCCCGCGGGTCGGCAACCCCCGTTACCAGAGACGGAGCAAGCTGCGTGCGCACGGCCACGCCGTTCGGGTCCGCGGGCAGCGGATTGACTACCGCATTGGTCATCGGGTTTGTAGCTAGCCCTACCGATTGCGCGAGCAGGACGGGAGCTGAAGTCGAGATGTTTATGTAGATATTATAGACCGGTGGATCGTAGGAGAGTCTGTAGCCGCCCCGAACCACTGTCTTCCCGCTCCCACCCGTCAGCCAATTATCCATACTTGGACTCCAGGCGAACCCGACGCTCGGCCCCCAGCTATTCTTGGGAGCGGGAATCGAAGGAAATGTGGTAACCGAGGTCGGTAAGGCCGGATTCCACAGCGGTATCTTCAGGTTGTTAACCGTTTCATCGTGGAAGAGATTCGCCGGCTGGCCATAGTAAGACCATGTGAGGCCGAGATTCAGAGTCAAGTTCGGCCTGAGCTTGTAATCGTTTTGGACGTAAAGGAAAGTGTCCTTTTCGCTGAAGTCGATTTTTGGATTTCCCTGCGAAATATTGACAAAGTCCGGAATGTTGCAGGCAAACGCTGAAAACGCACTTAAGGTTTCGCCCGGCGTGATCGTGCAATCCGGGGTGCTGATGGTCGTGGGGTTAACGGGGTTGGCGGCGAAGTTGAACGTGCCGTTAAAGTTCGGAAGAAATATGTTTGGAGACTTCTGGTAAGTGAAGTTTACACCTGCTTTCCATTGGCTCTTCCCGTGGACGTAGCTCCAGTTGTCCTGAATCTGATACGTGTTCACAATGCGTCCTTCCGGTGCGCTAGTGGCCGGCCCGAAGGCGAGAATAGGATTACCGTCAGTGGAATTTACAGCGACGTTTGCCAGGGCGTTGCCGATGTTCCCCTGAACCGGGACCGTATTCCCAATCGAATTGCCGCCAAATTCGGTGTTCTGTCGGCCATAAGAGAGCCGCAGCTCGTTGGTCATAGATGGCGAAAGCGTGTGGGTCCAGCCAATCAGCGCGGTCTGGCTTCGGCTGGGAACAGATACCGGATATCCTGCCGCGGCTGTGCCGAAGGGGTCGGCATCAATCGAATTTGTGTAGTTGTAAAGATAACGCAGGTACACTCTGTCGTTGGTGTACTGGAAATCAGAGCGACCGATAAAATCGTATTCGTGAAAGGGTGTGCCTAAAGTCCTCGTGACACCTGCGAAGTCAACGGAGCACGACGGATTCGTGTTGGAACCGGTGAGCGTGATGGGAGTTACCGTACCACTCGGAGTTGGATTCCCCGCTCCGATTCCGTAGGGTCCGAAGGTCCGCAGCGCCGCTACGCTGGCGCTATTCGGATAGCATGCCGCCAACTGCACCAGTCCAGTAGGTGTGGGAGTCAAGGAGCCGGTTTGGTCCACCGAGTCTGACTCGATAATCTGCGTGTCAAACCCTCCGAAAACGAAGACGTGGTCTTTCTTCACCGGGCCGCCCACCGTGGTGCTGGCAAAAACGTTGTTGAACCAAGGCACCTTGGTGAGGTCGTCGAATGGTTCCTTGTTTACGTTCGTCAAGCTGTCCAAGGCTGCGTTACCTTCGGCTCCGTTGATGGTTCCGTGCCAGTTGTTAGTACCTGACGGGGTCACCAGGTTGACTACTGAACCGGAATTGCGCCCATACTCGGCCCCGAAGTTGTTGGTTGTAACTTGATATTCCTGGACGAAGTCCGGGTTCGAAAGGAACAGCGAGGGCCCGGCAACCGAGTTGTCGTTGTTGTTCTGACCGTCGATTTGTTGGTCGTTGTTTCGGCCGCGAATGCCGTCCACCGAAAAGCCCACTCCGTTCGAGTTCGAAAAAGTGTTGTCGCGCGTCATGTTGACGCCGGGAATCTGCAAGGCGAGGAAATCCATTCCCTCGTTCTCCTGCAAACCAGCAAAGCTCGTGATCTGTTGGGTGGTGAACGTGGTGGAGACCTGGGCCTCCGTTGTTTCGATTAGAGGGGGAGCTTCGGTGACTTCCACCGTGACAGTGGATGCGCCCAGGGCCAACTTGACCAGTCCTAGGCCCTGGTCGGTCCCGGAGGACACCACGACATTGTTCACTACGTATTTGCTAAAACCTTGCTTCGCAAACTCCAGGGTATAAGTTCCGACCAGCAACTCCGAGAGGCGGAACAATCCGGCACCGTCCGTCGTTGTGATCGCAACGGACCCCGTCCCGGTATTAATAGCTCGGACTTCCACGCCAGGGACAACTGCGCCTGAGGGGTCAACTGCGGTGCCCGATATGGACCCGCTGGTCACCTGTGCCCTAAGTTGCGATGGCAATGCCAGGACTACGAACCATAATGCAAACGTCAAAAACAGCACTTGCGTAACTGTTTTGAACACACTTCGAGCGTTCATCATTTTATCTCCCCAAATGCGTGAGTCGTTTCTGCTGGCGTGAGTGCGCCAGACAATCGCTGAGGCCTACCATGCAGTTTCACAGCCAAGACGCGGGAAGATTTTGGGCGGCACCTAACCAACTGATTCGACGGCATGAATGCCGTAATCCGAGTGCGTGATGGTTTACAACTCTACGAAAAACAAAATACTCGCGGGCCGCGCGAAAAATTATTCATATGGTAAATCTATGCAATCTAGAACTTTTCTACTTTTTCCGAGAGTTACTCGGCGGTTTTAGTCAGCGGGGGAATTGCGGAGCCTTCACCCTTCACGTAATGATCGTACCAATAGATGTACCGCTCGTAGCGGTCTTGAATGAATGACGGGCGAGAAAATTCATGGTATTCACCCGGGTAAACTACCAGCAAAGTCGGCACGCCCAGCCGTTTCAGGCTCTGATACATCTGCTCGCCATTGATCACCGGGACGTTCCAATCGCTTTCTCCGCCCATGATCAGCGTAGGCGTCTTAATCTTCGTCACGCGATTGAAGGGCGACAGCTTCTCCCACAGCTCGCGATTTTCCCAAGGCAGTCCGAGCTCGATTTCCCAATCGCGAGAATACAAATCGTGTCCCCAATTGGTGATGTAGAGAAAATTTCCAGCGCCCGAAATCGCGGCCTTGAACCGCGTAGTCTGCGTGATAATAAAATTGGTCGAGATGCCCCCGTATGACCATCCGCCAACGCCGAGCTTGTCAGGATCGGCAATGCCCTGCGCTACCGCGTAGTCCACCATCGCCATATCGTCTTCGAAATCCTTGTGGCCCCAGTCGGCATAAATTGCCTTGCAGAAATCCTGGCCGTAGCCGGACGACCCGCGCGGATTCGGCGTCAGCACCACGTAGCCGTTCGCTGCAAATAGCTGCGGATCGAAATTAAATTCAGCGTAGTACGCCCATACTGGCCCGCCGTGGGGCCGCAGTATCGCCGGATAGCGCGTCCCCGGTTTATAGTCCGGCGGCTTGTAGAGATATCCCGCCACCGTCGTGCCGTCCTTGCTCTTGAAATGCACGTACTTAACATCGGGAAGCCGAATCTGCGCCATCAACTTATCGTTTGTCGTTGTCAACCGCTTCGCCTCACCGCCGTCTGCGGCCAGCAGATACACTTCAGCCGGATGCGTCAACTCTCCGATCACTGCAGCTGCGGCTCCCTCCTTGTCCAGCGTAAACGACTCCACCATTTTTCGTCCGCCGATCGGCCGCGTGATCTCGCCGCCCGTCGCCGGAACCCGCATTAAATTCTGCGTGCCGTCATCATCCGCGATAAAGTAAATCCATTTCCCGTCCGGTGAATAGCGTGGCTCGCTCGAATTCCGATCGAGTTTGAGCGTTAATACCTTCGCTTCGCCGCCGCCGGACGGCGCAACCGCAATGTGAAATGTCGCGTATTGAAAAAGCTTTGGTTCCAACTGGCTGGTGAACGCGATCCATTTGCCGTCAGGCGACCACGCAGGGGAGCCGTCCGTTCCCGGATTCGTCGTCACTCGTACCAGCGATTTGCCTTGATCCGCATTGTCCGCGGCCACCGTCCAGATATCCGTGTTGTAGTTGCGATCGGGATCTTCCGAGTCCGACCGGTTGCTCTCAAACGCAATCGACCGCCCATCCGGTGACCACGCCGGCGCGCTATCGTCATAATCGCCCGAGGTGATCTGCGTCATCTTCCGGCTCGCGACGTCGAAAACATAAAGGTGCGTCCGCCGGCGATCGATGTAGCCGATTTCGTCCTCTTTGAAATGAAGACGATCGATCACCCACGGATGCGGCTTTGGCTTCGCGTCGCTCTTGTCCTTGTTTTTCGTCGCTTCGATTTCGTTGATGGATGGATCCCGTAGAACTAGAACCATTCGGTCTCCCGCAGGAGACCACCGGAACCCGCTGACGTCCTGGATCGTGTCGGTCAGCTTTTGCGCCTCCCCGCCTTCGCGATTGAGCAGCCAAACTTCCTCTTTCTTGCTGTCTTCGTCTCCTTTTTCTCCCTTGGCCCCTTCGCGCCCGGAAAGGAACGCCAGATACTTTCCGTCTGGACTCCAGCGCGGGTGACTACAAGACACCCCTTCAGCCGTGAGTGCAATGGCTGCGCCTCCGGAAGTCGGCACCATCCAAATCCGCTCTTCGTTCTTGTCTTCTTTGAGGTCGCGGGTCTTCACCACGTAGGCGACCCATTTTCCCTCGGGGCTGATCTGCGCATCGTCAACCTCGAGTATTCGAAAGTAGTCGTCGATCGTTAAGTTTCGCGTCGCGCTGGAATTTTCTAAGACGCCGGTTTTGGGAACAGCGCCTGAGTCTCGTGCCGCAGCCGGACTTTGTGCCCAAGCCGCGCGAGCAATGAAAACCACAGCAATCAACAACACGGGCCGCAACCTCATACCTGGACCTGCCTCTCTGGAAATTTATTGTACATTTTGCCGCGTAGTATACCGAACGCGCGCCGGAACGCTTTCACAATAAAAAAGGGCAGGACCCGTTGGCCTGCCCTTCTTAAGCAATGAATTTGCGGAGATGGGTGTTTTTCTACTCTGCCTCAGAAACCAGAGCACTATAACCGAGCTCGGCCGGCTAGCTACCCTTCACCGGATTTATCGTGATCGAAGTCACGTGGATCGTATCGCCATCGACCGTTCCCTTCACCGTGACGTCTTGTCCTTCGTGACCGGTGGCCTTTTCCTGTGGGTCCAGTACGTACACCTTCTTATTGTCCGTATCGTACAGAGCCAGCTTCGCGCCGCGAGTCACGCACCCTCTGGTGCAACCAGCGCCCTGTTCGCTTGCGTCCTTGGCGCCACACTTGTCATTCGTAACGATTCCAGACCACGTTCCGCTCTTCCCCGTCGCATCTTGCCCGGCCATCGAAAGGCCGCCGATAAAAAGAATTGCTCCCGCGCACAGCATCAATCGTTTCAGCATGATCGCACCCCTTTTCAAAAAATCAAATCTCTCCACGTGCACAATTTTTCGTAGCAGAATGAAGGTACTCTCTCACTTGTCTTTGTGTTTGTCCAGCATTCTAGGACCGCGCTCCAAGCTCGTTGCGCGGCTTCCGAATCATCCGTGGCGATTGACAGATGACCGCACGCAATTTAGGCTCACTCCGTGTCCATTACAAAGACGCCGCGGTTTTCCATGCGCTCGAATCCTCTTCTCTACGAAATCAACGCCTGCGCATGGCTCGAGCAACTTTCCGCGCGGTTTGGGCGAAGGATAGACCTCTCAGGAGTGCCCGATGCAGAGTGGGATTCGCTGGCTCAGCTCGGCTTCGACGCCATCTGGCTCATGGGCGTTTGGCAGCGAAGCCCCGTTTCCCGCCAAATCAATCTCGACGAGCCCGCGAATCATTCCGACTATGACCGCGCTCTGCCCGGCTGGACCCCTGCCGACATAGTCGGTTCTCCGTACGCCGTGATGCAATACGTTCCAGACCCGCGCATCGGAACCTGGGACTCTCTCGATCGCGTCCGCGAGAAATTGCATGCTCGCAAAATGGCCCTGTTCCTCGATTTCGTCGGGAACCACACCGCTCTCGACAATCCTTGGGTGCGCGAACACCCGGAATTTTACGTGCAAGGCTCGCAGCAGGATTTCGAGAACAATCCCCCTCTCTTTTTTCAAGCGAACACTACGCAAGGGCCGCGCTACATCGCGCTGGCGAAAGATCCTTACTATCCGCCCTGGAAAGACGTCGCGCAGCTAAATCATTTTCAGCCCGATATGCGCGCCGCTCACCTCGCAGAACTCGCCACTATCGCAAAACACTGCGACGGCGTCCGCTGCGATATGGCCATGCTTCAGTTGAACGACATTTTCGAAAAAGCCTGGGCTCACCTTTTGGGTAACATTCCGCCGCCTGCGAACGAATTTTGGACGGACGCCCGCAAGGCCGCTCCAAATCTGATTTTGCTCGCCGAAGCATACTGGGGAACCGAATCGCGGCTCATCGATCTCGGATTTTCCTTCGCCTACGATAAAGCTCTTTACGACGCGGTGCGCAATGCAGATGTAGGCGCGGTCCAATCGCGCTTATCGAGCATTGGCGATCAGCAAATTCACTACGTGCGCTTCCTTGAGAACCATGACGAACCTCGCCGCGCCGAGGCCATCCCCAACGACCGCCTGCCCGCCGTCGGAACGTTGATGGGAACTTTGCCGGGGATGCGCTTCTATCAGCAGGGCGAACTCGAAGGCTGCAGAATCCGCTTGCCGATTACCTTGCGCGTCGCTGCGGACGAGCCACCCGATCCGTTCAGCATCGCATTCTTCCGGAAAATTCTCAGCGTCACCCGCGAAGATGTTTTTCACGACGGGAATTGGAGCCCGCTCGAAGCCGCCGCAGAGGGCTACACCTCGCCTGCCGGACTTCTCGTTTACGAATGGAGATCGAACAAAGCCTGGAAAATAATCGCGGTAAATCTGGCGGCAGGTGCTTCGCAAGGACGCGTGCGATTAGGCGAACGCGTTTCCCCGGCGCAGCAATATATTTTCTCCGACGAGCTTAACGAAGTCCGCTACGACCGCACCGGCGAAGAACTCCACAACGTCGGCCTATTCGTTCGCCTGGAAGGCTTTCAGGCCCACATCTTCAACATCACTGTGGTCTAACAATCGCTCTCGAAATATTAAGCAAGCGTTTTCTCTACGGCAACACGTTCAGCGTCAAGGGCACGCTGGAGACCGCTCCATTCGGCGCCGTGGCCGTCACAACCAAATTATACGATCCCGGCGGCGTTGCCTGTCCTCCCGGCGATTTCGGCAAACTGCTGCATGCCGACATTCCCACTGCAATCAGAACCAGTACCCCAAACGAAAGCGCCCACCGCGGACGCCGCTTGAAAGTCCACATCGCCCCGGACAGCGACACGCCCGCCAACAACATCCCCAAGCCGCCTACTAAGCCTCCCGGCAGCGATGGTCCAAACGCCGGAACAGCCCCTTTGCAGAACGTATTCACCACAATTGCAACGTTGATCGCTTTTCCGGTCAAAGTGATGGAACTCGGCACAAGATTGCACGAGATGTCCGCGGCGTTAGGAGAAATAACCGTGCATCCGAGCGTCACCGTCCCGGTGACTCCCGGTAACGAAGTGAGCGTCAGACCAAACACCGCGTTGCTCCCGGGCGTTGTATTCACCGTCGAAGGACTTCCCGGAGCAAGCCCAATCGTCACCGGAGAAGTCCCGCTGTTGAACGTGGCGGTCACAGTCACCGCCCCGCTCACAGTCACAGTGCATGTCCCCGTTCCCGGGCATCCCGCCACTCCGCTCCAACCGGCGAACGTCGATCCCTCTGCAACCGTCGCCGTCAAAACGACAACCGCGCCGCTCGCAAAGCTCGCCGAGCATGTCGTCGGGCAATTGATACCCGCAGGCGCGCTCGTCACCGTCCCGGTTCCCGTCCCCGTCTCGTGTACGCTCAGAGTGAAATTGTTCGTACTCTGAGCGAAGTTAGCTACAACCGTCGTCGCCGCATTAATCGTAAACGTACAAGTGCCTGTCCCTTCGCATGGTCCTGCCCCCCAGCCCGTGAATGTCGACCCGGCCGCGGGCGTAGCTGTCAACATAATTGAAGTCCCGCTGGCAAAGCTGAACGAACACGTCGCCCCGCAATTAATCCCGGCTGGACTGCTCGTCACCGTCCCCGTTCCGTTGCCCCCCGGGGTTATCGTGAGCGTGAAGTTCGTGCTCGCTCCAATCGTCGCGGTCGCGCTCGCCGCGTTATTGCCCGGATTCGGGTCCGGCAGATCTGACGTAACGCTTGCGTTGTTCACCAACGTTCCCGTAGCGCCTGCGTTCACTGTGACTACAATCGTCACCGTCGCTGCTCCCGCATTCGCTACTGTTCCCAAATTGCACGTCACAACTGTAGTCCCGGTACAAGCCGCGCCCTGCGAACCTGTGGCCGATACCAGCGTGGCATTCGTCGGCAGCGTATCCGACACAATCGTATTCGTCGCGTCGTTAGGCCCCGCGTTTGTCACGTTCAGCGTATAAGTCTCGTTCGAACCCGCCGGCACTGGGTTCGCCGACTGCATCATCGCGAGTGCCAGATCCGCCGACTGCACAGCTCCGTTTCTTACCTGGAATTCATAACGGCCCAGCATCGTGGAGTTGAGGTCCGAGTGAATCAGTCCCGGGAATCCTGCCGCAGTGGGTACATCGAGCAATGCCCCATTCACCAGCGAGCCCGGGAGCTGAAAGTTTGTTCCCGCGTCTCCCGTGCCATTTGAATAGCCCACAGCCGCCGAAGATCCCCCCAAGCCGCAGGTACCGCCACTGGCGCTTCCGGTTTCCCACTGTACCTTGTCATAGTTGAATTCCATGTCGAAGTTGCCGGCCCCCGTATCTGGACGGGCAATCACGATCAGCTGGAAGCTATTCAGCAGTATTGCCGGAGGACAATCTTCATCGTCTGGCTCGGCGTAGTAGGCCACGTTTTCCCAGTTCACTCCAAAAGCCTGCTGGCCGTTCACCGTGTCCACTCCGTAGTGCACCACGTCGGATCCCGGCGTAAGGGTGTAAACGTCCGCGAAAAACGGCGCGATGATTGGAACGCCGATATTGCCGGTCAAACCGAAGGGCGTGTACGTCTCAAACGGCGCCCCAAAAGTCACGTTCCCGTTGTTGTTCACATACAATTGATTGTAAGAAGTGCCAAAGAAATTGATCGAGAACGGTATGTTGACCGCGCTCGTGGATTCGTCATCATTTGGCGGGAAAGAATTCCCAGTGAATCCCGGTAGATGCCGAATCGCTCCGTTTCCTGTCAAGTGACTTACTACGGTAGGAGTGCCCTCGGAGTCCGTGGCAATAGTCAGGTCCGCTGTCCGCGGTCCCAGCACAGTGGTCGAAGGAGTAAAAGTAACCCCGATCGGGCAACTCGTCCCTACGCCGTCCGTGCACCCATTGCTAGCCACGGAAAAATCCGACGCGGCGTTCCCGACAAAAGTTACCCCCGTGACGCTTAGTTCAGAGCCACTCGCATTAAACAGCGTCGCCGTTTGTGCCGGGCTGGTCGTCCCGGGTGTTATGCCGTCGTAGAACATCTCGAACGGCAGCACATAGATCGGTCCAACTCCCGCGCCCGACAGCACTTCGTTTGTTGGCCCGGCTGAGCTGTCATCGGTAATTACGATCGCTCCTGTATCCGGAGCCTGGAAGCTGGGCGCAAAAGTCACGGTGATTGTGCATGGCTCGGAACCGGCAGCAAGACTGGTAGGACATGTGTTGCTGGTAATCGTGTAATCCGTGTTGGTCACGGAAAAGGCGATGCTTCCCAGCGGGCCCGTGCCCGTATTCTGCAGCGTAAACGGCAACGTACTGCTCCCGTCGGCTTGCACTCCCCCGAATGCCAAGGGGTTCGGACTAACGGTCGCGATTCCGCTGCCTGCTCCACCGCCCGAAGCCGTGATGGCCGTCGAGTCTGATGCGGCTGGCGGCGACACAGATCCGCCTCCCGACAGACTCGCCACATTCACCTGTGGCGAACTGGCATTGCTGGCCACGTTCACCGTCACCGTAATCACTGGATAACTCGCCCCTCCCGCTAAAGCATCGCTGCGCGTGCAAGTAATCCCCGCGCAAGTCCATCCTGATCCCGCCATCGACACCAGCGTCAATCCAGCCGGAACTGTGTCCGTCACCGTCACGGTCCCGCTCGTGGGCCCGGCATTCGCTCCATTCGAGACTGTGACCGTGTACGCCGCTCCCTGCTGTCCCTGCGTGAAATTTCCCGTGTGTGACTTCGTAATCTCAAGCGATGGAACGGGCGCGGTTCCCGCCGTAAATGTCACCATCACCGTTGGAGATCCGGTCATCATTACCATGCAGCTCGGCGGATTCGTCTGTGGATTGGCTGGCGTGCAATTCGTGCTGAAACTAGTGAAGGTCGATCCTCCCGTTGGCGTCGCCGTAAGCACCACTTGAGTCCCGCTTTCAAAGCTGGCTGCGCAAGTCGTCGTCGGACAAGCGATCCCCGTAGGATTGCTCGCAACCGTCCCGGTGCCCGTACCGGCTTCCATCACGGTCAGCGTCGATTGCACCACCTGGCATTCAGCCGTGACGAGTCCGGGGTTCGCATTGTTCTCCGAAATTATTTCGGCCTCGCATCCCGAAGCCACGTAACCAACAATGGTATCGCCACTTCCGCCATCACCGGTGAAGGTGAACCGGCCGTTTAAAGCAACGTTGTAAGGTGTTGTCAATAGCTCGTCGCCGCTCAACATACCGGCGGAATGGCTCTCGTCTGTCGTAGCATGAAGCGTGCCTATACCGTCAAAGGACAGCGCTCCCGAGAGATCACTCACTTGGACTTCAGATGGATCAAGTGTGCCCACGAAATAATTCCCCGAAAGTGACGCGTTATTAAAATTATTTCCTCCCGGCACCATAAACCCTTCAGAAGCCGCGTTGTCCTCGGCGGCGAAAAAACCCTGATTGGCGCCATCCAGATACAAGACCGCCGTTGGCGAAACGAAAGTGCCGGTTGTAACCGTGAACACAGCCCTACCAGTCGGAGCCACAGTGTAGGTGCCGCTGACTGCGCCTGTAGATGCTGTACCCGACTTGTTTTCGTCGAAGGCGATCGAGAAATTCCCGTTGCCATCCACCGTGACGTTTCCGATACCGACCACGGAAGTCCCGTCCGGCCGCTTGCCCTGCAGCGTCGCAACGCCATTGCCGTTGAGCGAGCCCAATCCGAACCCGCCGGCGGGCGGCACCTGCAACTGAGCCATCCCGCTGAATATCGAGTTTGTAGTTGTGTTTATGCTGATGAACACCACCTGACTTGCAGAAACGATGTACAAAACATCCGAGTTGGTTCCGTTGACTCCCGTAATCGTGACGTTGGCCGAAAGACGGCCACTCGAGACCGTTTCATTGGTCAGCGCATAGGTCCCCGTTATCGACACACTCGGCACGATTCCCCCGCCGTCGTCCAAATCGACCAGGCCACCCGCTGTGAAATTCCCGTTCCCGTCGGCGTTCACGAAGCCGACGCCCGACTCAGGATCTCCGTTGGTCAAGTCTGTGCCGCTCTCGCCAAATGCGTACGATCCATGCAGCGCGTTAAGCGAAAATACGGAAGGATCCTGTTTTAGCAGCACACCTGACCCGGTGGTTCCGCTCGTGCCGCTCACGTCATCAAACCGGATAATCCGCGCCTTGGTGGCGACTCCGGCCTGTATGTCTCCCACCGAAAAAGCGAAAGTGATCCCACCGCCGGACGCAACGGCCAGGGACATGGTTCCCCGGTTGTCGGCGCCAATCGTATACGTACCAGAAGTAATCTCCTGCGTGGGCTGTGCGCCGGTTGAGCCGTCGGCATCCACGAAGCCGCCGCTTCCGATGTTGCCGTGTCCGTCGGCGGTGATGCTGCCCGCGGCCACAGTCATCGTCCCGTCGCTGTCGTTGAATCCATGGAACAAAAGGGCATAGCTCCCGCTCAGTTCCGAGTTATTGCTGCTGTCCGCGGCCGCGATTGTGACAGTGAAGCTGGCGCTCCCGGTCAGCGGAGTCGCCGAGGAATCGCTCACGTGGACTGTAAAAGCGGAGGGCCCGGTCGGACCTGTAGGCACTCCCGCGATCGTCCCGGACGTTGCGCCCAACGTTAACCCCGCAGGCAGCGCCCCCGACGAAATCGTGAAATTATATGGCGCAGTTCCGCCGCTAGCGGTCAGAGCTTGGCCGTAGCTGGCTCCGATCGCCCCATTCGGCAAGCTGCTCGGGCTGATCGTTAATCCTCCGCCTGCTTGTGCGTGCGCGGCATTCGCACAGAGAAGCAGCGCCAATAGAGCGAAGACGCCGGCGAGACATCGTCGGCGTCGCGCCGGGGCACCAAGCACATTCGATAGTTTCACGCCTGTTGGAAAGATAATCCGTTGCATCTTGAGACCTCTCACGCGTCTGCGCCCCGCCGGGTTATCTCGAACGCTGGATGTATGCCTTGTGACCGTGCATGGCAAATGGGAAAAAGTTTGGCCAAAATTAGTACCGATGTACCTCGCCTAGGGATACTGTAGATGCGCACTTACCGCCTATGGTGGTGTTTGTAAGTCACTTAACCAGGACTCGCCGATTCGGGCGCCTTTGCACCCTGCCCTGAAAGGTGCAACTCCGAAACCAAACGCCCTTTCCGCCCTCTGCCCAAGCTTGACTTCGGGAGCAAGGCTGGGTTTGCCCTCGGACAAATCTTCAATTGGGGGGAAAACAGGCGAATTCTCTAACCCAACAGCCTTTCCCGTCAAGCGATAGTTTTAATTCCCATTGAAAACACCCGGGCAGTCCCATATCATCCGCACCTTGCACTCCCGGCTCGATGCGGACTGAACCCGGCGAAAACGCTCCGGCCACTCCCTCTGACGGTTCGCACCTCCGCCAGATCGGCTTCCTCCCTCTCCTCGCCATTTTTTACGGATACACTGCCGGCGGCCCGTTCGGTTACGAAGGCATCTTCCACGATTCCGGCCCGGGCATGGCGATTGTGTTTCTCGCCTTCGTTCCCTTCTTCTGGAGCATTCCGATTTCTCTCGCGTCCGCGGAACTCAACAGCATTCTTCCCGTCCAAGGCGGTTTCTATCGCTGGAGCCGCGCAGCGTTCGGCGATTTCTGGGGATTTCAGTGCGGCTGGTGGAATTGGACTGGCACCTTCCTGTTGAACAGTCTCTACGGCGTCCTGGTGATGGACTACCTCAGCGAATATCTTCCGTGGATCACCGGAAATATAAAGTGGGCGGGAGCCTGCCTCGTTCTCTGCCTTCTCGCTTATCTCAACGCGCGCGGCATTCAGATTGCCGGTTGGTTTTCTGTCGCATTGCTAGTCGCGGTTTTTATTCCTGTCGCATGGCTTTGTTTCGTCTCCCTATTCCATTTGCATTACAACCCGATGCTTCCGTTCGTCCCGCCGGGCCAACCGTTAGGCGCAGTCTTCGGCAGAGGTTTAGCACTTGCCATGTGGAATTACGCCGGCTACGAGCAGCTTTCCAGCATGACCGGCGAGATGAACAATCCGCAGAAAACTTTCGTGCGCATTCTCGCGTGGAACACGCCGATGAATATCCTCACTTACATTTTGCCCACCACCCTCGCCCTCGCCGTCCTCGGCAACTGGCAGGAGTGGCGCACCGACTACATCGTCACCGCCTCGCGCCTGATTGGCGGCCCGCTTCTCGGCGCAGCCATGTTGATCGCCGCCATGATCGGCACGCTTTCTCTTTCGAATAGCACTATCCTCTACACCACGCGCATCCCCGCGACCATGGCCCAGGACGGCTACTTGCCCGCATGGCTCGGCAAAATTCATCCGCGTTTCGGCACGCCCGTGCGCGCCATCGCTGTGTCTGCTCTGGTTTATTGCGTTCTTGCGAAGTATCCGGTGGAAGATCTGGTGAACATCTACATCTGGACGCGCATCGCTACAACGCTACTCACACTTCTCGCCGCCTGGCGTATGCGCCAAAAACTGCCCAACGCGCCGCGCAGTTTCCTGATTCCCGGCGGCGCCGCCGGCATCGCGTACATCCTGATTTTTCCCGCGATCTTGTGCGCCGTGAAAGTTTATTACAGCGAGCCGCTCGTCCTGCACTGGGCTCCGCTCCTGCTCGCCTCCGGCCCCATCGTGTACGCCATCCTCCGCCGGGGCTTCCACATGACGCCTTCCTCAGAACCCGCGGCCTTGCAGTAGCTTGTCATTCCGAGCCCGCCCCTTGCAGTAAGTTGTCATTCCGAACGCAGCGAGGCTTGCCCGCCGTAGGCGGGAATCTGCTCTCTTTTCCTTAGGCGAAAGAGTATAGGCTCTACTTCGTGGCGCCCACTTTCTCCGACACTGTCTTCGCCTGCAAGAACAGCAGCAAATAATCCTGGCCGCCCGCCTTCGAGTCTGTCCCCGACATATTGAATCCGCCGAACGGTTGCGCGCCAACCAATGCGCCGGTGCATTTGCGGTTCATGTACAGGTTGCCGACGTGAAATTCTTCCTCCGCGCGCTCGATTTTCTTCGGATTCCGGGAATACACCGCGCCAGTCAGCCCGAACTCGCTGTCGTTGGCCATCGAAAGCGCTTCATCAAAATCTTTCGCCTTGGTTACCGCCAGCACCGGTCCGAAAATTTCTTCCTGGAAAATCCGCGCTTTGCGGTCAACGTCCGCAATCACCGTGGGTTCGATAAAATATCCGTCGCCGCCCGTGTGCTTTCCGCCGGTCATCAAACGCCCTTCCTTCTTTCCCTGGTCGATGTAGCCCAGAATCGAAGTCATCGCCGCCTTATTGATCACCGGACCCATGTAATTCGTCGGGTCCTCAACCGGTCCTACTTTCATTTTCTTCACGCGCTCCACCAACTTCCCGAGAAATTCGTCGTAAATCTTCTCCGACACAATCGCGCGCGAACAAGCCGAACACTTCTGCCCCTGAAATCCAAACGCAGAAAGCGCTACGCCTTCCACCGCCGCGTCCACGTCCGCTTCTTCGTCCACCACAATCGCGTCTTTGCCGCCCATTTCGAGCACCGTGCGCTTAATCCACTTCTGCCCCGGCTGCGTCTTGGACGCTTGTTCGCTGATCCGCAGACCCGCTTCCTTCGATCCTGTGAACGCAATGAACCGCGTCTTCGGATGCGTCACCAGTGCTTCACCCGCCGTCCCGCCCGGCCCGGTAAAAAAGCTCACTACTTCGCGCGGCACTCCCGCTTCGAACAAAATATCGATGAAGATCGCCGCAATCGTCGGCGAATCGCTCGACGGTTTCACAATCGCAGTATTCCCCGTGACGATCGCTGCCGCCGTCATCCCGCCCATAATCGCCGCCGCAAAATTCCACGGCGGAATAATCACGCCCACGCCCAGCGGAATGTACTTCATATAATTTTTCTCGCCGCGCACGGGAACCAGCTTCTGCGGCTCGCCCAGCCGCATCATTTCGCGCCCGTAGTATTCGCAAAAATCGATCAGCTCGGCGATGTCCGCGTCGGCTTCCGGCCAGCTCTTTCCCACTTCGTAGCACAACCACGCGTCCAGCTCGTATCTCCGCTTGTGCAAAATGTCCGCTGCGCGATACAGACACGCCACGCGCTCCGCCACCGGCACGAGCTTCCATTTTTGAAACGCGCGATCGGCCGCTTCCACCGCCTGATTGGCCATCTCCACAGTAGCCTTCTGAAAAACTCCAATCACTTCATCCGGATGCGATGGATTGAACGACTTAATCTTGTCCGTCGTCGTAATCTTTCTCCCGTCGATCACCAGCGGATACTCGCGCCCAAACATGCCCTTCACCTGCCGTAGCGCGTCTTCCATGGCCTTGCGGTTTTCCGGCTTGCTGAAATCAATGAACGCCTCGTTCCGAAACTCTCCCCGTGCCATAGTCGTTTGCGGCGTCGCCGTCGATGTCATCGCTCACTCCCTCCCAAAACAATCTCGCGAGATTTGTCCTCTCATTGTATCGCGCCCCTGACCGTGCCCACAACACCGCCCCAGCAAGGTCCCGAACGCGGCATTTCCACGCCATTTGCACGCCTCGCCCTGAAAGTCTTTTGACTTGCCTTATGGCGCAACCTAAGATGTGCGCAATATGCCGGACTCCCCGTCTCTGATCGGCCAAACCGTCTCGCACTACCGCATCGTCGAGAAACTCGGCGGCGGCGGCATGGGAGTCGTCTATAAGGCTGAGGACGCCTCGCTCGGCCGCTTCGTCGCCCTGAAATTCCTTCCCGACAACGTAGCGCAGGATCCGCAAGCGCTGGAACGCTTTCGGCGTGAAGCGCGAGCAGCTTCCGCCTTAAACCATCCGAACATTTGCACCATCTACGAGATTGCCGAAGACGGCGGGCGCTCGTTCATCGCCATGGAATTCATGGAAGGAAACACGCTCAAACATCGCATTGCCGGGAAGCCGTTGCCGCTCGATGAGCTTCTAAACCTCTCCATTGAAATTGCGGACGCTCTGGATGCAGCGCATGCGAAAGGGATTGTTCATCGCGACATCAAGCCAACCAACATTTTCGTCACCGGCCGCGGACACGCAAAGATTCTCGATTTCGGACTCGCGAAAATTTCTCCTTCCGGAACGGCCGCGAAAGCCAACACAATCACCATGGACGAGGAATTTCTGACCAGCCCGGGAACGGCGATCGGAACAGCCGCATATATGTCACCCGAGCAAGCGCGCGGCAAAGAGTTGGACGCGCGCACGGACTTGTTTTCTTTCGGCGCGGTCCTGTACGAAATGGCCACGGTCACGCGACCGTTCCGCGGAGACACCTGGGCAAATCTGTTCGAGGAAATCCTACACAAAACTCCGGTCCCCACTACGCGGCTGAATCCTGAGGTGCCTCCCGGACTTGAAGAGATTGTAAAAAAATCCCTGGAGAAAGACCGTGCGCTCCGTTACCAGCACGCTTCCGAAGTATGCGGCGATTTGAAAAGGTTAAAGCGCGATTTGAACGCGAGCGATCTATTTGCAGAGCGCGACCCCAATCCGCAAATTGCATTGGCCGAGCGCAGTGCGCCGCTCGAACGCACTTCCGGCCCGACTCCTCCAAGTAATTCGCGGATTCCCGGTCTCAACGCCGGCTCGAGCTCAAGCCTCGCAAAGAGAATTCTCGGCGTTTCAGCGGTTACGCTTATTTTGCTAACGGCCTTGGCCGGAGCGATCTACAAATTTGACTACGCGCTTTGGCAACAAGTTGTTGGCCCGCCAATTCCCCAACAGAAAAATCTCGTCGTTCTTCCATTCACCGCCGTGGATGGCCAACCACTCGAACAAATTTACTGCGACGGCTTGACCGAAACCGTCACCGCGAAGATGGCGGGCTTATCGTCTTTGCAGGTGGCCTCGTCGCGCGAAGTCCGCGCCCACAGAGTGATCGACATTCAAACTGCTAGAACGCGTTTTGGCGCGAATTTGGTGCTGGCCGCGAGCTGGCAACAGCTACAGAATTCCGCTCGCATAAATCTAAGTTTGGTGGACGCAAAGACGGGACAGCAACTTCGCACCGAAACGGTTACCGAGCCTTCCAACGACCTCCTCGGCCTTCAAGACCGCGTTGTGCTCACCGCCTCGCGCATGCTCCAGCTTCAATTATCCGCGAGCAATACTTCATCTCTCACGGCGCACGACACAGATGACCTAACAGCGTACGATTTCTACGTGCAAGGCATCGGCTACCTGCAGCGTTACGAACGGCCCGAAAACGTAGACAATGCCATCATTCAATTTCAACGCGCCATCGCCCAAGACCGCTCTTACGCCCAAGCCCATGCCGGTCTGGCTCAAGCCTACTGGTACAAATATGCCGCTACTCGCGATCTACAGTGGGCTGCAAAATCCAAGGCCGCCGTAAACGCGGCGCGCGATCTAAACAGCCAGTCAGCGGAAGTTCAAATGGCCATCGCCGCGATGAATTTGCGAACCGGGAATTACTCCGAAGCCCTCGCCGGCTTCCAACATATTCTCGATTTGGATCCTGAAAACGTGGCTGCTTACATTTTCCTCGGAAATGTCTACGATGCGCTCGGCCGCACCGCAGACGCCGAACAACAATTTCGCCACGCTATCGCCATCAGCCCGCAATGTTGGAACTGCTACAACTCGCTCGGAATCTTCTTTAATAAACACGCGCGCTACGCTGACGCCGCGCAGGCCTGGCAAAAAGTGATCGAATTGACGCCGGACAATGTATGGGGCTATTCCAACGTTTCGGCAGCTTATTTCAATATCGGCCGGTTCGAGAAGGCGAACGAATTTAACGAAAAAGCTCTGCAGGTTGCGCCCGGTAATTCCGATCTATATACGAATGCCGGAACGCTCGCCTTTTTCCTAGGACGCTTCGAGGAGGACGCAAAATATACCCAGAAGGCAATCGAGCTTGCGCCGGACCAGTTTTATCACTGGGGCAATCTGGGGGATGCCTACTATATGATCCCCGGCCAGTCGACCCAAGCCGCCGCAGCTTATCAACAGGCCATACACTTGGCCGAAGACCAATTGAAGATCAATCCGAAAGATCCGAACGTGTTGAGTTATGTAGCCCATTACTACTCGCGAATGCACGACCCAGTGCGCGCGAAACAATACTTGGAACAAGCGCTCAAAGCCCCAACCCAAGATCCGGAAGTCTTCCTCAACGCTTGCCTGGTGTACCTGGATTCCGGCGGACGCGACGAGGCCTTCGTGTGGCTGCAAAAAACCGTGAATGCCGGCTACACTCGCGAACAACTTATTGCGAACCCAGACCTGAAAGGCTTACACTCTGACCCACGATTCGACCTTCTGGTGAGAGATGCTAAGTCTTATCAATAACCGTGACAGTAATCTTTATCAAAGCGTACGTCGAAATTCTAAACTGTAATTTCGGATAGCCGATGAGCTTGGACGAAACCTAAGGAGGTTAAGCAAATGCTAGATGATTCCACTCCTATCTCCGCCGCCGTCGTTCGCGCAGCCCTGGTGATAGCCGTCGTCGCCGCATGCTCCTCAACCGCCGGCGCCCAGACCAAGACTGCAACCGCATGGACCGTAACGGTTGACACGACCAGCGTGACGGCTGCAAATCCCAAGCCGGTATATACAGTTTCCCCTGATCAAGGCACCACTCCACCATCTTGTGACTTCAAAGCGAGTGATCTCCCTACAGATAAGAAAGGAAATCTGCGCGTCTGCGCTGGCGACACCGTCTATTTTCAAGCGATTACTAATCCCGCCGACGATCCCAGCAAGTGGAAGAGTGATTTGGTCGTTGTCCCAGAGGATCAGACGTTAGACAAGGGTGGAGCACCGGTCGATGTATTGCACGCGAAAGAGAGGAATAAAGATGGGGGAGAAATCGACAAAAAAGCCAGTGAACATACGCCGCACAATTATTCGGTTGTCGTTCTAGACGAGTACTCGAATATATCCGTCGTTGACGATCCTAAATTCATAATTGGCGGCGGGACATATACTATCAAAGCTGATATCGAAGCGAAGTGCGTAAACCTGAAACAACAGTTGGGTGCGCTTGCCCAGTCGCAGAATAAACTCGATTTACAGGAAAAAGCCAAAGCGATCGAAGAGAAAGTGGAAAAGGCGTGTATCGAAATCAAGGCACTGACTAATTCCTCGGAATCGAAATAAAAGAGCACGTCCGAAGACCCACGCAATTGCCTCGATTCGTCGCACTGGCGTAAAATGCGCGCCAATGCCGGACTCCTCGTCTTTAATCGGCCAAACCATCTCGAATCGGCCAAACCATCTCGCACCAACGCATCGTCGAGAAACTCGGCGGCGGCGGTATTGGCGTGGTGTACAAGGCTGAGGACACCAAGCTCCGCCGCTTCGTTGCTCTGAAATTCCTTCCTGAAGGGTTCGCGCCGGACTCGCAAGCCTTGATCCGTTTCAACCGAGACCCACAGGCCGCTTCGGTGCTGCAGGGCGACACCGCGAAAGCCCGCGCCGCCTACCAGGATTTCCTCAGGCTATGGAGAGACGCCGACCCTGACATTCCCATCCTGCTCTAAGGCAAAGCAGAATTCGCGAACTTGTAGGGTTTATTCTCGAGTTGGAACGAGCAGGGCGCGGAATTCGGGAGTTTCGCGAAAATTGGCGAAGGCGGCCTCGTCCTCCGTCCACGCGGAGAGCGCTGCGGGATACCTCCGAGCTTACGGTATGGAAATAGCTAGTCCCGATGGTGCGGAAGATGCTGCAGTCTGCTCTTCCGGTTTGGCATTCGACCCTGATATAGGCGGCCTTTCAGCGATGATGTAGCGACCCGCCGAGAGGATATATCCATCCGAAATGTCAGCGAATTCTAAGAATTTGATTGTGTGCGGCGGGACCAAAACCCAGCCGCTGCACGTACACCCCCCACCCACCACGACTCTGCCTTCCAAGCCAGCCTTCCGCGCCGCTTGGTCTGCTTTGCTCAGCAATCGGACTCCCGCGGAATCGTATATATCAATTTGCTCAAAGAGAGTCGACACGCAGCAAATAAGCAAGTCCACGTCTCTTTCGGTTCGGTTGTCAGCCCAGAGAGACAAAGTGGAAGGCTTGCCAGGATTGGAGGATATGCCGTATGCGACCCCCCTGCGTGCGGGAAACATGAATGGCTGGCCGCGTTTTGCAAATTCTTCTTTCGCACACTGCGGTCCGGGTAACGGTAGCTCGCTCGGTGGTATCGAGTTATCGGTACAGGCAACGATGGATTCGCCGAATTTGGCGCCCGCGTTACCGGACGCCTGTCGATAAGCCCGACCAGAATTGTCCGAAGTCACGGAAAATAATAGGACGGCCAAGATAGAACAAAAATATTTTGCCATGGATGCTCTCCGATTTCGCTCGTATTGCGCAGTCTAACCGAGATGAAACCAATCCTGCAATCTGTGGACCGCTATGCCAGAGTTTTACTTGCGGATATTTTTCAGGATTTCGCGGGCTGCGTTATGGCCGGAAACGCCGGTGAGGCCGTTGCCGGGATGCGTGCCGTTGCCGCAGAGGAAAAGTCCGGCGATAGGCGTCGCGTACCGCGCCCATCCCAACAGCGGGCGCATCGTGAAAATCTGATCCAGCGCCAGTTCTCCGTGGAACGGGTGACCGCCCGTCAGCCCATAAGTGGCTTCCAAGTCTTTCGGCGTGATGGTCTGCACCGCCAGAATCTTCTGCGCGAGGTCCGGTGCGTACGCGGCAAGCGTCTTCAGCACCGTATCGCGCAGCGCGTCGCGCTGCAGCGCCCAATCGCCCTTCTTCAATTTGTAAGGCGCGAATTGCATATAGATGGACATCACGTGCTTACCGGCTGGCGCAAGCGATGCATCCGAAATCGAAGGGATCGCAATATCCAGATAAGGCGCGCGCGAAAATTCTCCGTACTTCGAATCGTCAAACGCGCGCTCGAGATAATCGATTCCCGGGCCAATGTGAATGCGCCCCGCCAGCGGCGAATTCCCGTCCGGGACATTTTTCAGCGCCGCGAACGTGGGCAGCGCATCCAGAGCAACGTTCAGTTTCGCCGCAGTTCCATTGCTGCGGTAATTCTGCATCTTCACCACAAAACTCGGCGGCAAATGCACGGGATCGAGCAGTCCAAGAAACGTCCGCCGCGGATCGGCGCCCGACACGACCCGTTTCGTCGCGATCTCGTCGCCGTTCACAAGAGCGACGCCCGTAACGCGCCCGTTCTTCACCAGAATTTGTTTCACTTCCGCGCCGGTGCGGATTTCCGCGCCCGCTTGCTTCGCAGCAGCAGCCATCGCAGCCGTCAGCGCACCCATCCCACCGCGCGGAAACGCCGAACTTCCCGCCGGATGCGGATCGGCTCCCGCGCGCAGCAGCAAAAGGGTCGTCGAACCCGCTGACCACGGCCCCATCGCCGCGCCGAATATTCCCCGCGCAGCAATCGCCGCGCGCAGCAAATCCGTTTCGAAAAACTCAGCGACGAAATCCGCCACAGCCATGGGCCCCCAGCGAATCAGCCTCATCATTTCTTTTTTTCCGAGCCCGCGCACCTTGCGCCCAATTTTCAGCAGCTTCCAAATGTCTTCCTTGGAGGGCTTATCGATCTCCGGCGGAGTCAGCGCCAGCAGTTGCGCAATGATTTCGCCCGCGCGCGCCAAACCTTTTTCCAGCTCTAGATAATTCGCGGCATCGCGTTTCGAGAATTTCTCGATTTCTCGCGCCGTAGCATCGGCATCCGACCGCAAAATCAGCGCGCGTCCGTCCTGCGACGCCGCGAACATTCGCACGCCCGGCTCGATCATCTGCAAGCCGTGTTTCGCGAGTTGCATATCGCTCGCGATCCCCGGAAGCAGCGGCCCGGCCGCATGCGCGACGGTCGAACAGCGAAAGCCAGGATGGAATTCCTCGGTCACCGCCGCGCCACCAACGATCTCCCGGCGCTCCAGCACCAGCGGCTTCAAACCTTTTTTCGCCAGGTAGAACGCTGTCACCAGCGCGTTGTGCCCGCCGCCAAGAATCACGATCTCGCGCTGCGCCGCCACGTTCAGTTTTTCCCCTTGCCGGTGTCTTTCAAGATTTCGAGCGCCGCCAGCCGTCCCGGAGCGCCCATAATTCCGCCGCCCGGATGCGTTGCCGACCCGCACATGTACAATTTCTTAATCGGCGTGCGATACCGCGCCCAACCCGCCGCCGGGCGCAAAAAGAAAAGCTGTTCCAGCGAAAGCTCACCCTGAAAAATGTTTCCTTCGGTCAAGCCGGTCTGCCGCTCAATGTCCAGCGGCGTGATGAATTGTTTCCCGATGATGATGTTTTTTATATTCGGCGCGTATTCGGCAATCGTGTCGATCACCGTGTTGCCGAACGCTTCGCGCTGCTCGTCCCAATTCCCGCTGCTCAATTTGTACGGCGCATATTGCACGAAGCAGGAAAGGATGTGTTTTCCCGGCGGCGCGACGGAGGGATCGGTGAGCGTCGGAATGACCATGTCGATGTACGGTCGCCGAGAAAATTCGCCGTACTTGGCTTGGTCATACGCGCGCTCCATGTATTCCATCGAAGGCGAAATCGACATCGCTCCGCGCAAATGATGCCCCGGCCCAGGCAAGCAAGTGAAATCAGGCAGCGCGTCGAGCGCGAGATTCACCTTTCCCGAAGAGCCGCGATATTTGTAGCGCCGCACTTCTTCCAGAAAATCTCCCGGCAGCTCGCGCTCTTCGATAAATTTCAGGAACGTAAGATTCGGATCCACGCTGGAGGAAACCACTTCCGCGTATATTTCCTCTCCGCCTTCGAGCACTACGCCTTGGGCCACACCGTTCTTGATTAGAATGCGATTGACGGCTACTTCCGTGCGAATTTCCACTCCCGCTTCTTTCGCCGCGCCCGCGATTGCATTGGAAATCCCGCCCGTGCCCCCGCGGCTGAATCCCCACGAGCGAAACGCTCCGTCGATTTCTCCCATGTAGTGGTGCAGCAAAACGTACGCGGTACCCGGCGAGCGAATCCCGAGAAAAGTTCCGATAATCCCCGACGCGGACATCGTGGCCTTCAGCACATCGGTCTCGAACCATTGATCGAGAAAATCGGCCGCGCTCATGGTCATCAGCTGCACGAGATTGTATTTATCTTCCGCCGCGAGGTCCTGAAAACGCTTCCCGAGAAACGCCAGCTTTTTCAAGTCGCGGGGGTCGAGCGTGGACGGGTCCGGCGGAATCATCCCCAGAATCGGTTTTACGAACCGGCACATCGCCACCATCGACTTGCCGAATTCCTCGTAGGCCTCAGCGTCGAGTTTCGAGTGCCGCTCCAGTTCGCGCCGCGTCCTTCCATGATCGTTTTCGCGCCAGAGGTAATCGCCGTTCTGCATCGGCGTGATAGTGCCGTCGAGAGGAAGAATTTCCAGTCCGTGTCTCGGCAAATCCAAATCGCGAATAATTTCCGGCCGCAGCAGCGAAACCACATAAGAAAAAACGGAGAATTTAAATCCGGGAATAATTTCTTCGGTGACGGCCGCCCCGCCCAGCACGTAGCGCCGCTCGAGCACCAGTACTTTCTTCCCCGCCTTCGCGAGGTACGCCGCATTCACCAGGCCGTTGTGCCCGCCGCCGATCACGATGACGTCGTATCGTTTCGCCATGAAGTTTTCGCGATGAATTTACGCGGAATTGCCCGCCGCAGAAGCCGTTGCATTCTACAAGCGCGGGCGCAGACTCACAACAGAGAAGCGCGCGCCGTGACTGCGAGCCAAGCATTTTGCGGCCGTACGGACGAGCGAGTGACCTGCTTCCCTGATATAATTCCGCCAACCAGCGTATGGATTTCACTCAACTCACAACGTTTCTCGAGGTCGCAAAATCAGCCAGTTTCTCGCGCGCAGGGAAAACGGTGTTCCTCTCCCAGCCCGCCGTCAGCGCTCAAATTCGACAACTGGAATTGGAGTACGGAGCAAGATTGTTTGACCGTCTGGGAAAAAGGGTACGCTTGACAGCCGCGGGAGACGCCCTTTTGGAGTATGCCGAGAAGCTCCTCGCGCTGCGCAATGAATCCCTTCGCGCCGTGGCCGACCAGGCCAACACTCCTCGCGGCACGCTTTTGATCGGCGCGAGCGAAGCTACTTGCTTGTATGTTCTACCCGATGTGTTTGCGGAATATCACCGCCTCTATTCTGACGTTCAAATCAACATCTATCGTAACTTCAGCCACAAAGTACTGGAGAAGATAGAAGACGGATCGGTGGACGTGGGAATTGTCACGCTCCCGATAAAATCACCGAGCCTCAAAACCCACTCGATTTTTCGAGACCGTTTGCTGCTAATGGTCAGCCCGCTCAATCCTCTGGCGAAGAAAAAGGTGGTTCGCGCCAGCGAAATCGTCGAACAGCCTCTAATCTATCCAAAAACGGGATCCACTCGCCAAATGCTGGACAAGCTATTTCGCCCCCACCGCGCACAGCTCCACATCACCATGGAACTGGCAAGCGTCGGTATGATCAAAGCTTTCGTCGCTGCCAACCTGGGAGTCTCCGTGATCAGTGAGACGTTTGCCCGCGATGAAGTTCGGGCTGGCGAAGTAAAGTTGATCCCTATTGCCGATGTGGATTTGTGGCGCGAATTGGGACTCGTCTACCGCCGCGACCGAACGCTTCCGCGCGCGGCGGCGGCTTTCGTATCATTGATCTCGCGCTGGCCGGCAGCGAAATCGGGCGGGCATACGCGCGAGCGCTGAGCTGGCGCGCATGAGAAAAGTAATGTTACGCATTCGAAATTACGATTGGACATGCGCGGCCGTGGCGGCTACCTTCGCATATGGACACCGAAACCTTAACTCGCGGAACCGATGTGGACCTGCTGCACGAAATGGGCAGCCGCATGGCCGCATCCGATCAAGACGCATTGCATGAAGTGTTGGACCGGCTGGTGGAGTTTGCAGCCGCGCTGGTGAAGTGCGATTCCTGCTTTGTGTACGTGCAGGAAAACCAGGAATTGGTCCTCCGCGCTTCAAAAAATCCGCATCAGGAAGTGCTGGACCGGCTGAAATTGCACGTAGGCCAGGGCATCACCGGCTGGGTGGCCGAGCACCGTACCGCCGTGGCCGTGGCCCAGAATGCCTCGAAGGACCCGCGCTTCAAGTTTTTCAACGAATTGCCGGAGGATACTTACCAGGCATTTTTGTCGGTCCCCTTGTTGTGCCGCGGAAGGCTGGTGGGCGTGATCAATCTGCAACACATTCGCCCGCACGTTTATAAAGAGAGGGACATCCGCCTGATTACCACGGTTGGATTTCTGGTGGGCGCGGAAATCGAAATGGCGCGCCTCGAGACGGCTAACTTGCAGCTCTCCGAGCAACTGGAAACGCGCAAGCTGATCGAGCGCGCTAAAGGAATCTTGCAAAGCGAACTGGGCATGACCGAAGAGAAAGCTTATCTCACTCTACAGCAGCAGAGCCGGCAGACACGGAAATCCATGAAGCAGATTGCCGAAGCCATTATCCTGACGGACGAAGTGAAACGCAGTTCGAAAACCACGTGATGCGAAGGAAATAATCGCCGGACGGGAGCAAGCTTGCATGCAGGATGCTCCCGTGCCGGCGCGGAACGGGCTGGCCTATTTTGCCGCGGAATAAGAATCCATCTTTTGCCGCGGCATGGTTTTCTTTTGCGCTATCTCGGCTCTGGTTGTGCGCGCGTTGTAGTGGAGCACGAGTCCGAGTTCCTCCACGTACACAGCGCTCACCGCCGTTTCACCGTCCTTGGTTTCCAGGGCGATTTTCCCCTTCTCCGGATATTCAAGTTCCGTGGCCGAGGTAGGGAATACAAATCCCTGGCCCTTGCCGTTGGAAGAATAGATTAGCACCATCGGCAATGAGCTATTTTCTTCGACCGCATAGATATATTCCCCGGCGGGCAGGACGATTGATCCCCACTTCGTTTCACTCGAAAGCGTGAACCTGCCGCCGATGGTGGGCACGGCCCCGGCAGTCGATGGGAGCGCCACCATTGAAATCAAGGAAAGAAGCAAAACTTGAATCTTCGAATACTTACAAACTGACGTCATAAATTCCTCCTAAGGAATTTCTTCAAATCGCGCGGCGACAATGCGCCGGAGCGTTGATTGGGTTGGTCTTCTGCGGACGTCAGGGTCAGCAAGGGAAAACGTCGAGCGTCTAGGGGTTAGGAGGGAACCTCTGAGTTCGTGTCAGTCAATGCAACGTGGCGATGACCAGCAAGATCACTGTGGCAGCTGCCGCTCTGGAAGTCCAATCGAAAGAATCTTTACGACCGATAGGTTTTTCTGCTTCCTAAAAGCCTCCGCTCACAACGCAAGCCCAACGCGCTCTCTCCCGCGCCGATGCGTCTGCAATCCCCACCGTAGGGGCGCAGCATGCTGCGCCCGCCACAAGTGCCTGGCAACCACTCAACCATCGGGGAGGGTTAGCCGTCGTTTACTTCACCTTGCGATAGCCGCGAGCCGCGAACTATAATCACGGGCCGAGTTGTGCGGCATTTTTTCAGCTGTTTGCAGGCCGTTTCCAGCAAGACAGGAGCTGAGTTGCCGATCGGAACTGCGGTCCACGACAGAACTTCGAAGCTTTGCGAGAGCATGAACTATCGCGAATGGTCGGGCTATTACGCGGTGAGCGTCTATGAGATGCACCACGACCACGAATACAACGCGATTCGCAACGCCTCCGCGATGATCGACGTCTCCCCGCTTTACAAATATCTTTTGACCGGCAAGGACGCCACGAAGCTGGTCAACCGCGTGATCACTCGCGACATCAACAAAGTCGCCGTCGGCCAGGTCATTTACTGCTGCTGGTGCGACGAAGAAGGCAAAGTAATCGACGACGGCACCATCTCGCGCCTCGCGGAAAATGTTTATCGCTGGACCGCGGCCGACCCCAGCATGCGCTGGTTTCACCAAAATGCGCTGGGGCTGGATGTAAATATCGAAGACATCTCCGACAAGGTTGCCGCGCTAGCCGTACAGGGTCCCACATCCGGACGGCTGCTGATGAAAGCCGCCGAAGCCGACATTGCGAATCTGAAATATTTTCGTTTCACTCACGGAAAAATCGCTGGCGTGCCGGTGGACATCTCGCGCACCGGATATACCGGCGACCTGGGTTACGAAATCTGGATTCCGTGGAACGATGCTCCCAAAGTCTGGGACGCTCTAATGGAAAATGGCCGCCAATTCGACCTGCATCCCGCGGGAATGCTGGCTCTGGACGTAGCTCGAATCGAAGCCGGCCTCATACTCATCGAAGTGGATTATTTCAGCAGCAAGCGAGCTTTGATCGAATCGCAAAAATATTCTCCTTACGAAATCGGCCTGGGCCGCCTGGTCGATCTAAAAAAGGAACATTTCATCGGCCGCCAAGCGTTGGAAGAAGAGAGTCAACGCGGGCCCAAGCGCCTACTGATGGGCCTCGAAATCAATTGGGAAGACGTGGAACGCCTCTACGACGCCATGGGCCTGGGACCGCAGGTCCAAAGTACGGCGTCGCGCGTTCCCGTCCCGGTGTACCGCGGCGGATTGCAGGTCGGCAAAGCCACTTCCACCACTTGGTCGCCGACGCTGAAAAAAATGGTCGCCCTCGCAAGCCTGAATCGCGAACACGCCGCCGCAGGAATCGAGCTGCAAATGGAACTTACCGTCGAAGCCGTGCGTCACAAAGTCCGAGCAGTAACCAGGGAGTTGCCTTTCTTCAATCCGCCACGAAAAATGGCCACGCCGGTCCTTTGAAGACTTGCCAACGGAGGCACAATTTGGAGACGAGCACTTCGGAACACGCCGCGATGAGACTGACCTCGCGCATTTTTCCCCCGCCTTTTCAATTCACAATTCAGCCAAAGCATCTCCTCCTGTTCGCGCTTGCGATTCTCGCCGCGAGCGCTACGCCTACCAGAGCTCAGGACAATAAGATGAATTGCCCGCCGCCGACGCGCGTCGAGGACGTGAAAGAATCGATTCACGGCGTCACAGTGAGCGACCCCTACCGCTGGCTCGAAGATCAGAACGCCCCGGAAACACGCGCTTGGATCGATGCGCAGAACGCTTGCACCCAAAGCCTGCTGAAGACGCTTCCGGGCAGCGAAGCAATCGCCAAGCGCCTGGGAGAATTGCTCAAGGTGGATACGATTCGCCTGCCGAGCGAGCGAGGCGGCCGTTATTTTTATTCCAAGCGCGCCGCGGGCCAGGATTTGTTCGTGCTGTACATGCGCCGAGGAACGGGACCGGAAGAGGTGCTCATCGATCCGGCTTCGCTGAGCGCGGATCACACCACCAGCGTGAATTTCGAAGGGCTGTCCGACGATGGCAAACTCGTCGCCTACGGCGTCCGCAAAGGCGGCGAGGATGAAGTGTCGATTCATTTCATCGACACCGACACGCGCAAGGATATTCCCGATTCCCTGCCTCGCGCTCGTTACATTTCCGGCGCATCCTTCAAAGCTGACAAGAGCGGATTTTATTATTCAAAGCTGACCGACGACGGCCCGCGCGCCTATTACCACGCGATGGGAACCAGCGTCGAGCAAGACACAAAAATTTTCGGCGACGGATATGCCTCCGACAAGATTCTTGTCGCAGAGGTGTCCGAAAACGGCCGTTATCTGCTTTTCACCGTTCTGTACGGATCAGCGTGCGAAAAATCCGAAGTCTATTTTCAGGATCTCGCGCGAGGCGGACCCATTACGCCCATCGTAAAAACCATTGACTCCTGTTTCCAAGGCGATATTGCCGGCGACACGCTCTACCTGCAAACCAATTGGAAGGCTCCCAAGTGGCGCCTGCTGTCCGTTCCGCTCGCCAGCCCAGCGCAGGAAAATTGGAAAGAGATTATTCCCGAAAGCGAATCGCGCCTGGAAACTTTTCGGCCGGTCGGCGGAAAACTCATCGCGCAGTATTCTCACAACGCAGCTTCAGAACTGAAAGTTTTTGAACCCGACGGCAAGCCCGCAGGAGAAATCGCACTGCCCGCGTTGGGAGATGTGAACGGAATTACCGGAAGGTGGCGTAATCCTGAAGCGTTCCTCTCGTTCCAATCCTTCGCCATCCCATCGACGATTTATCGCTTCGATGTTTCGCAGCGCGCGCCGGCGGTGTGGGCCAAGCCGGATGTTCCCATTGACGCGAGCCAGTTCGAAGTGAAACAAGTTTGGTACGAGTCGAAAGACAAGACCCGCGTGCCGATGTTCCTTTTCTACAAAAAGGGACTGAAGCTCGACGGATCAAATCCCGCGTTGATGACTGCCTACGGCGGCTTCGATGTGAGCGAGACTCCTGCGTTCCGCAACGACGCAGTCGTGTGGGCCGAGCACGGCGGCGTGTTCGCCATGCCCGCTCTGCGTGGTGGAGGCGAATTCGGCGAGGCCTGGCATCACGCCGGCATGCTCGATAAAAAACAAAACGTCTTCGACGATTTCTTCGCCGCGGCGGAATGGCTGATTGCGAATCACTACACGCGATCCGAGCGGCTGGCGATCACCGGCCGCAGCAACGGCGGCTTGCTGATGGGCGCAGCCATGACCCAGCGGCCCGATCTGTTTGGCGCGATTGTGTGCGGTTATCCGCTGCTCGACATGGTCCGCTATCAGAAGTTTTTGGTGGCGCGATTCTGGGTCACCGAGTACGGATCGTCCGATAACCCGCAGCAGTTCCCTTTCCTCTACGCCTACTCGCCCTACCATCACGTGGTAAAGGGCACAAAATATCCGGCCGTCCTGTTTCTCACGGGCGACAGCGACACCCGCGTAGCTCCCTTGCACGCTCGCAAAATGGCCGCGGAAATGCAGGCGGCGCAAGCTGGAGACAAACCGATCCTGCTGATGTACGACACCAAGCTGGGCCATAGCGAGGGCCGCCCGGTGAGCAAAATCATCGAAGAAGACACGGATGTGCTGCAATTTTTGTTCGCCGAAGTCGGAGTCAAAAACTTCTGAGCGAGTCTCACAGAGCTTTCGCTTCAGGCAGACTTTCTGCTCTGAAATAATCGCGTGCGCTTCACCAAAATTGGAAAGACGAAAGAGACAGGGGGAACAATGAGGAGATTGATGTTGATGACGGGGATTGCGCTGGCTGCAGTGATGTTGCTTGCGAGCGCGAGGGTCCAAGCCCAGACGGCGGGCCCGATTCGTTTGCTCGTGGATGCTTCGCAAGCGCCGCAAAAGATTCTGCACGTAAAAATGGAAATTCCTGTTGCCCCAGGGCCTTTGACGCTCTATTACCCCGAATGGATTCCCGGCGAACATATGCCCGACGGCCCGATCATCGAAGTTTCCGGCATGAAATTCAGCAGCGGAGGCAAGGCGATCCCATGGCGCCGCGATCTAGTGGAAATGTTCTCGTTCCATTTGGATATTCCTCCCGGAGTAACCACGCTAAATGCCGATTTTGATTTTCTGCTTTCGGCTCCCGCGGTCGGATTTTCAGCCGGCGCGTCCGCAACAAATTCCCTGGTCGTTCTGAGCTGGAATCAGGTTTTGCTTTATCCAAAAGGCTTCAACATTCATGACATCACTTTCGTGCCAAGCTTGAAACTCCCCGGCGGATGGAAATACGGCACCGCGCTTCCCGGCGCCAAACAGAATGGCGACACCATCGATTTCGCGCCCGTGCCGCTCAACACGCTGGTTGATTCTCCCGTACTCGCGGGCCGCTACTTCCGCGAAATCCTGCTTACGCCGGGCCAAAATCCTCCGCACTTCGTCGACATCGCAGCGGACAGTGAAGCCGCGCTGGCGATGACACCCGAAACCCAGATGCATCTCCACCAGCTCGTGGTCGAAGCGGGCGCGCTTTACGGCTCGCGGCATTATCGCGACTATCATTTTCTACTCACGCTCAGCGACGATGTTTCTCACTTCGGCCTGGAGCATCACGAATCGAGCGACGACCGTACCGCGGAACGGAGCTTGATCGATGACTCCGAGCTCATCGAATTCGCGGGGCTCCTTCCGCACGAATACACGCATTCCTGGAATGGAAAATATCGCCGCCCGGAAGGACTCGCCACTCCCGATTACCAGGTCCCCATGAAAGACGACCTGCTCTGGGTTTACGAGGGCTTGACGGAATATCTTGGCAGCTTCGTTCTTACCGCGCGAAGCGGCTTGCTGACCCAGGATCAAACGATGGAGGAACTCGGCAGGCTCGTGGCCCAGTATGAAAACCGCCCGGGACGTGACTGGCGCCCGCTTCAGGACACCGCCGACGCCGCGCCGTTCCTTTACAACGCAACCGAGGACTGGTCGAACTGGAGGCGCGGGACCGATTTCTACGAAGAAGGCGAGCTGCTCTGGCTCGACGTGGACGCCACGCTGCGCGGCCTCACGAAAGACAAGAAATCGATGAACGATTTTTGCCTGATCTTCCACGGCGGCCCCGGAGGCACTCCCGCGATGAAGCCTTACACGTTTGAAGACGTCGTCGCCACGCTGAACGGCTTGGCGCCGTACGATTGGGCCGCATTCCTTCGCTCACATCTGGACGGAACCTCAACAAAAACTCCCATCGAAGCCGTTGAGAACAGCGGTTGGAAGCTGGTGTACGACGAAGAGCCAAACGCCATGGAAGCGCTTGAGAACGCGCTGCAGAAGCGGCTGGATTTGACTGTCACCATCGGGATGGTCGTGTCCGATGACGGCATGGTGGACGACGTAATTCATGGCGGCCCTGCCTACAACGCGGGAATCGGCCCCGGCATGAAAATCGTCGCCGTCGCGGGAAAGCAGTATTCTCCGGAGGAAATGAAGCGCGCGATTGCAGGATCGAAGGCGGCCACCGCGCCCATACAGCTTATTGTCGCGAACGGCGCGCAATTTCAAACTCGTTCCGTTGATTACCACGGCGGCCTGCGCAGCCCGCACCTTGAACGCGACAAAAACAAGCCCGATTACCTGAGTGAAATCCTGAGACCGATGGTTCAGCCTGCGGTAGCGCCGCAAACCGCGCAGTAAAGAATTTCGTTCGCGCACGAGCAGGTTTTTGGAACAGCATTTTGCGGCCACGTCTCGCGACAGTTAGGAGAAACGTTTGACGACGGTGCGGAGTTAGGACGATGACGTCATGAAGATTCACCCGTTCCTCGTGTTGGGGATCTTGCTGATCGCCGCCGGCATTGCAGCCCTGATTCATCCGAATCTCAGCATGCCTTCGAAGAAGCGTGAACTTCAGATCAGCGGCGAAAAAGTGATAATGGAAACGACGCGAATTGTCGAACTTCCAAGAGTGTTCAGCGTGCTCCTGTTGCTCGCAGGCGGTTCGTTGATCTTTCTAAGCACACGAAAGACGTGACCGGCAAAATTCTGGATGGGCGCATCTATTAACCAGCCCGGCGGCGCGACAGGAACGACAATCACTTGCTTGCGATGAAACAAGATTTGCCCGGGAGGAAAAGGTGAAAATGAGCGCGCGCACGATCGGTAAGGCCGTGGCCGCATGGCTGGTCGTTGCCGCTATAGCCAGCACGGCGCCAGTTTCGCTGCAGGCCCAGCAACAGCGCAAGCGCCCCATCACGTTTCAGGACTTGATTGCCATGCATCGCCTCAGCGATCCGCAGATTTCTCCCGACGGCAAATGGATCGCTTACTCCGTCTCCACGCCCGACCTCGATGCCAACCGCAGCGTGCGCAATATCTGGATCGTGTCCGCGGCCGGAGGCGAGCCTCGGCAGTTGACGCGCGGCGGCACCGACATGCGCCCTCGCTGGTCGCCCGACGGCAAAAAGCTCGCATTTCTTTCCGGCCGCGTGGAAAACAATCCGCAAGTCTATTGGATGAACCTCCAAGGCGGCGAACCGAACCGCCTCACTTCCCTTTCCACCGGTGCGGACAATGAGCTGTGGTCCCCCGACGGAAAAACGATTGCCTTCGTTTCCAGCGTCTATCCCGATTGCAAAGATGCCGCTTGCAACGCGCGGCGCGACTCCGAAAAAGAAAAGAGCAAAGTGAAAGCGCGCATTTACGAAAAGCTTCTCTACCGCCATTGGACAAGCTGGTCGGACGGCAAGCGCAGCCATCTTTTTGTAGTTTCCGCGAGCGGAGGCATCCCTCGCGATCTCACGCTCGGCGCGGACTACGACGTGCCTCCTTTCAACCTCGGCGCTCCCGAACCCATCGCGTTTTCGCCGGACAGCCAGGAGCTTTGCTTTACCGCGAACACCGATAAAGACGAGGCGCTCAGCACCAATGGCGATCTCTTCACCGTTCCGGTTTCCGGCGCGGGCGGACTGAAGCGCATCACCTCGAATCCCGGCAACGATTGGGGCCCGGTCTATTCGCCCAACGGAATGTGGATTGCCTATCGCGCGCAAATGCAGCCGGGATACGAGTCCGACCGCTGGCGGCTGATGCTTTACGCGCGCAAGGGCGGGAACCCAATCAATTTGACCGAAAATTTCGACAGCAGCGTGGAAACCTACGCCTTCGCTCCCGACGGCAAAACAATTTATTTCAACGCCGAAGACAAAGCCGAGATGCCCATCTATTCGATCGCTGCCGCGCCGGGAAACTCGCCGAAAGTGGTCGTAAGCGGGAATTCCAACGACGAATTCGCCGTGAGCCAAGACGGACGAACGCTCGCGTTTTCGCGCACGAGTCTGACCATGCCTGCCGAAATTTTTGCCGCGCATTCGGACGGCAGCAACGTCCGCCAGCTCACGCATCAGAACGCAGCCCGGCTCTCGCAGCTCGATCTTTCCAAGCCGGAGATGTTTTGGTTCGAAGGTGCGGAAAAAACTCAGGTGGAAGGCCTCCTCATTCGCCCGCCCCATTTTGATGCCTCGAAAAAATATCCCGCGCTATTGCTGATTCATGGCGGCCCGCAGGGCGCGTGGACCGACGAATGGGGTTATCGCTGGAACGAGCAAGTCATGGCCGCGCCGGGATACGTCGTCCTGGCGATCAACGCGCGCGGCTCCACTGGTTACGGCCAGAAATTCACCGCCGAAGTCAGCCGCGATTGGGGCGGAAAAGTTTACGAAGACCTCATGAAAGGTCTGGACGCGGCCATTGCGAAATACTCCTTCATCGACGGCTCGCGCGTGGGCGCTGCCGGCGGCTCCTACGGCGGGTACATGATCGACTGGATTGCCACGCACACCGGCCGTTTCAAATGTCTGATCAGCCATGCAGGCCCATACGATGCCGCCAGCATGAGCGCCACAGAAGAACTCTGGTTCAACGAATGGGAGTTTGGCGGAACGCCCTGGGCCAATCCTGAGAATTACAGAAAATGGTCGCCCAGCGAATTTGCCGCCGCGCTCGGGAAATACAAGACGCCCACGCTCGTCGTCGGCGGCGAACTCGATTTTCGCGTGCCCTACACCCAGGACCTTGAATTCTTCACCGCGCTTCAAATGCAAGGCGTGCCTTCGAAACTCCTGATTTTCCCCGACGAAGGCCACTGGGTATTGAAGCCCCAAAACAGCGAGCTGTGGTACAAAACCTTCCTCGCCTGGCTCGCCGAATATTTGAAATAGCCCGCTCATATGCCTTTGCATCTGCGGGAGCCGCCGCCGGATTTCCCTTATCCGCCTTTGCGTATTTCCACGGATTGACCCGCACTCAACCCAAATGACAGCTTTTACCTCACCTCTGACCCTCTCGGAGAACTTGGGTGCCGATTCTGAGCTTGCCTCGGTCCTGCGTTTCGCTCGCGTTGCTTGTGTTTTCGGCGGCAACGTCACCGTCATCCCCTGCTGAAACGCTGAAAGTCACCAGTTCGCCCGCCGGAGCAAACGTCGAGATCGATGGCGTGCTGATGGGCAAGACTCCTTACCAGATAGATTATCCCGGCGGCTACTTTCACAAGCCTCACACCGTATTCGCGGCCCGCCTTGGGCATCCGCTGGTCGTTCGCATTTATAAGGAAGGCTACGCGTCGCAAGAAACCACCATCACCGACGGTCCGTTCGACTGGGTGGACATGAAAGGCCACAACCGCGGCCGCTACTGGCTGGTGAAAGCTGACGAAGTGAAGGCAACACTCAGACCCGTTTCGAAGTCGTCGGCCGCTGAAACGGGAGCAGGCCCGCTTCCTGTGACGAGACAAAACTCAGGAAACGAATTGCCTGCCGCGAAGAGCCCGGCTGTTCAAGCGTTTCCGGCTGCAACCTCAGCCGCGGATACCGGCGTGCTGATTCTCTCGTCAGAAATAGCCGGCGCAGAAATCTATATCGACGGAAAATTCGTAGGTGACACGCCGTCAACAATTTCTCTGGCGTCGGGAACACACCAGATAGCGATCAAAGCCGGCGGCAAGAAAGACTGGAAACGCGAGATCGAAGTGCTGAAAGGCAGCCAGGTCACGCTACATCCGGTCTTTGAGCCGTCACCGTGAATCAGATTTGCAGCCCGGTATAGGCCCAGGCCTTGCGCAAATAATGATCCAGTTCCGGCACGCGCAAAATCTTCAGCAAGATCACCAGCAGTAGAATTCCCGCCAGAGTCACCGTCATCAACAAAAGCAGCGCGCCCCAAATCTTTTGCCACGGCATCAGAGTCTCAAGAAAAATCGTAAGCCGGTAGCAGGCAACTCCAGCGACGAGCGAAGCCGCCGTCATTTTCAGAAAGAAAATAACCAGGCTCCCCTCCTCCTGATTTTTTGTGCGGCGGTTCAGCAGTATGAAAAGCACTACGGTGTAAGCGATTATGCCGAGCGAGCTGGCCAACGCCAAACCGCGATATTGCAGATGATGCGCCAGCCACCAGTAAACCGGAATGTTGAGCGCGGTCATCAGCGTGCCCACGATCGCCGGCGTGATGGTGTCCCGCGTCGCGTAAAAACCGCGAGCGAGAATGTACTGCGCGCCCCAGGCGAACATCCCAATCGAAAAATACGCCAGCGTCTGCCCCGTGGCGAAAAGATCCTGTCCGTGCATGCGCGTGTGTGAAAACACCAGGTTCACGACTGGAACGCTCTGTGCAATGGTCAACGCGGAGATGGGAAGCAGCAAAAATATCAATCCTTTGAAAGTCGTATTCAGAACGCGATTCAACTCGTCGAATTTCTTCTCCGAATACAATTGCGCCAGAAACGGGAACGACGCCACCCCCACTCCCTGCCCGACCAGGCCGAGCGGCACGCGCATCAAATTTTTCCCGTAAGTCAGCCAGGTAATCGAAGCTGCCTGAAGGTACGACCCAAAATAGCGAATGATCCAGTCGTCCGCGAAGGAAACAGAAACAGCCAGCATAATGGGCACTGAAAGTTTCAGAAAGAGCCAGAAACCGGGATGCTTGACGTCGAAACTTGGCGAAAAGCTCGCCCCGGCACGATGCGCGCCGTATATCTGCAGAAGAAAATTTCCCGCGATCGCACCCGCCAGCACTCCGACGGCGAAGCCGGTGATGCCGATAACCGGCGCGAGAAAAATGCCGCCGAGAATGATTCCGATGTTGTAAATCAGCGGCGCCAGCGAAGGTATGACGAATTGCCCCTTAGCATATTGCACCGCGCTCAAAATGCTCCCCTCGTAGAAACAAATTTGCGCCGGCAACATCAAGCGGGTAAGAAAAACCACGCGCGCGCGTTCCGGAGGGCTGAATCCGGGAGCGATCCAATTCACAATGTGCGGAGCAAAAACCTCGCCGATCAGAACGAGCCCCACAAGAACAAAGCCCATCACCGTGATCACGGTGGAAAAAACGCGCCAGCCTTCCTCTTCCCGCTTCTCCGCCGCGTACTTCGCAAAAACCGGGATGAATGTGACGCTAAGCGACCCACCTGCAATCAGGTAATTCAGAAAATCCGGCAGCGTGAACGCGGCGTTATACGCATCCGTCACCGCGTTGGAGCCCATCTGGTGCGCCAGTGTCCAATCGCGAAAAAATCCCAGGATGCGGCTGAGCAGCACGCTGGCCATCACGATGCCTGTGGCCGCAGCGATGCGACGGTGCATAGCTCCGGTGTCGGAAGTGGTCGTCACGTCGCCATGGTAGATGGTTTGCAGCGCCCGGACTAGAGCGTTAACGCGAACTGTTTCCGATGCGGAAAGCTACGCGCCACAAGACGCAGAAAGACACGCCAAGACGCGAATTTCGGATGCTGGGATTTCGAAAGCGTTCGCGGGAAAGCTGCTACTTCAGATTCTCGTCGTGCTCGGCCACCGCTTCCATTCCCTCCGGCGGTCGAATAGGCTCCCGTGCCGGCGTCCCTTCCGGAGCAGCGCGAAGGTATTGCACCGGCCACGGAACCGCAAAGCCCAGATCGCTGGCGGTTTGCAGCGGGAAATAAGGCTGGCGAAGAAATTCGCGCGCGAGCAACACGATGTCCGCGTTTTCTTCCCGCAAAATTGTGTCAGCCTGACGCGCGGATGTGATCAATCCGACGGCGCCGGTCATGATCTTCGTTTCGTAACGAACTTCGCGCGCGAAGCGAACCTGGTAGCCCGCCTCGATCGGGATTTTTGCTCCGGGCGCAATGCCCCCCGAGGAGCAATCAATCAAGTCCACCCCGAGCGGCCCGATTTTTTTGGCAAGCTCCACGGACTGAGCGATGTCCCAGCCTCCCTCAATCCAATCCGTCGCCGAAATTCGAACGAAGAGCGGGTAGCCATCCGGCCAAACGCCGCGAATTGCGCTAACCACTTCGCACAAAAGCCGGCAGCGATTTTCCAGCGAGCCACCGTAGGAATCCGTGCGCTTGTTTGAAATGGGCGAAAGAAACTCGTGAAGCAGATACCCATGCGCCGAGTGAATTTCGATCACTTGAAAGCCTGCTTCCAGCGCCCGCTGTGCCGCGTTCACAAAAGATTTAACCACATTCCGAATCCCGCTCAAGTCCAGGGCAACAGGTTTGGCATACGCCTCTGAAAACGGTACGGCGCTGGGCGCGACAGGCTTCCAACCGCCCTTCGATTCCGGAACCGCTCCGTTCCCTTCCCATGGCCGGACCGTGCTGCCTTTCCTTCCCGCGTGCGCCAGTTGGATTCCGGGTATGCTTCCCTGCTCGCGAAGAAACCGGGTGATTCGCGCCAGCTGCTCGACGTGCTCGTCCTTATAAATCCCCAAATCCTGCGGGCTGATGCGCCCCTCGGCAGACACCGCCGCCGCCTCCGTAAATATCAGCGACGCCCCGCCCACAGCCCGGCTCCCCAGATGCACCAGATGCCAGTCGTTCGCAAATCCATCGACGCTCGAATACTGGCACATCGGAGAAACCACAATGCGATTCCGCAAAGTCAGCTCGCGGATGGTCAGCGCGTCAAATAACATGGATATCCTCTTTCATTTTTTTGAATTGAACTAGCGGCTAGCTGCACCTTGCGGCGGCCTTCAATCATTGCGGCGATGAGTTTTCATGTGCTTATGATCCGCCACCGGGTCGAGCAGCCGAAAAATGTGCACTCCCGCTTTCGAATCGAATCGATAAGCCAGAGTCGCATCCGCCGCTTCTTGTTCGCCCGCTAGCTCAAGTTCCGGGTTGTCAACGATGATGTCGCCTTCGTTGTTGATTCGCAGCTCAGTTCCCACTTGCAGAACGATTTTTGTTTCGTTTCTTTCTGGTGACATCATTCCCTCCGTAGCAGCAAAGATTTGCGCACTGATGGACTCTCGTCAGATTGTGCTCGCTAGATTGGATGTGAAAACGAAGGGAAAGGTGCCGGAAATTATTTCGAGGGTCCACCCGCGCTTTTTTCTTTCTTCTTATCTTTCTTTTCGGGTTTGGGATCCCACGCGGGAGGATCGCTCGCGGGAAAAGACTCTCGTGAAGCCTCATCTACCGGATCCACTACATTCGGCTCCCGAGGCTTTGACTCTGGCGGTTTCTTCTTGTCCATTTGCGATTTTTCGAATATGCAAGAATCGTAAAACTAGAACTTGATGACGATACCCACCGACACCTTCGGGCTGTATTGATAGGTGCCGAAATAACGCGTCCCCACCATGTCCGCTTCCACGCGATATGCAATCCGCCGCCGATTTGGATTGATATCCATACCACCGCCGGCTTCAAAGGCCGGCGCGTGCTCGTTTCCATACGCCGTCTGCGGCGTAAGGTGCGAGTACCCGCCCAACGCGTGTCCCCAGAGTTCAACTCCGCGCGGCCCTGACCATCTGAACCGGACGCCTCCGGCTCCCATTAGGAGCCATCCGCCAGTGTGGAGCTCGTTTAAGTGCGTCGCGTTTAATTCGCCATCCAATGCTATCCAGTCCTTCAGGTAGTACACCAAACTGTAGACGAAGCCGTTCGAATTCAGCGTGATGGCAGGCACTTCGTAAAACCGCAGGTATTCATAACCTACGTAAGCTTGCCAGCGATAGTTCTCGTAAACGCTCTGAACGTACTGCGGCGGATCCGCGTTTACAGCCGTGGGCACCTCGGCGGGAATCCCCGTTATTCCTGCCGGAGAGGCCGGAAGCGCCGGAATACTGAACCCGTTCCCGGATGGCGTCGCCAGAGACACTTGCGCAAAGCTCCCGTCGGTATTCGCGACATTTATTTGTGCGTTTGCACTCATAGCCATAAAAAGGACGGACCCTATTAGAAGAGCGTGTCGCATCGCCTGACCCCCTCAGACTTTCCCAAGACTTCAAGCCACATTGATAATTTGACCGAGAAGGGGTAGCCGTGTCTAGCCTAAATTCAGCGCGTATGTGAATGGGATATAGAGGCTTGCTGAAACAAGACTCACATCTCGGGGTCCGCTCCGGATTAATTCCGCCTGCCGGTGGCTGCATGAGCTCTGTACTAGGGTTTTCCGGCCGCAACAAAACGGACACTCCCTGAGCCAACCCACCTGCATTCAATGGTAGTGTAGCTGTGCAAAAATTAACTTAATTTCACGGTTCCCTTCGGGCGCCATGCGCTGGAGAACGTAAGCTGAATACGAAGACTCTCTTTTTCGTTGGGTTCATTCTGTGCGCCAGCGGCGTGCTTTCCCCGCCCGTGGCTCTCGTCCTCGGATTATTCTACGGATTATCCTTCGTCCATCCTTATCACGCCGATAGCCGCAACCTTTCAAAATTTTTGCTGCAAGCATCCGTGGTCGGCTTGGGCTTTGGAATGAATCTGCACGAAGTCCTGCGCGCCGGCCGCAGCGGCTTCGTCTACACCGCTGCGACCATTTCCTTCGCTCTGATTTGCGGACTTCTCCTTGGAAAATTTCTGCGTGTCAACCAAACCGCCTCAATCCTGATCTCCACCGGCACCGCCATTTGTGGTGGAAGCGCGATTGCCGCCGTCGCTCCCATCGTTGGAGCCAGTGACGAACAAATAGCTATTTCGCTGGGCACAATTTTCATCCTAAATTCGATCGCCCTCTTGATCTTCCCGTTGCTCGGATGGACGCTGCACCTGTCGCAGCAGCAATTTGGTCTCTGGTCGGCACTGGCCATTCACGACACCAGCTCGGTCGTCGGCGCCACTGCCCGCTACGGTCCCGTCGCGCTAGTCGTCGGCACCACCGTGAAACTCACGCGCGCTCTCTGGATTGTCCCGGTGGCTTTGGGCGCCGCCATGCTAAAACGCTCGAAGAGCCACATTCAGTGGCCCTGGTTTATTTTGTTTTTTTGTCTCGCGGCTGTCGCCAGCACATACATTCCCGCCTTCGCAAATTTCTGGCATGTGCTGAGCAATTTGGGAAGGCTGGGCCTCACCGCCACACTCTTTTTGATAGGAACCGGAATCTCGCGCGCCACTTTGCGCACCGTCGGAGTGCGTCCCTTGTTGCAGGGCGTAATTCTGTGGATTCTGGTTGGCGTCACATCCCTGTGGCTTATCAGCGTAGGATGGATTTCGTTCTAACGAACTAAACTTTCTTCTCTTTATTCTGCTTAACAAACATCGCGGATTCTTCGTGAGCTTCCTGCGAATACTGCCAGGCCTTTGCGGCGTGCTCCATGGCCTGCCTGGAATGCTCGTGTCCGGAAAGGTGCTCTCCCTTGCCGTGCTGCGCTGCTGCCGCTCGGTGCGCGTGGGCAGCTTGCTCGTGAAACTCAGCCGCTCTCTGATGCGAATCGTATGTCATGTTTGCTCCCTCAGACTGCATCTTCAACGTTAGCGCGTCGCGCGCACGCTGTCCACCCAACCGTGTAAAATGCCTCCCGTTTGGCGGAGAAAAATAATGCGAATTCGGCATCCACCTCTTCGCCGGCACATCTAACAGCCGGAGCCACCCACACATGACGACCCACGACCATGACTTGTCCAAGCACCCCGAAGCTGCCGGCATGAGCGGCAAGGAGCTGCTCCAAGCGATGATCGACGGTCGTATTCCGGGGCCGGCGATCGCGAAGACGCTGTCGTTCCGCCTCGTCGAAGTCGGCGACGGCTTCGCCGTTTTCGAAGGTGAGCCCGGTCCGCACGTCCTGAATCCGACCGGCACGGTTCACGGCGGTTGGGCGCTCACGCTGATCGATAGCGCAACCGGATGCGCTGCGCATTCGCTGCTGCCGGCAGGCTCCCGCTACGCCACCATCGAGACCAAAGGAAATCTCTCGCGGCCGATCACACTGGACACCGGCCTCGTGCGAGCCGAGGGCCGCGTCGTATCCCAGGGCCGCCAAATCATCTCCACCGAAGCAAAACTGCTTTCGCGCGATGGCCGCGTCCTCGCGCACGGCACCTCGACCATCATGGTCCTTACTCCCAGGCCCGCTTGAGCTCCTGCCCGTGCCCAGAGATGCCAGCTTCTTCAGCGCCCGACGCTATCTTGAATCACCGCATTCACCGGCCCAGGCAAAATTCCAAGATTCACGTAGATCGGCCGAATTAATTTTCGGATCGATTTCAGGCGCGTAAAGAACCACACCGCGCCCGCGATGCAGAACGCCCCGCTCAACATCACCGTGCGCGGAGCGCCCACCGCGTGCGCCATCGCCCCCGCAAGCAGGCTCCCAAACGGAGCCATGCCCACAAACGCCACGGTGTAAAAACTCATCACCCGTCCGCGCTTGTCCTCGTCAACAATCGTTTGGATGATCGTGTTGCTCGCCGCCATTTGCTGAATCATTCCAAAGCCGCAGAACAGCATGGTCACCAGCGAAATCCAAATATTTCGCGACAACCCGAAAAAGATCAAACCCGCTCCGAACACCGCCGTGGAAATGTAGAGCATCCGCCCCAGACCCAAAACGCTCTTCCGTATGGCAAGAGAAAAGGCCGAAACGATAGCTCCCGCGCCCAACGCTCCCATCAGAAATCCCAGCGTGTGCGGCCCGCCCTTCAAAATCTTCGAAGCAAAAACCGGCATCAGTACCGTGAACGGCCAACCCATCAGGTTCACTAACGCAAACAAAGTCAGAATCGTACGAATCGGCGCAAAACCCACAACGTAATCCCACCCTTCTCGCAGTTGCACCAACATTGAAGTCGTCGCGCGCTTCACCGCTTCCGGCTTCAGCCGCATAGCGAACAACGACCCGATCACCGCCAAATAACTGATCCCATCAATCAGGAAACAAGCACCCTCCCCGGAAACCGCAATCACCATTCCCGCCAGCGAAGGCCCCACCAGCCGCGCCATATTCACCATCGATGAATTCAGCGCAATCGCGTTCCCCAAATCCTGCCGGTCCTCCACCATCTCCACCAGAAACGCCTGCCTTCCCGGCATGTCAAACGCATTGATCATTCCCTGCATAGCGCTAAGCAAAATAATTTCGTGGATGGTGATGTGCTTCGTCAAAGTGAGGAACGCCAGCGCAAACGATTGCAGCATCGCCAGCGTCTGCGTCACGATCAAAACGTGCTGTCGGTTCAGCCGGTCAACCCACACTCCCGCAAACGGCGCTAACAAAAATGTCGGTATCTGACCGGAAAATCCCACGATGCCCAGCAAGAACGCGGACCCTGTCAGCCGGTAAACCAGCCAACTCGTCGCCAGCCGCGTCATCCAAGTCCCAATCAGCGAAATACTCTGCCCGCCGAAGAACAACCGGAAATTCCGGTGCCGCAGCGCCCGCCAAGCATGCGAAATCCCGCCCGCCGGATCAGGCAAAGCAACAGTCGAAGTCGAATTGGAGTCTGCGCTCAATTCACCAGGGCTCGAACTTCCAATTGTACGATTAATTCAATCCATCAAGCAGCGCATGACGATCATGAATTCCCGTGCGTGTGTGACAACCTAGCGGTGAACTATCGGCGTGGTACGATCGGCGCATCCGTCTGCGAACTGCCGCGATCGCTGAGAAGAAAAGTTCCGGCATCCCGTTGTCGGCGGCACTTTAGAATTTTGAAGACAGGCGTTTAGAGGTGAAAAGGTGGCGGCGTCTCCCGAATATCGAACGATCTTCGAAATTGGCTTTCGTTCGTTCCCTTGGCCTGCATTCCTGAACCCCAGCTTCTGTATTATGCTGGGAATTGCTTTCTACCGATTTTCCGCACGACAATTTTTCAAAGCTTTTGGTTTTGTCGCGATCATCGTTGGGGCGATTTTCTTTTTATTGACTTCGGTAAGTCTGATTCCGATGTCTATTCGTCTGCGAAACGCCTATGTGAACGGACATACAACCGTCATTGAGGGAGCCGTAGAAGATTTCCATCCGATGCCAGCTTTAGGGCCGTCAAAAGAGTCATTTTCTGTGAAAGGCATTGCGTTCTCGTATTATGTCGCCGATTTCATTCCATGTTTCACCAATGCTCCTCCGCTCAAGGGGCCTGTCCACGCCGGATTGACCGTTCGAGTGTTTTACGATCGCAGCTGCATTCAACGGGTAGACATCCTTAAATAAACCCTGAGTATCGATGAGGTTTCGATTTAGGCGGGTTCAATAGCGGCAAAGACAATCTTTGAGGACGACACGTCGTACACGAAATAATCCCCGGGCCGCAATTCGGTCAGGTTCGTCAGTCGCATCTTGGCGTGTTCCAGATCGGGCACGGCTTCAATCCAAACCGGTCCACCGGGAAGCCTCCTGAAGATGTCGTAAGTCATCCTCATGGCTCGGCGCGTAATGTCGTTTTCAAACGGCCTGTTGATCATACCCGGCGAAATGCAATCGAATCACCAAATTCGCGCAACGGGTCTTCTGCAATCGTCAGTAAATGAGCTAGTTAGCGACTTCCAATTTTCGCCTGGAAGTCAGCAAAAGTTTCGCGCGTAAATTTTTACAGTCTTCAGGTAGATATTTCGAGCAACGCCACCCCGAGCGCCTTTCCGCATCCCAAAGTGAAAGTAGCACTTGAACCTGACCGTTCCAATCACGGCTTTCGAAGTCGCAGATGGAAACCCAATTTAGCAGTGAACAAATATCGAGCTTTTCGTTATGATATGATTTTCGTGGAGCCATCGCCGAGCCACTTAGAGGTTGAATATCACCTCCGCCGCCCTGGTCGATCTCGTTCAAACTTCCACATACCATCCACCACTGGCCTGTGAGCCGTTGTTTGCTTTGCATATGAAAGGAACCGATGCGATCGGTTGCTGGCGACGAATTTCGCGATTTACTGACTATCGTTCGGCAGAGCGGTCTTTTGGCCAAGCAGCCCGCTTATTACAGCCGAAAGATACTTCTCAACCTCGTCCTCTTCGTTAGCGCTTTCCTGCTCATATACAGATTTCAAAATCCTTGGGCCGAACTTTGCAACGCCGCTTTCCTGGCCTTCGTCTTCGCTCAACTCGGCTTCATCGTTCACGACGCAGGCCATCAGGAAATTTTCAGCGGCCCCGCTGGCAACGAGATCCTCGGCCTCATTCATTCCAATCTCTTGCTTGGATTCAGTTACAGTTGGTGGCTCGACAAGCACCACCACCATCATTGCTCGCCAAATCACGTTACCGCCGACCCCGACGTCGATATCCCTCTCTTCGCATTTACGAAAGACCAGGCCGCCGGCAAGCGCGGCCTCGCACGCCTCACCGTGAGATACCAGCATTTCTGTTTCTTCCCTCTGTCTTTGCTCGAAGCCTTTGTTCTGAAAGTTGACAGCGTCAAATTCCTGATGCGCAACAAAGTCGCGCACCCCGTCATCGAAGTGAGTTTGCTCATTCTGCACGCCGTTTGGTTTCCGGGCCTGCTTTGTCTCCTTCTGGGTTGGCCGCACGCTATCCTGTTCTTCGTGGCACAACAAATGTTCCTCGGCCTGTATTTGACTCTGATATTCGCTCCCAATCACCAGGGCATGCCGCTACTCCAAGGCGGCGCGGCCGTAAATTTCCTGCGCGAACAGGTCCTCACCAGCCGGAACATCAAAAACCATCCTGGAATCGATTACTGTACCGGCGGCCTCACCTGCCAGATCGAACACCATCTCTTCCCCACTATGCCCGCAAACAAACTTCGCCAGGTTCAAAAAATAGTCAGATCCTATTGCGTCTCGCACGGCGTTCCGTACCATGAAACTTCCTTGTTCCAGTCCTATCGCGAGGTCTATCAGGATTTGCGTAAGAACAGTTTCATTCTAAGCAACCGCTCCAATGGCAATACAGTCACAAATCGAACGGACCTCGGTTCAAGTATCGCCCCGCGCATCTGAAAAGCATAAAAACTAAGCCATTTTTCTCTTGACCTGATTTTCACGAAATGTTATTAGCCTGTAAAGTCTAGCCCGAAAGGTATTGGACAATTCATTAGTTGCCGCAGGCGTTACCTCACCGCGCGGCCAAGGCGGTTGTGTCTGCGCATTCTGGTGTGGCATTGCGCCCGGCAAAAGTCCAAAGCTTTTGGGAAATAGGGACTGAGGGTGGCCGAGGAGGACCAATGAAAAGATTGAATTTGCTGCAGCTCTTGGCTTTCGTGGCAGTTATCTCATTCAGTGGCACAGCATTCGCCCAGACTGATCCGGGTGTGCGCACCGGAGCGATTAACGGGCAGACCGGTGCCACCACCACAAACCCGCTCCCGCTCGCTTCCGTCACCGCCGAAAGCCCGGCCGGAATCCTGGAGTTTTTCAAGGACGGTCTTACCCGCTTTCAGGAAGTCGAGGTAGTCAGCGGCGGTGCGAACAATGGCCTGGGACCGCGCTTTAACTTTAACCAGTGCTCCGGCTGTCACTCGCAGCCTACCATCGGCGGCTCAAGCCCCAGCGCCAACATTTACCCCGACATCGGTCCCAATCCCGAGAGCCAAGTGATTACCAAAGGCATTGCCAGCGGCAGCACCAATACGCTCCCTTCGTTTATCACCGCCACTGGCCCCACTCGCGAAGCCCGCTTCCCGTTCTTCTTTAACTCCAACGGCAGCGTGAATACCAATTCCCCGAATGGCGGCGTGGAAGACCTCTTCACCGTCTCCGGCCTTTCAGGCGCCGGAAGCTGCAGCCTTCCGCAACCCAGTTTCGCGATCGCTCAGGAAGAAAACGACATCATCTTCCGCATTCCCACTCCCATCTTTGGAGCAGGCTTGGTTGAAAACATTGACGACTCAACCCTGCTGGCCATTCAAACCGCGAACGCCAACAATGGATTCGGAATCAGCGGGACTTTCAACCACAACGGTAACGACGGCACCATCAGCCGGTTCGGCTGGAAGGCCCAAAATAAGTCGCTAGAGATTTTCGCGGGTGAAGCCTACAACGTGGAAATGGGCATCAGCAACGAACTCTTTCCTCAGGACCGTCCACTCCCGGGCGAGGACATTACCACCGGCCTTCCGGCCAACTGTCTGAACCTTACTGGAACCGGCTATCCGGAGGACACTACTAACTTCTCCTTCCAAAACTCAAGCTCGGACCAGTTCACTGAGAACGCTTCCATACCCAGTGACGTGGTCGCCTTTGCAATGTTCATGCGTCTGACGGCTCCGCCGATAGCATCCACCACCGTTCCGGGAGGCGCGTCTTCCATCTCGAGCGGAAAATCGCTTTTCAGCTCCATCGGCTGCGCCACCTGCCACACTGTAACCATTAACTCCACTCAAAATTCCAATTTCACTTCCTCGTTGGCCAACCAATCCGTGAACCCGCTCTCGGATATCGAGATTCATCACATGGGCACGGGCTTGGCCGACAACGTCTCGCAGGGCAGCGCCGGCGGAGATCAGTTCCGGAGCGCACCTTTGTGGGGTGTGGGACAACGAATCTTCTTCCTGCACGATGGCCGCACCAGCAATATTCTTTCGGCCATTCAGGACCATTCCGGGAACGGGTCCGAAGCCAACACCGTAATTTCGAACTTCGAATCCCTATCCCCCACACAGCAACAGAACATTTTGAATTACCTGCGCTCGCTTTAGTTCCCAGGCGGGACAATCCGGGCGAGGCACCAACGTGTCTCGCCCGTTTTTTCGTGGCTTCTTAACTCAATTCGTCACTCTTGTCTTCGCCGGCGTTTGCAATGAACGTCCAAACATGATGCCGGTCTCTACTTCCACCGGCTGCCCGTTCTGCAGATAAGGCTTAAATTTCCATTGCAACAGCGCGTCCTGAATCGTCTTGGATTGCTCCGGAAAAGCGCTCAGGAAGTGTACGTTCTTCACGTTGCCGCCCTTGTCGATAATGATCCTGACCGGTATGGGATTGAATCTGCGTTCGGCAAGAACCGGATCAACCCGATTAATCATATTTTCGTCCGTGGCGTAATCCTTGATGCACACGGGAGAGTCTCCCCCGCCCGTCCCTGAGACGGGATCCGCCGCCATCGGCAATTTCATTTTATTCATATCCTGCACCAAATTCTTCAGCAATTGAGTATCGCTGCTGGTGAAAATGAATTGCACCATGTGGCACCGAATTTCCGTGGCCAGTATGTACCAGTGCAAATCCGCCGCCGGAGCAACATACTCGAAACTGACGAACGAGCGTTCCGCGATCTTTACCTCCGTAGGTTCCCCTTCCACTCTATAGTCCGGCTTCAGATTGTCCTTCGTGTATTGAATCAAGTCCTTTGCATTGGCCGCGGGCACCAGTGAAAAAAAAAGATCCTGTGCCGCTATCAAAATTGACCCTTTAATCGGCCCCTTGCCCGTTTCCGTCGGCCTGAGTTGAGCCAATACGTAATAACCGGAGTCAGATGGCGGCGGACCTTTGTATTTCTCATACCAGCCGGGAGACAGCGGATACGAAAGCTCGAAGTATTGGTTCGTATAAATGTTGTTCCCCACGTTCCCGCTTTCCGGTAGCGCAGTGGTCGAATCACTGGAACTCGACCACGCCCCTTTTACCAGAATCACTCCCGAAGGCACCTTTTGCGGAGCCGGGCTCTGCGCGTGAGGCGTACCACCGGGTGAACTGGGAGCTTGAGTCTGCGCGAATAGCGATGGAGATAAACCCATAAGAATTACAAAAGTAAGTAATTTGAAGTTCAAGCAACATCCCTCCGCCGGGAAGAACCAAAAACTGCCGCTATCTTACAAGAAGTACCACCGGAAAAGTACCCGCCACGACGAGACTAACGGGACACTGTCCGCCGGCAGAAAATGAAGTAGAATCCCGTTCGATTGGATTTGCCGGCGCGCAAAGGGCCCAGGCCGCGCGGGAACCAGAGGGATAATGGAAAGCGCGGCGAGTAAGAGACACCTTTGGCAATCGCTGCCGGCGATTACTCTAGTCGCGCTGGCTTTGCGCATCGTTGCGATCCACTTCCTCTATACCGACACCTGGAACAACTTCCGCGAGCATTTGTTGTTCGGCTTTGAAGTCGGCCGCATCGCGCGTTCCATCGCCGCCGGACACGGCTATGGCAATCCCATGTATTTCGAAACCGGCCCAACCGCTTGGATGACGCCCATCTATCCCTACTTGCTCGCAACAGTCTTCAAAGTTTTTGGCACGTACACCAGGAACTCGGCGTTTGTGATCCTCGCCCTCAATTCTCTTTTTTCAGCGCTGATTTGCATCCCGGTGTACTTCATTGCCCAACGCAGCTTCGGACGCAGCGTGGCCATCGTAGCCTGCTGGATGTGGGCCCTATGGCCTTACTCCATCTACATCGCTAGCGCCTTCGTTTGGGAAACGTGCCTCAGCGCTCTGCTGCTCGCGATTCTTTTTCTTTGGACGCTTCACTTGAAAGAAAATCCCGGCAGATGGAATTGGCTCGGCTTCGGCCTGCTCTGGGGTTTCTCCGCGCTGACGAATCCGTCGCTCCTCGCCGTCTTCCCTTTTCTTGCCGCCTGGGCGCTCTATCCACTCTGGCGAAATCGCCAAGCATGGCTCAGACCTGCCGCCCTCTTGTTAGTCGGTCTGTTCATTGCCCTTCTCCCCTGGCAAATGCGCAACTACCGCACGTTTCACAAGCCCATCCCTCTGCGCGACAATTTCTGGCTCGAAGTTTGGGTCGGCAACGACGGCCACACCGCAACCTGGGTCGACATCATGGCTCATCCTTCCGTAAACGATAAAGAACTCGCCGAATTCGTGCGCCTCGGGGAAATACCCTACATGCAGGAAAAGCGCCGCCAAGCGCTCGACTTCATCTCCCAACATCCGGGCGAGTACTTTGTGATGTGCCTGCGAAGATTTGTTTACATGTGGACCGCGTTCTGGAATCTCGACCCGAACAATCTTGAGATCGAGTTCCACAACCCCGCCAATGTTTACCTCACCGTATCCTTGACCGTAGTGATGTTAATCGGCCTCTGGCAAGCCCTTCGAACCGCTCGCGAGGCAGCGCTTCCCTATTTGCTGCTCCTGCTGTTCTATCCATTAGTCTTTTACCTCACGCATCCAGAAATCCGCTACCGGCACGTGATCGAACCCGAAATGATCATCCTGGCAGCATTAGGTGTGAGATTTATAATTGCGGAGTTATTGCGAGGCTTTCCCGAACTCGCGCGCTTGGTTGGCAGATCCGCGTAAGAACCCCGCCGCTTGGCTCGAATCAAGCAAACGAAGTTTTAGGCGAACCGCCCTCATTCATGCCGCAGCGCAATCAGCGGATCAACTCTCGCAGCTCGTCGCGCCGGAAAATAACACGCCGCCACGGCAACCACTGCAAGTCCAAGAACCACGCTCGCTAGCGTGATCGGATCCATGTTCTTCACCCCAAACAGCTCGGTTTGCAAATAGCGGGTGGTCGCAATCGATCCCGCGATTCCCAGCGCCACGCCGGCTCCCGCCAGCCGCATCCCATCGCGCACCATCAGCCGCAAAACGTCTCCCGGCTCGGCGCCCAACGCCATTCTTACGCCGATTTCGTGCGTCCGTTGCGCCACGCTATATGCCATCACGCCGTAGATCCCCAATCCCGCTAGCGCCGTAGCCACCGCCGCAAAAATCGCCAGAAGCACCATGCTCAAGCGCCGCTGCACCACGGACGCATCGATCAGATCATCCATCGTGCGTACTTCCGTCACCGGCTGATTCGGATCCGCGCTCTCAATGCTCTGGCGCACCGCCGAAGCAATCGCAGTCGGATCGCCCGCCGTGCGCACCACCAGGTGCATGATCCGCGAAGGATTCTGGTCCAGCAGCAAATATAGTTGCGGTCCCTTTGGCTCGTTCCACGGCCCATCGCGGACGGCGCTTGCAACTCCCACGATCGTCAGCCACGCACTGCTAGGCTCCGGATCCCACGGGCCTCTCGTTGCTGGAAATTCGAGCCGCACCTGTTTGCCCACCGGATCTTCATTCGGCCAGTACTGATGCGCGAGGGTTTCGTTGACGATGGCCACGCCTCCCGTATTCGACCCATCCGAAGCTGCAAAATCGCGACCTTCTTTCAGCGCGATGCTCATGGTCCGCAAATACCGCCAGTCCACAATCCGGTATTGAGAAGTAAAGTGCTCGCCGGATGGAGGCGTCGCGCGTCCTTGTATATCGAAATCGCAAAAGCCGTTCCAGCCGCTCAGAGGCGGAAAATTCACCGCGCTCGCTGATTTCACTCCCGGCAGCGCGTTCAATCGCTCGATCGCCTGTTGATAATAATTCACCACTGGGCGTCCGGACGGAACGTGCGTCTCGCGCAGCCACACTTGCATCGTCAGCACATTCGCGGGATTGAATCCCAGGTTCTCCGACATGAGCAGTAAAAAACTCCGCATCAGCAGCCCCGCTCCCGTCAGCAGCATCACCGAGAGCGCCACTTCCGAGACCACCAGCGCCGACCGCAGGCAGTGGCTGCGCCTCCCTCCCGCAGAACCGCGGCCTCCTTCCTTCAGCGATTCATACAATTCGTGGCGTGAAATCTGAATCGCGGGCGCCAGCCCAAAAACAATCCCCGTAAGCCAGGAGACGCCGAGCGTAAAGCCCAGCACCGCGCCATTAATCCCGATCGAATCCGCCCGCGGGATTTCGCCTCTCCCTCCCGTCACCGGCAGAAACCCGCGCAAGAGGTGCAGCCCTGCATACGCTATCAGAACGCCCAGCGCTCCTCCGATCAGCGCCAGCACGATGCTTTCCGTCAAAAGCTGGCGAAAGACGCGATCCCGGCTTGCCCCCAGCGCCGCGCGCAACGCGATTTCCCGCTCTCGCGTGGCTCCGCGCGCAAGCGTCAAATTCGCTACGTTGGCGCAGGAAATTAGCAGAACGAATCCAACCGCCGCGAACAAGATCAGCAGCATGGGCCTCAAGCCGCTCACCAGGTCGTCATGGAATCCCTTCACCAGGATGCCGTTCTTTTGATCGAAGGCCGGATACTCTTTCTTAAGCTGCGATTGAATCGTTTCCATTTCGGCCTGCGCCTGCTCCGTCGAGACGCCGTCCCGCAGCCTGCCGAACACAACTACCTCATGTTCTTCGCGATTAAGCTTGGCGCGATCGAATCCGAACGGCACCCACACGTCGAACTGTCGGCTGGTTCCGAAAAGACTGAAGTCCCGGGGAAGCACTCCAACGATGGTGTACGGCTGGTCGTCGAGCGTGATGCTGCTGCCCAGAATGCTCGGGTCGCCTCCATAGCGCCGCTGCCACAGCGCGTAACTGAGCATCACCACTCGCTCGTGGCCCGGCTGTTCCTCCTCGGCAAGGAAATCGCGTCCAAGTACCGGCTTCACTCGAAGCAAGCGGAAAAAATTCCCGCTCACCTGCGAACCCCAATTCTGCTCCGGCTCCCCATTCCCGGTTAACGTGAAGAATAATTCGCGCCACGCGGCGAGTTCTTCGAACGAATGGTTGCGGTCGCGCCAGTCAAGGAATTCCGCCTGCGAAGCGGTCCCGCGATGCACGTTGCGGTTTTCGTCCGTCTCCCAAATCCATACAATGCGTTGCGACTCTGGAAAAGGCAGCGGGCGCAATAGCACCGAATTAACGACGCTGAAGATCGCTGCGTTCGCGCCAATTCCGATCGCCAACGTCAGCACCGCAACGATAGCGAATCCCGAGCTTCGCCGCAGCATTCGCCATCCAAACCGCAAATCCTGCCAGAGTACTTCCACCTTCAACGCACCTCATCTTGTTCAATCCAGTCCAGGAACCGCGTAGTCTACCACCTATACCAGTGCCTTCCAGTACCATTGCAGTAATTAACACAAATTCTGTGCCCAACAAAAACACGCGACGGTAACACCCCCAGAACTCGCGCGCTTTCGACACTCGTCTGATTTCTGGTCGTCGTTAGTGAGAGAATGGGGGCCATGCTGGGTAACCGCAATAGTTTTACACCGAGATCGCTGCGACGCCTGGGCTTCATCCTCGCGCTTTTCGCCGCATCCACGGCGCGCCCTCAGCAAACATCTGGGCCTCAATCGCCAACATCAGCGACACCGCCGTCCCCTGCCCTTCATGCAACCACGCATCTCGTCCTGGTCGATGTCGTGGTGTACGACAAGCAGGGCAACCATGTCGCCAATCTCACTTCGGCCGATTTCGCTCTGCGCGATCGCGGCAAGCCGCAAAAAATCTCAGTGTTTTCCGACGAGCATGCCGCCGAATCCTTGCCCGCGAGGTCCGCTCCTTCCCCGCCGCCGCCGCTCCCCCCGGGCGTCTTCACCAACCGTCCCGCGTTCAATCGCGCGCCCCAAGGACCTCCCACCATCCTGCTTCTCGATAGCTTGAACACCGCACTCGGCGACCAGCTCTCCGCTCACGCCGAAATGCTGAAGTATCTGCGCACGCAACTGAACGAAGGCCAAAAAATCGCCATTCTGTCCCTCGGCGATTCCCTGGGCCTCTTGCAGGATTTCACTTCCGATCCGCGGCTGCTCATCGCCGCGCTGGACAAGTACAAATCCCCTAACTCGAAAGAATTATCCAACGCCGCAATTCAGACGTTGACTCCCGGTGAAGCCGCGGATATGACCGGCGATATGATTCGAATGATTGACGAGCACAATCAATCACGCGCTGCCGAATCCACCGATGCGCGCGTTCGTGTCACGCTCGAAGCCTTGCGCTCCATCGCCCGCGCCTTTGGCGGCTTTCCCGGCCGCAAAAATCTCATCTGGGTCTCTGCCGTTTTTCCCTTCAATCTCCAGCCCGGAGCAGGCGAGTATCCCGACGCCCAAAGGAATTATGCCGAAGATGTTCGGCGCACTGCCGAACTGTTGGCTGCCGCTCGAGTCGCCGTCTACACCGTTGATGCTCGAAGCCTCCTCGTGGGCAGCAGCGTGTACGATCAAACCTTGAGCCTTACACCCGATCCCCTGGTCCGCACCGTCCAGCAACCGACCAATCAGCAAAGTCCCGCAGAACAACTTACCGATTCCCATGACGCAATCGTCACTTCACATCAAACTATGCAGGACCTCGCGGCAGAAACCGGCGGCCTCGCGCTTTATAACCGGAACGACATTGCGCGCGCCGTGGCAGTCAGCGCCGCCGATGGAGAGCATTACTACACCCTTGGCTATTACCCCGAGGGCGCCCGTTGGGACGGCAAATTCCATAACATCGAAGTAAAACTCAACCGCGAAGGTCTAAAAATCCGGCATCGCAGCGGCTACTTTGCAGTGGACGTCGCGCAATCTTCCGCATCGGAAAATCCCCAGCAGCGCTCGCATCAGGCCTACGAAGAACTTCGCGCCGCCCTCGCCGATCCTCTTCCCGCCACGCAAGTCACCTTCCGCGTGCATATCCCGGCCATCGTCGCTGCGCCCAAGCCGCAAGTGCAGATCCAGTTCCTAGTCGATACTGCGGCCATCTCTTTCGACGCAATTGAAAATGGCGGCCATCACTGCAACTTGGATTTCATGATTGCAGCTGTCTCGCCTGACGGCAAAATCGCCGCCTCCGACGGCCACACTGTCGACGCGCGTCTCACCTCCGATCAATTTGCCCAAATGAATCGGGACGGATTACCTTTCACCATGCAACTCCCGCTCGCCCCCGCAGAATATTCCCTGCGCATGGCCGTCCGCGACAACCGCACCGGCCAAATCGGCACGCTAACTCTACCCCTCGCGGTGCAAACTCCGTGAAATCGAAAAATAAATCAAGGTTCGCTCGGCCTACACAAATTCCAGATCGGAGGACCATGCCCATGAAGGCAGCGCTAGGATTTCTGTGCATGATACTTGCTTTCTCTATTGCTCTCGGAAACGCGGCGTCCCGGGCGGACGTTCCACCCGATCGCCAGGTCGCCATCACCATTGACGATTTGCCCGCCGCCGCTGCGAACTCCATGTCCGCCGCGTCCATCACCGAAATGACCGCCAAACTCCTCGCCGCTCTAACCCAAAACAAAGTTCCGGCCGTGGGCTTCGTAAACGAGAAAGGCCTCTACTACCACTGGGGCGAGGTGGACGAAAGAATCAAAGCTCTCGACATGTGGCTCGACGCCGGCCTAGAACTGGGAAACCACACCTTCAGCCACACCTCGCTCAATCTCGCGGGCCTCCAAGAATTTGAAGACTCGGTGATCCAGGGCGAGACCGTTACCCGGCTCTTGCTCGCGCAGCACAACAAGAAGCTCCGTTATTTTCGGCATCCCTATCTGGACACCGGCCGCGACCTTCAAACTCGCCGCGAAGCCGAGGCTTTCCTCGTCGCGCGCGGCTACCGCATCGCCCCTGTCACACTCGACGCCTGGGATTGGAATTTCGCGCCCGTTTACGAGGACGCCAAAAAACGCGGAGATGCCGCTCTCCAGCAGGAAGTCGTCAGCTCCTATCTTTCCTACCACGCCGAAATGTTCGCCTACGAAGAAAAGCTCTCGAAGGACCTCATCGGCTACGAGCCCAAACAGATTCTCCTGCTTCACGCCAATCAGCTCGAAGCCGACCACATCGCCGAACTCCTCGACTTGATGCGCAAACGCGGCTATCGCTTCATCACTCTCGAAGACGCTCTCAGCGATTCAGCCTACAGCCTGCCCGACACTTTCGTCGGTGAAGCTGGCACCGGCTGGATCGAGCACTGGGCTATCACCCGCGGCCAGCCCCCCCAAGGCTCCCCCGTCTTCCCGCCCGCCATCGACGAGCGCGCCAAGGCCCTCCCGCATACGCAATTCTAGCGAGTCTTTTGCGGCTCTCCAGCATGTGAGGTATCGCAGGTTTCAATCGGCGGATTCAGCGGAGACGCTCTGCGGGCACCCAAATAAATACGTGATCCGGACGGGCAATAATCCTCCGGGCTGTTCCCCGACTTCCCATCGGTATCCCTTGGACGCCAGTCCCCGCGTCATCTCTTTGAGTTCCCCGACCGAGTAGGCCCGCAAGCAGGAAACCAACCCGTCGAAGAAGAGCACGAACGGGACCACCGGAATCACATAGGTCCAAAGCAGCCGCGACCAACGAAAGGGTCTCCGGAACGGAACGAATAGCCACGCTGCGATGGGAACGAACAACACGGATAGCAAGGTCAAAGTGCGGAGCCCGGTTGCCTCAAAAATCCCGATAGCCTGCCGCTTGTCTGCACTATCCTGCAATAGGCTGCGCGCCTCGTCGGGGTTCAAATGATGGAAGGAGGAAAAAAGCGTCCTAAATCCCTGAAGGTGCCCCGGAATCTGTGTTGCATCCACTGAATCGCTAAGAAAACGAATGCGATCCCCTGCCGCTGACTCCGCATCATGAAATTTTGTCGTGCTGGGATATTTGTCCGTCAGCAGCACTTCGGGTGGCTTCCCGCCGTGCATCTCGAAATGGCGCAACAGCAACGGCCACGGTCCGCCCGCCCCCGAACACAAATCCACCACGCGTTCAGACCCGCACTCTTCCAGCCGGATTCGCAGCAAGTGCGCGATCGGCTCGTAAGTCTTCGTCACGTCAAGGACCATCTGGAGCTCGTCAACGAATTGATCCCGCAGGAATTGCGGGAACCATGGCTGTTCGTGAATTTCAAATAGGCGTAAGGGCATATTCGGGGGTTAACCCAAATGTTGGTGTCGCTGAATAAATTATGCGAGCCGTGTCCCTACAAAACTGTTCAAAACAGCACAGTTTCTTTCCGGATCGCCGCGAACTCTCAGCTTTGACGTTCCGCACGGAGAACAATAAACTCATCCAATGTCTCGTTCTCCCCATTCATCAATAGAAATACCCATCCTCGAATCAGAGCGCCTCAAACTTCAAGGCCATCGCCTCGACGATTTCGTCCATTCCGCCGCCATGTGGGCGGATCCCGAAGTCACCCGCTTTATCGGCGGCAAGCCCCTCACCGAAGAGGAATCCTGGGCGAGATTCCTGCGTTACGTGGGCCACTGGTCGCTGCTAGGTTTCGGTTACTGGCTGGTTGAAGAAAAGACCACCGGCAATTTTATCGGAGAAGTTGGATTCGCCGACTATAAGCGCGACCTGCCATTCCTCAAAGGCCTGCCGGAAATCGGTTGGGTCATCTCGCCGCAAGCAAGCGGCAAAGGCTACGCAACCGAAGCAGTCCGCGCTGCCGTCGCCTGGGGTGACACGCGCTTCCCCTCCGCGCAAACCGCCTGCATCATCCACCCTGACAATCTCGCGTCCATCCGCGTCGCCGAAAAATGCGGCTATCGCCAATCCCAGCTCACCACCTACAAGTCTCGCCCAACCATAATGTTCGTCCGCGACCCATTGAGATCGCCGCGTTAAACAGGAGTCATCGGGAGATCGATCTTGCAGAAAGCTCGTGGCGCGTTTACTTTGAAGCTGGCGACTTACTGCTCGGAGTTCCATGGCACAGGTTAATCGCGCCGTAAAAACAGCTTTGCTGCGGCTTTGTCCCGCAAGCCTCCGCCGGCACTTGCTACAAACCCGCCCCAATCTCCGCAAGGCCGCCCCCGCCGGGATGCGCTTCCAGTTTCCGTCCTATCTGCATGACGTCTCTGTCCACATCGACACCACCTACCGAGCGGAAAGAATCATGTGGACCGGTGAATACGAGCCTCCTTTAATTCGCTTCCTGCAAACTCACCATACTGAGGGCTGGACCTGTTTCGATGTGGGCGCTAACGTGGGCCCCGTGGCCCTCGCCTTGGCCAAGTATGCCGGCCCGGATGGCAAGGTCTATGCCTTCGAGCCCGGCCCGCCCAATCAACTGCGCTTCCGCAATAATTTCAGTTTGAACCCCCAATTGCTGCGCAGGACCGAACTGCTCGAATGCGGCGTCGCCGACAAACCCGGCGAGTTGTGGTGGGCCGAAGAACCCGGCAATCCAGGAAACGCCCTGCTCTCGGAGAAAGGAACGCATAGGACGCCGGTCATCACCCTCGATGCCTTCCTAAGCGAACGCCGATTGAATCGCGTGGACTTCGTCAAAATTGATGTCGAGGGCATGGAACTGCAGGTCATGCGCGGCGCCGCGGAACTTTTTCGCACCTTCCACCCGGCCGTCTATTTCGAATTTCTCCCCCGTTACGTAAACTCGGCGAACGGTGCCGGCTTCATCGAAATTCAGAATCTCTTGGTCGCACAATTCGGATACAAACTCTACCGCCTAACCGACGCAGGTCAACCCCTCCCCTTAGTGGGAAGCGCTCACGGCGACTATACGCTCGCCATGCATCCCCTTAAACCACTCCAGAAGCGCTAGCGCCTCCCCCGATGCCCCCGTACATCGCAGGCTTAACCGTAGGGGCACAGCATGCTGTGCCCGCTGATGTGCCGCCCTCGCCGACAGGAAATCGCCCAGTCCCATCGCGCGCCACCCCTTTGTTTTTCGTAGCGCCGGGCCCGTCCCGTGAATCCCGAGGGGATTCACCTAGAGTCCTTTGCGAAGGGCCGGCTCTTTTCACGTTCGGATCGGGCGTGCCGCTTTCACTAGCTTTGTGGGTCGCGGCTTTAGCCGCGACATAAAAAATGACTCTCTGACAAATCTTCCTTTCGGCGGATTTTTCGTCGAGCTTTCGTTCTTATCGATCGGCAACCAGCATGGGTCGAACAAACTAAGTAGTGAGGCGGGTGGCGAATACTTCCGCATCTGACCGAAGTTCAATCGAGTCACGGATCGAATTTTCGGGTGCCGCATCCTTTGCGTTTTTCTTTCCTGCAAAGGGTGCGGGTTTTGACGTGCGTTCTTGGCCCTTCGCCTCGAACTTCCGCGTCCCGCTCGGGCCCCAAACTAGCAGCCGCTCGTGGTAGCACCGCTATGCTCACACGCACGAGGTCTTGAATTCCGCCCAACGGCGTGCTACGTTTTTCCGTGATTATTACTGAAAAACTTGGCGAAGGGCGGCAGGAGCGAAACGGCCCCGCGCCCATGCTCCGCGCGACCGCTCGCGGAATGGACACCGCCAATTTTGCCCACTCCGACAGCAAGTCCGTTTTCCCCGCTAGCTGTGCCAAAGGAAGGGACCAAGAAAGCGGAAATGCAAGGAAACATTCGCGAACGACCGGGTCCTCTCACCTCTCGAACCCGACCCCACTTTCTAATCGAGAACTCAGTTTATTAGAACGAGCTCTAAGTCATTGTAAACAAAGGAAAGCAACTCTCTCTAATCGAGAACTTTGCACCATTCTCAACTCCGCCCCGCCATCGAAATCAATGCGCGATCGGACTATGGTTTTGAGCCGCGGCGCACGGTTCGCGGATCGCGAGTCGCGACCTTCGAACCTGCCAAATTTAAATCGCCAAATTGACGAATTCAGAAACGCTGTAACATATAGAAAACAAACAGCCGCCCACCACTCAAATAGCCAAAAAAATCAAAAATGGACGTACACCTTTTCGCCGCTTTTCCTGCCCGCCCGGATTTCACCGAGGACGAATGCCTCCACAAAAACCGAACTCTGACCCAACCGCCGGCGCCTCCGCCAGACAGGCGGAAAGCACCGCGTTCGTTTACATCGCCGCCGCATTCGCCGCGCTGGGAGGCCTCCTCTTTGGCTACGACACCGGAGTAATCTCCGGCGCACTGATTTTCATCCAAAAAAGTTTCTCTCTCTCCGTGTTTCACCAGGAATTGGTGGTCAGCGTCGTTCTAGTCGGCGCAGCCGTCGCCTCGCTCACCGGCGGCCGTCTGGCCGATCAGATCGGCCGGCGAATGAACCTCGCGCTTACCTCCTTGATTTTCATCCTGGGCGCGATCATCTGCGCCGCCGCCGGATCGGAAGTCACGCTAATCGTCGGGCGCACCATCGTCGGCATCGGCATAGGACTCGCCAGCGCCACCGTTCCGCTCTACATCTCGGAAGTCTCCCCCGCAAAAGCGCGCGGCTGGCAAGTCTCTCTCTTTCAACTGGCCATCACCATCGGCATCCTCGCCGCCTATCTCGTGGATTATGCTTTCGCCCAATCCGAGCAATGGCGCTGGATGCTCGGCCTCGCCGTGATTCCCGGCGCCATCCTCGGACTCGGAACTTTGTACTTGCCCGAAACTCCGCGCTGGCTGGTGAAAAACGGTCAAAGTGAAAAAGCGCTCGGCATATTGAGAAAAATTCGCGGCACTCAAAGTGTTGAAGAAGAATTTGGAGAAATTCAGGACGCCGCTTCGCGCTCGGAAGAGCGCGGCCAATGGTCCGACCTCTTAAAAGCTTCGATTCGCCCCGCGCTCATCGTCGGCATCGGACTCGCCATATTTCAGCAGGTCACTGGAATAAACACGGTGATTTACTACGCCCCGCAGATTATTCGCTCCGCGGGAATCTCTTCAGCCTCCGGAGCAATTCTGGCCACCGCCGGAATCGGCGCGGTAAACGTCTTCATGACCCTCGTCTCCATGTGGCTCATCGACCGCGTCGGGCGGCGTATATTGCTGCTAACCGGAATTGCGGGCATGGCCGTTACGCTCGGCATTCTCGGTTTTATCTTCCGCGAGTCCGCTTCAGCCCACGACGCCGCTTTCGGCCAACTCGCCGTAATCACATTGATGGCATACGTGGCTTTTTTCGCCATAAGCCTGGGCCCGATTTTCTGGCTTCTCATCTCTGAAATCTACCCGCTGAAAGTTAGAGGCTCGGCCGAAGGAACGGCGGCCTCTTCAAACTGGGCCGCAAACTTCGTCGTCTCGCTCACTTTCCTCACTCTCGTGGAAAAGTTCGGCCCCATGTGGACTTTCTGGCTCTACGGTGTTCTCTCCATCGCCGCCTGGCTCTTCTCCTACAAGCTCGTGCCCGAAACCAAAGGCCGCACCCTGGAAGAAATCGAAGCTTTCTGGCACCGGGGAAAATCGGGCGCACAGAGATGAAAAAACTAGCGGGCGAATTCCGCCAGAAGCGCGGAGCGCAGGCTAGTCTGATGTTCGACGGAAAGTTTCGAGCCGGAAGACGTAAGATAAAAGACGTCGATAGCGGTTTCTCCTTCCGTCTCGATGATGGCAATTTCGATGTTGCATTTTTCGCGCGAGAAAATTGAGCTGATCCGGTGCAGAAGGCCGGGCTGGTCCTGAGCGATAATCTCTACCAGCGTGCTCTGAGCGGAGCAGGTGTCGTCGATTTTAACCCGCGTCTCGACCTTTATCTTGGGCAGGCGGCGCTTTTCCGAGTGCAGCCGCTCGCGCAGCATTCGGTCCAGGTCAACTTTTCCCGCGAGGACGTCCAGGATGCTCGATTGGAAGCGCTCCCACTCCGGCAGATTTAGTTCCAGCGTGCGAAAACGTTCGGTAAAATAAAAAGTATCGACCACGGTGCCGCCCTGATTTGAGAATGCGGCAGCTTTCACGATGTTCATTCCCCAGGCGGCCAGAACCCCAGCCATGGTAGCGAAGAGAAACGCGCGATCATGCGTGACAAGAGTGAGCTCGTACCAATGACGACCGCGGCGTAAGTTGAGCTGCACCGGATTTTTTTCCAGCCGCGTGGCCATTTCCAGGTGGGCCAGGACATCCGCTGCCGGGTGCGTGAGCAGATAACGCCGCGGCAATCCCTCGAGAAAATTATCAAGCCGGTCTCCTACCGACAGCGCGAGAGTGCCGAGGTGCGCCATCACTTCGTCGTGAGCGTCAATGTGGAGGCGCTGGTCAAGGCTGCGATTTAGGTAATTCGAAGTGGCGATGTAAAGCTGCCAGATGTTTTCCGCTTTCCACGGCGTAAGAGCTTCGGGATTGACGGCTTTAATGTCCGCGTAAGTGAGCAGGCACAGCATTTTCAGGCGTTCGGGCGTTTCGACCTTTTCGGCAAAACCGCGCACTGTTTCCTGTTCGAAAATGTCGCGGCGCAACGCCGCGCTCATTTCCAGGTGCCGGCCGATGAGAAACAGAACAGTTTCGCGATCCGGCGCATCCAGCTCGAGACGCGTCAGCACACCCTGGGCGATATCCATGCTGGCGCGGACATGGTCGTTGGACTTCGCGCCTTTTCCGACGTCGTGGAAAAGCAGTGCGAGGTAGAGCAAGTCGGGTTGCTCGAGTTCCTCGAGAAGTTCGGCGTAACGCTGATCCCATTTGGACTGAGACTGGCGCAGAGCGTGGAGATTATCGATGGCTACGAACGTGTGTTCATCGACGGTGAAGCGATGAGAATAGTCGCGTACTACCAGCGCATCAATTTCCCCAAATTCCGGAAACAGGAGCGTGAGCAATCCGAGCGAATGCATCGAGCGCAAAGCATCGGACGCATGAGGCGCGGTCAGAATTTCCTGAAGCGGATGCCAGAGCTCGGCGCCTTTAGGGGGTGTGACAGCAAACGACGGCAGAGCGCGCTCGATCTCCGATTCCGTGTTGGAACTAAGACTCAATCCATGGCGCGCGAGAAAACGGAAGGCGCGAAGGATAAACTCGGGATCGTTCAGCGCCGCAGGGTGGCGCAGCGAAAGCATCCCGTCCTCGACGGAAAACTCCGCATTCGAAAGGCGCGAACGCAGTTGCTGAAACTGATGGTGCAGCGAAAGCCGCGCCGCGGGAATTTCCTCCAGAAGCTGAATGCAAACGTGGTGGACCGCGCGCGCGTGACCGAAGTACAAGCGCATCCATTCGGAAGCAGTGAGGGGCCCAGCACTTCCGTCATTCGGTGAATTGGGCGTTCGCGGCGTATTGGGAACTCCGACACGATGAGCGGCGGCAGCGTCCTGAGATTCCCAGGTAAGCGTGTTGTCGTCGCGGCTGTGACGGAAGTGCAGGAAGCAGCGGATGGACATCAGAGAATCCAGGGCCGCGTCAAACTGCTGCTGAATCGTCACGGGAAGAATCGCGTTTTCGACCGGCCAGACGTGGTACTTTTCAATCGCCTCTATCAGTGAAAGCCAACTGACCACGTTGTAGTCGCGAAGACCGCCGGGACCGTCCTTAATATTTGGCTCAAGGTGAAATACGGTGCTGCCGAATTTTCCGTGGCGTGTGCGGGTCAGTTCGGCGAGGCGCTTCACAATCTGGTCGGACGCAAGCGAGATTAGTTTGGGGATCACGTCATCGTGAAGTCGCGAGAAAAGTTGCCGGTCCCCGAAAAGATACCGGCAATCCAGCAGGGAGATCGCAAACTCGGGGTTCGCGGTTTCGAACTGGGTGCACTCTGCGAGAGTGCGCGTGGCGGGGCTGAGCTTTAGCCCCAGGTCCCAGAGTCCCTGCGAAAATTTGCGAATCGGATCTTTGAGTTTTGCTTCCGTTCCGTTTCCCGCGTGCAGAAAGAGGATGTCGACATCGGAATAAGGGAAAAGCCAGCGGCGACCGAATCCGCCCAGAGCGACGACCGCAAAGTCCGGCGGACCGTCCGATTCGGCACAGACGAATTCCTTCCAGAGGCGCTCCATCATGCGTTCGGTAAGGGCAGTGCGGCCCAGCAGAGCCGTGCGACCCGAGCCTGAGGCTACGAATTGTTCCCGGATGCGCTGTGATTCCTTCTCATAGAAATTGCGCAGCTCGGTGGTGAACGATGGGTTTGTCGGCATCGAAATGGTTTGAGAATTCTTCGCTAACTCAACTTGCGAGTTCGCAGGTCTAGACTCCTTGTTGCTGCGCCTGCGACCCCGCAGTCAGCAATTCCACAGCGTCCTCGGGATACGCCAACATGCCAAACTGCGGCACATCGAGGCCCGCCAGCTCGACTTCCCGCGGCACGCGCATCGAGCGCCACGCATTCACGGCGGAAAAAATAACATAGGTCGCTCCGAAGGCATAAATGGCCAAAAGCGTAGCGCCGCCGAGTTGCACAAAGAATTGTGACGAGTCACCGTGAAGCAGACCGGTGACGCCCTGTCCGGTCTTGCCGAGGTATGCGGCTGCGCCCACGCCATTCCAGCCGGCGCCGTACGTTCCATCGGCGAAAATCCCCAGACAGACCGCGCCGAGCCATCCGCAATATCCGTGAACCGATATGGCTCCGCATGGATCGTCGATTTTGAGGATTCGTTCGTTGAACAGAACGCCGCCGCAAACCACGAGGCCGGCGATGACGCCGATGATCACGGAAGCTGTGGGAGATACGAATGCGCAAGGAGCTGTGATAGCCACCAGTCCTGCAAGCATTCCGTTGCAAGCCATGGTGATGTCCGGCTTGCCAAAAAGTTTGTACCACAAAAGCATAGCCGCCGCGGAGCCTGCCACCGCGGCGAGGTTCGTGTTCACTGCGACAACTGAAATGCGAAGGTCCGTTGCGCCGAGCGTCGACCCAGGATTAAAACCCATCCAACCAAAGAGCAGTAGGAACGTTCCGGTGACGACGAACACAATGTTAGACGCCGGAAACGCCCGCGGTTTTCCATCCGCGCCATATTTTCCAAGCCGTGGCCCCAGAATGAGCGCCAGCGCCATAGCACAAAAACCTCCGACGCTGTGAACAACCGATGACCCGGCAAAATCCACATAGCCGTGGCCAAGGTGCATGCTGGAACCCAATTGCGAGAGCCATCCGCCGCCCCAGACCCAGCAACCGGAAATTGGATATAGGAATGCGCCGATAAACAGTTCACAAAGAAGGAAGGCCCAGAAAGTGATCCGCTCGCAAATGGCCCCAACGATGATGTAGCCGGCGGTCTCCATAAACACGACTTCGAAGAGCGTCAAGCAATTGCTGCCGGCATCGTAAGCTGGGCCGGTTAGAAAAAATCCCTTACCTCCCAAGAATCCCCACGAGCCGCTTCCGATCAGGAAATGATTCAAAGTCGGCACGCCGCCGAGATTTGCGGGAGCGGCGTTCACCGCAACCGCGCCGAATTGGAACGCGTAGCCGACTGCGTAGTAAGCAAGAAACGCAAAAACGTATGCCGCAAAATTCAGCATCATCAGGTGCGCGGCATTCTTCTTACGCACCAAGCCGCACGTCAACAGAGCAAAGCCCGCCTGCATGAAAAGCACAAGGTATCCAGTGAGCAGCGTCCAGGAGAAGTTCGTCGCGATACGTGTGTGGCCTACACCATCGGCAAGCTTCAGCGCCAAAGGCTCCCGGGCGGCCTGGGCTTGAAATTCGTCAAAGTCTTTCTTGTTCTTCGCGTAGTCGGGCGCGCTCTTGTCCGTCGGCTCCGGCACGACAAAGGGGTTGCCAGCCGCATCGACGACAGAGAACTTGTCGCCCGTCGCGGTACCCGCGGGATCGGGCTGCGACTGATCCGCAAAAACGAGAGTCATCGAGCCGCAAAGAATTTGCGCAAGAATCAGGACCACAATCGACTTGGATATCCACTTCGTGGTGCATCGAAGAAATGCGTATTGCATCTGGGGATCTCCTTTCGTGATTGAGGTGATGGCGGTTCGGTGCGCCATCCGTTAAGAAAATGTTCAGATTGCGCCGGGGCCGCGTTCCCCGGTGCGTATGCGGATCACGTTTTCAAGAGACGACACGAAAATCTTGCCGTCTCCGATCACGCCCGTTCGAGCTCCTTCGATGATGGCGTCCACGACCTGCTCGACGAGATCTTCTGCGACAGCGATGCTTACGAAGATCTTCGGCAAAAAGTCCACGGTGTACTCAGACCCGCGATACGTTTCGGTGTGACCCTTTTGCCGGCCAAACCCGCGGACTTCAGACACCGTAAGGCCGGTCACCCCTAGCGCGGTCACGCGTTGCTTCACTTCATCGAGCTGCGAAGGCCTGATCACTGCATCGATTCGCTTCATCTTTGATGACTCCTTTGTTCTCGAACGGACGGCGACTGAAGCCCGATATATTACTCGACTGTCCCCGAAATAGACTCTAACTTTTCGCGAATAGAAAAATGAGCGGAGCTGCCAAACTCTTAAGCGGTATTCACGCATAGACACCTTGACGAAATCACAGTCGAGATGTCGATGGTCCTGACTAAGCTGCGTGCGGAGTTTTAGCGGGAATCAGGAGCGTTGCGACTGCAGCACTAGCCAAACACAGACCTGCACAGATCAACATTACGGTCCGGAATCCAAAGACGAACGCGCGGGAGATTGCCAAACGGATCAGCTCTGCCGTATCGACATCCAGGCCGGAGGGCAGGTCGAGGCCAGCGAGCTTGATTTCATTCGATCGAACATACTGAAGGATGCCGGGCGGAAGCAGTTCCCCCGCGAGAGTGCGATTCAGGCTAGAACTGAATAATTTCACCATCACGATCCCCAGGATTGCAATGGCAAGGACGCCCGCAACTCGCGCGACTGCGTTATTGACGCCGGAGGCGGTTCCAGCGCGGTCCTGGCCCACCGAGCTCATCACTACCGTGGTGAGCGGAGCCACGCTGATGGCCATTCCAAGACCGAGAACAACAAACGCAGGAAAGAACATTTCCCAGTAACTAGCTCCCACACCCGGTACGGCGAAAAGAACGAATCCGACCGCCGCAATCAGCGGCCCGACGATCAGCGGCATCTTCGATCCGTAGCGGGCGACCAGCCCGCCGGACCAGCGCGAAAGGAAGAAAATCAGCAGAATTAACGGGAGCGCCGCCGCGCCGGTCGCAGTTGTCGAATATCCCTGAACCTGAATAAGGTTCAGCGGGAACAAGAAAAAAAAGATTCCAAGAGCGGCGTAGAGAAGCAACGTGAGCAAATTCGCACCGCTAAAACTGCGCGACTCGAACAGCGTCAACGGAACCAAGGGTGAACTTACCCTGGCCTCAACGAATACGAAACCGATCAAGCAGCCGAACCCGACAATCAGGCTTCCGAAAACCAGCGGATCGCCCCAACCGAGACTGGTGGACTCCAGGAACCCATAAACCAGGCCGGCTAATCCGACAGTCGCGCATACCGCTCCCAGCCAATCGACGCGACCGGCAGCGGCGTTGCGGCTTTCGGGAATACGCCAAAGCGAAATTGAGATCACTGCGACCGCAAGCGGAACGTTAATGAAGAAAACCCAGCGCCAGGAAGCGTGTTGAATCAGCCAGCCGCCGAGCACTGGCCCCACAGCCGTCGTGATCGCGGTGAACCCGGACCAGGTGCCGATCGCTCGGCCTCTGGTTTTTTCGTCAAAATTTGCGCTAATGATCGAAAGGCTGCCGGGCACGAGAAAGGCAGCTCCAATGCCTTGGACACTTCGCGCGATTACGAGCTGTTGAATGTTGGAGGCAAGACCGCAAGCGATAGAGGCAGTTGCAAAAATTCCCACGCCAATCAAGAACATAAGCCGGCGGCCAAACAAGTCGCCGAGGGAGCCGCCAACCAGAATCAAGGCTCCCAAGAACAACCCGTAGGATTCGACCACCCATTGCACGCCGACGACGGTTGCGTGGAGGCTTGCTTGCAGCGCAGGCAGAGCTACATTGACGACAGTGCCGTCAATAAAAGCCATGCTGGAACCGAGAATTGTCGCCGCCAGTATCCAATGCCTGGTTTGCGCTGTGCATGGAGCGCCGGCATTTGCCGATCGCACTACGGCTTCATCGCACGGTGGCTTCATACATCTCCCGCCGGATTCTACACAGCGATCGTCGATTCTGCCATCTAGACGATTTTGGAAGCAGGAAATGGCTGGGCTGTTACTGGGTTCAACTGAGGAAAAGTTTCCTGAGGTAGGCGCGCCCTTTGAGGTGAAAGAATTTCGAGGGTGACTATGACCGCCGGAACCAGAAAGATGATCGTCACGCAGGCCCACATCAGGGCGGCGGCACATTCCTGATCTTGAAGCGCCGAAATGCTAAAGACTCGCGGCGCGGATCGATAAGACGGGTAGACGACGCGGTCGCAAAAGACAAGAAATCCGGAGAGCGCATCGCACGGCAGTGTGGCGCAAAAGAGATATAGGGGAATGGACCACCTCGGCCATCTCGCGACGCTCGGCCAGGGCTGAACTACCGGCCACCAGAATAGAAGTCCGGCACCCAAAAAACATGCGTGCTCCAGTTCGTGCAACCAATTCCATCGCAACGCCAGCTCAAAAACCGCAGGGATGTGCCAACCGATCAAAGCAAACGTTGCGGCGAGCCAACAAACGGCCGGGTTGGCGAGAAAATGACCGATCCATTTCACCAAACGCCACTGGAGGAATGGGCTGACGACGCCGCGAGCGAGCGATTGGGGAAGGCCTTTTAGTAGCGGTAACGCCGGCGCACCGAGCAAAATCAAAGGGGGAGCGATGGCCATGAGCAAGAGATGCTGCACCATGTGAACCGAGAGCAGCACATCGTCAAATGCTTCCACCGGCGACCCGATAGCGATCCACACTGAAACGATTCCGGCGATAAATGCAGCGAGCCGCCACGGCGGAATTAGGTTCGGGGAAATGGTGCGCAGGCGAAACCAGCCTCGCACGTAAACCACAACGGTGAGACATAGAGCGACGTTCACTCCAATCGGAGCAGACCACGATTGCAAAATAATTTGAGCGTCAGAGGTCATACCAATTCTACGGTTGGCCGGACGCCCGCGCTCCGGTGCCGGGTTCCAGCGCGACAGCGCGCGAGGCGTCACGTGCCGGCGATTGTCCCGCGGGATGCAATGTCTCCAGGAACGAGACCAGAGCCGTCGTTTCTGCGGGACTCAGATTCTTGCCGTACGCGGGCATGTTGCCGCCGCCTTGGATGACCTGACGAATCAGTTGATCTTGCGTCAGCCGAACGGCCACGGCATCGAGAGCCGGTCCGCGCTTTCCGCCTTGATTGTCGAGCGAGTGGCAGTTGTGGCATTGCTTCACTTGAAAAACAAGCGCACCTTGCCGCTCGAGAGCGGTGCGATCGTGAAGAAACTCGGCCGGAATCGGAATCCCGCTCCATGCGTCCATCACCGGGCTCCAGGGCGCATTCCCAGCGAGGCGCGTAAATGTTCCCATCGCGACCGCCACCAATAAAATCGTGAGCACGGCGACGGGCCTGCGCCGCCAGCTCTTTTCTCCTTCGCCAAAGGCGAACGGCAAAAGTAGAAGTCCAAGAATTACAACCACAGGCCCGATGAGCAAGGCGGGAGTTTCCATGGACGGCGGCAAGAGTGAGAGTACGGCATAGAGCCACAAGAAGAAAAAGTCCGGGCGCGGCGCGGTTTGAATGATCGTGGGATTTGGCGGGCCCGACGGGCCAAACGGACCGAAGTAAAGGGCGCAAGCGGCAACCGAAAGCAAGATGATGGCTGAGAAAACCAGGTCCTTCCAAACGGCCGCGGGAACGAATGGTATCCCGTCTTTCTTCGTGAGTTCGTGATACTCCTTAATATACGTGGCCTTGCGAACCACGCGCCCCGGCATGGGCCACTCGTTGATCCCCAGTTTAATGACCATCAGCAGATGCACGGCAACGAAAGCGATCAGAAGCCCGGGAATGACGAACACGTGAAGGGCGAAGAATCTCGAAAGAGTTGCTCCAGCGATGATCGGTCCGCCCAACATCAAATTCACAACGGGAGGTCCCATCAGCGGGACGCGGCTCGCAATTGATGCGCCGATTCCAAGACCCCAGTAGGCGTCTTGATCGAATCTTAAAACTTGGCCGGTGAAGGCCATGCCCAGAGTCACGAGCAAGAGAAAAACGCCGACAATCCAGGTTAGTTCGCGCGGATATTTGTACGCGCCGAACAAAAAGACTTGGACCATATGGATCAGAACGATCGCGACCATGAAGTCCGAGCCCCATCCGTGCAGGCCGCGAATGAACCAGCCTAGGCTGACGCTGTGATTAAGAGTCTGAAGGCTGTTCCAAGCTTCACCAGCGGAAGGCACGTAAATGAGCGCCAGCATAATGCCGGTGACGATCTGAAGCATGAACACGACGAAGGCCGCGCTTCCGAAAACATAGAACCAGCTCGCGGTTTCGCGCGGAACGGAATGCTCGGCGGTCTCGCGGATGGTCGCGCCAAGTTGAACGCGCGCGTCCAGCCAATCACCGATCGATTTGATCAGGCGCACGGGCGTATCTCTCGCACGATATTGGAAGCTTGGCCCGGCGTCGGCATCTCTCCGGCCTTAATCAAGAGCTTTCCACCATCGATCTTGTAATGGTATTCGAACAATCCGCGTTCGGGCGGGCCGGAGGCGCGGGAACCATCCTGGTAATACGCGCCACCATGGCACGGGCACATGAACAGGCCGGATTGCGCGAACCAGCGCACCGGGCATCCCAAGTGCGCGCAGTTGATCGCAAAAACCTGGAAGGATCGGCCATCAATATTTCGAACCCAGCAGGCGATATCGGCCGTTTCTCCATCCGTTGGACTCACAACAGGATCTCGATAGGTTGCAAGCCGAGTCTGACCCGAAGGAAAATCTTCGACACTGCCGAGGGGAACCCAGGAGTCATAGCTTCCTCTCCGCTCGTGGACCACGGGGGAAAGGAGGTAGCGCACTATGGGCACGCCGAGAATCACAGCGACGATAGCGTTCAAGAAAATTCCGATCTTCATGAAGAGACCGCGTCTGGTAAGGCCGTCTGGTGCAGTCATCGAACTTCTCCCGTTGATTTGGCGATGTCCGAATACGGCTGGCCCGGGAATTTCGCCCGCTGGGAGGCGAGCCAAGCCACCACATCAGAAACATCCTGTGCGGACATTGGCTTTCCCGGAATATCTCCGCGCCAGTCCGGAGCGCCTAGTTCCGGCCGTCCTACAATTACCATCGTGCGAAGTTCTTGATCGTTGAGCAGAGCAAGGAACGATCCATTCACAATCGAGCTTGCTTTTTGGCCTCCGCGGCCGTCTTCACCATGACAGGACGAGCAATACGCAGAATAAGCTTTCGATCCGCGCGAGATATCGCCAGGCTCGGACGAAGAGTACGGCGGCGGATTCGCACCGCTTAAGATATCCGGCTTAGACCAACGCTCGCGAATTCCGCGAACGATTACATCGACCTGTTTGTCGGTGAGCATTCCTCCCGCGCTCTGCGCAAAGGCAGGCATGGACGTCCCGGGAATTCCGTTCGTCGCCGCGCGATGCAGGACCGCATCGTCTGCGATCGCCAAGTACACGGGATCGCCGAGTGGAATTGCAGCTCCACCCTTGCCTTCCGGCCCGTGACAACCCGAACAGTTCTGCGCATACAGAACGTTGAAATCTGAAATCTCGCTGGGAACGATTGGAACGTCCCCCGCAGTTGGCCGCCCGGGTGCGTTAGCGCATCCGCACAAACCAAGCGCAGAGAAGCCTACGGCGAGGAGGAGTGGAGCTAACCTCATCGCGACCCGCCCCTCTCCGGCCTTTCCTCCGTGATCCCCGGCCCTTCGAAACCGGCGCGCATTAAGAAAGGTACGAACTGGCGGATACGCACGCGCTGCTGGCGCACCACCACCAATCCCGCGACGATGCCGAACGCAAACTGAGAAGCCACAAACCACGGCCAATCGATATGCTGGTTGAGCAGCGGGTTTAGAAGGTCCAGGATGCTATGGAGCAATCCGGTCCAGAGAATCGGCGCTATCACGCCTCCCAGAAGAATTGGGCGGCGAGGAAACATCGGCAGCATGGCGCCGTACAGCAAGCCCACTAATAGGGAGGTGAGCAGATGAATGAAGCTCGCCACCAGGAAACTGCCCAGGTGGAACGCGTCCAACGTCGCGGGCGTTAATTGCAGCGACTGTCCATAGATCGTTGCGGCTAGCAGGTTGATCGGATACCAAATACTGTGTTGCTTAAGAACACCGTAGAGGCAAGCGAGTACAGCCATGGCCACGCTGCCGGCCAGGCCACCCTTGATTCCTGCAGACACCGGATATGTCTCAAGTGGAAGCAGAGCTCGCGGAAGCTCCGGGGCGACCGGCAGCCTTTCGATTTCGCGCCGCGGAGTAGTAATCACGGACACTTCCGCTTTGACTTCGACCGTCTCCTCCTTTTCGTAGGGAAGCACGTCCTGGAACCAGCCGATACATCCGGCCAACGCCAGGATCGCACCGAGAATGCTGACCGAAGGACTCGTGAGCAGCCCGGCCAAAAGCAGCGTAATGCCGAAGGCAAAGACGATGGGCCAAGGCGTCGGCGCCGGCAGCTTGATCGTGCCTGGGATGGCCTCAGGTACTTTCGTTCGTGAATCAGTTGAACCCATGCGACCTTGTTTTTCCTCAGCGACCGATCACGTAAACCACGGTGAACACAATGACCCAGACCACATCGACGAAATGCCAATACAACGAAAAGATGTCCAACCGCTCGCTATGCTCCGGTTTCACTTTGCCTAGAAGGGTGAAAACCATGGCGAGAGCGATAGCGAGCAGCCCTACGGTGACGTGAAACGCATGGAGTCCCACGAGCGAGTAATACGTTGTGCCAAAAAGATTCGTGCTGATGGTCAGACCTTTCTCGTAAATCAGGTGATGCCATTCGCGCCCGGTTGACACCAGAAAAATCGTGCCCAGAGCCATGGTTAGGAACCACCACAATCCGAACACGCCGACTTTTGCCTGTCGCAGAGCTCTTACAGCTAGATGAATCGTAAGACTGCTTGAGAGCAGGCAGACCGTGCTAAAGACGGGTAGCTCGAGTAAATCCTTTGGCATGGGGCCCGAGAGGCTTTTCCCGATGTAGTAAATGTAAGCGACCACAAAAATCGTGAAGACCGCAGATTCAGCGGCAATCAGGGTAAACATGCCCACGCGCCCGCGCGAGGGAAGCGCCCAAACCGGCTCGTTCGATGATCGTGTTAATGTTGCACTGCTCAATCGAGTTCTCCCGCCTTATTCATACTTCCAATCCGGATCTTCAGGGTGCTTGATGTCCCAGAGCGGACGCCGGCTTTCGACCACCGGGATGGTTGCAAAGTTGTAATCCGGGGGCGGCGAAGTCGTGGACCACTCCAGCGTCCACGCGTCCCAGGGATCATTCCCGGCTGGCTCCCCTCTCCAGAGTGACCACAAAAGATTGGCGACAAAAACGAGCACTCCGGTGGCTTGAAAGAACACGCCCACCGTGACAATCAAGTTCCAGATGTCCCATCCGCGTCCCGGCTCATAGGTATAAATCCGGCGCGGCATCCCCAACATGCCGGGAACATGCATGAAATCAAATGTCAGATGAAAACCGATCAAGAAGAGCCAGAAGTGCCATTTGGCAAGCGTCTCGTTGTACATCCGCCCGCTCATCTTTGGAAACCAGTAGTAGAAAGCTCCGAAAACGGTAAAGAGAATTCCCCCTACGATGACGTAATGGAAATGCGCAACCACAAAGTAAGAGTTGCCGAGCTGCCAGTTAAACGGCGAAGCTCCCAGCATAATTCCCGTCAAGCCCGCGATCAGGAATTGGAACAAGAAAGCAATGCAGAAAAGCATGGGAGCCCGGAACTGGATCTTGCCGCCCCACATCGTCCCGATCCAGTTGAAAATCTTAATCCCGGTAGGAACGGCGATGACCATCGTAGTGGCCGTAAAGAAACTATTTCCGTAGGAGGACATCCCGACTGTGAACATGTGGTGAGCCCAGACGCTCATGCTTATGAACCCGATAGCCACAGTCGCTCCCACCATCACTGGATATCCGAAGATCGGCTTGCGGGAAAAAACCGGAATAATTTCGGAAGCAAACGCGAAGCACGGGATGATCAGCACATAGACTTCCGGGTGACCGAAAATCCAGAAGAAGTGCATCCATAGGACGGCAGCTCCCCCGGCCTGCGTGTCGAAGAAGTGGCCGCCGAGATAGCGATCGATTGCAAGCATGATCTGGGCCGCCGTGAGCGGCGAGACGGCGAGAATGACCAGTCCACCCGTGATTAGGTTTAGCCACGCCAGCAGCGGCATTTTCCCCAGAGTCATTCCCGGGCAGCGCATGCACAAAATGGTTGTTATGAAGTTGACGGCTGTCCCGATGCTGCCGATACCAGACACAAGAAGAGCCATGGTCCAGAAATCGGTGCTATGCCCGGGCGAGAATGCGCGGGAAGTGAGTGGCGCGTAGGCGAACCATCCTACGTCCGGCGCATTCCCGGCGCCGTAAAGTCCGTTCCCACCGATAAAGCTGAAGTACAAAAGCAGGCCGCCGAAAGCCGTCATCCAGAAGCTGAAGGCATTCAACCGCGGAAAGGCCATATCGCGAGTGCCAATCATCAACGGAATCAAATAAGTGCCGAAGCCGAAGAGGATCGGCATGGCCACAAAAAAGATCATGGTGGTGCCGTGCATGGTGAACATGCGGTTGAAAACCTGTGGCGAAACGAAATGGTTATGCGGAACGATGAGTTGTATGCGCAGGATCGTCGCTTCGACGCCGCCGATGACGAGCATCAAAAGTGAATAGAGGATGTAAAGAATGCCGAGCTTCTTGTGATCAACGGTGACAACCCAATCGTGCAGCCTCTCGCCGATCGGCCGCGCGCCTTCGTCGGCCATGCCCAGCGCGATTGTGTCGGAGGCCATCGCTATTTCCTCACTCTCATCGCAGCGTCGCGAGATACGCGGTGAGCGCGTCCAAATCTCTTTCATTCAACTTCATTGCAGGCATCAATGAGCCCGGCTTGATTGAATCAGGGTTTTGGATCCAAATCTTGAGTTGTTCGGGAGTGTTCGCCGCAGCGCCCGATGCGATGGTGGCGCGACTCATCAGGTGAGTGAGATCAGGACCGAAATGCCCGTCGGCCACTGTTCCGGAAACTGCATGGCAATTCAAGCAAGCCGTGGTCTCAAATATCCGGCGGCCTTCGGCCACTTGATCTTCAATCACGGCCGGTTTCTTTTCGTCCTGTACCCATTGATCGAACTGTTCGCGCGAATCAACGTACACACGCAAGAGCATTTTGGCGTGCTGCGTGCCGCAGTACTGCGCGCATTGGCCGAGATAAAGTCCTGTCTCGTGCGGATCGATCCAGGTGTGGTTCTCGCGGTTTGGAATCAGGTCCGTCTTTCCCGCCAGCCGCGGCACCCAAAAGCTGTGGTCCGTATCTGCGGAAAGCAACGTAAGGAAAGTCGGCGAAGGATGCGATGGATCGCTCACCGGAACATGCAATTCATTCGCAGTGACTACACCGAGAGCGGGATAGCGAAATTCCCACCAGTACTGATGGCCGATGGCGATCACTTCGATCGTCCCAGGCGGCTTGGGGGCATCCTGAATGGAATGGATCACGCGCGCCGTCGCGAAGAAGAGCACTAGAACGACCAGCACGGGAATCACAGTCCACGCGAGTTCCACCTGATTGCTGCCGTAAACTTGCGGAGGCTCGCGGCCATTGTCACCGCCACGCTTGCGGAACTTCACGACCGAATACACAAGCAAGCTGAAAACAATTATAAAAATAAGACCCGTAATCGTCAGGACTAATAACGACAAACGGAAAATCGAGTCCGCAGGCGTAGATTGCGGTTTGAAAATGCTGGGAACTTGGGCCGAACTCGCGGAGGCGCCAAAGCAAAGCGTTGCAGCCAGCAACCCGCCCGCAAGCAACACAGCAATGCCCGCTATTTTTCTCCCAAGGCTGCGAGTTTGCTCGCTGCGTTTCATTTGGTTCGAGCCGTTTTTGCGGCGTCCGGCGTGGCCGTTAGCGCGGATTTCTCGCCCTTTGCGCGCGTGGCGAGCAACTCTATTAGCATGGTGTCCCGCTCCAGTTCAAGTTCTTCTATCGAGCGATTGGCCGCCTCCGCCAAAAGTGCATCGATAATCATTTGTTTGACCTGAGGAGCAAATTGCGTGAGCGTCCCGAGGGCTCGCTATTTTGTGTTCCTCGCCGATTCGGGTCTCAATCAGTTGCGACACCGGTTAAAAGCACCTCCTCACCCAAATGATTATCCATCTTAGTCTCTGAAAAAAGGCGCCTTAGCGGAGCGGCGCGAACCCGTCCTGAATCACTGGCGTCAACATCCCTGCAACTGCGCATATGTTGACACCGGCAATCAAACTAGAGCGGTCGTTGAAACGCATTTCTCAGCGAGGTCGGCTGCACGACTCTGAGAATGCGCGTACTATGGAAGTGTTGTTAGCCACGGAAGAGCTGGTTCCATCGCGGAAGTACTAACTGCGGCGTAACACTCTTTGATAATCCGGGTGTCTAATTTGACCAACCCATCGTGGTAAAATCCGCTCAGACCCCGTAGCTCAACTGGATAGAGCGTTAGCCTTCTAAGCTAAATGTTGTCGGTTCGATTCCGACCGGGGTCGCCATTCTATAGATTCTTCCAGGCTACGTTGGCGGCGCCGATCAACGGTAAAGCTTCGTTCAGAATGACATGGATCGGAATTTGGGAGAGAAAATCGGCGAGCTTTTCTTTGTGTTTTACGGCTGCGGCAAAGCGGCCATTTTTCAGCTTGGGCAGGACTTTGACGGCGATTCCTCCAGCGATGTAAATTCCACCGCGCGCGACATTCCGGAGGGCCAAGTTTCCTGCCTCGGAGCCGTAGATTTCAACCCACAAATCCAAAGTCGCGACGCACACAGGACATTCCCCGGAAAGGCCCCGGCGAGTAATTTCAGGCGCTGGATCCACAGTGTGATCGTCAAAGCCGGGATGGCGCACGGAAGGATTCAGAAACTGGTGCACGCGTAAAAAACCCCGGCCGGACAAGATCGCTTCAGCGCTTACGAATTCTTCGCTCTGCTTGATAAATTTCCACAGATCGGCGTGCTGGGCGGTGTTCGGGGAGTAGTCGGAGTGGCCGGATTCGGTCGCCATCGGCAGGTAGCGCTTGCCATCCCAAAACAATACGCCCTCGCCGAGACCGGTTCCTGCGGCGATGATTACTTGAGTGGCTTGAGGAGTCGACACTCCCGCGTGAATAGTTTCGATGTCCTGCGGCTCAAGAACTTCAATGCCGTAAGCCGAGGCCTCAAGATCATTCAACAAGCGCACGTAGCCGAGGCCCAGATGTTTCGCCACCGAAGCGCCGTCAACTACCCACGGCAGGTTCGTGCCACGCACTCGGTTGTTCACCACCGGACCGGCGATTCCGAACGAGGCCTGCGTGATTTTTGCGTTGGCGCCGCTCAAAAAAAGACTCATGATTTCTTCCAGTCCGGAATGTTCGCTGCTGGCAAAGCGTTTGCGGGCCACACACACGAGTTTCTCGCGCTGCACATCGAACAGCCCGAGATTTGACTTGGTTCCTCCCAAGTCTCCCGCAAGAATCATCGAATCCCTCCACCGCGTTCCATGGAAACCGAATCTATATCGAACTGATGGTGAAACGCATGAGAATTCTGCGCGTAAGAAAGTTTATAAAGGGCGCCAGTGCCGGCCTTCGGAAACTGCCAAATCATCCGCGGCCCGCGGTCCTTCGCTGCCGGCCGGATAATTCGGAAAAGGCGGCGCGGAGGCGCCTTGCCAGGCTTTCAAAATCGGATCGACGAGCGCCCAAGCCGCCTCCACGCTGTCAGCGCGGTCGAAAAGCGTGGCGTCTCCGCGAATGCAATCATTGATGAGCGTGGAGTAAGCTTCGCGTGAGACCCCGCCGAAAGTGGCGCGATACTGAAAGTCCATCGTTACCGGCGAAATATGCATTTGGCCGCCGGGCGCTTTCGCTCCGAAAGAAAGCGAAATCCCCTCGTCCGGCTGGATATTGAGGACGATGGAATTGAGTTCGGTGCTCTCGCCGCGAAAAACCTTGTGCGGGGCCGGCTTGAATTGTATGACGATCTCGCTGATGCTCTTTTTCAAGCGTTTTCCTGTGCGCAAATAAAAAGGAACGCCGCTCCAACGCCAGTTATCCACCAGAAGCTTCATCGCGACGAAAGTCTCCGTCGGAGAATCCGGCTTGACTCCCGGCTCCTGCCGATAACCCACCACCGGTTTTCCATCTTCCTGCCCAGCCGAGTACTGGCCTCGGACCACATATTTCCAAATCGCGTCGGGAGTGAAAGGACGAATCGACTGCAGCACTTTGATCTTTTCGTTGCGCACCGAAGTTGCATCAAACGTAGCCGGCGATTCCATGGCCACAAGAGACGTGAGCTGGAGGACGTGGCTCTGGATCATGTCGCGCAGTGCTCCGGCAGATTCGTAAAACGCCGCGCGGCGCTCGACTCCCAAGGATTCCGCGGCGGTGATCTGCACGGAATCGATGTAATTTCGGTTCCACAAAGGCTCGAAAATTCCGTTGCCGAACCGGAAGACCAACAAATTTTGCACCGTCTCTTTGCCCAGATAATGGTCGATGCGATAAACCTGAGACTCATCGAATACGCCGAGAAGTTTCTGGTTCAGCTCGCGCGCGGAATCTTGATCGTGTCCGAACGGTTTTTCGATGATGATACGCGTCCACGATTTGTCGGACTTGGGACGCGCGAGACCGGCTTTGCCGAGCTGCTCGATAATCTTCAGATAGATTTCCGGAGGAGTGGCTAGATAAAAAAGTCGATTGCCGCCGAGTTGAGCTTCGCTGTCGAGCTTGTCCAATCTCTCCGCCAGACGGCGAAAAGCTTCCGGATCGTCATAATCTCCGGTGAAGTACTGAAGATTTTCCAGGAATTCACCGCGCCGGTTATCGTTGCCTTCCGGCGCCTTGGCTTTGGACAAAGCTTCCGCCGACTTGCTCCGGAATTCGGCATCGTCCATTTTTGTACGCGAAAATCCCACCAGGCGGAATCGCGGCGCGAGACAGGCATGGAAAGCAAGATCGTAAAGCGCGGGCAAAAGCTTGCGCTGCGCCAGGTCGCCGGAGGCGCCGAACATTACAATGGCGCAAGGCTGAGAAGGTACCTCGCAGTAATAGGCGTCGGCTTTCGGCTTTTCGGCAGTTTTTAATGCTTGGGCGTCCGCCATAGGTCTCCCCGAGGAGCTAGCGCCAGCAACGGGACGCCAGCTTTTCTACTTTCTCAAACCCAAAGTTTCCAAGAGAGCCTATCATAATTATCGGCGTGCGCTGCTTTCAACTAGGAGTTGTCCGGCAAAGCGTGCTGCGCTAGCTGGAATTTCTCGCGCCGTTGAAGTATCTTCAATTAGACGACATTAGAGGAGGTTTCATGGCAGACGAAAAGCGTTCAGACAGCGCAGGGGCGGCCGCCCAGCCTGCGTCGCAAGGTGTGCACATGGTGAAGTGCGTAAAATTCGGCAAAGAGATGCCGGGGCTTGACCGTATCCCGTGGAAAGGCCCGATCGGAAAGCGCGTTTATGACAACGTTTCCAAGGAAGCGTGGAAACTGTGGGTGGAGCATTCCAAAATGATTATGAATGAATTCCGCTTGAATCCGCTCGATCCCAACGGAATGAAGGTCATGGAAGAACAGATGGAAATGTTTTTCTTTGGGGAAGGCTCCAAGCTGCCCGAAAGTTACGTGCCGCCGAAACATTAGGCTCAGTATTTCCGGGAATCGGCCGCTCACATACCGGGAATACGCTAAACTAGAAACGGAATCCATCAGAGGAGAACCTATTCGCGCATGAGCCGCACATCGAAAAATTCCTTTTCCACACGCTCGGCTTTGCGCTCCGGCGATGAATCGTTTGAAATTTATGGTTTGAACGCACTCGAACGCGCTGGTGTGGGAAATGTGGCGCGCCTGCCATTCTCCCTAAAAGTGCTGCTGGAAAATTTGCTGCGGCATGAAGACGAGCGATTCGTGTACGCGCACGACATCCGCGCGCTGGCGGGCTGGGACCCTTCGAGCGCGGAAGGCGCCACGGAAAAAGAAATTTCCTTTATGCCCGCGCGCGTCTTGCTGCAGGATTTTACCGGCGTACCTGCCGTAGTTGACCTGGCAGCGATGCGCGAGGCCATGCGCACGCTCGGCGGTGATCCCAAAAAAATTAATCCGTTGCTTCCAGCTGAACTGGTGATCGATCACTCCGTGCAAGTGGATAAGTTCGGCACCACCGGCGCTTTCGCGTTCAACGCTGATCTGGAGATGCAGCGCAACATCGAGCGCTACGCCTTTCTGCGCTGGGGCCAGAAAGGGTTTCGAAATTTCAAGGTTGTTCCGCCGGACACGGGCATCTGCCACCAAGTGAATCTCGAATACCTGGCGCGCGTTGTTTTTCGAGAAAAACAGGATGGCCACTGGATCGCGTTCCCCGACTCGCTGGTCGGCACGGACTCGCATACTACGATGGTGAATGGCCTTGGAGTTTTTGGATGGGGCGTCGGAGGCATAGAAGCGGAGGCCGCAATGTTGGGCCAGCCACTCTCGATGCTGATTCCTGCCGTGATCGGTTTCAAACTGTACGGCCGTTTGCCGGAAGGCGCAACCGCGACGGACCTCGTTCTTACCGTGACACACATGTTGCGCAAGAAAGGTGTCGTCGGAAAATTCGTGGAGTTCTACGGCACCGGCCTTTCCAGCCTCACGCTCCCTGACCGCGCCACCATCGCCAACATGGCGCCCGAATATGGCGCGACGATGGGCTTCTTTCCGGTGGACGCAGAGACGCTCGCTTACTTGCGGTTTACCGCTCGAAGCGAAGAACACGTAAAACTGGTCGAAGCGTACACAAAGGAACAGGGTCTTTTCCGCACCGACGCGACACCGGACCCCATCTTTTCCGATCGGCTGGAGCTCAATCTCGCAACGGTGGTTCCCACCATGGCCGGCCCGAAGCGCCCGCAAGATAGCGTTTTTCTGACCGATGCGAAAAGCTCGTTCGAGAAATCTTTGAGTGCCGATCCCAAGTCGGTTAGCGTGCAGAACAACGGAGACCGTTTCGAGTTGGGAGATGGTTCGGTAGTGATTGCCGCGATCACGAGTTGCACCAACACTTCGAATCCTTCGCTAATGCTCGGAGCAGGCCTGCTTGCAAAGAAAGCAGTTGAGCGCGGGCTGACTTCCAAGCCCTGGGTGAAAACCAGTTTTGCTCCGGGATCTAAAGTTGTCACTGATTACTTGGACAAAGCCGGGTTAACGCCTTTCCTCGAATCGCTGCGCTTCAACCTGGTTGGCTACGGATGCACAACCTGCATCGGAAACAGCGGTCCGCTTTCCGATCCGATCAGCAAAGCAATCAAGGACAATAATCTGCACGCAGTTTCGGTGTTGAGCGGAAATCGAAATTTCGAGGGGCGCATCAACCCTCTTTGCCGCGCAAATTATCTGGCCTCGCCGCCTTTGGTTGTAGCCTATGCGCTCGCAGGACGAATGGATTTCGACATCGTCAACGAATCCCTCGGCAAGGACAAGGGAGGCAAGCCGGTCTATCTGCGTGACATTTGGCCGACGCCCGCGGAAGTCGAGGCGACGATGCGTTCGTCCGTTTCCAGCGAGATGTTCAGGAAAGAATACGCTGACGTGTTCACCGGTGACGAGCATTGGCGAGCGCTACCGATTCCTGAAGGCGATCTTTACGCCTGGGATACGAAATCCACCTACATCAATCATCCTCCATTTTTTCAGGACATGCCGCGGAACCCCGTAGCGCTGAAAGATTTGACCGGGCTGCGCGCCCTCGCCGTTCTGGGTGACAGCGTGACCACCGATCATATTTCTCCCGCCGGCTCGATTCCCGCCGACACGCCAGCCGGACAATATCTAATTTCGCGCGGCGTTCAGCCGAAGGATTTCAATTCGTATGGCGCGCGACGCGGCAACCACGAAGTGATGATGCGCGGGACATTCGCAAATATCCGCCTGCGCAATCTGCTGGCGCCCGGCACTGAAGGCGGGTGGACGATTCATCAGCCTGACGGCGAAAAAATGTCCATCTATGACGCGGCGATGAAATACCACGAGGAACGCGTGCCGCTCATCGTCTTCGCAGGAAAGGAATACGGCTCCGGCTCTTCCCGCGACTGGGCTGCCAAAGGAACTGCCTTGCTGGGAGTGCGCGCCGTGCTAGCGGAAAGTTTTGAACGCATTCACCGCAGCAACCTCGTTGGTATGGGAATCCTGCCTCTTGAATTTTCACCGGACCAGAATCTAGCGACTTTAGGGCTCACGGGACTGGAACTTTTCGATATTGAAGGTCTCGCGCATAATTTCGAGCCGCGTAAGAAAATGAAAGTCCACGCCCGAGCCGCTGACGGCGCTGTAAAAACTTTTACCGCCATCACTCGCGTGGATACGCCCTTCGAACTTGCCTACTACCACCACGGCGGAATCCTGCAGTACGTCCTCCGGCAAATGTTATAGTCCCTCAATCGCCGCATCGCAGCCGCAAACGCCGCCCATGCCGCCGTCGCGGGCGATTCCGCAATAAATTGAAATCGAATCGCTTCCAGCAGGCGCGAAAATTCCACTAGGCTCAGCGCTCGAAACATGCTATCGTTGTTTTGCGTTTGTTGCTCTTGTAACACCTTTAGATTCGATTGAAGGGGCTGCAAGTTCAAACTTGCAGCCTCTTTTGCTTTACGGCTGGAGGCGGTCGAGAAGCACAAATAGCTTAAAAAGAAGGAAGTACATCAGTGAGAGAACAAGGAACAGTAAAGTGGTTCAATGCCAGCAAGGGTTTTGGATTCATCCAGCGCCAGTCCGGCGAGGACGTTTTCGTCCATTTTTCCGCGATTCAGGCGGAAGGATATAAGTCGCTGAACGAAGGCCAAGCGGTTGAGTTCGAAGTTACCCGTGGCCCCAAAGGCCTGCAGGCTGCGAACGTCACCAGCCTCTAGTCAAGAAGGGCGAGCCGGCAAACCCGGCTCGCTCTTTTTTTTTGCTCGCACGCGATTTTTCAGTCTAGGAGCCCCGTTGAAAGCTCTCCCCGAAGGACAGTACATCAAGCACTTTCAGTACGGTTTGGGCGTGATTACGGAATCCGATCACGATCGCACTTCGATTGATTTCGATCTGCACGGCATGAAGAAGTTCGTCACCAGCATTATGGTGGTCGAAATAGCGGAAGGCACTCCTCCGAAGCGCAAACGAGCGAAGCGCGTGAAGAAAACTGTCGCGGCGATCGCTGCGGCTGCCGGATCTTCGCCTGGAGCGAAATGACGTCGCAAATCATCGTTCAGTTCGTCGGCTTCCAGTCTAAGCCGTCGGTGCGCGAATACACGTTCACCGTTCGAGAGCCGCAAACGGAGCCTCGCGAATTCACTCTGTCGATTCCGAACGACGCGTTCAACACCCGCCGCGTCCGCTATCAGGATGCCCCGGACATTTGCTCGCACAGGCTTCACCGCGAACTAGCTGCCGCCGAAAATCATCCCTCGAATACTCATTTCGATCTGACGGATGCTGAACTAGATGAATATCGCACCACGCATATGCATAAGCCTCCCAAGTATCCTTACGCCCCCAAGCCTGACCAGGACGCTTAAAGCTCGCGTTTCCCTCTCGCAGCTTCCCGTGCCAGGCGCAGCTGAATCCAACTCTTCGATTCTTTCGGTTTCGTCGAAATTCGTGCGCCAAAATTTCCCCAAGCTCTTTGCCATATCCGCGCTCGTGCTGGTTCCCTGCTTCTGGCACCGCCGCATCATCGCGGGCGACCTCGGGAGCCACATGTACAACGCCTGGCTGGCGCAACTAATCGAGCACGGCCAAGTGAGCGGCTTGTGGATTGAGCGGCGCTGGAACAATGTGCTCTTCGACTTCGTCGTCAGCGGGCTGGGAAAAGCTTTCAGCTTGCATATCGCGGAAAAAATCGCTGTATCGGCAGCCGTCTTGATTTTCTTTTGGGGCATCTTCGCGTTCGTTTGCGCGGCCAGCAAGAGCGTCCCATGGTTTTTGCTTCCCGTCATCGCGATGATCACCTACGGCTACACTTTCCATATGGGTTTCTTCAATTATTACCTTTCCATCGGGATCGCGTTTTGGGGCATTGCAATTTTCTGGCGCGGAAATAAATGGGAGCGCTTGATCCCGCTTGCATTGGCGCCTCTCATTCTCCTCGCGCATCCGCTCGGGCTCGTATGGATGGTCGGGGCTATTGCATACATTGGAATCGCCGAAGTGACGCCAGTTCGTTACCAGCTATTATTGTTTCTCGCGGCAGCTATATCGCTCGTTCTGATTCATTACGATTTTTGGCGTCACTATATTGTGGAGGCCCAGACCCAACCGTTTTATTTTTTCACCGGCGCAGACCAGCTGCTTCTCTTTGGTTCGCGGTACGAAATTCCGAGCGTCGCGCTGATCTGTTTTTCCATCTGCGCGCTGGCAATAGACGTTTTCACCAGGTTGCGCGAGCGCGGCCTCTGGAAGCAATACTCAATTCCGGCACAGCTTTACGTGCTCCTTCTCCTCAGTGCTGTGCTGCTTCCCAACGGCATCCGTTTACTGAACCAGGCTCCAGCCCTGGCTCTCTTGAGCGGGCGATTGACTTCCGTTTCTGCTGCCGTATTTTGTTGCGTGCTCGGCGTTATGCAGCCGCGCAAGTGGCATTTAATCGGCTTCGCGGCAATCGCCGTGGTATTTTTCACCTTTCTCTATCAAGACACGGCGATCATCAACAAGATGGAAGCGCAGGCTGAGCGGCTGGAAAGAACTTTGCCTCCCAATCAACGCGTGCTGGCCACAATCTTGCCGCTGCCGGGCTCCCGTATTTCGATTCAGCACATCGCCGATCGCGCCTGCATCGGCTATTGCTTCAGCTATGGCAATTACGAACCTGGCTCCGCCGAGTTTCGCGTTCGCGCGTTGCCCGGCAATCCTTACGTGATGTCCTCTTTCGATTCGGTGCCTGACATGGAAGACGGAACCTACGAAGTTCAACCGGAAGATTTGCCCGCCTATCAACTCTACCAATGCAGTCCCAGCGGCAAGGATTTGTGCATTCGTCCGCTGGAAGCCGGAGAGGAAAACAATCGGCTTGGAATTGAACCGGCCGGCGAATGACTCTTTAAGGCAGAATACCGAAGACGGCTACGCCGGTCGGTGTGCCGACGAACACTTTTCCGTTCGCAATCATCGGAGTGATGAATTTGTTGTCGGAGAAGCTGTCCCGTCCGTTGGCTGCCTGGCTGCTGTTGTACAGCTCGTTTCCAAGATTCGTGGCGTCATACGCGTGCAGGACGCCGGTGTCGTGGTTCTCCACCGCCCACACGATTCCGGCAGCAGTCCCGTTCGCGGAAATGCTGGGCGTCGTTCCCGGATAAGCAAAGTCGGCCGAACTTTGCGAACCGGCAGGCGCGACGAGTTTGGCGTTCACGATCGCGAAAGCCCGCAAGGAATCGCCGACGGCGCCGTAATAAACAGTGTTGTTGAAATAGGCAGGAGTTGACCACACGCCGCCGCCTAAGCCGTTGGTCGAAATCTCTTGATAAATGGCGTTGTCGTTACTCGTGTTGAATTTCCCCATCATATTCCGGTTCACGACGTAAATATGCCCATCTTTGCCGGCTCCCACACCGAGTTGCCATGTGTTGCCGTTGCCATCCTGAAGATCGGGCAGAAGTATTTCACCGCCCGAACCTAGGTCCTGATCCGAGTTCGATTCCGAAGTCGTATTGAACATTGTGAAATAATCGCCCACACTGAGGTTATTTCCCGAAGTCGAAATTTTGATGAACGCGTTGCCGTAATCTCCGCTTACCGGAAAACCGTTGGTGTTGAGTGTGTTATCAAAAGTGCCGTTCGCATCGAGAAAGTAGAAATTCCCGGCGGAATCTGCGGCTGGGCCATCGCCCGCCATCCAGATTGCACCTTCGCCGCCGTTGGGAATTACGTTGAGCACTCCAGATTGCTGCAATGTGTTTTCATTGTAGCCAATGATCCAGCCGGTGTACGGCCCAGTGTCGCAATGCGATGCCCAGGTCGTATAAATCACGCCGTTGAGCAGCAGCAGCGCGGCCCTCTCCTTGTATTGTTTCGGGTCAAACGTAGTCGTCCCGCTTTGATTCGGATAAGTGGCCTGGATCGTCGTTGGGCTTCCGGAAATTTCCGCACCGGTCGTAATATCCAGAGCGTGGAGCCGCTGGAAATAATCGCCGTTGGCGTCTTTCGACATTGCCACCAAATACATCACGCCGTGCGCACCAGCGTGGAGATCGATCACGGGTGTTGCAGTGATGCCGATCTCCGGACTCACTTCGCTGCAGTTACGATCGTCGCTGCTAGTCTCACCCGCGCCTATCGCGGACACCTTCCAAAGGGGAGCTCCCAGGCTATCAGCGTCAAACGCGTAGGCTGAACCGTGCTCGGTGACCACAAACACGACGTTGTGCGCCGCGCCCGACACGGTCAAACTTGAAACGTACAGCGGCTCGGCGACCACTTGCCCGTCCAGCGTCAAAAATCCGATCTTGCCGAAACTCGTGGAGTTCACGTTGGCGGGCGTCAATATTGTTTCATTCAGATTTTGGCCCGTGCGCGCGACATCATTGTGGAACGTAAGCACGGTTGCATTGCCAACTGGCACCACGTTCGCGTTCACCGTCAGCGTGACAGGGTTGCTCGTCGCGCTCCCCAGAGAATTACTGACCTGGACTTTAATTTGCGCGCCCGTGTCTTGCGTTGTCGCCAATGCAATCACGTACGTGCTCGCGTTGGTCCCTGCATCGGCTCCGTTATTGAACCACTGATAGGTGAATGGGGGGGTGCCGGACGCGGTCACCGAAAACGTTGCCGATTGTCCTGCGTTGACTGTTACGTTGACGGGCGGCACGGAAATCCCGGCTGGCGTCGAACCAGTACCTCCGCCCTTAGGGACTGTTCCGGCAACGCAAGCTGTAAGGCCCATGGCTAGAGACACGAACAGTATTGCTGAAAGAAAACTGGTTTTGGGTTTCAGATTCAGAGCCTTGAAAGCGATCGATTTATGTCGTATAGACACTTCATCGTCCGTTCTTCACTAAACATTAGGCCCAGAGCCAACCGCGACCGAACTATTCTAGCCCGTCGCAACATCTGCCGACCAGTACAGTTTCGGTACAGTTTGGGATCAGCGAGCCTTGAGGCGCTAATAGACGCTTGACGGGACCGCAAATACTACCCGCCGTAACCCTTCGGATGGCGTTTCCGCCAAGTCCACGCCGATTGAACGATCGCGCGCAAATCAGACACCGCCGGCTTCCAGCCGAGAACGGTTTGAATTCTGGAGGCATCGGCGACCAATCTCGCGGGATCGCCCGCGCGTGGCGCTTCAATTCTTGCGCGTATTTCGCGCTGCGTCACCTGGCGCGCGCACTCGATCACTTCAAGCACGGAATGGCCATGTCCGGTCCCGACGTTAAGAGATTCGGACTGGCCTCCCCGGCGAAGGTGATCGAGCGCCAGAATATGCGCGTCGGCCAGATCGGATACGTGAATATAGTCGCGAATCGGAGTGCCGTCCGGCGTCGGATAATTGTCCCCAAACACCGAAAGCTCGGGCCTTTCTCCCGCAGCCGCCGCGAGTACGTTTGGAATCAAGTGCGTCTCGGGGTCGTGGTCCTCTCCATATCGTTCACTAGCCCCGGCAGCGTTGAAGTAGCGCAACGCGGCAAATCGCAAGCCGTAGGCGCGATCGTAGCTTTCCAAAAGCCTTTCCATACAGAATTTGGACCAGCCGTATGGGTTTTTCGGCCATTGGGGACACTGTTCGGTAATCGGGACTTGCGCCGGCTCGCCGTACACAGCGCAAGTGGACGAGAAGACCACGATTCGAACTCCCGCTCGAATCAGAGAGCCCATCAGCGCAGTGCCTTGCGCCACGTTATTTTCGAAATATTTCGCCGGCTCAGCAACCGATTCGCCCACCGACGCCAGCGCCGCAAAATGAATGCACGCCTCGAGTCGGTGTTCTTTTGCGATGCGCTCCAGAAGAGCTGAGTCTCCCACTTTCCCGTGGTAAAAATGCAGGCCGGGATCGACGGCTTCTCGATGGCCGTACACTAGATCGTCGAGAACCACGACATCTTCTTTGTTCGCGCGCAGCCGCTCAACCATCACGCTTCCGATGTAGCCCGCACCGCCTGTAACAAGGATCGCCATTCCTGTCCTTTCGCAACTTTACTGGCTGAAGCCCTAATTGCTTCGGCTGCGGCGCCACGTAAAGATAGTATTCACTCCATAATTCCACACAGAACTGGTGGCCATTCCGAGGATCCCGGCCAGATACCACACCACGTGAGAATCAAGCAGGAACTTCGCAAGACTGACGTTCATCACCGCACCTAAAGAACAAGCCAAATAAAAAGTAAGCAGTCCGGTAACCACCCGCCATCCGCGAAGCCGACGGTCGCGAAAGGTTACGACATTGTTCAGCAGGAAATTGAACGTCATCGCCACAAAGGTGGCCGCGACTTGCGAAAGCGTGAAATTTGCATGACCACGGTAGTAGAGCAATGCCAACACGCTAAGATGAACTCCCAGGCCAAGAGTACCTACTAGGACGTAAATCACAAATCTAGTCGGAACCCACTTACCGATGACTTTGTCGACCAGCAAGTACAAATATTCTAATTCCACGTTGAGATCTAGTTTGCTCTCGCCTCGCTGGCGATTGCGAAAGTGGTAGGGGATTTCACCGATGCGTGGGGAAGAAGGACTGGAAGAGAGCAAATCCACCAGGATTTTGAAACCCGCACCAGTCAGACGCGGAACAACCTGCTGGAAATATGCGCGATCAACCAGGAAGAATCCGCTCATGGCGTCGGAGACGTCGCACCGACATACGAGCTTGCTAATCCGGGTCCCGAAGTCACTCAGCCAGACGCGCTCGCGAGCGAATTCTCCCATACTGCCGCCGTCAATCTTCCGGCTTCCGATTACCACGTCCAAGCGCTCGGATTTCATCCGCTCCAGCATCTTAGGCAAAATGCTCTCATCATGCTGCATATCCGCGTCCATCACGGCGATATAGGGCGCCGGAGTCGCGAGGATCCCCTCGATGCAAGCCGACGAGAGGCCCTTTCGTCCGATTCGTTCCAGCACGCGGACGCGTCGGTTCGTCAAGGCTAGAGTCCGGATGAACTCTGCAGTCTTGTCGGGGGAATTGTCATCTACAAATACGATTTCCCACTCAATTCCGCGAAGAGCCTGTTCCACAGCCGTTAGCACGAGCGGAATATTTTCCAGCTCGTTGTAGGTAGGTATGACGACGGCAAGCTCAAGCGTAGGGTGAGCAGCGTATGGGTCCGCTAAAATTCTCCGGTCGGTCGAGACGGTGTCATCAGTTGACAGGTGTGCAGGGTCCATTGCCGCTGCTGCAGTATACTATTGTGATGTCCGGACTTAAATATTCCCTGCGCTATTGTTCGTATTATCGCTGGGTTTCCCATTGCCAGATGGAGGTGTGAGAACCATCAGAAGACCTCGTCTCGGCAAGATCATTGCGGAGCTAGCGATCGGTAAATCAAACCATACGCCCCGGATAATCGAAGTTTCGATAGGCTAAAAAGGTCCACGCGGTGAAAAATGGCAAGAAGATGGTCGAGAGAAGAGGAACATGCGGGCCCAGCCCTTATTTTAGTAAGGATTCCCTTTGTTCCTCTTCTCTCAAGGCCATATGATTTCGCAAATCGAGCTCTGCAACAATCGGGCGAATGCTGTACGTGAGAGCAGGGCGTAACTGTAGGCCATCAGCCAGGCAAACCACGATTCAGAATTCCCGCTGGTTTTCGAGCTCGCCGAGCGGCTCTTCAGTTGTTATCGATTCGAACCGAGGCTAGAATTCGATTCGAGGGTAAATTCTCGGGGTGCAGGCAGTTATGTCGATAGCGTGGAGCAGAAGCGCGCCAATTCTTGCGCTCTTGCCGCTTTTTTTCGTCCTTCGTGCGCAGAACGGGAAAGAATCCTTTAATGTTTACACCCAGCGCGTGAATAACCAGCGTACCGGAGTCAATCTCGTCGAAAAGGACCTGAGCCAATCGACTGTGAAAACTAACTTCGGAAAATTGTGGACTCTCTATTCCGATGCCAAAGTCATGGCTCAGCCCTTGTATGTATCTAACCTCGTGAGCGCCAAATGCCCGCAGGGCTGCAATACCGTGATATTCGCCTCAATGAACGACACAGTCTACGCGTACATTGCTGATCAGAGGCCCGCCAGCTCGAACGACACACTCGTCTGGTCTAAATCTCTCGGATCTCCTCGTCCTGGTGGGCATGACATTGACGAAGCGGCTCTCGACGATCCAACCTGGGGCATCCTGTCAACTCCCGCGATCGACGTGGCAAATAATCTGATCTATGTGGTCGCGTGGAATAGCGATCAGATGTATCGCGTTTACGCCCTGGACCTGCGCACCGGCGAAATTGCGAAGGGTCCCACGGTTATCGAAGGTTCGGTAGCGGAAAGTTCCTTTACCGAACATAATAAAAATTGGAAACAGCTTCGCAAGCAGCGCGCGGGTTTATTGCTCGACCACGGCTCGCTCTATATCGCCTTCGGCGGAGACAACTCCGGCGGCATAGCTGGATGGTTGTTCGTTTACGACGCTGCAACTCTGCAGCTTCGCACCGTGTGGAGTCCCGAGCCTGGCGGAAAGAGCGGCGGCATCTGGATGTCCGGAACGGGCCCGGTCGCGGATCAAGCAGGAGATGTGTATCTGCAAACGGGAAATGGCGACTACGATCCCAAGAGAAATCAATACGGCGACAGCCTGGTCAAACTAAAGCTGCAAGGAAATGAGTTGAAAGTGGCGGACGCCTTTACGCCCTGCAATCAGTCGTATCTCAATCATGAAGATCTGGATATGGGTTCCGCCGCGCCGCTCTTTCTGCCGGACAATTTGCTTTTGAGCGCGGGCAAGTATGGGAACTTGTACTTAATGGGCCGCGACCATCTAGCCGGATATATTTCGGGCGGGTGGCATAGAGAGGATTGCAGCGAATCAAGCGGTGTGCTGCAGGTTGTCGCGGTAAATCGCGGACACATTCACGGTTCGCCGCTTTATTGGAAAGGTCCCGCCGGCAATCAATGGGTGTATGTGATGGCCGAAGCGAAAAATCTGGAGGCGTTTCCTTTTGTTGACGGAAAACTGAGGACCGCGGCGGCTGATGTCAAGATGAGCAATTGGAAACCCCCGCGGCAAGCGCCGCCAATTTGCCACAAGCCGGCCCGGAATTGGATGCCCGGCGGGATTCTGGCCCTGTCGAGCGACGGAAACCGGTCGGGGACTGGTATCGTATGGGCCTTGGTTCCCGTGAATGGCGATTCAAACACCTTTCGTGGCGTCAAGGGAATGCTGCTCGCGTTAAACGCAGAGGATGTTTCGCAGGAGCTATGGCGCAGCCAGGGATCCGACGCTGAGACTGACACGGCCGACAGCCTCGGATTGCTTGCGCGTTTTGTGCCGCCCACGGTGGCCAACGGCAAAGTTTTCATCGCGAATGCGGGCGATCGCGAAGAACTCAAGCGGTATTGCAATACGCGGCCAACTCAATTTCCAAAAAATTACGGCGTGGTGGTATACGGCCTAAAGAATTAGCATTCCGCATCGATCTACCAGTACGATGCATTGCCAGTGAAAACCTCTTCCATTCTCAAAGTTCAACGAATTCGAGATTTTTTCTTTCTCTCGATGCTGACCTTTGCCGCGGTTCTGGTACACGGCTACCACTACGGCGTCGAGGATCTGGGTATTTATCTTCCGGCCATCAAAAAATTAATCGACCCCTCCCTCTACCCCTACGACGCAAACTTTTTCCTCCTATTCATTCGCTGGACGTTCTTCCATCAGGCTGTGGCCGCCGTAGTGCGTACCACGCATATTCCCCTGGAGCTGTTTCTCTTTTTGTTGCACCTGCTCAGCATTTTCCTGGTCCTGTTGGGATGCCTGCGTTTAATCCGCAAGTGTTTTAACCAGCCCGTCGCCCAATGGTGCGGAGTCGCGCTAGTTGCCACTCTGCTGACTATGCCGGTGGCCGGGACAGCTCTCTTCGTGGTGGACCAGCATCTGCATCCGCGCACTTTCGCCACCGCCTTTCTCCTATTCGGCGCGGTGACCGTGCTGGAAAAAAGACCGATCGCGTTGCTCTGGATTTTCTTGACGGCACTTTGCCACCCCACCATGGCGGTGTACGGCACTTTTCATTTGTTTATCCTCGCATGGCCGGGAAAAGTTTTGGCGCGACCGGCGCTCGCCTTTGGCGGTATCCCATTCTCAGCCCCTCCGAATCCGATCTGGCGGCAAGTTATGGCTGGCCGCAGCTATCACTATCCGTTCCTCTGGGCTTGGTACGAATGGCTCGGAGCTTTGGTCCCCATCGCCTTGCTTGAATACTTCGCGCGAGTCGCCCGGCGTGACGATATGCCGACATTCGAGCGTGTGTGCCGCAGGCTCGTCATTTCAACTTCCCTGGGCATCCTGATCGCGATTATCGTCTGCGAGTTCTTGCAAACGCAGACGCAAACCTGGGCGCGCCTGGAACCCATGCGCGTCCTGCATTTCACCTACGTGATCTTTATTTTATTTTCGGGCGCCATGCTCGGAAAATATTTGCTGCGCGAGCGGCCTTTCCGATGGTTTGCACTGTTTGTTCCGCTGGCTTTCATCATGTTTTATGCGCAGCGCCAGGAATTTCCGTCGAGCTACCACATCGAATGGCCCGGCCGCGCTCCGCGCAACGAATGGGTAAAAGCGTTCGAGTGGGCCCGGGACAATACTCCCGAGAGCGCATTTTTTGCGTTGGATCCAAATTACGCCAAATTGCCCGGGGAGGACTATTTCGGATTCCGCGCATTCGCGGAACGCAGCATGCTAGCCGACGGCGATAAAGACGCTTCCGTCGTCGCCCTGTTTCCTGAACTCGCGTGGCAATGGAAGCTGGAAGTCGAAGACCGGCAAAATTGGTCGCAATTTACCGTCGCAGATTTCGAACGCTTGAAAAAGAAATACGGCGTGACCTGGGTAATCGTAGTCAGGCCTGGAGTCGCGGGCCTTTCGTGTCCTTATGCCGACAGCCAAGTAATGGTCTGCCGGATTCCCTAGTCACTTTGGCGTTTTGTTTTGACTTATTTCTTGACAGCCCAGTGCTGGCCAATGCCCCCAAAGAAGTACGAGCGCGTCGCGACTTGCTCATACCCGGATTCCTCCAGCAGCACAGAAAAGTCCCGCATGGAGAGAAAGCTTCTCAGTGAATCTGGAATATAAGTGTAGACGCGCGCGCGGCCATGTAGCAGCAAGCCCCAAACGGCGCCCTGAGCGTATAAGTACGCGAGATAAATTTCGCGCAACACAGCATTCGACGGCAGGAAAAAATCGATGCTGACGATTGATCCTCCGGGCCTGGTGACACGTTTGATCTCCTGCACCGCTGCTTTGAGGTCGGGAAAGTTTCGCAACCCGTAACCGATGAAAACGCAATCGAAAGAATTGCCCGCGAAAGGCAAACTTGCAGCGTCGCTGCAGACCGCATTTTTCAGCCCTCGAACGCGGGCCAGGCGTAGCATCAGTTCGGTAATATCCGCGGCAATGACCGTCGCCCCTGGCAGGCGTTCGATCACCAACTGTGAAAGGTCCCCCGTCCCGCAAGCCAAATCCAACACACGTGCGTTTTCCGGTAGCGCAGCTCTTGCTACGCTGAGTCGTTTCCAACGCGAGTCCAGGCCGAAGGAAAAAACGCGGGAGATGAAATCGTAGCGCGGCGCGATGGTGTCAAACATCTGCCGCATGAGGCGGGAGTCCTGGCGTTCTTCGGGAGATTTCATTCGTGGCTAGGATGTTTCGCTGAGTTCTACTTTTACGACCGAAAGTGGCGCGCCCGGAGGGGTTCGAACCCCCGACCTTGTGCTCCGGAGGCACACGCTCTATCCATCTGAGCTACGGGCGCATTTAGGGAAATGAATGACTTTCGCGATTGATTTTACTCTGCTTCCCGCCCGGTAGCAAAAGCAATCAAATACGTCATCCGCCGCGGGCAAGGTTCTTCACTTGCTTAGCCAGTTTTTCGATCTGCTCCGCCTTCTGAATCATCGGCAGCGACAACGTATTTGCGGCGTCCGTCTTTTCAACTTCGCCTTTCAATTCACCGGCCAGCTTGTAAATTTGTTCCACGTTCTCTTCTATCTGATGCTTATTCTGTTTCAGGATTTCCTTGGTCTCTTTTTCACTCGGCTTGCCTAGGTCCATCGTCGGCGGCTGGTTAATTGGGGGCGCCCCGGGATTCTGCGCCGAATCCGGCCGGGGCGGAAGAGAGTTCTGAGCACCCGCAAAACCGGCGCTGCAAAATAAACCCAGTGGCATGCTGAGCGCCGCCGGGATTACAACGGTCAAAAAATTTCGCTTGTTCGCATCCATAGTGAATCAGCTCCTGCCGAAAAACTTCGGCAACCCTCACGCCCTCTTCGCGGCTAAGTTCGCCGCGGAAGCTCCGCGCGCCCGGGTGCGTGAATGGTATAATCCCGCTCCCCCTTATCTTATGACTGATTCGCTCAGACGGTGGATGGAATTTGCGGGCGTGCGGGCCGTGCGCATTCTGGCCATCATTTTCGTCGCTTTGGTGGTCGCACGGCTCTTGAAAGCCCTCACCGACCGCCTGATTCAGCTGGCCAAGTCTCAGTCGCGCGTGGCGCAAATGCGCGAACAGCAAACGCGCACCATGGCCGCATTACTCTATAGCGTTGGTCTGGGCCTGATCGTCGCGATTGCGATCCTGACGGCGCTGCCCGAATTCGGGTTCAACGTGAGCCCGGTAGAAGCAGCCGCTGCCGTTGCCAGCCTTGCGCTTGGATTCGGCGCCCAGAGTCTGGTCAAGGATCTCATCAACGGCTTCTTCATCGTTTTTGAGGATCAGTTCGTCATCGGCGATTTGATCCAGACCAATGGAGAAACGGGACGCGTGGAACATCTCACTTTACGCCGCACCGTGCTTCGAAATCTTACCGGGGCCATGGTGACCATTCCGAATAGCCTGGTCGGCCCGGTGGCTAACCTTAGCCGGGATTGGTCGCAAGTTTTCGTGGACATCAGCGTGCCCTCGGAAGAAATGGTGGGACGCGCCCTCACCGCGCTGGAAAAAATCGCCGCTGATTTCCGCGATGATGCGGACTGGTCGCCGGCCCTGGTGGACGGGCCGCGCGTTCTCGGCGTCGAATCTCTTTCGCTCGAGGGTATCGTGATTCGGTTGCAAGTCCGCACGGTGCTGAACCGCAAGGACGATGTGGCTCGCGAACTCCGGCGTCGAATCAAACTTGGCTTTGAGCAGTCGCATATCCAGCTGAGCCAGATGTACAATGTTTCCGTACGCGAAATTCCACCGTCGAATTCTTGATTTTTTCTCAACAGGAGGCACCCGTGGGAGAAGTTACGCACGATCAAGTGAATCTGATGCTGCGGTTGTACGACATTCGCCGAGAACCTCGCCTTCGTGAAGCGCGACAGTGGTTCATGGATAATTTCCGGCCCACCTCGCTGGACGAGCTGATGAAGCAATACCCTCCGGCGAGCCAGGAAAACGCTTACTTTCGCATGGTCATGAGCTACTGGGATATGGTTGCCAGTATCGTCAACCGGGGATTGATCGATCAAGAATTGTTCTTCGAGAACTCCGGAGAGCAGTGGGTCGTTTGGGAGCGCCTGAAGCCCGTGGTCGGCCCATGGCGTGCAGCTATGAAAAATCCGCACATGCTCAAGAACCTGGAAGAACATTGCAACCGCTTGGAGGCCTGGCGCGAAAAGCGTGCCCCGGGGACGAATCAAGCGATGCGCGACATGTTCGCCCAAATGGAAAAGGCCGCCGCCGCAAAGAAATAGTCCGCCGGAAAGCAGAGGGCGTTCGCAGCCCGCCATAGCGCTGCATGAAAGACCTGAATTTCGGCAATTTCCCTAGGTTTTCTTGGGGAAATTGTGATAGCTTTTCCCAGACCCCGCGATCGGTTTTTTTCTGAGACGTACGGAATCCGGGAGCATTGGCTTGATTTGCGCCTGACCCAGGGCATCCGGAGAGGAATATCCAAATGAATGTCCGTCATCGAGTCGTTTCTGCGCTCGTGCTGGTAATGTGCCTGGCGCTGATAATCCCTCCGGACGTCGCGGCTCAGGCGGCGCAAAGCGCGGGCAAAATCACCGCCGTGGTGCCGGTCGTGAACGTGGTACGCGGCCCGCAGCAAGTGGCCGCTTCGACTTCTCAGCAGGTATTCTGGGGCGACGTTATCAACACTGGGCATCTGGCCCGCGCTCGCATCGCATTGGACGACGGCTCGATTCTTAACGTCGGCTCGGACACCAACCTGGCAATTGCAAAGCATGATGCGACGCAGCAACAGACCGACCTCGACTTGAATTACGGACGCGTGCGCGCCAAAGCAGCCAAGCTCGTGAAGCCGGACGCCCACTTCCAAATCCGAACCTCCGTGGGTGTTGCCGGCGTCGTCGGTACCGACATGGTAGTGATATTTGACGCCTCGGGACAGATGCAGGTGATCTGCGTTGAGGGCGCTTGCAAAGTTTGCGATGCGGCGGGGCATTGCGTTCTGATGAAGGGCGGCCAACAGTCCAGTGTTCGTAGCAACGAACAGCCGTCTCAACCCGTTCAGGCTACGCCCATGAACATGACCGAAGCCATGAATACGACTGCCGCGACCGGCGCCGGCGCCACCGGCACCGGAGCGGGGCTCGGCACTGGCTTGGTCGTCGGCGTCACTGCGGGAATTGTGACCACGGTCGCCGTGGTGGTGGTCCGTGTGGTGACCAAGACTCAAACGTGCGGCACACCGACGACCACCGGTGTTCACGCCAATTGCACGAGGACCGATGGAGTTGGAAGAATTAATGGGCAGCGCGTGCCCTAGTCGATCCGGCGCTGATTCGGCGGCATAGACTTCAAATACCTCATTCTGAATACATCCTCATTCTTCGCATTGCCATTGATAAGTGTGTTTGTTCACTCGGTCATTCCTTCTCAAAAGGGTGCGGCGGCAGCAAGAACTGAAATCCAAAGTAGCCGACGAAATACGGTTGATTGGTTCCGGCCGGTTGCAGGCTGCGCCCCGCCATCAAAAGAAGAATTACCGGAGGATGTATCTTGTAGCGAAGGCCGGCCGCCAGCGTTTCCTGGTCGGTGGAGGGATGGAATGTTCCGATCGAGTAGAATTCAGCGTCCAGTTCCAGGTTCTTGGTAAATTCGTGGCCGACGACAACGCCGGCGAGCCATCCGTCCGGACCCTTGTGAACAAGGTTGTACCCTGCCTCCCAATTCAGATCGATAGGGCCGAGTTTCTTCGAGAATTCGAGAGGCAAGATCACGCTGGCGCCTCGCGGGGTGATACCTCGTGCGACGGAGTTATTCGGATTATTAATGGAAACCTGCGGAAAGAGTGACATGGCGAATCCCGAATCCTTGTTGTCGTAAAATCGCCATTTGAATCCCAGTTGATCCTGCCCGAGTCCGAATTTCACCGGCGAGGGATTGTCCACGCGCAGCCATGCATCTTCGTAGGTCAACTGGATGCGATCGCCGATGCCAAAGTTAATGTCCACGTCCGGCGTGTGCGCGATCGAATGACCGGGATAGAGAAACGGCATATAGGCCAGATTAATTTCCCACTGGAGATTGCCAGGAGTGCCGGGATCGTTGGTGTAGTACGGTGGCCCGCCTTGCGCAAGAGCCGACGGGGAAAGAAACACGAGCAGCCAGATTATCTGGGAGAAAATTTTGGAGGCGCGGGCGAGAATCGAACTCGCGTATGAAGGTTTTGCAGACCTCTCCCTTACCACTTGGGTACCGCGCCTTGGATTTAGAGTATAACGAAAATCAGGTTCTGTTTCAGCCCGGAAAAGACGGGCGCGGTTCCTTCGCGGCTCAATGAAGCCAGAGTCGAAATTAAGTTGGCCATTAAAATTCATTCCCACTTTATTTTATGTGCAATTCATAGGGCAGGCGCGCCTGGATGGGTTCCATGAGGCCCAGGATGTGCTGGAGCGTGGCTTGCAGGGATTCTGATTCGTTCATCTGTTCTTTTTCGCGTTCCAGAAGCTGCTGGAAGAAAGTTCTTTCTTCAGGAAGGCGGACGATTCTGACGGAATCGCTGGCCGGGATGTGCGCGAGCTGCTTGGCTACTTCGACGGCGCGGTCCACACCGCCCAACTCGTCAACGAGTCCCAAATCTTTCGCTTGGGAGCCGGACCAGACGCGGCCCTTTCCGATTTTGTCCACCGCGTCCACGGACATTTTACGGCCCGCGGCTACTCCCTTTGTAAATTCGGCATAGGTTTCATGCAGAGATTTTTCGATATAGTCCCGCTGCGCCGGCGTGAAGTTCTGCTGCGCGGAAAAGAGCGTGGCGTTGTCGCTGGTGGCGACGTAATCCGTGCTGACACCAAGCAAATTGAAGAGTCCCGACACGTTGAGCTTGCCGATTATGACGCCGATGGAACCGGTGATGGTGTCGCGGTCCGCGACGATTTTGTCCGCAGGCGAGGCAATCCAGTAACCGCCGGACGCGGCGACGTCGGACATGGAAACGACGACGGGTTTCACCTCGTGCGCAAGCTCCACTTCCCTCCGAATCACTTCGCTGCCGACTACGGAGCCGCCGCCTGAGTCCACACGCAGAACGATAGCTTTGATGGCGGAATCCAGGCGGGCTCTGCGAATATCCGCGGCCACCGAGTCTCCGCCCATGATGAATCCGCCGCCGGGAGTGGTCCCGGAATCTCCAGAGACGATCAGACCGCTGGCGTACACGATGGCGATCTTATCCAGAGCGAAATTCGGCGTGCTCAAAGTTGTGCGGTAGGTATTCAAGGAAATCGGATTCCAGCCGCTCCCGCGCTTTTTGAAGTAGTCCTGAACCTGGTCCCAATAGCCGAGCCGGTCAACGATCTTGCTTTCCACAGCGTCGCTGGTGGAGAGTGGACCGCGATTGAGAATGGCTTCGAATTGATCGCGGTTCATGCCACGCGCTTTCGACGTGTCGCCGAGATACTGTTCGTAAACGCTGTGCAGGAGCGATTCGACTTCTTCCTTGTGCGCCGGGGTGAATTTTTTCTCGGTGTACATATTTCCGGCAGTCTTGTATTCGGCGATGTGGTAGTACTCCGGGACGATTTTCAGCTTGTCGAGAGTGCCGCGGATGAAAGTGGCTTCGGCCATCATCCCGCGAATGTTGACGGGCGTGGTGGGCACGAGCCAGATCTGCTGGCAAGCGCTGGCGAGATAATATTCCTGGTTTTGGATGCCGTCGTAGCCCAGGTAACAAATGCTCGGCTTGCCGCTCGTTCGGAAGGCAAGCAAATGATTGCGAATCTCTTCGAGTTTTGCCCAGCCGGTTTGGAGCGGTGCGATGCGCAGGACCAGGCCGGTGATGCGCGGATCGGTGCGAGCGTTGTCGAGTGCGTCGAGATAATCATGCAGAACGGGAACGGTGCCGCTGAAGGCGCTGAAAAAATCCGGGGCGCGTTGCTCTTCGATTTGGCCCGTCGCGTCGATGACCAAAACGGAATTGGAGGCGATGCGGATGTTCGGCTTCGAGGCGGTCCAAAAAATCAGCACGACAAAAAAAACCACCAGCACGATGATCACAATCGCTCGCCGTTTGCCCCAAGTCATTGTCATTCACCTCTTCCCACTCGCGAGCAGGCAATGCCTGATATCGCGGGCTGATAAAGCTGGCAACAAGGTAGCATCGAGGGGCGCAAAACTCCAATTTGCGGTGCCGCTGATGTGTTCACCGCGGGCGTTCTTGCTGCTGTTTGAGCGGCGAAAAACGAGCGGGAAAGTGAAAGTCCATTTTTGAATTTTTTGGCGATTTGAGCGTGTCGCCCTCTTTTGTTTTCAGCGAGTTGGAGCATGTTCTACTTCCTGAATTTGGCGATTTAATTCTGGGGTTTCGGCGCTCGGGGCAGAAGGGGAAGAAAAAGCAAGAGCAGATCCCTCGCTGCGCTCGGGATGACAGGGCAGAGGTGAACGGGGGTTGTTGCCAGGCTGACAGGAAACAGTCAAAGGCAGCGCAACCTCAATCGTGGCAAGAGCAGATCCTTCGCTGCCCAGCGTTCCTTCGTCAGGGCAAGCGGGACGGCAGCGGACAGCAATTGAGGACTGGTTCGGAGCGGGTTGAATATTCTCTCCAGATGCGTTCTGGTGCTGGACGATTACGGTGTGCTTGGTTGGGTGTTTAATCCATTCGCCGAACTCGTTGATGTGAGTGTAGGCGTACACGGCTTTGACGACGGAGGACGCTGTGACTTTGACGATTTCCGCGCATTCGATAACAGATTCGAGCGCGACACGGACGGCTTTTCGGCGGCGGGCGAAAATGCCGGTGGCGTGGACGTGTCGATAGATGGAGGAATGGTCAGGGATGCCGTATTCGCGGGCGATCTTGTCCGGGCTGCGCCAGCGGAGGAATTCGTGTTCGATGGCTTTGCGGTCGGGATGACGGCAGACTTTGCACCGGCGAGTGTGAGGGCCCATGGCCGCGCGGGGTTTCGGCTGGGAGGGGCGACCGGGTTCGGGTAGTCCACCGGCGTCGAGCTGCGGGTCGTTCTTTTGTCCCAAAACCTCCGTTCGTGCGGCTTCGGCATCGCCGGCCGGCTTCTTCTTGCCGTCCACAGTCACTTCCTCCCTCGTGCGCTGAAAAGCGCCCGAACCGATGCTAGATGAAGAAGGAGAAAGATTTCAAGGCCCTGTTAAGATAAATGTTGTATTTAACTCAGTGGTAAAGATTTAAGGGGCAAAATAATTTCGTGTGAGCAGTACTAGTGTACGCAGATCTGCGTAGGCATTTTGAGGTTGGAACACGCAGCATCGTCTCTGAGGTGTTTGGTTATTCGGATCCGCGATGTCTCATCAGCTCGGGACTGGTAATCCAGTGGTAGTTTGCGTACCAATCCACGCTGTCAGGACATAACGAAACGTCTGAACCATCCTCCAGCCGCCTTGCCCGGAGTTGGTTGACCTCCGCATCAAGGGCGCCCCCTTGAAGGAAACCAAGTTCTCTGACATACGCAACGATCTTCGAGTTCGGCGACCAGTACAGGGCCGACACGGAAGAGCCCCAATGATTGCGAAACAGTTTCTTTCTATCGCTCCCGTTGGGGTGCATGGCGTAGTAAGTGTCGCCGTCCCGAAATCCAATCCATTCCCCATCAGGAGACCAAGTGGGATCTGTTCCCTTGGCAACGTCGTCGGCTCGGTCGTTCTCGAGGTCGTAGAGCCGAACAGCGCCATCCATCTCATAGACGAGCTTTTTGTCATTCTGTGACCAGCATTGAGAGGTAACGTACGGCTTCTGATCAACATTGATCGCGATCGCCCGAGTCTGTTTGGAGTTCAAATCAAGAATTCCTAGCCTCACACTGCCGGTCGAGCGATTGATCATGGTCGAGACCAGCTTGGTCTGATCGTGAGACCAACAGGCGTCGATTCCCAAGACTTCCGGATGTTCTCCAAAGCTAAAACCATCCGGTCGAAAGGTCTGAAGAGAATCCTTCAAGGTGACGACGGCACGCTTCTTGAAGGAAACTGCATTAACACCGTCGTGAATCCAAGCAAAAGTCAGCCCGGTTTCTTGTTGCAACCGGATCAGTTCTGAGAGGACGGATTCCCTTGCCGTCGCCTCGGCAGAAGAAACTATAGTGACTGTACAGATCGCTAAGCGGAGCATTATCTTGCCCCAGCGGACGACCGAGAGTTTGCGCATGGCGATAGCTCCCTTCGGCATCATTCTGCGCCCAATCTTGCATTGAATTGGTGATATAGCAAATTAGTTAAACATCCTAGCGAGATCTGTCCGTCTGCACGGGGCTGCTTGTGACACTTTAGCGAGTGTCACAGCGCGGGACTGTTGTCAGTTATAGCCACATTTGAGGCGTGTCTCGAAAAGGCTGCGAGGGTTAGAATGCTCGGGCGATGCAACTTTGGTTTGCACACGAGAGCGCGGTAACACTGCGGGAGCAGCTCGTTACACAGATTATTCTGGGAATTTTGAGTGACGACTTGCGGCCGGGGCAGCGGCTGCCCAGCACGCGAGAACTAGCGCGGCGATTTCATCTGCATCCAAATACGGTGAGCGCGGGATACCGGCAGCTCGATCGCGAGGAGTGGGTTGCGTATCGACGCGGGAGCGGCGTGTACGTCCGGGATACGAAGCCGGAGAAAGCGCTCGCGCCGGATTTTGCGCTCGATCAGCTTGTGGGTGAGCTGCTTCGTTCGGCGCGCAAGCTCGGCGTGCCGATGGCTACGGTGCGTTCGCGTCTGCGGCACTGGTTCGAATTGCAGCCTCCCGATCATTTTCTGCTGATCGAGCCGGACGAAGAACTGAGACGGATACTGGCGCTGGAGATGCGACGCGCGGTGAAGCTCCCGGTAAAAAGCTGCGGCCTGGCTGGATCTCAACTTTCGCTGGAAGTGGAAGGCGCGATTCCGGTGACGCTGGCGGGCAAAGAGAAGATTGTGCGGAAAGAGTTGCCGGAAGGAATCGAGTTGCTGGTGCTGCAAGTGAGCTCGGTGCCTGCTTCGCTAGCGAGTTGGATGCCCGCTCCTTCGGGCGTTCTTCTGGGCGTCGCGTCGCGATGGCCGGGGTTTTTGAAAATGGGCCGCACGATTCTGGCTGCCGCGGGACTTCATCCGGAGAACGTGTTATTTCGCGATGCTCGCAAGGCGAATTGGCAGCGCGGTTTGAAGGAGAGTGCGGCGGTGGTCTGCGATTCGGTGACCGCGTCCGAACTGCCGAAGACAATTCGCGTCGTGCAATTTCCGCTGATTTCGGAAAGTACTTTGGCGGAACTTCGCCGTTACGAGGAGTTCATCCGCAATCCGCTCGCTCCCTCCGCGTGATCCTACGACAATGTGACACCTGCGAAAGTGTCACAGTGGGCGGGGTCTGAGGTTCGGCGCAACTCTAGACTCGGTGGCGAGTCCAGAGGGAGTCATGCTGCGCCGAACGCTTACTGCACTACTGATCGTCCTGTTGGCTGTCCCCGAGCTTCCCGCGCACAGCGTTCACGATTGGGAGAATGCGAAAAAACTGAAACGCGGAAGCAGCGTTGAGGTGCTATTGCAGAGCGGAGAGAATATTCGCGGAGAGGTGGAAGACGTCAGCGATGCTGGAATGCAGATTGCAACGGAGGGCGGCAACATTGAGCCGCGAGTGGGTTGGCTGCGCGACGTGGACCGCGCGAGCGTCCGAAGGATCGTGAGGATACGCCAGACCAAGTTCCCGGATTCCAGGCGTTGGATGATCACGGGCGCTGTGGCGGGAGGCGCAATCGGGTTGACGGCGGGAGCGGTCGGAGACATAGAGCATGGCAACAACGGCCGTTGGATCCTGGGCGGGCTAGGGGGAGCGGGGCTCGGGTTCCTGGTTTCTTGCGCGGCTCTAGCAGCGGTAGCGACCGTTCATATCGCGCAGACACCACGACGCCGTGACGTCGTGTATGAGGATACGACGAGCATATACCCGCCGCGCTCGTAACGACCGATATTGGAATCTCGGTCGCAGGGCGTTTCGCAAGTCCTTTGGCACTGCTCTTAAGCTGTACCTTCGTCCAGTTGTTCGGCGACGGCGCGGACGCGCACCATTGGTGAAGGAATCGACCCCTATTGGTGTTTGTGCCGGCGCATCTAGCCTATCTAGCGCATATAGCGGCACAAGCGGATCGAAACAACTGGAGAAAACTTTTGCGACGCCTATCGCACTGGCTTGTTCTGGCGCTCATCGTTGTGCATGCGGGTTGCGCAGGGACGACTAAGACGACACCGGCGCCGCCGGCGCAGGTGAGCGTCAGCGTGATGCCTGGTGCGGCGAATGTGCGAGCTGGGGCGACGCAGAGTTTTACCGCCAGTGTGACGGGCACGACAAATCAGAATGTAAATTGGTCGGTGAATGGGGTCGCCGGGGGCAATGCGACGACTGGGACGATTAGCGCCTCCGGTGTTGGGAGCGCCGTTTATACTGCTCCGGCAAACCTGCCGAATTCAAATGCGATTACGATCGGCGCGGCGTCTGCTGCGGATTCGAGCGCGAACGGGACGAGCAACGTCACCCTGTGGAACGCCACGCCGGTGATTAGCAACGTGACTCCGGTGAGTTTTACCGCGGGCGCTTATACGCTTACGGTGACGGGCAGCAACTTCGTGAGTGGCGCGCAAGTTTTGTTCGGCGGCGCGGGGGTTACCACGGCTTTTGTTTCGGCTACGCAGCTTACTGCGACAGGCTCGGAAGCTAGCGCGGGGATATTTGGCGTGAGCGTCAGCAACCCGAATCCGGGGAGCAGCACTTCTTCAGCGATCAACGTGACGGTGACTTCGCAATCAGGCGGGAATCCGCCGCCGCCGCCGAGCGCTTGCAGCGCAATCAGTTTGGGGCAGGGCGGCAGCCTCAACGGGTTCCTTCCTTTCCCGGCGGACAATTTGTGGAATTTGAATATTGCGAACGCGACGGTGGATCCGAATTCGGCGGCGATCATTAATTTCATCGGAACGAGCGATCCGGTGCATCCGGATTTTGGCTCCGGCGAGTATCAAGGGTCGAGCATTGGAATTCCTTACATCGTGGTGGACTCAGACCAAGCGCCGGTGGCGATTAATTTCACAGCGTATGGAGACGAGAGCGATCCGGGGCCGATGCCGGTGCCGGCGAGCGCGCCGATTGAGGGATATCCGAATCCGGGGAACGGCGACCGGCACGTGCTGGTGCTCGACAACAGCAACTGCTGGCTGTACGAACTCTACAGCTCGTTTCCGCAGAGCGACGGGAGCTGGAACGCAGCGTCGGCGGCGGTGTGGGATTTGACGGCGGACGAGCAGAGGCCGCTGACTTGGACTTCGGCCGACGCGGCGGGGCTTTCGATTTTCGCGGGACTGGCGCGCTACGACGAAGTGGCCAGCGGAGAAATAAAACATGCGCTGCGTTTCACGCTGCAAAACAGCCGCGCGGCTTTCGTGCCGCCTGCGTCACATTGGGCCGCGAATTCCACGAACGCGAATGCCGCTCCGATGGGAATGCGCATGCGGCTGAAAGCGAGCTTCGATATTTCGCAATTTTCGGCGACGAACCAGGTGATTCTGACGGCGCTGCAGCAGTACGGCATGATCATGGCGGACAACGGGTCGAACATGTTCATCAGCGGAGCGCCGGACGATCGCTGGGACAACGACGACTTGCACAATCTGGATCAAGTGACGGCGGCGGACTTCGACGTGGTGACGATGAATCCGATCTACACGCAGGCGAACCTGCCGACGGGCGCGACACCTGTGATCAACGCGTTCACTGCAAGCTCGTCGACGGTTTCCGCGGGCACGCAGGTGACGTTGCAATGGAACGTGACGGAAGCTTCGTATTTCGATGTGACACCGCAGGTGGGAGCGATTCGCGGGACGAGTGTGGTCGTCACGCCGACGCAAACTACGACGTATACGCTGAACGCGACGAACGAATTCGGGCGCACCACGTCCAACGTTACAGTCACGGTGCAGTGAGCGGCTGGCCTCTGACACGCAACTTCACTTCCTTCCGATCAACTAGCCGCCAGCAGAATTGAAAAGGGCGGACTCTAGTGCGCTCTTCTAGTCCTTCTCGGATGTCTAGGTGACCCCAACTCTCCCGACTTTCTCCGAGGAATCGGCACAACAAAAGATCAGACGGTGGGTTGAACTGGATTGTGGATAGGTGAATTTCCGGGGCTCCGGGCGCGCATAGGCCGCGGCTCGTGGGCGACAGGCAACAGGCCCCTTTTCTGGCGGATTTACTGGATTTCTGGTATGGACTCGGATTCCGGGGATGGCGTATAGTACTGGGCTGGCTATACTAGTCTCGCAATCTACGGATAAAGTATCTCGATGTTGGCCGATTTTTTGGGATTTATAGCAGGATTCCGTGGGAAGTGTGCACAAGGACGGTTTCGCGAGGTTTTTCGACCGGCTATTCAGCTGGTTTGGAGCGGGGCTGGTGTGGGTTATCTGTCTCTTCGACCACGGCACGGTGTGGGGAGGTTGGGAGACGGAGGTAAATCCCATGATGACTAGTAGCGTTGCCGGCGTACAACATACTTGCCCACACTGTGGCAGCGCGACCGTGCGCAGGTCGCACCGCCGTGGAGTCGTGGACCGAATACTACAGATGGTGCGATTCCGGCCCTATCGCTGCCAGGAATGTTACAACCGATTTTTTAGGATTCCGCATAAAGACCTAGCCGATCAGATCCACGATTCAACCGCCCACGTTTCGACTACGTTGTGACATCAACCATCATCCGAAATTAGCTGTTTCAGATGCGAACTACTAATTATCGCCCTTTAGAATCATACACTTGCAGGGTAACACCTTAGTACTAGAGGCCCATTTTCACCGGCGATTCGCCCTGTTATTTTTCTATCGACGGGAAAGCCGCCATGGGGATGACCAAAATCTCGAAGTGTCTGCAGTGGCTACGAAACTCCCGCAAGACGCCTGTGGTTCTGCGCCTGAGGACGAAGTTTCTGTTGTCGATCGTTTTGATCATCGCAGGCCTTACGTTCGCGACTTTGTTGGTCGTCCGCCGTACGGCAGAAAAACAGGTTGAGCGCGGGATGGAACAGGACACGCGCAACTCGATCTTGACGTTTCAGAATCTGCGAGCTGAACGCCAACTGGAAGAAAATCGCCAAGCGGACATGCTGGGCACACTTCCGACGGTAAGAGCTCTACTGTCGCCGGAAGACAAATCGCCGGAGATGCAGGAGGCTGCCGATAGCCTGTGGCTTGCGGGGGGCTACGAACTTGTGGCGTTGGCGGACTGGAAAGGAAAGATTGTCACGCTGCATACCTCCGTTCCGGGATTTACGCAGGCCGATGCAGAGGAAATGCTCTCCCGTTCACAGGGGATGGGTGGAACAGGCGGCTGGTGGTACGGCAACCGGCGCCTGTATCAAGTGGCGGCTCGTCCAGTCCAGTTTGGACCGGCCATGACGAACATGCGTTTGGGAACGGTGATCGTGGGCCGCGAAATTGATTCGAGTGTAGCAAGTGAGGTGGGGCGGATCGCGTTCTGCCGAGTAGCATTGCGTTATGGCGACGAACTAGTTGTGAGTTCCCTGCCCGCGATGGATGAGCGCACGGTGGCGGATGAGCTTCGAGAATCTCCCGGCGCGAGCAAAATTCAAATTGGAAAAGAGCCCTATCTCGCCAGCACGGTGGATCTAACGCCCGGATTGTCGCCTGCGGTCACGCTGACGGTGCTGAGGTCCTACGACGATGCGACCGCGTTCATAACGCGCTTGAACCAGGCGCTCATCGGGCTGGGCTTATTTTCTGTTTTCGCCGGGGGAGGGCTGGTCTTTCTGATTTCGTACACGTTCACAAAACCGCTGGCGACGTTGGTGAACGGCGTGCGCGCGCTGGAACAAGGCGACTTCAGTTATCCCGTGGATATTGGAAGCGGAGATGAAGTGGCGGAGGTGACCGCCGCTTTCGACCGTATGCGAAGCACGCTGCAACGAAATGAAGAGCAAAGCAAACGGTTGGGCGATCAGCTGCGGCAAGCGCAGAAAATGGAAGCGGTCGGCAGGCTGGCGGGCGGCGTGGCGCATGATTTCAACAATCTGCTTACGGTGATCAAGGGCCACAGCGATCTGCTGGAAGAAAAGATGAATTCTTCCACTCCCATGTTTCACAGCATCACGCAGGTGAAGAAGGCGACGGATCGGGCCACTTCGCTGACACGCCAACTGCTGGCGTTCAGCCGCATGCAGGTATTGCAGCCGAAAATTCTGGATCTGAACGCGCTGATTACGGAGATCAGCAAGATGTTGCCGGTGCTGATCGGCGAAGACATTGAGTACAAGTTTTATGCGGGACGTGCTCTGGGACTGGTGAAGGCAGATCCGTCGCAGATCGAGCAAGTGTTGATGAATCTGGCGGTGAATGCCCGGGACGCGATGGGGAAAAAGGCCGGTAAACTCACGATTCGGACGCGGAATGTTACTGTCGACGATGAGTGGTCCAAAGCGCATCCGCCCACGGTGCCGGGCCTCTACGTATTGCTGGAAGTGGAAGACACTGGGCAAGGAATGGATGCGCAGACTAAGGCGCGAATCTTCGAGCCGTTTTTTACCACCAAGGAGTTGGGCAAAGGCACCGGTCTGGGTCTTTCGACGGTGTATGGAGTGGTGAAGCAGAGCGGCGGCTATATTTGGGTGGATAGCGAGGTAGGGAAAGGCACGAAGTTCCAAATTTTCCTGCCGCTAAGCGGAGAAAGCGTGCAGGCGGCCGGGCCGGAGAGCGGCGCGGATACTCCCGTGCGTGGTTTCGGCACCATACTGCTGGCCGAGGACGAAGAGGCGGTGAGAGATCTGGCGTCTGAATTTCTGAGGGCGAGCGGCTATACCGTCCTGGTTGCGAAGGATGGATTAGATGCGCTGGAGATAGCGGAACAGCGCAGAGGTTCGATCCACGTGCTGGTGACGGATGTGGTGATGCCGCGAATGAGAGGCACGGAGCTGGCGCGGAAATTGAAGCGCTGCCATCCGGAACTCAACATCGTCTACATGTCCGGCTACCTGGAACACGACAGCCAGGATGGTTCTTACGAACGCGGAGCGGCATTTTTGCAGAAGCCCTTTACTCGAGAAAGCTTGTTGCGGAAAATACGAGAGCTCATCGACAGCAAGCAACACGAATCGTCGGAGTCCGTCGCAGTCGGATAATCCTGACGCAGCATCCCGCACTGAAGCCTTCGGATTACCGTGAGTTCCCTTGATTTCGATTCCGAATTCGGCGCTGAAGAACTATGCCTTGGCGTCGCGGAGAAAGCGCGCGGCTTCTTCAGGCGGAGTGGGATTGATGTAGAAACCGGTGCCCCATTCAAAGCCGGCTACTTTTGTCAGCTTGGGCATCATCTCGATGTGCCAATGATAGTGGTCGTTGATTTCCTCGCCCATGGGCGAGGTGTGGATCACGTAGTTGTAGGAAGGAAAAGCCAGCACGGAATCGAGGCGCGCGAGGAAATCGCGCATAATTCTGGCAAGGCTTCCGTAGTACGGAGCGGGCATATTCTCAAATGCTGAGCTGTGCTGGCGGGGAAGAATCCAGGTCTCGAACGGGAAGCGCGGCGCGTAGGGAGCGAGGGCGATGAAGTAGTCGTTTTCCAGGATCATGCGCGTGCCGGTTTCGACCTCCTGGCGGATCATGTCGCAAAAAATGCAGCGCTCTTTTTCGTCGTAATAGCGCTTGGAGTTGTCCACTTCCTCGCGAACGCGCTTGGGCACGATGGGCAGCGCGATTAATTGCGAATGCGTGTGTTCGACGGTGGCTCCGGCGGCTTCCCCGTGATTTTTGAACAGGAGGATGTAGCGAAAGCGGCGGTCGTTCTTCAAATCCAACATGCGGTCGCGGTAGGCCCAGAACACTTCCTCGACGGCTTTGTCGCTGATGGTCGCGAGCGTGGATTTGTGGTCCGGGGTTTCGATGATGACTTCGTGCGCGCCGACACCGTTCATGCGGTCGAACAGGCCTTCGCCTTCGCGGTCGAGGCCGCCTTCGATACCGAGCGCGGGAAATTTGTTGGGCACCACTCGCAGCGACCAGCCGGGCGTGTCTTTCCCGCTGCCGCTGCGGCCATAAGCAAGAATTTCAGACGGAGTTTTTCCTTCGTTGCCGGGGCAGAAAGGACAGTTCGCATTACCCTTGATCTGAACGCTTTCGCGGACAAAATCCATGGGGCGTTTCGCGCGGTCGGTTGAAATGATGACCCAACGCCCGGTGATCGGATCTTTGCGAAGCTCCGGCAAATTTTTCTCCTAAGGCTTAGTATCGCATCAAGCGTTGTCTTCGCCGAAGGCTGCTTTGTGGAGGCGCACGGTCGGTTTTTGACCGAGGCTTGTCTCGATGGCGAGGACGTCAAACCTCCACTCGGTATTATCCAGGTGGCGAGCGCGAAGAAATTGCCGCGCCATGCGCGCCAGGTTGCGGCGCTTCTCGTGATCGATTGCGTCTTCCGGCCTCGACTGGCCTAGCTGGGCAGCGGTGCGCGTTTTGACTTCCACAAATGCGAGCATCGGGCCGTCGTATGCGACGATGTCGAGTTCGCCCTTCATTCCCGGCACAGTAAAATTACGCGCGATCACTACGTAACCATGATGGCGGAGGTACCAGTAGGCGTAGGTTTCGCCGCGAATTCCTGTTCTTCGAGCGCGTTGTTTCGCGGAAGCTTCCAGGCGCGCCTCGGCCAAGCCTTTACTGGCGGCGAAATTCACAATCGAATACATGAACTGAGAAATCAAAGTGTACCGTCCCGTTCATAAGATAACAGCTTGTCTCGAGCCGCAGCTGCCTGCACTTTCCCAGAGCAGCGGAAAGCGGACATGATTCTGCCAGAATTAGCAGAGCGAGAGGAAGGAGTTCGTCGCAAAAATTTCCGGGCCGGTAGGGGAAAGCCCACCAGGCTCGCATCGAGTGCCAGGCTGGACGCTTTCGGACCGGAACGTTTTGCGCGCAATGGTTATAAGGTTCGCTCGATTTCGCTGATGATTCCGTCGAGAGTACGAACGGCAAACTCGGCCTGTTCCTCGTCGATCATGAGCGGCGGGCAAAGTCGCAGCGTGGTGTCGCCCGAGCCGAGAACGAGGAGCCCTTTATGAAAGGCCATCTGGACGATGCGATTGCGCAGATCGGGCGCTCGCTCCTTGGTTTTTTGATCGCGCACAAACTCAGTGCCGATCATCAAACCGCGGCCGCGAACTTCACCGACGATTTTGTGGCGCTCGGGCCAGTCAGCCGTTTGGCGCTTGATGAATTCGCCCATGCGAGCGGCGTTGGCCATGTAACTCTTCTCGATTAGGTTCAGCGTTGCAAGCGAAGCCGCGATGCAGACAGGATTGCCGCCGAAAGTGGACGCGTGCGCGCCGGGCGTCCAGTCCATCACCGAAGCCTTGGTGATAATTGCGCTGAGGGGCATGCCCGAGGCAATTCCCTTCGCGGTGCAAATAATGTCCGGTTCGACACCGGCATAATCCACGGCCCACCACTTGCCGGTGCGGCCCATGCCCGATTGCACTTCGTCGGCGACCAGCATGATTCCATGCTTGCGGCAGATTTTTTCCAGGCCTTGCAGGAATTCCGCGGGCGCGGGCAGATAACCGCCTTCGCCTTGGACCGGCTCGATGAAAATTCCGGCTACTTCGTCGGGGTCCACGCGGCGGCGAAAGAGTTCATTTTCGAGATACGAAAGGCAATCGGCGGAGGCATGCTCCGGACGGATTCCGTAGGTGCCGCGGTAGGTGTCCGGAAAAGGCATGTGAAACACGCCGGAGAGGAGAGTGCCGAATCCTTTGCGCTGGACGGCCCTGCTGGCGGTGAGTGAAAGCGCACCCATGGTGCGTCCGTGGAATGAGCCGTGAAACGCAACGAGCTTGTCGCGCTTGGTGTGGTACTTCACGAGTTTGATCGCGGCTTCGACTGCTTCCGTGCCCGAATTGCCGAAATAAACGCGCTTGGGTTCCTTGCCGGGCGCGATGGAAACGAGCTTCTCAGCGAGCTCCACCATATTGGGATAATAAAAATCCGTGCCGGACATGTGAATTAATTCGGCGGCCTGCTTTTGAATCGCGGCGACGACTTCCGGGTGGCAGTGGCCGGTGGAAACAACAGCGATGCCTGCGGCGAAATCGAGGAATGCGTTGCCGTCAACATCTTCGATCACGGCGCCGCGCCCGCGTTTGGCGACGAGCGGATAATCGCGGGTGTAAGAAGGCGAAACTACGCGCGCGTCGCGTTCTACAATCTGCTTGGCTTTCGGGCCGGGAAGCGGAGTAATCAGGTGCGGGAGCTTGGTTTCAACAATTGTTTCCGTCGCGTGCATGTCTTCCTCCAGGAAGTGAATTTATTAAGTCTTTATGTCTGCGCGCGCACAAGTGTCTGGCGCGCGAACTAATAACAAACAGATGGAGGAAAAGGACTTAATCTACGCCGAAGAGATTCGGGCGCTCGTGAGAGGGCTGGCTATGCAGCGACAGGATGTATTTCGTGGAAATCTTCATTTGTACTTCCAACGGACGCTTCCGTCTTTCGTGTCTTCCACCATGATACCAGAATCGGCGAGCTGTTGGCGTATATCATCGCTGCGTTTGAAGTCGCGGCGCTTCTTGGCGGCATTTCGTTCCTCGATCAGCGCTTCGACCTGTTCTGAAGAAATGCGCGGCTTTTCCGGGCCAAAGCCGAGCTTCGCCAGCTTCTCGTCGTCATCCTCGGCAAGCACGGCCAGGACGCCATCCACTTTCTCCATGGCGGCGATGACGCGCGGCGTGTCCTGCTGCAGGAATTCTCCGCGGTCCATTGCAGTATTTATGTCGCGCACCAGGTCGAAAACCGCGGCCAGGGCAAGTGCCGTGTTCAGGTCGCCGGACAGGCCGGCGTCGAAATCCGTCTCGGCCTTCTCGGCGCGCTTGCGGATGTCCGGGCTCGATCCGGCGGGAAATTGCTCGGCCTTCAATCGCGAGACGAAATTTCGAAGCCGCGCGACGGAGCTTTCCGCCTGCTTCAAACTATCCGAGGTGAAGTTAAGCTGGCGGCGATACGGAACGGAAAGCAGGAGAAAGCGGATGGTGGAAGGCTTGTGGCCTTTGGTGAAAAGGTCGCGCAGCGTATAGAAGTTGCCGAGCGATTTAGACATTTTCTCGCCGTCAATGATCAAGTGTTCGGCGTGAAGCCAGAGCCGGACGAACGGATGTCCTGTAGCCGCTTCGCTCTGCGCAATCTCGTTTTCATGATGCGGGAAGGCAAGATCCACGCCTCCGGTATGGATGTCCAGGGTGTCACCCAAATACTTCATGGCCATCGCGGAGCACTCAATGTGCCAGCCGGGACGGCCGGGGCCGATCCGCGTCTCCCAAAAATGCTCTCCGGGCTTGGGCGCTTTCCAGAGCGCGAAGTCGCGCGCATTTTCTTTTTCGTACTGGTCCACATCAACTCGAACGCCGGTTTTCATGCCGGCGAGGTCGATCTTCGAGAGGCGTCCGTAGTGCGGAAATTTCGCGATGCTGTAATAGACGGAACCTTCGCTGGTGTAGGTGAGGCCTTTTTTCTGGAGACGTTCGATCAGCGCGACCATATCTTCGATGTGATCGGTGGCGCGAACGAGCTCTTCAGGAGCTTCCAGGTGCAAAGCGTCCATGTCTTCCAGAAAGGCCTGGACGTATTTCTCGGTGTACTCGCGAATGCTGATTTTGGCGGCCGCCGCTTTCTGGATGATGCGATCGTCCACGTCCGTTAAATTCATCACCTGGAGCACGCGGTATTTGCGAGATTGAAGGAAGCGCCGCAGGACATCCTGGAAGACGAAAGTGCGGAAATTCCCGATGTGCGCGAAGTCATACACCGTGGGTCCGCAGGTGTACATGTGCACTTCGCCCTTATGAATTGGGTCGAGAGGCTCCAGACGGTTCGTCAGCGTGTTGTGCAGATGTATGGCAGTCATTTTCTAGAGCGGTGCAGAGGTGTAATTCTAACTGAGGCATTGGTTTGCGGCAAAGCTCGGCGACAAATTGAAGTTCCTAGTCGCGCGAATGCCTTTCCTTGTCGATCACCCAGCGGGTACTGGAGCTACTAAGGAGAAATGGGACTTCGAGCAGTACCAATAGACCGTTCATACCATTTTTTGAAAAATGTGTTCAGGTAGTCTATAGCCAGATTTCGACGCGTGCTGAAAAATCGGCGCGGGTCCAAAGAGAAAACGATGAAAAGAATAATTCTGCTGGCTGCAATAGCATTCCTCGCCGGTTCGGCGCAGGCGCAGAGAGTCTCCTCGGGAGGAGCCTCCGGGGGAACCTTGAGTTTTTCTCATTCCAGCCATGAAACGCAGGCGCCTCTGCCTCCAAATGTGAGCGCGACCAACCCAGGCGAGTTCGTTCCGTCAACTTTCGAGTGCTACAGGGAAGCGGTGGTTATCGGTCAGGAAGAGTTGGACGCGAGGCCAGTGACGGTGGCTGAGGCAGCGCGAATACTTCAGACGGCGAAGAAATCGGAGATTCAAAAACCCGTGCTGATCGCGGAGCAGGACGGCGAGGGGAGAGTCATCATCTCCAGCGGGGAACAGAAGTCGGTCGGCAAGAGCAATTATCGCGAAGATTAAGGATTCAACTGGACTCGGCGGGTGAGGATGGTCACGTCGCCTTGCTGAAAGGGCGTCGCCGTCAGGGGGCGAGATTTCACCACGAACATTCCTTCAAGGGGCAGAAGATAGCTTAGATCCAGTACATAAACTTCTACGGGCTTTCCCAAGGGCAACTCAAACTGCATCTCAATGCCTTTCGCAGGCATGGTCATGCAGCGGTACAGATCCCAGTCGTTGAAATAACGAAGGATGCGGGCGGATTTGTGGGGGATGGGCTCGTCTTGTATGCGAACCTGATCGATTCCCGAATCCGGCGGGAAAAAAACAGCAGCCTCGGGCGCGCCGCGTTCGGATCGCAAGAGGGCACGATACTGCCGCTTTCCTCCCGACTCCGAAGACTCAAGGATAGTGAATGTGGGAGCGGCGATTTCAAGGTGCGGAGCGTCGGCAAGAAATGCGGGCGAGGTGTCCCACGGAAGCGAGCCCTTGTCTATGCGATGGAAATTCGTGGCCACTCGGATGGGCTCGGGCAGGCGGCCGGAATCGGTGTAAACCACCCACTGCGATTTGCCGGAATCGCCGTCCTGCCGGTATTGCAGGTTGACGTGCTCCGGCGCCTTCGCTGAATACGCCGGCGCGACAACCGCCGCGAAAACTGCGAGCACAGTGGCGGCAATGGCCGCTCCGGGGAGAGCAAAACGCGTTATACCTTTTGGTTCGCGCAAACTGGCCAAAAGCGGGGCGAGCGGCGAAAGGAGTACCGCGATTAGGAGTGCGATGCCTGCAAGTATGCGGATGCCCAGGCCGTCGTAGAGCAGGATCACGTGGTTGAAACCCAGAATCCCCGCTGCAAATAAAGGCAAAGCCGCCGCCAGCCACACGCCATCTTTGGGTTCGCTAGTGCGCAATGTGAATGGCAATCCCACCACGGCTGCGATACACGTCGGCACCAGCAGAACGTAACCAATTCCGCCGGTCAACCAACAAACAACGGCTGAGAATAGAGCCCACCAAATCCATACGCCGGCCCACAGGCCCCAAAATCCGGAACGATTCTCAAAGGCGAGCGACACGACAGTCACCACGGAAATTGCCAGACACCAGAACGCAGCCTGCAACGGAAGCGGGTGGGCCACCCAGTTTGTGGGCGTGACTCCAGCAACATGCAGGATTTTCTGGAAGATCAATGCAAGAACGCCGGCGGTGACAAAAATCGCCAGCCAGTTGACAAATCCCCACAGGAGCGCAGAAGGCAGGAGGCGATCTTTCGCTAGTAGCCATGCAATTTGAAACAGCAAGAGAACCAGCGCGACGATCGAGATGGGAAAGCTCCAACCCGCCGGCCACATGATCACGCGGCGCTCGAAGAGATCAAAGAAAACAGCTTCTTTCACGGGCGGGCTGGTGAGGTCGCTGTTCGCAAGCGCCAGAATCATCGGCAGCGCGTTTTCTCCGTGATGTTGCAGACTTCGGGGATCGGCGTTTTCGAAATTATCCAGCGGGGTGTGATAGTGGTTCACATCGCCGATATACGCGAAATTGGCGCCCTGATATCCGACGGCTTTGAACTCAGTGAAATCCGTGTCGTTGGGAAGCTGCTTGTAAACCTGGTAGAAAATCGAACTGGCGGCGGGACGCGCGACATGCTCTGAATAAAGTTTTACCGCCCAATAATTGGCGCTGCCGGTCTCGAACATCATGCTCGGACCGGATGTGCCGCGCGCTTCCAAGTTGACGGCGGCACGGATGTCTTTGGCCCAGGGGCTCTGCGTTACGAACGCGTGCGCGCCGAGCAAACCCTGCTCTTCGCCATCATCAATCAAAATTACGATGGAGTGACGCGGCGCGGGTGCTGATTTCAGAGCGCGCGCAATCTCGATCACGGCAGCGACTCCCGCGCCATCGTCGGATGCTCCCGGGCCTGCCGGAACGGAGTCATAGTGCGCAGCCAGCAACACGGAGGCACCAGGCTCGACGCCGTCCAGCCGCGCGAGGATATTTTTCACCGTCGCGCAGGTTCCGAAGTCGTCGCACGAAAAACCGCTTTGCACTTCGGGCTGATAACCGAGCTTGGTCAGCTCGTCAACGATGCGGCTGCGAACGACAGCGTTTGCAGCGCTTCCGGTAGGGTGCGGGATGCCGTCGCCGACCAGGCGGCGAAGCACTTCGCGGGCGCGTTCAGCGGAAAATTCGGTCGCGGCGACGCTGCTGGGAAGGGGCGCAGGAGGGCGCAATCCAGCCACTGAAAGAAAAAAAATTACGGCTAGGATGGCGATAGTAGGCAGTACTCGACGTGCCCCAGGCGTTTCTTCCGGTTGCAAATAGACCCCCTGTGCGCGCCATCCTAGGATGCGGTAGGTTTCAAGTCAATGCGCAAGTGGGCTCAAGCGGAGGTTAACGCATCGTATTGAGCAGCAGTTAGCGGCACAACGGAGAGCCGGCCCTGGCGGACCAGAGGTGAATCGGCGAAGAGCTTGTTGGCCTTGATTTCCGCGAGCGAGACTGGCTTCGAGAGCGGTTTTCGGGCTTGGATTTTTATTTGAGGTTTTTTCGGGTCCGCGATATCCACAGAGATCACCTTGGCCGTTCCCACCGCGCTCTTTTGGCTTGCAGTTTCGTAGATGATGAGCTGCGCGCCGGGCTTCATTTCGCGAAGATTTCTTAAAGCCACCGGATTCGATACGCCGTCCCAGACTGTGGCTTTGTCTCGCTGCAAATCGGCAAACGAGTACTCGGAGGGTTCAGTCTTCAGCAGGTAGTAGTCAGCCATGGTGCTCCACTTTAAGACAAAAATGCGAGGAAGGAAACAGGGATAGGGTCAGTTTCAGATAAGGGCGTGAATTAGGCACTTAGATTCCGCGACAGAGAACGCTCAATTTTCGGCCAAGTTCTCGAGCCCAGCCTTATTGCGGACGATGAGCGTCGAGCCTTTGATTTGCAGTAGTTCTTTCCTTTTGAAGTCAGCGAACAGTCTAGTAACCGTCTCGCGAGACGCTCCGATCATTTGGGCGATTTCCTCGTGGGTCAATGTCAACTTGGCTCGGATCTCTTCGTTTCCCTCTCCGTGGTTGGCGCACCAATCGAGAAGAAACCGCGCCAGTTTCTCTCCGGCCGAATGCGATAGCCCGATGGACCGCATTTCGGCGATAGCAGCGTGGTACGTTTCGCCCAATTGCTGGGCCACACGCAACGAAACTTCGCCGTGTTCGCGGAGAAAGTTTAGAAAATCCGTCCGCGAGATAAAGTTCGCCTGGGCAGGCTCGATGACATCCGCCGTGAGCTCATAAGGCGTTCCCGTAACAGTGGCCGGCAATCCCAATACTTCGCCCGGGTCCCCAATTCTCACTATTAAAGTTTTTCCATCGATCGAAGACGTGGAGAGCTTCACGCGCCCGGCGCACAGGATAAAGACGCCTCTGGGAGCCTGTCCTTCCACAAAGAGCGTGGCCCCTTTTGGATAGGAAGCTGGCGATGTGATCAGCGAAAGACGCTGCACGGCCGTGGGCGAAAGATTGCAAAAAAACCGATCCTCGCGATGCGGGCAAGTGACGCAGTTCTCAATTATTTCCAGACCGTAAGGGGCGCGCATAGGTGGACCGGCCTGTATTCTATCCCTTTTCCCGTACGAAACAATTCTGAAGCCGCTGGTCATTTTTCCACTTTTAGGCTGGTATTTTTGCCTACTAGCGAGTCTCTTACGAGTCCTCAAAGGGGCAAGTGACAGGCGTCACGTTTGTGTGTGACGGCTGTCACTGCGGCCCAGTTGCGGAACATGGATAGTGGGGAAGAGAAAGGAGGATCCCATGCAAAAGGATGAGCGAGACCTGTTGGATGTCCTAAAATTTGAGCTTAGCTTCCTGGAAAAGGGCGGATATGGCCGTTCGACGAGAGAGGCCTGGCGACCGGTGTATATCTTTGAAGACTCTCCCACGTGCATGAATTACGACTGCAAGGACGACCCGGCGCCGTGCAGCGATTGCGTGTTGATGCAGCTGGTGCCGCCTGAGCTTCGCGCCGGGAAAATGCCTTGCCGTCAAATTCCACTCAACATTACGGGCGAAAATCTCGATTCTCTCTATCGATGGGGTGATCAACACGACATTGAAGAAACACTCCAAAGCTGGCTAAAAGCTACTATTGCCCAACTGGAAGGACGGCGGAAAGAGTTACCTCCGGCTAGCGGCGAGCGGTTGCCAGCGAGCGGCGAAGCTCTCAAAGGAATAGCCTTACATCAAAACCTTCACCCGAAATGTGCGAACCCCGCTTGCCCGACCGCGTTTCATTGGCTTGAAGGCGGCAAGTTCTTCCGCTTCCGGTCCGGCGATGCTGCTGTAAACTCGAGTCCTAGCGTAACCGATTCGGCGAGTAATCTGCATGGAGTGAAGCATTTTTGGCTCTGCGAACGCTGCAGCCACATCTTTACTTTAGTGTATGACCGAGAGTCTGGAGTGTTGCTCAAGCTGCTTTGGATGGAACTCCCTCTCACCGAAGTTCGCAAGGAATTGACCGAGGCGCAGCGGAAGTAACGCACTCTAATTAACCCGAAACGCCCACAACCCCCCAGTGACAGCCGTCACCGTTGATTGTGATGCAAGTCACTGCGCATCAATTCGAGTTCGGCGCATCGTGGAAGCGGAGGTGGGAAATGCGAACAGTCACGGCTGGTGCAGCGGTAAAAGTGAAAAACATTCTTTATCTCACGGATTTCTCAAAGCCTTCCGAGGCAGCCCTTCCGTTTGCGGTCACTCTTGGCCGCGGATACGGCGCCAAAGTACACGCGCTACACGTTTTGATTCCTGAGCCGTATGTTTATACGACGCCCAGCTTGACAGCCCTCGCAATCGAAGCCGAGGACGAAAATGCGCATGCGGAAATGCAGCGAGTCGAGTCTCAGCTTGCCGGACTACAGCACGAAACGATGATTGCAAGAGGAATCGAGGTTTGGTCAACAGTCGAGCAAGCGATCCAAGATAACGATGTTGACCTGATTGTCCTTGGAACGCACGGGCGTACCGGCGCAGAGAAATTGCTGCTTGGTTCTGTCGCTGAAGAAATCTTTCGCCGTTCGCCTGTGCCGGTACTCACCATCGGTCCGGGTGTTCGCGGCTCGGTACATAATGCTGCTCGGTTCCATCGCGTGCTGTTCGCTACGGATTTCAGTCCGGAGTCGTTTGCCGCAGCGCCCTATGCGGTCTCGCTCGCGCAACAAAACAAGTCTCATCTTCTCCTAATCACCGTGATACGCAAGCCCGATGAACTCAACGATTCTGACAACAGGGTATTTGAATTGTCGGTGGCTGAGGCAATTCATCGCCTTTACGAAATGGTCCCGGAGAACGCGGGCCTTGATTCCCCGCCGCAAGTGTCTGTGGAATACGGTGAACCGGCTGACCGGATCGTAGAAGTTGCGAAGCAGCGCGGTGCGGACTTGATCGTTCTTGGTGTCCGTGGCGCCGCAGGACGCATGGGCGCAGCTACTCATCTAGAGCGTGCTACGGCGCATAAAGTGGTCGCGCATGCCGCCTGCCCGGTTCTCACCGTGCGCGGTTAGCCGCCTCGTCGATTCGCATGGAGCACGGCATATGGGAAATGAAAACGATGAGTCGAGAGGTGAAATTATGAAACGCCCGCTCGAGGTGATCGTTGCGATGTTGATGTGCGTCGGGGCTGGACTACCAGCTGTCGGTTCAGTCAAAAATGCGAAGAAGGAAATGGCAACAATCGTCGCGCTGCGCAGCGGTTACTGAAACAATTCGCAAGAGCGGCCTTTACACCGCTCTCCCGCCATGCTAATTTCTCTTCCGTACCGCCGATCCGATAGCGCCAGGCGGCAGGGCCTTTGACTAGCGACCCTCCCACGTTTTTGTCTCGAAAGACCTCCAAGGAAATTTCAAATCGAAGCCCCTTCTGCCGATGAGGCGTGGGGAGCGAACTGTGCGAGGGAACTGGTGTTAAAACTGCGCAAAGTTGAGTTGTTGGGCTTCAAATCGTTCTTCGAGAAGACGCCGATCACGTTCAGCGGCAGCGGAATCACGTGCATCGTCGGGCCGAACGGGTGCGGCAAGTCGAATGTGGTGGACGCGATCTCCTGGGTGCTCGGGGAACAGAGCCATAAGCAGTTACGGGCTGAGCGCATGTCTGACTGCATATTCAACGGTACGGCCAAGCGGCCTCCGTTGGGCTTGGCGGAGGTGACCCTGACGCTGGTGGACCCGGAACTGACTGAGGCCGTGGCGAAGGTGCTGGATGCTCCGGAAGAGGCCCCTGCGGAGGCTGGACCCACGCTGGTCGAGCAGCCGGTCTCTGTGGCGAACGAAGATGGCTTTCTTGAGATTGCGTGCACGCAAACTGACGTCGCGCCGGAAGAGAACACGGATAGCCGCAAGCCTTGGAAAAAGCGGATGGCGGAGAAGCCGGCGATCGCTGTGAAACCGGGCGAAGTGGTGGTGGGGCGGCGGCTCTATCGCTCGGGGCAAAGCGAGTATTTGATTAATGGGCGCGTGGCGCGTTTGCGCGATGTGCAAGAGCTTTTCATGGGGCTGGGGCTCGGGCCTGACAGCTACGCCATCATCGAGCAGGGGCGCATCGGGCAGATTCTGAATTCGAAGCCGATGGACCGCCGTGCCATTATCGAAGAAGCGGCCGGCATCACGATGTACAAGACGAAGAGGCGTTTGGCGGAAGCGAAGCTGGAGGCGTCGAAGCTGAACCTTTCGCGCGTGAACGACATTTTGGTGGAAGTGGAAAAGCAGCTCGCTTCGCTAAAACGGCAGGCGTCGAAGGCGCGGCGTTTTGCCGAGCTGCGGGAACAAATGCGCGGGCTGCTGCGCAGCGTTCTGGCCAGCAAAGCGGAACACCTCGATATCGAGGCTGCGCGGCTGGAAAATTTGTTGCGCGAAATGGAGTCGGCGGAAGAGCGCGAGGCGCGCTCGGTGCACGATTTGGAATCAGAGCAAGAGAGGCTGAGTGCGCGAAGCTACGAGCTTGACGGCGAGCTGCGGCAAATTCACAACCTGCTGGGGCAGACGGCGCTCGATCTGGATCGCGCGGAGAACCGAATCACGTTTAACCGCGAGCAAGTGGCGCAAATTGACGCGCGGGCTGCACGGCTGGCGTTTGAATTGGAACAGGCCGAGCGGCAAGCTGCGGAGCTCACTGCGCGGATGTCGGCACAGCGCGAGGCGGCAAGTTCCCTTCGCGAGCAAACGGCGCTGCTGGAAACGGCGCTGCGGCAAACAACGGAGCAAGTCGCGTCCAGCACCGGGGAGCAAGAGCGGCTGGAAGCGCGGATTGCGGAACTTCATCAGCTCGCGGCGCGTTTGGTGGAAGAATCGGCGCGCGAACAGGCGGAGTCGCTGCAGGCCGAGGAAGCAGCTGCACGGCACGCGGCCGCTGAAGAGCAGCGCGGCATTGCGCTGCGAGCCATCGAAGACGAGTGCGCCGGATTGAAAGAAAAAGTTGCGGCGGCGGAAGGCGCATTTCAGCAAGCGCAAACACAGGCTCGGGAATTCGGCAAGGCGGTTCAAGATTCGCAGGCGCGGCTCGCGGAGCTTCGGAATAGCCAGCGTGAATTTGCGAAGCAGCTTGAAGGGACTCGCGAAAGCCTTTCGGCCGAACGGGCACGGCGGACATCGATCGAACAGATATTGAGCGATCGAGCTTACACCGCCGACGCGGTGCAGAAACTATTCAGCGTGAATCCGCAGGATAATCCCGCTTCTTCTGACGGCGGCTTTCGAGCTATCGGGTTGCTGGCCGATTACGCGGAAGTGCAGGAAAAATACGAAAGCGCGGTGGAGCAATTCCTGCGGGATGAACTGGAATACATTGTCGTGGAGTCGTTCGATCACGCGCGGGCTGGGATTGCGCTTCTGCGGAATGAAATGGGCGGGCGCGCGACTTTCTTCGTGGATTCGCAGGGGAATCCGGCTGTTCAGACGCACGAAGCGGACGGTTCGCTTCCCATGGCGCCCGGCGTGGTGGCCAGACTTGACCGGCTCGTTGAATTTCGGGATCCGCTAGGGCCGACCGCGAAGCATTTTCTCACAAAATTGCGGACGGCTTACCTGGTAGAGCCTGCTGTTGCCGAGCAATTGGCGCATGAAAATCCGCATAGCCATTATTTGACGCTGGACGGCACTTGCTACCACGGGCGCATCGTTTCCGGCGGCCGCGCTGGGGAAGCAGGGCCCTTGGCGTTGAAGCGCGAACTTCGGCAGCACGAGGCTGAGGCGGCGCGGCTGGAGCGACTCTCGCAGGAACAACAGGAGCAGCTCACGCAACTCGGACACGAAATCTCGGCTGGGGAGTCTGCGGTGGCGCTGGCGAACTTGCGGCACGTGGAAGCGGAAAAATCCCTGGTGGCGGCGACTCATCTTCTCGATCAGGCGCGCACAGAGCTGCAGAGAATCGAACTTCAACTTTCCGCGGAACGCGAAGAAATCAGCCGGCTGAACTCCGAAGCGGAAGCAGCGCGGTTGCGCGTGGAACAGTCCCGGCGTCAACACGCGGAAGCGGTTCGATCGCGAGCTGCTGCGGAGGGGGAGAGCGCTGAATCTTCGGAAAAACTACTGCGCATGCGCCACGACTTCCAGGCTCTGCAGGAGCGGCTGGGCACGGGACGCGAAGAACTGGCAACCATGACCGAGCGCTTGATGAGCGCTGAGGCTGCGGGACAAAAGGTCTCGGAGGAAATCGGCATCGCTGAGGAGCGTTTGTTGTCTTTGCGCCAGCAGCAGAAAGCCATGTATCAGGAAAAATCCGAGTTGGAATCTTCCTGCGGGCAGCTCTCGCTACAAGCTGAAGATTTGCGCAAAGAGAAATCCCGGCTGGAAGAACAAAAGGACGCGCTGGAAAAGGAATGGGAAACGGCGCGCACGCGCACAAGCCAGTTGGAAGAATCGGTGCGGGGCAAGCGGCAGTCTCTCGACGAGCTTCGCGCCGAGCGCAGCCAGCGGCAAATCGAGAAGGCGCGCAATGACGCGGACCGCGACTACCTGCGCCAGACATGCGTGGCGGAGCTAAACGCTCAGCCGGAAGATCTGATGGCGCAAGAAGCGCAATTGCTGATCGGCGAAGACCTGGTGACGGCGGAGACGAATTATAACGAGATGAAAGCGCGCGTGGACGCAATGGGACCGGTCAACATGATGGCTCTCGAAGAATTTCAGGAGTGCGAGCAGCGCGAGGGCTTCTTGCGTCGCGAGCGCGACGACCTAGTGGCAGCCATCGAGAACACGCGGCTCACCATCACAGAGCTGGATCAGGTTTCGCGGCAAAAATTCGAGGAAGCGTTCAACTTTATCAACGCGCACTTCGCGATCGCGTTTCAGTCGTTGTTCGGCGGCGGGCACGGCGAAATGCGGCTCAGCGAGCCGGACAGCTCAGGCGAAGCCGGAATCGACATCGCGGCGCAACCGCCGGGAAAGCGGCTGCAAAATATTCTTCTGCTCTCCGGCGGGGAAAAGGCGCTTACGGCGCTGGCGTTGCTTATCGCGGTGTTTCGCTACCAGCCGAGCCCGTTCTGCATCCTGGACGAAGTGGACGCGCCGCTCGATGAAGCCAACGTCGGGCGCTTCAACAAAATGCTTTCAGAGATGTGCGCGCAAACACAATTCATCGTGGTGACCCACAATCGCAAGACCATGGAGATGGGCTCGGTGCTCTACGGCGTGACGATGCAGGAACCCGGCGTATCGAAGCTGGTTTCCGTGAAGTGGGAAGACGCCGCGTCCGCAGCCGCGCCGAAGGCCGCCAGCAACGCGGCTTAGCGCGGGACAGTTCTTCGAGTTCATTCGACCGACCATCGCTGAGAAAAATATTCTTAGGCGTTGACATCCCGTCCGGCTGCGCTAGAATACCCGCCTCCAGTGAGGAAAAATATCCCGTGTCTTCTCCACAAATGAGCGCCGTCATTTCACAAACGGATTTTCCGGGCTTGAAGCTTCGAGCACGAGGCAAGGTTCGCGATATTTACGAGCTGGGCGACCGCCTGCTGATCGTAGCCACCGATCGCCTTTCGGCTTTTGACGTGGTGCTGCCGACGCCGATTCCCGATAAGGGACGCGTGCTTACGCAATTGTCGCTTTTCTGGTTCAACAGGCTCGCGGACGTGGTGCCGAATCACGTTCTTACGGCTGAGAATTTTGGCGGCGAGCTGGCGCCCTTCAAGAGTTCGCTGGAGGGCCGCGCGATGCTGGTGCGGAGGACCGAGCCGATTCCGATCGAGTGTGTGGTGCGAGGCTATATTTCCGGTTCGGGCTGGAAGGACTATCAGAAGAGCGGGAGAATCTGCGGCATCGAGCTTCCCACAGGCTTGCGTGAATCGGACCGGCTGCCTGAGCCGATTTTTACTCCTTCGACCAAGGCTACCAGCGGGCATGATGAGAATATTTCTTTCGAGGAAACCATTTCGCGCATCGGCCGACCGCTGGCGGAACGCCTGCGCGATACCAGCCTGAAAATCTATCGGCTTGCGTCCGAGCACGCTGCGGCACGCGGAATCATCATTGCAGACACGAAATTCGAATTCGGCATGATCGGCAACGACATGATTTGGATCGACGAGGCGCTTACCCCTGACTCCTCGCGCTTCTGGCCCGCCGACCAATATGCCCCTGGAAAAACCCAGCCGTCCTATGACAAGCAGTACGTTCGCGACTATCTGGAACGGATCGGCTGGAACAAGCAGCCTCCCGCCCCGGCTCTGCCGCCGGAAGTGGTGACCGGAACACAGCAGAAGTATCGAGAAGCGTTTCAGCAGATTACCGGCCACTCACTCGACGGAAAATAAGATACCTTCGCCCGGGGATGACTGCGGAGCGTGCAATCGTGAAAGATCAATTGGAATCGCTGGTAGGAATGATGGTCGAGCGGGGCATCCTACTCGAAGAAGCGGTGACGGAATTCGAGAAAAAATTCATCAAGCGAGTGCTGGAACGGCTTCACGGAAACCAATCCCGCGCGGCCAAAGTCCTGGGAATCCACCGCAACACGCTCAGCCGCAAAGTCGGCGAGTACAAGCTGGATCACGTTAGCCGCCGCCGCAGCTAGATTTCCTCGCACGACATCGAGTGTTGCAACTATTTGCGCTTTAACCTAGCCGTGTAGGCTCCAAAAGAAAATGGCCGACTCCGTTACGAGCCGGCCATTTTTTTCGAACTTAGGTCTTGGACGTTACTTGCCGGGAGTTTTCGGCGCGGCCTTGTGAGGAGTGTGCTTGCCCTTCTCGGCCGGAATGTCTTCCGGGTTTATTTTCGCCTTGTCCCAGTGCAGCATGAAAGCTGGGTCAGGATCGTAACTCACCAGCGTGCCGCTGAAGCGCACGATATCATCCTTCTGCAAACGGGCCGCTTCGGGCTGGCCAACAACCTTCACATCGAGGTTGGCCTGTGTAGCCTTTTCAATTTCCTCGGGCGTGGCGCCGGTGAAAAAATGCAACTCCAGAGAATCAGTTCCAGGAGTCACATCAATTATCTTTCCGTAGGTATCCTGGAACTCGGCGCCACAAATGGCCAGCCACGTCATCTTGGCTTTGTCGCCGCCGCCCTTAAGATCGGACAGAACGGTCAAAATGTTGCTTGATGTCTGAATTTTCTTCAGATCGTCGGCGCTGGGAATCGTATAGGTTGACGGCCGGTCGGGAGAATTCGCCGCCAACTGAAGCAACTCGGCCAACTGCGCATCGGCCATAGAGTCGCATCCCGGTTGCTCGTATGACAGAATTTGCTTGTCGAGGTAGTCTTTGACCTTCGCATCGTCGGGAATTTTCTGGTCTATGGCGCGCGCCAGGTACCAAAAGCCATCAAGAGACTGGGGCGGAGTCGATTGCAGATAAGCGAGTCCCAGGCGGTAGTTCGTTATCGCGTCGGTCGGATTCACCGCTAGAGCCGCCTTGAAGTATTGAATTGCGCTGGGGTAGTCCTTCAGCGCGTAGGACGCGGATCCGGCAGTGTAGTTGAACAGTATGGTGGGTACCTTTTTCTGTTCCGCAAACTGGTCGTCGGTCATGGGAGGATTGGTCGGCTTGGTGATGCCGTCGAGGAGCTTCAAACCTTCCAGAGCGGCTGCGCGGGCCTTGTTGAGCTGGTCCGGGTCGGGAGCTTTATCGCTAAACGCGTAGTTGAATGCGAGCGAACGCGCGTAGAGAGCCTGCAAGCGCGTTCCTGCGTCCATCTTGTCCCCGAGAGCGACTAGCTTATCGGCGTACTCGACGGTTTTCGGAAAATTCTTAAGCTCGTTGTAAGTCGTGTAGTAGAGCTGAAGGACATAAGGCATCAAAGAAGAATTGGGGAACTTCGCCACGAAGTCGTCGAGGCATCTAACGCGCATTTGCGCGTTGGTTTCCGCGTGGCAGGCCTGGAAACCGTTATACTCCGGCATGGTATAGGGGACAGGCTTATTTTGATCCTGCTGGCCTTGGGCTGCGGCAGGCCGCACGAAAAGACAAAGCATTCCGATGACGGTGAGGAATGCTCCTATCATGGCAAAAGACTTTCGCATATCGTTCCCTGCCTCCTGGATCAAATTCACTGGGATAGAATCGAGTTTACGCTGCGCCCGTTGGAAGAACGGGGTAAACGGAATCCACGGGATTATAGGGAAAGCGATTCAAGCACGCAAGGTGAATCGACCTGTGGCTCCCGATTTACGGGCCTAGCGGACGTCCGCGCACCCCACCGCCTCAATGTTATGATGTTATATCTCGGCAAAGAGTCGCCTCGCTGGAGCGTACCGATGGTCGCGGAAAAACCACTGAACGGTAAAGTCGCGTTGGTCACCGGAGGCAGCCGCGGGATCGGGCTAGCCATTGCGCGGAGCCTAGGCCGCCTGGGAGCGAAGGTCAGCTTGTGTTCCCGGCACGCGGACAAACTCGAAAGCGCGGCGGCTGAGCTACAAGGGGAAAGCGTAAGCGTCGCCGTGACCGCGGCTGACGTTACGCGTTCCGGTGATATTGCGAAGCTGGTGCAAAAAACGGAGCAATCTCTGGGTGCGATCGACGTGCTCGTGAACAATGCGGGCATCGGATACTTTGGTCCTTTCCAGGGAGCGGCCGAGTCAGATTGGGATGCAGTGTTAGACACCAATTTGAAGGCAGTGTTCCTGCTGAGCAAAGCGGTAGCGCCGGGAATGATCGAGCGGCGGACGGGCCACATTATCAATATTGCGTCGCTGGCGGGCAAGAATGCCTTCGCGGGCGGGGGGATATATTGCGCTTCCAAGTGGGGCCTGCTCGGGTTGACTGAATGCATGGCGGAAGACCTTCGGCAATATGGGATAAGAGTCAGCGCGATTTGTCCCGGAAGCGTGGCGACGGACTTTTCGCCGCACGCGGGGAAAGACGTCCGTAAGATGCTGCAAGCAGAAGACATAGCTCATGCGGTAGAGGCCATCGTCACGCAGTCGCCGCAAAGCTTCATCAGCGAGATTCTGCTGCGGCCCACCCAGAAACCCTAAGCCTTTGCTAGGCTGAATCCGGGAGGAGTCTGCCTGCATCTGATGCTTCGATATCAAACAATTCCAGGTTAAACGACTTTGCCAACTCACTTCGAAGGATCGGCGGAAACAAAGCGCGCGCTAAACGCTTTCATCAATCTGGCGCGTGCTGCGAACTCAGTTCAATCCAGGCTCAGCGTGCAACTCGAAGGGCTGGGCTTGACCGTGGGGCAGTTCGGAGTGATGGAAACGCTGCTGCACTTGGGCCCCATGTCCCAATGCACGCTTGGCGAAAAACTGCTGCGAAGCGGGGGAAATATAACGCTGGTGATAGACAATCTGGAAAAACACGGGTTGGTGCGCCGGGAGCGGCAAACCGAAGATCGCCGCACGATCGTGATACACCTCACTCCGAAAGGGCTGCGGCTGATCAAGCGCGTTTTCCCCGGGCACGCGAAAATGATCTTGAAGGAAATGAGCCAATTAGAACCGAACGAACAAGAGGACCTGCGCCGACTGTGCCGCAAGCTGGGAAGGGGCGGGGAATCCAGTTCAGAAAAAACCAAGAGGGAGAAAAAACATGATTCAAGTAAGACCCGGTAATGAGCGCGGCCACAACAAGCTCTCGTGGCTGGACAGCCGATTCACATTTTCGTTCGATCAGTATTACGACCCGGAGCATATGCAATTCCGGTCGCTGCGGGTGTTGAATGAGGATATTATCGCGCCGGGACAAGGGTTCGGCATGCATCCGCATCGCGACATGGAGATTCTGACGTGGATTCTGGATGGCGCGCTGGAACACCGCGACAGCATGGGCACCGGCGCGGTGATCCGTCCCGGTGAATTGCAGCATATGACCGCAGGCTCAGGCATCCTGCACAGCGAGTTCAATCCATCTCCAAAGGATTCCACACATCTTTTACAGATATGGATTGTGCCGGATCGCAAGAATCTGAAACCGGCGTACGAGCAACTCACATTTCCGGATAAGGACTTGCGGGGAAAGTTCCATCTGGTCGCGGGTCCCGAAGCGCCGGTCAGCATTCGCCAGGATGCAAATCTTTACATCGCCCGCCTGAATGAAGGCGAGCAGGCCAAACACTCGTTGAAAGCAGGCCGTTCTGCATGGATGCAGGTTTCACATGGAACGGTCACTGTGAATGGAACGAAACTAAAAGCAGGCGACGGCGCGGCCATTTCGGAGGAATCCGAAGTGCGTGTGGAAGCTACCAAACCATCGGAAGTTCTGCTTTTCGATCTTGCGTAAATCCAATTGAAAAAGGAGATGCAAATGAGCGATTCATCGAGCAGCTTTACACCGTTGGCGGGCCGAATCCTTATGAGCGTTTTGTTTTTGATCAGCGGATTTTTCAAGATCGGCGGGTATTCGCAGATGGTGGCATATTCGGCCTCCAAAGGATTGCCGATGGCGGGCGTTACCATCGCGTGTGCGGCGGTGCTTGAAATCGCCGGCGGGCTCGCGATTATTACCGGCTTTCAGACCAAGATTGCGGCGTGGCTTCTGTTTCTGTACTTGATACCGGTCACGTTTCTTTTCCACAACTTCTGGGCCATGCAAGGCGCAGAGCAACAGCAGAATATGATCAATTTTCTGAAGAACGTCGCGATCATGGGCGGCTTGGTAATCCTGGCCACAAACGGTGCAGGGCCATATTCGGTGGATCACGCGCGCGCCAAAGCTTAAAACGAAATGGTCTTAGAAATTTTGGAACGCGATGCAGCGCAGTAATAAAACGATACCAAAACGAAAATGTGGTGAGGAGGAAGCATGAGTTCAGTGAAAAAACCGGCGGAGACGAGCGCGCCGATTCATGATTTGATCAGGCATCGCTGGAGCCCGCGAGCGTTCGACGCACGGCCGGTGGAACCGGAGAAACTTCGCAGCTTGTTTGAGGCCGCGAGGTGGGCTCCTTCGTCGTACAACGCGCAACCTTGGTATTTCATCGTCGGCGCAAAGAGCGATCCGGAAAATTACAATCGCATTCTTGAGACCTTTGTCGAATTCAATCAAGGCTGGGCAAAACAGGCGGCCGTTCTGGCGCTTAGCGTGGCAAAGCTCACTTTTGATGATGGAAAACCGAATCGCCACGCTTTCCACGACGTCGGCCAAGCTGTCGCGAGCCTGAATATTCAGGCCGAGGCGCTCGGTCTTTCCGTTCACCAAATGGCGGGAATCGATCCGGAAAAAGCGCGGAAGCTCTTCAATATTCCGGCGGACTACGAAGCAGTTGCGGGGATAGCGCTGGGCTATGCGGGGGATCCGGCGTCTTTGGGGGATGAAATGCGGAAGCGCGAACTCGCTCCACGGCAGCGCAAACCGCTCGATTCCTTCGTGTTCGCGGGACAGTGGGGCAAGAGTTCGCCGCTCGTGGCACCGAAGCACAAGTAACAATTTTCACGGTGCTAGACAGGTCACCGAAGAAATTTTTAGCTCTCGGAGGCCGGATACTGTCCCTCAGCGGCTAAAGCCGCAACGATTTTGCGCCCTTTACGGCACGACTAAAGTCGTGCCCTGACGAAAGATCGGACCGTTTGGGGCGCGACTGCCCTTCGACCCAGCTAGAACTGCCTCGCGATGGTGCCGATCAGCACGCGGTTCGTGTCCGAATCGAATAGCAGCGCCGTGTTGGCGTCGATCACGTAGTAGACGAGGTTGTAACTGACATCCGGATTTGTCGCCACGAGCACCGCGGTTCCCCGGCCATTCGTCGGAGCGGTGATTGAACTATCGGTGGCGCTTACCGCGTCCGTCTGGATGCCGGCATCAAAATCATTTATATCGAGATTTCCGCTGGAAACCGACGACGCACTCAAAGTGACTTGCCCTTCAACGTCCTGCTGAACGGAGCTCGGCTGATTGTGAAAAATTCCCTGGCCGGCAAGGTTCAACGCAAAACTGCCGGCGGCGGGCTCGGTAGTGCTGTTCTGCAGATAGGCTGAACCGGAGGCCACGGCGGTGGAATCGAGCTCGAGCATCACGGCGGAGGGCTCAACGGTTGTAGAAGCTGCCTGTGCCGTCTGGTACAGCGCGAATTGAACGTTGCCGGCGCCCGGGCATGTTCCGCCCGCGACATTCAAACCGAGGACGATCCGGCCGGTTGCATTCGAGGTGAAAGCGCAAGCACCTAAAGTTGTATCGGGAGTGACGGTACCGGCATTGTTGCTATCGAATGCCCCTCCACTAATCGAGCCGCCGGAAGCGTTGCTGTTCCCAGCCGAGGTGAATACGCCGCCGGAAGCATAAGAGCCGCTCGTCGAATTGCCGCCTGCGGTGAAAACGTAGTTCGCCGCAGCGAGAGTTCCTGGTGTAGCCGACCCGCTGTACATATTTCCGGCCAGGTAGTCATTGTTGTCAACTTCGACGAGATAAAGGTGCGTTGCGTCGACAATATAAAACGCATATTGATGCGTGCCGGTCATGGCGCTTGTCAGGGTTATCGTGCCGCGGCCGGTGTCAGGCTCCGTGCTGTCCAGCGAGTAGGAACCGCTGGTCAATGGATCGGCTTGCGAAACAACACCATTATCGTTGAGATCCACGACAGCATTTGCGGTCTGGACTGCGCTGCCGTTTGTGGAGAATTTGCCGGCAATTCCCATCGGGAAAAATGAAGTGTCCGCGCCGAAAACGCTGAACACGTATGGGCCGGTAATCGTGGGAAGACTCGAGATATCGTTCAGATTCTGCTGGTCGATCGTGCCGCTGCCGGTGATACTGCGTTCAAAACGAATCATAACGGCATGTTGATTCGACGTGAGCGCAAACTCCCAAGTGGCTGCACCCGGCAAATTTTGGTTCAGTTTGAGGAGCGTGCGGCCGTCCGTGCCGACGGTGTACGTTCCGGAAATTTGGTACTGGACCCGGCCTCCGTTCGAGAAGCTGTCAACGTCCTCGATGCCACTTTGAATGTGTCCCAGGCCGTCTGCGAAAAAACTGCCGGCGGCTGCCATGAAGCCGGACTGATCGCTCCCCGAATAGTAGAACGCGAACGGTCCGTTCAGCGATTGATCTGAAAACGCTATGGTGACTGTCGCCGTGGCAGTTTGCGTAGGGCTGACGGTCGCATCCGTCGCCGTGACCGTGACAGTATCGCCGGGAGGAGGAGAAGGAGGAGCGGTGTAAAGACCGGTGGTTCGATTAATCGAACCGATACAGTTGTCGCAAGTGGCTGTGGAGCTTACCGACCAGGTCGCATTTGGATCAGCCACATTGTTGAGAAGAGCGGAAAACTGCTTCGTGCCTCCGGCCCCCACGTTGGCGCTCGTGGGCGAAACAGTAAGTCCAAGCCCGGCGCCGACGGTGATGATCGCAGTATTCGAGGTTACGACGTTGGTATCGGTCGTATTCGAAGGATTCTGCGGCGCGGTGGCAGTAATCATTACTTGCCCGTTGTTCTCGGGGGGCACCACGTGGGGAGCGGTGTATATACCGACCTGGTTGTCATCTGGAGAATTCACGATCGTGCCGACCGTGTCGTTACCGCCTCCGATGCCATTCACCTGGAAGGTTACCGAGGTATTCGTCGTGGAGGTGTTGTTCGAGAGAGTGACCTGCGCGGTGATGTCGATGGGGGTATTGAAATCAACGGTCGCCGCTGTGGGCGTGATCATCACGGCAGTGACGATGGCAGTGCCGCTGCTGCTGCTTCCGCCGCATGCCGATAAACCCAAAGCAAATATTCCTGCGAGAAACAAGACAGCCAGAGTTGAAATTTTCGTCCTGATGGTTTCCGGTCTCATGCTCACCTTTATAATCTCATTTTTAAGCGCGCTTTGAGCATATCGTTATTCCCGCTCAAAGAGAAAAAGTTCCTGTTTTATTTTTGAAACTATGATGCAAAGCCCCATGGGACGGTTGCGCGGGTTAAAGCTCGCGCAGAGCCAGAGCCACGGGACGCCGCGCGGCACGGATGGCGGGTGGAACGCCCCCAATCAAGCCCATGAACAGCGCGAAGACAATACCAATAGCCAGAAGCGTCGGCGTGATGAGGAACGCGAATGCCACCGAAGAGAACGTCTGCATGTTCAGCGTGCTGGTGGTGAGACCGTTGAGCGGAAGAACAGCGACCGAGCCCAGCAATCCCCCGATGAACGCGATGAGGAGAGCCTCGAAGAGGAAGGACATAACGATGCTGAAAGCGCCGAAGCCGATGGCGCGCATGGTGGCGATTTCGCGCGAGCGCTCGGATACCGCGGAGTACATGGTGTTGAGCGCGCCGAAAACCGCGCCGATGCCCATGATGGCTGCCACCAGCGTTCCAAGCACTGTGATCAGAGTTGTGAGGCCGCGAGATTGTTTTTCGTAATAGTCGAGCTCGCGGGTTACCTCCACGGTCAAGCGCGGGTCAGACGTAAGCGAATCCTTGAAGGCGTCGTAGGCCGCAGGCGAAGTCAAATGCACGGTGACGGACTGAAAAATGTTCTCGGGACGCTTGTACACCTGGGCCAGCACGCGGGCGTCGCACCAGATTTCGGAATCGAAAGCGCTGCCTCCCGCGTCGAAAATCCCGACTACTTTCCAGGTGCCGCTGCCAAAGCTGACCGTGTCGCCAAGATTCAAGCCGGAGTAGGTCCTCGCCACATTCCTGCCGATGACCAACTCGGAAAGGCCTGGCTCGAAAAAACGGCCTTCCGAGATATGCACGTTCTTGCGGACTTTTAAAGCTTCAGGGGAAACGCCGCGTACCTGAACGTTCGCGTCCGTGCCGGTAGCCTTCAGCGGGAAATTGGCGATGACCACAACTTCGGGGCTAACCAAGGGCACGCCGTTATCGCGGGCAATCCCAGGCGCGTCCTGGATGACTTTGACCTGGTCCAGCCCAACGGCGCCGTTTAATTCCGCACTCGAACCGGCGCGCATGATCAGTGCGTTATCGGCGGAGCCGGAAGAGACCAAGGTGGCATGAAAGCCGCGAGCGAGGGAAAGCATGGCGATAAACACACCGACGGTGCCGGCGATCCCGAGAACGGCGACGATGGTGGAAACCCAGCGGGCGCGAACGCTGCGCAGATTGTAAACGATGGGGATGGCCACGGCTCAAACCCTCCTGAGCGCGTCAACCACGCGCAAGCGCATCGCCGTTGTTGCGGGAAGAATTCCGGCGAGAATGCCCACGGCAAAAGAAATGGCGATTCCCGTAACTATTGCCGGACCGCCCAAATGGAAGTAGGGAAGGAATCCGTGCGTGGGATCCCCACCCATGGTGAAAAGTTTGGACAATCCAATCCCGATACATCCGCCGACGGCGGCAATCAGAAGCGATTCGCCCAGGACGAAGAACAAGACGAAGCGGTCTGTGTATCCCACGGCTTTGAGAACTGCGAGTTCCCCAATACGTTCGCGCACGGCAATAGCCATGGTGTTGCCGGTGACCAGCAGCAAAGTGAAGAACACGACTCCGCCAATGCTGAGGATCAGAAATGAAATGTTGCCGAATTGTTTGGCAAATCCAGTGGCGAGAGCTTTTTCCGTTTCGGTCTTGGTTTCATAAGGAGAATTGGCGAACTTATCGTCAATTGCCTTTACTACGGCGGCGGCGTGATCGGGGTCATCGAGTTTCACGATATACCAGCCGATCAGGCCTTTCTCGATGGTGCGGCGCTCGTCGAAATAGTCGTAATGGAGCCAAAATTGAGTGAGGTCGTCCTGGTCGCGCGATCCGGTGTAAATTCCGCGAATATTGAATTCCCAAGTGCCGGTGAAAATTGTGCCCTTGATAGGGACGCGGTCACCGATTTTCCAGTGAAAGCGTTGGGCGATGTTTTCCCCGACAATCGCGCCTTCGCGATCGGCGACGAACGCTTTCCATTGATCATCGGGAATGACGAATTCAGGGAAGACCTGGCGCTGGTTTTCAACGTCAATGGCGAATTGGGGGAAGAAGTTTTTTTCATCCTGGTAGATGCCGCCGAACCAATTGTCATGGGTTACGGCTTTCACGCCCGGGATGCGGAGGATTTGGTCGCGATAGGACATGGGGAGCGGCTGAATGATGGCGACTTTGTTGATGACGTCGAGGCGATCAACACCGGCCAAGTCCACGCCTTGATTAAATGCGCCGTGGACGACCACGAGAAGTCCAAAGAGGAAGAGCGCGACGGCGAAAGAGCCGATGGTCAGCAGGGTGCGGAGCTTTTTGCGAAAAAGATTCGCGATGATGAGCGGCATGAATTTCATCGCGAGCCCCCTGCCGCGGCGAGGACGCCTTCGACGAGCACGCCTTTATTCAAGTGCAATGTGGCTTGAGCGCGCTCCGCGGCCGCGGGGTCGTGCGTGACCATCAAAATAGTCTTGCTGTATTCCTTGGAAAGGCGCGTGAGCAGGTCGAGGATTTCGTCGGCGCTCTTGCGGTCCAGGTCGCCGGTCGGTTCGTCGCAGAGGAGGAAGGTGGGGTCAGCAATTACGGCGCGGGCGATGGCTACGCGCTGTTCTTGTCCACCGGAAAGCTGGCGCGGGTAGTGATGCATCCTGTCCGAGAGGCCGACGATTCCGAGTGCCGCCTCGACGTGCTGACGGCGCTCGGACTTCGAGAGCTTGGTCAGCAGCAAAGGCAGCTCGACGTTTTGAAACGCGGTGAGCACCGGGATTAGGTTGTACATCTGGAAAATGAATCCCACGTGACGCGCGCGCCAGGTGGTGAGCTTGCTGCCGGACATGTGCGTAATCTCGTCGCCAGCGACCGTGATGCTGCCTTTAGAGGGCACGTCCAGCCCGCCCAGAAGATTCAGCAGCGTGGTCTTGCCGGAGCCGCTGGGGCCCATGAAGGCCACGAATTCGCCTTTGTCCACGTCGAGATTCAGGCCCTGCAGGACATGGATCACTTCTCCGCCGCGGCTGTAGGTTTTGTCCAGCCCGCGGATTTGAATCAAGCTGCCTGCGTTTCCGGTGCCGTCCACTCGAACCATTTGGGAAGCTCCTATTTCTTGATTTCGACTGCCTCTCCATCGCGAAGCCCCGCCGGGCCTTTCACTACCACTGTGTCGCCGGCATCGAGTCCTGCTAGAATTTCCGCGTCGGAACCGCGAATGTTGCCCAGCCCCACAGCTCGGCGCTCCAGGTGATCGTTCTTCACCACGAAAACAATCTTCTTGCCCTGATCGTCGCGCACTGCATCTTGCGGAATCAAGACCGCCGGCTCGGCGGCGCCGCTTTTCTGTTCCGGCTCGGCGCCGAAAAAAGTCACTTTAATACCCATGTCCGGCAGAATGCGCGGGTCCAATTTTAGAAACGAGATGCGCACTTTCACCGTAGCTTTCTGGCGGTCGGCGGTGGGAATCACAGTGCGCACGCGTGCAGGAATCTGCCAATCCGGATAAGCGTCGAGGACGGCGGTCACGTTCTGCCCCGGTACGACGCGCGCAATATAGGCTTCGTTCACGTCCACTTCGATTTCGTTCGAATTCATGTCCACGATGGTGGCAATGCCGGTTCGCGTGAAGCCGCCGCCTGCGGAATTTGGCGAGACCATTTCGCCCACTTGCGCGTCTTTTGACACCACGATGCCGTCGAATGGCGCGCGGATCACGGTGTTGTCCACAGTCTGCTGCGCTTCGCTGACGCGCGCTTGCGCTCCGACCACTTGCTGCTTGGCCAGCGCAATTTTCGCGCGGAGACTGTCCGCGGCCATGGTGGCATTATCAAGAGTCTGCTGGCTTTGCACGCCTGCGGCCAGAAGCTGCCGGGCGCGCTGCAACTCGATCTCGGCATTCTTAAGCTGCACTTGAAAATCGGCAATCGCCGCTTGAGCGGAGTCACGATCGGCTTTGGCGGAATCCAGGGCGCGTCGCGCGTCGGAGTCATCAAGTGTTGCGAGAACAAAACCTTCCGGAACGTGCAAGCCCTCGTCGAAGTTGACGTGAGTAACGCGCCCGGTGATCTTTGCGGCGATCGTCGCGCGCCGCCTCGGCGTCACGTAGCCGCTGGCATTGAGCAGAGCGGGACGCCCCGCCGCGGCTTTCTGCGCGACAGCCACTTCCACCACTGGCTTCTGATTCCGGAAAGCAAATACCACACCTGTTAGGATTATAACGACGCCAATCAGGGCAGCGAAAATCCCTAAGAGCTTGCCTGTTTTGCGGCCTTTGCGCTGGCCCTCATCGATTCGCAATGAACCGAGGTCGTGTTTTGGCGGACTTTCCAGAGTTGCCATCAGGAACCGTACTCCTTAAGACCGGGAACCCCCACGGTGTACTACGCACCGTCTGCGCGAAAAATTACAAAACAACCGTGCCGAAAGCTGGAGACTCACGCGGTTAGGTATATTGTAACTTGCTCCGGGGATTTTCAGGTGGTTCTAACGCCGCGGCGGCCTTGAAACGCGCCACACGAGCAAAAGCAGGCCTTCCGAGCTATCGCGGCCTGCTAAATCTTCGGCAGGACAATTCCCTGTTGCGATTGATACTTGCCCTTCTTGTCTTTGTACGAAACTTCGCATTGCTCGTCGGATTCAAAGAAAATCACCTGACAGAGCCCTTCGTTCCCGTAGATGCGTGCGGGGAGCGGCGTGGTATTGCTGATTTCCAGCGTGACGAAACCTTCCCATTCCGGCTCGAACGGCGTGACGTTCACGATAATTCCGCAGCGCGCATAAGTGGATTTGCCCACGCAGAGAGTGAGCACGTTGCGCGGAATGCGAAAATATTCCACCGAGCGTCCCAGGGCGAAAGAATTCGGCGGCACGATGCAAACGTCGCCTTTGAATTCGACGAAGGATTTCGAATCGAAATTTTTGGGATCGACAATGGAAGAATTCACGTTGGTGAAAATCCGGAATTCGTCGGCGACGCGCATGTCGTAGCCATAGGACGAAACGCCATAGCTGATTACTCCGTCGCGCACCTGGCGGTCTTCGTACGGCTCGATCATTTTGTGCTCGCGAGCCATCTTGCGTATCCATTTGTCAGACTTCACCGACATCGCATCCTCCAGAACTGGTGTCACGCCCGCATGGGCCAAATTCTTACAGGAAAATCTGAAATGCTCCGGCGGCCTTCGCTCGGTCTAAAAGCGAGTTGCGCAGTTTATTACACGCCACGGCGCTTGACAACCTGCAAACCCCTGTCTAGCATAGGCTTCCGTTGAAGCGGAGGGCCGTGTGATCAAGCTCGACATCGTAAACGCCATCGTGCAGAAAACCAACGTCACTCGAACGAAAGCCGAGCAGGCGGTGGAAACCGTCTTCGAAGCGATGAAAAATGCGCTCGGGCGGGGAGAACGCATCGAGCTTCGCCGCTTCGGCGTATTCAACGTGAAGCCGCGCAAAACCGGCATCGGCCGCAACCCGCGCACCGGGCAACAAGTCAGCATCCCGCCGGGCAAAGCCGTGCGTTTCAAACCCGGCAAGGAACTCCAGACGCTTCCAGCCCCGTCTCCGGCTCCTGCTCCCAAGTCCTGATTGGCCGTTTCTGCGGCATGCTGGCGCTTTAGCGACAGGCGGCCAACCGCTTTTTCGATGCTGGACATCTAACCCTAATGGATCAAGTTCCCGGCAACGGTCACTCGCGCTTTCCCGTCGAAATTCTCGATTTAGGTTACCCGCCGATAATTGAGTTGCCTCCGCCGCCTGCAGCACGCCGTCGCCGGCGTCCGTGGCTCGCGATAGTTCTTTTTTTCCTTACCTTGGTTTCTACCTTGGCTGCAGGCTCGGAATTTGCACAGTCGTACGCCAACAACGTCGAGCCTTTTTCCGGCGATGAAAATCCGTTCGCGATGATGCTCGCGCCACTCCAGCACCCGCATTTGCTTCTGCTCGGGATTCCATTCTCCTTCGCGCTTCTGGGATTTCTGATGGCGCACGAGATGGGCCATTTTATTGCCTGCAAAATTTACGGCATTGATGTGAGCTATCCGTACTTCCTGCCTTCTCCATCTGGTTTTGGAACCTTCGGCGCGTTCTTGAGAATACGTTCGCCTATTGCGACTCGCCGCGCGCTCTTCGACATCGGTATCGCGGGACCTATCGCCGGATTTGTGATTGCGGCGCCTTTAATGGCGTTCGGCGTTGCGATATCGAAGATTGTGCCGGGCGCTCAAGACAGCAGCGACCTCGTGTTTGGCATTCCGCCCCTCATGCATATTTTCATCGGGATATTTCATCCTGGTACGGACCCGACCTGGGTTTTGCTGCATCCCGTAGCGCGCGCCGCTTGGTTCGGATTTTTTGCCACTGCGCTTAACCTGCTTCCCGTTTGGCAACTTGACGGCGGACACATTCTCTACAGCCTGGTAAGCAAGAAACACAAAGAGATTTCGCTTGCCGCCTCGTTAGGCCTGATAGCCATGGGAATTTATCTGTGGCACGGATGGGCGCTGTGGGGAATCGTGCTGCTCGTGCTGTCCTTGCGCTTCCGGCATCCTCCGGTTTACGACCGCTGGGAAGAGCTCAACGCCTCGCGAAAATTATTGGCGATTTTAGCGGTCGCGATTTTCGCTCTATGTTTCACGGTCTGGCCGTTCAATAACTTTTAGGCTTCCGCCGGCAATTTTCGCTTCCTTGACCGTCGCCGTGGGAAGGATATGATGCGCGCATCCTAATGGGCCTTCCTTCTCCCGCTTCCGTTCCTTCGCCGCCCGCAACGCTCGCTCGCACGCTTGGGCTGCGCGATCTGACGATGCTTGTCATTGGCGGCGTAATCGGGTCAGGCATTTTCTTGGTTCCAGGCGCAATTCAACGGCAAGTGAGCGGCTCGGTGGGATTAGCGATGCTGGTCTGGGTCGCCGGCGGGTTGTTGTCACTGGTGGGGGCCCTCACCTACGGCGAACTCGCAGCGATGAAGCCTGAAGCGGGCGGCCTCTACGTTTACATACGAGATTGCTTCGGCAGGCTGCCGGCGTTTCTTTACGGGTGGACGTTATTTCTCGTCATCGCGACCGGAGGAATAGCGACGCTGGCGGTGGCCTTCAGCGCTTATCTGGGCAACATTGTGCCGCTCACGCCTTTCGCTACGAAACTCGCTGCCATTGCCATGATCGGCGTCATCACCGTGGTCAACGTCTACGGCACTCGCGAGAGTTCGGACCTGCAAAACTGGACCACCTACATCAAAGTTGCGCTAATTCTCGGCATGAGCGCTGTGCTGCTCTGGCTCGGGAATGGATTTCACGGCTCTGGAAATATTCTGTGGCCGGAGCGAATCAGCGGTTCGATAATCTCCAGCTTCGGATTGGCCATGATTGCGGCACTGTGGTCTTACGAAGGCTGGCAGTTCGCTTCTTTTAGCGCGGGCGAGGCGGCGTATCCGCAGCGCGATTTTCCTCGGGCATTTTTTTACGGCACGCTGTCGTTGACTGTGATTTACGTGATTGCAGCTTTGTCCTACGTGGCAGCTCTCGGCCCCTCGGCGGCAGCTCGTTCCGATACGATTGCCGCCACCGCGATGGCCGTAATTCTTGGGCCGACCGCGGCGAAGTTTGTCGCCCTTCTTGTGATGATTTCCACGTTTAGCTCGGCGAACAGCATTCAGCTCACGGCGCCTCGTGTTTACTACGCTATGGCCGGCGATCGTTTATTTTTTCGCAAGATGGCAGAGGTGCATCCGCGTTTTCGCACTCCCGCTTTCGCAATTCTCACCGCAGGAGTCTGGGCCGCGATTCTTGCGTGCCTGGGCAGCTTTCAACAGCTTTTTACTTACGTGATTTTCACCGGCTGGATCTTCTACGGGCTAGCCGGCGCCAGCATTTTCGTGTATCGGCGGAGGGTGCCCGGAGCCGATCTTCCCTACCGCGTACCCGGATATCCATGGACTCCGGCGATTTTCGTGCTGGCTACTGCGGCGCTGGTCGTGAACGCGATTTTCTCGCGACCCACTGGGGCAGTCGCCGGATTATGCGTCGTTTTGGCCGGGGTGCCGGCTTACCTGATCTGGCGCACGCGCGGAGCAAAGAAGCCGGGCTAGAAAAGGCTGGTGGGATCGACGTCCACGATTACGGCAGTGTCTGGAATTTTCTTGGCGTCGCAGAAATCGAGCGCTCCGCTCAGCGCCTGCGACAGAGCCGAGCGTTTGGGCGACTTCAGCACGAACTGAAAGCGGTAGTCTTTGCGCAAACGCGCGAGCGGCGCTGCGGCAGGCCCCAGAATCTTTACGCCGCGATTTTCGAACGGAGCGAAATAACCGGCTAGCGCCCTCGACCATCGAATCGCATTTTCAATTTTGCGATCGCGTACCAGAACGCTGGCCAGCGCGGTGAACGGCGGGTAGTGCAGCATCCGGCGGAAGTGGGCTTCCTTTTCATAAAATGAAACGTAGTCCTGCTTCACGGCGAGCTGGATCGCGTAGTGCTCGGGGTAATAAGTCTCCACGAGGACTTCGCCGGCAAGCTCGCCGCGCCCCGCGCGTCCGGCGACCTGCGTGAGCAACTGGAAAGTTCTCTCGGCGGCGCGAAAATCCGGACGGCCGAGCGCAAGATCGGCTGCAACCACGCCAACCAGAGTCACGCGCTGGAAATCGTGGCCTTTTGCGACCATCTGCGTGCCGACGAGAATATCCAATTCGCCGTCTGCGAACGCGCCGAGCACTTGCTGGTATTCGCGCTTGGTGCGAACCGTGTCGCGATCGAGCCGCGCGATGCGCGCAGCCGGAAACTTTTCCCGCAGATATTCTTCGATGCGCTCCGCGCCGTCGCCGACGAAATACATGTACTCGCCTTCGCACTTCGGGCATTTCTTCGGTGGACGAATTGAATAGCCGCAGTAGTGGCATTCCAGGCGCTGGCGGCTTTTGTGATAGGTCAGCGCGATGCTGCAATTTTCGCATTGCACGAACGCGCCGCAACTGCGGCAAAGAAGCGACCAGGAATATCCGCGCCGGTTGATCAACACCATTGCTTGCGTTTTTTCTTCCAGCCGCAGCGCAATCGCGGCGCGCAAAGATTCGGAAACGGGCGTCGCCTTATGTTGTTGGCGAAATTCCTCGCGCAAATCCACCACGCGAACATCCGCGAGAGGACGGTTTTCGACGCGCGAGGTCAATTGAAGCAGATGATATTTTCCCGAGCGCGCGTTGTGATAGGTCTCCAGCGAAGGAGTCGCGGAACCGAGCAGAGCGACCGCGCCTTCGAGGCGGGAGCGATAGACAGCGACGTCGCGGCCGTTGTAGCGGGGAGTTTCTTCCTGCTTGTAGCTAGTTTCCTGCTCCTCATCCACTATGATCAAGCCGAGATTTTCGAGCGGCGCAAAAACGGCGGAGCGCGTTCCAACCACGATGCTGGCTTGCCCGTGCCGCACGCGCCACCACTCGCGCGCGCGTTCCACGTCCGGCAAACCGCTATGCAATACCGCGACAGTTTCGCCAAACCGCGCGCGCACCAAGCGGCCGACCCACAAAGTGAGCGCAATTTCAGGAACCAGAACGATTGCTGTCTTGCCGCGCGAGATCGCTGCTTCGATCGCGCCGAGATAGACTTCCGTTTTGCCGCTGCCTGTGACGCCATGAAGCAGTCCCGCGGCGAACTTTCCGGCGACCAACCAGCGCCAGATTTCAGCAAGAGCAAGTTTCTGCTCTGCGTTCAATATATTGGTGGGCGCGGCGAAATCCGTGTCCCAGGAATCTTCTTCAACGGCGAGGGGCTCTTCCCAGGTGAACACCCGGCCCTGTTTTTCCAGGCGCTGGATGACGGCGCGGGATACTTCCGCTTTCTTCATCAGAAGCGCGAGCGGCAGCGGCCCGCGGGTCGCCGTCAGGAAGCCGCGAATCTTTTCTTCGGCGGCGTTTGCTGGCGCTTCTTCCTTAGCGGGATTCCACGCGACAATTTTCTGCGTGCGCGTCTTGCGTTTGTGCGTCATTTCTCGCGCCGCTAAATAGCCGCGGCGAACAAATCTTTCCGCCGCAGCTTCGCCGCCTGGCAATCGCCTCACGGCGGCGGACTGGATTCTTGACGCGCTTTCACCGGTACCGTCGAATCGCCGCAAGAACTCAAGTTCGGCGGTTTCAACGCCGGTGTTTTCGGAGCTGCCGGCGAGTCGCTGGAAATGTGCGCGCCCAGCATCCGTCAGCCAGTATTCGCGGTCGTGGCGCAGCTCGATTTCCGGGGGAAGCATCGCGCGAAACGTTTCGCCGATGGGCGCGAGATAGTAGCGGCTGATCCAGTGTCCTAATTCGATGAGCTTAGCCGGCAGCGCGGGAATTGGATCGAGCAGCTCCGAAATTTCTTTCACTCGCGCAACTGCGGGAGCGGTTTCAGAAACGGAGAGGCCCACACCGACCATCGCTCGATTGCGAAACGGCACCAACACACGCCGCCCGACCAGATCTTCTTCCTGAAAAGAATCCGGCACAGCATAGGTAAACGCCGAGCGCAGCGGAACGGGAAGCGCGACCTCGCAATAACGTGGAATCATGGGCGGAGCATAGTGTAGCAGCCCGCGCGACTGCTCATCCGGCGCGATTGAACGGACTTATGGCCTCAGATGCTGACGCAGACGATGCCGACGAAAATGAGGACGATTCCCAGCCACTGGCTGCGCTCCAGCCGCTCGCGCAGAAAAATCCACGAAAGCAGGACGGTGACGGCGCCGTACAGCGACGCGAGGACGCTGACCACAGAGACCGGGCCGATGTGCAGGCCGGCGTTATTGGATACGAATGCGGCGGTGTCCATGAATCCTACGGCGGCGAGCATCCACCAAACTCCGCCATGCGGAAGGCGAATGCTTTGGCGAGCCGGCAGCGCAAAAACCGCGAGCGAGACAAGCGCCGTGAGCCGCATGACCCAAACAGAAACGGCGTCGCCGACGAGCGGCACGACGTGAAATCCAAGAAACCAAAACATGAAGCCGAATCCTACCGCCGCCAAAATCGCCCAGCCCACGCCGCGTGACAAATACGTTCCGGAAGACGTGGCACCGGAAGCCGACGGATCATTTGGTTTTGGCGCGAACGACATCGCCGCCAGGATCACGCCCGCGAGCGTTACGGCCATTCCAATTCCGCGCAGCGCATGAATCCGCTCGCCGCTTAAGAGCGCCAGCGCAACGGTCAGCGCAGGATAGCTGGAGGAAACCGGGCCGACGATGCTCATTACGCCAATCTCGAACGAGTGATAGAGCGAGAGCGACGCGGTGACATTCAGCAAACCCGCGGCGACAGTGAGCGCCCAAGGCTGCCAGCCCGGCGCTACATGAGAAAATCCGCCCGTGAATATCAGATAGACGCTGAGCGCCACGAAGCCGAAAAACTGCATGAAGAACAGCGTGCGGTACGCGCCAACTCGCCGCGACGCGAAACGTGCAGCAAAATCCGCCATGCCCCAGCACACCGCTCCGGTAAGTCCGAGAATAATGCCCAATGAAATTCTCCGCTACGGCAGGCTATTTGCGTTTCGGCTGCAGACCGAGGACCGCCATCACTTTTTGCAAATCCTTCCAGACTTCGCCCTTCGCGTTCGGATTGCGCAGCAGATAAGCGGGATGGTACGTGGCGATCAGTTTCGAGCCGCGGAAATCAAACCACTCGCCGCGGAAGCGGGAAATGCCTTGGGTCGTTTGCAAAAGCGTTTGAGAGGCGCAACTCCCGAGGCAGCAAATCACTTTCGGCCGGATCACATCAATCTGCCGGAAAAGAAACGGAGAGCACGTGGTGATTTCGTCCTTTTCAGGCAGGCGGTTTTCGGGCGGGCGGCATTTCACTACGTTGCAGATGTAAACGTCTTCCCGGCGCAGTCCCATGGCCTCGATCATCTGCGTAAGCAGTTTTCCCGCGCGGCCCACGAAGGGCTCGCCTTTGATGTCTTCATCGCGTCCGGGGCCCTCGCCGACGAAAACCAATTGCGCTTTCACGCTGCCGACTCCGAAAACGATATTCGTGCGGCCCTTGTGCAATTTGCAGCGAGTGCAATCGCCGATGGTTTCTCTTATGAGTCCGAGCGTGTCGCCTTCGATCCGGTCGCTAGTTTCAAAAAGGGACGGCTCGCTCGCCGGAGAAATTGCAGGAGAGGAACGCGCGGGAACGCCTGCCGCCAGGGACGTTGCGCTCAGTGGCAAAACACGGGCGGAAGGAACGGCCTCGCCCTGTCCGGCAGCAGCAGCCATTGCATGGTGCACGGGCTCGCTCGCCTCAGAGCCCGCATCTGCATTCGCGTCCACAGCGCGCGCGAGGGCCACGCGATCGCGATAGTACGGCCCGAGATCTAAATCATCGCCATAACGCAGCCACGCTTCCACACGCGCACGATTGCCAGGTTCCAACGAGTCCTCCAGATTTTGCGATCGAACTGAAAGACTCTATCACAGCCGTTCGCGTTACGGAGCGCGCGGAAAAATGATCGATACGTGTGCCGGCAAAGAAAATACTGCGGCTCTTACTTCGAATGCTTCTGAATTTCGAGGACGCGATCGAGGATTTGATTTGCAACTTCAAACTTGCTCATCTTCGGCAACGGAATTTCGCGGCCGTCGCGCACATACAGGGTGACGATGTTCGTGTCCGTGTCGAATCCAGCGCCTTCCTGCGTCACGTCGTTCGCCACGATCATGTCCGCGCCTTTACGGGCGAGCTTTGCGCGGGCGTTTTCCGCGACGGCGTTCGTTTCAGCGGCGAAACCCACCAAAATTTGCCCGCGCTTCTCGCGTCCCAACTCCGCAAGAATATCCGGCGTGGGCTCCAGTTCGAGTGTGAAGGAGCCTTCGCCGCGCTTGAGTTTCTTGTCATGCTGCGCGGCCGGGCGATAATCTGAGACCGCTGCCGCCATAATCACAATATTGGCGCTCGCTGCGCGTTCGCGGACAGTGCGATGCATCTCTTCGGTCGCGCGCACCGGAACCCAATCCACGCCGTCGGGAATTTTCAAATCCGTAGGTCCGCTTACCAGCACGACGCGCGCTCCCCGGCGATGCGCAGCTTCCGCCAATGCGTAGCCCATTTTTCCGGAAGAGCGATTGGTGAGAAACCGCACGGGATCGATGTCCTCACAAGTGGGGCCGGCGGTGATAAGAATCGTTTGTCCGGCCAGATCGTGGCGAAGACCGAGCACATCGCAAACTTTTTTGGCAATCGTTTCGGTCGCAGCCAAGCGGCCGGATCCCGTCATGCCGCAGGCAAGGTAACCTTCGTCAGGATCCACCACGTGAACTCCGCGCTCCCGCAGCATTGTGATATTCCGCTGCGTTGCTGCGTGTTCCCACATGTTGACGTTCATGGCCGGCGCAACAATCACCGGAGCTTTGGTTGCAAGGTAAAGAGTCGAGAGAAAATCTTCGGCGATGCCGTGAGCGAATTTGCCGAGTATGTCTGCGGTCGCAGGCGCGACCAACAGCAGATCAATTCGTTGCGCTACAGCGATATGCTCGATTGCGCTTTCCACGTTCGCCGGCGCGGAGCCTGCCGCGCTGAACATATCGGTGATTACTTTCTGTCCGGTCAACGCGGCAAACGTAAGCGGGGTGATGAATTCCTGCGCCGAGCGCGTCATTACCACCTGCACGTCCAACTTCTCCTGCTGCAGGCGGCGCACCAATTCCGCCGCTTTGTAAGCGGCAACGCCTCCGGTAACGCCCAGCGCGATCTTCATCTCGTCGCGGCGGTTGTTACTTCCGCCGTTTTCCATCCTTGTCTTCAGGCTCGCCGCTCAATTCCTTGGCTTCATATTCGAGCAGGCCTTTCAGCAACTCTTCTTCGGCGATACGGGTTGTCTTGCGGGATCGAGGGTTATCAACCATCGGGCGCCCGCCGATCATCAATTGCCGCGCGCGGCGCGACACTACTACCACGTAGGCAAACTGGCTTTCCGGTGGATCTCTTAACACGGCCATGATCAGATCAGCCTCCAAAGGACTTCAGGATTTCGCGAATTCGTTCTTCATTGCGCGGCACTCGAAATCGCGATCCGAGCGCAATCGCCTGCACTTCCGTTCCCGCCCGCTCCAGATCGTCGTTGATAATCGCGAAATCGTAGCTGCTGTAGTTAAGCATTTCCTGCCGGGCACGTTCAAGCCGCCGGCGAATTTCATCTTCCGAATCCTGCCCGCGCGCCCGGATACGATGTTCCAGCTCCGCGCGGGAGGGCGGCAGAACGAAAACTGCGACTGCGCCGGGCAATTTCTGCTTCACCTGCAAAGCGCCCTGCACATCAATTTCGAGAACCAGATCTTTCTTCTGCGCCTGCGCTTCGTCCAGCGATTTGCGCGGAGTGCCGTACCAGTTCTTGCCGAACACTTGCGCGTATTCCAGAAAATCGCCCCGTTCCACCATCTTCTGGAATTCAGGCTCGGAGACGAAATTGTACCACTTGCCTTCGCTCTCCGTCTTGCGCGGCATCCGCGTAGTGCACGAAACAGACAGCATGGTGCCCGGCAACTGCAAAATCTTTTCCACCAGCGTGGACTTCCCCGAACCCGACGGCCCGGAAACGATGAGCACCAACGGCTCCGCTTTGCTCATTCTATGTTCTGCACTTGTTCGCGTATTTTTTCGATTTCAGATTTGATCTCCAGCGCGAGCCGTGTGATTTCAAGTCCCTCGGCTTCGTTCCCGGGAGTCTTCGAAAGCAGCGTGTTGGCTTCCCGCTGCATTTCCTGCAGCAGAAAATCCAATTTTTTGCCCACGTCGGAAGAAGTTGCCAGCAAGGCCTCGAATTGTTGCACGTGGCTGCGCAGACGCGCCAGCTCTTCGGAAACATCGCTGCGTTCGGCGGCTATTGCGGCTTCCTGCGCCAAACGAGCAGGATCAAGCTGCGCTTCGCCAAGAAGTTCTTTCAAGCGCGCTTCCAGGCGTTTCGCGAACGCCGGGCGCGCGCGTTCGGCCAGCGTCGCCACGCTCGACGCCATAGAAGCAATGTTTTTAAGCCTCGCCGACATATCCTGACGCAGATGATTCGCTTCGTCCCCGCGCATGCGGTCAAGCTTGTCGAGCGATTCAATCATGCAGCGCGACACCACTTTTTCAAGCCGCTCCAGTTCGCCTTCCAGCGAAGCGGAAGCCGCTCCTATCACTCCCGGCAATCGCATGATAGACGCCACATCCGGCTCCGACTGCAATCCAAATTGTTTTCTCAGCGCGTTCGCCGCTTGAAGATACGCCGCGGCAACTTCCTGATTCACGCCGACGGCGGAAGGTCCGGCCAGCTCGTAATGCACGGTGACGTCCAGATGGCCGCGGCGTATCCGCTCACGTATCAACTGCCGAATGCGAGGCTCGAGCGGCTCGAAACCGTCAGGCATGCGCAGATGCAAATCCAGAAAGCGGTGATTCACGCTCCGAATTGTTACGCGCAGGCTCCAGCCGTTTTCTATCGCACGCGCCTGGGCGTAACCGGTCATGGACTTTAAGCCCGCCGCAGCCGGTTTTAAGGGAGTCACGGAAATGGGTTGAGAGCCTGTGCCGGACATTTTTAGACTGGGCCTGCCGCGCGCGTCACCGTATCGACATCGCGGAATTGCATCTCGTAAAGTCGCGCATACACACCGCCGCGCGCAAGAAGCTCCTCGTGCGTTCCTTGCTCACGGATTGTGCCGCCTTCCAGCACAGCAATCAAGTCCGCGCGGCGAATAGTTGAAAGCCGGTGAGCGATCACGAAAACCGTGCGGCCGGTCATCAGATTGTTCAACGCGTCCTGCACCAGCATTTCGGATTCGGAATCAAGTTCGGAGGTCGCTTCGTCGAGGATCAGAATCGGCGCGTCCTTCAACAACGCGCGCGCGATAGCGAGACGCTGGCGTTGCCCGCCGGAAAGCCGTTGGCCGCGATCGCCGATCAAGGTCTGATACCCCGCGGGCATTTGCATGATGAAATCATGAGCCAGCGCCGCTTTGGCCGCCGCAACCACTTTTTCTTCCGGCATATTAGGACGGCCGTAGCATAAATTGTTCCAGATGGTGTCGTTGAAAAGGATGGTCTCTTGCGTCACGATGGCCATCTGCTCGCGCAACGAGCGCAAGGTTACCTCGCGAAGGTTATGGCCGTCGATGCGAACGGCGCCTGAAGTCGCGGCGTAGAAACGCGGAAGAAGATTGACCAGTGTGGTCTTGCCAGCGCCGCTCGACCCGACTATCGCCACCACTGCTCCCGCTGGAATCTTCAGCTTGAGATCTCGAAGGGTGGGCGTGTCGCTATCGTCATAGGTAAAGCCGGCGTCGTCAAATTCAACAGATTGCGAGAGGCGCGGCAGCGACTTTGCATTCGGCATGTCGAGCTTTTCTTCGGGCAAATCAAGAAGCCTGAATACTTGCGCGGAAGTCCCCAGCGCCTGCACGAAAAGCTGGTAAATGTTGCCGATGCGCTTGATGGGTTCGTAGGCTTTGAACAGCGCGAATGTGAACGCGCCAAATAAGCCTACCGTCATGCGGCCAGCCTTGATTTCGCCGCGCGCGAAAAAGAGGATCATCGCGACTACTACCGCGCCCAGGACGTCCATGATAGGTCCTGTAGCTGCCATGGCGCGAATCCAGCGCATGTTTTCTCGACGCAAGCTTCTGGCGGCGCCATGGAATTTCCGAATTTCGAAACCTTCCATCCCGAACGCTTTAACCACGCGGTTCCCGCTGATGGTCTCCTGAAGGATTTGACTAAGATCGGCAAGGCGGGAGCGGCTTTTTTCAGTAGAACGGCGAATCTTGCGAGTTAATTTCCCGACAGGCCAAACTACCAAGGGGACCAGAACAGCGGACCCCACAGCCATTCGCCAATCGATGAGCAGGAGCACGCTCACAAACGCGATGAGATTGAAAATTTGGCGGAAAAAATCAGCCATGTAATCTGAGAAAGCGCTGCGCAACTGTTCGATGTCGCTAATCACCGCGGACATTACGCGTCCGACGGGATTGTGATGGAAAAAACCGACCGGTTGCTGCACGACTTTGCCGTAAACGCGATCTCTGAGATCCGTGACGGCAGAAAGTCCGACATATTGAATCAATGTGCCGCCAAAATATTCCGCAACAGCCTTGAACAGGAAGATAAAAAGCAAAGCCAGAGCGAAAACTGACCAGACGTGATGTACACGGGACGGAACTAAATCATTCATGTACAGGATGTGGTCCGTGCCGGGAACTCGAAAGAGGACCAGTTTCTGAAGCGCCGATTGCGGGTTCAGCACCACATCAACGGCCGGCGCGATTGCGAGCGGCACGAGGCCTTCGGCAATTCCCATGGCGGCCATCAGAACAACGCCAATAGCTAGCAGCCAGGTATAGGGCGAAAGGTAGCGAAGCAATCGCCGGAATTCCTGGCCCTGCGTCATGTTGGGAACGCTGTCTTTTATTTCAGAAGTCAAATGGAAGATCCTCAGGCCGAACGCGGCCCGCCGAATTTCAAGATATGGTTTTGTCGAGGTCGCGATGCACGACCTTCGCCGAATACCCTTTTTTCTTGACCGCCCGTTTGATGATTTCCGCCAGCGCCACGGAACGATGCCGCCCGCCGGTGCATCCCAGCGCGACCGTCAGATAGCTTTTTCCTTCCTGAATGTAGTGCGGAATCAGGTACAGCAGCAAGCTTTCGATTCGACGCAGGAACTCGCCCGTTTGCTTGAAGGAACGAATGTAACGCGCCACACGCGGATCCTTGCCGCTGAAAGGCCGCAGACGCGGCACAAAGTGCGGGTTGGGGAGAAAGCGCACGTCGAACACAAGATCCGCTTCCGCAGGAATTCCGTAGCGGTATCCGAAGCTCACCACCGAGACAAGCAGCGGCCGCCGTCCGGGATTTTGAAAACGGTCGATGACGAACTGGCGCAATTCGTGCACGTTGAATTTCGTGGTGTCGATCACAACACCTGCCAGACGCCGAATCGGAGCCATGCGCCGGCGCTCTTCGCGTATTCCTTCCGCGATGGACCCGCCGCGCCCCAACGGATGCGGGCGACGCGTCTCACTGAATCGCCGCATCAAGGCCTCGTCGCTGGCCTCGATAAATACGAGTGTGGCCGGATGTTCGCTCTCGAGCTGGCGATAGATGCCCGGGAGCTTATCGATTTGTTCGCCTTCGCGCGCGTCCACCAGCAGCGCGGCGCGCTCAATTTCGCCGCCTTCCACATATAACTCGCTAAATTTTGGAATGAGCGCGACAGGCAAATTATCGACGCAGTAGAACCCCAGGTCTTCGAAGGTATTTAGGACGGAACCTTTGCCGGAGCCGGAAAGGCCGGTGAGAAGGACCAGATGGTGTGCGTCGCGAGTTCGATTTCTGGGCGTGCGCTTCACGGCCAGAGCGCTAAGCCTTTACCCGTCGGCGGTGCGTGCTCGGAATGCGCAGGTCTTCGCGGTATTTCGCGACGGTACGACGGGTGACGTGGATCCCTTCGTCGCTCAGCTTTTTTGTAATCTGCTCGTCGGTCAGCGGATGGGAAGTGTCTTCGTCCTCGATCATTTTCTTCACCCGCCGCTTCAGCGAAAGCAGCGACATTTCGCTTCCCTGCGGGCCGTTCACCGATTCGCTGAAGAAATACCGCAGTTCCAGCACACCTTGCGGCGTGTGCACGTATTTATTCGCCACCGCACGGCTCACCGTGGAAGGGTGCACGCCGACTTCCTCGGCAACTTCTTTGATCATCATGGGCTTCAACTGATCCGCGCCGTAATCGAGAAAATCGCCCTGGCGTCGCAGAATCGACTGGCAAACGCGCTGAATCGTGTGCTTGCGCTGTTCGATATTTTTCATCAACTGAATGGCGGCGGTAAAACGCTCCTTCACGTAGTTGCGCACGTCGCGATCGGCGGCGTCGCGCGACAAGAGGCGGCGATAGGTCGGATTCAGGCGAAGTTGCGGCAGGTCATCGTCATTCATAAACGCCTGCCACTCGCCGTCTACTTTTCGAAATTGAACGTCCGGCTCGACCAGCCTGGGTTCGATACGGTTGTAGCGCAATCCGGGCCGCGGATCGAGGCGCTTGATCACGTCCACGGCGCGCTTCACCAGTTCCACCGGCCGGTTCAATGCACGCGCTACTTCTTTGAGCTGGTTGTTCTGGAGCAGCTTCAGATGGTCGGCGATGATCTGCTGCGCCAGCGTATTCTGCGGATCGATCAGTTTCAGCTGCATCAGCAAGCATTCCTGCAGATCGCGCGCGCCGATTCCCGGGGGGTCGAATTCCTGCACCATGGCCAGCGCTTCTTCCACATCGTCCATGGAATAATTACCGACTTGCACCAGTTCATCGATTGACGCAGTCAGGTAGCCGTTCTCATCCAGGTTGCCGATAATCGACTCTGCAATTTTGCGCACGGTCTCCGTGCAGATGCTCACGCTGAGCTGCCAGTTCAGATGGTCGGCAAGGCTCTGCGGCGAAGAGAGAAATTTATCGAACGAAGGCTTTTCAATTTCCTCGCGTTCGCTGTTGGAAATCCTCTCCGCTCCGGAATCGAGGTATTGGGTGAAGAAAGATCCAAAATCAAATTCGTCAAAGGGATTTGCGGGCGTTACTTCCGGAACCTTTTCAGTTTCCTTTTTGAGGAAGGCTTCGTCGGTATAGCTTTCCGCGGTGACTCCGTCGTCTTCGGTGGCTTCGTCGAGAACAGGATTCGCCATGATCTCTTGATTGATCATTTCGCGAAGCTCCAAACGGTTCAGCGCCAGCACGCTGACCATTTGAACCAGGCCGGGCGTCAGAATCTGCTTCTGAGCGACGCGCAGATTTAATTTGGGTTGCAGCCAATTCATAAAGTTCGATTAATTCAGCCGGAAACTTTCTCCCAGGTAAATCCTTCTCACCTCGGCGTTGGTAGAAAGCTCTTTGGGTGTTCCGGCAAACAAAATCTTTCCGTCGCTGATGATGTAAGCGCGATTGGTCACCGCCAGCGTCTCGCGCACATTGTGGTCTGTCACCAGGACCCCAATTCCCGCCGCGCTCAAATCCGCGATGATTTTTTGAATGTCCACCACCGTCAGCGGATCGATTCCGGAAAAAGGTTCGTCCAGCAGCACGAACGAAGGCGACAGCACCAGCGACCGCGCGATCTCAAGACGCCGCCGCTCGCCGCCCGACAGCACGTATGCCTGGCTGTAACGCACTCCCTCGAGTCCCATTTGCGCCAGCAACTCCTCCACCCGGTCGCGCCGCTGTTCCGGAGTAACAGGCAACGTCTCCAGGACCGCGAGCAAATTTTCTTCCACCGTTAACTTGCGAAAAACCGAAGGCTCTTGAGGGAGGTAGCTGATGCCGCTTCGGGCCCGTAGGTACATGGGGAGGTCGGTAATATCCTCGCCGTCCAGTAAAACGCGCCCATAGTCCGGACGCGCTAGACCGACCAGGATGTAAAACGTCGTGGTCTTTCCGGCGCCGTTCGGCCCGAGCAACCCAACCACTTCGCCTTGCTGAATCTCCAAACTAACGTCATTAACGACTTTCCGCCCTCTGTACGACTTGCTCAGATCGGCGGCCTGGAGTTTCAACATGCCGGTTCATTACTCAACTCGGTGCCTGGTAAGCGTGCGCGAACTCTCTTTTGAATCAATCAAAATCGTATCATTGGCTACAAAGAAGGTCAACGAATGGCCCGTGGTTGTGTCGCTTGAGGCATCCGTAAGTGTCGGTTTTCCACCGGAAAGGACGAATTTTCCGTCCGCGGCGGTGTATTCGGCCTGTTCCGCCGTCCCTCGGCGGTCAGCCTGCATCACCACCACCCCTCCTAGAGCCAGGGCCCGGTCAAGCTGACGGGCCGCAGTTGGGCTCGCAGGGCCGTCCCCAGCCGCTGTGGACCCGGGCTGGCTACCATGAGGCGGCGCCAGGAACACGTCCAGGGTCGGCGAGCGCAGCGACCCCTGTTGCGAACTGGCCGCCACACCTCTTTCCAGATGGGCCTTCCCCGAATCGCTCCAATAGGTAAGCTCCGGGGCACGAATGTGCCACAGCGTCGGCCCGGTCTGCGGTCCGGCGAGATTTATCCCGCGCTTGTCAGTTTGAGGCTTCACCGGCGCCTTAGCCGCGGGCTTCGATCCGGGAGCCGAGCCGTCTGAAGCTGGCGCGGAAGCCTGCGGGAAAATTGCCATAACTCCGCCGGAAGCCACCAATTTCTTTTCTTCGCGCCAAATTTCGATCTGTTCGGCGTCCAACACCGATTCACCCTGCCACATTCGGGCGTGTCCGGAATAAAGCGCCCGGCCGTTCGTATTCGACGCCGTAAGGGTGCTGGAAGTAATGTGAGCGGGGCCTGTACCCATATTGACCACCGAATTCTGCGCAGATGCGAGGTAGGTCGAAGCCACGCCGCCCGTCGCGCGAATTTCTCCAGACTTTTGGTTAATCGACACGTTTCGCGCAGTCGTTCGGCTTGTTGAGTCGAAGAGCACGGGCGAGCCGTCCAGAGTGACGTCACCGGTCGAGTTGACCATTCGGGCGCGCTCCGCCGTGGCTTGGCGGTCGCTCTGCTGAAAATGCACGTTCCCGTTCTCGTCCAGGGTCTCCCATTCGCCGCTCGCGCCAAAAGTCGCCACCAGTTCCTTGGCCGTGCTCACTTGTGGCGCTGCGGAACCTATGGTGCGATCGATTTCCGTGCCGGAATGCCCGAATAATTTCGCCAGTCGTCCTTCAGCGTCAAATTCCGTCGCAAATTTCCGGGCACGCAGCTCGGTGGCCTCGTCGCCGCTTTTCATTTCGATGGTGGCCGACGCTAGGGTTTCGGCGCTTTGGACGCGTGATGGGCCGCGCTGTTTTCCGGCGCCAAATATCGCGCGCAACGATTCCGTTTTCAAAGTGCGCGACTGGCCGTCCTGCCGCGATTCGAGAACGGTGCCGCCGCTCGTGGTCATCATGCGAACCGCGTTCTGCGGCGCCATCGCAAGCTCCACACGCCCGCTTGAGAAATGGTCCGTTCCGGCGGCTGCCTCGCGCGTTCCTTCCACGTTGCCGTTGGCCAGCATCTTCTCTATCCATCCGGCCGGATTCAGAAACGCCTCGAACTGATTCGCGGAGATGGTCGCCTTACCGCCAGACTCCGCCGAATGAATTACGGGATGCCCTTCAGCGACCGCGTGCTGCGCACGGAATTCCGCGTCGAGATCGACCGTGATCTTGTCCGCGGAGAGCTCTCGGTTTCCTTGGCTGGCATGCGCCGGAGCGGAGAGCACAACCTCGTGGTCATCGCGTCGAATTTCAAGACTGCCTCCGGTCACTTTCACCGGCAGTCCGTTCGTCCGGTCGGACGGTGCAAGGTCCATCTCGACGTCGTGCTGCAACGAAACGATGGACTTTTGAGAGCTATAGGTAACACCCACGGCATGTCCCTGCCCTTGCGGAAAGCGGAACGCGACCGGCTCCGGCGTCGACGCCTCCCCGGTTTCGCGGTTGAACGTCAGATCGCGCGTCGTTACGTGTATCGTTCGATCCCCGATGCCCGGGGGAGGATTTGCGCTCGCGAGCTCAATCTGCACATCGCCTTCGCATCGCACCGCGCCTGTCGTTGGCTGGTAACTGCACTGGCGCGTATGGATGTTGTCGTCGCGCTCTCCTTCTCGCCCGTAAATCGTGATCCATACATCTTCCAGCAGGTAGGTGTTCTGATCTTTGTATTCGGTGGCGTGCGAAGCGCGCACCGTGAATATCGTTCGGTCGCCTTCCACTTTTGAGAAAGTCGTTTCGTCCGATTGCTGCTGCACCGTTGCAGGCACGGCGCGAGACTGCAACTGATGCGACCGCGATTCGCGCAAAGAGCGCTGCCAATAGACGCCGATCACGGCCAGCGAGATTACGCCGGCAGTAATCGCCGCCCAACGCGCATATCTCGCTGCTTCTCTATTCTGCAATGCAGATTCTCCGCCGAACTCGCGATTCAAGCCCCATGCGAGTTTGGCAAAATGCGCAAATTACAAAGGGACCGCGCACACCATTCTCTTAGAAGCTGAGTATAGGTGAGAGGTTTCCAGCGAACAACTCCAAGTGGGGAACGCGGGCTGCGTTGTCAATGCGGTGAGACTCGGGCTTATCCGGCCGCGCTATTCACCGGGTGTAAGTATGCCCATACCGGCGGCGGCCACGCTGTCGCGCGTCGTGTTTTTCACCAGGTACATAGCCTCGTCCGCCAGATGCAGAAGCTCTGCCTTGGTGCGGGAATCCGTGGGATACGAAGCCACGCCCACGCTCGCGGTGATATGCACGTTGATGCTGGTGTCTTTCAGCCAGACCCCTTCTCGAATCAACTTGTGCAAGCGCCGCGCCACGCCAAACGCGTTCTCCTTGGAGGTTTGCGGCAGCAGCACCACAAATTCGTCGCCGCCATAGCGGAACGCAAGGTCGATCAAGCGGCACTTGTCCTTCACCGCTTGGCCGATCTCAGCAAGCAGCTTCGAACCTATCAGGTGGCCGTGAGTATCGTTGACGTTTTTGAAGTGGTCCAGATCGATAAAGATCAGCGAAAATTCAAACGCGTAGCGGTGCGAGCGATAAATCTCGGTGTCCAGCATGAAATTCAAATGGCGCGCGTTGTACAGGCTGGTGCAGTCGTCCGTAATCGTGAGTTCGTGGATTCTCTGAACGTGCCGCGCATTCTCGATGGCGATAGCAGCGTAATCCGCCAGCGCTTCCAGCAGCGCCAGATCGCGTTTGCTGAATCCTTCCGGGCCGATGCAATTGATCAGCTCGATTACTCCCAGGCATTGGTCACGGAAGCGCACGGGGACGGCCACGATCGAGCGCGTCTCCATCTTCGTCTTGGAGTCCACCTGCTTGAAAAACCGCGAGTCCGTGCTGGTATCCGGCACCACCACTGCTTCGCCGGTTTGCGCCACCCAGCCTGCCAGACCCTGCCCAACCTTGATCCGCACATCCTTCAGCGCTTCGGCGCCCTTCCCTGTGGCGATTTGGAAAAAAAGTTCGCCTTTGTCCAAGTCCATCAGGAGTAAAGACCAGGTGTCGGGGCGCAGCACCTCATTGATCTTTTCCATGATGGTGCGAAGAACTTGGTCGAGCTGCAGCGAAGAGGTGAGTGCCTTGCCTAGCTCATGAAAAACCGTCACCTCGTTGCTGCTGGGGGGAATGTCCGGACCAACGCCGGGAGTTCTGCGCCTTTCGACGCCGGTAAATGGCCGTGGATCCGTAGATCTCTTTATGCGCTCGGGAGCCACACGTTCCTTCGGTTCTGGAATATCGTTAGGCAAGCTTCTCATTATAGGGAACGATTTCTGTTATTCGCAACGGGCTTAACGGCTGCAATTGACCAATGGGCAATAGGGTGACCTATCGGTGACATTTGGTGAACATTGACACCCCCGCGACCCGCGCCTATATTTTGAGTGTCAGTCGGTTCGGCGGATGCCTTCTACACCTTTCGGTGAACATCTAAAACGCGAGCGGGAAATGCGAGGCGTCTCTCTGGAAGAAATTTCCGCCGCCACGCGCATCGCCCCGCGCTTTCTTGTAGCATTGGAAAATGAGCAATGGGACCAGTTGCCCGGGGGCGTATTCAACCGCGGATTTATCCGCGCGGTGGCCCGCTTCCTTGGTCTCGACGAAGATAGCCTGATCTCGGAATATGCCCTCGAAACGAAAGGCCGCGCCGAACCGGGCGTCGTCGCTGACTCTCCGCTCGAAACGAACTCGCGCTACAAGGAGATTACTCTGGTAATCGTTCTAGCGGTTTTGTTGATCGCAGGCGCCGTCTTCGCCTTGGTTCATTTCGGGCCGCAACTCGCCGCGCGGTTTCACAAGCATTCGGCGCAGTCTGCCACTGCGCCGCAGGCAGCGCCAGGAGACTCCCATTAGCGCCGATCTCCGCGAAAGCATACGCGCCGGCAACGCCACGCCGGCACAAAAGCTCGCGGTTTTCTCCGGCGGAGATTCCTTGACGGCCGAACACCGCGCGGAGTTACTGACTCTACTAACCGCCGATCCCGATCCTGCTATTGCCGAACGCGCTCAGAGCGTGATTTTGACTCAGCCGCTCGACCCTTTCCTTGTCGCTATCGCCAGTCCCGATGCCGACCCGCGCCTGTTCTCGTATTGCGCTGATAACATGTCCCAGAAACCCGGCGTAGCGGATGCGCTCGCAAAAAATCCGTTTTGTCCCACGGGCGTCCTCGCGCATGTTGCCTCGCGTTTGAGCGCCGATGGAGTTCAAGCGCTCCTGGACAATCTGGACCGCCTCAGCTCGGACGCACGCTTGGTTGTCGCGCTCACTCATTGCCAAGCCGCGACGCCCGAGCAGCAGGAACTACTGGCCGAAATACAAAAGACCGAAGGGCTGGCGGAGGCGGAGATCGAAGAAGCCGCGGCGGAGGTCGAGCCGGATGTAAAAAAGCGTGTAACCCTACTTCAGAGGCTTGCTCACATGAACGTGGTGGAGCGGATCCAGCTCGCGCTCAAAGGCGGCCGCGAAGCACGCGCGCTTCTGATTCGTGACCCGAACAAAATTGTTCAGCGGGGAGTGATGCAATCGCCGCGCCTGACGGATCTCGAAATTGAAAACTTCGCCTCCATGACCAATGTTTCTACCGAAGTTTTGCGTATCATCGCAGCAAGCCGTGTGCATATGAAAAGTTACACGGTGGTAAAAAACCTGGTGAAGAATCCCAAGACTCCGCTGGACGTCTCGCTGCACCTGCTCCAGCGGCTAAACGGTTTCGACCTTAAGCTTTTAGTTTCAAACAAAAATATTCCGGAAACGTTGCGTTCCACCGCCGCAAAAATGCATCGGCAGCGCGCCTCCGTTCGGCCCTCAACCTAATGCGAAGTAGACTTCGGCGCATCACTCGCGCCGGTAGCTGCCAGAGAAGATGTGATTTTCTTCTTGTATTCCTGCGCCTTCGTGAGGATTTCTTTTTCGTCTAGCGTGAGCATCTCGCGGTCTTTCATCACGATTTTCCCAGCGATCACCACGGTCCGCACGTCGCTTGCCTTCAACGCGTAAACCAGTTCCGAATATACGTCGTACATGGGTGTGGCGTGCGGAGCGTCGATTTCCACCACGATCAAGTCCGCTTTCTTGCCCGCTTCGAGCGAGCCGATAATTTTTTCCAGATGCAGGGCGCGCGCGCCGCTGATGGTGGCCATCTCCACCACTTGTTTCTCCGGCAGCGCGCGTGGGTCCATTCGTGCAATCTTCTGCAGTTTCGCCGCGAGATCCATTTCTTCGAACATGTCCTGGTTGTTGTTGCTCGCAGCCCCGTCGGTCGCCAACCCGATGGGCTCGCCGGCCGCCAGCATTTCAGGTACGGGCATGACTCCAGCCGCCGTTTTCATGTTGCTGGAAGGATTGTTGATGCAGCCGACGTTGAAATGCGCAAGCGTCGCAATGTCCGCCTGATCCACCCAGATGCAATGCGCGCCAATCACGTCCGGACCGAGAATCCCTGCGCGCTCCAGGTATGCAACCGGTGTTGCGCCATGTTTCGCACGGCTTTGCTCCAGTTCGAATCGCGCTTCGGCGATGTGAATCAAAATCGGCGCATTATTGCGGCGAGCCAAGGCCGCCGCATCCTGCAAAGTTTTTTCCGAACAGGTGTAAATCGAATGAGGCGCCACCGCAGCGACAATCAGGGGATCGCCCTTCCAGCGATCCAGATATTTCTGCGTGTGGGTAAACGCGTCGCCGGGAGTCTTATTATCGGGCGCGGGGAAATCGATGATCGTCTCGCCCAACACGCCGCGCATTCCGGCATCTTTGGTTACCCGCGCCACAACATCTTCGAAATAGTACATATCGGCGTACGTCGTTATGCCGCCGCGCAACATCTCAAGCACGCCCAGCTTGGTTCCCCACTCCACAAAATCCGGGGTGACGTTGCGCGCCTCCGCCGGAAAAATATATTTCTGCAGCCATTCGTCGAGTGCCAGATCATCCGCAAGCCCACGAAACAGGCTCATCGCCGCGTGCGCGTGGCCGTTAATCAGCCCGGGCATCACGAGCGCGCCATGCGCGTCGATGGTTTGCGCTGCTTCGAACCTGCTCTCGATTTCCGCGCGCGGGCCCACAGCCACAATCGAATCGCCGCGAATAGCGACAGCGCCATCTTCAATCACTCGCCTCTGCCCGTCCATCGTGACCACCGTCCCGCCGGTAACGAGCAAATCCACTTTTTCTTTCGCGGATGCAGTTGGCGGAAACAAAAAAGCCACGACGCAGATGATCGCGATGATCAGCTCAACCTTCCGGCGGCCTGTTCGCAACCAAGACATCCTACTATTCTGCATTTTCCCTCTGACGGGCGTTCCGACAACTCAAAAGTCGACTAAACGACCGCGATCCTGCGCCTACTTCGATAGCTTCTACAGAAATCCCGAATCAAAAGGCCGTGGCAACAGTTTTCCGGCGCTCTCCAACTCGACCTTTCCTTTCAGGTTCGCGAGAACAACCGGCACGTCGCCGCAGAACTCCCAGATAATCTGGCGGCACGCCCCGCAAGGAGGTGTCAGCGCATCCGTGTCTGCTGCAACGGCAATAGCTTCAAATCCGCGTTCACCCTCAGAAAGAGCCTTAAAAATTGCGACGCGTTCTGCGCAGCAAGTTAGGCTGTAACTGGCGTTTTCGATGTTGCAGCCCGTATAAATCCTCCCGGAATTCGCGCGTACCGCTGCTCCCACGCGAAAGTCCGAAAAGGGAGCGTGCGCATTTTCCCGCGCCTGCTTTGCCGCCAAAATCAAAGCATCATATTCACTCATGCGCGTCCTTTAGTTTGCCGGCCACTAGCCCAGCTTCTGGTTCTAATGTTTCTCCGCGGCAATCCGCGGCAAAACTGCTCGCAGCAGCGCGATGAATTGGCCTTTCATTCGCTCGCCCGTTTCCAATACCTCGGAGTGATCCAGCGGCCGGTCCAAAATTCCCGCAGCCATATTCGTCACGCAGGAAATCCCAAGCACGCGAATCCCCATGTGATTCGCCGCAATCACTTCCGGCACCGTGGACATGCCCACCAGATCCGCGCCGATGGTTCGCAAAGAGCGAATTTCCGCCGGCGTTTCGTAGCTTGGGCCTAGAAGCGCGGCATACACGCCTTCATGCGCTTCGATGCCCAGCCTTTTCGCTTCCGCCAGCGCGATGTCCCGGTACGGCCGCCAGTACGCGTGCGTCATATCCGGAAAGCGCGGCCCGAAGCGCTCTTCGTTTGGCCCGACCAACGGATTCGCGCCCTGCAAATTGATGTGATCGCGGATCATCACCAGCGCGCCCTGCTTGAACTCCGTATTAATCCCGCCCGCCGCATTCGTCAGAATGGCAGAACGAATTCCGAGCCGTCCGAATACCCGCATGGCAAACGCCGCTTCGCGCGCGGAATAGCCTTCATACAGATGAACGCGCCCCTTCATCGCCGCCACAGCGATGCCGCCAACTTTTCCTATGGCCAGAACTCCTGCGTGGCCCACCGCCGTAGAGCGCGGGAAATTGGGAATTTTTCCGTACGGAATGCGCGTGGCATCCGTCAGCTCGTCCGCGAATGCGCCGAGCCCCGAACCCAACACCAGCGCGATTTTCGGCCGCAGCTTCGTTTTCGATAAGATGAATTTCGCAGCGCGTTCCGCTCGCGCATATTCCGTGTCGCGCGCCGAAACTTTCGAACCGCCCGCACTCATCGCAGCATAACTCCCACGATGGACGCGGACATCAGATTCGCCATAGTCCCGGCCAGCATCGCGCGAATGCCCAGCCGCGCAAGTTCCGCTTTCTTGTTGGGAGCGAGTGCGCCGATTCCGCCGATCTGTATGCCGATCGAGCTGAAATTCGCGAAGCCGCACAGCGCGAACGTCGCAATCGTAAACGACCGCGGGTCCAGCCCGTCTCTCATCGGCCCGAGTCGCTGGAACGCGACCAGCTCATTCGTCACCATACGCAATCCGAGTAGATTGCCGATGGCGTGGCAATCCTGCCAGGGAATTCCGATCAGCCACGCAATCGGCGAAAAGAGCCAGCCGAAAATCTGTTCCACGCTCGAGGGGAACCACGAAATTCCCACATGCGTAAGCCCGTTGTGGACTACGCCGAAAATTCCGTCCACCAGATAAATCAGCGCGATAAACGTAATCAGCATCGCGCCCACGTTCACCGCCAAGTTCAAACCGTCAATCGTGCCTCGCGAGATCGCGCCCAGCGCATTCGTGTCGCGTTCCAGCGGCGCCATTTCCACGCGGCCGGAAGTCACTGGAATCTGCGTCTCCGGCACCAGCATTTTTGCCAGCAAAATCGTTCCTGGCGCGGTCATGATCACAGCGGCGAGCAGATGCTTTGCTTCCACGCCATAAAGAATGTAAGCAGCCATGATTCCGCCGGAAACGTGCGCCATGCCGCTGGTCATCACTGTCATCAATTCCGAACGCGTCAGGTCGGGGAGAAACGGCCGGATCGTCAGCGGAGCTTCCGTCTGCCCCATGAAGATACTGGCGGCGACGTTGAGCGATTCCGCACCGCTCGCGGCCATCAGGCGCGTCATCACGCGTGCAGCCTGCTTGATGATGAATTGCATCACGCCGTAGTAATAAAGCAGCGCGAAAACCGCGGCGATAAAAATAATTGTCGGCAGCACTTGAAACGCGAAGAAAAAACCCATCGGCGAGCCCTTCTTGCCCAGGTCGCCAAAAACAAATTGCGAGCCGAAGAACGCGAAATCGAGCACCCAGTTCACCGCAGCGCCCGCTTTCTGAAACAGCAACTGCCCGTATCCCCAGCGCATCACTAGAAAGGCGAACGCGATCTGTAGCCCCAGGCCCCACGCCACGGTCTTATACCGGATGGCGCGGCGATCCGTCGAAAAGAGAAACGCCAGGCCCATCATGGTAATCATTCCCAGAATGCCTACCAGGCGATGCATTCGACGCGCGCTCCTTTTTTCTGTCGCGTTAGCTCAGTGCGTATCCGTCGCGCCAATAATTTTTCGCACCAGCGGCGAAACCGGCGGCGGCTTTGCGCCAATCTCAAAACTCCGTGACAACAACTCCACCGCGTGCGGCAGCCGAGAATCCAGGTTGTAATGCACGGTACAGAGATTCGCGCCGGCCTCGACCTTATCGCCAATCTTCTTTTCGAGCACGATTCCGACGCCGGGATCGATCGAATCTTCCTTTTTTTCGCGCCCGCCGCCGAGCATCATGCTGGCTATCCCCACCCGCTCGCCACGAATCGCTGTCACGTATCCGGATTGCCGCGCCGTCACGTGCGCCGTATGTTTCGCGCGCGGCAGCCGCGACGGATCGTCCACCACTTTTCCGTAGCCGCCCTGCAAGCGGATGATCTCGCGGAATGTATCACGTGCGCGCCCCGATGTAATCATTTCCGCCGCGAGCTTTCGTCCTTCACCCACGCTCTTCGTTCGCTTCCCCAGGAAAAACATCCAGGCTGAAAGCTCGTCGCAAAGCTCGCGCAGGTCTTCAGGCCCCTGGCCATGCAGAATCTCGATGCATTCCTCCACTTCGAGCGCGTTGCCCACTTTGCGCCCCAGCGGCTGCTCCATATCCGTGATCAGCGCGACGATCTTCTTGCCCATGCGCGTCCCCGTCTCCACCATCAATCCCGCCAGATATTCAGCGTCCGACTGCTTCTTCATGAACGCGCCGTCGCCCGTCTTCACGTCCAGCACCAGCGCGTCGATTCCCTCCGCCATTTTTTTGCTCATGATCGAAGCGCAAATCAGGTAAGGGCTTTCCACCGTGGCAGTGACGTCGCGCAGCGCGTAAAGTTTTTTATCCGCAGGCGCGATTTCCGGCGTTTGCCCGATCAAACCGCAATGTGCCGATTCCAGCACGCGCCGAAATTCCGCCAGCCCTAAATTCACGTTGAACCCCGGAATCGCTTCCAGTTTGTCCAGCGTGCCGCCCGTGTGCCCCAGTCCGCGCCCGCTGATCATCGGCACGTAAAGTCCCGCAGCGGCCACCACCGGTGCAATCACCAGCGACGTCTTGTCGCCAACTCCGCCGGTCGAATGTTTGTCCACCTTCGCCGCCGGCAAATCCGGCCAATCGAGCACCACGCCGGAATGCAGCATCGCCTCCGTCAGCGCCGCAAGCTCTGCGCCGCTCATCCCGCGCCAAACCACAGCCATCAGCCATGCAGCAATTTGGTAGTCGGGAATCCGCTCGCGAGTGACGCCTTCAATGAGAAACTCAATCTCTTCGCGGGAAAGTTCCGCGCCGTCTCGCTTTTTGCGGATGAGGTCAACAACTCGCATGAGGTAGGATACGCGGCCAACCTAGCATCGCGCGCAACACACGTCAATGAGTCCGAGCATGCACCGGTGATTCGTTTCCGAATTAACACTGATTACGACCGCTGAAAATTATGTTCACTGAGTGCACAGTTTGCCGCTTAGTAGTAGCATGTGGTCTGTGGTTTCTCTAACTGACGCATCTGCGTTTGCCTGGATCACCGACGGGCGAGACGTGCCGGCTCTCGACGATGCTGGTAGTCCTGACTGGAATGGGAACATTGTAGCCCACTGCATACCACGAATATTTGAGGCCTATTGCAAGATCTTCCATCCGATCCACGAAGATGCCTCGATTCACGACCACGCCATAACCTGGGATGAAGAGAGACGTGGTAATCCTGCGACGTTCGAGAACGAGCCCGGCAAGAAAGCATTGGCGGGAATCTTGATTGATAGCGTATTTGTTCGACAAGGCGGAGGGATTGAGGCAGAACCGGAGACTCGCCTATTGTGGCGAACCGCCGCCGAAAGGTACGGCCTCGTGTTTCATCCTGAGTTCAATGACAATTCGTTTCGCAAAGCATTCGCGACCGGAAGCTGGCCGAGACATCTCCTTGGACCTACCGAAGGTACGCTGGACAGAAGAACCTGCGAAGCTCTGATCGATGTACTGAAGCCCTTCAGTGAAAAGCAAACGATCTTCTTTCGCTTTTCTGATTATTTGATGAATGATTTGCCGCATCTCTACGCCGGAAATTTGAACGAAGCGAGTTCATTCCTGACAAAATCCCATTTTGGGGGCACTCCTGAATCCTGGTGGCCTGAAGATAGGAACTGGTGTGTTCATACCGATTGGGATTTGACGTTCACTCTTGTAGGCGGCTCACGAGTGGTTGTAGATGCGTGTCTCGATCACCCTATGCTCGAATGTCTGGAAGTGAAACCTGAAACTCGAATCGATTACCGAGCAGACCGAATAAATCTACCGAAAAGTCCGCCAGTAGATACGAGCAGTAAAACTGACCACACCAAGCGCGAATTTTACAATTCAAAAATGTGATCAGAACTTAGGAGGGCGAGCAGCGATCTCTGCGGCAACGCGTTGCACTTCGTCGTGAACGAGGCCGTTGGATACCAGAACGGAAGTCCCACCGGGATGATACGGCTCGCCGGACAGATCGGTAACTCTCCCGCCAGCTTCAGCCACGATCAGCATCCCTGCCGCGGTGTCCCACGATTTCAACCCAAATTCCCAAAACGCCTCGAACCGGCCGCAAGCCACCGAACACAGGTCGAGCGAAGCTGCGCCATCACGCCGCACGCCATGCGAACGCAGCGTAAATTCCCAGTAGTAATGAATGTTCAAATTGTCGGTGCGCTTGTGCGTAGGAAATCCGGTGGACACCAGGCTCTCGCCCAATCGTTCCACGGAAGAAACATGGATCGGTTTTTGATTCAGATAGGCGCCCTCGCTGCGCGAAGCGTAAAACATTTCGTTCGCAACCGGATTGAACACCACTCCCGCAAGGGGCTTGCCGTTTTCCAGCAAGCCAATCGAAGCCGCAAAGCACGGATAGCCGTGCGCGAAATTCGTGGTGCCGTCGAGCGGGTCCACATGCCAGACGAACGCCGAAGCCGCGCCATCCTTGCCCGAACCTTCCTCCGCAACGATCGCATGCTCCGGAAAATCGCGCCGCAAACGCGCCACAATCGCCGCTTCCGAGCGCCGGTCGGTTTCGGTCACCAAGTCCACGTCTCCTTTGTAAGTAATTTTCTTCGGGCTGGCGTGTCCTGCAAGAATGATGGCCCCCGCCTCGCGTGCAGCTTCTATCGCAGTCTCAAGGTATTTGTTCATGATTTCGCAATGCGAATCTAGCGCGAAGCCGCCGCGCCTTTATCGCGGCGCCGCAGCGGTGAAATATTCCTTGCGGTAACGCACCGTATCTCCCGACTTCACCTGCAGCGTCACGTGACGATGGCTTCCCGGCGGCGGCACAGGAGTCGGATAATATCCCAGCAAATATTGCGTGCGCAGTTCGCGGTCGATGCGGTCGAACGTCGCGTCGAGCTGCTGCATTTCGTCCACCAGGAACATGGCTCCGCCCGTGCTATCGGTAATCGTAATCAGCGCATGCTCGCCCGCCGTATTTCGCCCGCTTTCGTTCGCCGGGCGCAGCACGATGGAATAAAGCAGCGCCTCGGACGCAATTGCCGCGCGCCGCGCGTCTTCAAATTTCGACACGCTCGTCGTCTCGCCCGCATCCGTCACCACAACGATGGCCCGCCGCCTGTCTCCCGGACGCCGCCGCAGCGAATTCGATCCCAGCAGAATCGCGTCGTAGATCGAGGTCCCTGAGCCCGAACTGATTCGCCGCACGGCCTCTTGAAGTTTCGGCACGTCGGCGGAGAAATCCGAAAGCTGCGTCACCTTTTCGTCAAATTCAAAAACGCTCAGCGTGTCACCCGGCCGTACCACTTGCCGCACGAAGTGCGCCGCCGATTCCGTTTCAAATTTCATGTCCTTGTATGTGCTCATGCTCGAATCAACCATCAGAGCAAGATCGAGCGGGCGATTGGTTTCGGCTTCGAATCGCTCAATTTTCTGCGGCACGCCTTCTTCGGAAAGTTCGAACACATCTTGCGGCAGGTCGGGAATAGGCTGCCCGTGCGCGTCGATTACGCTCGCAAGAATAGTGACGAGATTCGTCTGCACCCGGATAACGTTCGATTGCTTCGGTTGTTGCGCGCGCAGAGACTCTGCGACGCCGGCGCACGCTAAAATCACAGCCAGGACGCAGGCAACGCTGAATCCAGCGAGGTGGGTTTTCTTCATTTGTTTGCAGGGAAATTAGATTCATCCGGCGAGGAAATGGCTTCCTGAGAAGGCTTTTCGCCTTCCGCCCAGATGGCGCCGTCCGCAAAAAACTCCTTCTTCCAGATCGGCACCGCCCGCTTCAGCGTGTCAATCGCGTAGCGGCAGGCGTCAAATGCAGCGCCTCGGTGCGCCGAACTTACCGCAATCCACACGCTGGTCTCGCCAATTTCGAGCCTTCCGAGGCGGTGAATGATAGCCACTCGATGAATTGAGAATTTCGCGCGAATCTGCGCACCGATCTCGCGCATTTTAGCCAGAGCCATGGGCTCGTAAGCCTCATATTCCAGGTAAAGCGTGCGCTTGCCCTTAAAATTGTTGCGGACAAACCCATCGAAAACCACGACCGCGCCATCTTCCGGAGCTTTCAAATTTTCAAGAAGCTCGCGCGCCTGTATCGGCTCGTGCACCAGCTGAAAAACATCGCCGCCTGCCGCGGTTTGTTGGCCGCCGCTGACCGGAGGCAGAAAAGCCACCTCATTTCCTTCCTCGAGCGGTGCCCGCCATTCCGCATATTCCTGATTCACCGAAGCCGCTATCGAACTTCGAAATTCAGCCAGCTTCGGAAACCGCCGCGCGTAACGCTCGAATAGATCTTCCACGCGAGCGCCTTCTGAAAGCTCGGCGTCCTGTTCCGCAGCGCCGACGATTTCCTTGAGTTGCCCGAAAAAAAGCACACGCACTCGCATCGAATGCATTCTATCGCGCAGAAGGCCCCAAAGCGATGCCAGAGCGATGCAAGAGTCCCACATCGCTCCAATCGAAACCGCGTGAGGCTGCACCTTTCACTTTTCGCTGTCCAAGCGTCGAATTTGCGCTAAGATTCCCCATCGATGAAGGACGCGGGACGCCGCGTCCAGTGCCGTATCTCCCGACGGATTGAAATACAACCAATAGTGCGAACCCCTTCAGCACTAAAGAGCGAGAGATTTCTCGCCTCGGGAGCATCCGTTCGGCCTTATTGAGTGCGCGGATTTCACAATCGATGCGGAGGGAAATTTCATGAAGGTTCTGATCTCGGGTGCATCGGGACTTGTCGGCGCAGCGCTAACGGAGTCTTTGCGAAGCGAAGCGCACACCGTAGCTCATCTGGTTCGGCCCGATGGCGCCGCTTCCGCAGGCGACATTCGCTGGGACCCAGCCAGCGGGTTCGTCAACCTGGATGCGATGGAAGCCGCCGACGCTATTGTAAACCTCAACGGCGCCAGCATTGGCGGCGGCCGCTGGACGCCCTCGCGCAAGAAACTTCTTTATACCAGCCGAGTGGATTCGACGCGCTTTCTCGTGGAGTCTCTGGCGCGTCTGAAACAGAAGCCGCGCGTTTTCGTTTCTGCATCCGCCATCGGATATTACGGCAATCGCGGCGACGAAATTCTCAACGAATCCAGCGCGGGCGGGACCGATTTCCTGGCGGGGCTCTGCCGCGACTGGGAAGCAGAAGCCTTTAGAGCGCAATCGAGCGGCATTCGCACCGTGCTGTCGCGTTTCGGAATCATTCTTGGGGCAAAGGGCGGCGCTCTGACGCAAATGCTCACTCCATTCAAACTGGGCATCGGCGGCAGGCTTGGAAGCGGCAGGCAGTGGATGTCCTGGATAGCGCTTGATGACGTGGTCGGGATCCTGCGAGCCGCGCTTTCGAACGACCGAGCCAGCGGGCCGGTAAATGTCGTGGCTCCCAACCCGGTGCAGAATTCCGAATTCACGCGCGTGCTGGCGAGCGTTCTGCATCGCCCGGCAATTTTTCCCGCGCCGGCATTCGCGCTGCGCGTCGCTCTCGGCGAAATAGCCGACGCACTTCTCTTATCCAGCCAGCGAGTTCACGCAGAACGCCCGCCAGTCGCCGGATACGCTTTTCGCTACGAGAATCTCGAGCCGGCCCTTCACGCAATTCTCGCAAAGCAATAGCTCGTAAACGGGCTTCAGTTACTTGTTTTGGAGAGAAGAAGCGGATTGATTACAGGTCCAGCCGCTCAAGCAGCGCATCCAGATTGGACCCGTCCACCACTAAGACCGGGCGCTTTGTAGCAAAATCCTCTACCTCATCGAGCGCTTGAAACAACCGCATTTTCGCCACGGCGTATTCCTCGGTCCCAGTCAGCGCGCGCCCCGTCCGCTTGGTCCACAATTCCAGGGCGTCGCGGCGCACGAAAATGCGTATCGGGAACATCGACTTGCGATCGGCGGAAACGTAATACACGAATTCGTTTCCCGCCGCGCCGTCCTGCTTGGCGGGATGCACGTCCTGGAACTGGTATTGGTAAACGTACCCGCTTTCCGCGGAGTAGGCCTTAATCCGCCTCACGGTTTCCGGTTTCGTCATCCCGGCATTATTCGGCTGCGCTCTTTAGCTGTCAATCTCCGCCTTAATCGCTCGCCGGTCCCAAAATGGAATCGAGCCTCTGCCATTCCGGGAATGAAAAAATCGAAAATCGCGCATTTCATACCCGCGTGACTTCGGCAAGCCTACGCGGGATCTATTCCAGAATGGCACATAAATCCCCTGCGCATCGCTGTTTACATCAAGAATCTCGCTTCCGGCAATGCACGAAAGGCCGCCTCGCAAAATGTGCCCCGCTTTGGCACACCCATTGCCCTACTGATTCTTGCAATGATAGTTTCAGCCAAGCTGAAATGTTCGCGGTCGGATCGCCCACGCGGTCCGAATTCCAATTTCGCTGCGCTGCGAGCTGGTCGGCATATCTTCACTCGCAAAATCTCTCGGGGCATGATGTCCATTCTCCTGATTGCGCTCGCGGGCTGCGGTTATGCCGGAACTCCCCCAGGACCACCGCCGCCCAACGTCACAGTTACAATCCAACCCACGAGCGCCAGCCTCTTTCTTGGCCAAACGCAGGCGTTTCAAGCCACCGTCGTCGGCAGCACGAACACAAGCGTCACCTGGCAAGTAAACGGCGTCGCGGGCGGAAGCGCAGCCGCTGGAACAATTTCTTCGTCCGGCCTCTTCACAGCGCCCGCAATTCTGCCGTCCGGCGCTAGCGCAACCGTCACAGCCGTAAGCCAGGCCAACCCGAAAGACAGCGCTTCAGTCACGGTAACTCTCCAAGACAACATCGTCGTCAGCCTTCTCCCGACGTCCGCTACCGTTTCAACAGGAGCAGCCCAGGTCTTCACTGTGACCGTTACCGGAACCGGCAGCCCGTCAACCGCCGTGACATGGAGCGTGAACGGCGTCCCCGGAGGCAACGCAACCTTCGGCACAATTGTCTCGAACGGCCCAGCTTCGGCCGTTTACACCGCACCCGCCGCGCCGCCAACTCCTACGATCGTGACCGTCACTGCCACCAGCGTCGCAGACACTTCGAAGTCCGCAAACGCCAGCGTCACCGTCGCCTGCTCCGGCGCCAGTTCAATGTTGCCCTCTTCTGCTAACGTCGCACTCAGCGCGACGCAAACTTTCACCGCCTCCTTCTGTCCCGCGCCCACCACAACGATCGTCTGGGACGTGAACGGCGTCCCGGGCGGCAACGCAACGCTCGGCACCATCGTCAGCACCAGCGCAAACGCAGCGCAATACACCGCGCCCGCAAGTTTGCCCACGACCGATCCGGTCACCGTTCACGCGGTAGCCGGCGCCGCCACCGTGTCTGCCACCGTTACAATCGTCAGCGCTGTCAGCGTCACGGTTGCGCCCTCCGGCGTCTCGGTCGCAATCACTCAACGAACGACGCTAACGCCGACGGTCACCGGCACATCGAACACCGCCGTCAGCTGGACAGTCAACGGAGTCCCCAATGGCAACTCAACCCTCGGCCAAATCTGCCAGCCCGCCTCAGTTCCCTGCGCCGCACCAACCGGCCCCGCTTCCGGCAGTGTGGATTTTCTCGCCCCGGCAGCAGTTCCCTCATCAAATCCCGTCAACGTGAACGCCACAAGCGCCGCCGATCCCACGCGCAGCGGCACCTCAATCGTAATCATTACCGGCCCAACCGGAGCAACCTCCGTTTCCATCTCCCCGCAGTTCGCATTCATCGCCCCTTCCACTGCCACGCTTTCTCAACAGCGCTTCGTCGCCACCGTCACCGGCAACTCAAACACGAGCGTCTCCTGGGCCGTCCAAAGCGCCGTGCCCGGCCAGGGCTGCTCCGGCGCCGCTTGCGGTTCGGTGGACGCGACCGGCCTCTACTCCGCGCCTACCGCGGCTCCTTCGCCCAACGGCATTTCCGTAATCGCCACCAGTCTGGCCGACGGCACAAAATCCGCCACCGCCGCCATCACCATCACCAGCGGCCCCGCAATCGAAGTGATTCTTCCCTCCAGCGTGATGGCCGGCGCGGTAGAAAGTTTTCCTTTCTCCGTGCAAGGTCTGAATTTCGTCGCAGGCTCCGGAAGCGCAGCGTCCACAATCCTGATCAACGGCACAGCGCGCGCGACCGCATGTCCCAACGCGAATACTTGCGCCACAGCCCTCAATCCAGCAGATGTGCAATCCGCCGCCACACTGACAATCCAAATCCAGAATCCGTCTCCGCAGGCCCAACTTTCGAATCCAGTTCCATTCGTGATCGTCCCCTTCGACGTCTCCGTCGGCGTGATCGCTTTCAGCGCGGCTCAACCCGCCTCCACCGGCACCAACATCATCGTCACCGAGCCCACCACCGCGGCCGCCTCCGCGCCCATCAATGTGGATTCCATCGGGTTCCTCACCGCAAACAGTTGCGAAGTGCAAGGCTCGCCCCTCACCATCACTCGCCCCTCTTCCGGCACTTCTACCGTGAGTCTCTGCATTAACGGAAATTTGCTAGACCCCACTTTCACCTATGCCTTCACCGGCCCAGCCGGCGGAGATATAAGCGTCACCGCATCCGCGGTCAACGGCCTATTTCCCAATACAATCGAGCTTGACCTGCAAATTTCCAGCGCCACTCTCCCCGGCGTCCGCACGCTCTTTATCACCACGCTGAATAACGATCGCGCAGCAGCCACCGCAATGCTGGAGGTTCAATGAAAATGACATCCAAAATCGGATTGCTTCGCCCCCTATTTTTCGCCCTCTGCGTATGCCTGCTCGCATGCGCAGGCATCGCGCCCACCACTCTCTCGCACATGTCCGTCGCTAAATTAACCCGCGTCTCCTCCCTCATTCTTCGCGCGCGCTGTGTGGAGAATTACACCGCATGGGACGCCGGGGAAATCTGGACTTTCACCACTTACGAACCTACGGAAGTTTGGAAGGGTTCCGCGCAAGCGCGCGTTCGCGTGCGCCTGTTGGGCGGAAGACTCGGCAACCTCACTTCGAATGTCTCCGGCGTCCCGCGCTTCCGCGCCGGAGAAGACGTGGTGCTTTTCCTCGCCCCGACCACCCGCGGCGATTTTTCAGTCGTAAGTTGGGTGCAGGGCACTTTCCGGATTCGTCACGACCAGCGCACCGGAGAAGACAGAGTCACTCAAGACAGCGCATCCTTCGACACATTCGATCCCTCCACGCGGCAATTCACCGCCTCCGGCATCCGCGATCTTCCCTTGCAGGAATTTCGCTGGCAAGTAGCCGCCGCGTTGCGCCAGGAATAGGGAGCACAAAAATGAAAAAAGCCACCGCATGGCTCACGATCGCGCTGTTCTCTTCAACAATGATTTTCACACCAGCGGTGCAGGCTTACACCTTCGCATCCACCGTTCCGCAATCGGGCGGCTGCCCGCAGCCAAATCAGTGGAGCCTGACGATCGGTTCCCCGCTCGACCGCCAATGGAGCACTTCATTGCCATCGCTCATCTCACCCGTAATTCTCACTGTGGCTTCCGCGGGCACGCCCGCGCAACTTGACGAAATCGAACAATCCATCTCCGATTCCTTTTCCGTCTGGTCGGGAGTCACCGGCACAACCTTCAACGCAGTCACATACCCCGGGCTCGAAGCGCCTCTGGCGCGCGTGACCGATCCGAATTCCTGCACCAATGACGCAGGCACCAACGTCGATGGCTTAAACACCATTTGCTTCAACCAATCGAGCGCCGCATTCACTCCCGGGGTGCTGGCCTTCACCCGCACGTTTGTCGCGAACGCTCCGGGTGTCAGCGTAGGCGCCAGCGGCCCTGCTGCGTTCGCCGGCCAAATTCTCGACGCCGACACGCTCTTCTGCAATACCGGCGAGGTAACCTTCGCCACGCCCGCCGCTCTCGCAACCCCTCAGGCCGCCGGCGCCTACGATCTGGAATCTCTTCTCACCCACGAGCTTGGCCACTGGATGGGCCTCGATCATTCGGCAGTAATCCGCGCCATGATGTTTCCCTTCGCTCCGCCGCCGGGCCAATTCCTCGGCTCTCGCCCCACTTCGCAGGTGCCCGATGGCCCGCTCAGCGACGACGACCGCACCGGCATCCGCGTCTTATACCCGGATCCAAATGACACAGTAAATATCGGCGGCATCAGCGGCCAAATCCTTCCAGCGAATCCGTTCGCTCTCGCTGCTCTTCCCGCACCTTCCACTGGATCTTCAGTCACCGGAATGGTCGGCGCGCAAGTAGTCGCCCTGGACGCGGACACAGGCGCAATCATCGCCGGAGCTTTTTCCGCCGGAAGCTGCAACGCATCGAGTCCGCCCACGCAATTTGACGGCTCCTACGATCTGGAGCGCCTGCCCGTCGGACGCAACTACAATTTGTACGTCGAGCCCCTGGTTGGCATCGCGCTTCCTGCCGACTTCGTGGTCCCGGCGGATTTGTGCTCGCAGGATGTGACGCCGTCCTGCATCGCGCCGCCCGCAAACACAAATTTCAACGTGCGCACCATGCCTGCATCGCCCTAGCACGGGTGTGGAAAGCGGAAGGCGGCGTTTTAACCCCGACGTGCGCGGGGCCGCCACTCAGCAGCCAGCGCGCAAAACAAAAGCGGCTCCCGAAAAATAGGAGCCGCTTCGTCGTTTCTTTGTGAATTGTCTTACTGCGTCGGCAACAGCTGCTGCGAGAAGCCGATCGTGTTAACAGATCGCAATACCGGCGTTCTCGGCGGCAGATAGGACGGACCCAAAGTAAAGTTCGTATCAAACGAGTAATGGCGAACGGGCGGGCTATAAACATAGCCCGAGTTCTTGTAGGTTCCTACTCCCTGGCGATTGAAATAAAAGCTCACCATGGAGCCGTAATAGTAGCCATTCACGCCGCTCCAGGTTTCCAGGAAGCGCAGGAAGTTGTGCACGCCGCCGTCTGTACCGAAGTCGTCGCATCCGCACGCACCCGCGATTTGTCCAAACGGAATTCCTTTTCCGGCAATCAGGGCTACACGATATGCCGTTTGAACCGCTACGCGGTCGCCGTTGGTTCCAAGGGCATATGGGTACATGAAAGAGTTCACGTCATTCCAGTTATCCGACAGCAATGTTACCGCGTCGGCAGCCACGGCGGCGGCAACGCTGGGGCCAGCCCATGTTCCATTGGCCGGCGCGTTGTAATCGCCCTGGATGTAAACCGGGTTCTCCGAAGCAACTGTTAGGCCGCAGACAACCGGTCCGCAGGAATTCCCAAGATTCAAGGTTGCGCCGTCCACCAGCTTTAGTGCGCGCCGGAAAAATACCGGCGAATTCTCCCTGGCTTCCTGCGTGTGGCTGTAAACCACGCCAGGCCATGCAGTGCTGCCGCAATTCGGAGTTAGAAGTCCCGCGGGGCCGAGCAGCGGCGTGCCGGATACAAAGTTTGCTGGAATAGTGGCCACTCCGCCGTAGGTACGGAGAATTCCATCGCCCTCAAGATCCTCCCCTTGGGGGGGACCGGTCGGAATTACGGGCGGGTCGATCACCCCGTTCGGACAACCGCTAGCCGGGTTTGAATCGTTTACAAAATCGTTGTATCCGAACGAACCTGTTTTTGTGGCCGTCGTCGGATCGATTTGTTCGCCGCGCCGATCTGAAAAATAAATGGTGAAACCTGTGTCCAGGTTGCTCACTCCCAACGTACCCTGATTCGTTCTTAACCAAGTGGCCAAATTCGCCATGTCAAGTTCCACGTAATTCATCACGCCCATGGCCGTAACTCCGGGCGGATTACCCGGGTCCTGGCTGGTCGGCAGCGCCGGCAAGCCTACGCGATATACTCCCTCGCGGCTGTCAAATAAAGCCAGCGGCCAATAATCTTCACCTAGCTGGCTTGCACCGCCGCATCCTCCGCTAGTCGCGGCCGATGGGTTATCTCGCAGCCGCGCGAGGCGAATGATGGCATTGGGGCTGGGATTAAAGGGCGCTGCGGCACAGGCCAGCGGCGCTGTGACGTTGGAATTGGTCGTGGGTCCCTGCGCTCCAACTGCAGGCGGATTCGTCGCTGGGTTAGGCAGCGGAACAATGTTGGGTGGCGCTACCCATGAAGCAGCAGACAAGGGATTGATGTTCCATCCCGAAATTCCCTGGTTCAGAATTGCTTTCGTAGTATCGGTCCACCCGCCGCCGGCTGCCTGATATTCGATTTTCAAACAACCGGTTATGATCGGACTGCCATTCGTCACCCAGTAGCCGTTCGTCGAAGAATACGATGCTCCACCCACGGATACCGGCAATGGGTACGAATTGGCGCCATTGTACCAGCCGCTTATCGAGGGCGGTGTCGCAGGACCCACGAAAGCCAGCGTCGCCAAATCGATTGGATCGGTTCCGGTTGTTACGCCGTCTGATCCCAGGCCCATCATGTCCGTGTTGTGGCATGCGCCGGCTGAACCCGGCAGGACTCCAACCGGGTAATCGTCGAGCAATATCCGCAAACTAGCTTGCGAGAAATATTGTTCGGCGAATTCAGCAGCATTGCTGGCTGCTTCGCCGGGAATTGCTCGCCGAATTAAGGAGATGGGGGTCGTAATTCCGCCCAGCGCCGTGGCCGTCAGGTTAAGAGTCGGCACAGCGTTTTGCAATTGACCGTTATAGGGTGGCGTGATCGTGCCCCAGTTCGCGTTCGGGGTGGTGCTGATCGCCCCATAGCTGCTGGTGCTCGCTGGGTCCGTGCTCCCTTGGTTCAATTGCAATTCCAGCCAGTTTGCGTTCGTATAGGGAGCGCTGGTCGGCTCGTTGGCAAGAGTGGGATCGGGACTTGTAGCGATCGTGACGTTCCCCGTGTAGTTTCCTCCGTTCACCGCGTATCCATTCTCGAGGTTGGTCCGGATGATCTGGCCTACCGCTGTCACTTTGTCGCCAAGGTACAGCGGCCCGGAGTTCGGCGACAGCCAAAGATTTCCATTCGTGTGTGTGCGCCCGCCGAATGCAAACGAAGGGCCGTTGAAAAACGACACGTCCGAGTCCGAGAAGATACCGAACTGGAAGACCGGAATGGCTACCAATTGAACCTGGCGCTGTAGCTTTACTTCCGATCCTGAAGAAGTATTCTGCGCTGCCACGGTCAATGTGAACGGCGTGATTAATCCCTGCATTCCGGCATAAGGACTCGGCGGCAGGATCGTCGCGTTACTCGCCTTGGGGTTCCCGTTCGCGTCTGGAACGAATTGTATGGTGTACGTCGAATTGCCTGCGCCGTTCAGGTACTGGATCCCCGGGAGCGTGGTGGGTTGCAGCGCCTCGATGGCTGCGACGTCCGCTGCGCCTAAAGAGCCCTTCGTAGCGAACTGGTTCGCCACATCCGTGGTCATCTTTTCCATTCCGGCTTCAGCGCCGTAGAAGGCAATCTCGCGACTCTCGTTATTGCCGCCCAGTCTCTGGTCCGTCATGACCATCCAGCACATTCCCACCGTAATGGCGGAAACCAGGATTAGAACTAGCAGAGCCGTTATTAAAGCGACTCCCTTTTGGCGTTCGATTCTCACGGCAATTCTCCTTTGGCTATCTCGAAAAAAATCGCATCCAGGTTCGTTATGGCGCTGTATAGTTTGCCGCCGTCCCGAACTGGTTCTGGAACGAAAGGCTGCGAATGCTCACCTGTGTACTGAGGTTGTTCCGCAGGAACTCTGAGCTTGATCCAAACTTAAAGGCATTTTCCGACCGCCCCGCAAGAGACACATTTACCGCGCGAATCTGGTTGGGCGAATCCGGCGGCAGCTGTGTGGGAGCGTTGCCGGGGGACACGTAGGCGGCGCCGGGCTGGTTTATGTCGTAACTAAAAGTGAGATTCTCGATGTTGTCCGCAATCGGCTCGGGCGGATTCACAGCGGTTTGCACCGTCGGAAAACCTGGATAATTCACCTGGCGTACCAGTTGCGGATGCGCCGGATTGGTAGTCGAGTCGATGTAATAGGTGACCAACCAGACCCGCGTGATTGTCGTCGGCGGAAATCCGCCTCCAGGGTTCTGCAAAGCCGCGACCGTGCCGCTCGCCAACCCCGTCTGGTTCAGTCCCGCCGGATCGCCCGGGCCAAAAGTTATCACTTGCCCGGCAACGTTCGTCACGTACTCCAGCGCTGTCCCATTCTGGTTATGGAACATGATTAAGTTCCCCACCGTTATCGGGTTGGTGACGCCCGGCATCGTGAAACAAATCGGGTCGATGTTCACGGTCAGCCCCGTAGGGGAAAATACCGCCGCCTGTAGCGCGATGCTGCCGGAGTTCGCGTTATTGCAAGCCGGCACTGCCGGTGATCCCTGGATTAGTGGATAGCTGAAGAGAAAGTTTCCAGCAGGGTCAACCAAACTGTTGTCCGCGTACAATATATTGATGATGTCGGTTTTCAGGTTTCCATCCAACACCGCCAAGGTTACGGGGTCCACAGTCTTGGCGTCCTGCCCGGTCACAGAGCCCGGCGCAATCGCGGTCATGGCCAGGAAACCGCCGGCAAAACTGGGCAGAATCGGCGCGGGATTAGGAAAAGTTATAAGCTGCGGCGCAAAAGCACCCGGACGAAAAATGTTAGAAGTGGTCCCGTTGTTAGGTACCGAGATGCCCCCCTGCGGAATTCCTTCGCCCGCCTGCATCAAGTCGCGCACGATGAAGTGCATTCCGGCCCGCAGATTTTCCTGAGTGTTCGCTTCGTAGGCCACACCCTGCGTCGCCTGCTCCGCCTGCATCAGCGAAACCGTCGCGATTCCGACGACCACAACCACGATCGCCATGGAAACCATTAACTCGACCAGTGAAAATCCTTGTTCCCGCTTCATCGCTTGCTCCTCGCAGTTTTAGAACTGCGAAACATAAGTCGTCAGGGTATAAGTCCGGGTAAATCGGCCCGTGGTGTAATTCATCGTAATAACCACTTGCCGTAGACTGGTGTAGCCCGGCACATTCGTGATCGTAATGGTTCGTTTGAAATTGGAAAGCGGCACAAACACATCGTCCGCAGTTCCCAGCTTGTTGTCGGGTCCGGGATAGACGATGTACTCGGGCGGTTGTCCCACGTCATTGACCGAGCCCACCAGCCCGTCAGGTCCCGGCTGCAGAAGGTTCTGTTGGCCGGTAAGAAAAAGTCCTCCTGGATTCGCGACGCCGAAGTTCGAGATCGCCGAGAACTGCGCGCTGTTCGTATATTTCGCCGTGTAGATTGCTTCCGCAGCTTCTTCGGCCTTTTGTTGGGCGATGAAATCGTCCTGCGACCCTTGCATGTACGCCAGCGAATCGCCCAGCATCGCCGCTAGTCCCAGAACTCCTACTCCCAGGACCACCAGAGCGATCATCGTCTCCAGAAGCGTGAAGCCCTTCCAACCGTGCCTCTTCTTCTCTTCCCGCATTTTCTCGTTCTCCTTCAAAACTGGGTCCATGCTGCACCGTTGCTTTTCCAGGCGCGGACTCGTCCTGTCGTTCCCAGAATCGTTATCGCGCGGGCCGATGTCGGCTTGCCCGGTCGGCCCAGGAATATCGTCCCGTTAACGGGCTGATAAGACGCCCCGTCCACCAATTCGCCGTCGCTTTGGAACAGGACGCTCACAGGAGCGCCGCCTGCCACCGTCTTGAACTCGATTGCCGCCGCCGGCGCGCCGAGGCAGAAACCGTCCGGAGTATCGAGTCCGCTGAGCACCAGGTACTGCGCTGGAGGATGTATCGGCACCGTACTCAAGACTGGATTGACTGCTCCCCCGCCTGCCGTCAAAGTGTTCATTTCCGTCATGACCACTTGGTACTGCGTCACCCCGCCCAAGACCACCGTCGGAAACGTGAGCTGCACATAGCGCCGGTTTGCAATCGAGTACTCCCGCGCTTGCCTCAGTTGGTCAAGAACTTGCCGCATGGACGAGTCGAAGTTCGCATCCTGCAGCAGTGGAAGGTAAGCAAAGATGGCCATCGCCGAGATGACCAGGATTAGCCCGATCACCACGCATAATTCGACCATCGAAAAGCCGCGCTCTCCGTTACTGCAGCGCTCTTTCATTTGGGCTTTCAGCTGCGACTGTTTCACGCTTACACCTTTGGGTCGCCCTAGAACGCACAGGCCGACGTTAGAATCTGCCTCCAGATGTGCACTTGACAGGCCATGCACAGCGCATCATAAGTGTATTTTTATCTGTTAGTTGAGAGACAAGGCGGGAGCCAAAAAACGGCACCTCGAATTTTTCGGGGTGAAAATGTTACCGTTGTGGATGTGCCCTACCTGACACTTTTCGGCCTCTCGAACTCGCTCGTTTCGCGAATCCCGACGGGATTCACCGTGAGTCCTTTGCGAAGGGCCGGCTCTTTTTTCTTAGGGTGTCACTGCTATTCAGGCGTGAGCGCGCCGTTTACGAGGTCAATGTGGAACCGCGAAACATCCTTATCTTCCAAATGCGCCACGGAAAGGCCCGCGCCATCGGGATCGACTTCAACGCTCCACGGTTTCGCGCCCGCTCGCACCGGCGACCCTTCAACCGCATTCAGCGCGCCGGTTCTCCATTCAATGGCGAAGACGGAAACGCTCTCAGAAGCATGATTCACCACATAGAGAAATTTTCCCGAAGGGTCGATCGCAATCCACGCCGGCCCGTGTTCCGGTCGAACGGAAACTTCAGCAGCAGCCGCGTTCTCGCTGTCGCCGCCGGACGAAACCGTTATCGAATCGCTCAACGGATTCGCCGCGAAAGTCATTTTCTGCTCGGTGGCCAAATTCGTCACATGCAGAGTGCGCGAGTCGCCCACCGCAGCGATGGCGTTCTTGTTCAGACCAGTTACTGTCAAAACTGTATGCGCGTTGTTACCCTGGAAGCTGCCTCCGATATTCGCAGTGCCGGCGGAAACCCCTGTGGCCACGCCCAGCTTGTCAATCGTCGCCACATCTTTATTGTCGGAAGTCCACGTCGTCTCGTCGGGCGGTTCGTGATCGGTGGTGCCGTCCAAGTACGTGACGCTCAGGATAAATGCCTGCGAGCCGGCAGTCGCAATAGACGGATTCGCGGGAGTGAGTTTTACAGAACTGACCAGCAGATTGGTCAACGAGGAGCCGAAGCAGGAGGTCAATCCCAGAATCGAGAGCAACGGAAGAATTCGCGCGACTTGCTTGATCTTGCCGAATGAATTGACTCCCGTATTTGCCTCCACGAAAAATTTAGACTGAGATTTTCGCTTTCGACTTCTCCGCCGACAACAATGTACTCCCGCTCCCACCCATCTGCAACGCCCTCACCCAGCCGTGTGCTTAGAACCGTGTACGCCTTGCTGGTGCGTCTCCATGCCCTGAGTGGGCCGCAATGTCGTGGCGCAGAGCACGCCGTTTTACGACGTGGCGGAGCGGGTAGTGGCGACGCGGAAGCTGGCGAGTGCCGCGGCTTCGTCCTCGAATGTGGGGATGGAGTTTAGGATGCGCATCACGGTGAGGACTTCGCGTACGCGGTCGCTTGGGCGCATGAGCTTCAAGCTGCCGCCTCCGCGGACGAGAGAGACGTACGTTCCAGCGATGGTGGCGATGCCGGAACTATCCATCATGGTGAGGCCGGCGAGATTCACCAGGATTTTGCGCACGCCGGCGGCGGCCAACTTTCGCAGCTCGCGGTCGAGGCGGTCGGTGTTGGGGCCGATCGACGCGCGTCCCTCTAAATCCACGATAGTGACGTCGTCAGATTGCCGGATTGAAATTTCGAGAGGCATGGCGACCTCTGCTAGCATACCGCGTTATGCGCGGCAGATGAAGCTGCACGCAGTCCGCGGGAGCTAGTGGCAACTGGGGTCGTCAGAGAAGGCGCCGCTGACAAGCATGGAAGTCAGGAACTGGCTGCACGCACGTATTTTCGCGAGCGATGTGTCGTTCTTCAGGGCGTCTGGATCTATGGTCGTCGCGCCATTGAGATCCTGGCGGGCTGCGAGGACGCCGTTCCACCAAGTGGTCAGACTGCCGGCTTCATTTTGAAGGAGCGCGAGAGCGTTGCGGTCGTCATCCGTTTTCGCGGCAACTTCCGCCTTGCTGAGATTTGCCTGCGCCGCGTCGCGGTAACCCTGGGCCCACCCATCGCTAACAGCCAAACCGTGCGTGATCATCGCAGAGATAGCTCCGCGCCACTCTCGCAAGTCCGCCAAGGCGGCAATCGCGGAAACGGCAAAGGGGCGAGAAAGCCCGGAGGGTGGTTGGACAGGCGCGGCTTCGGGGACGGCGGGAGTTGGAACGACAACAGTTGTCGCGACGGCAGGTTGAGCTGCCGCGGGCGCGGGACCGTCGATCGGAATGGGCTCACCGGAAGCGGTGACAGCAGGCGCGGCGGCTGGAGCAACAACGGTAACGGTGGCCGGGGTGGCGGGTTGAGCGGTCACGGCGACCTTTGCGCCGGGCGCGGCGGCGGATTTGGCGGCGGGTATCGTCACTACGACGCGGTTGGGCTCGACGAAGACGGTGCCGTTTGTTACTTGGGCCAGAGATTCAACGTCGATGTAGGAGTGGCCGCCGATCTGAAGGACCACAGCTTCGACCGAGTTTCCGTTGACAACGAGCGTCTTGTTCGGCAAGGTCTGCGCGGAAAGGCTTCCCGCGAACGCCAGAAAAAATCCCAGCCGGACGCAGATTCTAAAATTGTGGTGTTTGTTCATGATGTGCGATTCACCGGGGCTTACGCTTTGACTTGTGGGGCAACCACCATTGTACACCGGCGAGCTTTCCATCGCGGATATCCTGTCCTTAGAGTCGAAAGCGTGCGTCACGCCTCGCGTGTTTCGGCGGCTTCGCGATATGCTGCTTTGGAAAACACTTCGCACGATCCGCCGCCCTTCGGTCGCCGCGGCGACCGAAGGGTAAAAGGGAGCAGGCAAATGAAAATGAGCTTGGAAAGTGTGATTATTATTTTGGCGAGCGCGGTGGTAGCGGGATTAGTGGGCTGGGGATTTTTGCATGAGCCGCAATCCACATCATTATTCGGGATGCTGAACGGCGGCGTGCGGCATTTTTTGCAATGGCCGTTTTTCACCATTGGCAAAGTGCCGGTGACGCCGCTGTTTCTGCTGAAGTGCGCGGTGTTCTTGATTGCGCTCTCAGTTTTCTCGCGTTTGTTCCGGAGCTTTCTGGCGAAGAGAGTTCTGGGGCACACGTCGATGGATCGCGGGCAGCAGTACGCGTTCGTGCGCGCGGCGGGCTACGTGATTTTCCTGCTGGGAATGGTCATTGGCCTGGACACGACGGGCTTGAATTTGCGCAGCCTTCTGGTGGTGGGCGGCGCGCTGGGGGTGGGCATCGGATTCGGGTTGCAGAATATAGTGGCGAATTTCGTGGCGGGGATCGTGATTCTGTGGGAAGGACCGATCAAACTGGGGGATTTCATTGACGTGGGCAACACGCACGGAGAAGTGATCCGAATCGGCGCGCGCGGGACGTGGGTGCGGACGTTCGACAACGAAGTGATCATCGTGCCGAACTCGGAATTCATCAACACGCGGGTAGCAAACTGGACCGCGAACGATCCCACGGTGAGAATCTCGATTCCACTGGGAGTGTCTTACGACAGCGATCTCGATGCGGTGCGCGAGCTGCTGCTGGAGATCGCAAAACGCAATAAGCACGTTTTGCCGGAGCCGGAGGCGCTGGTAATGGTCACCGGTTTCGGCGACAACAGCGTGAACATCAACCTGCGGGTTTCCACCACAACCACCACCGACCGCGCCGGCATGCGGCGGAACGACGTCGGTCTACTGAAGAGCGACTTATACATGGAAATCTTCCGTGTGTTTCGCGAAAAGAAAATCGAGATGCCGTTCCCGCAGCAGGACGTGCACGTTCGTTCCATCGATGCATCGCTGGTGATTGCGAACCCGCCGGGAAAGCCGAGTGAAACGGCCGGCGCGGGAGAACATGCGGCATGAGGCGGCGCGCGCGACGGCGAAAAATCGGACATGCATGAACTAGAGGCAAGCGACGATGAGAAGGGACTTGCTGCGATTTAACGGCGCTGTCGAGCGGGATCCGGCCATTGATGCGTGGATGAAAGGGCATGCAGGTGAGTTGGGAGCGATCGCGCATCGGTGGTTTGAGGTGATGCGAAAGTGCGGAGACGAAGTCCGAGAGCTTTTGCATGACGGGTGTCCGGTCGCGTGTTTGGGAGACGCCCCTTTTGGCTACGTGAATGTATTCGCCTCGCACGTAAACGTGGGATTCTTTTACGGCGCAGCACTGCCGGATCCGGCTCGCTTATTGCAAGGCACGGGCAAGTTCATGCGTCATGTGAAGCTGGGACCGGGAGCGGCCACAAACGCCGCAGCGCTAAGCAGGCTTATCGATACGGCGTACTGGGATATAAAATCGCGGGTCGAAAACGGCTAGGGTCGAATCGTTTCCTGCCGGCTGTGATGGCTGGAATGCAAAAGGCTGTCCGGGAAGACAGCCTTTTTCTTGCACGTTGCGCTTACTGAGGTGGTTCGAGTCTTGCCCTGCTCTTCTAGTTCATTGGAATTAAGGCCGTTGCCTGGTTCGAGTTCACGCTTTCGACGCCGTCCGAACCCACTGCTGTGACTACGTAGTAGTAAGTCTGGCCGGATTGCAGCCCGCTATCGGTAAACTGAGTTGACGTTACCGGTGAAGCGGTCAGTTTCGACGTATAAGGACCGCCCGTGGTAGTACTTCGGTAGACATTGTAGCCAGCCACTGTTGTTGCGCTGTCCATCCATGTTAGCGCCGCTGTGTGGGTGCTCTGCTGCGCTCCGGTGCCGGACAAGCTCATCGCCGCGGAATTCGTAGCATTGCTCAGCAAAGTAACGGATCCGCTGACCGCACCCGCCGCTGTTGGAGCAAACTGAACTGTCACCGGAACCGACTGGCCTGGGGCCAAGGTCTCGCCCGCACTTACTCCGCTCACAGTGAAGACTGCGCCGGTTGCATTTACAGCTGATATGGTGACGCTCGAATTTCCTGTGTTGGTCAAGGAAGAGCTCAAGTCAGTGTCGCTTCCGACATTGACGCTGCCGAAGCTCAGGCTCGGCGCGCTGAAGGCCAGCAGTTGTGTCCCAGCCAGCCCGGATCCACTCAATGCGATCGTGAGCGTCGAGTTGGGGGCGTTGCTCATCAGTGAAATTGAGCCAGTCACGGCTCCTGCAGTACCAGGTGCGAACACCGCGTTAAACGTGGTATTCGAACCGGCCGGAATCGTAATCGGTGCGCTCAGGCCAGTGATGCTGAATCCGTTGCCTGTGACGGTGGCGTTCGAAATCACGAGGCTGGCCGTGCCGTTGTTGGTCAGGCTGATCGTCTGCGAATTGCTGGTCCCGGTCGAAACATTTCCAAAGCCTGCCGTATTCGGAATGGCGCTGATTTCTGCTTGGCCCGAGCCGGTCGTCTTCGCCGGGGGCTTGGTGCCGGTCGTGCCGGTGCAGCTGGAAAGTCCCAGGATTGCGATAATGACTGCCAGCAGGATCATAAAGGCCAGCGGTCCGGCGGGACGGCTTTGTTTAGACCGGGCATCTAGCGCGTGCGAGTTGCGTCGTTCTGGTTGGGTTGGTGTGTGTGTTTTCATGAATTCAGTTTAGAAGGCTGGGCTAGGTGGCTATACTGGTCGGAGGAGTCGAGAAAGAGCAGCGCAATTCGCCTGTTCACGGGGCAAAAATCGACCTGACCTGGCGGAAGGACAGGTACATTAACTCCCATGATGTCAGCTACTTAGCGCGAGGTGTCAGCCCGAGGGCAGGAAGCGCCCCGCTCAGGCGAGAGATGGACAGCTCAAGAATTTCGGCAGCGTTCTAATTTAAAGATTCAAATCAGGAGCAGATGCCATGACCGATGAAGCTAGCCAGGCGACGCCCCGCCCCGTTCTCAATTCAATTGAGGCGCAACTCTTCGTTGCGAACGTCAAAAGTTCCTGCGATTTCTATACAAACAAGCTCGGCTTCGCGGTGGAATTCATCTTTGGCGATCCGCCGCACTACGCGCAGGTCTTCCGCGACAATGCGCGACTCAACTTGAGGCTGGTCCACGAACCTGTGTTCGCTGGCGACGTTCGCAAGCGCGAACAGCTGCTCTCCACTTCCATCACGGTTGCCACCGCAAATGAGATCAAACAACTGTTTCTGAGTTATCAGGCTGCAGGAGTTTCTTTCCATCAGGCACTTAAGAAGGAGCCGTGGGGTGCCGCAACCTTTGTAGTTTCGGATCTGGATGAGAATCTCATCCTCTTTGCCGGTCCGGCAGCCGACTAGTTTTTCAGCGCGCCAGGAGTTAGCCAATGGTGAAGTATTTTCGGAAACTCTATTCATGATTTTCACTAAACGACTTCGCGAGGGAGTGCGTCACGGAGAAATCACTTGCAGTGTGCGAATCTGGACGCGTCCGCACGTAAGAGTAGGGGCGCGATACCGTATGGAGGAAGGCGAGATTCAGGTCGATTCGATTGAACCGATAGGCTTTCCCGATATTACCCCTGCACTAGCGCGCGAATCCGGCTTCCTTGGAGTTTTGGACCTGCTCAAAGTGGCGAAACATGGTCGAGGTGAGAATATTTATCTAATCCGATTCCACTACCTGCCACCGCGTGCCAAACGAACAGGCCAGCGTAAGTCCAAAGCACACGTCCGGTAAAGCAACATCCCTCGCCTACGAATATGATTGGACATACCATCTCGCACTACAAAATGCTCAGCAAGTTGGGCAGCGGCGGCATGGGAGCTAACTACTAATTACGCCGTGACCGGAGAAGTGGAGTTCTCGCGTAAGTGACCAAACGTCGGCAGGGCGGAGGAGTTGGAATAACGCAAGCCTGTTGCAGTAAGATGGCCCGCGTCGCGTCTCGAACGAGCGACGGGAGGCAGCATGGGTACCTTGCTTCAAGACCTGCGCTACGGCGCGCGGATGTTGCGAAAGAGTCCGGGATTTACAATCGTCGCCGTACTCACGCTTGCGCTTGGTATCGGCGCGAACACGGCCATCTTCAGCGTGGTGAACGGCGTGCTCCTTCGCCCGCTTCCTTTTCGCGACCCATCTCGGCTGGTTCTGATAGCGGAAAAGAGTTCCTTTCCCATAATTTCCACCTCCTATGAAAATTATCTGGATTGGCGCGACCAGAGTCACTCCTTCGAAGCAATGGAAGCGACGCGCGGTAGCTCCACCACGCTGACTGGCGCCGGAGAACCCGAGCGCCTGAATGTTCGGATGGCCACGGCGGGCCTTTTTTCAATGCTGGGAATTAACGCGCAGATCGGCCGGACGTTTCTCCCGGAGGAGGATCGTGCCGGCGGCACGCCGGTTGCGTTGCTGAGCTACGGGTTGTGGCAACGGCGCTTCGGCGGCTCTGCAGACATCATCGGCAAAACCATCAACCTGGACTTGCAGCCTTACACTGTCGTTGGCATTTTGCCGAACGGCTTCCAGATTCTTCAGCCCGCGGATGTGTACTTGCCCTTTACGCCTTGGGCGAAAACGCTTCCTGACGATCGCAATTGGCATCCGGGCATCATTCCGCTCGCGCGGCTCAAGCAGGGCGTGACCAAGGAGCAAGCCCGCAGCGAAATGATCGGAATTACGAAACGGCTCGAGCAGCAGTATCCGGATTACAACACGGGCACTAGCGCGGATGTTGTCGGGCTGCAGGACGAGATTGTGCAGAACTCGCGTCCCGCGCTGCTGCTTCTGCTTGGCGCAGTGAGTTTTGTGCTTTTGATCGCCTGCGCCAACGTCGCCAATCTCTTGTTGGCTCGCGCAGCCTCTCGCGGCAGAGAGGTTGCGATCCGCACGGCGATGGGCGCGGGCCGTGGGCGGGTTATCCGTCAGCTTCTAACCGAGAGCGTTCTTCTTTCGCTGACGGGCGGCCTGCTCGGCGTGATCATAGCTTGGGCTGCGATTGGACTCTTGCCCAAGATTGCGGCCGGTAGCATCCCGCAGGGCGCGCCGATTGGATTGGATCCGTGGGTCCTAGCGTTTACTGCGGTGGTTTCGCTGTTCACCGGACTGCTCTTCGGCATTGTGCCGGCGCTACGCACGGCAAAGCTGGATCTGCGCGAGACGCTTAATGAGGGCTCGCGTGGCTCAACGGCAGGGCCCGGCCAGCATGTGCTGCGCGGCGCGCTGGTCGCCATGGAAATTGCTCTGGCGATGCTGCTGCTCGTTGGGTCTGGGCTGCTGTTGCGAAGCTTTTCGCGATTGCAAGAAGTTCCGCCGGGTTTTCAGGCCGATCATCTTCTGGTCGCTGACATTCCTCTATCGCCGACGGCCTATGCCAAGCCGCAAGATCGCTACCAGTTTTTCGACCGTCTCGTCGAGCGCGCCAAGTCGCTCCCTGGGGTTCGATCCGCCGCCGCGGCTTCCTTTCTTCCCGTCAGCGGGGGCGGTTCCATCATCCACTTCAATATCACGGGACGTCCTCCGAAATCGCCGCACGAGTTTGTGGCCGCAGGGTACCGCACCATAACGCCCAATTATCTCGAGACGTTAGGTGTGCCGCTGCTACAAGGAAGATTTTTTACGCGCGGGGACAATGAAAATTCGCCTGCGGTGGTGCTGATTAACGCCACGATGGCTCGCACTTTTTTCCATAACGAGAATCCGCTCGGAAAGAGGCTGCAGCTCGGCGCGCTGCCCGAGCAGGAAGTTCCTACCATGGAAATCGTCGGCGTTGTCGGAGATGTTCGCTTCGGACTGGGCACTGACCCGCAGGCGGAAATGTACTTGCCCTATCGGCAGGCGGATTTGCTTTTGCCGGTGTTCCAGCTTTCGGTGGTGATGCGCACAGCAGGCGATCCCTCGCTGCAAACCGCGGCACTGCGCAGCGCACTCGCGGAGATCGACCCGAATCAGCCGCTCGTGAAAGTCCGCACCATGGAGGAAAACATGGCCACCACGGTGGCGCAGCCCCGTTTTCGTGCATGGCTCATCGGAATCCTGGCGATGCTCGCACTGGTGCTCGCGGCGGTGGGTGTCTACGGCGTGATGTCCTATACCGTGACGCAGCGCACGAGTGAAATTGGCGTTCGTGTGGCGCTTGGCGCGCAGCCGCACGATGTATTCCGCATCATCGTAGGCCAGGGGTTGCGGCTTGCGCTGTTTGGTGTGGGCGTTGGCCTGGTAGCAGCTCTGGTATTGACGCGCCTGCTGCAAAGCTTTTTGTTCGGCATCAGCGCATACGATCCTCTTACATTTATTGGGGTTTCAGTTCTGCTGACGCTGGTTGCGATCGCGGCGTCCTACTTTCCGGCCCGCCGCGCCACCCGCGTCGACCCGATGATCGCCCTGCGATATGAATAGGTCTGAGCTCCCTACCATTGTAGGTGTTATGGTCGCATGGCCGCTCGCGCGGCCGCTGTAGTACAATGCCAAAGGTGTGAGCCGGTTGTGGTGCAGCCCCCACACAGCAAGTATTTTCACTTTTGTTGCACTGACGTACGAAATCCCCACTGGCGCTATGGTGCAACGGTTAGCACGCGGCCCTTTCAAGGCTGAAATACGGGTTCGATTCCCGTTAGCGCTACCAAGCCTTCTTTCTTGGGCTGCTTCCCTTCCAACTCAAATCGAAGTGATCGCTCCCCGCCGGCTCCAAAGCACCGACACCGTCCTTCGTCGTAGTCACAAAAAAAGAGGGACGAACGCGAGAAGCGGCGCAAGAAAGCCGAAGAAACTTGGGGCGACGAGCTAAATTTGTTGGGGAGTTCCGTGCAATCTCGGACTGGCGAGGCGCTGCTACTTGATGATCAACTCAATCGGGGGTGCAGTCGCGGTAGTTCCGTTGGCCGATGCCGTCACGGTCACAAACACCGGGCCCGGTTGGGTAGCCCCGTTTGGTCCCTTCGGCAGACCTCCGCACGCAGCGCTGCCGAGCGCGATCATCGCGAGTAGTACGGAGGCGAGAGCCCACGTCCCGCGCCGCCGGTAAGACAACGCCGCTCCGCCGAATACCAGAGACATCAGCAATAGCCCAAATCCGGCACCGATATTTCCCGGGATTGCCGGCACGCTCGCCGCGGCTCCCTGGCAGAACGTGTTGAGGACTATCGCGACTTCGGTCGGCGAAGTTGGACTGAGTGTCACAGAGCTCGGAGCCGGCGAACAGATAATGGTCGGATTCGTCGTGGTGCAAGCGAACTGCACTGTTCCGCTGAAATTTGGAGCCGCGGTCAGAACCAGTCCGAAGGCGATCGAGCTTCCTGGAGTAACGGTCGGGACCGCCGGTTGTCCCGCGGGAGGCGGTCCGAGAGTAAGCGTGAATGGAGCGCTGCTGACCGTGAGGAGCGTGTTGCCGCTCACGGTTCCCAGCGTTGCAAAGATTGTCGATTGGCCCACCGCAATTAGAGTCGCCAATCCCGCGGCATTGATTGTCGCTGCCCGCGTATTCGAGGATGTCCATGTGACGGCAGTAGTGATGTCCTTCGTGCTGGTATCTGCATAGGTGCCCGTTGCATGGAACTGCAGAGTTGTGCCGGCTGCCGCGGACGGATTCGCAGGCGTGACCGCAATCGAGACCAGTGCGGTCGCCGTGACCGTGAGTTGGGCAGTCCCGTTGATGCTGGGAGTCTGTGTGGAGGTGGCCTTGATTGTGATCGGACCTCCCGCGGAAACTCCCGACGCAACGCCTGCCGCGTTGATCGTGGCAATCGCGTTATTCGAAGAAGTCCAATTCACGGTGACTGCGCCGGATGAGCCATCGGAGAAATGTCCCGTCGCGGTGAACGTCTGAGTGGCGCCAACGGCTATCGACATCGTCAGCGGCGCGACCGTGATCGAAGTTAGCGTCGGCGCAGTTGCTGTTACCGTGAGCTGCGCGGTCCCGTTGATGCTGGGAGTCTGTGTGGAGGTGGCCTTGATAGTGATCGGGCCTCCAGCGGAAACTCCCGACGCAACGCCTGCTGCGTTGATCGTGGCAATCGCGTTATTGGAAGAAGTCCAATTCACGGTGACCGCGCCGGA